>Ga0308172_1000012_pt1 | contig 492417 bp, 442 predicted proteins | sample PhyGR2_FD_202134 | JGI IMG/M metagenome (GOLD analysis project Ga0308172, IMG submission 202134) | Phyllosphere microbial communities from UC Gill Tract Community Farm, Albany, California, United States - DLSLSG.R2 | ecosystem: Host-associated > Plants > Phyllosphere > Unclassified | place... | reverse complement strand
GGCATCCGCCCTGCAGTGAACGCCGGTGTTTCGGTATCGCGTGTAGGTGGTGCCGCTCAGACCAAGATCATCAAGAAGCTGTCCGGGGGTATTCGTACCGCACTGGCTCAGTACCGTGAACTGGCGGCATTCGCCCAGTTCGCGTCCGATCTCGACGAAGCGACCCGCAAGCAGCTGGAGCATGGTCAGCGCGTTACCGAGCTGATGAAGCAGAAGCAGTACGCGCCGATGTCCATCGCGGACATGGCCCTGTCGCTGTACGCCGCTGAGCGTGGCTTCCTGACCGACGTAGAAGTCTCCAAGGTCGGCAGCTTCGAGCAAGCACTGATCGCCTTCTTCCACCGTGATCACGCCGAACTGATGGCGAAGATCAACGTGAAGGGTGACTTCAACGACGAAATCGACGCAGGCATGAAAGCCGGTATCGAGAAGTTCAAGGCCACCCAGACCTGGTAAGCCGCAGCGGGGGCCCAGGCCCCCGCTTGCTAACCTGATAGGTGATACATGGCAGGCGCAAAAGAGATTCGCAGTAAGATTGCGAGCATCAAAAGCACGCAAAAAATTACCAGCGCCATGGAAAAAGTGGCGGTCAGCAAAATGCGCAAGGCACAACAGCGCATGGCTGCTAGCCGTCCTTATGCGGAGCGTATCCGCCAGGTGATCGGTCATCTGGCCAACGCCAACCCGGAATACCGCCACCCGTTCATGATCGAGCGCCCTGTAAAGCGCGCCGGTTATATCGTGGTGAGCAGTGACCGTGGTCTGTGCGGTGGCTTGAATACCAACCTGTTCAAGGCCTTGGTCAAGGACATGAACGAAAACCGCGAACAGGGCGTGGAAATCGACCTGTGCGTGATCGGCAGCAAGGGTGCGACTTTCTTCCGTATCTTTGGCGGCAACGTAGTAGCCGCGATCAGCCACCTGGGCGAAGAGCCATCGATCAATGACTTGATCGGCTCCGTCAAGGTCATGCTGGACGCCTACCTCGATGGTCGTATCGATCGCCTTTCGGTGGTTTCGAACAAGTTCATCAACACCATGACCCAAAAGCCGACGGTCGAGCAATTGGTACCGTTGGTGGCAACCCCGGATCAGGAACTCAAGCATCACTGGGACTACCTGTACGAACCCGACGCAAAAGAGCTGCTGGACGGCTTGATGGTGCGTTACGTGGAGTCGCAGGTGTACCAGGCGGTGGTCGAGAACAATGCTGCTGAACAAGCAGCCCGGATGATCGCCATGAAGAACGCCACAGACAACGCCGGTGACCTGATCAGCGAACTCCAGCTGATCTACAACAAGGCGCGTCAGGCTGCGATCACCCAGGAGATCTCGGAAATCGTCGGCGGCGCTGCCGCGGTTTAACGGTTCAAAAATTCAGAGGATCCAGCTATGAGTAGCGGACGTATCGTTCAAATCATCGGCGCCGTCATCGACGTGGAATTCCCACGTGACGTCGTGCCGAGTGTTTACAACGCGCTGAAAGTACAAGGCGCGGAAACCACCCTGGAAGTTCAGCAGCAGCTGGGCGACGGCGTGGTTCGTACCATTGCGATGGGCTCGACCGAAGGTCTGAAGCGCGGTCTGGACGTCGTCGATACCGGCGCGGCCATCTCCGTTCCTGTCGGCAAGGCTACCCTGGGCCGCATCATGGACGTCCTGGGTAACCCAATCGACGAAGCCGGCCCGATCGGTGAAGAAGAGCGTCGTGGTATCCACCAGAAGGCGCCTTCGTTCGCTGACCAGGCAGGCGGCAACGACCTGCTGGAAACCGGCATCAAGGTTATCGACCTGGTTTGCCCGTTCGCCAAGGGTGGTAAAGTCGGTCTGTTCGGTGGTGCCGGTGTCGGCAAGACCGTGAACATGATGGAGCTGATCCGTAACATCGCCATCGAGCATAGCGGTTATTCCGTGTTCGCCGGTGTGGGTGAGCGTACTCGTGAGGGTAACGACTTCTACCACGAGATGAAGGACTCCAACGTTCTCGACAAAGTAGCGCTGGTCTACGGTCAGATGAACGAGCCACCAGGAAACCGTCTGCGCGTTGCGCTGACTGGCCTGACCATGGCTGAGAAATTCCGTGACGAAGGTAACGACGTTCTGCTGTTCGTCGACAACATCTATCGTTACACCCTGGCCGGTACCGAAGTATCCGCACTGCTGGGCCGTATGCCTTCGGCAGTAGGTTACCAGCCGACCCTGGCCGAAGAGATGGGCGTTCTGCAAGAGCGTATCACTTCGACCAAGGAAGGTTCGATCACCTCCATCCAGGCCGTTTACGTGCCTGCGGATGACTTGACCGACCCGTCGCCAGCGACCACCTTCGCCCACTTGGACGCCACCGTCGTTCTGTCCCGTGACATCGCCTCCCTGGGTATCTACCCAGCGGTCGACCCACTGGACTCGACTTCGCGCCAGCTGGACCCGAACGTGATCGGTACCGAGCACTACGAAACTGCCCGTCAGGTTCAGTATGTTCTGCAGCGCTATAAAGAGCTGAAAGACATCATTGCGATCCTGGGTATGGACGAACTGTCCGAGACCGACAAGCAACTGGTAGCGCGCGCTCGTAAGATCCAGCGCTTCCTGTCGCAGCCGTTCTTCGTGGCCGAGGTCTTCACCGGTTCGCCAGGCAAGTACGTTTCCCTGAAAGACACCATCGCTGGCTTCAGCGGCATCCTCAAAGGTGACTACGACCACCTGCCAGAACAAGCGTTCTACATGGTCGGCAGCATCGACGAAGCGATCGAGAAAGCCAAGAAACTGTAATCCCGGCGCTCCGCAAGGGGCGCTAATCAGGTTGAGGCAAGCAGATGGCTATGACAGTCCATTGCGATATCGTCAGCGCGGAAGGAGAAATCTTCTCCGGTCTGGTCGAGATGGTAGTAGCGCACGGCAACTTGGGCGATCTGGGTATCGCACCAGGTCACGCCCCGCTGATCACCAATCTCAAGCCGGGTCCGATCACGCTGACCAAGCAGGGTGGCACTCAAGAGGTGTACTACATCTCCGGTGGCTTCCTCGAAGTGCAGCCGAACATGGTGAAGGTTCTTGCCGACACCGTGCAACGTGCTGCCGACCTGGACGAAGCTCAGGCTCAGGAAGCCCTCAAGGCTGCCGAGAACGCGCTGAACACCAAAGGCTCGGACTTCGACTACGGCGCTGCTGCCGCACGTCTGGCCGAGGCTGCGGCTCAGCTGCGTACTGTCCAGCAGATGCGCAGAGGCAAGTGATCGGCTACGGCCATCATTTGTGTTGCGATTGAGTAAAAGGGTAGCCTCGGCTACCCTTTTTCTTTTTTCGATTTCCCCCTTTCGGTCAAGCAACTGACCGCCCAGGATTGGTAGCCAGTCATGTCCCTCGATATCGTTATTCTTGCCGCCGGCCAAGGCACCCGCATGCGCTCGTCGCTGCCCAAGGTACTGCACCCGGTAGCCGGCAACTCCATGCTCGGTCATGTTATCCACAGCGCTCGCCAGCTTCAGCCGCAGGGCATCCACGTGGTGATAGGCCATGGGGCAGAGTTGGTTCAGGCGAGACTGGCAGGCGACGACCTCAACTTTGTCATGCAGGACAAGCAACTGGGTACGGGGCATGCCTTGGCGCAAGCTTTGCCAGCACTGTCGGCGGACACCGTGCTGGTGCTGTATGGCGACGTTCCGCTCATCGAGGTACCGACCCTGCAACGTTTGTTGGCCAAAGCCAGCGAGCAGCAACTCGGTTTGCTTACGGTCACGCTCGAAGACCCGACGGGCTATGGCCGCATTGTGCGTGATGCGCATGGGCAAGTAACGGCCATCGTCGAGCATAAAGACGCCAACGAGGCGCAGAAGGCCATTCGTGAGGGCAACACCGGCATTCTGGCGCTTCCTGGCGCTCGCCTGGCGGATTGGATGGGCCGCTTGTCGAACAACAATGCCCAGGGCGAGTACTACCTGACGGATGTGATCGCCATGGCAGTCGCTGATGGTTTGATGGTTGCCACCGAGCAACCCGCCGATCCCATGGAAGTGCAGGGTGCCAATGACCGTCGTCAGCTTGCCGAACTGGAGCGTCACTACCAGTTGCGTGAAGGCCGCCGCCTGATGGCGCAGGGTGTGACCTTGCGTGACCCTTCGCGTTTCGATGTCCGGGGCGAAGTGACGGTCGGCCGGGATGTGCTGATCGACATCAACGTCGTTCTGGAAGGCAAGGTTGTCATCGAAGACGACGTGCTGATTGGCCCTAATTGCGTGATCAAGGATTGCACGCTGCGCAAAGGTGCCGTGATCAAGGCCAACAGTCACCTTGAGGGTGCCGTCATGGGCGAGGGGAGTGATGCAGGTCCATTTGCACGCTTGCGTCCGGGGACCGTACTCGATGCCAAGGCCCATGTGGGTAACTTCGTCGAGCTGAAGAATGCTCATCTTGGTGAAGGCGCCAAGGCAGGGCATCTGTCGTACTTGGGTGATGCCGAAATCGGTGCCCGTACCAATATTGGTGCTGGCACCATCACCTGTAACTACGATGGCGCAAACAAATTCAAGACAGTGATGGGCGAAGACGTCTTCATCGGCTCCAACAGCGCCCTTGTCGCGCCTGTGGAAATCAAGGCCGGGGCCACGACTGCTGCGGGCTCGACGATCACTCAATGCGTGGAAGCAGGTGAGTTGGCGGTAGCACGCTCCCGTCAGCGCAACATCTCGGGGTGGAAGCGTCCAGAGAAAATCAAGAAGCCCTGATTTATCCACAGCTCTATCAAGGCCGGCCTTGTGCATAACAAGCCGGCCTTTTTATTTGTCCGGCATCAGATGGATAGCCAAAGCTGGCTATGCCTCTGCACAGCGTTTTTTATCCACAGCGCTAAGACGGGTTGACGAACCCGAGCATTTAGGTTTTGATTGCGATCATTATCTTTCGAAACGAAACTTAAAGCGCCGATGTCGAAACGAAACACGCCACAACGTCGCCATAACATACTGGCCCTGCTCGCGGAGCAGGGTGAAGTCAGCGTGGACGCGCTGGCGAGGCGGTTTGACACGTCTGAGGTCACTATCCGCAAGGACCTGGCGGCACTTGAAACCAACGGCTTGTTGTTACGCCGGTACGGCGGTGCGGTAACCATGCCGCAGGAATTGCTGGCTGAGCCGGCACAACCCGTATCGGCCTACAAACGCGCCATTGCTCGCGCCGCCGTGAGCCTCATCCGCGAACACGCCCGGATCATCATCGACAGCGGTAGTACCACCGCTGCCATGATCCCTGAACTCGGACGCCAGCCTGGTCTGGTGGTCATGACCAATTCGCTCAATGTTGCCAGGGCCATCAGCGAACTCGAGCACGAGCCGGTGCTGCTGATGACGGGTGGCACCTGGGACCCACATTCCGAGTCTTTTCAGGGCCAGGTGGCCGAACAGGTTCTGCGTTCGTATGACTTCGACCAATTGTTCATTGGGGCCGATGGCATCGACTTGGAACGCGGCACCACCACATTCAACGAGTTGCTGGGTTTGAGCCGAGTCATGGCCGAGGTCGCCCGTGAGGTGATCGTGATGGTCGAGTCGGACAAGGTCGGCCGCAAGATTCCCAACCTCGAACTGCCGTGGGGCAGGGTGCATACCCTGATCTCGGACGAACGCCTGTGCGAACAGGCACGCGAACAAATTACAGCACGCGGCGTCAATTTGATCTGCGCCGCTATCAGTCAGGAGTAACCAAGCATGTGTGGAATCGTAGGTGCTGTGGCCGAACGCAACATTACCGCCATCCTTATCGAGGGCCTGAAGCGTCTTGAATACCGTGGGTATGACAGCGCAGGCCTGGCGGTGCTGACGCCGGAAGGCGAATTGCAACGCCGTCGCCGTATTGGCAAGGTCAGCGAGCTCGAAGCAGCCGTCGTGCTCGAGCCAATCGCAGGACGGCTCGGCATCGCGCATACCCGCTGGGCCACTCATGGCGCGCCTACTGAAACTAATGCCCACCCTCATTTCTCAGGCCATGACGTGGCCGTGGTGCACAACGGCATCATCGAGAATCACGAGGCGCTGCGCGAGGAACTGAAGGAATTGGGCTATGCCTTCGTGTCACAGACCGATACCGAAGTGATCGTCCACCTGATCGACCATATCCTCAAGGGCATCCCCGACCTGGCAGACGCCTTGAAGGCTGCGGTCAAGCGCTTGCACGGTGCCTATGGCCTGGCGTTGATCAGCAAAAGCCAGCCGGACCGCCTGGTCGCTGCCCGTAGCGGCAGCCCATTGGTGATTGGCCTGGGGCTCGGTGAGAACTTCCTCGCCTCCGACCAGTTGGCCCTGCGACAGGTCACCGACCGCTTCATGTACCTCGAAGAAGGGGACATCGCCGAGATCCGTCGCGACCACGTTGCCATCTGGGACCATGATGGCCACCCCGTGCAGCGTGAAACCGTGCAGTACCACGAGGGTGCCGAGGCCGCCGACAAGGGCCAGTACCGCCACTTCATGCTTAAGGAAATCCACGAGCAACCACGCGTGGTGCAACGCACACTGGAAGGTCGCTTGGGCAGTGACCATGTGCTGGTCCAGGCATTCGGCCCGCAGGCAGCCGAGTTGTTCGGCAAAGTGCGCAATGTGCAGATCGTGGCCTGTGGTACCAGCTATCATGCTGGCATGGTTGCACGTTACTGGCTGGAAAGCCTGGCAGGGATCCCCTGCCAAGTAGAGGTGGCGAGCGAGTTCCGTTACCGCAAGGTGGTCGTGCAGTCCGATACGCTGTTCGTTTCCATCTCCCAGTCGGGCGAGACCGCCGATACCCTGGCAGCGCTGCGCAACGCCAAGGAGCTGGGCTTCCTTGGCAGCCTGGCGATCTGCAACGTGGGCATCAGCTCGCTGGTGCGTGAATCTGACCTGACGTTGCTGACCCTGGCCGGACCGGAAATCGGCGTCGCCTCGACAAAGGCCTTCACCACCCAGCTGGTGTCGTTGATGCTTCTGACCTTGGCCTTGGGCCAGGTGCGCGGCACCTTGGACAAGGGCGTCGAAGCTGAGCTGGTCGAGGAGCTGCGCCGCTTGCCAACCCGTCTGGGTGAAGCATTGGCCATGGACGCAACCGTCGAGAAAATCGCCGAGCTGTTCGCAGACAAGCATCACACCTTGTTCCTGGGGCGCGGCGCTCAATATCCGGTGGCCATGGAGGGTGCGCTCAAGCTCAAGGAAATCTCCTATATCCACGCCGAAGCCTATCCTGCGGGCGAGCTCAAACATGGCCCACTGGCGCTTGTGGATAACGACATGCCCGTGGTGACCGTTGCGCCGAACAATGAACTGCTGGAGAAGCTCAAGTCCAACCTGCAGGAAGTGCGTGCACGCGGCGGTGAGCTGGTGGTCTTCGCTGACGAGCAAGCCGGCTTGAGCAACGGCGAAGGCACCCATGTGATTCCAGTCCCGCATATCGCGGATGCGCTTGCCCCAATTCTGTACACCATTCCTTTGCAGCTGCTCTCGTACTATGTCGCTGTGCTCAAAGGGACTGATGTTGACCAGCCGCGCAACTTGGCGAAGTCGGTGACGGTGGAGTAAGGGTAGCGTTTCAACAGTGCCGTGGTGGTTTTAGAGAATTAAAGCTGTCGCAGGAGTCGATGAGGTCCATCTCATCGCCTCCTGCGATGCTCCCGGCCCTTCGCCTGGCTCTCGACTCCGTCACCCTTCCTGCACCCTGGGGACCAGCAACCAATGCTGTTGCGAATTCAACCTGATGAATCGCTCCGTTCGTATGTTGAACGAAACCTTTACCTACAATTCCGCAACTCCGATTTAGATATTTGAATCGCCCCTGGTTTCCTAGACACTCTCCAAGCTCAGGAAATAGCGTTTCTCATACTCTATTGGAGACAGCTGCATAGCACTGCTGTGTCGGCGTTTAGGGTTATAGAACATTTCGATGTAATCGAAAATATCACTTCGGGCTTCTTCACGGGTTGTGTAGATCTTTCTTCGGATCCGCTCCCGCTTCAAAAGCTGGAAAAAGCTCTCGGCTACGGCATTATCGTGGCAGTTTCCCCGCCGACTCATGCTGCTGATTACATTGTTAGCCTTCAAGAAGCTTTGCCAATCTGAGCTACTGAACTGACTACCTTGATCTGAGTGAATCATCACTTGCTGCTGTGGCTTGCGTCGCCACACAGTCATCAACATTGCGTCGATAGCCAGATCGCTGCACATCCTTGGCTTCATTGACCAACTAATTATTTGGCGTGAAAACAGATCCAGCACTACCGCCAGATAGAGCCATCCCTCATAGGTGCGGATGTATGTGATATCTGTCACCCAGACCTTGTTCGGCTCACTGACCTTGAACTGCCGCGCGAGGTGGTTGGGCGAGGCCACTGTTGGTTTTCCACCGTAAAACCCTGGACGCCGCCGATAGCCCGTTTGCGAACGCAGCCCCTCCGCTTGCATCAAGCGCCCGACTCGATTTCGTCCGTATTCCTCTCCCAGCTCACGTAGGTCATCGTGAATTTTGCGGTAGCCGTATACACCTCCGCTTTCTAGCCAAGCGTGCTTGATCAAGCCAAGCAGATGTTGATCTTCTTTTGCTCGGGTAGATTGAGGCTCGGCCAGCCAGGCGTAGTAGCCGCTAGGGTGCACCTTGAGGGTTTGGCAAATGTAGTGGTCAACTCATCCCGGATACGGTTTTGAGTTTTTCTTCTGCTTTCGCTGGAGCCAGTCCATCGTTGAACTGATGCGGCCGGATCCAGTTGTAGTGGCCCATCAGGTATTGGCCAATGTATCGCTGAGCTTGCTGGCCGGTCAGGTAGCCCGCTGTTCTGGCATCTTTGCCGCATGTTCGAAGGTGAGCCAATACCCGCGTGCCTCACCTGTAAGCCGATTATGAGATTCGTCTTATTTGAGTCGTTGGTGGGGCCGAATATGATTCTGCTAGCTTTACATCCGACTAATCGCACGACGCTTACACGAGCATACTATGAAAAAAATCGCGCTACTCTTTGCTGCCGCGTCCTCCCTGATGACCTGCGTGGGTACCCAGGCTGCAGACGGCACGGTGAACTTCAGCGGTCAGGTTATGGGACAAACTTGCCGCATCGATGGCTCTACCGCCGCTAGCACTAAAACTGTAACGCTGAACAAAGTCTCCACTTCAGCGCTAGCGTCGATCGGCCAAGCGGCAGGCCGCACCAAGTTTACCTTCTCACTCGACGAATGCTCTAAAGACGCTAACGTTTCGGTAAGGTTTGAGCCCGGACCGACTGTCAACGCCTCGACAGGTAACTTGATCAATCAGACATCGGGCGGCTCCAACGCGGAGATTCAGATCCTGAACGCCGACTACGGCGTGATGAATGTGTCGACCAACAGCGGTAACAAGGACACTGCGATCGTCAGCGGCAACGCAACACTCACCTATTACGCGCAATACGTAGCGGCAACTGCCCCTGCGACTGCCGGGGTCGTCACCAGCAGTGTCCAATATTCGCTTGTCTACAACTAACACATCGAAACACCCACTTTGCATTAAGTGGGTTTCCGAGGTTTTCAATGTTTATAGGAATGCTCGCCCGCAGCGCTTTTGTCGTACTGCTTGGCGCACCCTGGCTTTGCGGCAATGCATGGGCAAACGTCATCGTCGTCGGTACGCGTGTCATTTATGCTGCGGCAGAGAAAGAAGTCACAGTGCGTCTGGAAAACTCAGGTGATGAAGCCGCACTGGTTCAGTTATGGGCGGACCGAGGCAACGACCAGCTCAAAGCTGATAACGCAGACGCCCCATTTCTGATCGTACCGCCCATCACCCGCATCGAACCGCGCAAAGGGCAGTCGATACGACTCATCTATACCCAGGCATCTGTCCCGAACGACAGGGAGTCGGTGTTCTGGCTGAATATTCTGGATGTTCCACCGTTGGCCAAAGATCGCGAAAACTACATGCAAGTGGCTTTCCGCACGCGGTTGAAGATTTTCCTGCGCCCGGACGGGCTGGTCGATGAACCAGAACAAGCCCCACGCTCGCTGAGTTGGGCGTTGGTCAAGGGCGACAAAGGCATGGCCCTGCGCGCAACCAATCCGTCGCCGTATTACGTGTCTTTCAATGAGGTGGCCGCCGTTACACCTACATCAACCTTCAAGGGTACCGCTGGCATGATCCCGCCTAAGAGCACGGCAGAAATTGCAATCGAGGGGCTGCCATCGCAACTGCCTAAGGGTTCATCGGTGCGCTTGAACTGGGTCAATGATTTTGGCGCCGTTGCCACACTGACCCGTCCCTTGTAATCCCTGTCGCCAAAGAGGCAGCGCCTGCCCGCATCTGCCGTATTCAGCTGCTATCGAAGGGCCCACTCTCCATGTTTATTTCAACCGGTACTTCGGTACGGGGCCGGTGGATTTCGCCTGCACTATTACTGGGTGTGATCAGTGTGGCCCTTGCCGACGAAAACGCAGACCTTGACTTCAATCCCACCTTTTTCAACGATTCGCGCGGCAGAGCTTTGGATATTTCGGTGTTCCGCAGAGGTAACCCGATCACCCCCGGTGTTTACAAGATGGATGTATACCTGAACGACCAGTGGGTCGGTCAGGAACCTCTGGTTGCCAAATCGACCTCAAACAGCGAGGGCATGTACTGCTTTAGCGCTGAGCAATTGAGTCGCTGGGGCGTAGACTGGAAAGCCATGGATCGGAGCGCGCAAGCTGACCTTAGTACGATCGACAAACAGTGCGTGGACTTTGCCCGCTTGCCCGATGCAGCAAGCATGCACGTGAACACCAGCGACCTGCGTGTTGATCTTACGATTGCGCAGGCCTACCTCACACGCCGCTCCCGAGGGGAAGTCGACCCCTCCAGATGGGATTCGGGCATCACCGCAGGCTTCGTGAATTATCGTGCCAGTTTGAATCACAGTGAGAGCCGAGGGGTAACCCAGAGTCAGAGTTATCTGGGCTTGACCAGCGGACTAAACTTAGGCGAATGGCGCCTGCGCCATAACAGTGGCTACCGCGCGCGATCCAGGCGGGGGACGGCGGTGGCAGGTGAGTACCAGTCTATCAATAGTTATGCCGAGCGTGACATTACCGCGCTGCGCTCGCAGTTGAGCCTGGGCCAGTACTACACTCAGGGCGAGCTTTTCGACAGCGTCCCTTTCACTGGCGCCCAACTGAGCAGCGACGACCGCATGCTACCGGACTCCCAGCGCGGGTTTGCTCCGCAAGTTCGCGGTGTGGCTGACACTAATGCCACCGTAACGATTCGTCAGGGCAGCAACGTGCTCTACGAAAAGACCGTTCCGCCTGGCCCGTTCATCATAGATGACCTCTACCCCACCAGCTATGCCGGCGACTTGAAGGTATCGATCACCGAAGCCAATGGCAGCGTGAAGAGTTTTGTCGTGCCGTTTGCGTCGGTTACGCAGCTGTTACGTCCTGGCACCTCACGGTTCAGCCTCACGGCGGGACAATACCGCAATACCGACACAGGACAAGGTCCGGCGTTCGCTCAAGGCACTTATCAGCACGGCCTGAGCAATAACATGACGGCCTTCACCGGCTCACAATTAGCCGATGGCTACACGTCGTTTTTGTTAGGCGGCGCGGTCAGCACGCCGATCGGTGCACTAGGGCTGGATCTCACCCAAAGCATGACCACAGGTCTCACGCAACGCAAGATCGGCAGTGACAACGGCCAAAGCTACCGGCTCTCCTACAGCGAACTAGTGAACTACTCCAGAACCCATTTCACACTGGCGGCGTATCGGTTTTCCAGCGAAAACTATCTGACCTTCAACGACTATGCGCAACTCAAATCACGGGTTGACGAGACGTCGTTTCGCCGACCGCGCAGCCGCTTTCAGCTGAATGTTGACCAGCCGTTCGCTGACGGCTGGGGCAGCATCTATCTCTCAGGTGCATCGCAGAACTATTGGAGAGACAAACGTGCCACTGACATGACTTTTCAAGCAGGTTATTCCAATAACTATAGCTGGGGTGGAGTCAGCCTGAACGTCAGCCGCAGTCTGACCCTCGACGAGCGTTATCAGAACCAATACACGGTCAGCGTCAGCTTGCCTCTGGGCGGTCCACGTCGTAACGGTTACCTGAATACCTCAAGCAGCATTCGTGACAGGCGCAATCTAAGCACTCAGGTGAACTACAGCGCCCAGGCGGGGAGTAAGAACGAGCTTGGGTACAACGTATCGGCGAGTCATGACAGGCAAGATGGCGTAGCGTCTCAGAGCACTGCGATGCTCGGCCAGTACCGGGCACCGAAGGTGAATCTTGAAGCCGGCCTGAGCTCTTCATCCGATTACCGCCAAGCCAACTTCGGTGCTAGCGGAAGCCTGGTGGCTCACTCCGATGGCATCACCTTCTCCCCGTCGCAAGGCGACACGTTTGCACTAATACGAGCACCTGGCGCCCAGGGTGCGGCGGTTGATGACGGCCTGGGCGTAAACCTCGACGACAACGGCTATGCCGTAGTCGCAGGCTTGGTGCCCTATAGAGAAAACAAACTGGCTCTGGATCCTCGAGGCATCGCTAACGACGTTGAGTTGGAAGTCTCCAGCAACGTGGTCAGCCCGCGCACTGGCTCGATCGTCAGACTGGATTTCGCCACCCGAAAGGGCACTCCAATCCTGTTGACGCTCAAGCGAGATGACGGAGCCATGATGCCCGTAGGGGCGCCAGTGCTGGATGAACAAGGCAACCACATGACCCTGCTGGGCCAAGGCAACCGTTTGTTCATCCGCAGCGAAAAAACCAGACACACATTGCAAGTGGTTTTCGGTGACAAACCTGACCAACGCTGTATAGCCCGGTTTGACGCTCCCCAGCACTCCGACCAGCGGCCCGCCGGATATATCCAGATGAGTACGACATGCCATGCACCGTAACGTGCACGAAGTGAAAGAGGTCTTTCCTATGTTTACACGTTCCCAGCAGTGCGGGCTTTCGGGAGCCTTGGCAACACTGGCCTTGTTGCTATCGAGTCCCTGCGCGCAGGCCGCCTGCAGCTATATGTACGGTACGTCGCAAACCACCTATCAGTTGAACCTTCCCAGCACCCTTAATGTGGGTATGAATGTGCCGGTGGGCGGTGTGGTGTACGAGGCCACTCGCAGTCTCACGATCCTCAACGGCGCCGCACGTTGGGGACGCTGTGCAGTAGGGGACGCGATGGGCATCACCAACAATGTCGGCGCGTCCGGGTCGGGCAATCAGTATCCGATTGGCAATACCGGACTGGCCTGGACATGGGAGTACACCGGCGTCACCAGCGTGGGCAGTACCAGCTATAACCCGTTCGGGCCGTACCCCTACTTCACGATCCCCAGCAGAGCGACTGAGTACCATTTCGAGCAGCCCAGTATCTTCCGGATCATAAAGATCTCCAATACCGTCAGTGGGACCATTCCTTCTGGCATCATTGGCACGCTCACCGCGGGTGGTTTGACCCCTATCGTGTGGCGAAATGGCACGGGCACGATCAATATCACCCAGCCAACCTGCAGCACACCCTCCAAACAAGTGCCATTGGGAGATCACCCAATCGGTGAGTTCAAGGGGTTGGGCAGCAGCACCAAGGCTCAGCGATTCACCATCGACTTGAACAATTGCCCTGCGGGTATGGCGGGTATCAGTTACCGCCTCGATGCGGTGGGCACGGTACTCAATGCCGTCAGTGGCATCCTGGCCCTGAATGCTGGAGGCGCAGGCGGAGTTGGCCTGCAAATTCTGCGTGACGACGGGACTGCGCTCGCGCTGTCATCAACGATCAGCTATCTGCGTAACCCGGCGCAGGGGAGCTACAGCATCCCCTTGCAAGCGCGTTACTACCAAACGGCGCAAAAAATAACGGCGGGCGCTGCCAATGCGAGTGTGCAGTTCACGATCAGCTACAACTGACCACAAGAAGGGCGTGGTCGTGAGACAAGACTGTTTGACCAGGCAGCAGGTGATGTAGTGAGATGGACTATGACCGCGATGCATCGCGGCATCGCACCCCTTTCGCTGTACTCACACGTTTGCAACAGGCGGCTCTTTGTAAAGAAGGCAGTAGGCGCTAAAGCGCGCGTCCTTCGCGCAGGGCCACTTGGCAGGCGCGTTTGTTACGCGGTTAGTCTTGGGTATCTTACCCAATCTTCTTCATGCGCTCGCTGGCAGGCACCGGTCGTCCATAGAGACAGCCCTGAACATGCGAACAGCCCTCGGCCGCTAGCTGCTCCATCTTTTCGGTCGACTCCACGCCCTCGGCTTGTTGCCGGTGACCAAAAACTGACCCATTAAAGGCTGTTATGCCGACTGAAAACTGACGCAGGTACTCAACTGCTTCTGCTCACTTTCCGAGCAGGAGAACACCCGGTTATCAGCATGGAAATGATGGGAAAAATTCGGCGGATGTATTTCCGCGACAAGCTGTCGTTTCACCAAATTGCGAGGCGTTCCGGGCAGTCCAGAAATACAATCCGAAAGTGAATCAGAGCCCCCGAAACCAAATAGCCGGTGCACCAGCGGCAAGCGGCTTTTAACAAGCTCAGTCCTTTCCACGAAATACTGGAGCGGGCACTCAACGCCGATTCGCTTCGGGCCAAAAGCAACCGCAGAAACGCCAAGGCTCTCGGCAAGGTTCATCACTTTCAATATGTCTGGGGATAAACCGATGATCACATCACCCGAGCCATCATCAGGATCCTGGCATTTGACTGTGGTGCGCGCTGATTGGGTCAAGATGGGGTCTCAACTGGTTCACCAGTGCCATGGTATTCCCACTGGCTCTTTCAAAGGTGACCTCTCTACAGAGCGGCGGTGGGGGAAAACGTAGCGTGGCACATGGCCTGAGCGGAATAGAGGGGCGTAAATGTCATAAAAGCACCTATCACATTGTCCTTGTCATCACTTCCCTCTTGGGGCTGAAGAGCAGACGATGGACCCCATGAGTCGAGGTACAGTTTGCAATCGCCGACTACGATTCGCCCACCTCCTGGGCAGCCCTGGACACTTCGAAGCAGATTACCTTGATGATTGACGAGCTCGCTTCGAGCGGACTTGTCGCTGCTTGTGTCAAACTATATTGCGCGACGCGCAGTGCTTTATTCGATGAGGCATTTGCTTGTGTCAATCTATGATTCGTCCACAGCGGTAGGTATCTCCGGTGTAGACCAAGAATTACAAGGGGCTCTGTGTCAAACTATATTACGAGCACCCACCGGCGTACTGTCTTGCTCCTGAGCAGGGCTAGCCGTGAAACATGGCAGGTGATCATCGGATCAACCCGCAGCTAAGACCCCCGTATCACGGGGGTTTTTTTATCGATGATTTTTATACGGTTGTGCTTCAGGGTTGGATGCGGCTGAACCCTTCACCTAACGACCCCTAAGGCCTATCTCGAATCTGGGTGCGTTGAACATTTGGCGGTTGGAATTGAGTTGATATATCATAACGTTTAATTGGTTATGATATAACGTGTTAATAGCTCTGCATGATTTTCCCGAGCTTTGCGCACCTGATCCCACCCCTGTCTACTCACCTAGGAGCACCCATGCGAGTCACCCCGGCCTCCCTTGCCATGTTCACGGTAATGGTTACCCCTGAACTGTTCGCCGACCAAACAGGCAGCTCCACGATCACCCTTGGCGCCGTGAACATTACGCAGGACGCCAAGGTGGCTCTGCGCACCGAGAACGTGCTCACGTCGGTCGATGTGCTGGGTGGTGATCAGGTAGAGGACAAGAACGTCATGAACAGCTGGCAACTGCTGGGCCAGATGCCGGGCATTCAGCTCACCGAAACAGGGCAGGGGGCCGAATCGGGCAAGGTTACGTTCCGCGCTTTCAACGGCGAAGGGTACATCAACGGTATCAAGACATTGATCGATGGCATCCCGAGCAACGTCAACAGCGGTAACCAGCGCTTCATCGACATGATCTTTCCCCTGGACATCGACTACATCGAAGTGGTCCGGGGCACGAACGACCCTCGTTACGGGTTGCACAACATTGCGGGCAACATCAATTTCGCCACGCGCCAAGGCGGCAACTATGTCGATAGCCGGCTGACCTATGGCAGCTTCGACACCCGTGAAGTGCAGTTGGCGGTCGGGCACGAGGAGGGGAATTTTGCCCAGAACTACATCCTTGCCAAGCAGGACAGCAATGGCTACCGCGATCACAGCAACTCGAACAAATACGCACTGGGGGGTAAGTGGTTCGTCAGCAACGACGAGCAGAATTTCCGCATTGGGCTGATCGCGCGCTTGTACCATCACCAGGCCCAGGAGTCCGGGTTTCTCACCCGTGACCAGATGCACGCCAGCCGTACACAATCACCGGCCAAGAACGCTAATGACGGTGATGACCGCGACATGAAGCACCTCAGCCTGCACGCGGATTGGCAGCTCAATGATGACTTGAGCCTTAGCAGCAAGCTGTATTACAACGGCTACAACGATGATCGCACCGTTACCTTCACGGACTATCGCCCAGGTAATGCGCCCCGTCAGCGTCGGCAATGGGACGAACAGCAGACGGGCATCCTCAATAACCTGACATGGCGCGTTAACGAGCACCTCACCCTCGATGGCGGCGTCAACTACGAAGAGCAGGACAATACCTACCGTCGCCAGCGCTACAGCTTCAGCGTTCCGACCCACTTCGATACCGTACCGGCCCGCGTGCAGAATGACGATCGCTATACCCTGCGCAACACCGGTGCCTATGTTCAGGCCGTTATCCAGCCCATCGAGTCACTGAAGATCATCCCGGCCATGCGGGTGGACCAGTTCACCGGTAGTACGCGGCTCTTGGGTGGCGTCAAAGGCTCGCTGCAAGACTACGGCTGGATCCGACAGCCCAAGCTGAGCGTGATCTATAGCGTTACCCCCGATATCGACGTTTACGCCAATTGGGGGCGTACCTTCCAGATACTCACCGGCTCGACCGAGCCCGCCTACTTGACCCCTAGGCAGCCTTCATACGACCCGTCGATCAACACAGGCAAAGAGGTCGGTATCAAGTTCAGACCGTTCGAGGGCGCCCAAGCGCGAGTGGCGATCTGGCAGCAGGATGCTACCGATGAAGTGGCAAACATGCCCAGCACCGGCACCACGGTCGGGTTGGGTGAAACGCGCCGTCGCGGCGTGGATTTGCAGATCAATGCTCAACTGGATGATCAGTGGACTGTCTATGCCTCCCACGCCATCCAGGAAGCAAAGGTGGTCAAAGCGTTTTCTGCCGCAGGGCAATCACTCTCGGGTAAGGAAGTGTTCTCCACGCCTCGGTACGTGAGCACCGTGGGCGTCGATTATCGTTATAACGATGACTGGAAGTTCGGTCTGCAGGGCAGGGCGCAAGGGAGCTACTACATCGACGAGCTCAATGAGCAAGGCAAATACGGTGGGTTTGTCGTTGCGGACGCCAGCGTCAGCTACCGCATCACGTCCGCTGCCAGCGTCGATGTGCAGGTCAAGAACCTGCTGGACCGCAAATACGAATACGTCTGGTACGACAACTTCTTCTGGGGCGGTGACGACCAGGCGATGTTTTCGCCAGCACCTGGTCGGTCGGCATTCGTTTCCCTGAATCTGAAGCTGTAGACCTCGGCTTAAACTTTCGTTTTACAGACAGCTCCTACAGATGGTCTACGCTGAACCGGTGGCTTTCGAAATGTCTTGGGTCTTGCCCCGTACATGGGAAGGAAGGGTTACATGCTTGCTCAGCTTCCGCCGGCTTTGCAGAGTCTACACCTGCCGTTGCGTCTCAAATTGTGGGACGGCAACCATTTCGACCTGGGCCCCAGCCCGCAAGTGACCATCCTGGTCAAGGAGCCTCAGCTCATCTCCCAGCTCACCCATCCAAGCATGGATGAGTTGGGTACTGCTTTCGTGGAAGGCAAGCTCGAACTCGAAGGCGACATCGGTGAGGCCATCCGTGTCTGCGATGAACTCAGCGAAGCACTGCTACCCGATGATAGCGATCATGCTCCCCAGCGCCTGGCGCATGACAAGCGAACCGATGCCGAAGCCATTTCCTACCACTACGATGTGTCCAACGACTTTTACCGGTTATGGCTGGACCAGGACATGGTTTATTCCTGCGCCTATTTCCGTGAGCCGGACAATACGCTGCAACAGGCCCAGCAAGACAAGTTCGATCATCTATGCCGCAAGCTGCGCTTGGCTGCCGGTGACTACTTGTTGGATGTGGGGTGTGGGTGGGGCGGTCTGGCGCGCTTTGCGGCACGTGAATATGGGGCGAACGTGTTGGGCATCACGTTGAGCAAAGAGCAGCTCAAGCTGGGCAGGGAACGGGTGGAGGCCGAGGGCCTGTCCGACAGCGTAGACCTGCAGATTCTTGATTACCGTGACCTGCCACAAGACGGGCGCTTCGATAAGGTCGTCAGCGTGGGCATGTTCGAGCATGTGGGTCATGCCAATCTACCTTTGTATTGCAAGACGCTGTTCGGCGCAGTGCGCGAAGGCGGCCTCGTCATGAACCATGGCATCACGGCCAAGCATGTGGATGGCCGCCCGGTGGGTCGGGGGGCTGGAGAGTTCATTGACCGTTATGTGTTCCCCCACGGCGAGCTGCCCCACTTGTCGATGATCAGCGCCGCTGTCTGTGAGGCAGGGTTGGAAGTGGTGGACGTGGAAAGCTTGCGCATGCATTACGCCAAGACCCTGCATCACTGGAGCGAGAACCTGGAAAACCAACTGCACAATGCAGCTGCGCTGGTCCCTGAAAAAACATTGCGTATCTGGCGCCTTTATTTGGCAGGTTGCGCGTACGCGTTCGAGAAAGGCTGGATCAACCTGCATCAGATATTGGCGGTCAAACCCTACGCGGATGGCCACCATGACCTGCCTTGGACGCGTGAGCACCTTTACCGCTAGCGCTTACCAAACGTGTGCCAAGCGTGACCGACCTCACTTCAAGAGTGAGGTCGGCCCTTGGCGCGCTTTACAATACCGGTGAAATCAACCTTGCGATGCGCATGCCCACTTGCTGTAACCGATGGGTGGCCTCTGTTTCCTCGACCGTAATCTCCCGCGCGTTGGCAAAGTCTTTGTTGAGCATGCGTTCGACCGTATCGGCGAATGCCTTGTCGATGGTGAGCAACGTGATCTCGAAGTTGAGACGGAACGATCGATTATCGAGATTGGCGCTGCCGACAGCACTTATGTCGTCATCCACCAACACGACCTTCTGGTGCAGGAACCCAGGTTGATAACGGAACATGCGAACACCGGCGCGCACCGCTTCGAATGCGAACAGGCTGGAGGCGGCGTATACGATCTTGTGGTCCGGGCGAGACGGGATCAGGACACGCACATCTACACCGCGTAGTGCCGCCAAACGCAGGGCGGCGAATACCGCTTCATCGGGTACGAAATACGGGCTGGTTATCCAGACTCGATGCTTGGCCGAGTGGATTGCTTCCAGAAAGAACAGCGAGCAGGTTTCCTTGGAGTCTGCAGGGCCGCTGGCCAATGCCTGGCACAGCACGCCGTCATCGGGGTAGGTGTCCTGGAGGATCAGGGGAGGCAATTGCCGGGTTACCCAGTACCAATCTTCAGCGAACGATTCCTGTAGGCACGCTAGCACTGGCCCGCTGATTTGCACGTGTGTATCTCGCCAGGGTGAAAGCTTGGGGTTGGCCCCCAGGTACTCGTCGCCGACATTGTGACCACCTACAAAGCCGACCAACCCATCTACCACGACGATCTTGCGGTGATTGCGGAAGTTGACTTGAAGGCGATTGAACAGGCCCCGACGGGTAGCGAATGCATGTATTTGCACACCTCCCGCACGAAGCTGCTGGCTGTAGTGGCGGGGCAGGGAATGGCTGCCGACACCGTCATACAATACAAACACCTGAACGCCTTCGGCCGCCTTGCGCAACAGCAACTGTTGTAATGCTCGCCCAAGGTCATCGTCATGGATGATGAAAAACTGCACCAGTACGACGCGTGTCGCTTTATCGATGGCTTCGAAAACCGCCTCGAACGTGCGCTTGCCGTCAATCAACAGCTCGACCTGATTATTGGCCAGACATGGCATTCGACTGAGTTTGGGCATGGCGCGCAAAGCGGCGTAGCTATCCGATGCGCGCGCGGCCAGCGCTTCTTCGACCCATGGGCGCCAATTCAAACTGGCCATGGCGACATGCATTTCCTGATTGGCTTGGCGCCTGGCCTTGATGTAGGCATTGAAAGAGCGCGCACCGAATATCAGGTAAGGGATAAGCGTCAGGTAGGGAATGAAAAAAAGTGGCATTGCCCAGGCAATGGCGCCTTGAGCAGTACGGACTGTGAACAACGCATGCAGCGCGGCGATAATACCCAGCAGATGAATCACGCCGAGTAGGTAGCCAAAAAAAAGGGGGCTGTGGTAATCCATATGCATCCTGCTCGTTGAATACACCTTAGGTAACAGAACACGAACGTGGTTCGCCTGCAACAAGCGGTTCGTTTCAACGTCTAACCCAAACATCGTCGGGATGACCGACATTTCCAGGAGTGTGATTTCCATGAAAATTCGTATGCCGTTGCTGGCGCTGGCCTTGTGCGCAGGCAGCGTCACAGCCCAGGCCCAGATGCTTCAACCCGGCTTGTGGGAGCTGACCACCAGCAATATGCAGGTCGACGGTAAGCCGCTACCTGATATGGATTTCATGCTCAGCCAGTTGAAGAACCTACCGCCCGATCAACGGGCGATGATGGAAGGCATGCTTGCCAAGCAAGGTGTCACTGTAGGTGGTAAAGGGGTGCGCTCCTGCCTCACCCCTCAGCAGGTGGCAACCAACGACATTCCGCTGCAGGATCCAAAGTCCGGCTGCACTCAGAAGATCACTGACCGCACCGGTAACGTTTGGAAGTTTCAATTCAGCTGCCCCAAAGCCCAGGGTAATGGCCAGGCCACCTTCCTGAGTGACAAGGAGTTCACCACCCAAGTGAGTGGCACGTTCAATGCGTCCGGTGTTCAGCAGCAGGGCAGCATGAACACACGTGCGGTATGGCTGGGCAATGATTGCGGTACGGTCAAGCCTCGGACGTAATGCTCCATTGCCACTGGGCAGTTGCTACGGCGTCGTGGGCATGTAGACTTTCAGCATGTTCCACGCGCATCTTGAACCCTTGAATCCATTCGATAGTGCTTAGCGCTTGATACAAGCGCCTCACCGCGTCCTCGCAAAACATCAGGTTCTGTCCGTTCGCCAACGCAAATGCTTGTTCATCGGCGCGCTTTACCGCAGTTTGTACCGCAGTGCCCAAGGCCTGCTCGGCCTTATCTATGACCTCGGTTATGGGAAGCTCAGGATGATTATCCTCAAGCCTAACGCTTATCTTCGCCATGCTCCTCTGGCTGTGAGGCGTTGCTACGATGCCATCCGAAGTCCCCAACCATGCCAATACCTCTTCGCTGTCCAAAGTTCCTGAGCCGAATCGAGCGTGGAACTGTTGCTGGATAAGCTGTCGAGCGAGCGCCGCCGAGCATGGGCATGTGGACGAATAAGGCACCAAAACAGATAGTTCCACGTGGAACATTTCACGTTCGATCCGTGCATCGATCTCGACGTCATAGCTTTTCCACCCAGCTAGAGGGCTAACCAGGGCAGGCCGCCTGAGTAAGTGTTGGAAGCTCAGGCACATATATGCCGCAGATGATTGCCCAGCATGGCTGCTGAGAAAATTCGCCAAAAGGCGACGTAGCGATAGCGGGCGCAGCGGCTCATGCTCAAGATCTTCAAGCGCTAGGTACAGACGCGACATATGTATGCCGCGTGATCTGCCATCAACCAGATTCACGCCAGCATCTACTGTAGCCGCTACCTGACGACCTCCAATCTGCATTGGCATGGCTATCCCACACATCCCTACCCAGTCCAACGGTGTGGTGGAATTCAAGTGCTGTGCAGCGACGTCAGGAAGCTGGGGCTGGAATTGGGACATGGGATTTCCAAGGCTATGCGTGTATGTGGAACATTGGGTCCACTGCTGATGGGTCGTGTGAGGTAACGGCGGAGCCGTTAGCACTGCGCTGTGAAATGAGCTGGTTAATTTCCAGTCCATTGCACCGAGCATTCGTCAGGAACCGCTTGGCTAAATTGTATTGTTACTTTATAACATTATGCAATGCATCGTTTCGAATGCGCCTGTGTGATGAGGTTTTGCCATGTCCAATCGTCTTCCTGTCACTGTGCTCTCCGGTTTTCTGGGCGCAGGCAAAAGCACGCTTCTCAACCATGTGCTGCGCAATCGCGAGGCGCTTCGTGTCGCGGTTATCGTCAATGACATGAGTGAGATCAACATTGACGCCAGCGAAGTTCAGCGCAATGTCACCCTTAACCGCGCCGAAGAAAAGCTGGTGGAAATGAGCAATGGCTGCATCTGCTGCACGTTGCGTGAAGATCTGCTTGAAGAGGTTGCACGGCTGGCCGAGGCGGGGCGCTTCGATTACCTGCTGATTGAATCGACCGGTATCTCAGAGCCGTTGCCTGTGGCTGAAACCTTTACCTTTCGTGATGAGCAAGGCCGCAGCCTGTCGGATCTGGCGCGTCTCGACACCATGGTCACCGTGGTGGATGCCTTGAATTTCATGCGGGATTACCAAGCCGCAGAGAGCCTGGAAAGCAGTGGCCAGACATTGGGGGATGACGATGAACGTTCGATCAGCGACTTGCTGATCGAGCAGGTAGAGTTCGCTGACGTGTTGCTGTTGAGCAAAATCGATCTGGTCAGTCAGGCCGAGCGGGAGGAGCTTTCAGCTATCCTCCGGAGCCTGAACCGCCGAGCCCAGATCATTCCCATGGTCATGGGTCAGGTTCCCCTTGCCAGGATTCTGGACACTGGCTTGTTCGACTTCGACCAGGCGGCGCAAGCGCCTGGCTGGCTGAAGGAGCTGCGCGGTGAACATACACCGGAAACAGAAGAATATGGCATCCAAGCCACTACCTGGACCGCACGCCGGCCTTTTCATCCGCAGCGGTTCCATGACTTTGTACACACACCCTGGAGTAATGGCCGGTTACTGCGCTCCAAAGGGTTCTTCTGGTTGGCGAGCAAATATAAAGAAGCGGGCAGTTGGTCCCAGGCAGGCGGCATGATGCGCCATGGGCTGGCGGGTCGTTGGTGGTGTTTCGTTCCCCGTGAACAGTGGCCTGAGGATGTGGATAACGTTGCTGCCATTCTTGAACATTGGTTACCGGATACTGGCGACTGCCGGCAGGAATTGGTGTTCATAGGGCAAAATATGGACGTGGCGAAATTATCCACAGCCCTTGATCAGTGCCTGTTGACGGATGAAGAAATGGCACTCGAGCCCATGGGTTGGCTGCGTTTTCCTGACCCATTCGGCCCCTGGGACGAACAGGTGGCAGCGTGAGTACGTCAGTGGCTGTGGATATCCGCCAGGTGTTTGGACACACGCCTCAATCAATGGCAGAAGTCCTGCAAGAGGGTGTCAACCTCGCAGTCTGGCAGCGGCAACTTCCACCTCAGCTGCAAGACTTTTCAGAGGTTGTGGCGGGGCTTGGAGGATCGATAACAGACCAGCGTGTGATCGAGGTCGACGAGCATCAGGTCCCAGTGATTGAGGGGCTGCTGTACGAGGCTGTGGATATCCACGGCTATGACGCTTTCGTCGCGGATGTCACGTGGTTGGTTTCGGCTTATAGCTGTTTGCTTGGAGCGCATCGCGTAGGTTTGCGCATACGTGCACTGACCAGTCCGATGTGCCCACGCTTTCATGTGGATAACGTTCCACTGAGGCTAATTACCACTTACGCGGGTCCGGGGAGTGAATATCTACCGGAGCAGGCAGTAGCGCGAGTTGCGTTGTCCACAGGCAATGCTGCTGTGGATAAGGTGATGCGACTGAATACAGGTGACGTTGCCTTGTTCAAGGGCGAGCGCTGGGAGGGCAATGAAGGCGCAGGCGTCGTACATCGTTCCCCATCAGGTCCACCGCGACTGTTGCTTACGCTTGACTGGCTAGCCTGACAGCGCATAGTTGAGCAAACCGCCTGCTTGAAGAACCATCATGCTTCGCAATATTCCCACCCATGTCATTGCTGGCCCGCTGGGGGCCGGCAAAACGACGGTGATTCATCACCTGCTACAGCAAAAGCCTGACCACGAACGCTGGGCCGTATTGGTCAATGAATTCGGGGCAGTAGGGCTGGATGCGGCACTTTTGTCCACAAGACAGAACGGCATCTCGATCGCCGAAGTAGCAGGAGGCTGCCTGTGCTGCGTCAATGGGGTTCCGTTCCAGGTAGGGCTGGGTAGGCTTCTGCGCCAGTGCAAGCCGCACAGACTGTTCATAGAGCCCTCCGGGCTGGGCCATCCTCTTCAATTGCTTGATCAATTGGCCCAAGCGCCTTGGACTAATGTGCTGACAACTCAGCCGTTGATAGTCGTCACCACACCCGCATCTCTGCGCAGTGGCAGGCCGTTACCGACGGCTCAATCAGCCGCGTTGGAAGCCTGTGAAACCCTGGTTATCAATAAGTCGGAGTCTGTGGATAAAGATTTCAAGCTGTTGATAAATAAAGAATTCCCAGGGAAAAGGCTGATATGGACGACGCAAGGTCAGCTTCCTTTCAATAGTCTGCCTGTCTATCAAAACAAGATTGTTGACAGCCCTGATAGCGATATCGGGATTGTCGACAATCCACCGAATGCCATGCGTGCTCTTTGGGCGGACCGGCGCGAGCCGATACGCCAGGTAGTTCAAGGAGAGGATGGGTGGAGCATAGGCTGGCGCTGGCACCCCCAGCAGCGCTTTTATCCACAGGCCATAGATGAGCTATTGAAGTCGCTGAAGTGGAGGCGTGCCAAGGGTGTTATCCACACAGCACAAGGCAGATGCTCGTTCAATGCACTCGAAGGCAAGTTGGCGCCCTGGCAGCCCAGTGAATGGATAGCCGACAGTCGCCTGGAATTGATTTTCGAGAGGCCTCAGCCTGTGGACGAGTTGGAAGCCCGCTTGCAGAGCTGCCTCATGCCTTGATCAGTTGTGCCAACGGTCATGTTGCTGGCGCCACTGCTGCATTTCGATCACATTGTCCGCCCGCGGGGGCGTCTTGATTTCGAAGGGGTAGGGTGCCAGCTCTATCTGCATGCTGTGCGCGCCGAACTGAGTCACGGTACCAGGGTGACGTTGCTCCCCTGTCACGGTAAATTCGAAGCCATAGAGACGTGCCAGGCGCTTGCGACCCTTGGCATCACGCACGAAGGCAATACGTTTGAGCGCGACGGCGTCATCGAGCAACTGAAGGTCAAGCTTTGCGCAATGCTGTTTGACCCTTTCCAAGGCCTTCTCGCGCAGACCGTGGTTGTGCCACAGCCAAGCGCCTGCCGTGGCCATCACCATCAGGACTAACAGGTTCTCCAGGGTCAACATGTGCGTAGGCTCCAAACCGATCGATTCAGCTTAACTGCGTCCCTGGCCTGTCGTACAGGTGGCAATCACGTTCATACTGCGCGTTGCATGATTCTTGAACAGCTTTGGAAATGACTCGCATGAAACGTACCCCGCACCTGCTCGCCATCCAGTCCCATGTGGTGTTCGGCCACGCCGGCAACAGCGCTGCGGTATTCCCCATGCAGCGTATCGGCATCAATGTGTGGCCGCTCAACACGGTGCAGTTCTCCAATCACACTCAGTATGGCCAGTGGAGCGGAGACGTGCTTGCTCCAACGCAAATTCCAGCGTTGGTGGAAGGCATTTCCAACATCGGTGAGCTGGGGGAGTGTGATGCCGTGCTCTCGGGCTACCTCGGCAGTGCCGAGCAGGGGCGCGCGATTCTGGAAGGCGTGGCGCGAATAAAGGCCGTCAACCCGAGGGCGTTGTACCTGTGCGATCCAGTCATGGGCCATCCTGAAAAGGGGTGCATCGTATCGCCACAGGTTAGCCAGTTTTTGCTGGAACAAGCGGTCACAAAGGCTGACATCCTGTGCCCTAACCAGCTGGAGCTGGACAGCTTCTGTGGCCGGCGCGCGGCATCACTGGAGGATTGCGTAGGCATGGCTCGCAGTCTTCTGCTCAAAGGGCCCAAGGTTGTGCTGGTCAAGCACCTGGCTTACCCGGGGCGCGCAGAGGACCAGTTCGAGATGCTGTTGGTGACGGCCGAACACAGCTGGCATTTGCGCCGCCCGCTGCTGGCCTTCCCCAAGCAACCGGTAGGCGTGGGTGACCTGACTTCCGGTTTGTTCATGGCGCGGGTGCTGCTTGGCGACAGCTGGGAACAGGCATTCGAGTTTGCAGCCTCCGCCGTACATGAAGTACTGCTGGAAACTCAGGCCTGCGCCAGTTACGAGCTGCAGCTGATACGTGCCCAGGACCGCATCGCCCACCCGCGCGTACGTTTTGAAGCGAGGTTGTTGAACGCCTAGACGCCGTCGGTTTTCAGGTTCTGATAGCGCTTTTCCAGTTCCTGGCGAATCTGCCGTCGCTGCTGGCCTTGCAGGAATCGGCGTTTCTCTTCGCTACTCTGCGGTTGACGCGGGGGAACCGAAACTGGCCGTCGATTATCGTCCACGGCCACCATGGTGAAAAAGCAGCTGTTGGAATGGCGCACCGAGCGTTCACGGATGTTCTCGGTAACGACCTTGATACCGACCTCCATGGAAGTATTGCCGGTGTAGTTCACCGACGCCAGGAAAGTGACCAGCTCGCCTACATGCACCGGCTCGCGAAAGATGACCTGGTCGACTGACAGCGTGACTACATAGGAGCCTGCATAGCGGCTGGCACACGCATACGCGACTTCGTCGAGGTACTTGAGCAGCGTTCCGCCATGTACGTTGCCAGAGAAATTCGCCATGTCGGGTGTCATCAAGACGGTCATGCTCAGCTGGGCGTTTCCAGGTTCCATAAAATGCTCACGGTAAGAGTGTGCGCAATCGCGCCAAAGGCTAGCAGGCGCTCTGTTCTGTTGAAGCGACAGCCTGCGTTTAACGGGACGCTCCCATGCTTTGAAGCGTCACGCTGTTTATGCCAGTGACGGCCTGATAGCAGTCGATCTGTTTCATCATATTGCATCGACAGTTCATGGGAAGGCGCGATGTTAATCTGAGTACGCCCATGCAACATGGGCACGCTTTCAATGAATACAGTGTGTACTCGCTGCTTGCTTGGGCCCGCCTCGGCGCAGGCGCGACCTGCCCGTTAGCACAGCCCAAGACGAGAGAAGGAGAATCACGTCATGCATGCCATCAGCTTCATTCAGGACCTGGCGGTCATCATGCTGGTTGCAGGCGTGGTCACCATTGTTTTTCACCGTCTCAAGCAGCCAGTGGTGCTCGGTTATATCGTCGCCGGTTTCATCATAGGCCCCCACACGCCCCCCTTCGGCCTGATTCACGACGAAGACACCATCAAAACGCTCGCCGAGCTTGGCGTGATTTTCCTGATGTTTTGCCTGGGCCTCGAGTTCAGCCTGCGCAAGCTGTTCAAAGTTGGCGCCACGGCCTTCATAGCAGCTTTTCTGGAAATCGTATTGATGATCTGGATCGGCTTCGAGATTGGGCGTTGGTTCGGCTGGAACACCATGGACTCCTTGTTCCTGGGCGCCATTCTCGCCATTTCCTCGACCACGATCATCGTCAAGGCCCTCAATGACCTGAAGATGAAGAACGAACGGTTTGCACAGCTGATATTCGGTGTGTTGATTGTCGAAGACATCCTGGGTATCGGCATCATCGCACTGCTGTCGGGTATCGCCGTCAGCGGCACCGTCAGTTCGGGGGAGGTCTTTTCAACCGTCGGCAAGCTGTCCTTGTTCATGATCGTTGCCTTGGTGATCGGCATTCTTCTGGTACCGCGCGTACTGGCTTATGTGGCCAAGTTCGAAAGTAACGAGATGCTGCTCATCACAGTGCTGGGTCTGTGCTTCGGATTCTGTCTGCTGGTCGTGAAACTCGAATACAGCATGGTCCTGGGGGCTTTCCTGATTGGTGCCATCATGGCCGAGTCGCGGCAGTTGTTGAAAATCGAGCGTCTGATCGAACCTGTCAGGGATTTGTTCAGCGCCATATTCTTCGTCGCAATTGGCTTGATGATCGATCCGCAGGTATTGGTCGACTACGCTTGGCCGATTGTGGTCATTACCTTGGCCGTTGTACTGGGCAAGATGCTGTCCTGTGGCATGGGCGCTTTCATCGCGGGAAACGACGGGCGCACCTCGTTGCGGGTGGGTATGGGCCTGTCTCAGATCGGCGAGTTTTCATTCATCATTGCGGCCTTAGGGATGACCCTGCAGGTCACCAGCGACTTCCTCTACCCGGTGGCGGTCGCCGTCTCGGCCATTACCACGCTACTGACACCGTATCTGATTCGTGCCGCTGATCCGCTGTCGATAAAACTGGGTAACGTAGTGCCTGGGCGGCTGGCTCGCGTGCTGTCCTTGTATGGGGAGTGGCTGCGCAACATCCAGCCTCAGGGCCAGAGTGCCCTGGTGGCGGCGATGATACGGCGCATATTGTTGCAGGTCGGCGTGAACCTGGCGTTGGTCATCGCCATATTCTTCAGCGGCGGTTACTTCGCAGAGCGGCTTGGCACTTGGCTCAGCCAGTGGATCAGCGATGTGAGCCAGCAGAAGGCGGTGATCTGGGGGGCTGCATTACTGCTTTCGCTACCTTTTCTGATCGCGGCTTACCGCAAACTCAAAGCGCTATCGATGCTGCTGGCCGAAATGGGCGTCAAGCCTGAAATGGCTGGGCGCCATACTCAGCGCGTACGGCGCGTGATTGCTGAAGTCATTCCGCTGATTTCGCTGCTGGTGATCTTTTTGCTGCTGTCGGCGTTGTCGGCGAGCATTCTACCCACCAACGAGCTATTGCTGATCATTGCCATCGTGGCAGCGGTGGTGGTCGCTTTGTTATGGCGTTGGTTCATCCGGGTGCATACACGCATGCAGATTGCGTTACTCGAAACGCTGGAGAACAATCGGGACAACGGCCACTGACCCCAGTGGCGTCTGCTGCAGACGGGCCGTAATCACGGCCCGCAAGGTCCTTCGACCGAGGTGGGGGTGAGGCTGATCAGCTCTCTAACCACACGTCCCGTGCCCAATGCCAAACCGATTCCCAGCTGTCCTCACCGACGAGTTCCTCATCGGCATCCCACAGCACCACGGTGCCATCTTCCTCGACGCAATAGTAATTGTCGCCATCCTGGCACAGCGGAATCAGTTCCCGAGGCACCCCGGCGTCCCAGGCATTTGCAGCAACGTCCGGGAGGTAGGTGTGTGACTGAGGGTCAGTCACCGTGACAGGTTCCAGCGAGCCATAGACCACATCGCTGACGTTCAGCAGGAACTCCTTGAACACGAACGGAATGTTGATGAACAGCTGCTCTTCGATTTCAACCAACTGATCCTCGTCTGGAAGCTCAAGGGGGACCGGTACTGGCTCGTTGGCTTCACGGAGTTGTTCAATCACTTCTTCCACGATTCACTTCCTCTGACCTAGATGACAACGCTGCGGGTTATACCCTAGTAGTGCGCTATGGCAAAAGCAAAAACCCCGGTAGGCCCGGAATGCTGTTCACTTGAAATGGTTGGGGCCGCTTTACGGCCCATCGCGGCACAAGGCCGCTCCTACATTGACCGCGTGGCACCCGAATTGACGGCATCACGAGACCTTACAGGAGCGGCCTTTTGCCGCGATGGGCTGCAGAGCAGCCCCAAAAGTAATAGCTTACGGATACGCCCGTGGTTTTTGGACCGGATTAACCGTTTTGACGGATACCCGCGACCAGCCAAGGCTGGTTCTCGCCCTTGGCACGTACCATGTGCCAGCTTTCGCTGAACTGTTCACCTTGGTCGAAGCGCGAGTTCTTCGATACGCCGCGGAAGGTGAGAGTAGCGTCAGTACGGTCGTCACGCTCATCGACGCCGTCCAGCTGTACATCGAGGTTGTCGATGTAGGTGGACTGGAAGCCATCACCCAGCTCGGCACGCTCGCGCTTGAGGAACTCGAGCATCTGCGGGGTCACGAACTCGGCGATCTTGTCCATTTCATTGGCGTCCCAGTGCTGCTGCAGCGACTGGAAGTGATTGCGGGCAGCTGCCAGGAAGCTTTGTTCATTGAACCAGGCTGGCGCGTTGATGACAGGCGATGGCGCTGCCGCCGGCGCAGTCGAACCGCCGAAAATGTTTGGCTGTGCAGGCTGACCCTGTGCTTCACGCTGCATGGGGGCATTGCCAGGCATGGCCATGTGTGGCTGCTGCTGACGTCGCCGTGCGGCGATGAAGCGGAACACCAGGAAGGCGATGAGCGCGATGATCAGGAAGTCCATGATCTGGAAGCCTTCGAAGCCGTCACCCATGAACATGGATGCCAGCAGACCACCGGCGGCCAAGCCCGCCAGAGGGCCCAACCAGCGCGAAGCACCGCTGGCGGCGGCCGGTGCGCGGCCAGGAGCGGTCGGCGCGGCGGCAGGCGTGTTCGGCGTAGCTTGACGGGTCTGGTGAATGGGCGCGGAGCCAGCGCTCTTGCCGCCGCCGAATCGCTTGGCGTTGGCGTCCAGGCTCAGCGTCAGGCCGACGCAGAGCGCCAGTGCGATGCTAAGAAAACGTTGCATAAATGGGATATCCCCTGTTGTGGATTGCACGCGCGTCATGGTGCACATGTTCCAAGGCATATGACCAGCGACATAATGTTTCGAGCTTTTGCTTGGTATGACCTATTTGAGCAAGCAACGGCGCAGGCGTTCAAACCTGGGTGCGCCCCTGGGCCGATGCTTGCCTTCAGATGGCTTCAAGCTTGGCGTAGCCCATCATCAACCACTTGCTGCCTTCGGCAAAATTGACCTGTACACGTGCCTGGGCCCCGGAGCCTTCGAAATTCAGGATGACCCCTTCACCGAAAACGGAATGCTGTACACGCTGGCCAAGGCTGAATGCGGTTTCGGGAATATCCGCATTGGCAAACAGGTGGCTGTTGAGGGCAGTCTTCGGGGTGCCGAACGGGCGGCTGACGCTGTTCGACAGACGTACCTCCTGCACCAGACCAGCAGGAATCTCGCGTACGAAGCGAGATACCTTGTTGTAGGTTTCACTACCGTACAGCCGTCTTGTCTCGGCATAGGTCATGACCAGCTGACGCATGGCGCGGGTGATGCCCACGTAGGCCAGGCGACGTTCTTCTTCAAGACGACCTGGCTCCTCCAGGCTCATCTTGTGCGGGAACAGGCCTTCCTCCATGCCCACCAGGAACACGTAGGGGAACTCCAGGCCTTTGGCACTGTGCAAGGTCATCAGCTGCACACTGTCCTCGTGCTCGTCAGCCTGCGTATCGCCGGCTTCTAGCGAAGCGTGACCCAGGAAGGCGGACAGTGGGGAGAGGTCGGCGTCTTCTTCGGTCGATTCGAAGTTGCGCGCTGCGCTAACCAGTTCCTCAAGGTTTTCCACCCGTGCCTGACCCTTTTCACCTTTTTCTTCCTGGTGATAGATGATCAGCCCGGATTGTTCGAGGGTGGTTTGCGTCATGGTATGCAGCGGCATGTCTTCGACTTTGGCTGCAAGCCCGTCGATCAGCTCGATGAATGCACCCAGGGCGCTGGCAGCCCGGCCCTTGAGCGCCTTTGCTGCGATCAGCTGGCACATCGCCTGCCACATCGATACCTGGCTGTGACGTGCATGCTCGCGAATGGCCTCGACGGTTTTCTCGCCAATACCGCGTGGCGGCACGTTGATCACGCGCTCCAGCGCGGCATCGTTACCGCGGCCTTCAATCAGTCGCAGGTAGGCCATGGCATTCTTGATCTCTGCCCGCTCGAAGAAGCGCTGGCCACCATAGATGCGGTACGGAATCCGCTCGCGCAGCAAGGCTTCCTCAAGCACCCGCGACTGGGCGTTCGAGCGATACAGAATAGCCATTTCGTCACGCGCGTTGCCTTGCTTGATCAGGCTTTCAATGGTCTCGACCACATAACGCGCTTCGTCATGTTCGTTGTAGGCGGCGTACAGCGTAATGGGTTCACCCTCACCCATGTCGGTCCACAATTCCTTGCCTAAACGCCCGCTGTTATTGGCGATCAGGGCGTTGGCAGCCTTGAGGATGCCACCGGTGGAGCGGTAGTTCTGCTCCAGGCGGATCGTCTCGGCATCTGGGAAGTCGGCCGTGTACTGGTGGATGTTCTCGATCTTCGCCCCGCGCCAGCCGTAGATCGACTGATCGTCATCACCCACCGCCATCAGGCTGTCACCACCGCGGGCCAGCAGACGTAGCCAGGCGTACTGCACGGCGTTGGTGTCCTGGAACTCATCGACCAGTACGTGACGGAAGCGGCGCTGGTAGTGGGCCAACAGGCCTGGGTGATCGCGCCACAAATCCAGGGCGCGCAGCAGCAACTCGGAAAAATCGATGACACCCGCGCGCTCGCAGGCCTGCTCATAGGCGGTGTAGACGTCGCGCATGGTGGTCAAGAACAGGTCGCCGCCTGGCTGAATGTGCTGCGGGCGCAGGCCTTCGTCTTTCTGGCCGTTGATGAACCATTGAGCCTGGCGTGCCGGCCACTTCTGTTCGTCCAGCCCCAACTCGCGCATCACCCGTTTGACCAGGCGCTGCTGATCGTCGCTGTCCAGAATCTGAAAGTTCTGCACAAGCCCCGCTTCTTGCCAGTGAGCACGCAAGAGCCGATGCGCCAGACCGTGGAATGTCCCCACCCACATTCCTGCAGGGTTGATGCCCAACAGTTGCTCGATCCGGTGGCGCATTTCCGCAGCAGCCTTGTTGGTGAAGGTCACCGACAGGATCGAATGCGGCGATGCCTGCTCCACCTGGATAAGCCAGGCGATGCGGTGCACCAGCACACGTGTTTTACCGGAACCGGCGCCAGCAAGCACCAGTTGACGCCCGACCGTGGCCGCTACAGCCTGGCGTTGGGCGTCATTGAGGGAATTCAGCAGGAGGGAGAGGTCATCTGTGCTCATCTCGACATTCTAGGGGGAGGCCGAGCCAGGGGCAAACACCTACTGTATAAATGTTCACCTTCATCCCCTGCCGTTCATCGCGACCATCGCGCCCGGGTCAAGCCAAGGCTCGATCCTGGGCGTCCGGGCCGCCTACATCAGTTGGGCGCTTGAATGTCCTCGATGGCGATCCGCAGGTTGTCACTTCCGTGAATGATTTCCAGCGTCTTGAAACCGCTCGCGCCCTCATGGACGTACTCAACGGTCTTTTCGGTCATCACTGACATGGCGATGACACCGGTGTCTACCAGCTTGAGTTCCAGGACCTCCCAGCCACCTCGGTGGCGTCTGACCGGTTCGACCAGCACTGGTTCGTACGCCGGGCTGGGAACGGTGACGACGCCGTGAACCCTGAAGGACGTTTGGCCGCCAGCGGTCTGGTTGTAAGCAACGAAGTTCTTGAGTGTGCTCATGGGAGCCTCCTTGATGATAAGTAGCGCAAACGCGCATCGCTACTGTCGCTGCTTTCAAGGAAACCTTCGATTGGGCAACGCTTCATGCATGCCAGTGTCTGCCGTGTCGGGCCAGTAGGCTATTGGCCTGCTCCGGGCCACTGCTCCCGGCAGGATACGAGCGAGGGGCCTGGAAATGCTCCTCCCAGCCTTCGATGATAGGGTCAATCCACGCCCAGGCAGCTTCTACTTCATCCCGGCGCATGAACAAGGTCGAATCGCCTTCGAGTACGTCCAGCAGCAAGCGTTCGTAGGCCTCCCAGCGGCGCGTCTGGCTGAAAACCTGGGCCAGGTTCAAGTCCAGATCGACCGGCTCCAGGCGCATGCCCTTGCCTGGGGTCTTGGTCATCATCCGCAGGCTGATCCGCTCGTCTGGCTGCAACTGGATCAGTAGCTGGTTCACCTGACCCCCTTCGAACAGTTCGTGCGGAACGGGTTTGAACTGGAGCACAATTTGCGAAGAACGCCTTGCCATGCGTTTACCTGTACGCAAATAGAACGGCACCCCGGCCCAGCGCCAGTTGTCGATGTGTGCTTCTATGGCGACAAAGGTCTCGGTGTCGCTGTCATTGTCGACGTCTTTTTCGAAGTAGTACGCGCATACCTCCTGACCGCCGATGTGCCCGGCACCGTACTGACCTCGAACGGTTTTCTCCTGAACGTCTTGCCCAGTAATCGGCTGAAGCGCCCGCAGTATTTTCACCTTCTCGTCACGCACTGCCTCCGCCTCGAACTGGGCCGGCGGTTCCATGGCTACCAGGCAGAGCAGCTGGAGCAGATGGTTTTGCAACATGTCGCGCATTGCGCCTGCACGATCGTAGTAGCCGCCACGGTTTTCTACGCCCAGCGTCTCGCCGACACTTATCTGGACGTGATCGACCTGGCCGTTGCGCCAGACGGGTTCGAGCAGTGCGTTGGCGAACCGCAGCGCCATGAGGTTCTGTACGGTTTCCTTGCCCAGGTAATGGTCGATACGAAAAACCTGTCGCTCTTCAAATACCGCTCCGATCGCTTCGTTGATGGCAGTGGCCGACGACAAGGACTGACCGATCGGCTTTTCCAGCACGATACGTGCTTCGCTGTCGGCGAGACCGGCGATGTGCAGATGACTTGCAATGGGAGCGAACAACGAAGGCGCGGTGGCAAGGTAGAAGATCCGCATCAGGCCCCCTGGCTCACCCAGGTAGCGCGCCAGCCGAACGAAATCAGCACTCTGTGTCGCATCCATCGCGAAATAGTCGACCCGTGCACAAAACCGACGCCAGATTTCTTCGTCAAAGTCGCGGCGAGCGATTTGTGCCCGACAATGTCGCTCTGCAAGTTTGAGGTAGTCATCGCGCAGCAGGTGGCGTCTGGCCAGGGCGATTATCCGCACGGCTGGGTCCAGACGGCTTTCGCGAAACAGGTGGTAGAGCGCTGGCAGCAACTTGTGCAGGGCCAGGTCACCCGTGCCACCGAAGACCAGAATGTCGCAAGGAATAGTCAAACCACCACGCTCCACGTTCGTTTAACTGGGCGGGTTGCCGTCCATGTAGTATAACTACAAGAAAGCTACAACCCGGCCAGTCGATCATAACCCGAGTCCAGCCCGTGAATCTGTTGCAACATATCGCCCAATCGCGCCACCTGCTGCGCAAATCGGAACTGAAAGTGGCCGATCATGTGCTGCTGGACCCAGCCGCCGTCATGCACAGCTCGATGGCAGACCTGGCCCACAGTGTCGGCATCAGTGAACCGACCATTGTGCGTTTTTGCAGGGCCATCGGGTGCTCGGGTTTCCAGGACCTGAAGTTGAAACTGGCGCAGAGCCTGGCCGCCGGGGCCAGTTTTGGTCAGTTCGCTATTCATGAAGACGACTCCGTCGCCGATTACAGCCTGAAGATATTCGACACGACCTTGCATACCCTGATGGAGGTACGCGAGCACCTTGACCCACAGGCGCTGCAGCAGGCCGTCAGCGCCATGGCACAGGCGCAGCGTGTGGAGTTCTATGGTTTCGGCGCATCCGGGGCCGTGGCAGCAGATGCCCAGCACAAGTTCTTCCGTTTGCTGCTCAGCGCGGCGGCGTACTCCGACCCGCACATGCAGGCCATGTCTGCGGTGACGCTCAAGCCTGGCGATGTGGCGGTGTGCATTTCGCAATCAGGCCGTTCGAAGGACTTGCTGATCACGGCCAACCTGGTCCGCGAAAGCGGCGCCAATCTGATCACGCTGTGCCCCAGCCAGACCCCGTTGGCCGAACTGTCCACGGTCAACCTGGCCATTGACGTTCACGAAGACACCGAGATCTATACGCCCCTGACCTCGCGCATTGCCCATCTGGTGGTCATCGACGTGCTGGCCATGGGCGTTGCCATGGCGCGCGGGCCAAGCCTGGTCAACCACCTCAAGAGCGTGAAGCGCAGCCTGCGTAGCCTGCGACTGTCGCCCAAGTCGATCAAGGCTCATGACGACTGAGGCCTGCTTCGGTTCTTCGAGTAGAAGCCATCATCGGTCACGACGCTGTCATCATCGCGCCTCCAAACGGTAAAACCGCTGGGTCAGTCTGAGCCTTCCGCATCCTTTCTGGGAATCAGGCAATGGCTCGTGACCACGACGGTATCTACCAACCTAACGCCAAGGCTCGCAAGCAGCAGGAAAAGGACCAGCGACGCATGGCGTATCGCCGCGCCATCGAAAGCTACTGTGACCAACGGCAGCTCCTGCGTGATGTCGCCGATTACCCTGACTTCGAAGGGCTCACTGCCTGGCAGACAGCGGCACCGACTGACCTGAAAATCGCTCGACCAATGCGCTGATCAGTGACCGCTCGCTGCGTATGAACGCCTGAAAGGCGAGTGCGACCGGCGATTGCCGCTTGGCCTTGGATTGAACGACGCACCAGCTGCGGTACAGCGGTAATTCTTCGACGGGCAGTTCGATTAGGTTTCTCGTGGCCAGCTCCATGTTCACGGCATGGCGGGTCAACAACGCGATGCCCAGCCCGGCGATCACGCATTCACGCTGGGCATCGGCCGAGGCCACTTCGAGGGTTTGCGTGAAGTGCACGCGCTTTTCCTTGAAATATTCCTCACAGGCCTTGCGTGTGCCTGAGCCTTGTTCGCGTACCAGCAGCGTGTGGGGCTCGAGGTCCTGCAGGCGCAGCTGCGGCAGCCTGCACAGGGCATGCTCGGGCGGTGCGACGGCGATGATCGGGTTGTTCAGGAACGGCAGGAAGTCCAGCCCCATGTCCTGCGGCACCATGGACATGATGATCAGGTCATCACGGTTATCGGACAGCCGCCTGATGGCCTGTGCCCGGTTGACCACGGTCAAGGTCAAGTTGACCTCCGGATGGCGCTGCTTGAATGCCGCGAACAGATGCGGCACGAAGTACTTGGCGCTGGACTCGATCGCCAGCTTCAACTGCCCTTGCAAAGACCCCTGCATGTCCGACAACTGCATATCCAGGCTTTCCAGACGCCCGAAGATGTCGTGACTGGCGCGTTGCAGCGCTTCGGCGGCTTCCGTGAGGTACAACTTCTTGCCCACGTATTCGAACAACGGCTGGCCAATCAGCTCTTCGAGTTGGCGGATCTGTAGACTAACGGCGGGTTGCGTGAGTGCCATCTCTTCGGCCGCGCGGCTATAGGAGCGAAGGTCACACACCTCATTGAAGATCTGCAACTGGCGCAATGTCATACGCATCAAGGACTTACGCATTTTATTCGTCTCGTCGGCAATACCTTGTAACTTCACTATAAGCTTTTGCTAATACTGCCCCTAACAAATATTGATTTTTGTTTATCGACCTACAGCGCTAGGGTGAATCTGCGACTGGCCAAACAACAACGGGTCACGCGCCGACCGGTAGAACCGTGTCGACTGTTCATACGGCTTTGGGAAGAATCCAGTGATAAAAAAAATCCTGATCGCCAACCGAGGTGAAATTGCAGTTCGGATCGTGCGCGCTTGCGCCGAAATGGGCATCCGCTCGGTAGCGATCTTTTCCGACGCCGACCGGCATGCGCTGCATGTAAAGCGTGCAGACGAGGCTTACAGCATTGGCGCAGAGCCACTGGCCGGTTATTTGAACCCGCGCAAGCTGGTGAACCTGGCCGTGGAAACGGGCTGCGATGCCCTGCACCCTGGCTATGGTTTTCTCTCGGAAAACGCGGAGTTGGCCGAGATCTGCGCCGAGCGCGGGATCAAGTTCATCGGGCCCGCTGCCGACGTCATTCGCCGCATGGGCGACAAGACCGAAGCGCGCCGCACCATGATCGCCGCAGGCGTTCCGGTCACCCCTGGCACAGAGGGTAACGTCGCCGACATTCACGAGGCGCTCAGTGAAGGCGACCGCATTGGTTATCCGGTCATGCTCAAGGCGACGTCGGGCGGTGGCGGCCGTGGTATCCGCCGCTGCAACAGCCGTGAAGAATTGGAGCAGAACTTCCCGCGTGTGATCTCCGAGGCCACCAAGGCATTCGGTTCGGCAGAAGTGTTCCTGGAAAAGTGCATCGTCAACCCCAAGCACATCGAGGCGCAGATTCTCGGCGACAGCTTCGGCAATGTCGTGCACTTGTTCGAGCGCGACTGCTCCATCCAGCGGCGTAACCAGAAGCTCATCGAAATTGCTCCGAGCCCTCAACTCACGCCCGAGCAACGCGCGTACATCGGCGACCTGGCAGTGCGTGCAGCCAAGGCGGTGGACTACGAGAATGCCGGTACCGTGGAGTTTCTGCTGGCCGATGGCGAAGTGTACTTCATGGAAATGAACACACGCGTGCAGGTCGAGCACACCATCACCGAGGAAATCACCGGTATCGATATCGTGCGTGAGCAGATCCGCATCGCATCGGGCCTGCCCCTGTCGGTGAAGCAGGAAGATATCCAGCACCGTGGTTATGCCCTGCAGTTTCGGATCAATGCCGAAGACCCGAAGAACAACTTCCTGCCCAGCTTTGGCAAGATCACCCGTTATTACGCGCCGGGTGGCCCAGGTGTACGTACCGATACCGCCATTTACACCGGCTACACCATTCCACCGTTCTACGACTCGATGTGCCTGAAGCTGGTGGTGTGGGCATTGACGTGGGAAGAGGCCATGGATCGCGGCCTGCGGGCCTTGGATGACATGCGCGTTCAGGGGGTCAAGACCACCGCGGCGTACTACCAGGAAATCCTGCGTAATCCGGAATTTCGTAGCGGTCAGTTCAACACCAGCTTCGTTGAGACCCACCCGGAACTGACCAACTATTCGATCAAGCGCAAACCCGAAGAGCTGGCCCTGGCCATCGCTGCCGCCATCGCCGCCCACGCAGGCATTTGAATACAGCTGCACGCTGCGAACCCAGATTGCCAGCCGGCGCCAACGCGTCTGTGCAGGCCGACTGAGGCGCGAAGCTTGCCGCGACGAGGAGATAACAATGTCCAAGAAGATTCACGTAACCGATACGATCCTGCGCGACGCCCACCAGTCCCTGTTGGCCACCCGCATGCGCACCGAAGACATGCTGCCGATCTGCGAGAAACTCGACAAGGTCGGTTATTGGTCACTGGAAGTCTGGGGTGGCGCCACCTTCGATGCTTGTGTGCGTTTCTTGAAGGAAGACCCGTGGGAGCGCCTGCGCAAGCTGCGTGCAGCACTGCCCAACACGCGCCTGCAAATGCTGCTGCGCGGCCAGAACCTGCTGGGTTACCGTCACTACAGCGACGATGTGGTCAGGGCATTCGTCGCCAAGGCCGCCGTCAATGGCATCGATGTATTCCGCATCTTCGACGCCATGAACGATGTGCGTAACCTGCGTGTGGCCATCGAGGCGGTCAAAGCCTCGGGCAAGCACGCCCAGGGGACCATCGCCTACACCACCAGCCCGGTGCACACCATCGAGGCGTTCGTGAATCAGGCCAGGCAGATGGAGGCCATGGGTTGCGACTCGATCGCCATCAAGGACATGGCCGGCCTGCTCACCCCGTTTGCCACCGGCGAGTTGGTCAAGGCACTGAAAGCCGAGCAGTCGCTGCCGGTCTTCATTCACTCGCACGACACCGCGGGCCTGGCTGCCATGTGTCAGCTCAAGGCTGTGGAAAACGGCGCTGATCATATCGATACCGCCATTTCCAGCTTCGCCTGGGGCACCAGCCATCCGGGTACCGAGTCCATGGTGGCGGCGCTCAAAGGCAGCGAGTTCGATACCGGGCTGGACCTGGAGCTGCTGCAGGAGATCGGCCTGTATTTCTATGCCGTACGCAAGAAATATCACCAGTTCGAAAGCGAGTTCACTGCCGTGGATACCCGCGTGCAGGTCAACCAGGTGCCAGGCGGCATGATTTCCAACCTGGCCAACCAGCTCAAGGAGCAGGGCGCGCTGAACCGCATGAACGAAGTGCTGGCGGAAATCCCGCGTGTGCGTGAAGACCTGGGCTTTCCACCGCTGGTTACCCCCACTTCGCAGATCGTCGGCACCCAGGCATTCTTCAACGTACTGGCCGGTGAGCGCTACAAGACCATCACCAACGAGGTGAAGCTGTACCTGCAAGGCGGTTACGGCAAGGCGCCGGGGGTGGTCAACGAGCAACTGCGTCGGCAAGCGATCGGCAGCGAAGAGGTGATCGATGTACGCCCGGCCGATCTGCTCAAACCGGAGATGACCAAGCTGCGTGCCGACATCGGGGCCCTGGCGCGCTGTGAAGAGGACGTGCTGACGTTCGCCATGTTCCCGGACATTGGCCGCAAATTCCTGGAAGAGCGCGAGGCCGGCACCCTGGCCCCCGAAGCGCTGCTGCCTATCCCTGAAGCCGGCGCCGTTTCCGCCCCGGGCGGAGAAGGCGTACCGACCGAATTCGTGATCGATGTGCACGGTGAAACCTACCGCGTGGACATCACCGGTGTAGGCGTCAAGGCAGAGGGCAAGCGTCACTTCTACCTGTCGATCGACGGCATGCCGGAAGAGGTGGTGTTCGAGCCGCTCAACGAGTTCGTGAGCGGCGGTAGCAGCAAGCGCAAGCAGGCCAGCGCCCCGGGCCATGTCAGCACCACCATGCCTGGCAACATCGTCGATGTGCTGGTCAAGGAAGGTGATACGGTCAAAGCCGGGCAGGCTGTGCTCATCACCGAGGCGATGAAAATGGAAACCGAAGTGCAGGCGGCTATCGCGGGCAAGGTCGTGGCCATCCACGTGGGCAAGGGCGATCGCGTGACGCCGGGCGAAATCCTGATCGAGATCGAGGGCTGAACCTGATCCCTTGACCATGGGTTAACCTCGGGGGAGCGCAATGCTCCCCTTTTTTATCAGGGTACGTTCCTTCAAGGGCTTGCCAGGCGGCATGCCTCGAGCGTTCGCAACTGACCTGCCGGGCTTTGGTTCTCAGCGCTCAACCAGCGCTCGAAAGCGGCGGCCACCTGCGGCCACTCGTCATCGGTAATCGAATACCAGGCGGTATCCCGGTTGTGATCCTTTACCACCAGATGCTTTCGGAACACGCCTTCGAAAACGAAGCCCAATCGCTCAGCTGCGCGTCTGGAGCGAGCATTGGCGTTGTTGCACTTCCATTCGAGGCGTCGGTTGCCGAGCGCAAAGCCAAGTCTTGCCAGCAGATACACCGCCTCGGTGCTCTTGGGCGTTCGCTGCATCGCGGCTCCGAAGGCAACGTGACCAATCTCGATGCGACCATGATCGGGCACGATCGACATCAAGCTGAGCAGCCCCTGCGCCTGGCCCGAGGTGCGATCGATGACGGTGAAGAACAGTGGGTCTGTACCCGCAGCGTTGACTTGCAGCCAACGGTCGAACCCTGCGCGCTCGGCAAATGGGCCATAAGGCAGGTAATCCCACAGCGCTGGATCGGCAGCCGCACCTTGCAGCACCTCCCATAGATCGTCGCCATGCCGTGCAGGCTCGAGTTTTTCCAGGCGAATGAAATGCCCATCGATAGGCTGCGCCGTGGGCGCGCTGGCCGGCTTCCAGTTCAATGTATCGCTCATGCTGGCCTAGACCCCTTTACGGAATTGAATGAACCCTGAGCGCTCGGCTACCCGCTCATACAGGTCGATGGCAGTGGAGTTGGTTTCATGGGTTAACCAGTGCACCTTGGTGCAGCCGTCCGCGCTCGCCGCCTGATAGACGTGCTGAATCAGTTGGCGGCCAATACCCAAGCCACGCTGCTCGCCAGCCACGTACAGGTCTTGCAGGTAGCAGGCATTCTCGATGCTCCAGTTGGAACGATGGTAGATGAAGTTGACCATGCCCACCGCTTTCTCATCCAGCCAGGCGAGCGCCGAGTGCGTGGGCTCGCGAGTATCGAGCAGACGCCCCCAGGTCGTGAGACTGACCGTCTCGGACAGTTCTGTCTTGTAGAACTGCAAGTAGGCCTGCCACAGGGCAAGCCAAGTGGCGTGGTCGTTGGCAGTTACCGGGCGTACGGTAATGTTCGTCATGGGCTATCCCTTGGCAGCTGGCACGTGTGCGCAGCCTGTTCGTTTGCAGGTATAAGGGTGATGCTATGCACAAGATTGGCTCTCGGTAAGAGCCATTTACTCCGCTTTTGATAGAGCCAATGCCGTGAGCGAGTTGCATCACGATCTTTCCTTCGACCCTGCCGGGATCACGCTAGACCGCCGTCTGGGGCTCAGCCAGCAGTTGTATCAAGCCCTACGGGAACGAATGCTCGATGGTCGCCTGGGCAGCGGTACTCGGCTGCCTGCAACCCGGGAAATAGCCAGGATGTTGGGCATTTCGCGCAACAGCGTTGTCCAGGCCTATGAGCAGCTTCACGCGGAGGGTTTCATCGAGTCGCGGGTCGGTGATGGGACCTATGTAGGGACATCGAGCAAACTGTCCACACACCTATCCACAGGCTTATACCCTGGGTTATCAACAAGGTTATCCACAAACTCTTCGTCTGACACTGAGGATTTATCCAGTTACAGCCGTGCTGATGCCGCCTTGCAACTGCTCGAAAAACATCATCTGGCACCCCCCAGAGGTGGCAAGCCACGAGCGTTTCGCGTCGGCCTGCCCGCGTTCGACCTATTTCCTTTCGACGTCTGGGCCAAGCTGCAAGCGGCTTTCTGGCGTAATCCGTCTCCAGCCAGGTTGAGCTATGGGGACCCGGCGGGTGAACCCGCCTTGCGTGAGCTGATCGCTACTTACATGCGCCGTTCGCGAGGGCTGAATTGTACAGCTGCACAAATTGTGATCACCCATGGCGCACAGGACGCCATCAGTCTTTGTTCACAGTTGCTGCTAGGCGCTGGCGATACCGTGGCTGTGGAAAACCCGGGCTATCGCGCCGCGGGCCATGCCTTTGCTTTGAGCGGAGCTGAGGTAAAGGGTATCGCCGTTGATGCACAGGGAATGGATTGCACCGAGCTCGAACGGCTGGAAAAATGTCGGCTGGCCTACGTGACTCCGGCTCACCAGTACCCGACAGGTGTCACCATGAGCCTGGCCCGACGCCTACAGCTGCTGGCCTGGGCTCGCCGTACCCAGGGCTGGATCATCGAAGACGATTACGACGGCGAGTACCGTTACAGCGGTGCGCCCCTGGCGCCCTTGGCTGCGCTGGACCAACATGGACGGGTCCTGTACGTCGGTACCTTCGGCAAGATCGCTTTCCCAGCCTTGCGCCTTGGTTATCTTGTGTTACCGCCCGCATTGGCCGAACCCTTCAGCCAGGGCAGGGCGCTGGCCTCCCGGCATTCGGAAATCAGCAGTCAATGCGTGATGGCGGAGTTCATGGCGCGTGGGCATTTTCAGCGGCATATAAGGCGCATGCGCAAGGCCGCCCTTGCACGGCGCGACGCGATACTGGCCGGGTGGCCTACCGGTATCCAAGGCATGGGCGCCATGCCGGATATCGCAGCTGGCCTGCATGTCACACTGGCTGTGGATAACGTCAGCCGGGAAAGGGCGTTAGTGGCCCAGGCCGAAGCAGTTGGCGTGGAAGTGACGCCCTTGAGCCATTTTTGGCTGGATGACAGCACGTGCCCTGTGGATAAACGGGCAGGGCTGGTAGTGGGCTTTGCGGCAGTGCCTGAAAGGGAAATCGCCGAGGCCTTGCTGAAGCTACGCAAGGCCTGGCGGTCTTGAACGGCGCACCGTGAAGAGCGGCTGGGGCCACGACCCCAGCCGCAGGTGGTCATGATCCGGACTTGATGCGTGTCCATGCCCGGGTGCGTGCGCGCTCTGCATCGCGAGCCAGTGGCTTTAGCGTATACAGCTTGGTCATTGCATCGGCGGTTGGATACAAGTTGGGGTTGTTGCGAATCGCTGGGCTCACCTTGTCCGTAGCGTCTTTATTCGGGTTCGGATAGCCCACGAAGTCACTGATCGGCGCAATCACTTCAGGCCGGAGCAGGTAATTGATAAAGGCGTGAGCGTCCTGCGGATTGGCAGCATTTTTTGGAATTGCCAGCATGTCGAACCAGATCGGCGCCCCTTCCTTGGGCAGGCGCATGTCCACCACGACACCGTTGTTGGCCTCGCGGGCACGGTTGGCAGCCTGCGAGAAACTGCCGCTGTAGCCCACAGCGACGCAGATGTCACCGTTGGCCATGTCTGCCATGTACTTGGAGGAGTGGAAGTAGGTGACGGATGGGCGAATTTTCAGCAACAGGGCTTCGGCTTTCTTGTAGTCCTGCGGGTTTTCGCTGTTGGGCGGCAGGCCCAGGTATTGAAGGGCCAGCGGCATGATCTCGGAGGGTGAGTCGAGCAGGGCCACGCCACATTGCTTGAGCTTGGCGATGTTCTCTTCCTTGAAGATCAGGTCCCAACTGTCCACAGGTGCGTTTTCCCCCAGCGCAGCCTTGACCTTGGCCGGGTTGAAGCCGATCAGTATGGTGCCGTACATGTACGGCACGGCAAAGCGGTTACCGGGGTCGTTGGCTTCGATCAACTTCATCAGGGCCGGGTCCAGGTGCTGCCAGTTCGGCAGTTTGCTGCGATCGAGCGGCTGGAATACGCCGGCCTCGATCTGCTTGGCCAGAAACACGTTGGACGGCACCACCACATCGTAACCAGAGTTGCCGGTCAGCAACTTGGCTTCCAGCGCTTCATTGGTGTCGAAGATGTCATACACCAGCTTCACACCGCTGTCCTTCTGGAAGTCGGTCAGCGTCTGCGGGGTGATGTAGTCGAACCAGTTGTACACGCGCAGCGTGCGCTGTTCGGCCTGGGCGGGCAGGGTGCCTGCGCACAGTACCGCAGCGACGAGAGGGGCGAGTAGCTGTTTGATCGTGGCCATTATCGAGCTCCGGGTTGTGCGCGCTGGAAGCCTTCGAGCACGTTGACGGCGTTGATGCCGATTTCTTCCACGGCATAGCCACCTTCCATCACGAACAGGGTGGGCTTGCCGAGCTGCGCGATGCGCTTGCCCATCTCCAGGTAATCAGGGCTGTCGAGCTTGAACTGGGAGATCGGATCATCCTTGAACGTGTCCACCCCCAGCGACACCACCACTACCTCAGGCTCATACGCGGCGATGCGTTCGCAAGCGTCTTCCAGGGCTGCGCGCCAGGTCGACCAGTCACTGCCTGCCGGTAGCGGATAATTCACATTGCAGCCCTCGCCGGCACCCGCCCCGGTTTCGTCGGCATAGCCCAGGAAGAAGGGGAATTCGTCCTGAGGATCACCATGGATGGAGGCGAAGAAAACATCGGCGCGGCTGTAGAAAATGTCTTGGGTACCATTGCCGTGGTGGTAGTCCACGTCGAGGATGGCAACCTTTGCCCGTCCTTGGTCGATGAAGGCCTGGGCAGCGATGGCTGCATTGTTCAGGTAGCAGTAGCCCCCCATCACGTCGCCTGCCGCGTGATGCCCCGGTGGACGACACAATGCGAACGCGGCGTGGGCACCCTGCTCGATGGCCGCTTGCGCCGTGAGCGCGACCTGGGCTGCGCTGTAGGCGGCCTGCCAGGTGCCTGCCGTGATCGGAGCACCTGCATCGAAGCTGTAGTAACCAAGCTCGCCGTGCAACCCTGTAGGCTTGACCGCCCGCAGCGTGCGAGCAGGCCAGGTATAGGGGAGCAGATCGCCCTCCTGGCCCATGGCTGCCCAGCGCGCCCAGGCGCCTTCGAAGAAGTCGAGATAATCGGCGCTGTGCACGCGCAGCAATGGCGTACGGCCAAAATCATCAGGGCCTTTGACCTCACCCAGCTCGCGTTTGCGGACTTGGGCCAGGACATGGTCGGCACGCGAAGGCATCTCGAAGCAAGGCATGAGCTTGCCATCGATCAGCTCGCAGCGGCCATGGTGCAGGCGGTGATCATCGGAATAGATCGTCAGCATTGTTGTTCTCCGGTGGGTACTGGCGTGCCTTCATTGTCACGAACGGGCCGCTCAGCGAGAACATCTGAACCGGCCAAAAGGGGATAGATATGGCCAACGTCGAACACCTTCATCGTGTGAGGCAGCTACCCTAGGCCTACCAGCAGGCTTACCCGCGAAACCGAGTCGGCGCCACGCCACTCCAGCGCACAAAGGCGTGACGGAAACTGGCCGTCTCGCTGTACCCAAGCGTTTCGGCAATGCGGTGGATCGGCATGTGCCCGTCGGCGAGCAGTTCCTTGGCCCGTTCGAACTTCAACTCATCGAGCAATTGCTGATAGCTGCTGCCCAGCGCCTGCAGGTGACGGCGAAGTGTACGGGACGAGCAATTCATCTGCCGTGCCAGGCCCTCCAGGCCCGGCGCCGCTTCCAGTTGGTTGACAAGCAGTTGGCGAACGCGCCCCAACCATGCCTGCCGGCCGGTGAATTCTAGGTTCAGGCGTCGGCATCGCTCCTTCATGGCCTTGTGGGTGATCGGGTCGGCCAGAGGCAGTGGCGCGTTCAGCCAGTGCCGCTCGAAGGCGAAGGCGTTGTCAGGCGAGGCGAAGGTGATTGGGCACTGAAACAGGCGCCTGTAGCGCGCGTGGTAACCCGGGCGCAGGTGCTCGAAGCGCGCCCCAAGCAGCGGCAGATCATGGCCTAGCAAGTCGTCGCAGATGACCTTCAACGACACCAGGCAGAATTCGGCGTTGAAAGCGCTCAGCGCAGGACTATCCCGGTAATCGCTGGCGCTGAGCCAGACACGGTGGCCGTCGTCGAGCAGGCGCAAGGTGAAAACTGTTCCCAGCAGTGCCGGATACTGCAATGCCAGGCCCAGGGCGTCACCCAAAGTGGCACTGGACAGCAGCGCGTACCCCAGCATGCCGTAGGCAGACACGCGCATGCGCTGGCCCAACTCCAGGCCAATGTCCTCCCGGCGGGCCACGGCGTTGGCACAGACCTGCAGTTCCTGCTGGGTCGTGATGCGTGCATCGGCATGGCCAAGGTCCGCTGGGCCTATGCCGCTGCCGGCTAGCAGCTCCGAGGCCTCGCAGCCTTGGGCCTGAAAGACGTTGAGGATCAGCGAAACCGCGTTGAGGGTAGTCAGGTGGCTGTGCAGCATGCGGAGTGGTCCCGTGGGTCTGGGACGCATTATCGAGCAAGTTGTATGCCGAGTGTCGTCGATGGCTGCCAATCGGCACCGGGCGGGCAAAAAAAAGCCCGAAGCATACGCCCGGGCTTAGGAAAGGTTGAGAGGTGTCTAGTCCCTCGACCTGGTGAGACGGTTACAGCGTTCTGGTCAGGCCTTCAGCGGAACCAGACGCGGGGCGATCATGTTTTCCGGACGCAGGATGTCGTCGAGCATCGCGTCGTCCAGCAGCTTCTCTTCACGCACCAGCTCAAGCACACCGCGGCCGGTTTCCAGGGCAACGCGAGCGATACGGGTGGCGTTTTCGTAGCCGATGTAAGGGTTCAGGGCGGTGACCAGGCCGATCGAGTGCTCGACCAGTTCACGGCAGCGCTGTTCGTTGGCGGTGATGCCGACGATGCAATGCTCGCGCAGCATGTCCATGGCGCGTTGCAGCAGGCGAATCGAGTCGAAGATCTTGTAGGCGATCAACGGCTCCATCACGTTCAGCTGAAGCTGGCCGCCTTCGGCCGCGACGGTCAGGGCCAGGTCGTTGCCCATGATGGCAAAGGCCACTTGGTTTACGGCTTCCGGGATCACCGGGTTCACCTTGCCTGGCATGATCGAGCTGCCGGGCTGACGAGCCGGCAGGTTGATCTCGTTGATGCCGGTACGTGGGCCGCTGGACAGCAGGCGCAGGTCGTTGCAGATCTTCGACAACTTGACCGCGGTGCGTTTGAGCATGCCGGAGAACAGTACGAAGGCGCCCATGTCGGAGGTGGCTTCGATGAGGTCGGCAGCCGGTACCAGCGGCTGGCCACTGATGGTTGCCAGACGCTGTACAGCCAGGGCCTGGTAGCCCGGGTCGGCGTTGATGCCGGTACCAATCGCGGTGCCACCCAGGTTGATCTCGGTGAGCAGCTCAGGTGCCAGCGAGCGCAGACGCTGCAGGTCTTCGGTCATGGTGGTGGCGAAGGCGCGGAATTCCTGGCCCAGGGTCATCGGCACAGCATCCTGCAGCTGGGTGCGACCCATCTTCAGTACGTGGTCGAATTCCTTGCCTTTGGCGGCGAAGGCCTGGATCAGGCTCTCAAGGCTGGCCAGCAGGGCGTCGTGACCCAGCAGCAAGCCCAGGCGAATAGCAGTGGGGTAGGCGTCGTTGGTCGACTGCGCCATGTTCACATCGTTGTTGGGGTGCAGGTACTGGTACTCACCTTTCTGGTGACCCATGGCCTCCAACGCGACGTTAGCGATGACTTCGTTGGCGTTCATGTTGGTGGAGGTACCGGCACCCCCTTGGATCATGTCGACCACGAACTGCTCGTGGTAGTCGCCCTTGATCAGACGGGCGCAGGCTGCACTGATGGCAGCGTGCTTGGCATCGCTCAGGTGGCCCAGCTCACGGTTGGCGTCGGCAGCGGCCTGCTTGACCATGGCCAGGGCCACGACCAGCTTGGGGTAGTGCGACAGAGGAACGCCAGAGAGGTGGAAGTTGTTGGCAGCGCGCAGGGTCTGGATGCCGTAGTAGGCATCGGCAGGAACTTCAAGGGTGCCCAACAGATCTTTTTCGACGCGGAACGATGCAGCAGCGGACATGATAAATATCATCTCGAGTTTGACCCGGCACATGCCGGAATGGCGCCAATCCTAGGCCCTAAGGTGTTTTTGCGGCCAATGCTGTTGCACGCTAACCTATGCACAAACGGCATAGTGATAGATGTGACGCCGATTGATTTTCGAGCGTGTTCCATTTTGGTGCACGGCAGGGGAGCGGCCCGATGAACCTAGAAAGCAAATGGCTGGAGGACTTCAGTGCCCTGGCCTCGACCCGCAGTTTTTCCCAGGCGGCGGAGCGGCGCTTCGTAACGCAGCCGGCCTTCAGCCGGCGGATTCGTAGCCTGGAGGCGGCCCTGGGCCTTACCCTGGTCAACCGATCCCGCACCCCCATCGAGCTGACAGAGGCGGGCCAGCTGTTTTTGGTAACGGCCCGCACGGTTGTCGACCAGCTGAGCGAAATTCTTCGCCATTTGCATCATCTTGAAGGTGGTCAGGGCGAAGTGATTCAAGTGGCAGCCGCGCACTCGCTCGCATCGGGCTTCTTCCCACGCTGGGTGGCCCAACTGCGCAACGATGGGCTGAACATCGCCACCCGGCTTGTTGCCACCAACGTCGGCGATGCAGTGCATGCCTTGAGGGAAGGCGGCTGCGACCTGATGCTAGCGTTCTACGACCCTGACGCAGCCTTGCAGATGGATGCCGAAATCTTTCCCTCGCTGCACATGGGCACCACCGAAATGCTGCCCGTTTGTGCCGTGGATGCAGAAGGCAAACCGTTGTTTACCCTGGAGGGTGAAACCAGCGTGCCATTATTGGCCTACAGTGCCGGTGCCTTCCTGGGTCGTTCGGTGAACCTGCTGCTGCGCCAGCGCAATCTGCGTTACACCACCGTCTATGAAACCGCCATGGCTGACAGCCTCAAGAGCATGGCCCTGGAGGGGATGGGGGTGGCATGGGTACCGCGCCTGTCCATGCGCGGCGAACTGGAGCGTGGAGAACTTGCGATCTGTGGTGGCAGCCAGTGGCACGTGCCGCTGGAAATTCGCCTGTACCGCTGCGCCTTGGTCCGCAAGGCCAACGTCCGTTTGCTGTGGCGCAAACTGGAGTCGACCGGCGTCCAGGGCGAGGCATCAATTTGAAGTGTATTTCAGATAATCCGCGATTCTTGTCGCTGTAGCCATAGCCGTTCGAGCGGGAAAACTTGTCCCGCGAGACAGCTTGCCCTTTGATCCGGCATGTGCTTATGGGGGTGGGCGCTCCCTCCATGAATACGCTACAATCCTGCGCCTTCGGCCGACCCGGTCGATTCATAATCCGTATGACGAGCCACGCCGGTCCACCTGCGTGGCTTGTTGCTTTTAGCGCGCCAGAAGGCGCTTGCAGGAGAGGCTCGACGATGAGTGCACTGGTTGGCGTGATCATGGGCTCCAAGTCCGATTGGTCCACCCTTAGCCACACCGCCGATATGCTGGAAAAACTCGGCATTCCTTACGAGGTGAAGGTGGTTTCCGCCCACCGTACGCCGGATCTGCTGTTCCAGTACGCCGAAGAGGCTGATGGCCGGGGCATCGAGGTGATCATCGCCGGTGCCGGTGGTGCAGCCCACTTGCCTGGCATGTGCGCGGCCAAGACCCACCTGCCGGTGCTGGGCGTGCCAGTGCAGTCGTCGATGCTTTCGGGCGTTGATTCGTTGCTGTCGATCGTGCAGATGCCTGCCGGCGTGCCGGTTGCCACCCTGGCCATCGGCCGCGCGGGCGCAATCAATGCCGCGCTGTTGTCGGCCAGCATCCTTGGCGCCAAGCACCCTCAGTACCACGCGGCGTTGAAGCAGTTCCGCACGGAACAGACCGACACCGTGCTGGACAATCCAGATCCGCGTCAGGCTTGAGGTTCAACCCATGAAAATCGGTGTAATCGGTGGCGGCCAGTTGGGCCGCATGCTAGCACTGGCGGGTACTCCGCTGGGCATGAACTTCGCCTTCCTCGACCCGGCGCCCGATGCCTGTGCCGCCTCTCTGGGCGAGCACCTGCGCGCGGGCTATGGCGACCAGGAACACCTGCGTCAGCTGGCCGATCAGGTTGACCTGGTTACCTTCGAGTTCGAGAGCGTTCCGGCCGAGACCGTGGCGTTTCTTTCGCAGTTCGTGCCGGTGTACCCAAGTGCCGAGGCCCTGCGCATCGCCCGTGACCGCTTGTTCGAGAAAAGCATGTTCCGTGACCTGGGGATCCCCACCCCCGCGTTCGCCGACATCCTGTCCCAGGCAGACCTGGACGCCGCAGTGGCGAGCATCGGCCTGCCAGCGGTGCTCAAGACCCGCACCCTGGGCTATGACGGCAAGGGCCAGAAAGTCCTGCGCACCGCGCAAGACGTGGTCGGCACCTTTGCCGAACTGGGCAGCGTGCCGTGCCTGCTCGAAGGCTTCGTACCCTTTACCGGTGAAGTATCGCTGGTCGCGGTCCGGGCCCGCGATGGTGAAACGCGGTTCTATCCGCTGGTGCACAATACGCACGACAGCGGCATCCTGCACCTGTCGGTCGCCAGTCAGGCGCATCCGTTGCAAGCGCTGGCTGAAGACTACGTCGGTCGCGTGTTGCAACAACTCGATTATGTCGGGGTCATGGCGTTCGAATTCTTCGAGGTCGACGGTGGGCTCAAGGCCAATGAAATTGCACCGCGCGTGCACAACTCTGGGCACTGGACCATCGAAGGCGCCGAGTGCAGCCAGTTCGAAAACCACGTGCGTGCCATCGCCGGTTTGCCATTGGGTTCCACTGCCAAGGTCGGAGAGAGCGCCATGCTCAACTTCATCGGTGAAGTCCCCCCAGTGGAGCAGGTCGTGGCCATCGACGACTGCCACCTGCACCACTATGGCAAGGCGTTCAAGGCCGGACGCAAGGTTGGCCATGCCACATTGCGGTGCCAGGACATGGCCACACTCGAGCACAAGATTGCGCAAGTCCAGGCGCTGATCGGCAACTGATCGAGCGCCAATTCGAACTTCTGCATCCGGCTGGCCCTCTGAAGTGGCAACAAGCCAAAGCGCTGCCTAGGCTTTGGCTTGTTCCATCTTTACTGCAAGGGGATTGCCATGGGTATCATCGGAACCATCTTCATCGGCCTCATCGTCGGCCTGCTGGCTCGTTTCATCAAACCGGGCGACGACAGCATGGGCTGGATCATGACCATCCTGCTCGGTATCGCGGGCTCGCTGTTGGCCACCTATGGCGGTCAGGCGCTTGGTATCTACCAGGCAGGTCAGGCAGCCGGCTTCTTTGGCGCACTGGTAGGCGCCATCCTTCTCCTGGTGATCTACGGATTCATCAAGAAACGCTGAATACTGGTTAGAATGCCGGCAATTCATCCCGAGTTGCCGAGCATTCCATGCGTGCCTTCTTCATTGCCCTCCTGTTGTCGGCCAGCTCCCTGGCCCATGCCGAATTGCCCGAGACCGACTGGCTGGAACTGATGCCCAAGTCGGACCAGAAGGCGCTCGAGCAGATGCCCGAAATCGACCATAACTCTCCCGAAGCCATGGGCACCTTCACCGCCAAAGGTGGCTTGAAGCAGAGCAAGGGGCTGCCGGCGGTCATGTACTCGACGAAAACCGTGCCCGCCCTGAACGGCAAGAGCATTCGCCTGGGTGGCTACCCCGTGCCGCTTGAAAGCGATGCCAAGGGCCACAGCACCTTGTTCTTCCTGGTGCCATACCCAGGTGCATGCATCCACGTCCCGCCACCGCCACCCAACCAGCTGGTGTTGGTGCGCTATCCAAAAGGGCTGAAGATCGATGACATCTACACGCCGCTGTGGGTCAGCGGCACGCTGAAGGTGGAAAAGGTCAGCAACGACCTGGCCGACGCGGCCTATGCCTTGGACGCCGCGAAGGTGAGGGTAGTGGTGGACGCCGATCTTTGAGGCGTGTCCGAGTGGCTAGTCGCGCGGGGTCACTTCACAATCGATCCTGACCCCCAGCGAACTGCTGGCCCCGGGCTGCAACTGCACCACGTCGTCCCAGACGTTCGCCGTCTCGATGCACAGCATGCGTTGCCAGCCGTCATCGGCCATGTCCGGCAATTCCTTGGCCCGTGCGGTCCAGGGGTTCCAGATCACCGCCGAGCGGGATCCACTGCTGGTCAGGATGATCCGCCTGCCCCAGGCCGGGTCGACGATGCTCAGCGTTGGCGGCGTATCCAGATAGATCCGGTCCGTCTCGCCGGTAAACGCCAGCGCACCCTGCTGCAGGCGCTGTTGCCAGTCGGCCAGGGTTTCGATGTAAGCCAACCCCTCGACACCGTCGACCTTGGCCTGGCGCACATCACTGACGGCAAAATAATTGTGCAGGGCCTGGCTGATAGTGACCGGGCTATCGCCAAGGTTGCGGCTGGTCAGTTGCAGCGTCAACGCCTCGTCCAGCACGACCACCAGCTTCAGCGCCACGGTGTGCGGCCACCCGGGCAATCCACCTTGCGCTTCGGCCATTTCGAACTCGATCCGCAGGGTTTCGCCCACTTCCTCCAGGCTCAGCAATTGCCAGTCACGCGTGCGGACAAGGCCGTGGGCTGGCGCTTGTTCCGCGTGGTACATGGACTGGACGGTTTCAGGGTTGCGCTGCAGGTCGCCAAACCATGGCCAGCACACAGGCGCCCCTGCCCGAACCGACTTCCCCTGGCGGAAAATGGCCTTGTCGCTCAACCACAGCAACGGCGGCTCGCCTGTGCGCTGGTAGCTGAGGACCTGTGCACCCTGGCGGGCGATCAGTAGTTCGGCGAAGCTACTGCAGATACGCCAGCAGTGAAGCTCGCCATGTTGCTCGGTCGTTACCTGGAAGGTGGCCATTGTGTCATCTCATTGGTTGCCAGTGGGCCTTGGACCCGGGCGCAGGCAATGAGTTTACCGCCGGCAGGCCTCAGCGACGAGGGACGGAACGGGTGCGGCCGCTGCCATCGATTGCGACGAAGACGAAGACGGCTTCGGTCACCTTGCGCCATTCGCTGGACAGTGGATCGTCGCTCCATACCTCGACCATCATCTGGATGGAGCTGCGCCCGATCTCCAGCGTCTGGGTATAGAAGGACAACTGTGCGCCCACGGCCACCGGTACCAGAAACGCCATGCGATCTATCGCCACGGTAGCGACGCGGCCACCGGCAACACGGCTGGCCATGGCGGTACCTGCCAGGTCCATCTGGGCGACCAGCCAGCCGCCGAAGATATCGCCAAAGCCGTTTGTTTCGCGTGGCAGTGCGGTGATCTGCAAAGCAAGGTCACCCTGCGGAATTGGATCTTCTTGTTCGAGCTCAATCATGCGGTGGGGCCTCTGACCCGTGACGCTTTTCCTGGATGCGGCGCTTAGGCCGGTAAACGATTCAGCTGACAACATACTACGCCGATTCGTATGACGAGACGGCCGTGGGAAATGCTTCGAAACCGTCTGAGTATAGTGACCGGAGTTTTCGCACAATATCCCACGCTAGCAGGACACATTTCGTACGAAACGCCAGTATATAGAGCATCTACGCAAGCGACGACCATGCGTTCTTGCAGGTCGGTATGGATTGCGTGTCGCTTTCAGCCGCGTTCGGCAATTTGCTATCTTCGCCTTCGCCTTGAACAAGCCGCATCCCGTGTGGCCTTGCCCTATAAAGAGAATAACCGTGATGACTTCCGCGCCGAGCAGTATCGAGCAGGCCCCGCGGCCGCTGACCCGCAGTGACTACAAGACCCTTTCGCTGTCTGCGCTGGGCGGGGCGCTGGAGTTCTACGACTTCATCATCTTCGTGTTCTTCGCCACCGTGGTCGGCAAGCTGTTCTTCCCAGCCGACATGCCAGAGTGGCTGCGGTTGATGCAGACGTTCGGCATTTTTGCCGCAGGCTATCTGGCGCGGCCCCTGGGCGGCATCATCATGGCGCATTTCGGCGACCTGCTGGGCCGCAAGAAGATGTTCACCCTGAGCATCTTCATGATGGCCCTGCCCACCCTGATCATGGGCCTGTTGCCGACCTACGCGCAGATTGGCCTGTGGGCGCCGATCCTGTTGCTGTTGATGCGGGTGATCCAGGGGGCGGCCATCGGCGGGGAAGTGCCGGGCGCCTGGGTATTCGTCTCGGAGCACGTGCCGGCGCGCAATACCGGCTATGCCTGCGGCACGCTCACTGCCGGTTTGACGGCCGGTATCTTGCTGGGCTCGCTGGTCGCGACCTTGATCAACAGCGTCTACAGCGCTGAAGAAGTGGCCAGCTATGCCTGGCGAATTCCGTTTCTGCTGGGCGGTGTGTTCGGTCTGTTTTCGGTCTACCTGCGCCGTTGGCTGCATGAAACCCCGGTGTTCGCAGAAATGCAGCAACGCAAAGCCTTGGCCGAAGAGCTGCCGCTGCGGGCGGTGCTGCGCGATCATCGCGGGCCCATCGTGCTGTCCATGTTGCTGACCTGGATGCTGTCGGCAGGCATCGTGGTGGTGATCCTCATGACGCCAGCCTTGTTGCAGAGCATCTACCACATCAGCCCTACCGACTCGCTCAAGGCCAACAGCCTGGCCATCGTGCTGCTGAGCCTGGGTTGCATTGGCGCCGGTAGCCTGGCCGATCGCTTCGGCGCGGGCCGTGTGTTCGTGGTCGGCAGCCTGATGCTGTTGGTCAGTTCCTGGGCGTTTTACCACAGCTTGCCCACACGGCCCGAGCTGTTGTTCCCGTTGTATGCGGTGACCGGCCTGTGCGTGGGCGTGATTGGCGCAGTGCCCTACGTGATGGTCAAGGCATTTCCGGCTGCGGTGCGCTTCAGCGGCTTGTCGTTTTCCTACAACGTCGCCTATGCCATTTTTGGCGGCCTGACGCCGATGGCGGTAACCGGGCTTCTGAAGGTCAGCCCCATGGCGCCCGCTTACTATGTGGCTGTCCTGTGCATGGTCGGCTTTTCGGTAGGTCTGTACTTGCTCGCCAACAAGCGTTGAATCGCCTTGGCCACTGACACTTGCTCCCTGTAGCAGCGCTTCGACACGATGATGGCATTTCATCCAATTGTCACAATCAAGTCATATCGTGTTCATGCGCGCTGCAGATACTGGCCCCCGTTCCCTCTCTGCACCCCCATTCCAGCTAGGAGCAAGGCATGAAATTGAAGCGTTTGATGGCGGCCCTTACCTTTGCCGCCGCTGGCGTTGCAACCGCCAACGCAGTGGCCGCTGTCGATCCTGCTATCCCGACCTACACCAAGACCACGGGTGTTTCGGGCAACCTCTCCAGCGTCGGCTCCGATACCCTCGCGAACCTGATGACCCTGTGGGCCGAGGCCTACAAAAAGGAATACCCGAACGTCAACATCCAGATCCAGGCAGCGGGTTCGTCCACGGCGCCACCGGCGCTGACCGAAGGCACCGCCAACCTCGGCCCCATGAGCCGCAAGATGAAGGACGTCGAATTGCAGGCGTTTGAGCAGAAGTATGGCTACAAACCGACCGCCATTCCGGTTGCGGTCGACGCCCTGGCGGTGTTCGTGCACAAGGACAACCCGATCAAGGGTCTGACCATGGCCCAGGTCGATGCCATTTTCTCTTCGACCCGCCTGTGTGGTGGCAAGGCCGAGATCAAGACCTGGGGCGATGCCGGAGTAACCGGCGACCTTGCCAACAAGCCGATCCAGCTGTTCGGCCGTAACTCGGTGTCCGGCACGTATGGTTACTTCAAGGAAGAAGCCCTGTGCAAAGGTGACTTCAAGCCCAACGTCAACGAGCAACCTGGTTCCGCCTCGGTGGTGCAGTCCATCAGCTCGTCGCTCAACGGTATCGGCTACTCGGGTATCGGCTACAAGACGGCCAGCGTCAGGACCGTGCCGCTGGCCAAGAAGGAGGGCGGCGAGTTCGTCGAGGACAACGAGACCAACGCCCTGAACGGCAGCTACCCGCTCTCGCGCTTCCTGTACGTTTACGTCAACAAGGCGCCGAACAAGCCGCTGGCCCCGCTGGAGGCCGAGTTCGTGAAGCTGGTACTGTCGCAGGCCGGCCAGCAGGTGGTCGTCAAGGATGGCTACATCCCGCTGCCTGCCAAAGTCGTCGACAAGACCCTGGCCGACCTGGGCCTGTCCCACGCCGGCAACGTCGCCAAGCAGTAATCGAACCCTGCAGGGGCAAGCCGTTGGGCTAGCCTCTTCAGCACTCCCAGCCCGGGGCCAGCCTTACTGTGCTTCGGGCTTTCGTGCGTCACTGCATTGTCATGTTTTTGTCATACGGGACCGCTAGGGTGTGCCCCATGAATGATCTGGCCAACTCCACAATGACCCAAGATTCCCAGCCTGCACGCATCGATTTCAACACGCCGGAGTTGCAGCGCAAGCGACGCCTGCGTGCGCTCAAGGACCGCCTGACGCGCTGGTATGTGCTGGTGGGCGGGCTGGCTGTGCTGGCCGCGATCACCTTGATCTTCTTTTACCTGGCGTATGTGGTCCTTCCGTTGTTCCAGGGCGCGGAACTGACCAGCAGGCAGGCATTGCAACCTGCCTGGCTCAAAGAGGAGGCGGGCAAGCCGTTGATGATCGCCCTCGAGGAGCAGAACCTGGTTGGCATGCGGGTTTCGGACCAGGGCCAGGTGCTGTTCTTCGACACCAAGACCGGCGAAGCGCTCGAGCGCGTCGACCTGCCCATCCCTGCCGGCGTACAGGTCTCTTCGATCGGTACCGACCAGCCAGGCAGCTCAATGGTGATGCTGGGGTTGTCCAATGGCCAGGCGTTGGTGTTCACCCATACCTACAAGATCACCTACCCCGACAACAAAAAAACCATTACGCCGACCATCGACTACCCCTATGGCAAACAGCCTTTCGTGCTGGATGAACAGGCGCGGGTGCTGGAGCACGTCAGCGCCAGCGTCAATGGCGACACGCTGTTGCTGGCTGGCTCCACGGGGGCGCACCTGCAGGTCATCGCGTTGACGCGCAGCGAAAACATGATGACCGCCGAAGTCACGACCGAGCAGACCCGCATCGAGCTGCCGCAAATGACCGAAACGGTGAAGAACATCTTCATCGATCCGCGCCAGCAGTGGCTGTACGTGATCAATGGTCGTGCCACTGCCGACGTGTTCAGCCTGCGCGACAAGAGCCTCAACGGGCGCTACACCCTGGCGCAGAGCGCTGATACCGAAGTGACGGCCACTGCGCAGCTGGTAGGCGGCATTTCACTGATCATCGGTGACTCGCACGGTGGGCTGGCCCAGTGGTTCATGGCCCGTGACCCAGATGGGGAGTCCCGTTTCAAGCAGATTCGTACCTTCCAGCTGGGCACCTCGCCCATCGTGCAGATTGACGCCGAAGAGCGCCGCAAGGGCTTCATCGCCCTGGACGCAGAAGGCAAGCTGGGTGTTTTCCACAGCACGGCGCACCGCACCCTCTTGGTCGAGTCCGTGGCCCAGGGGCCGGGTATCCTTGCCCTGTCACCGCGCGCCAACCGGATCATGATCGAAGAGCCCGGCAGGTTGCTGCCATTGAAGCTGCACAACCCCCATCCGGAAGTGTCTTTCAGCGCGCTGTGGGGCAAGGTGTGGTACGAGAATTACGACGCGCCCAAGTACGTGTGGCAGTCGACCGCGTCCAATACCGATTTCGAGCCCAAGCTGAGCCTTTCGCCGCTGACCTTCGGTACGCTCAAGGCTGCCTTCTACGCCATGATCCTTGCCGCGCCGCTGGCCATTGCCGCCGCGATCTACACAGCCTACTTCATGGCCCCTGGCATGCGCCGCAAGGTCAAGCCGGTGATCGAACTGATGGAGGCGATGCCCACGGTCATCCTGGGGTTCTTCGCGGGGCTGTTTTTGGCGCCGTACCTGGAAGGCCACCTGCCAGGGGTCTTCAGCCTGTTCCTGCTCATGCCGGTCGGCATCCTGCTGGCAGGGTTCACCTGGAGCCGGCTGCCTGAATCCATTCGCCTGCGGGTACCGGATGGCTGGGAGGCGGCCATTCTTATCCCGGTCATTCTACTCACCGGCTGGTTTGCCCTTGGCATGAGCCCGTACCTTGAAAGCTGGCTCTTTGGCGGCGACATGCGCCTGTGGATCACCAATGACCTGGGTATCACCTATGACCAACGCAATGCACTGGTGGTCGGGATCGCGATGGGTTTTGCCGTCATTCCCAACATTTACTCGATTGCCGAGGACGCCGTCTTCAGCGTGCCGCGCAGCCTGACGCTGGGCTCCCTGGCACTGGGTGCAACGCCTTGGCAGACCCTCACCCGGGTAGTGATCCTGACCGCCAGCCCCGGCATTTTCTCGGCGCTGATGATCGGCATGGGCCGGGCTGTCGGTGAAACCATGATCGTGCTGATGGCCACCGGTAACACACCGGTGATGGAGATGAACCTGTTCGAAGGCATGCGCACGCTGGCTGCCAACGTAGCGGTGGAAATGCCGGAATCCGAAGTCGGGGGCAGTCACTACCGGGTGCTGTTCCTCGCCGCGTTGGTGCTGCTGATGTTCACCTTCGTCATGAACACCTTGGCCGAGCTGATTCGCCAGCGTCTGCGCAAGAAATACTCGTCGCTTTGATAGAAAGGTAGCGATCCGTGAAAAAGGAATCCCTCAAAGGCTGGTTCAAGAGCGGTGCCCCCGGTGTATGGATGAGCGGCGGCGCGGTGGCCATGGCGGTGATCATGACCGTTGGCCTGCTGGCAGTGATCGCCGTACGCGGCCTGGGACATTTCTGGCCGGCCGATTTGATTCAGGCCACCTACGCCGTGCCGGGCCAGGCCCAGCAGACGGTCATCGGTGAAGTGGTACAGCAGGAAGAAGTGCCGCGTGCGCGCCTCAAGGGCGCCGGTTTGCCCGTGCCCGACCAGGGCCCGGAGTTCATGACACGCGAATTGATCAAGGTCGGAAACCGGGACCTCAATGGCAGCGACTTCACCTGGGTCGTGGGCGACTGGCTTGTCGATCAGCAGCGCCCCGAACAGCTGATGGCCCTGGAACGCCGCGAGTGGGGCAACTTCTATGGCTATCTGGTGAGCGTCAAGGAACAGGGCCGAGTGGTGGCGCAAGGGGCTGCGGCCTGGGGTGAGCTGCAAGCGCGCCTGGCCCGGGCCAGCGAGCTCAACAAGACGCTGCAAGCGCTGGAGAAGAAAGACATCGGTGCCATCAACCATGGCCTGGAGCGGTTGCGCCTGCAGGCGCGCAAACTCGAGCTTGAAGGCAAGCTGGACGCAGCGGCCCAGGCTGACATCGAGGCTGACCGCGCCGAGCTCAACAGCCGCTACAAAGCCATCGAAGATCGCCTGACCACGCTTCATCGGGATTTTGCCCGCGACACACTGGTGGCGCGCGATGGCAATGGCCGTGAAGTCGAGATCAACCTCAGCAAGGTGGTCCATGCCATCCAGCCCAACGGCATGTCGACCCTGGCCAAGCTGGGGGTGTACTTCGCCAAGGTGTGGGAGTTTCTCAGCGACGACCCGCGTGAGGCCAACACGGAGGGCGGTATCTTCCCGGCCATCTTCGGCACGGTGATGATGACCCTGATCATGGCCGTGATCGTCACGCCCTTTGGCGTGCTGGCAGCGGTCTATCTGCGCGAGTATGCCCGGCAGGGGCCGGTGACACGCCTGATCCGCATCGCCGTCAACAACCTTGCCGGTGTACCGGCCATCGTCTACGGCGTTTTCGGCCTGGGCTTCTTCGTGTACGTGCTGGGCGGCTCGATCGATCGCCTGTTCTTCGCCGAAGCCTTGCCGGCGCCCACCCTGGGCACGCCGGGCCTGTTGTGGGCGTCACTGACACTGGCATTGTTGGCCGTGCCGGTGGTGATCGTGGCCACCGAGGAAGGGCTGGCGCGCATTCCGCGCACCCTGCGCGAGGGTTCGTTGGCCTTGGGTGCCACCAAGGCCGAAACGCTGTGGAAGATCGTTCTGCCCATGGCCAGCCCGGCCATGATGACAGGCATGATCCTGGCCGTTGCTCGCGCCGCGGGTGAAGTCGCACCGCTGATGCTGGTGGGCGTGGTCAAGCTGGCGCCGTCGCTGCCGGTGGATGGCAATTACCCCTACCTGCACCTGGATCAGAAGATCATGCACCTGGGCTTTCATATCTACGATGTGGGCTTCCAGAGCCCGAACGTGGAAGCGGCGCGGCCACTGGTGTACGCCACGGCACTGCTGCTTGTGATGGTCATCGCGACACTGAACCTGTCGGCCGTGTGGATCCGTAACCACCTTCGTGAGAAATACAAGGCGCTCGACAGCTGAGCCAGGCGTCGAACGTTCAAGCGGCGTCGCCGGCGCGAGGCGTCCGCTTCGTCCCAACGTGCTACTGGCGGCCATACGCCGGCAGCTCCCAATGGAGTGAGACCATGCAGCAACAACCGCCTAACCACGGCATCGACATGTCCGCCCTGGGCCGCAGCAAACAGGGCCTGCGCCTGGCCGAGGAAACGGTTGCCATCGAAGTGCCTGGGCTGAGCCTGTTCTACGGTGACAAGCAGGCCCTGTTCGATGTCAGCATGAATATTCCCAAGCAGCGCGTGACGGCGTTCATTGGCCCGTCCGGCTGCGGCAAGTCCACCTTGCTGCGCACCTTCAACCGCATGAACGACCTGGTAGACGGCTGCCGTGTGCAAGGCGCCGTCAACCTGTACGGCCATGACATCTACCGCAAGGGCGAGGACGTAGCCGAGCTGCGTCGCCGCGTGGGCATGGTGTTCCAGAAACCCAACCCCTTCCCCAAGACCATCTACGAGAACGTGGTCTATGGCCTGCGGATTCAAGGCATCAATAAAAGGCGAGTCCTGGACGAGGCCGTAGAGTGGGCCCTCAAGGGCGCGGCACTGTGGGACGAAGTCAAGGACCGTCTGCACGAGTCGGCGCTGGGTCTGTCCGGTGGGCAGCAGCAGCGCCTGGTCATCGCACGCACCATCGCGGTAGAGCCCGAGGTCCTGTTGCTGGACGAGCCTTGCTCGGCGCTGGACCCGATTTCCACGCTCAAGGTCGAAGAGCTCATCTACGAGTTGAAAACCAAGTTCACCATCGTCATCGTGACCCACAACATGCAGCAGGCGGCCCGGGTATCGGATTACACCGCCTTCATGTACATGGGCAAACTGGTGGAATTCGGCGACACCGATACCCTGTTCACCAACCCCGCCAAGAAGCAGACCGAAGACTACATCACTGGCCGATACGGCTGAAGAAGCACCGCGCACTGCTGCTCGCCGGGTGGAGGCACTCGGCGTAGGCAGGGGCACGCCTCGAACGACTTGAAGCTCGCAGCCAGCAGCTTCGCGGAGCCACAGCATGATCAACAAAGAAAGCCTGACGCATCATATTTCCCAGCAGTTCAACGCCGAGCTCGAAGAGGTTCGCAGTCACCTGCTGGCCATGGGCGGGCTGGTCGAGAAACAGGTCAACGATGCGGTCACTGCGCTGATCGAGGCCGATTCCGGCCTGGCTCAGCAGGTGCGCGAGGTCGACGAGCAGATCAACCAGATGGAGCGCAACATCGACGAGGAATGCCTGCGCATTCTGGCGCGTCGCCAGCCGGCGGCATCGGACCTGCGCCTGATCATCAGCATCTCCAAATCGGTGATCGACCTTGAGCGTATCGGTGACGAATCGACCAAGATCGCCCGGCGGGCCATCCAGCTCTGCGAGGAGGGTGAATCCCCGCGGGGCTATGTAGAAGTTCGGCACATCGGCGATCAGGTGCGCAACATGGTGCGCGACGCACTCGACGCCTTCGCCCGCTTCGATGCCGACCTGGCCTTGTCGGTGGCTCAATACGACAAGACCATCGACCGTGAATACAAGACAGCCTTGCGCGAGCTGGTGACCTACATGATGGAAGATCCTCGCTCGATCTCCCGTGTGCTGAGTGTGATCTGGGTCCTGCGCTCGCTGGAGCGCATCGGCGACCATGCACGCAACATCTCCGAACTGGTGATCTACCTGGTGCGCGGCACCGATGTACGCCACATGGGCCTCAAGCGCATGACGGCGGAGGTGCAGGGTCGAGCCAGTGTCGATGGTGAAATACCTAATGTTCCAGCCGAAGCGGACGATAAATAAAGTTCTCTCCGAGCATCGGCGCCCGGCTTGTGCCGGGCGTTTTCGTTAGTCCGCCTGGAGGTGCCAGAGACCATCGACCGGCTGTAGACGACCCGGCGTGACATAGATGGTAGCAAGTGGCCAGCAAATGGCAGTAGGCTAGTCGGGTTCAGAAGGAGTATCGATGAGTAAAGTGAATGTGATGGTGGTAGATGACGCGCCATTTATCCGTGACCTGATCCGTAAGTGCCTGCGCAACGCGTTTCCTGGCATGACCGTGGAGGATGCCGTCAACGGTCGCAAGGCCATGACCCTGTTGGGCAAGGAAGCGTTCGACCTGGTGCTGTGCGACTGGGAAATGCCGGAAATGTCGGGCTTGGAGCTACTCACCTGGTGCCGTCAGCAACCTGAGCTGAAAGGCCTTCAGTTCATCATGGTGACCAGCCGTGGCGACAAGGAAAATGTCATCCAGGCGATTCAGGCCGGCGTGTCGGATTTCGTCGGCAAGCCGTTCACCAACGAGCAGTTGCTGACCAAGGTAAAGAAGGCCTTGGCCAAGATCGGCAAGCTCGACAGCCTCATGAGCCCAGGGCCTGCGCGGGCCAATGCCGCGTTCGCCAATGACTCGCTCAACGCCCTGACGGCTGGGCGGCCCGAAGCCGTCAAGGTGGCTGCGCCAGCACCTGTTCCAACCAAGGTGGCCGCCACCCCTGGCAAACCTAGCGTAGCGACACCCGCACCCAGCGGTCGCGGCCAGGGCCAGCTGCGTTTGGCGAGCGGCATGCAGGCCTGCGTGATCAAGGCGTTGAGCCTGAAGGAAGCCCTGCTGGTCGTGCGGCGCAGTGAGACACTGCCGCAGGTACTCGAAGGCGCTGTGCTGAACCTGGAGCAGGGCGAAAACGCAGAGGTGGCGCGTTTGAACGGTTATCTGCACGCGGTGGCGGCCTTCGAGCCCAAGCCGGACAGCGACTGGCTGCAATTGACGTTCAAGTTCGTCGATCAAGACGCCCAGAAGCTGGATTACCTGTCCCGCCTGATCGCCCGCGGCACTGCCCAGAAGCATTTCACGCCAGGGGCCTGACGGGCCGCCGCAACAGCAAGCTGGCCAGCAGCATCCGACCAACTGTCATGGTGAACAGGGTGCCTGCTGCTAGGCTTGGACAGGTCCTCCACTGTCAAAAAGCCATCATCATGCATCTGCGCTTGCTGCTGCTGTGTACGTTAACCCTGGTCAGCGCCTCTAGCCTGGGGGTGACACTGCACCCCGTCACCGACGAAACGGGCAGGGTTTCCTATGCGCAGCGACCCGGCCCGGGCATCAAGCCCACGGTCGTGGATGAGTCCACCGTGGAAATCAACGAACACGACGTGCGCCTCAACGCGATCGTGTTTCAGGGCGGTGTGAGCTTCTCGGCCCGCAACGAATTGCCAGTCGCGGTGCAGGTGGAACTGCGCCTGGATAATCTGGTGAATGCGCAGGGTGGCGATGCGCCGCGAACCGTGCGGCGTCTGTTGCCGCCGCGATCGACGCAAGTACTCAGCATCGTCCGGGGACAGCCAGGCAAGTTGCTCAACTACCGTTCGACGCTGCTGCAAGCCATGGGCGACCCCGGCAAGCGCCCGCAAGGTTATCGTTATGCGTTTCCATGGGTGGGTGGGCCGTTTCGGGTGACCCAGGGGCCCAATGGCAGGTTCAGCCACTTCGGGCCCAAAGGGCGCTATGCAATGGACATAGCCATGCCCGAAGGCACGACCATTGTGGCGGCACGCGAAGGGGTGGTGGTGAGCACGCGTAGCGAGCAGAGCGGGCGAGGGGACAATCCCTCGGGCAACTTTGTCCGCATCCTGCACCCTGACGGCACCATGGGGGTGTACCTGCACTTGATGAGGGGGTCGATCGTGGTCGCGTCTGGGCAGCGTGTGCGCCAAGGGCAGGTGCTGGCCAAGTCGGGCAACACGGGTAACAGCACCGGGCCCCATCTGCACTTCGTGGTTCAGCGCAACGTGGGGCTGGCGCTCGAGTCGATTCCCTATCGGTTCGACCGGCCGATCAGTGGGCTGCCCGACTACACCGCAGGCAACCCCTGATCAGGGCTGGACCGAGCCAGGGGTTTTATAAGCTCAGTCCAGCTTGAGTACTTTGGCCAGCACGATCTTGGGGCCTTTCATCTTCTTGACGATGATGCGCAGCCCTTCGACCTCGAGCACTTCTTCTTCTTCCGGTACGCGCTTGAGCGTTTCGTAGACCAGGCCGGCCAGTGTTTCTGCCTCGATATGGTCCAGGTCCACGCCCAGCAAGCGCTCGACCTTGAACAGCGGGGTATCGCCGCGCACCAACAGCTTTCCTGGCTGATAGGCCAGGATGCCGCGCTCGGTCTTGCGGTGTTCGTCCTGGATGTCGCCCACCAGCACTTCCAGCACATCCTCCATGGTCAGGTAACCGATGACCTTGCCATCGGCCTCCTCGACCAGCACGAAGTGTGCACCGCCCTTGCGGAACTGCTCGAGCAACTGGGACAGCGGCATGTGCCTGGAAACGCGCTCCAGGGGACGAGCCAGGTCTTCCAGGTCAATGGTTTCTGGCAGGTGCTCGAGTTCGGCAAGTTCGAGCAGCAGGTCCTTGATGTGCAGCAGGCCCGTGAACTCCTCACGCTCGGTGTCGTACACCGGGTAGCGGCTGAACTTGTGACGACGGATCAGGGCCAGTATCTGCTTGAGCGGGGCATGGGCATCAATGATGACCATGTCTTCGCGAGAGTTGGCCCAGTCCACCACCTCCAGTTCACCCATTTCCACGGCGGATGCCAGCACGCGCATGCCTTGATCGCTTGGGTCCTGGCCACGGCTGGAGTGCAGGATCAGCTTGAGCTCTTCCCGGCTGTAATGATGCTCGTGGTGCGGGCCGGGTTCGCCTTGGCCGGCAATGCGCAGGATGGTGTTGGCGCTGGCATTGAGCAGGTAGATGGCCGGGTACATCAGCCAGTAGAACAGGTACAGCGGTACTGCGGTCCACAGCGACAACAGTTCCGGCTTGCGAATGGCCCACGATTTGGGCGCCAGCTCACCGACCACGATGTGCAGGTAGGAGATCACGAAGAAGGCGACGAAGAACGAGACGGCCTTGATCAGCTCGGGGGTATCGACGCCAAAGTAGGCCAGCAGCGGTTCGAGCAAGTGCGCGAAGGCCGGCTCGCCCACCCAGCCCAGCCCTAGCGAAGCCAGGGTGATGCCGAGCTGGCATGCCGAGAGGTAGGCATCGAGCTGGTTGTGAACCTTGCGCAGAATGCTGCCGCGCCAGCCGTGCTGCTCGGCGATGGCCTCCACGCGGGTTGCGCGCAGCTTGACCATGGCGAACTCGGCGGCGACGAAGAAGCCGTTGAGCAGCACCAGGACCAAAGCAAAAATGATCATGCCGAAATCGGCGAACAGGGAGGTGAAGCTGATACCAGGGGAAGGGTCCATGATGGAGTTTTTACGGGATCCGTCTTGAAGATGAGAAAAGTGCCGGCTCCAGCCGGCGCAAGGGATCAAATGTAGCGGCTAGGGCCGCAAAAGCAAAGGGCAGCCCATTGATCGGTGCTGCAAAGTGGCCCGAACGGCCTCAAACCGTGCCCGTGATCTGTTGCGCCGCTGCAAAATGGCAGGTGAAGGTGCTGCCGTGGCCTGGCACGCTGCTGATCTCCAGGCGCCCGCGGTGGCGCATCAGCACATGCTTGACGATGGCCAGCCCAAGGCCCGTACCACCGGTATGGGACGCACGGCTCGAATCCACCCGATAGAACCGCTCCGTCAGCCGTGGCAGGTGCTTGGCATCGATGCCGGGCCCTGAGTCCTGCACCGACAGATGGGCGCCCTGGGCATCGGCCCACCAACGAATGCGAATGCTGCCCTCGTCCTGCGTGTACTTGACGGCATTGAATACCAGGTTGGAAAAAGCGCTGCGCAATTCCGACTCGCTGCCTTTGAGCCAGATGCCTGGCTCGGCTTCCAGGGTGATGCGCTGATTGCGGGGCCCGGACAACGCCTGCGCGTCCTGCTTGATCGCATTGAGCAGGGTGTCCACGGCCACTGGCTGGTTGTCGGATGGGTAGTCGGTGGCCTCCAGCTTAGCCAACAGCAGCAGGTCGTTGAGCAGCGTTTGCATGCGCGAGCCCTGTTGGCTCATCTGCTGCAACGCTCGACGCCAGCGGGGGTTCACGTCCTCGACGTTATCCAGCAGGGTTTCCAGGTAGCCGGCGATCACGGTCAGCGGCGTTCGCAGTTCGTGGGACACGTTGGCCACGAAATCCTTGCGCATCTGTTCGAGCTGGTGGATGCGGGTCACGTCCCGAACCAGCATCAGGTGCTCGTTGTTGCCGTAGCGTGTGATGTGCAGTTGCACCCGCATGCGATCGTTGATGGGTGAGGGAATCTCCAGTGGCTCGACATAGTTCTCGGCTTCGAAGTATTCCTTGAAGCGCGGATGTCGCACCAGGTTGGTGACCTGCTGGCCGCCGTCCTGGGGTGTCTTGAAGCCCAGGAGCGTCTCGGCTGCGCGGTTCCACCACTCCAGGTTGCCGTGGCTGTCGAGCATGATCACCGCGTCACGTAGCGCCGCGGTGGACTCCTGAACCCTGTCGATCACTGCTTGAAGCCTGCCACGCACACGCTGATCCCGGCGTTGCAGATGGTAGATGCTGTCGAACACCTCGCCCCACAGGCCGTAGCCGTCAGGCGGTGCTTCGTCCGGTTGGTGATTGCGCAGCCAGGCATGCAGGCGCAGCAGTTGCTTGAGCGTCCAGCCCAGGTAGAGGGCCAGGCCAATGGCCAGGCTCCAGCCATAGTAGCCACTGATCAGGCCACCGATCAGGCAGAGGGTGATCAACAGCAGCAGGTGGCGGATCAGGGTCGCATGCCAGTTCTGGTTCAATTGGGGATCCTTCGAATCCAGCGATCAACAGCAAGTACGAACCTGCACGCAGAAGCGGATCGGTAGCGCGTTCACGTCCATTCGACGGCCTTGAGCCGAGAGCTGCGTTTCAGGTCAGACCTTGGTCGAAAAGCGGTAGCCTGTGCCGCGCACCGTTTGTACCAGATTTTCATAGGCCTCACCCAGCGCCTTTCGCAAGCGGCGAATGTGGACATCGACCGTGCGTTCCTCGACGTAGACATTGCCCCCCCAGACCTGGTCCAGCAACTGGCCGCGGGTATAGGCGCGTTCCTGGTGGGTCATGAAGAATTGCAGCAGGCGGTACTCGGTAGGCCCCATCTCGGCCGGCTTGCCATCGATGGTGACGCGATGGCTGATAGGGTCCAGCAGCAGTCCGCCCACCTCGATGGGTGTCTCGCCATCACTGGGGCCGGTGCGTCGCAGCACTGCCTTGAGGCGGGCCACCAGTTCACGCGGCGAAAACGGCTTGGTGATGTAGTCGTCCGCACCCACTTCCAGGCCTTGGATCTTGTTGTCTTCCTCGCCCTTGGCGGTAAGCATGATGATCGGAATGTCCCCGGTCAGCTCGTCGCGCTTCAGCCGCCGGGCCAGCTCGATGCCCGAGGTGCCGGGAAGCATCCAGTCCAGCAGGATCAGGTCCGGCTTACGGTCGACGATGATGGCATGGGCCTGTTGGGAGCTTTCTGCTTCCAGGCACTCATAACCTGCCATCTCCAGGGCCACGGCAATCATCTCGCGGATGGGCGCCTCGTCGTCGACGATCAGAATATTCCTGCCAGCCATGCTCAAAACCTCTCCTGGATTCGCTGTCTTGGCCCCGCATTAGATAACGGAATTATTGCAGCTGTGTGACAGGGTATTGGCGGTTCTCGCGACATTCAATGACTGGGCTAGGCTTCACAGGGCGGCGGTTGCGCCTGCAACCGAACCTTTTCCTCACGATACGGTGAATCCAATGACACGACATACGCTGAGCTGGATGGCCCTTTGCGCGGCCTTTTCGCTACCGGGCATCGCCTTGGCCGAGCCGGCCATGGAAAAGGAGGGCATGTGGGTGAATGACCAGGGCATGACGCTCTATACCTTCGACAAGGACACCGGTGGCAAGTCGATGTGCAACGGCGAGTGTGCTAGCAATTGGCCGCCCTTGATGGTCAAGGCCGAGGATCAGGCAGCCGAAGGCAAATGGACCGTGGTCATGCGTGATGACGGCAGCAAGCAATGGGCCTATGCCGGCAAGCCGCTGTATACCTTCGTCAAGGACAAGCAGGCGGGGGACAGGCACGGTGACGGGATCAAGGACGTCTGGCACATTGCCAAACCCTGATGGGTTAGCCACACGGCCTCTCACCTGAACAGGTCGCCATGCGGTGTGAACCACGCGGACCTTGCTGAGGCGGTACTGCGCCTCAGCGCACCGCTCAACGCAGCGCGTAATCCAGTACCACGCCCATGAACACCAGCAACCCGGCCCAGTGGTTGTGCAGGAACGCCTTGAAGCATGCCTCTCGGTCCAGGCGGCGTGTGGACCAGAATTCCCAGACGAAACAGCACGCGGCGCCCAGCAGGCCCAGGTAGAACCAGCCGCCGAGGGCGAAGCTGCTGCCGGCCAGCATCAGGCAGCCCAGCGAAAGCCCCTGCAAGCTCAGGATGATCACCTGGTCAGCCTCGCCAAACAGGATGGCCGTGGACTTCACACCGATCTTCAGGTCATCGTCGCGATCGACCATGGCGTAGTAGGTATCGTAAGCCACCGTCCACAGCAGATTGGCGATGTACAGTAGCCAGGCGGCGGCCGGCAGCTCACCGCCGGCCGCGGTGAAGGCCATGGGAATGCCCCATGAATAGGCGGCGCCCAGCACCACTTGTGGGTAATAGGTGTAGCGCTTCATAAAGGGGTAGCAGAACGCGAGCGCGACCGCCGCGAACGAAAGCCAGACGGTTTCGCTGTTGGTGCACAGCACCAGCAGGAAACTCACGCCCACCAGGACGGCAAACAGCGTCAGCGCTTCGCGTGGGCGTACACGCCCACTGGCCAAAGGTCGATCAGCGGTGCGCTTGACGTGCCCATCCACTTTGCGGTCGGCAAAATCATTGATGCAGCAACCGGCGGCGCGCATGAGCACCACACCCAACCCGAAGATCAGCACATTGGCCAACGTCGGTGAACCCTGACCGGCAATCCACACCGCCGACAGGGTTGGCCAGAGCAGCAGATAAATGCCGATGGGCCTGTCCATACGGCTTAGCTGGACAAAGTCCCAGGCGCGCGGGTGAAGGCGGTTCAACGACTTGAGCAGTTGCACGTACATCAACGGGTATCCTCGCGTGCCGCCTGCCACAACGCCGGCAGAAATACTTCGGCGACAAGCAGGTCGAGTCCATCTCGGGAGAAGCGTGAACGGCGTCCCCACAGGCCTGGGCTTGCGACTTCAGCGGGCAGCCAGGTTTCGGGGTAATGGCATGCCTGCAAGGGGTGGCGGGTGAACGCTCGGTCGCAGAACAGCAGCTCGCCCAGCGAGCGACTGCCGAGCGACTCGAGGTCCAGGCCGCCACGTTCCAGCGCCACACGGCTGGCCACGCTGCGGGCAAATACCCACGGCTGACCATGCCCGCGCAGGAACACCTCCCTGACCCAACCCTGGGCGCCGGGCGCGATGCCAAGGGCCAGGCATTCATCTTCGCGCAGCGGCTGCCAGCCTTCGAACAGTGGCGTTACGCAGAAATCGTCGCCGGACAGTCGAGTCAGCCGACGTGTGAGCGAGCCCTCATCGAATAACCAGTCCAGCATGGAGGTGGCGAGGCTGGCCTGCACCTGTGGATACGCTAGCCACGCGACAGCGGCTGCGTGCGGGGTTGGGTACGACACGTCGGTCTGCTTGTTACAACCAAAGAGGCCGCGAGCTTAGCATGAATGCCCCGACTGCTTGCATACTGCCGGCAGGGCCGCTACAAAGCCTTTCGATTGCACCTTGGCCCGTGAAGAGGCCGCAAGTTCAAACCCAAGCCGAGCCTGAACCGAGGAAACCCGTTCCGATGAAAAAGTGGCAATGTATTGTCTGCGGTCTGATCTATGACGAAGCCGATGGCTGGCCGGATGATGGAATCGCACCCGGCACGCGCTGGGAAGACGTACCCGAAGACTGGCTCTGCCCGGACTGCGGGGTTGGCAAGAGCGACTTTGAAATGATCGCCATCGGTTGATCGAGGAAACCCCTATGACGCCTCCTATAGTCATCATCGGCACCGGGCTTGCGGGCTACAACCTCGCCCGGGAATTGCGCAAGTTTGATGCGCTCACACCCGTGCTGATGATCACTGCCGATGATGGGCGGTCCTATTCCAAGCCCATGCTTTCGACCGGCTTTGCCAAGCAGAAGGACGCCGAGGGGTTGTGCATGGCCGAGCCCGGCGCCATGGCCGAGCAATTGAACGTCGAGGTGCGCACGCATACGCGCATAACGGGTATCGACCCAGGCCACAAGCGCCTGTGGATCGGCGAGGAGGCAGTGCCCTATCGTGACCTCGTCCTGGCGCTGGGTGCACAGACCATCAGCGTGCCTGTCGAAGGGGATGCCAGCGACCTGATGTTCCCGATCAACGACCTTGAAGACTACGCGCGCCTGCGTGCTGCGGCTGACGGCAAGCAGCGGGTGTTGATCCTGGGCGCCGGTCTTATCGGCTGTGAGTTTGCCAACGACATGCGTCTTGGCGGCTTCGAGGTCGACGTGGTCGCGCCCTGCGAGCAGATCATGCCCACCCTGTTGCACCCGGCGGCGGCACAGGCGGTACAGGGCGGGCTGCAGGGTATCGGTATTCGTTTTCATCTCGGGCCCGTGCTGACGCGCTTGCAGCGCCAGGGTGACGGCGTGTGCGCACAGTTGTCCGACGGCCAGGTCATCGCATGCGATCTGGTCGTGTCGGCCGTAGGCCTGCGCCCCCGAACGGACCTGGCTGCCGCAGCGGGCCTGCAGACGGGGCGGGGTATCCGTGTGGACCGGTTTCTGCGTACCTCTCATGCCAATATCCACGCCTTGGGCGACTGCGCCGAGGTGGACGGCATCAACCTGCTGTACGTCATGCCGTTGATGAGTGGTGTTCGAGCACTGGCGCAGACGCTGACAGGCACCCCCACTGCCGTCAGCTATGGGCCCATGCCCATCACGGTCAAGACGCCTGCCTGTCCTCTGGTGGTTTCGCCACCACCGAATGGACAAGTCGGGACGTGGCAGGCGGAGGGGGAGGGCAATGACGTCAAGGCGCTCTGCCATGCAGCCGATGGCCAGCTGATCGGGTACGCCCTTACGGGCAATGCCGTGATGGAACGACTGACCCTCAATCGCCAGCTGCCACCGGTTATGGCGTAAATGGCGCCCGAACTGTCGTGTATGCCTTTTTTGCGCATGCATTATGGCCGTACCGATACTGGCGCGGTACTCAAGCGCGTGCCATTCTCACACTCGTCTGCTGCGGCTTAGAGCCTGTGGCGCCTTGAACGCTGCCCACGAGGCGGCACGGCATAACAACAAGAATCCCGTCAAAGAGGCTTCATCATCATGCGCAAACCAGAACTCGCCGCTGTCATCGCCGAGAAGACCGACCTGACCAAAGACCAGGCCAACCAGGTGCTGAACGCGATCCTCGAAAGCATTACCCAGGCTGTGAACAACGATACAGTGACGCTGGTGGGTTTCGGCACCTTCGAGAAGCGTCATCGTGGGGCGCGGACCGGTAAAAACCCGCAGACGGGTGAGCCCGTCAAGATCAAGGCAAGTAACACGGTAGCCTTCAAGCCAGGCAAGAATTTGCGCGACAGTATCAACGTGCCTGCCAAGCCTGCCAAAAAGACGAAATAACCCAGGCCTGTCAGCGTCATGACGATCGAACGGGCGCTGACAGCGCCCGTTGCCGTTGCATGCGAAAAAAGATTCGTTGAGCCCCTGCAAAGCATATAAAGCGGATAAACTGGCGCTCACAGTCACTTTTTATACGAGACGCTTGAATGAAGTTCCGCTTACTTCTCTGGGTCATGGGCCTGCTGATGGCCAGGGCAAGCCGAAACAATCCGGCTTTCCAGCAGCAGCTCAAGGGCAAGGATCTGGTATTCCAGATGCAGACCCTCGATGGCAGGATCGCCCGTCATTTCATCGTCGCCAACGAACGCATCCGTAGCAAAAGTGGCGCGTTCGCGCAGCCTGCCTTCGCCATCGCCTTCAAGGACGCTGCCTATGGCTTCACTACCTTGCAGGCGCGCAACAAGCAGCTGGCATTCATGCAGGGCATCCAGGACAAGGCGATCCAGATCAAGGGCAACCCGGCTTTGGTGATGTGGTTTCAGGGCCTGATGAAGTACCTGAAACCAAAAAAGAAGCATTGACCGCGCAGGGGCCGAGCTAGCGCCCCTGTCAGTCAGTGCGGCGCCGCGAACTGAGAGGCAAGCTCGCGCAGCAAGGCCTCGGCATCGAGTACCTTGTTCACGGCATCCTCGGCCTTGTCGCGGGAAAGCCCGAGCCGCTCAAGCAATGCATCGGGAATCTCCTCTTTCGGGCCCGAACCGATACCCCGTGAGCGAAGCAATCGGGTGGCGAGGAAAACCAGGTTGGGAAAGGCTGCATAATCGCCGTCGTAGGTGGGGTCATGCTGGAAGCGCAGCGCCGTGGACAACTCCTCGGGCATGTCCCACAGCTTCATCAGCCAGGCACCAATCTGCTCGCGGCTGATTCCCAACAGGTGGCGCTCCACATAGGTGTGGCATAGATGTGGGTTGACCTCCAGGTGCCGGCAGATCAGCGAAAAATGCGGCGGAAACACATGCGCCAGCAGCAAGTACCCGAAATTGTGCAGAAGGCCGGCAAGGTAGGTGAGCCCTGCCTCGGGTCGTTCGGCACGGGGCATTGCACGAGTGAGACCCTCGATGACAGCTGCCGTGTAGATAGAGTGCTGCCAGTAAGGCGTCGCTTGCTGAGGCTGGTCCTTGGGCAGGCTGAGCGTCTTGCCCATCGCCAGGCCCAAGGCCAGGTTGATCACCAGATCGAAACCCAGCACCCTGACAATCGCATCTTCGACCGAGCGTACCTTGCCGGGCGAGGCGTAATAGGGCGATGCCGCCCAGCTCACGACCTGCGCCGCCAGTGCCGGGTCGGTTTCCACCACGCCGGTGATATCGTCGATGCTGGCATTGGGGTCGACACGCAGCTTCATGATCTTCTGCGCGGTATCGGCCAGAGGCGGAATTTCAATGGTTTCTTCGAGCCGCTTCTGAATGCGTCGCGCAGTGAAGGCCTGAACTGCCTGGTTGATCTCGCGGGTGTCATCGTCCGGGCGGTCCAGGTTGAGGGTAATGGCCTGCACCTCCTGCCCGAAGGCACTGGCGCTGGCTTTGCTCAGCAGGCGTTTGAACGGGTCACGGTCGATGGCCAGCAGCAGGCCCTCTTGGCCTGACTGGATGAATACGGTCGCCGGTTCGAGCAGGCTTTTTTCGTACTGGCAAGGTGAGCTGGTCAGCGCCGGTATGCCCGGGAGAACCTTGAGATGGTGTTTTTCCAGCATTTGGCGCAAGCGGGGCACCGGCACAGCGGTGAGCGTGCGGCCGGTCAGCTCGGTAAGCCGGCTCAGGTCCAGCAGTTGGCTTTGCGGCAGCAGCACCATGAGTGCGCCCACCTCGTCGTCCAGTAGCACCGCCTGCACACAGGCCTGAGCCGGCGGGCGTGAATGTGCCAACACCTCACGGTAGGCGACGCCGAGCTTGTCGAGCAGCAACCGGATAACCGACGGTGTTTGTGGGGTTGCGGTGTCCAAGGCAGCTTGAGTCATGGTCCGTGTCCACTGATTCCTAAAAGCGAAGTATAACCAGCCTCGCCGGGAGGCTGGATCCATTGACCACTTGGGTCAGACTTGGCCGTACTGCTGCCCGTGACGCAGCCAGCGTTCAAGCAAGGGGCTGACATGTTCCGGCCAGCGGGCCACCAATGCCTGGGCTGCATCACGAACGGCCGGAAGCAGGTCGGCATCGCGCATCAGGTCAGCGACCTTGAACTGCAGCAGGCCCGTCTGGCGCGTGCCGAGCATCTCGCCAGGGCCGCGCAGCTCCAGGTCCTTTTCCGCGATGATGAAGCCATCGTTGGTTTCGCGCATGATGCCCAGGCGTTCGCGGCCCACCTGTGACAAGGGCGGGTGATACAGCAGGACGCAGTGGCTGGCAGCGCTGCCACGGCCCACCCGCCCACGCAACTGGTGCAGCTGGGCCAACCCCAGGCGTTCCGGGTTTTCGATGATCATCAGGCTGGCGTTGGGCACATCGACGCCGACTTCGATCACGGTCGTGGCAACCAGCAGTTGCAGATCACCGGCTTTGAATTGGGCCATGATCTCGGCTTTTTCTGCCGGTTTCATGCGCCCGTGAATCAGCCCGACCCGCAACTCGCCCAGGGCGCTGCCAAGTTCCTCGTAAGTGCTCTCGGCGGCCTGGCAGGTCAACTCTTCAGACTCTTCGATGAGGGTACAGACCCAATAGGCCTGACGGCCTTCAGCGCAGGCAGCGCGTACCCGTTCGACCACTTCGAAGCGGCGGCTGTCGGCCACCAGCACCGTGTTGACCGGTGTACGCCCGGGAGGCAATTCGTCCAGCACGGACGTATCCAGGTCAGCATAGGCGCTCATGGCCAACGTACGCGGAATGGGCGTCGCCGTCATGATCAGCTGATGCGGACACAACTCGCCATTCACACCCTTTTTGCGCAAGGCCAGGCGCTGCTGGACGCCAAAACGGTGCTGCTCGTCGATGATGGCCAGGGCGAGGTGCTTGAACTTGACCTCTTCCTGGAACAGGGCATGGGTACCCACCACCATTGGCGCACCGGCGGCGATCTGCTCCAGTGCACTGGCCCGGGCCTTGCCCTTGAGCTTGCCAGCGAGCCAGGCGACTTCGATGCCCAGTGGCTCCAGCCAGCGCTTGAAGGTGATGTAGTGCTGCTCGGCAAGAATCTCGGTAGGCGCCATCAGCGCAACCTGGTAACCCGCCTCCAACGCCTGAAGGGCTGCCAGTGCCGCAACCACGGTCTTGCCGGCCCCCACATCACCTTGAACCAGGCGCAGCATAGGTTCGTGCTGGCTGAGGTCGTAGGCAATTTCATTGGCGACCCGCTGCTGCGCCCCGGTAGGCTTGAAGCCGAGATTGGCCAGGTACTCGTCCTGCAGGCGCGAGGGCTTGGGCAGCACCGGCGCGCGCAGGCTGCGCAGGCTTTCGCGCAGTCGCTGCTGCGACAGCTGGTGGGTCAGCAGTTCTTCGAACGCCAGGCGGTGCTGGGCCCAGTGGTGGCCTTCGGCAAGCTCATCGAGGTCGGCGTCAGCCGGCGGGTTGTGCAAGTAACGTATGGCATCGTCCAGCGGGGCCAGCTGATAATCGCGTGCAAGCTCCTCGGGTAGCCAGTCCGGCAAGCTGCGCGGCCCGAGCAGGGCGAGGCTCTGTTGGCAGAGCAGGCGCAGCCGTTGCTGGGTGAGCCCCTCGGTGGACGGGTAAATCGGGGTAAGCGTCTGTTCGACCGGCGGCGGCGGTTCGTCCCCGTTCAGTGCACGGTATTCCGGGTGATAGATCTCCAGGCCCGACGCGCCCGGCCGGGCTTCGCCGTAGCAACGCAGGTGGGTGCCGCGTTTGAGCCCTTCCTTCTGTGCGTTGCTGAAATGGTAGAAGCGCAGGCTCAGCACGCCGCTCCCGTCGCCGAGACGAACGACGAGGCTACGTCGCTTGCCCATGGTCACGTCCGCGCCGCTGACCACGCCCTCGATCACCGCATCCTGCCCCGGCCGGAGTTGCCCGATCGGCACCACGCGGGTGCGGTCCTGGTAGCGCAAGGGCAAGTGGAACAACACATCCTGCAGGTTCTCCAGGCCCACCTTGGCAAGCTTCTGCGCCATGGCGTCTCCGACACCCTTGAGTACCGTGACCGGTACCTTCGACAACTCACTCATGGCTCAGGCAGTTTGCTCAGTGGGCGTTTTGGCGACCGAGCACAGGCGGATCGAGTCGGCAAGAATCTCGATGGCTTTGGGCCGCGGGAAACTGGCGCGCCACGCGATCGCCACGGTACGAAATGGCGCTGGTGCAGTCAGCGGGCGCACCTCGATCACGCCCGGTGCATAGTGATGGCTGTGCACGGCCGACAGCGGCAGAATAGAGACCCCCAGCCCAGAGGCCACCATGTGGCGAATGGTTTCCAGCGAACTGGATTCGACCGTGGTGTGGCGTGCGCCTTCACCGCCCTTGTTCAAGGTGGGGCACGCCTCCAGCACCTGGTCGCGGAAGCAGTGACCCTCGCCCAGCAGCAACAGGCTCTTGTCGTTGAGCGATGCCGCATCGATGGTTTTCTTCGCCGTCCATGGATGGTCGGCTGGCATCAGTGCGCAGAAAGGCTCGTCGTAGAGCGGCAGGGTCAGCACGTCGGCCTCGTTGAAGGGGAGGGCGACGATCACCGCATCCAGTTCACCGTTACGCAGCTTCTCACGCAGCACATGGGTGAAATTTTCCTCGATGTACAACGGCATCTGCGGTGCCACGCGGTGCAGCTGTGGGATCAGGTGAGGAAAGAGGTAAGGGCCGACCGTGTAGATCGCGCCCACCTTGAGCGGAGCGGTCAATTGGTTTTTGCCGGCCTGTGCCAGCTCGCGGATGCCCTGAGCCTGTTCGAGGACTTTCTGAGCCTGGGCCACGATGCCTTCGCCAACTGGCGTGAGGCGCACCGCGCTCTTGCTGCGCTCGAAGATCAGTACGCCGAGCTCATCCTCGAGCTTCTTCACACCCACCGAAAGGGTAGGCTGGCTCACGTGGCAACGCTCGGCTGCATGGCCGAAGTGCTGTTCCTGGGCGAGTGTGACGATGTAACGGAGTTCTGTGAGGGTCATAACGTGCGTCCATGAAGTTGCGAGCCCAGCATAGCGGCTGCAATCGATAGACGCACGTTATCAGACTTGCCGATTTGTGACAGAAACAAAAGCGTCAGCGGCGGTCCAGTGAGTACACGAACGGCGCGACGACTTCGATCGTCCCGTTGTTCAGCAGCTCAGCCGGCGGTTTGGGCACCTTGCCCGCTCGCCGAATCATTTCCATGGTCGCCCGGTCCAGTGACGCGCTACCCGACCCCCCGGCCAGTGAATACGACACGACCTTGCCCTCGGCATCGACCACGAAGCGCAGGCGATTGATGCCCTGCAAGCCTCTGCGGCGCGCGTCTTCCGGGTATCGCTTGTACTTCGCCAGGTGGCGCAGCAGGTCACTCTGCCAGGTCGGCAGTGCGGTGCTGTTGGATGCGACGCTCGGTGCCGGTGCTGCGGATTTCTGCGGCGGCGTATTGCTGGGTGGTGCGTCTACCGTTTCCTTGGTAGGCGGCGCTTCCTTCGGCGGCTCAGGCTTTTTCTCAGGCTTGGGCGGCTGTGGCTTGGCCTTCGGCTTGGGCGGCTTGGGAATGGCGATTTTGGGTTTAGGGGCTTCCACTACCTTCGGCAGCGGGGGTTCTTCGACCGGCGCCGGTGGTTGGGGAACTGCTTTGGGAGGAGGTGGTGGCGCAGGCTCCGGCAGTGGTGCCAGCTCGACCATCATGGCTGCCGGGGGCAGCTCGATGGCCTGGGGCACCGACCAGTTGAGCATGAGCAGCACAGCGACGGCATGGACACCCAGCACGAGCGCCAGGCTGCCGCTGTAACGCGCCAGATTGTGCCGCGTCTTCGTCATTTCTTGGCTGCCGTCTCAAGACCTACCAGACCGACTTTGAGGTAGCCGGCCGCGCGCATGTTGTTCATCACTTCCATCAGGTCACCGTAATCCACGCCTTTGTCGGCCTGGAAGAAAATGGTGGTGTCCTTGTCACCCTTGGTCTTGGCGTCCAGCATCGGGCCAAGGCGCTCGGGCGCCGGAACCGGGTCATCACCGACATAGAGCTTCTGGTCGGCCTTGACGCTGACGAAGACAGGCTTCTCGGGCCTGGGCGCCGGCTTGGCCGTCGAGGCAGGCAGGTCGACCTTGATGTCGACCGTGGCAAGGGGCGCTGCGACCATGAAGATGATCAGCAGTACCAACATCACGTCGATGAACGGCGTCACGTTGATTTCGTGGTTTTCGGCGAGGTCGTCGCCACCTTCGTTCAGATGCAGGCCCATGGCTTACCCCACTTTCACCATGTGCGGGGCGGCGCGATCGCTGCCCTGATGGTCCAGGTCACGGCTGACCAGCAGCAGTACCTGGGCCGACGCGTCGGACACCTGCGCCTTGTAGCCGGCGATAGAGCGGGCGAAGACGTTGTAGATGACCACGGCGGGGATGGCGGCAACCAGGCCCAGTGCAGTGGCCAGCAGCGCTTCTGCAATACCCGGGGCGACCACGGCGAGGTTGGTGGTCTGGGTCTTGGCGATGCCGATGAAGCTGTTCATGATGCCCCACACGGTGCCGAACAGACCCACGAAGGGCGCAGTGGAGCCGATGGTGGCCAGCACGCCCGTGCCGCTGCTCATGTTACGTCCGCTGGCGTGGACCAGTCGTTCCAGACGGAAGCTCACGCGCTCCTTGATGCCTTCCTTTTCACGGGCATTGGCCGACAGGCGCATTTCCTCGAGCGCATCGTGAACCAGGGTGTGGGCCAGGGTGCCTTCCTTGTTGGAGACTTCGCTGGCTTCCTTGAGGCTGGCCGATTTCTTCAGGCGGGCGATTTCCCCGCGCAGGCGGCGCTTGGCACCCATCAATTCGAAGCCTTTGGCGATCCAGATGGTCCAAGTGATGATCGAGGCGATGGCCAGGCCGATCATGACGGCCTTGACCACGACATCGGCGTTTTTGTACATGCCCCAGGGCGACAGGTCATGGGCCATGCCGAGCGAGGTATCTTCCACCAGGGCTTGCACGTTAGGGTCTGCAGCAACAGGAGCCGGTGCGACGGTACCCGGTGCCGCTTCGCCGGCCGGAGCGCTAGCGGGCGCTGCAGCGCTGGCCGCCGGGGCCGTTACCGGAGCGGTGGCATTGGGCTCATCGGCCATGGCGACCGGGGCCAGCGCCAGGCTTAGAATCAGCGCAGCGGTGGCGCGCCAGGCGCGCGATGGGGTTGGCGAAGCGGAAGGTTGGGTACGTGTCATGCTGGCCGGACCTGATGAAGATGATGGGTGAGCGTTCTTCAAGGCCTCGAGGCAGGCCGAGAACAATTTGGCCGCCATTATTGCAAGTAATTCTTGTTAACAAAAGTAATATTGTTGCTTTTTCTCCTGCAGGCGGGCTGAGTAATCGGCCCTAGAGGGCTTCAGATGTCTGACTTGAGTGTGTTGATCGTAGGATGTGGTGACGTCGGTAGTCGCCTCGCGCGACAAATGCTAGCGCGTGGTTGGCAGGTCAGCGGTTTGCGCCGTTCGGTGGCGCAGTTGCCTGAAGGTGTAGTGCCGATCGCGGCTGATCTGTCGGACCCGACCATTCCAGCCGGCTGGCCTGAGCAGGCACCTGACTACCTGGTGTATTGCGTGGCTGCCAGCCAGCATGACGAGGCAGGTTATGAGGCGGCGTATGTCCAGGGGTTGCGTCATGTGCAGCGCTGGCTGGCCGAGCGAGGGCAACGACCACGACGCCTTTTGGTCGTATCCAGCAGCAGCGTATTTGGGCAAAAGGGGGGCGAGTGGGTTGATGAGCAATCGGCCACCGAACCTGACGGCTACTCGGGGCGCATCATGCTCGAGGCTGAAAGGCTGGCGTTATCCGGTGCTGTCCCAGCCAGCGTGGTTCGCCTGACCGGCATCTATGGCCCAGGCCGCGAGTGGCTGTTGCGTCAGGTGCGTCAGGGTTATCGCGTCGCCGAGCAACCGCCTTTGTATGGCAACCGCATTCATGTAGACGATGCTGCCAGTCTGCTGGCATTCCTGCTGCAATGCGACAGCGAAGGCAAGGCGCTGGACGATTGCTACATCGGCGTGGACGACAGCCCGGCGCCACTGGCTGACGTCGTAACTTGGCTGCGTCATCAGTTGGGGGTCACGCAGTGGTCCGATGAGGAGCGAGTGCGTCGCACGGGCAGCAAGCGCTGCAGCAACGCCCGCGCACGGGGGCTAGGCTGGTCGCCGCAGTACCCCAGCTACAAGGAAGGCTACGGGGCAATCCTTGGGCAGTGATCGCCTGGCTGACGCTCAGGTAGCCTGCGTGCTACCTGAGCGCTGACTGGACGGGTAGGGTCAGTTGTGTTGCAGGAGCCACTGACGCTTGCCGGCGGCCAGCATCGGCATTTCATCCGGCTGGGCGCGGTTTACCGCCTGGAAGATTTCCAGCTGGTTGCCATTGCGCTTGATGATGAATGGCGCCCCGCGCTGGTTGCGCTCCAGCCATAGGCTGTCATTGCTGCCGCCCATCGTTGCGCAATCACCGGCCAGGCACAGGGCAAAGCGATCCGGACCAGGTAGGCCGGTGACGTTGCCGCTGTCGCTGAACGTCACGTTGGCACCCTTGCCTGGGCCCTCCATGATCGTCCAGGCGCCGCCGAGCCAGGCCTGATACAGCGCCTGCTCGAAGCTGCTTCCCAATGGCGCATTGTTGCCACTGGGCGTCTTGGCGCGCTCAAAGCGCTGTTTGGCGCCCTGCTGGTCGACCGTTTGCAGTTCGTCGCCGTCCAGCGACAATTGCTCGGTGGCACCGCCTTCGAAGGTGGCCAGCCACTGCTTGTCATTGGCGCTGAGCTGACCGTCCGAGGCCTCGAACCCATTGCTGTAGCTGGCGCGCTGGGTGGCAACATCGAGCTTCCACTCGAACACCGGGCCATGCTCGTTCAGGGCCTGGCGAAGGTTGCCTTGCTTGACGGCCGCAGTGATGGCGTCCTGATTGATCCAGGTGCCGTTGAAGTCTTCAGGTTTGTGGCTGGCGCAGCCGCCCAGAACCAGGGCTGCCAGCGTGAGAGGCAAAGCTATGCGCATGACGGGAACCTTTCAGGAGAGAGAGGGCGGCGAGGGCAATGCTCGCCGCCTGGGGCATCACTCGATGACGAGGATGGCGTCCATCTCGACCTGCGCGCCTTTTGGCAGCGCGGCTACGCCAATGGCGGCGCGAGCGGGATAAGGCTGCTCGAAGTAGCGACCCATTACCTCGTTGACCTTGGCGAAATGGCTCAAGTCGGTCAGGAAGATGTTCAGCTTGACGATGTCCTTGAACGAACCGCCTGCTGCTTCGGCCACAGCCTTGAGGTTCTCGAACACCTGGACGGTCTGGGCCTCGAAGCCTTCGACCAGTTCCATGGTCTTGGGGTCCAGCGGGATCTGGCCAGACATGTACACGGTGTTACCGGCCTTGATCGCCTGCGAGTAGGTGCCGATGGCGGCAGGGGCCTTGTCGCTGTTGATGACGGTCTTGCTCATGATGACTCCTTGCGGTTGGCGGACTACGTACGCATGCGGGTGATGCGAACAACACCAGTCAGGGTACGCAGCTTCTTGATCACACGCGCCAGGTGCACGCGGTCGTGCACGCTGACCACCAGTTGGACCACGCTGATACGGCCGTCGCGTTCGTCCATGCTGATCTTCTCGATGTTGCCATCGGCCGCGTTGACGCTGCTGGCCAGCAAGGCGATCAGGCCGCGCTGGTGCTCCAGCTCTACGCGCAATTCGACGTTGAATTCGCCAGTGATGTCCTTGGCCCAGGAAAGCTGGACGCATTTCTCGGGATTGTGACGAATTTCACTGATGTTTCGGCAGTTCTCAAGGTGCACGACCATACCCTTGCCCGCCGAAAGGTGGCCCACGATCGGGTCGCCCGGAATCGGCGTACAACACTTGGCATAGCTGAGCACCAGGCCTTCGGTGCCGCGAATCGCCAGCGGGCCTTCAGGGGCCGGCAGTTGCTCGCCTTCTGCAGACAGCAGGCGGCGAGCGACCACGTAGGCCATGCGGTTGCCCAGCCCGATGTCTTCGAGCAGGTCTTCGATCAACTCCAGGCGGTATTCGCTGAGGATGGCCTGCACGCGCTCGCGCGGAATCTGTTCCAGCGCGCTGTCGAAACCGGTCAGCACCTTGTTGAGCAGCCGCTCGCCCAGGCTGATGGATTCGGAGCGGCGCTGCTGCTTGAGCGCATGGCGAATATGTGTGCGCGCTTTGCCGGTGACCACGAAATTGAGCCAGGCCGGATTGGGTCGGGCCCCTGGTGCGCTGACGATCTCTACCGTCGAGCCACTCTGCAACGGCTCGGAGAGCGGTGCCAGGCGCCGGTTGATACGGCAAGCGATGCAGCTGTTGCCGACGTCGGTGTGCACCGCGTAGGCGAAGTCCACGGCAGTGGAGCCCTTGGGCAGCTCCATGATGCGGCCTTTGGGCGTGAAAACGTAAACCTCGTCCGGGAACAGGTCGATCTTGACGCTCTCGATGAACTCCAGCGAGTTGCCTGCACGCTGCTGCAATTCAAGAATGCCTTTGACCCACTGCCTGGCACGGGCATGGTTGCCCTTGGGCTGCTCATCCCCATTGGCCTTGTACAGCCAGTGCGCAGCGATACCGTTGTTGGCCATCTCTTCCATTTCGCGCGTACGGATCTGGATTTCGATGGGCACGCCGTGCATGCCGAACAAGGTGGTGTGCAACGACTGGTAGCCGTTGGCCTTGGGAATGGCGATGTAGTCCTTGAACCGCCCTGGCAGCGGCTTGTACAGGTTGTGCACGGCACCGAGGACGCGGTAGCAGGTATCGACCTTGTCGACGATGATGCGGAAGGCATACACGTCCATGATCTCGTTGAAGGCGCGACGCTTGCCGCGCATCTTCTTGTAGATGCCATAGAGGTGTTTTTGTCGACCACTGATCTCGCCTTCGATACCGTCGGCAGCCAGGCAGTTGGCCAGCGACTGCTCGATCTTGGCGACGATTTCCTTGCGGTTGCCCCGTGCACTCTTGACGGCGCGATGGATCAGCGACGAGCGCATCGGGTGCATGGCCTTGAAGCCAAGGTCTTCGAACTCGACGCGTACCGTGTGCATCCCCAGGCGGTTGGCGATGGGGGCGTAGATCTCGAGGGTTTCCTTGGCGATCCGGCGCCGTTTCTCGCCGGACAGCACTTCCAGGGTGCGCATGTTGTGCAGGCGGTCGGCCAGCTTGACCAGGATCACGCGAATGTCGCGTGCCATGGCCATGGCCATCTTCTGGAAGTTCTCGGCTTGCGCCTCGGCCTTGGTTTCGAAGTTCATCTGGGTCAGCTTGCTGACCCCGTCCACCAGCTCGGCAACCGTCTCGCCAAATTGCTGGCTGAGGGCTTCCTTGGCAATACCAGTGTCTTCGATCACGTCATGGAGCATGGCCGCCATCAGGCTTTGATGGTCCATGTGCATGTCGGCAAGGATGCTGGCCACGGCCAGCGGGTGCGTCACGTAGGGCTCACCGCTGCGACGACGTTGCCCATCGTGCGCCTGTTCGGCGTAGAAGTAGGCGCGCCGTACCAGGTTGACCTGTTCGGGGCCTAGGTAAGTCGACAGCCGTTCGGCCAAGGCCTCTATACCCGGCATGGCTTAGCCTCCTGCCGAGATAGGGGGCCTTGCGCCTCGCGACGTCGACCGGGCATCAATCAGACAGCCTCGTTCGACTCGTCCTCGAACGCGGCAAAGACCGGATCCTCGGTGACAATTTCTTCAGCGGCGATGAATTCGTTGGTCACGATGCCTTCGGCGATTTCGCGCAGGGCGACGACGGTAGGCTTGTCGTTTTCCCATGCAACGCGTGGCTCTTTACCGCCGGTCGCCAGCTGGCGAGCGCGCTTGGTCGAGAGCATGACCAGCTCAAAACGGTTATCCACGTGTTCCAGGCAGTCTTCAACAGTTACGCGGGCCATGGTCTTCCTCAGTAGCAAATGCGGTAGGCGTGCAGCCCATTAGTGGGCAGGCGGACTCGATAGTATAAAAATTCACCAGCCAATAGGGAAGCGCTGTTTTGTCGAGCGTCGCCGTGCGGTGCGGTGCGAATCATTCAGGTACTTCGATGCATGTCCGCGTTTGCCAGGCCTGATCATACCGCTGGAACGCAGTGCAAGGACCGCCATAGACGCCTTGCAATGGCCCTGACAATAACCTCAGAGCATTGCGTCACGCAACCGTGGGGTGAGCTCCTCGAAGAGGGTCTGCACCGAGCGCAGCGCGCGGCAGTCCGGTCGGGTCAAGAGCCACAACTGGGTGTCGCAACCCGGCAACGGCCCGCTGAGTGCATCGACCCCTGGCAGGCTATGCACCATGTAGTCCGGCAGCGCTGCCACGCCCAGGCCAGCGGTGACCAGTTGGGCAATGGTGGACATACCGCTGCACTGGTAGCGCGGGCTCAGGCCAGGGTGTTGCTGGTTGCGCCAGACCACCGTCGGATGGTCCTGCATGGCATCATCCGGCGCGATCCATGGCACCGCGCTGGCGCTTTCACCGAGGCGGTCGCGCCAATGGGGTTGGCCGCATATCACATAGGAAGTCGAACCCAGGTTGCGCCCCACCAGGTGCTCGGGCGGCGTGTTGGTCAGGCGCAGGGCGATGTCTGCGTCTCGCCGGCTGAGGTTGGCGAACACATTGGAGGTGCCCATCTCCAGCGACAGCGCGGGGTAATTCTGCATGAAGTCGGCCAGTGCAGGCAGCAGCAGGCTGTGCATGACGGCCTCCGTGCAGGTCAGCCGCACGGTACCACTGACGACCTGTTCACCGCTGGTCATGGCAATGCGCGCCGCCTCGAGTGCCTGTTCTGCGCGCTCGGCCTGCTCGGCCAGGGCCTGTGCAGTGTCGGTGGGCAAGTAGCCTTTGCGGCTCTTGACGAACAGGGCCGTGCCCAGCGCTGATTCCAGGCGACGTATCGACCGGAAAACGGTCGACACGTCCACCTTGAGCAACTCGGCCGCCTTGGCCAGAGAGCGCCCGCGTTCCAACGCCAGGACCAGCGAAAGGTCGGCATGGGTAATTTGATATTGCATCGGTGCACGCTCTCGTTGCCGAATTGCCAATGTCTGTTGCGTCAGGGCCATTTTATAGTGAAACGACCCCCGGGAATCAATGCGCCCGCTGCGGTTACCGATCCCCACGATGGGAAAGTGAAAACAACAACAGCTGCAACCATCGTCGCCTACCAGGCGCCAGCCGTCTCTCCACATCGCCGCAGCCAAGCAAAGGATGTACAGCCATGACGTCGCTAGCCCCGTGCGCCCGCTTCTCACGCGAGATGAATGACTTCCTGCAGGCACACCCCGACACCCAATACGTCGACTTGCTGATTGCCGATATGAATGGAGTCGTGCGTGGCAAGCGCATCGAGCGGGCGAGCTTGCACAAGGTGTATGAGCGAGGTATCAATCTGCCGGCATCGCTGTTTGCGCTCGACATCAACGGCGCTACCGTGGAAAGCACTGGACTGGGCCTGGACATGGGCGATGCCGATCGCATCTGCCACCCCATTGCCGGTACGCTTGCGCATGAACCTTGGCAGAAGCGCCCCACCGCCCAGTTGCTCATGACCATGCACGAACTGGACGGCCAGCCGTTCTTCGCCGATCCGCGCGAAGTCTTGCGTCAGGTCGTGGGCCGGTTCGAAGCGCTTGGCCTGACCCTGCGCGTTGCATTGGCGCTCGAGTTTTACCTGATCGATCAGGACAACCTCAATGGGCGACCGCAGCCGCCGCGCTCGCCGTTGTCTGGAAAGCGTGCGCATTCGACCCAGGCCTACTTCATCGACGACCTGGACGAGTACGCCGACTGTTTGCAGGACATCCTCCAAGCGGCAAAGGCCCAAGGCTTGCCTGTCGATGCCATCGTCAAGGAAAGCGCGCCTGCGCAGTTCAAGGTCAATCTGCATCACGTGGCCGACCCTCTGAAAGCCTGTGATCAAGCGATCCTGCTCAAGCGCCTGATCAAGAACGTTGCCTACGACCATGAAATGGACACGACATTCATGGCCAAGCCCTATCCCGATCAGGCGGGCAATGGTCTGCATGTTCACCTGTCGCTTGTAGAAAAACACAGCGGCAAGAACCTCTTTGCAAGCGACGAACCGCTCAGGTGCGAAGCGCTGCGCCATGCCATCGGCGGTGTACTGGAGACACTTCCCGCGTCGATGGCCTTCCTGTGCCCGAACATCAATTCGTATCGCAGGTTCGGCGCCCAGTTCAATGTACCAAACGCCCCAGGCTGGGGCTTGGATAACCGTACCGTGGCCCTGCGTGTGCCCACAGAAAACAGCCACAGCGCCCGCCTGGAACATCGCGTGGCAGGTGCAGACGCCAACCCTTACCTGACGCTTGCGGTGATTCTTGCTGGCGTTCACCATGGCCTGACCCATCAGATCAAGCCGCAGGCGCCCATTGAAGGCAATGCCTTCGAGCAACTGGAACAGAGCCTTGCGAACAACCTGCGCGACGCGCTGCGCGCGCTGGAAGACAGCGAAGTGCTCAAGCGGTACATCAGTGCGCATTACATCGATATCTTCGTGGCCTGCAAGGACAGCGAGCTGGCCGAATTCGAGGTGTCGATTTCCGACCTCGAATACAACTGGTACCTGCACACCGTGTAGCGCCAAGGCGCCTGCATGAAGCCAGGGGAAGGTTTTGCAGCGGGCTCTGAGTGGGCAGGCCTTGGCGAGAGGCTTGTTAAAAACAATTCCAACACTACGGCTGATATTCATGAGCGATTACACAGAAGCCGGCCGCCCACCCGATGTGGCGGCTGGCGAAAGCATCCAACAGGGTGGCAAGGGCCTGGCCAAAGGCCGGTTAGGGCTGTTGGCCAGCGTGGTGCTGGGCATCTCCACCATCGCCCCGGTCTACACCCTTACCGGCGCCTTGGGCCCGACCGTGCGCGAGGTCGGCGCTCACCTGCCGGCGGTGTTCATCGTCGGGTTCCTGCCCATGCTGCTGGTCGCCCTGGGCTATCGCGAGCTGAATTCGGCCGAGCCGGACAGCGGTACGTCGTTCACCTGGTCGGCGCGAGCCTTCGGCCCGATGATTGGATGGATCGGCGGTTGGGGGCTGGTGGTGGCGACCACCATCGTGCTGTCGAACCTGGCCGGTGTGGCAGTGGACTTTTTCTACCTGTTCCTCGGCCAGATCACAGGCAACCCTGGACTGGCGGCGCTTGCCGACAACTTGCTGATCAATATCGTGACCTGTTGCGTGTTCATCGCCTTGGCCGTGTGGATCTGTTGCCGGGGCATGACCACGACCATGACCGTGCAGTACGGTCTGGTGGCGTTGCAACTGCTGGTACTGGTTGGTTTCGCCTTCGCAGCATTCGGCGAAACGACGGCGCCACCGCCCCTGGCATTCGATTTCGCCTGGTTCAACCCGTTCGGGGTCGAATCCTTCTCGGCGTTCGCCGCCGGGCTGTCGTTGTCGATCTTCATTTTCTGGGGCTGGGACGTATGCCTGACCGTCAGTGAAGAATCGGTAGGCAGCGAAGAGGTTCCGGGCAAGGCGGCCACCTGGACCGTGTTGTTGATTCTGGGGCTGTACTTGCTGACGGCCATTGCCACGTTGCAGTTCGCCGGCATCAGCGAGTCGGGGCTGGGCCTGAACAACCCGCGCATCCAGGAAAACGTGTTCGCCCATCTGGCCGGCCCGGTCATGGGGCCGCTGGCGATCCTGATGTCCATCGCGGTACTGGCCAGCACCGCTGCTTCCCTGCAATCGACCTTCGTTTCGCCTGCGCGCACCTTGCTTGCCATGGGCTATTACGGGGCGGTACCGCAGAAGTTTGCCAAGGTCTGCCCGCGCTCGCAGACGCCGCGTTACGCCACGGTATGCGCCGGGGTGGCCGCCGGGCTGTTCTACGTCACCATGCGCACGCTCAGCGAAAACGTACTGGCCGACACCATCACCGCCCTGGGCATGATGATCTGCTTCTATTACTCACTCACGGCGTTCGCCTGCGTCTGGTATTTCCGCAGCAGTCTGTTCGGCAGCCTTCGGCATTTGCTCATGCGCGGGCTATGCCCTTTGGTGGGCGGTGTCATCCTGTCGGTGATCTTCGTGCGCACAGCCATCGACAGCGCCTCGCCGGACTTCGGCAGTGGCTCGCACGTCGGCGGGGTCGGGCTGGTCTTCGTGATCGCGGGGATTATTTCCGTCCTGGGGATCGTGCTGATGCTGATGTCCCGGCTGCGAGCCCCCGCCTACTTCCTGGGAGCCACGCTGCGTCAGCACGCTACCTTGCCGTTGCAGGACTGACCAGGGCCACTACCTGCGACGTGCAGAAGATTGCGCGAGGGCCTTCCGGAAGGCCCGCGCGCGTCAGCCGATCAACTGCTCGAGCAGCGCCCCATGGCGGTGTTGCTGCTTCTTCAGGAGCAGGCGATTGGCGCGGAACACGGCTTTCAAGTCCGCCAGTGCCGTATCGAAAACATCGTTGATGATCACGTAGTCGTACTCGTCGTAATGCACCATCTCGCTGACGGCCTCTTTCATGCGCCCGGCGATGATCGCGTCGCTGTCCTGGCCGCGGCCATCGAGGCGCTCGCGCAATGCGGCCTGGCTTGGCGGCAGGATGAAGACCGACAACGCCTGTGGCATCAGCTTGCGTACCTGCTGCGCGCCTTGCCAGTCGATTTCCAGGATCAGGTCGAAGCCTTGGTCCAGCGTCTGCTGCAATGCACTGCGAGAGGTGCCATAGAAGTTGCCGAACACCTCGGCATGCTCCAGAAAATCGCCCTGTTCGATCAGTGCCCTGAACGCGTCATGCTCGACGAAGTGGTAGTTCACACCATGCTGCTCGCCAGGACGCATGGCCCGGGTGGTGTGCGAGACGGAAACACGAATCTGCTTGTCGTCCTGGGTCAGGGCGTTGACCAGGCTGGTCTTGCCGGCGCCGGACGGAGCGGAAACGATATAGAGGGTGCCGCTGGTGTGGTTCATGGTCGGTGTGGCCTTACTCGATGTTCTGTACTTGTTCACGCATCTGTTCGATCAGGACCTTCAGGTTGACCGCCGCCTGCGTGCTGCGGGGATCGAAGGCTTTGGAACCGAGCGTGTTGGCTTCGCGATTGAGCTCTTGCATCAGGAAATCCAGGCGGCGCCCGGCGGCACCTGCACCCTTGAGTACGCGCCGTACTTCGGCGACATGGGTGTCGAGGCGATCAAGCTCCTCGGCCACGTCGCTCTTCTGGGCCAGCAGGACCATTTCCTGCTCCAGGCGCTGCGGGTCGATTTCGGCCTGAAGGTCGTTGAAGCGATCCAGGATCTTCTGGCGTTGCGCGGCCAGCATCTGTGGCACCAGCGCTCGCAGCGTCGTGACCTCTTCGGCCATGCTGTCCAGGCGCTCGTTGATCAGACGGGCCAATTCCTGGCCTTCGCGCTGACGCCCGGCCTTGAGTTCGGCAAGCGCGTCGTTGAACAGCGCCATGGCTTGGGCATTGAGTGCCTGTGGGTCGCTGGCGTCAGCGACCAGTACGCCCGGCCAGGACAGCACTTCCAACGGGTTGAGCGGCGCCGGCTGCTGGATCAGCGCTGCCACTTGCTCGGCGGCGGCCACTAGCTGCGCAGCGCGCTCGCGGTCGACCTGCAACGGCTTGCCGCTGCTGTCCTCGTTCAGGCGCAGGGTGCATTCCACCTTGCCTCGGGAAAGGCCTTGGCGCAGGCCTTCGCGCACGCCACCTTCAAGGTCACGCAGGGCGTCGGGCAGACGCAGGTGCGGTTCCAGGTAACGATGGTTGACCGAGCGCAGCTCCCAGACCAGGGTGCCTTGGCTGCCGGCGCGCTCGACCCGCGCAAACGCGGTCATGCTGTGCACCATGGGGGTACCTCGCATAAAGATTGGACATGGCAGCCTGCTGGCTGCGAGGCGCAGGATTGTAGCGCACTGGGGCCTTGCGACCCAATGCGCCAGTGCGCCTGAGCGACGGACAGGACCGTCGCAAATGCAGGCGCGCACGACCGTCAGCGACGATAGGCGTGTCCTCACTAGGCTACGGGCTCTATAATGCCTGCCAGATTCAATGTCCCAGTACAGGTATCCCAGATGAAACGTCCAAGTGGTCGCGCCGCCGATCAGCTCCGCTCGATCCGCATCACCCGCAACTACACCAAGCACGCCGAAGGGTCGGTACTGGTCGAGTTCGGTGACACGAAAGTCATCTGCACGGTCAGCGTGGAAAACGGCGTGCCGCGCTTTCTCAAAGGCCAGGGCCAAGGTTGGTTGACCGCTGAATACGGCATGCTGCCGCGCTCGACGGGCGAACGTAACCAACGCGAAGCCAGCCGTGGCAAGCAAGGCGGTCGCACGCTGGAGATCCAGCGCCTGATCGGCCGCTCACTGCGCGCAGCGCTGGACATGAGCAAGCTCGGTGACATTACGCTGTACATTGATTGCGATGTCATCCAGGCCGATGGCGGCACCCGTACAGCCTCCATCACCGGTGCCATGGTTGCCGTCTGCGATGCCCTGGCCGTGATCAAGAAGCGTGGTGGCCTGAAGGCGGGCAACCCGCTCAAGCACATGATCGCCGCCGTGTCGGTGGGCATGTATCAGGGTGAAGCGGTGCTCGACCTGGACTACCTGGAGGACTCGGCAGCCGAAACCGACCTGAACGTGGTCATGACCAGCGCTGGCGGTTTCATCGAGGTGCAGGGTACGGCAGAAGGTGCGCCGTTCCAGCCAGAAGACTTCAACGCCATGCTCGCCCTGGCGCAGAAGGGCATGGATGAGATCTTCCAGCTGCAGCAAGCCGCGCTGGCAGACTGAACCTGATCAGGAGGGTGCAGGCATGACCGATCCGAATCTTTCGATCATCCCGCCCAGTGCCGAGGTCAGGCAGTGGGCGATGCTCTGTCACCTTTCCGCGCTCCTTGGCCTGGTGATCCCGCTCGGGCACCTGCTGGGGCCGTTGGTGCTGTGGCACCTCAAGCGCGAGCAGGACCCGTTCATCGATGCGCAAGGCAAGGAAGCGCTGAATTTCCAGATCAGCGTGACCGTGGCAGGGTTCATCTGCCTGCTGCTGATATTCGTGGTGATCGGGCTGGTGCTGTTTGCCGTGCTGTCAGTGGCGGTGATGATTCTGATCGTCATCGCTGCGGTACGCGCCAACGAAGGCAAGCCTTACCGCTACCCGATGATCTGGCGGCCGATCAAATAGCCAAGTGGGGCTGCAAGGCAGCCCCACTGGTTGTTCAGATAGTCAGCGTCCAGTCGTAGTCGACGATCAATGGCGCATGCTGGGAGAAGCGCGGCTGACGTGGTAAGCGCGCGTTGCGCACGAAGCGGCGCAGGCCTGGGGTGAGGATCTGGTAGTCGAACCGGTAGCCCAGGTTCAGCATTTCGGCCTGCTCGTTGTCCGGCCACCAGCTGTACTGGTCACCCTCACGGCTGACTTCGCGCAGGGCATCCACGTAACCCATCTCGCCGGTGATGGCATCCATCCAGGCACGCTCTGGCGGCAGGAAACCCGGCGACTGCTGGCTGTCACGCCAGTTCTTGATGTCGAGCTTCTGCTGGGCAACATAGAACGACCCACAGTAGATGTACTCACGGCGCTTGCGACGCTGCTTGTCCAGGTACTTGGCGAAGTCGTCCATCAACTTGAATTTCTGGTTCAAGTCTTCATCCCCGTTCATGCCCGAAGGCAGGAGCAGGCTGGCAATACTGACTTTGTCGAAATCTGCTTGCAGGTAACGCCCGTAACGGTCGGCTGTCTCGAAGCCCAGGCCGGTGATGACTGCCTTGGGCTGCATGCGCGAATAAAGGGCCACACCACCTTGGGCAGGCACCTCCGCGTCGCAGGCATAAAGGAAATAGCCATCGAGCTGGAAAGCTGGGTCATCGAGTTCAAAGGCCGAGGCGCGGGTATCCTGAAGGCAGATGACGTCGGCATTCTGGGCTTGTAGCCAGCTGAGCAAACCACGCTCGGCCGCAGCCTGAATGCCATTAACGTTCACACTGATGATCCGCATAAATGGCCCCATAAATCTCGTGCGTGTATGATACCCGAGCTCAACCCATTTAGCTAAATCCGTGGTGTCCGGGACTTTCCATGCAGCCGTATCAGCGCGACTTCATCCGTTTTGCCATCGATCGCGGGGTCCTGCGTTTCGGTGAGTTCACTCTCAAGTCCGGGCGTACCAGCCCGTACTTCTTCAACGCTGGCCTGTTCAACACAGGTTCGGCACTGGCCGAGCTGGGGCGTTGCTACGCCGCCGCCATCGCCGACAGCAAGATCTCGTTCGACGTGCTGTTCGGCCCGGCCTACAAGGGTATTCCCCTGGCCGCGACCACTGCCGTCGCGCTGGCTGACCAGCATGGGCAAGATGTGCCCTGGTGCTTCAACCGCAAGGAAGCCAAGGATCACGGCGAGGGCGGCAGCCTGGTCGGTGCGCCTCTGGCAGGCGATGTGCTGATCATCGACGACGTGATCACTGCCGGTACCGCCATTCGCGAAGTCATGCAGATCATCAAGGCGCAGCAGGCCAACGCCGCTGGCGTGCTGATCGCGTTGAACCGCGAGGAGCGTGGCAATGGCGAGCTGTCGGCCATCCAGGAAGTGGAGCGCGACTTCGGCATACCGGTGGTCAGCATCGTCTCGCTGACCCAGGTGCTGGAGTTCCTGGCTGACGACCCGCAACTCAAGCAGCACCTGCCTGCGGTCGAGGCCTACCGGGCGCAGTACGGGATCTGACCCAGGGTCTGAAAGCGAAAAAGGCGACCTCGGTTTGAGGTCGCCTTTTTTATGTCGCCAGTTCTGGCCTGTCGCCGGCTTGGCGGCGACAGGCCTGGCAGGTCAGGAAAGCGACTTGTGGTTGGTGATCAAGGTGCCCACGCCGCTGTCGGTGAAGATTTCCAGCAGCACCGCGTTCGGCACGCGGCCATCGATGATGTGCGAGCTGTTCACGCCGCCTTGCACCGCATCCAGGGCGCATTTGATCTTCGGAAGCATGCCACCGTAGATGGTGCCGTCGGCGATCAGTTCGTTGACCTGCTCTGTGGTCAGACCGGTCAAGACCTGGCCCTGCTTGTCCATCAGCCCGGCGATGTTGGTCAGCAGCATCAGCTTCTCGGCCTGCAGCGCTTCGGCCACCTTGCCTGCTACCAGGTCGGCATTGATGTTGTAGGACTCGCCATTGATGCCGACGCCGATGGGGGCGATCACCGGGATGAAATCACCCTTGACCAGCATGTTCAGCAGGTCGGTGTTCACGCTCACCACTTCACCCACATGGCCGATGTCGATGATCTCGGCGGTGGTCATTTCCGGCGTCTGGCGGCTGACGGTGAGCTTGCGTGCACGGATCAGTTCCGCGTCCTTGCCAGTCAGGCCGATGGCGCTGCCACCGTGCCGGTTGATAAGGTTGACGATGTCCTTGTTGACCTGGCCGCCCAGTACCATTTCCACAACGTCCATGGTCGCCGAATCGGTCACGCGCATGCCGTCGATGAAATGGCTTTCGATGGAAAGCCGCTTGAGCAGATCACCGATCTGCGGGCCACCCCCGTGCACTACCACCGGGTTGATGCCCACGGCCTTCATCAGCACGATGTCGCGGGCGAAGCCCGTCTTGAGCTCCTCGCTTTCCATCGCGTTGCCGCCGTACTTGATCACCAGCGTCTTGCCGACGAAGCGGCGAATGTAGGGCAAGGCTTCGGACAGAACTTCGGCTACGTGGGTGGCGGCATCGCGATCGAGGGTCATGCAGGGCTCCTGTGAGGCCAGATAGTCGGTCAGAACGGCAGTTGCAGGTCAGGTCCTACCCGCAGCAACTGAGTGCGGAAAACATCCTTGATACGCTGCAACTCGGCGTCGCTGTCGGCCTCGAAGCGCAGTACCAGAACCGGTGTGGTGTTGGAGGCACGCACCAGGCCCCAGCCCTGTGCATAGTCCACTCGCACACCGTCGATGGTGGTCAGGCGCGCGTCACCCCAATCGGCGTCGCGTTGCAGTGCATCAATGATGCTGAATTTACGTTCATCGGTCACATCAATATTGAGTTCCGGCGTGGAAATATCATCAGGAAAAGCGGCGAACACGGTTTCGGCACTCTGTTCGGTCTTGCTGAGGATTTCCAACAGGCGCGCAGCGCTGTAGATGCCGTCGTCGAAACCGTACCAACGTTCCTTGATGAAGAGATGACCGCTCATCTCGCCTGCGAGCAAGGCGCCGGTCTGATGCATCTTCTTCTTCATCAACGAATGACCGGTCTTCCACATCAGGGTACGACCGCCCAATCGTTCGATCAGGGGGATGAGGCGTCGGGTGCACTTGACGTCGAAGATGATTTCGGCGCCTGGGTTACGAGCCAGGACATCCTGGGCGAACAGCATCAGCAAGCGGTCGGCGTAGATGATGCTGCCGGCCTCGGTCACCACGCCGACGCGATCCGCGTCGCCGTCGAATGCCAGGCCGAGGTCCGCACCCGTGCGCTTGACCGTGCCGATCAGCACCTGAAGGTTCTGCGCCTTGCTGGGGTCGGGGTGATGGTTCGGGAAGTTGCCATCCACTTCGCTGAACAGCGCAATCACCTCGCAACCCAACGCTTCGATCAGTTGCGGGGCGATCACGCCAGCGACGCCGTTGCCACAGTCCACGACCACCTTGAGCCTTCTGGCCAGCTTCACGTCACTGACGATCCGCTGGAAATAGCGCTCCAGAATCGCTACCTGCTGCACGTGCCCTGTGCCCAGGGTCAGGTCATTGGCCTGCAAGCGGCCGAGCAGCGCCTGGATCTGCTCGTTGGCCAGGGTGTCGCCTGCAATGACGATCTTGAAGCCGTTGTAGTCCGGGGGGTTGTGACTACCGGTGAGCATCACGCCCGATTTGCCGCCCAGTTCGTGAGTGGCGTAGTACAGCGCCGGCGTGGGTACCAGACCAAGGTCGTTCACATGGCAGCCTGCTTCGACCAGGCCGCGGATCAGCGGCTCGACGAGCAGCGGGCCGGACAGGCGACCATCGCGGCCCACGCTGACCTGGGGTTCGCCCATGGCCAGGCTCTGTGCGCCGACGGCGCGGCCTATCCAGTAGGCGGTATCAGCGTGCAGCGTCTTGCCGACGATGCCGCGGATGTCGTAAGCGCGAAAAATACCAGGCGGCAAGTGGGCGCGGCCCGCCGGGGCCATGTCGTTCATCTGGAAAACCCCATCAGTCAGAAGCGCTCGGTTGCAGGCGCACGCAGAGCGCTTGGACGAAGGTTGCGGCCCGGAGTTCGCCATCCATGGCGAATGTGCTCATGTCCGGTTCAACGGGTGCCGGAGTGACCGAAGCCACCGGCGCCGCGCTGGCTTTGATCGAACGATTCGACGATCTCGAACTGCGCCTGTACCACGGGCACGAGCACCAGCTGGGCGATACGCTCACCGACAGCGATGGTGAAGGCGGTGGTGCCGCGGTTCCAGCACGACACCATCAGTTCGCCCTGGTAGTCCGAATCGATCAGCCCGACCAGGTTGCCCAGCACGATGCCATGCTTGTGGCCCAGGCCCGAGCGCGGCAGCACGAGTGCGGCAAGACCCGGGTCGCTGATATGGATGGACAGGCCCGTTGGAATCAGGACCGTCTGGCCGGGTTCGAGCACCGTGTCCTGCGTGAGCAGCGCGCGCAGGTCAAGGCCGGCGGAGCCCGGAGTGGCGTACTGCGGCAACGGGAATTCGGTACCCAGGCGTGGGTCGAGGATCTTGGCTTGTAATGCGTGCATGTAACTTACTGAACCTGATTGAGCCGTTCGGCGATGAAGGCAACCAGCTGACGGGCGATCTTGCCCTTGCTGGTCTGCGCGAAGAGGGTCTGGTGCTGCTGGCGATCGATCACGGTCAAGGCGTTCTCTTCACTGTTGAAGCCGATGCTGGGGTTGGCCACATCGTTGGCGACGATCAGGTCGAGGTTCTTGTCCTTGAGCTTGCGCGTGGCGTAATCGAGCAAGTGTTCGGTCTCGGCGGCGAAGCCGACACTGAAAGGGCGGTCGGTGCGACCGGCCAGGGTGGCAAGGATATCGGGATTGCGCACCATCTGCAGCAGCATGCCATCGCCAGTCGTAGGATCTTTCTTCAGCTTTTGTGGCGCTATGACCTCTGGGCGGTAGTCCGCCACCGCCGCCGAAGCGATGAACAGGTCGCATGGCATGGCCGCCTCACAGGCTGCCAGCATGTCCCGCGCGCTGACCACGTCGATACGGCTGACCCGGTCGGGGGTAGGCAGGTGGACGGGACCGGTCACGAGGGTCACCCGAGCCCCGGCTTCGGCGGCCGCCTCGGCCAGGGCGAAGCCCATCTTCCCGGAGCTATGATTGGTGATGTAGCGCACCGGGTCGATGTTCTCCTGAGTGGGGCCGGCGGTGATCAGCACGTGCTTGCCGGTCAATGCCTGGCGCTTGAAGCTTTCGGCGGCGCACCAGGCCAGGTCGGTGGCCTCGAGCATGCGGCCCAGGCCCACGTCGCCACAGGCCTGGCTACCCGAGGCAGGGCCGAACACCTGAATGCCTCGGCTCCTGAGCACTTGGAGGTTGGCCTGGGTGGCAGCGTCACGCCACATGGCCTGGTTCATGGCGGGGGCGACGGCGACGGTGGCGTCGGTGGCCAGCACCAGGGTCGTCAAGAGGTCATCGGCCATGCCCTGGGCCAGGCGTGCCATGAGGTCGGCGGTGGCCGGAGCGATCAGCACCAGATCAGCCCATTTGGCCAGCTCGATATGGCCCATGGCCGCCTCTGCTGCCGGGTCGAGGAGGTCCAGGTGCACCGGATGGCCGGACAACGCCTGCAAGGTCAGCGGCGTGATGAATTCGGCGCCACCGCGGGTCATGACGACACGCACTTGGGCGCCGTGCTCCAGGAGTCGGCGGATCAGTTCGGCGCTCTTGTAGGCGGCGATGCCACCACCGACGCCAAGAACGATGCGCTTGCGATACAGCCGCTGCATAGGGTTGCCTTTTTCCAGTGAAAGCGGGCGGCGACAGAAACTGCGTGCGGCAGAACGTCGCATGTACGAGGGCAAATAGATTAACACAGGGCCTAAATGGGCCGCAGCAAGGGCAGGGACGCGATGAACATCAGGGAATGGCCGGTTCAGGATCGGCCAAGGGAAAAGCTGCTGCAGCGTGGGGCGGCGGTGCTGTCTGACGCCGAGCTGCTGGCTGTGCTGCTGGGGTCAGGCGTTGCAGGGCACAACGTGCTCGACTTGGCGCGCGGCTTGTTGGTGCGTTTTGGCGGCTTACGGCCGTTTCTGGAGGCCGATCGGCGGGCCGTCTTGCGTGAGCCTGGCATAGGGGAGGTCAAATACGCACAGCTGCAGGCATTGCTGGAAATCGGTCGTCGCTACCTCGATGAGGGGATCACCCGCGCAGCGGCGTTGGAGGACCCCCAGGCCGTACGACGCTACCTCAAGGCCATGCTGCGCCATGAACCCAGCGAGGTGTTCGGCTGCCTGTTTCTGGACACCAAGCACCGGCCACTGGCGTTCGAGATTCTGTTCAGGGGTACCATCGACCGAGCCAGTGTCTATCCGCGGGAAGTCGTGCGACGGGCATTGATGCACAACGCCGCGGCGCTGATCCTGTGTCACAACCACCCTTCGGGGAACAGCGAACCGAGCAAGGAGGATGTGCACCTGACCTTGTCGCTCAAGCGTGGGCTGGCCTTGATCGATGTGCGTGTGCTGGATCACATCATCATTGGCGACGGGGAGCCGCTGTCCATGGCCGAGCACGGGTGGGTCGTGACTTAGGGCACGCCGCTGTGGTAGCGGCGCTGCCCAAGACGACCTGTCATGACCGGGGAAGGGGCGCCTTCCCCCGTTCATGACAAGGGCGAGGCGTGGCCAGGGCTTACTTGGTCACGCTCACCTTGCTGAAGTCCAGCCGGCCGAACGGGTTGACCTGATAACCCTCGACACCCTGGCGCAGCAGGGCCGCCGCATTCGGATGCGCCAATGGCACCCACAGCGCCTGCTGCTGGATCAGGGTCTGCGCCTGCTGGTACAGCCGGCTGCGCACGCTCTGATCATTGGTGGTGCGACCGGCACTGATCAGCTGGTCCAGGCGATTGTCACAGAACCGCGCGAAGTTGGTCCCGGACTTGACCGCTGCACAGGAGAACTGCGGGGTGAGGAAGTTATCCGGGTCACCGTTGTCACCTGCCCAGCCCATGAACAGCAGGTCGTGCTCGCCGGCCTTGGCGCGGCGGATCAGCTCGCCCCATTCGATCACCCGAATGTCAGCCTTGATGCCCACCTTGGCGAGATCAGCCTGCAGCATCTGCGCGCCCAGGCTGGGGTTGGGGTTGAGCAGGCTACCCGATGGACGTGTCCAGATCGTCGTGCTGAAGCCGTCCGCCAGGCCGGCCTTGGCCAGCAAGGCCTTGGCTTTCTTCACATCCAGTGGGTAACCGGGCAGGTCCTTGGCATAGCTCCAGGTATTAGGCGGGTACGGGCCATTGGCCGCGATGGCCGAGTCTTCGAAAACAGCCTTCACGTAGGCCTGTTTGTCGAAAGCCAGGTTGATGGCCTGACGCACCTCTGGCTTGTCCAGGGGTGGGTGCTGGCTGTTGAGCGCGATGAATGCCGTCATGAACGCTGGCGTGCTGGCCACCTTGAGGCTGCTGTCCTGGCTGGCCTCGGCAATGTCCAGTGGTTTGGGCGACAGGGCTACCTGGCACTCATTGCGTTTGAGCTTCTGCAGGCGCACGTTCGCATCGGTGGTGATGGCGAAGATCAGCGGGTCGACGGCCGGTTTGCCGGCAAAGTAGTCAGGGTTGGCGCGATAGCGCACCACCGCATCCTTCTGGAATCGCTGGAAGACGAATGGCCCGGTGCCGATGGGTTGGCTGTTGAGCTTCTCGGGAGTGCCTGCCTTGAGCAACGTGTCGGCGTATTCGGCGGAGTAGATCGAGGCAAAGCCCATGCTCAGGGTAGCCAGGAAGGTCGCATCCGGGTGGGTGAGGGTAAAGCGCACGGTATTGGGCGCTGGTGCGTCGATCGTTTTGATCAGGCTGCCCAGTTGCAGCGACTGGGCATGGGGGTAGCCGCCGGGTGCCGTCTTGTGCCAGGCGTGGGCGGGGTAGAGCATGCGCTGGAAGCTGAACAGCACGTCGTCGGCATTGAGCGTACGGCTGGGCTTGAAGTAGCCGGTGGTATGGAATTTCACGTTGTCGCGCAAGGTGAAATCGTACACCAGGCCATCGGCCGACACCGTCCAGCTGGCGGCCAGGCTCGGCACCACTTTGCCTTTGCCGGCATCGAACTCCACCAGGCGGTTCATCAGGACATCGGCCGTGGCATTGGTGGTAGTCAGCGAATTGTACTGCACCACGTCGAAGCCTTCGGGGCTGGCTTCGCTGCAAACGCTCAGTGGCGCTGCCTGGGCTGCACCCACGGCAAGCAGGGAAGTGAACAATAAGGAAAGAGCGGCGGCACGCATGGTGGCTCCTTGGCTGTCAGTGGCCCATCTGCCAGTGCAGTCTGGAAAAGGCCTACCCTAGTGTGACTGCCGGAAAATGACCACACTCTTTTTTACAATCTTGGCGACGAGCGGTCAGCGTCCGATAGGGCCTGCGGCCGTGCCGCCCGCGGCGGTTCGCCCCGGCTCGAATGTTGATCAGGTATTGTTGCAATCGAGTCTTTCTGGTATAAAGCAGCGCTCTTTTCTAGGGGCTCGGCCTGTCGCATCAGCGAATCCGGTCGATAAGACCTCCAGAATCACGGCGCCTCGGCGCCAAAGACTGAGAGATTAAGCGGCCAACCCATGCCGGGTTGGGCATGTGGTTTTAGAGGGCTGAGTCATGTCGAGAGTCTGTCAAGTTACTGGTAAGGGTCCAGTAACCGGGAACAACATTTCCCACGCAAACAACAAAACCCGTCGTCGTTTCCTGCCAAACCTGCAGCACCACCGTTTCTGGGTTGAGTCCGAGAAGCGTTTCGTGCGTCTGCGCGTTTCCGCCAAAGGCATGCGCATCATCGACAAGCGCGGCATCGATGCCGTTCTGGTTGACATCCGTAAAGCTGGCGCCAAGGTTTAAGGGAGAGCATCATGCGTGAATTGATCCGTCTGGTTTCGAGTGCCGGTACCGGCCACTTCTACACCACCGACAAGAACAAGCGCACCACCCCGGACAAAATCGAGATCAAGAAATACGATCCCGTTGTTCGCAAGCACGTGGTGTACAAGGAAGCCAAGATCAAGTAATTGATCGGCGACCTGAAAAAAACCCGCCTCTGAACAGAGGCGGGTTTTTTTATGCCTGGCCGAAAGGGTGGGCAGGCCAGGGGTTACTTCTGCTCGAACAATGCATAGATCTTGCGGCAAGGCTCCAGCACTTCCCATGTCCCTTTGAACCCGGCGGGTATGACGAACCGATCACCCGCACGCAGTGTCTTGCTGGCGCCTTTTTCGTCACGCAGCACCGACACGCCCTGCACGATTTCGCAGTACTCATGCTCGGTGTAGTTGACCTTCCACTGGCCGACTTCCCCCTCCCAGACGCCAGCGGCAAACTGCCCGCAGGGGCTTGCATAGTGGTTGTACACGGCCTGGTCCGGCTCGCCCTTGAGAACCTTTTCGGCTGCGGGGCGATAGCGCTCGGCCTCGGTAATGGCCTGGGCGAAATCGATGATGCTGTCGATGCTCATGAGGGGGCTCCTGTATGTTCAATAAAATTAACATCGCTGGGCGTTTGAGCCGATAGTGTCAAATATATTGATAGTTTGAAAGGGCTGGTTTAGGGTATTGCATGCCTGTGTGCGCCTGTCGCACGCCCGGACCCCGACAACGCCTGCAAGTCCTCAGTGCAGCGTTGCACCTAAACAAGAGGAGGAGTTTCGTATGACCACCCTGACTCGTGCAGACTGGGAACAACGTGCCCAGCAACTGAAGATCGAAGGCCGCGCCTTCATCAACGGCGAATACACCGATGCCGCATCCGGTGAAACCTTCGAATGCCTGAGCCCGGTCGACGGACGCTTCCTGGCCAAGGTTGCCAGCTGCGACCTGGCCGACGCCAACCGCGCGGTCGAAAACGCCCGCGCGACCTTTAATTCGGGCGTATGGTCACAGCTGGCTCCGGCCAAGCGCAAGGCCATTCTGATCCGCTTCGCCGACCTGCTGCGCAAGAACGTCGAAGAGCTGGCGCTGCTTGAAACGCTGGACATGGGCAAGCCGATCGGTGACGCCTCCAGCATCGATATCCCAGGCGCTGCCAATGCCATTCACTGGACAGCCGAAGCCATCGACAAGGTGTACGACGAAGTCGCTCCTACGCCTCACGATCAACTGGGCCTGGTCACCCGCGAGCCGGTAGGCGTGGTGGGTGCCATCGTCCCGTGGAACTTCCCGCTGCTGATGGCGAGCTGGAAGTTGGGCCCCGCATTGGCTACGGGCAACTCGGTTGTGCTCAAGCCTTCCGAGAAATCGCCGCTGACGGCCATTCGCATCGCTCAGTTGGCGGTGCAAGCCGGCATCCCGGCAGGTGTGCTGAACGTGCTGCCTGGCTATGGCCACACCGTGGGCAAGGCCCTGGCCCTGCACATGGACGTCGACACCCTGGTATTCACAGGTTCCACCAAGATCGCCAAGCAGCTGATGGTGTATGCAGGCGAATCGAACATGAAACGCATCTGGCTGGAAGCCGGTGGCAAGAGCCCGAACATCGTCTTTGCCGACGCGCCCGACCTTGAGGCCGCCGCCCAGGCTGCTGCCAGCGCCATCGCCTTCAACCAGGGAGAAGTGTGCACCGCAGGTTCTCGCTTGCTGGTGGAGCGCTCGATCAAGGACACCTTCCTGCCCATGGTGGTCGAGGCCCTCAAGGCCTGGAAGCCCGGCAACCCGCTGGACCCGCAGACCACCGTTGGTGCCCTGGTCGATACCCAGCAGATGAATACCGTGCTGTCGTACATCGAGGCCGGCCACAAGGACGGTGCCAAGCTGCTGACCGGTGGCAAGCGGACGCTGGAAGATACCGGCGGCACCTACGTCGAGCCGACCATCTTCGATGGCGTGACCAATGCCATGAAGATCGCCCAGGAAGAAATCTTCGGCCCCGTCCTGTCCGTGATTGCTTTCGACACGGCCGAAGAGGCGGTTGCCATCGCTAACGACACACCCTATGGGCTGGCGGCGGGCATCTGGACTTCGGACATTTCCAAGGCGCACAGGACGGCCCGCGCCGTGCGCGCCGGCAGTGTCTGGGTCAACCAATATGATGGCGGCGACATGACCGCGCCATTCGGTGGCTTCAAGCAGTCGGGCAACGGCCGTGACAAGTCGCTGCACGCGCTGGAGAAGTACACCGAGCTCAAGGCCACCTGGATCAAGCTGTAATTCCAGCAGCCTGTAGCAGGCAATTCGGCTTCCAAGTGCCTGGTATCGCTGTTGCGAGCTGAGCAGGGCCTGAGGCAGCTCGATTGCACGCGGGGCGGACACTCCACCACTGGCCGGGGCGGCTCATACCGTCCCGGCTTCGTTGTTTCTGTCATACAACAATGCTGCCTGGGAGGCCGTCATGCGTTGGGGAACCTATTTTGCCGTGCTGGCGTCGGTGCTGAGCGTCGGACTCGCATTGGGTGTGAGCATGCCGTTGGTGTCCTTGCGTCTGGAGGCCTGGGGGTATGGCGGCTTCGCCATTGGCGTCATGGCCGCCATGCCTGCTCTGGGCGTGCTGGCCGGCGCCAGCCTAGCCAGCCGTCTTGCCGGGTGGGTAGGCGTGCCTGCGGCCATGCGCCTGTGCCTGTGGGGTGGGGCATTGTCCATCGGCCTGTTGGCCCTGCTGCCAAGCTACCCGCTTTGGTTGCTGCTGCGGCTGTTGATCGGCATGGCGTTGACCGTGGTGTTCGTGCTGGGTGAGAGTTGGATCAACCAACTGGTGGTCGAGCAGTGGCGCGGACGGCTGGTAGCCCTGTACGGGAGTAGCTATGCGCTGAGCCAACTGGCAGGGCCGTTGGTGCTGGGCATGCTGGGGTCGGACGACGACTTCGGCTTCTGGGCGGCGACCGGTCTGCTGCTGGTGTCGCCCTTGCTGTTGCTGGGCCGCGGTGGCGCGCCCTCTACGCAAGCATGCAATGTCACCTTTGCCGACCTGTTTGCCTTCTGCAGAAGGCTGCCCGTGATCGCCTGGGCCATCGCATTGTTCGCTTCGTTCGAAGCCATGATCCTGACCCTGCTGCCGATATACTGCCTGCAACAGGGCCTGAGCACGGAAATCGCGTTGTTCATGGTCAGTACGGTGGTGGTCGGCGATGCGGTGCTGCAGTTGCCCATTGGCGCACTGGCGGACCACATGTCGCGGCGCGCGCTGTTCACCGGTTGCGCCTCGGCATTGTTGGGGTCGAGCCTTGCCATCCCCCTGCTGTTGCACACCTGGGCGATCTGGCCTGTGTGGGTATTGTTCGGCGCAAGCGCCGGTGGGTTGTTCACCTTGTCGCTGGTATTGATCGGTGAGCGCTATCGAGACGATGCCCTGGTGCGAGCCAATGCCCACGTGGCCCAGCTGTGGGGCATCGGTTGCCTGCTGGGTCCGTTGCTGGCCGGCGCAGGTAGCCAGTGGATCAGCGGGCACGCCTTGCCGCTGCTGATGGCAGCAGGCGCCGCTGGGCTTGTGGTGCTGACCCGGCGGCCCGGAGCGTTCGAGCCTGCGGCGGCGTGACTGCGCAGCGCTAGAGCATCTTTTCCAGCCCGACCGCCTTGCTGATCCAGGCATTGAACCGCCGCCACAGGCTACCAGGCTCTGACGTGAGCACCCGCCGCTGTCCGTCCTCCTCGGTCACCCAGACCAGCTTGCCGCCGACGAGCTCAGGCTGGTAGCTCAGGGCCGGTGCCATGCCCTGCACCGCCAGCGCACGGGTGTATTCGGCAAGTTCGGGGCTGTCGACCAACACGCCGACTTCGGTGTTCCACAACACCGAGCGCGGATCGAAATTGAACGAGCCAATGAACGTCTTGTGACGGTCGAACACGATCGCCTTGCTGTGCAGGCTGGAATTGGAGCTGCCATGAAAACTCAGCTTGCCCGCGCTGGGGTCCCCGGGTTGGCGGCGCATTTCGTATAGCTTCACCCCGTGCTCCAGCAATGCCTTGCGGTAAGGGGCATAACCGCCGTGTACGGCAGGCACATCGGTAGCCTCCAGCGAGTTGGTCAACAGCTTTACCGAAATGCCCGCGTCGGCGCTCTGAGTGAGGTAAAGCAGCCCTGGTTCGCCGGGCACGAAATAAGCCGAGACCAGAATCAGTTCGTGACGCACATCGCGCAGGTCAGGGCCAAGTTGCCGTGTCAGCAGCAGCTGTGGGTCAGGCTCGTCATCGGCCAGCACCTTGCTGGGTGCGTCCCACAGCGCCTGGGCATGGGCCCATATGAGTTCGTTGCGCCAGGTGTCCAGCCGCGGCTGGGATTGATAGGCCATCAGGCGGTCATACAAGACCTTGCGCCGAGTTCTGGCTTCGGCCAGCGAGACCTCCAGCCGATGGCGGCTGGTGCGCAGGTCGCTGGCATTGGGCTGGTGCCAGAGGAAGTCGGTGATTGGGCGGCTCAGGGCGCTGTTCCAGTACTGATCGAAACTGTGTCCCAACTGCTCTGCTATAGGGCCCACACCCAGCAGATCGATGTCGGTGAAGTTCAGGTTGGGCTCGGCATCGAAGTACTCGTCGCCCAGGTTTCGCCCGCCGACGATGGCCATGCTGTTGTCCACCAGGAACAGCTTGTTGTGCATGCGCCGGTGCTGACGCGACAGGTTGAGCAACCGGCCCATGGCGCGCGTGACCCCGGTGGCGCGTCCCAGGTGCAGGGGGTTGAACACGCGGATCTGGATGTTCGGGTGGGCGGCGAGGGTGCCCATGATTGCATCCAGGCCGTCACTGGTGGTGTCGTCCAGCAGGATGCGTACCCGCACCCCCCGGTCTGCCGCCCGCAACAGTTCATGGACCAGGGCGCGGGTGCTGAGCCCGTCATGGACGATGTAGTACTGCACGTCGATGCTGGCCTGTGCATTGCGTATCAGCTCGGCGCGCGCCCGGAAAGCCTCGTTGCTGTTGGGGAGCAGGCGAAAGCCGGAACGGCCTTCATAAGGTGCTGCCTGGCGCAACACCGAGCGGCCGAACGCCGAGCCATCGGCCGGCAGGGCTTGGCTGGTTTGGCGCGGCGTATCGACGCTGGCGCAGCCGCCGACGCCGAGCAGCAGCGTCAGCAGCAAGGGTAGGGCTCGCTGGAGTTTCAACGGTGGATCGTCCTGTGCAGCAGGGCTTTGGGGTTGGACAGTGGCAGGCAACGCAAAGTTACGTCGCGACGATGTCCTCGTCCAGCAAGCGTTGGGCGGTCTCACCCACCTTGCGCACCGCCGCCTCGATTTGCGCTGTAGGCCTGGCGGCGAAGTTCATGCGCAGGCAATGACGGAACTTGCCGGAAGCGGAAAAGATGCTGCCCACGGCCACTTGTACGCCCTGTTCCAGTAAGGCGTGATTGAGTTGCAAGGTATCGAAATGTTCCGGCAATTCCACCCACAGCATAAAGCCGCCTTGCGGACGGCTTACGCGGGTGCCGGGTGGGAAATACCGGGTCACCCAGTCGCTCATCAACTCACGGCTGCGTTGGTACTGGCTACGCATCCGTCGCACATGGGGCTGGTAGTGCCCGTTGGCGATGAAGTCCGCTACCGCCAATTGAGGCTGACTGGCGGTGCTGCCTGTGCTGATGTACTTCATGTGCAGGACCCGCTCCAGGTAGCGTCCGGGCGCTACCCAACCGACACGCAGGCCAGGGGCAAGGGTCTTTGAAAATGAACTGCACAACAGCACGCGGCCTTGCATATCGAATGACTTGACCGTTCGTGGCCGAGGGTAGGTGTAGGCCAGGTCACCGTAGACATCGTCCTCGAGAATGGCCACGTCGTAGCGCTGTGCAAGCTTCAACAGGGCCTTTTTACGAGCCTCGGGCATGATGTAGCCCAGCGGGTTGTTGCAACTTGGGGTGATCTGGATGAGCTTGATCGGCCACTGCTCGAGGGCCAGTTCGAGCGCCTCGAGGCTGATGCCCGTCACCGGGTCCGTGGGGATCTCCAGCGCCTTCATGCCCAGGCCCTTGAGCGTCTGCATGGCGCCATGGAAGCTGGGCGAGTCCACCGCAACGATATCGCCAGGCTCGCACACGGCGCGGATGCTGCACGACAGGGCTTCGTGACAGCCTGTCGTCACCACCAGCTCCGAGGGGGAGAGCCTGCAACCGGAGTCCAGGGCCAGGCGTGCCACCTGTTCACGCAAGGCCAGGTTGCCGTGGATATTGTCGTAATACAGCCCAGGCATGTCCTGCCGACGGCTGAGTCGGGCGAGGCTGCGCAACAGCGGCTTGAGGGTAGGGCTCTCGATGTCTGGCATGCCCCGTCCAAGCTGTATCACCCCTGGCTGCGGAGTACTGCGCACCAGTTCCAGTACCTGCTCCCACTGGGAGATGTCCACGGGGCGCTGGGCGGGTCGGCTGACCGCAGGCAAGGCCGGCAGGTGGCGGTGATCGCTCACGAAATAGCCGGATTTTGGCCGTGGCGAGACCATGCCACTGTCTTCGAGCATGCGGTAGGCCTGTTGCACGGTGCTCAGGCTTACCCCGTGCTCCACGCTTAGTGCGCGCACCGATGGCAGCCGCTGGCCGGGGCGATAGAGGCCCTGTTCGATGCGCGCGCCGAGTACCTCGGCAAGGTTCAGGTAGAGCGTCACGTCATACTCCTGGGCTGCGCCGGGTAACGCACCATACAGATTGATTGAAAAGGCTGCATTCAGTTACCTGGAAGCCCGATCTGTATCCAAATAATAACGCTTTTTTGGATCTGTATTGTCAGGCCATGCACCCTGCATGCTGTCCCCACATTGTCATCGAAAGGGAGACAGCAGCGATGGGAAGCTTGAGCGATGTGCGCATTGAACCGTCGGTAGGCGATAAAGAGGCCCTGCAGCGAAGCGAAACCCACGCTACGCCAAAGGCTTCGAGTCGCTTGCAGTTGATGCTGCGCCGCTGGCACACCCGCAGGGCGCTGCTCCAGTTGAGCGACCATGAATTGCGTGATGTGGGGCTCAGCTGGCAAGAGGCGCGCTCGGAAGGCCGCAAGCCGTTCTGGAGGCCTTGACCGCTTTCAGGCCAGCTCCTTGAGCCTGTGCCACAGCATGCCCAATGCCAGTAAAGGTGAGCGCAAGTGCTTGCCGCCTGGGAACGTCATGTGTGGCACCTTGGCGAACAGGTCGAAGCGCCCGCTTTGCTGGCCACTGATGGCCTCCCCGAGCAGCCGGGCGGCCAGATGGGTCGCGTTCAGCCCGTGGCCTGCGTAGGCCTGGGCGTAGTAGACGTTGGGCTGATCGGGCAGACGGCCTACCTGGGGCAGGCGGTTGGCGCCGATCCCGATCATGCCACCCCACTGGTAGTCGATGCGGACGTCCGCCAGTTGAGGGAACACCCGCAGCATCTTGGGCCGCATGTAGGCGGCGATATCCTTTGGGTCGCGCCCGGAATAATGGCAAGCGCCGCCGAACAGCAACCGGTGATCTGCGCTCAGGCGGTAGTAGTCCAGCGCCACCCGCTGGTCGCACACGGCCATGTTCTGTGGCAGCAGCGAACGTGCACGCGCTTCACCCAGCGGCTCGGTAGCGATGAGGTAACTGCCGGCGGGCAATACCTTACCGCCCAGCTCACCGTGCAACCCATTGAGGTAGGCGTTGCAGCACAGGACCAGCGTTTGCGCCCGGACCCGGCCTTGGGCAGTGTGTACCTGCACCTGGGGGCCATAGTCGATGCGGGTCACCTCGGACTGCTCGTGGAGTTTCACGCCCAGGCGCGCGGCTGCCGCGGCTTCGCCCAAGGCCAGGTTGAGGGGGTGCAAGTGGCCAGAACCCATGTCCACCAGCCCGCCTGCATAGCGCTGCGAGCCCACCACGTCGTGAATGTCATCCTTTGCGACCAGCCGCAGTTCGTGGGCGTAACCCAGGCTGCGCAAGTGTTCGGCCTCTTCGGCCAGGCCCGCCATTTGCGCCGGCTTGTTGGCCAGGTCGCAATAGCCCCAGACCAGGTCACAGGCGATGGCGTGCTGCGCTACACGGTCGCGCACGATCTGCACGGCCTCCAATCCCATCCGTTGCATGTCGCGAACGCCCTGCTCGCCGATGACCGGCAGGAACTGCTCCAGGCCATGGCCGACCCCGCGGATCAACTGCCCACCGTTGCGCCCACTGGCGCCCCAGCCGATCTTGCGCGCTTCGAGCAGGATCACCGAGAAGCCACGCTCGGCCAACTCCAGGGCCGTGTTCAGACCAGAGTAGCCACCGCCGACGATGCACACATCGGCGGTGTGATCACCCTGCAGAAAGGCATGATCAGGGTGAGGCGCGCTGCTGGCGGCGTAATAAGAAGCGGCGTGCTGCGCGCTGTGGATCATTGGACGCGTCCTGGTGCATGGGCTGGAACGGGAGGATAAGCCGCAGGCCCAGGGCGGGCAACCGGCCTATAATGGGCGAACATTTTCAGCCTGTGCCTAGTCATGTCCTGCGATCGCCACAAAATCCACTTCCTGCGCGAACTCATCCCGTCGTTCGAATGCGAGCCCGGCTGCCATGACTGCTGCGGACCGGTCACTACCTCGGCGCAAGAGATGGCTCGGCTGCCGCGCAAATCCCAGGCCGAACAGGACGCTGCCCTGGAGCGCCTGAACTGCGTGCATTTGGGGCCCCAGGGCTGCACGGTATATGAAGAGCGGCCAATGATCTGCCGCCTGTTCGGCACCACACCACGCCTGGCCTGCCCACGCGGTCGTGGGCCCGAACCCATGATCGACCCTGCGGCCGAGCAGCTGGTGCACCAGTTCATTGCTACCACCCGGCAAGTGCTGGTCTAGGCGTTCGCGGTAGAGCCCGGCGTCAGTCCGGGATTGGCAGGCAGAGGCTTTCCTTCACCTCCTCCATCACAATGTAGCTTTTAGACTCACGCACGTGGGGCAGCTTGAGCAGGATGTCGCCAAGCAGCTTGCGATACGAAGCCATTTCCGAAATGCGCGCCTTGACCAGGTAGTCGAAGTCGCCGGAAACCAGGTGGCATTCGAGCACGTGCGGCAGCTTGAGCACTGCCCGACGAAACTCCTCGAAGGTATCGCCAGACTTGTAGTCCAGGCTGATTTCCACGAACACCAGCAGGCTGCCCTTGAGGTGCTGTGGGTTCAGGCGCGCGTTGTAGCCCATGATGATGCCTTCACGTTCCAGCCGACGTACGCGCTCGGTGCACGGCGTGGTGGAGAGGCCGACCTTCTCGCCCAATTCGGTGAAGGAGATACGCCCGTCGTTCTGCAGGATGCGCAGGATGTTCCGGTCGATCTTGTCCAGCTCACGCTTACTTTGATGCTGGGTTCTCATAGGGGATGCCCCTCCGTGAAAGGCCATTGTGCCGAGAATTCTCGCCAATAATAGGCTTTTATATAGTGAATTGCACTGCTCACGAATTCCTATACTTCGCCCATCAATGGCAGTCCAACAACACACTGCGGCAGTGCGCGAGGGGAAAGAAACGATGCGAGTTCTGGTACTTGGTAGCGGCGTGATTGGAACCGCCAGTGCCTATTACCTGGCCCGGCAAGGGTTCGAAGTGACGGTGGTGGACCGCCAGCCAGCGGTGGCCATGGAAACCAGCTTCGCCAACGCCGGCCAGATCTCGCCCGGCTATGCCTCACCGTGGGCGGCGCCAGGGGTGCCTCTAAAAGCCGTGAAGTGGTTGCTCGAGCGTCACGCTCCGCTTGCCATCAAGCTGACCGGTGACGTGGACCAGTACCTGTGGATGGCGCAGATGCTGCGTAACTGCACGGCCAACCGCTATGCCGTGAACAAGGAGCGCATGGTGCGGTTGTCCGAGTACAGCCGCGACTGCCTCGACGAACTGCGCGCCGAAACCGGAATCGCGTACGAGAACCGTAGCCTGGGCACTACCCAGCTGTTCCGTACCCAAGCCCAGGTAGATGCAGCTGCCAAGGATATCGCCGTGCTCGAGCAATCAGGCGTGCCTTATGAATTGCTCGATCGCGATGGCATCGCCCGGGTCGAACCTGCCCTGGCCAGTGTGAAGGGCATCCTCGCCGGCGCCCTGCGCCTGCCTAACGACCAGACCGGCGATTGCCAGTTGTTCACCACCAAGCTCGCGGAAATGGCCCGGAACCTGGGCGTGGAGTTCCGCTTCGGGCAGGATATCCAGCGTCTGGATCATGCAGGTGACCGCATCAACGGTGTCTGGATCGATGGCAAGCTCGAAACCGCCGACCGCTATGTGCTGGCATTGGGCAGCTATTCGCCGCAGATGCTCAAGCCTCTGGGTATCAAGGCGCCGGTCTATCCGTTGAAGGGTTACTCCCTGACCGTGCCCATCACCAACGGCGACATGGCGCCTGCCTCGACCATCCTCGACGAGACCTACAAGGTTGCCATCACCCGTTTCGACAACCGTATCCGGGTTGGGGGCATGGCTGAAATCGCGGGCTTTGACCTGTCGCTCAACCCCCGTCGACGTGAAACGCTGGAGATGATCGTCAACGACCTTTATCCTCGCGGCGGTGATTTGAGCCAAGCCAGTTTCTGGACCGGGCTGCGTCCCGCGACGCCAGACGGTACCCCCATCGTGGGTGCAACCGCCTTCAGTAACCTGTTCCTCAACACAGGGCACGGCACGCTGGGCTGGACCATGGCCTGTGGCTCGGGTCGCCTGCTGGCTGACCTGATCGCGCGCAAGAAACCGCAGATCAGTGCACAAGGGCTGGACATCTCGCGCTATGGCAGCAGCCGCGAAGTGGCCCGTCACGGGCATGGTTCGCCTGCCCATCAGCAGTAAACCATCCATTGGGGTGCTCGCGAATGACCTGCGCGTGCCCCAGCTTCGATTTCAACCCGTATGACTTTTAAGGCAGCCGCATGCGCCCCGCCCGTGCCCTGATCGACCTCCAGGCCCTGCGCCATAATTACCGTCTCGCCCGTGAACTGACCGGCGCCAAGGCGCTTGCCGTGATCAAGGCCGACGCCTACGGTCACGGTGCCGTGCGCTGCGCGTTGGCGCTCGAGCCCGAGGCGGACGGGTTTGCCGTGGCCTGCATCGAAGAGGCACTGGAGCTGCGTGCGGCCGGCATCAGGAGCCCAGTACTGCTGTTGGAGGGCTTCTTCGAAGCCAGTGAGCTGCCATTGATCGTCGAACATGACCTGTGGTGCGTCGTGCATTCGGCCTGGCAGTTGGAGGCCATCGAGAAAAACCCGCTGCACAGCCCACTCACCGTCTGGCTCAAGCTCGATACCGGCATGCACCGTGTAGGGCTGCATCCCAAGGATTATCGCGATGCCTATGAACGCCTGCTGGCCAGCGGCAAGGTAGGGCGCATCGTGCTCATGAGCCATTTCGCCCGTGCCGATGAATTGGATGCTAAGGCCACAAGCGAGCAGATTGCCGTGTTCGAAACCGCGCGCCAGGGCTTGGCTGCAGAGTGCAGCCTGCGCAACTCCCCAGCCGTGCTGGGTTGGCCCCAGGCAGCCGGTGATTGGGTACGGCCAGGCCTGATGCTCTATGGCGCCACGCCGTTCGACATGCCTCAAGCACACGCCCAACGCCTGCAGCCGGTCATGACACTGCAGTCGCGGGTTATCAGTGTGCGGGAGCTGCCGGCCGGCGAGCCGGTGGGTTACGGCGCCACGTTCGTCAGCACGCGGCCCACCCGTGTAGGCGTGGTTGCCATGGGCTACGCCGACGGTTACCCGCGCCAGGCGCCCAACGGCACGCCGGTCATCGTTGCCGGCAGTCGAGCCCCGCTCATTGGTCGCGTGTCGATGGACATGCTGAGCATCGACCTGACCGACGTGCCCCAAGCGACGGTCGGCAGCCCAGTCGAACTGTGGGGCAAGCAGGTCCATGCCACTGAGGTGGCGAGCCAGGCCGGTACTATCCCTTACCAGATCTTCTGCAACCTCAAGCGGGTGCCCCGGGAATACGTTGGGGACTAAGGCGTCAGGGCGGGTGGTGTGTTGTAAATACTGAACGGCGTTGCCATGATATCGTTCACATCCACCCGCATACCCGTCTCAGGAGGCTCCAGCTTTGGACGTCGGCGAACGACTGCAAGCCATCCGCACGCTCAAGGGCCTGTCCCAGCGTGAACTCGCCAAGCGCGCGGGCGTTACCAACAGCACCATCTCGATGATCGAGAAGAACAGTGTGAGCCCATCGATCAGTTCGCTGCGCAAGGTACTGAGCGGCATTCCCATGTCCATGGTCGAGTTCTTTTCCGTCGAGCTCGAACCCGAGAGCCCTGCGCAAATCGTCTACAAGGCCCACGAACTGATCGACATCTCCGATGGTGCGGTGACCATGAAGCTGGTTGGCAAATCGCACCGTAACCGCGCCATCGCTTTTCTGACCGAGGTGTACCCGCCTGGCGCCGACACCGGCGCCGAAATGCTGACCCATGATGGCGAAGAGACCGGCATCCTGCTCGAAGGCCGCCTGGAGTTGGTGGTCGGTACCGAGCTGTTCATTCTCGAAGCAGGCGACAGCTACTACTTCGAAAGCACCCGCCCGCACCGTTTTCGCAACCCGTTCGAACAGCCAGCACGCTTGATCAGTGCCGCTACCCCCTCGAACTTTTGATCCAGCGCAGTGCATTGACGCGTCAATACCCCTTTCCTGTGTAGGGTCGTTTCCCGGCCTCGGGCTTGTCGTTATACTTTTCGGCGCTCGAGGATCCGTGGCCGCGAGCATGATTAGCCACCATGAGGGTGTTCGCGTGAATCAAGTCAAGAAGATGCTGGCCATCCCGGCCGCCGTACTGGCCCTGTGGGCAATCACCGCTACCGCTGCGACCAACGACGATATCGCCAAGCGCCTGGAGCCGGTCGGCAAGGTGTGTATCCAGGGCCAGGAATGCAAGGGCATGGCCGTGTCCGCTAGCACGGGTGCCGGGTCTGCCAGGACGCCGGATGACATCATCGCCAAGCATTGCACGGCCTGCCATGGCACGGGGCTGCTCGGCGCGCCGAAAGTGGGCGACAACGCAGCCTGGAAGGAGCGTGCCGACCACCAGGGTGGGTTGGATGGCATCCTGGCCAAGGCCATCACGGGCATCAACGCCATGCCGCCGAAGGGCACCTGCGCGGATTGCTCGGATGATGAGCTCAAGGCCGCTATTCAGAAGATGTCTGGCCTGTAAATACCGCAATGTGCCGCGTAGCAGTCCCAGTATTCTAGCTTCGCCTCTTGCCTTGCCGGGGCCGCTTCGCGGCCCATCGCGGCCGGTCCGGCGCCCCGGCGAGAGCGCTCAGGCACCGCGTACGCGTGGACCTACGCTGTGGCTGAAGACCACCGAGTTATCCAGACCCCAGGTGGCTGCGGCTTCCTCTTACCGTCCAGGCAACCAACCTGTCTACCTGCCTGTCGAACCTCCTGAACCCAAGCACGAACCAGGAGGCCTCGATGCACCTCAGCTCCATCGACCAGGCCGTCGAACAGATCGTGTCACGCCTGCCAACCCATATCCACATGGGCCTGCCGCTGGGCCTGGGCAAACCCAATGCTTTCGTCAACGCCCTCTATGCCCGCATCCGCGAATTGCCCGAACGCCGTCTGACGATCTATACGGCCCTTTCCCTGGGTCGACCGGCGCTCGGGGATGGCTTGCAGCGACGCTTGCTCGAGCCCTTCGTGGAGCGCGTGTTCGGCGACTACGAAGAGCTTCACTACCTGGCCGACCTGCGCAATGACAGCCTGCCGCCAAACATTCGCGTAGAACAGTTCTTCATGCAGCCCGGCAGCCTGCTTGCCAGTGAATCGGCCCAACAGGATTACGTCAGCAGCAACTACAGCCATGCCGCGCGAGACATCAATGCCAAGGGCCTGAACCTGATCGCCCAACTGGTGGCGGCTACGCCGGAGCGGCCCGTCCACCTGAGCCTGGCCTGCAACCCGGACATCACCCTGGACCTGTTACCCATGGTCGAACGCCGCCGCGCCGCTGGCGAGACCATTCTGATGCTGGGCCAGGTGCATGCGCAGTTGCCGTACATGCCCGGTGATGCCGAGCTGCCAATGGATGCCTTCGACCTGCTGTTGGACGAAGCCGAGCAGCGCCAATTGTTTTCAACGCCCAACATGCCGGTCACCACGCAGGACCACTGCATCGGCCTGCATGCCAGCAGCCTGGTGCGTGACGGGGGTACCTTGCAGATCGGGATTGGTGCCATGGGCGATGCGGTTGCCGCCGCGCTGCTCGCTCGCCAGAGCGATAACGTTGCTTACCGCGCAGCGCTCGACAGCCTTGGCGCGAGTACCGCGCAGGCCCTGATCGAGCGGGAAGGCGGGCTCGCGCCCTTCGAGCATGGGCTGTATGGCTGTAGCGAGATGTTCGTCAACGGGCTGCTGGCGCTGGCCGAAGCCGGCTTGCTGCGGCGTGCTGTCGATGAGCAGGGGGTAGTCCTGCACGGAGGGTTCTTCCTCGGCCCGCAAGCGTTCTACCAGCGCCTGCGCGACATGAGCCTGGAGCAGCGTGCGCGGTTTGCCATGACCGGTATCGGCTTCGTCAATGAGCTCTACGGTGATGAACAGCTCAAGCGTGCTCAGCGACAGGACGCACGCTTCATCAATACGGTGTTCGGCATGACCCTGCTCGGCGCGGGTGTGGCCGATCAGCTCGAAGACGGGCGCGTGCTGAGCGGGGTAGGTGGGCAGTACAACTTCGTTGCCCAGGGGCACGCGCTGGAAGGTGGCCGCTCGATACTGCTGCTGCGCAGTTGGCGCGAAGCGGGTGGCGAGGTTTCATCGAACATTTTCTGGAACTACGGCCATTGCACCATTCCCCGCCACCTGCGCGATATCGTGGTGACCGAATATGGCATCGCTGACCTCAGGGGGCAGACCGACAGTGAGGTCATTGCGCGATTGCTTGCGGTGTGTGACTCCCGGTTCCAGCAAAGCCTCATCGAGCAGGCCAGGGACGCTGGCAAGCTGGCGGAAGATTTTCAGCTCGACAGGCGTTTTGCCGATAACACGCCGCAGCGCCTGGCCGCGGTCCGGGCGCAGCATCCACAGCTGTTCCCGGAGTACCCCATGGGGACCGACTTCACGGCTGAAGAGCAGGACTTGTTACGGGCGCTGAACTGGTTGAAAAGCAAGTTCAAGCTCAGCGAGGCGCTTGAGCTGGGCAAAGCCGCGCTGGACGCGCCAGGGCCCCAAGGGTATGAGCGGCATCTGGCACGGATGCAGCTTGACCAGCCTCAGGGGCTCAAGGAAGAGCTGTACCAACGGTTGCTGTTGGCAGGCCTGGCGGCGACCTGAAGACGACAGGGGCTGCCGCGCAGCCCCTTGTGGCCCGGATGTAAGCGAGCCAGTGCCGCCTCACTCGATGAAGCTGACCACACCGCCTTCCAGCGATTTCACCCGCGCCAGCGACTCCACGCGATAGCCTTGGCGATCCAGCTCGGCGCGCCCGCCCTGGAACGATTTCTCGATCACGATCCCCAGCCCTACCACGGTCGCTCCGGCCTGCTTGATGATCGAGATCAGCGCCTGGGACGCCTTGCCGTTGGCCAGGAAGTCATCCATGACCAGCACCCGGTCGCTGCTGCTCAGGTGGCGCGGCGAAATGGCCACGGTGTTCTCGGTCTGCTTGGTGAACGAATACACAGAAGCCGTCAGCAGGTTCTCGGTGAGGGTCAGCGACTGGTGCTTGCGTGCGAAGATCACCGGCACACCCAGCTTCAGCCCGGTCATCACCGCAGGCGCGATACCCGACGCCTCGATGGTGACGATCTTGGTCACGCCGGCATCGGCGAACAGGCGGGCGAACTCGTCACCGATCAGCTGCATCAGCGCCGGGTCGATCTGATGGTTGAGAAACGCATCGACTTTGAGAACCTGGTCGGAAAGCACGATGCCTTCTTCGCGAATCTTCTGATGCAGTGCTTCCACTATGGTATTCCTCGGAACAAAAATGGCCGCAAACAGCGGCAGTGTTTAAGAGTAATGGTTGATCAGCGTTTGAGCATCGCCCGGATGTCGGCCAGGGCATTGTTGCCGCGTGCGGCCTTGACCTCGACCGGGGCATCGTCCAGTCCTTCCCAGGACAGGTCTTCGGGGGGCAGCTCGTCGAGGAAGCGACTAGGCGTGCAGTCGATGATTTCCCCGTATTGCTTGCGTTTGGCGGCGAAGGTGAACGCCAGCGTCTGGCGTGCGCGGGTGATGCCCACGTAAGCCAGGCGGCGCTCTTCCTCGATGGTGTCGGCCTCGATGCTGGAGCGGTGAGGCAGGATCTCCTCCTCCATGCCCATGATGAACACGTAGGGAAATTCCAGGCCCTTGGACGCGTGCAGGGTCATCATCTGCACACCGTCGGCGTTTTCTTCCTCTTCCTGCTGGCGTTCGAGCATATCGCGCAGCACTAACTTGCCGATGGCGTCCTCGATGGTCATGTCACCCTCTTCGTCCTTCTCGAGGGTATTCTTCAGCGCTTCGACCAGGAACCAGACGTTGCTGATGCGAAACTCCGCTGCCTTATCGCTGGCGGTCTGCTGGCGGATCCAGTTCTCGTAGTCGATGTCGCGGATCATTTCATGCAGGGCGGCGATGGGATCATCCAGCGCCACCTTGTGGCGCACGCCGTCCAGCCAATGCTTGAAACGCTGCAGGCGCTCGGTGTAGCGCGCATCCAGGTGCTCGCCCAGCCCCAGTTCCTCACTGGCGGCATACATCGAGACACCCCGGCCGGTGGCATAGTTGCCGAGCTTTTCCAGGGTGGTCGAGCCGATTTCCCGGCGCGGCACGTTGATGACCCGCAGGTAGGCGTTGTCGTCGTCAGGGTTTACCAGCAGGCGCAGATAGGCCATGAGGTCTTTGACTTCCTGACGGCCGAAGAAGCTGTTGCCGCCGGAAAGACGGTAAGGCACTTGGTGGTGCTGCAACTTCAGCTCGATCAGCTTGGCCTGGTAGTTACCGCGGTACAGGATGGCGAAATCGCTGTAGGGACGGTTGGTGCGCAGGTGCAGCGTGAGGATTTCCATCGCCACGCGTTCGGCCTCGGCGTCCTCGTTCTTGCAACGGATCACCCGGATCTCGTCACCAACGCCCATCTCGCTCCAGAGCTGTTTCTCGAATGCGTGCGGGTTGTTGGCGATCAACACGTTGGCGCAACGCAGGATGCGGCTGGTGGAGCGGTAGTTCTGCTCCAGCATGACCACTTTCAGGGAGGGGTAATCCTCCTTGAGCAGCATCAGGTTCTCAGGACGCGCGCCGCGCCAGGCGTAGATCGACTGGTCGTCGTCGCCCACGACGGTGAACTGGTTGCGCATGCCGATCAGCATCTTCACCAGCAGGTACTGACTGGCGTTGGTGTCCTGGTATTCGTCGACCAGCAGATAACGCACGCGGTTCTGCCAGCGCTCGAGCACCTCGGGGTTTTCCTGGAACAACTTGACCGGCTGCAGGATCAGGTCGTCGAAGTCCACGGCGTTGAACGCCTTGAGCGTGCGCTGATAGTGGGTGTAGACGACCGCAGCGGTCTGCTCGCGCGGGTTGCGTGCCTTCTCAAGGGCCTCGGGAGGCAGGATCAGGTCGTTCTTCCAGGCACCGATCATGTTCTTGATTTCGTCGATGCCGTCGTCGCCGGAGTACTCCTTCTGCATGATGTCCGACAGCAGGGCCTTGATATCCGATTCGTCGAAGATCGAGAACCCAGGCTTGTAGCCCAGGCGGTCGTGCTCCTTGCGGATGATGTTCAGGCCCAGGTTGTGGAACGTGCAGACCGTCAGCCCTCGGCCTTCGCCCGGACGCAGCAGGCTGGCAACCCGCTCCTTCATCTCGCGGGCGGCCTTGTTGGTGAAGGTCATGGCCACGATGTACTGGGCGCGAATACCGCAGTTCTGGATGAGGTGGGCAATTTTGCGCGTGATGACGCTGGTCTTGCCCGAACCTGCACCGGCGAGCACCAAAAGAGGGCCGCCGACATAGTCACGGGCTTCCTGCTGCCGGGGATTGAGTCGGGACATGCTAGAAACCGGGGGTCGCCAGAAAATAGCCGCGCATTCTAACAGGCATGCGTGTTCGTGGCGTGACCGTCTGACGTTCGAGTCAGACTTTCGAAACGATCATTAGCGTCACTAATACTTGCGCCTGAAAAAATCGTATTTGCCGGTTTGTCCGCTTTCGCGCAGGATGCACGACAAAATACGTCGGACCAGGCTGTCCAAAACCGCTTTTAAGAGTGAAAATCATTTCCATTAATTGCGTTGGGCTCATTATCGGTCAACGTTTGCATCGTCGAGCTTTAAGGAGCCGTCTTGTCCGCGCCTGTCGAACCTATGCGTTTGCTGCTGTTGGCCAGTGAGCCCGAGTGGGCGGCCTTGCTGCACGCGTGCATGCCGGCCTTGAAGGGCACGGCCGTACTGCTCACGGCACCCGACTGGGATGCCGTCGACAGTCTGTTCAGCCGCGACCGGCAGGCCGTGGTGCTGACCACGCCGGCCTTGCGGCCAGCACCCGGTCGCTGTGACCTGCCGACCATCCTGCTGCTGCACAGCGAACCCGAGGCGGCGCCAGGCGGCGTCAGTGACTGGCTGGTGAGCGACCAACTCAATGGCGACAGCCTGCGTCGCTGCCTGCGCCACGTGCGCGAGCGAGGTGCACTGGTGGCCACCCTGCAGCGCTTGGCCGAACAAGACCCTTTGACCGGCATCGCCAACCGCCAGGGCTTTCAGGCCTTGCTGGCCACGCGCCTGGCCGACCATGACGGGCGCGGCGTTGCCTTGGGGCATCTGGACCTGGACAACTTTCGCCACGTCAATGACGCCCTGGGGCACCAGAGTGGGGATCGCCTCATTCTGCAGGTGGTGCTACGTCTGAAGCATCAGCTCGAAGCAGGCGACCAGCTGGCACGCCTGGGCAGTGACGAGTTCGCTTTGCTGATCGACACCCGCCGCGACCCAGGGCGGGCCGAGTGGATGGCCGAGCGCATTGTGGAGGCATTGGCCGAGCCCTACTGGGTCGATGGCGAAAGCCTGCTGCTCGGCTGCAGCCTGGGGCTGGCCCACGCCCGCGCCCAGGGCGGCGCCGACCCGCTGATGTGGCACGCGCACATCGCCATGCGCCAGGCCAAGGCCATCCAGGGCTGTACCTTCCATGTCTTCAACGAGCGCATCAATCGCCACGCACGCAGCCTGGCCGATCTCGAAAGCGAGCTGCGCCGGGCCTTGCGCCGTGACGAGCTGGAACTTCACTATCAGCCGCGCCTGAACCTGGCGGATGGGCGGGTCGTCGGTCTCGAAGCGCTGGTGCGCTGGCGCCACGCCGAACGGGGCTTGCTGCCGCCCAGTGAGTTCGTGCCGCTGGCCGAGCAGAGCGGGCTGATCGTGCCGCTGGGTTACTGGGTCATCGCCCGTGCCCTGCGCGACATGCAGGCCCTGAACACCCAAGGGCTTGCGCCATTGCACATGGCGGTCAACCTCAGTTTCCGGCAGTTCCAGGACAGCCAGCTGCTGGCGACCTTGAGCCGGCTGATCGCCGAGTACGGTGTCGATGCTCACTGGCTGGAATTCGAGCTGACCGAAACGGCCGTGATGCGGCGCAATGAGCGGGTGCGTCAGACCATGGATGCACTGGGGCGTCTGGGCGTGCGCTTCTCGCTGGACGACTTTGGCACAGGGTTTTCTTCGTTCGTGCACCTCAACAGCCTGCCGATCACCTTGCTCAAGGTGGACCGCAGTTTCGTTGCGCAGATGGAAATGCGCGAAGAGAACCGCAAGCTGGTGCATGCCATGATCAACCTGGCCCACAACCTCAACCTCGAAGTGGTGGCCGAGGGCGTCGAAAGCGAAGCGCAATTAGCGTTGCTGCGCGGGTTTGGCTGCAACCAGGTACAGGGTTACCTGGTCAGCAAGCCCCTGCCGGTAGACGCGCTGATCCCGTTCCTGCGCCAGGCGTCCCATCGCCAGGTGGGGTTTGCAGGCTAGCCAGCCGCGCCCCCTTGGCCAATGCGCAAATCCACATCAAGTCGTTGACATCAGGCAGGTGTGGCCGTTGCGGCGCTTGTCCCGGCGTGGCGTAGCAACCGCCGCATCCGCCACTCGAAGCCGAAGGTCAGTGCCACCGAGGCGCACGCCAGCCCTAATGCCAGCCCCCACCAGACGCCCACCGCGCCCCCGCCGAAGACGAAGGTGAACAACCAGGCGCTGGGTGCCCCGATGAGCCAATAGCACACCAGCCCGATCAGGAACGTGGTCTTGGCGTCCTTCAGCCCGCGAATAGAGCCCATGGCGATGGTCTGCACGCCATCGAAGAGCTCGAACCAGGCGGCGACCATCAGCAGCTGGACCGCCAGTTGGAAGATGGCGGCAAACGCCGGGTCGGCCCGGTCGATGAACAGCCCTACCAGTGCGTCTGGCAGCAACCAGAACAGGGCAGCGAAGGCGAACATCAGCATGGCTCCGAAGCCGATACCCACCCGGCCTGCGCTGCGCGCTGCGAGCAAGTTGCCCGCGCCGTAGTAATGGCCCACGCGCATGGTCACGGCATAGGACAGGCCAGTGGGCACCATGAAGGCGGTCGACACGATCTGCAGGGCGATCTGGTGCGCGCCCAACTCGGTACTGCCCAGCACGCCCATGCACAGCGCCGCGAAGGCGAACAGCCCTACCTCCACCATGTAGGTGCCGCCAATCGGCAGGCCCAGCCGCCACAGCTCGCCCAACGCTGGCAGCGATGGCCGTGACAGGCCTTTGCGCAGTGGGTAGGCCGCATAGGCCGGGTGCCAGCGGATATACAGCGCCAGGGCAATGGCCATGCCCATCGAGACCACCGCAGTGACCAGGCCGATGCCCATCAGGCCAAGCTTGGGCAGGCCGAACATGCCCTCGATAAGTGCAACGTTCAGCAAGTAGTTGAGTACGGTACCCACCAGGCTGATGACCATCACCGGCGTAGAGCGGCCCAGGGCGCTGGTGAAGCCGCGCAAGGCCATGAAGGTCAGGTAGCCCGGCAAAGCCAGCGGCAGCAGGGTGAGAAACTCGGCCGCCGAGGCCACGTTGTCAGGCTGTTGCCCGAAGAGCAGCAGGACAGGTTCGAGGTTCCACAGCACCAGCGCCGCGAACAGGGCCAGGCCCCAGGCCAGCCACAGACCGCTTTGCGCCAGCCGTGTGGCGCCCTCGATGTCATTGGCGCCCCTGCGGAAGGCTACCAGGGTGCCAACCGCCGCGATGACGCCCAGGCAGAAGATGGACACGAACGAATAGCCCGCCGCGCCCAATCCGCCCCCGGCCAGGGCCTGCGGGCTGATGCGTGCCATCATCAGGGTGTCGGTCAGTACCATGAGCATGTGCGCCAGCTGCGAGGCGATCAGTGGGCCTGCCAAGCGCAGTAATGCCTTGAGCTCGAGCGTAGGTGCGACGTGCATGGATGTGATCCTTGGCAAAGACAATGGCGGACGAAGGGCGATTCTGAGGCTTGGGTCAGCTTTTAACAAAAGGATAAATGCGATCATTGGCATGAGTTTTAATCATGGCGATATGATGCGCAGGTCGCCGCTTCTCCACCGAACAAGGAATCTCATGACCCGCAAGCTGCCGCCCCTGTATGCGCTGCGTGCATTCGAAGCCGCGGCGAGGTTGAACTCATTCACCCGTGCTGGCGAAGCGTTGTCCATTACCCAAAGCGCGGTCAGCCGGCACATTCGCACGCTGGAGGATCACTTTGCCTGCCGCCTGTTCACGCGCAGTGGCCGCAGCCTGCAACTGACCGAAGCGGCGCGGGTGCTGCTACCGGGTGTGCGCGAAGGCTTTGCCGCGCTTGAGCGTGCCTGTGACACGTTGCGCGGTGAAGACGACATGCTGCGCATGAAGGCGCCGTCCACCCTGACCATGCGTTGGTTGCTGGCCCGGCTAAGCCGCTTCCGTCGGCTGCAGCCTGGCAATGAAGTGCAACTGACCAGTGCCTGGATGGACGTCGACCATGTGGACTTCAACCAGGAACCTTTCGATTGCGCGGTGCTGCTGGGCGATGGGGTGTTCCCGGCGGAGTGGGAGGTGCGCAAGCTGTTCCCCGAACTGCTGGTGCCGGTGGGCGCACCAGGGCTGCTGGATGACGGGCCTTGGTGCGCGGCGCGCCTTGCGAGCAGCGAACTGCTGCACCCCACAATGGACAAGCGCGACTGGCGAGTGTGGCTGGAACGCCTGGGCCTGGGTAGCAGGGTTTCGCTCAAGGGCGGCCAGGTGTTCGACACGCTGGAACTGGGCATGATTGCAGCGGCCCGTGGCTACGGTGTTTCGATTGGCGACCTGATCATGGTGGCCGAAGATGTGGCGCAGGGGCGCATGAGCCTGCCATGGCCCACGGCGGTCCCTAGCGGCTTGGACTACTACCTGGTATGGCCGCGGACCCGACCGGGCGGCGAGCGGCTGCGCCGCCTCAGTGCCTTCCTGCAAGCAGAGGTGGCTGCCATGGCGCTACCCGAGGTGGTGATCCTGCCAGCCCTTTGATTGCGAGCGCTATATCCCGGTCCGACACTCAAGTATTCAGCACCAACGCCGATCAAGTGGCACCAGCGTCCCGGAAGAGGGCGCGCTTTCCGTCAAATAAAAGCGGGCGGTCAGCGTGATCAGGATGATCCCGGCCTCTTGCCAGGAGCTTGTTCATGCCTCAACCGCGTGCCCGGATTGCCTCGCAACTCGGTATCGCCCTCGCCATCGTGCTGGCGCTGGTGATTTCCGGCAGTACCCTTTTTGCCCTGCGTTCACTGGACGATGCCAACCTCGCCACGCGTCAGGCCCACCTGGCCAGTGAGGCGCGCTTGCTGGCTGACCAGCTTGACACGTTCCACGGCTCGCTCAAGGACAATACCCAGCGCTTGAGCGGCTTGTTCGAGCGACGCTTCGCATCAGGGCTGTCGGTGCATGCAGGGCAGACCGTGCAGATCGCAGGGCAGGCAACGCCGGCCCTGTACCTGGGCGATCAGCTCTTGAACAATGACTTCCAGCAGGTGGACGACTTCCAGCAGATGACGGCCGGTATCGCCACGGTGTTCGTGCGCAGTGGCGACGATTTCGTGCGCATCAGCACCAACCTGAAGAAACAGGACGGCAGCCGCGCCATCGGTACCCAGCTCGACCGCCAGCACCCCGCCTACACCAAGTTACTGGCCGGGCAGATGTACGTTGGCCGTGCCGTGTTGTTCGACCGCAACTACATGACGCGCTACGTGCCGATGACCGACGGTAATGGCCGGGTGATTGCGGTGCTGTTCGTGGGTTTCGATTACACCGATGCGCAGAACGCCCAGTTCGCCAACCTCAAACGCTTCCGCATTGGCCAGACCGGGTCATTGGCACTGCAGGATGAAAAGGGCCAGTGGCTGGTGGCGCCGGCCAATGCCGAGCAGCCGCTGTACAGTGCGACGGCGCCCTTTGCCGAAGGGCCCTGGACGGTGGTTGCGAGCATGCCCCTGGCGGAGATCCGCGAGGTAACCTGGAGCGTGGGCCTGCGCCTTGCCGTCGGCAGCGTGCTGGCCATGCTCATGGCCGTGGCTGCCACGCTGTGGTTGCTCAGGCGCAAGCTGCGCCCGCTGGATGACTTGGTACGGCAGGCCCAAGCGCTTGGAGCGGGTGACCTTAACGCACGGCTGAACGTGACCAGCCACGATGAAATCGGGCAGTTGGCACGCAGCTTCAACACGATGGGTGAAGCGCTCTCAAACATGGTCGAGCACATCCGCAGTGCCTCCGAGCAAGTTAGCACCCGCGCCCGCTCGCTGTCAGGCCTGTCGGCTGGCGCCTGTGTGGGCATGGACCAGCAATCGGGCGAAATCACCAGCATGGCAGGCGCGGTGGAAGAGTTCAGCGCCACGTCCATGAACATCGCCGACAATATGGCTGGCACCGAGCGCATGGCCCGCGACAATGCCCAGCAGACCCGCGTGGGCCGCGGCGCCATGGAAGAAGCGTCGCACTCGCTCAAGCAGATCGCCGATGCCCTGGGTGGTACCGCCACGGTCATGAACAGCCTGGGTGCACGTTCGCAAGAGATCGGCAGCATCATCAGCGTCATCACCGCCATCGCTGAGCAGACCAACCTGTTGGCCTTGAACGCTGCCATCGAAGCGGCCCGTGCCGGTGAGCAGGGGCGTGGCTTTGCCGTGGTGGCTGACGAGGTGCGTGGCCTGGCAGCGCGAACCCGCCAGGCCACCGATGAAATATCCGGCATGATCACCAGCATCCAGCAGCAGACCGGGCACGCCATCACCACACTGGAGCAGAGTAACCAGCTGATGCAGGACGGCCTTGAGCGTAACGACAAGGTCGCGCAAGCACTTGCCCGCATCGACGAACAAAGCCGTGCGGCGGGTGAGCAGTTTGCCGTGATCAGTACGGCGACCCAGGAGCAAAGCAGCACAGCGACCGTGCTGAGCCGCAATTTGCAGAGCATCGCCCAGGCTAACGGTGAGCAGCGCGAGGTGGCCAACGAGCTGGCACTCACAGCGCGGGAGCTGGAAGGATTGGCTGCGCAGTTGCGTCAGGAAGTGGACCGCTTCCGCTGACACGGTGGGGCACCCACGTGCCCCTTCACTCTGTCGCCTTACAGCGATACCAGGTTCAATGCCTGGGCGCAGGCCTGCAGCGAGCGGCGCTCGCTTTGCGCATACAGCGCCAGTTCATCCTGCACCTGCAGCCCCAGCGCCGCTTCGAAGGCCGCGCGGTTGGCGTTGCTGCCGTACTCGGCCTGGGCATCGTCGCCCAGGTTGGACTGGAAGATCCCTGCGGCGCTTACCGGCAAGAAATCCTCGTACACCAGCGCCTCGAAATGCACGTGGTCTGCGTCGATCAGCCCTTGCAGGGTAGTTGGCCTGCCTTGCTTATCGCGCGCGGCCAGGCCTTTCTCGGTGGCGAAGTAGCGAAAATACGCCAGGCCCTGTTCACGCATCTGCGCCAGGTCGTCCGGGAAGGCGGCGAAGGTGTCGGTGAGTATCGCCATGTACCGTGCGGCATTGGCCTCGACGGGCGCACCCCCCAATGCGACACGCGTCGTGTCGAGCAGCTTGTCATAGAGCTGGCGCCCCTTCGGTGTCAACGCCGCGCCACGTTGCTCGATTTCCCCAAAGCGCGCGGTGTGGCTGCCTTCGCTACCGTGCTGACCGCAGAATGCGACCTTTTCCTGCAGGGCCTTGAAGCTGGTCTGGCGCAGCAGGATTGGGTGGCGGCGGGGAGGGGGGCCTTCGACCACGGCCTTGGGCGTGATGCCCTTGGCTGGCATGCCGAGCTGGATGGCATCGATGTCCAGGGTGCGCGGAGTCAGGTGGTTGATGTGCGGACCCCTGAACGCGACCACATCGGCAAGCAGGCGGTGCTGGTCGTGCAGCTGCTGGTATTGCTCGGCGGTGACGGTGGCGTCGTGGTGCCAGCGGAAGGTCTGCAGGGCTTGCTGTACGAAAGCCTGAGCATCTGCGGCATTCAAGCCGCCATCGCGTTCGTGCTGCTCGATCAGATGGAGTACGCGAGGGGTGAAGATCTGGCGTTTGGCCAGGATATCCTTGGCCATTTCCCGCAACTGCAGGTTGTCGATCAGCTCCAAGCGCAACAGCGAGGTGAAGACGCGGAACGGGCTGACGTGCAGCGACTGCTCGTGCACGGCACGGAACGCGGTGGAGTGCACCGGCACCCCAGCACTGCTGAGGTCGTAGTAGCCCACCGGCTGCATGCCCATGACCGCAAAAAGTCGCGCGATGGTCGCCAGCTCCTGGGCCGTACCTACTCGGATGGCCCCGTGGCGTTCATGGCCCAGCCGTTCGAGCTCCCCGGTCCAGCGCAGCGCCTGCGTCACTTCTGGCTGCTCGGCCATCACCTGCTGGTTGATTTCGCTCACCAGCGCAAGCAGCGTGCCGTACAACGGCACTTCCTGTTTGTACATGAGCGACATGGCGGCAGAAAACTGCGCACGGATGCTGTCGGGGCTGACGAAATCATGGGCGGGCATCGCTGGATTCCTGGTTGATGGCTGACCTTTACATGAAAGCGGGGAATGCACCCGGTCTACAAGCGAAAAAAAGTAGGTGTGTCATTCCTTTTTTGATCGACGTAGGCGGTCTAGGGCGCTACGCCTGTCTAGAGCATCAGGCCTGCAACTGCTCACCGATCCAATCCACCAGCGCCCGCACCTTGGGCACTTCTGCGGCATGTTCGGCGTACGCCAGGTAGTGCGCGCCGGCACTGCGCATCGCATGGTTCCAAGGCATGACCAGGCTGCCTTCGGCCAACTCCTTTGCGACCAGGTAGCGCGGCACCAGCGCTACCCCGCAGCCGGCCTGGGCAGCGCTCAGTGCCATGTAGAAGGTGTCAAAGCGTGGGCCGTGGTAGGCGCTGACGCTTTGCAGGTCCTGCTCCAGGAACCATTCGTGCCAGGCTTCCGGCCGTGAAGTGCTTTGCAGCAACACCAGGTCGGTCAATGCCTCGGCACTGGCCAGGTCACGGCCGGCCAGTAACTCTGGCGAGCACACCGGCACCACTTCTTCACCGAACAGCTCGATGCAGCTGGCCCCCGGCCAGGTGCCCTGGCCGTAGAAGAACACGACGTCGGCCGAGCCCTGCAACAGCGAGAAGGGCTCCATTTCGTTGCGGATGTCCAAGTGAATGTTGCTGTGCCGCCGGCCGAAGCCCTTGAGGTGGGGGATCAGCCACCGCACACCAAAGCTCGGCTGCGTCGCGACCTTCAGGATCTCGGTCTGCTCCCCGTAGGTCAGCACATAGCGGCTGGACATATCGACCTGCGTGAGGATCTTGTTCACCTCGGCCAGATAGAGGCTGCCGGCTGGCGTGAGTTGTAAACGTCGGCGAATGCGCAGGAAAAGATGGTGACGCAACAGGTCTTCAAGCTGCGCGACCTGCTTGCTGACCGCACTCTGGGTCAAGTGCAGCTCTTCGGCGGCTCGGGTGAAGCTCAAGTGACGGGCTGCAGCTTCGAAGCACTGCAGGGCGGTCATGGAAGGCACCAGACGTTTTGACATAGCGTTCTCAAAGGCTCGAGTCATTACCTGACGGAATGATATGCGGAATAAAGGTCGTTTGTTGCGCTTAACTGATCGGATTAATACTGATCCACATCATATCCAACCTGTCCACCGATGTAGGAGAACACCAATGGTTGCTGGATTGCTCGAGCGCCTGGGGGTTGCTGCCCAGGCTTACACGCAAGGCGATTACGCTGTACACACGCCCATCGACGGCAGCCAGATCGCTTCGGTGACACTGCTCGGTCAAGCCGAGACTACCGCGCGCATCGAGCAGGCTCAGCAGGCCTTCGAGGCATGGCGCAGCGTGCCAGCCCCTCGCCGGGGTGAGCTGGTGCGCCTGTTCGGCGAAGTGCTGCGCGAGCACAAGGCAGACCTGGGTGAACTGGTTTCGATCGAGGCAGGCAAGATCACCCAGGAAGGTCTGGGCGAAGTGCAGGAAATGATCGACATCTGTGACTTTGCAGTGGGGCTGTCACGCCAGTTGTACGGCCTGACCATCGCCTCCGAACGCCCGGGTCACCACATGCGCGAAAGCTGGCACCCGCTGGGTGTGGTCGGTGTGATCAGCGCATTCAACTTCCCGGTGGCGGTCTGGTCCTGGAACACCGCCCTGGCCCTGGTGGCCGGCAACTCGGTGGTGTGGAAGCCCTCCGAGAAAACGCCATTGACCGCCCTGGCGTGCCAGGCGTTGTTCGACAAGGCGTTGAAAGCCTTCGGCGATGCGCCGGCAGGTCTCGCGCAGCTGGTCATCGGTGGCCGTGAAGCAGGCGAAGCCCTGGTCGATGACCCCCGCGTGGCCCTGGTGAGTGCCACCGGCAGCACGCGCATGGGCCGTGAAGTCGGGCCGCGTGTAGCCGCACGTTTCGGGCGCAGCATCCTGGAACTTGGCGGCAACAATGCCATGATCCTTGCACCCAGCGCCGACCTGGACCTGGCCGTGCGGGGCATTCTCTTCTCGGCAGTCGGCACTGCCGGGCAACGCTGTACCACGCTGCGCCGCCTCATCGTGCACCGTTCGATCAAGGACGAAGTGGTGGCTCGGGTCAAGGCCGCCTACGGCAAGGTGCGCATTGGCGACCCGCGCAAGGACAACCTGGTTGGGCCCCTGATCGACAAGGCCTCATTCGATGCCATGCAAGGCGCCCTGGCCAAGGCTCGCGACGAAGGGGGCCAAGTGTTCGGGGGCGAGCGTCAGTTGACCGACCAGTATCCCAATGCTTATTACGTGTCGCCTGCCATTGCCGAAATGCCTGGGCAAAGCGAGGTGGTGCGCCATGAAACGTTCGCGCCGATTCTCTATGTACTGGCTTACGATGACTTCGACGAAGCCTTGCGGCTGAACAACGAAGTCCCGCAGGGCTTGTCGTCCTGCATCTTTACCACCGATCTACGCGAGGCTGAGCGTTTCCAGAGCGCGGCTGGTAGCGATTGCGGTATCGCCAACGTCAACATCGGCACCAGCGGTGCCGAAATCGGCGGGGCGTTCGGGGGTGAGAAGGAGACCGGTGGTGGCCGTGAGTCCGGTTCAGATGCCTGGAAAGGCTATATGCGCCGTCAGACCAACACCGTGAACTACTCCCGTGAGTTGCCACTGGCGCAAGGCATCGTGTTCGACTGATCAGCGTAATGGTGTAGAACCAGGGGCACGGCCCCTGGTGGGCGACCAAGCCCGCGGCCATCAGGATCGGTGTGCTTGCACCGCTATCTGGGCATGCGGGCTTGGCTGCGAAAGGCCGCACGGCGGTCTCGAACAAGAATAAATTGCGGGAGCCGGGCCATGTCCGAACTGCGTCAAGAATGCTTGTGGGAATGCGTCACCGTGCCGAGCGTGACTGTCCAGGCCGTGGCGGGGGAGTACCACGCCGATGTCTGCGTGATCGGCGGCGGCATTACCGGATTGTCAGCAGCCATTCACCTGCTCGAGCAGGGCAAGTCGGTGATCGTACTGGAGGCCTGGAAAGTGGGCCACGGCGGCTCCGGCCGTAATGTCGGTCTGGTCAATGCCGGTACCTGGATTCGCCCGGATGATGTCGAGGCCACCCTGGGTCAGAAACAAGGCAGCCGGTTGAACACGGTGCTGGGTCAGGCCCCGGCCGATGTGTTCGCCATGATCGAACGCCTGGGCATCGACTGTCAGGCGCGGCACCAGGGCACCCTGCACATGGCACATAACGCGACCGGCATCGCCGATCTGCAGGCCCGCCACGAGCAATGGCGACGGCGCGGTGCCGATGTCGAACTGCTGACCGGCGCACAGTGCCAGGAATATTGCGGCACCGACAAGATCGCCGCCGCCCTGCTGGACCGGCGCGCCGGCACCATCAACCCGATGGGCTACACCCAGGGCCTGGCAGCTGCCGTGGTGCGCCTGGGTGGCAAGCTGTTCCAGCAGTCCGCAGTCCAGGGCCTGACGCGCGAAGGTGACAGCTGGCGTGTGCAGACTGCACGCGGTTCGGTTCGCGCCGAGAAGGTGGTGATCTCCACTGGCGCCTACACCGAAGGGGACTGGAGCAACCTGCAAAAGCAGTTCTTCAAAGGCTATTACTACCAGGTCGCCTCCAAGCCATTGCAGGGCGCGCAGGCCGACAAGGTACTCCCTCACGGCCAAGGCTCCTGGGATACCCGCACCGTGCTCAGCAGTATCCGTCGCGATGATCAGGGCCGTTTGCTGCTCGGTAGCCTGGGCCGGGTCGACAATAAACCCGCGTGGTTCGTGCGCAGCTGGGCCGACCGTATCCAGCGTCACTACTACCCGACGCTTGGCAAGGTCGAATGGGACATGCACTGGACCGGCTGCATCGACTTTACGCCCGACCACCTGATGCGTTTGTTCGAACCCGCCCCAGGGTTGGTGGCGGTCACCGGCTATAACGGGCGCGGCAATACCACTGGCACCGTCATTGGCCGGGCGTTCGCCGAGTTTCTGTCCAAAGGGGAAGCCGCCAGCCTGCCGATACCGTTCTCGACCATGAAAGGCGTGAGCGCGACCTCACTGCGCACCGCGTTCTACGAGTCCGGGTTCTCGCTGTACCACGCCGGCCAGTGCCTGCGCGTGGTGCTGTAAGGCAACGCTCCGCAACGGCAGGTGACGCGTCATTTGTGCAGCCAGCTCAGGAAACCGCCTTTCTTGATGGAAGCAGGCTTGTGCAAGAGCAGCGAATCGCGACCCTGACGTCGGACGCGTTGCAGTTTGCCCAAGGCGGTCTGCACATCGCCGTGCTGCTGCAGATACGCTTTGACTCGTTGCTTGTCGATGCGATACAGCAGGCAACTGGTCAAGGTTCTGAACTCCACCAGCGAGTCGTCTTCATAGACGAGCCCGTCGATACCCAGTACTTCACCTGGGCCCATGCGTCCGGCCTCCAGGCGCTTGCCATCTTCCAGCACCGCCGCTGATACGACACCTCGCCCTATGACCAGCACGTGTTCGGACTGCTTGCCCACCTCCAGGATCGTTGTGTCAGCCAGGTACTCAACGGCGATCATGTGTTGGCTCAGTGCGTCGCGCTCTTCATCACTCAGCGCGCGGAACACCCGTACTTCGTCCAGCACCTCCCGTTGACGGCTACGCGGCGCCGTCGCCAGGTCCTGGTTCCAGATGACCCCGTTCGCTTCCAGGTGCCGATGGGCCAGGTCGAACAACTGGTTGCGCGTAGCGTTCTTGGCGCTCATATCGGCGATGAAACCGCTGGCTTCGTATTCCACCGAATCGAGCGTCGCGGTTTTCACGGCCACCTTGGGGGCAGGTGAAGGGAGGAGCGCACGGGTACCGCGCAGCGCCTTTTCCAGCGCATCGAACACTTTGCCAGGGCGCACGCTTGCAGGCACGACCACGCTGATCGACACGCCATGCACATCAGTTGGACGGCTATGGTTGAGCAAGCGGGCCTTGGCAGCCACGGAGTTCGGAATGACCGCCAGGCTACCGCTGCTGGTGAGCAGCCGCGTGGCACGCCAGTCGATATCCAGCACCTTGCCCTCCGTGCCATCGATGGAAACGGCGTCACCGATCTGATAGGGCCGCGTGGTGTTGAGCACGATGCCGCTGAACACGTCCGCCAGGGTGCTCTGCAAGGCCAGGCCGATGACGATGGCCATCACTCCCGATGTGGCCAGCAGCCCTTTGACGGGCAATTGCAGTACATAGCCGGCCGCCGCCACCACCGCGGCGATGAAGATCAACGCCCCGAGCACATCCTGCAGCAACCGGCCGCCGTGGCTGCCGCGCGCCACCAACAGCAGGCCGAAAACCACCGTGACGGTGCGCGCGCCAAACAGCCACCATGCGATGGCAAGCACCGTGGCCAGCAAGTTGCGGGCAACGTCGTCGGCCCAGGGCGCGGGCTGTAGCGGGCTCATCCCTGCCGCCACCAGCACTAGGCTGAAGAGCAGGAACAGCGTCAGCCGCGCGGCTATTCGCCAGGCATGGCGCTGTGCCGGGATCAGCTGCCAAACGATCAAGTCGAGCAACAACAAGGTGGTGCCGAGCAGCAGTGGGGAGGACTGGATGAACGCCAGCATGATGGTCTCGGGACAGGGAAGGGCTGCCGGTAGTAATAGAGCAGGTTCACGCAGGAGGCAATGGGCATGGCGTTGCATAGAACCGGCCCTACAGGGCGCTGAACCATCGTTCATAAAATAGAACGCTAAAGCCAAAAAACGCTATCTACCGCCGAAAACTGGATGGTTTTAATCTTCTCCCATCAACGCGAAACACCCCACCTACTGCAAATCACGACTACTGGAGCTACCGCCATGACTCAATTCAAATACAACCGCCTGAACAAAGACGACGCTGCCGTTCTGCTGGTCGATCACCAGGCTGGGTTGCTGTCGCTGGTGCGCGATATCGAGCCCGACACCTTCAAGAACAATGTGCTGGCCTTGGCGGACCTGGCCAAGTTCTTCAACCTGCCGACCATCCTGACCACCAGCTTCGAGCAAGGCCCCAACGGCCCATTGGTGCCAGAGCTCAAGGCCCTGTTCCCGGACGCGCCTTACATTGCGCGTCCTGGCCAGATCAACGCCTGGGACAACGAAGACTTCGTCAAGGCGGTGAAAGCCACTGGCAAGAAGCAGTTGATCATCGCGGGTGTCGTCACCGAAGTGTGCGTGGCCTTCCCGGCCCTGGCCGCCCTGGAGGAAGAATTCGAGGTGTTCGTGGTGACCGACGCGTCCGGCACCTTCAATGCCATGACCCGCGATGCCGCCCACGACCGCATGAGCCGTGCTGGCGCGCAGTTGATGACCTGGTTCGGCGTAGCCTGCGAACTGCATCGTGACTGGCGCAACGACGTCGAGGGCCTGGCCGCACTGTGCTCCAACCATATCCCTGACTACCGCAACCTGATGACCAGCTACAACGCCTTCAACGCCAGCAAGTAACCCCATCGCCGCGGGCACCCCGGCCGGTGCCCGCCGGGCCGCACACCTCGATAACGTTCAGCCCGTCCACTGTTGCCCAGCGCAAGCGGGCAGGCTCAGCCCAAGGAATGCAGATGAACACCGCCGCCCAAGACAACCGCGACGTGGTTACCCTGGTGATCCAGCACAAGGTCCGCGCCGCGTCACTGAACGACTACGAAGTGTGGCTCAAGCATGCGGTAGGCACCGCCCGCCGCCAGGCGGGGCACCTGGACGTCAATGTCATTCGACCCGATGAGGGCGGTCTACACTTCACCACCGTGGTCCGGTTCGCCAACGCCGACCTGTTGCAGGCGTGGGTCAACTCAGCAGAACGCCAGGCGATGGTCCGGGACGTGCTGCCGCTGCTCGACGGTGGTGACAGCCCTCAGGTCCATGAGGACCCGGAATTCTGGTTCACCCCACCCGGCACCCGCGCCGTACCACCACCGCGTTGGAAACAGGCGGTGCTGACGTACCTGGTGATCTGCCCGATGACGTTGGTGGTGCCGCACCTGCTGGCCCCGTTATTCGAACGTTTGCCACAACTGGCTGGCCCGGTCAGAGGCACCCTGATCGGTAACCTGTTCGTCATCTTGCCTGTGGTGTTCTACATCATGCCCTGGATCACCCGCCGTTGCGCCCATTGGCTGCGCGGCTGAACAAGCCTTTTTCCACGTACCACTAGGAGATACCGATATGAGCACGTTCCAAACGCGTGATGGCACTTCGATCTATTTCAAGGACTGGGGTACTGGCAAGCCGGTACTGTTCAGCCATGGTTGGCCGCTGGATGCCGACATGTGGGACACGCAGATGGAGTACCTGGCCAGCCGCGGCTACCGGACCATCGCCTTTGACCGCCGTGGCTTCGGGCGGTCGAGCCAGCCGTGGACCGGCTACGACTATGACACCTTCGCCGATGACATCGCGCAATTGATCGAGCACCTGGACCTGCGTGAGGTCACCCTGGTGGGCTTTTCGATGGGGGGCGGTGATGTCAGCCGCTATATCGGTCGCCACGGTACCGGGCGGGTGGCTGGGCTGGTGCTGCTGGGGGCCGTCACGCCTGTATTTGGCAAGCGCGCAGACAATCCGGACGGGGTGGACCTGTCGGTGTTCGAAGGGATCGAGGCCGGGCTGCGGGCCGACCGCGCCCAGTTCATCGCCGACTTCGCGGCCCCGTTTTACGGGCTGAACCAGGGGCAGCAGGTGTCCCAGGGCGTGCAGACGCAGACCTTGAACATCGCGCTGCTGGCCTCGCTCAAGGCCACGCTGGACTGCGTGACGGCGTTCTCGCAGACCGATTTCCGGCAGGACCTGGCCAAGGTCGACGTGCCCACCTTGGTGATTCACGGCGACGCCGACCAGGTCGTGCCCTTCGAAACCACCGGCAAGCGCGCCGCGCAGTTGATCGCCGGCGCCGAGTTGAAAGTGTATGCCGGTGCGCCGCATGGGTTCGCAGTGACCCATGCGCAACAGCTGAACGAAGATCTGCTGGCGTTTCTCCAGCGCTGAGCCAGACAGGCAAGCGGCGTCGCGACGCCGCCGCTGCGCCTGACCTATGAACTCCATTCCAAGGAGGCCCTATGGACGCCGATCTGATTCTGTTCAACGGCAAGCTGCACACCGTCGACCGCGAGAACCCCAACGCCACCGCCGTGGCCATCAAGGATGGCCGTTTTATCGCCGTGGGCAGCGATGCCGAGGCCATGGCCCACAAAGGAACGGCCACTCAGATTGTCGACCTGCGCCGGCGCACCGTCATTCCCGGGCTCAACGACTCGCACCTGCACCTGATCCGCGGGGGCCTCAACTACAACTTGGAGCTGCGCTGGGAAGGGGTGCCGTCGGTGGCCGATGCCCTGCGCATGCTCAAGGACCAAGCCGCACGTACGCCGACCCCGCAATGGGTCAGGGTGGTGGGTGGCTGGAACGAGTTCCAGTTCGCCGAAAAGCGCATGCCCACCCTCGAGGAAATCAACCAGGCTGCCCCGGATACCCCGGTGTTCCTGCTGCACCTGTACGACCGGGCGTTGCTCAATCGTGCAGCGCTCAAGGCTGTGGGCTATGACAAGACCACGCCCAATCCGCCTGGCGGGGAAATCCAGCGTGACACGTTCGGCAACCCCACGGGCATGCTGATCGCGCGGCCGAACGCCATGATTCTCTACGCCACGCTGGCAAAAGGCCCCAAGCTGCCACTCGAATACCAGGTCAACTCCACGCGCCAGTTCATGCGCGAACTGAACCGATTGGGGCTGACCAGCGCCATCGATGCCGGTGGCGGCTACCAGAATTTCCCGGACGATTATTCGGTGATCCAGGAGCTGGCCGACAAGGGTCAACTGACGGTGCGCATCGCCTACAACCTGTTTACCCAGAAGCCCAAGGAAGAGCTGGACGATTTCCGCAAGTGGACTGCCAGCGTCAAGCTGCACAGTGGCACCGATTTCCTGCGTCACAACGGTGCGGGCGAAATGCTGGTGTTCTCGGCGGCTGACTTCGAAGACTTTCTGGAACCGCGCCCGGACCTGCCGCAGACCATGGAGCAAGAACTGGAGCCGGTGGTGCGGCACTTGGTCGAGCAACGCTGGCCGTTCCGTCTGCATGCGACCTATGACGAGTCGATCACACGCATGCTCGACGTGTTCGAGAAGGTCAACCGCGACGTACCGTTCAACGGCTTGCCGTGGTTCTTCGATCATGCCGAAACCATCACGCCCCGTAACATTGAGCGGGTACGCGCCCTGGGTGGCGGCATTGCCATTCAGGACCGCATGGCCTTCCAGGGCGAGTATTTCGTCGACCGCTATGGCGCCCAAGCGGCGCAGCAGACACCACCGATCAAGCGCATGCTGGAGATGGGGGTGCCGGTAGGGGCGGGCACCGATGCGACCCGCGTGTCCAGCTACAACCCGTGGACTTCGCTGTACTGGCTGGTCAGCGGCAAGACCGTTGGCGGCATGGCACTGTATCCCGAAGGGTTGAGCCGGGACACGGCCTTGCAGCTGTTCACCCAAGGCAGTGCCTGGTTTTCCAGTGAGCAGGGCAAGAAGGGGCAGATCAAGGTCGGTCAGCTCGCCGACCTGGCGGCGCTGTCGCAGGATTTCTTCTCGGTGGAGGAAGAGGCGATCAAGGGTATCGAGTCGGTGCTCACCCTGGTAGACGGCAAGGTCGTATACGGCGCCGCCGAGTTCGACAAGCTGGGGCCACCGCAGGTGCCTGTGTTGCCTGAGTGGTCACCGGTCGCCAAGGTGCCCGGCCACTGGCGCGTGGGCACCCCCTCGCTGGCAGCCATGGCACACCAGTGCTCGGGCCCGTGCGGTGTCCATGCCCACAGCCATGAAAAGGCCCGGCATTCCAGCGTGCCGGTCAATGACTTCCAGGGGTTCTGGGGCGCGTTGGGTTGCTCGTGCTTTGCCTTCTAGGCCGAGATGCTGAGGGCTGTGCAGCAACCCGTCGCAGCCAGCCTGCAAGTACAGCGCAGGCCTCAACCCGCTTAACTCTGTGAAAGCGGCCTTGCCGGGGCGACGAACCGACCGCAATGGGCCGCACAGCGGCCCCAAGGTTTCAGCTTGGCAGCTCATTTTGCCGGGGCCGCTTTGCAGCCCATCGCGATCAGTGAGCGCCCCCATCACCAGCCGCCCACTCCCCCTGAAACTGTAGCGGCGGGACATTTTGGGCGGTGGCCATGGGCGTTGCAGGCTCGAACCTCAAGCCATGTCGCAAAGCGCAAATTCGTCCGCCAGGTGATCGATCAATGCCCGCACCGAAGGCAGCAAGCCGCGTCGTGAGGGGAAGATCGCGTGCACGATGCCACTGCGCGGGTACCAGCCTGGCAGCAACTCCACCAGGCGGCCCGCTGCCAGGTCGTCACGCACGGCCACCCGTGGCAGGTGCGCAATGCCGATACCCGCCACTACGAAATGGCGCAGGGCGAACAGGTCGTCGGTGACCATGCGCGGCATGTGCGGTATGACGATGCTCTGGTTGTTGTCACCGTCTCGGGACAGCTCCCAGTGATACTCCCGCTGGGCACTGCCCCAATGCAAGCTGGGCAGCGTGCCCAGTAGCTGAGGATCGAAACCGTCGGGCAATTGCGCCAGGTGGTGGGGATGGCCTACCAGGCACTGGGTGCTGTCGCTCAGCACCTTCATCACCATGTCCGTGTTTTCCAGCGGCGGAAAACGAACACGCAGGGCAATGTCGAAGCCTTCATCCAAGAGATCGACGCGCCGGTTGGTGCTTTCGATGAACAGCTCCACCTGCGGGTACTTGAGCATGTAGCGCGTCAACATCGGCCCGACCCAAGCGTTGAGCAGGGTGGTCGGGCAACTGATGCGCACCAGCCCTCGTGGTTCGCTGCGGTTGCGCTCGATGATCTCGGCCGCACCCTCGGCTTCGACGCGCATGGCCAGGCAGCGGTTGTAATAAGCCTGGCCGATCTCGGTCAGTGCGAAGCGGCGGCTGGTGCGCTGCAGCAAGCGCACGCCCAGACGCTCTTCGAGCTCGGCAATGCGTCGGCTGAGTTTCGACTTGGGCATGTTCAGCGCCCGACCCGCCGGGGCGAAGCCACCGTGCTCGACCACCTGCGTGAAGTAGTAGAGCGAGTTGAGGTCTTCCAAGAATGCGTCTCCACAGAACCCGCCAAGGGCGGCCTGCGCAGTTTAACGTTCCTGGAAGCTGGATGCCGCATCTGGCGCTTGGGCCGCAGCGCGTGCGTGCTTGCCCTGGCCCGAGCGCCAGTGCAGGTTCAGTTCTGGACGCTTTGCACCGAGCCGCCATCGACCCGCAGGTTGCTGCCATTGATGAACGAAGCCCGCTCCGAAACCAGCAGCGCGATCGCGGCCGCGACCTCTTCTGGCTTGCCTCGGCGCTTCTGTACGATGCCGGGTCGTTCCTCTTCCAGGAAGCTTTCGATGGCCTCCTCGAAGCTCACGCCTTTCTCTTCGGCGCGCTGCTTCATCATGCCATCGGTCATGTTGGTTTCAATAAATGCCGGCGATACCGTGTTGCACAGCACCCCATGCGCCGCTTCCTTGTAGGACAGGTTCTTGATGAACGCGGCCAGTGCGGCCTTGGCGACGTTGTACACCGCCTCTTCCCAGTAAGGCTGCACGGCATTCTCGGAGGTGATGCACACCAACCGCCCCCAGCCCCGTTTGCGCATCGCCGGAACGGTGGCCCGCGCCACGCGCACGGCGGTGAAGAAGTCGGTATCCCAGGCTTCCTGGTAATCCTCATCCTTCATTTCCAGCGGGTCACCCTTGGCGCCTGTTACACCCGCGGTGTGCACCACGATGTCCACCTGACCAAACCGCTCTTCGGCTTGCCGAACCAGGCCGTTCACCTCGTCCTGATTGGTCATGTCTGCCGCGATCAGCAACGGGTCACCGCCCAACGCCTTGACGGCATCTTCGAGCTTGTCCTGGTCGATGTCAGTCAACACCAGCTTCACACCTTCCTCGGCGAGGAGGTGGGCAGTGGCCAGGCCAATGCCGCCAGCTGCACCGCTGATCAGGGCCACACGGTTTTTCAAACCTAAATCCATCAACGATCTCCCAGGGAAAGTTCAGCAGCGATTGGTCTTGCGAAATCAAGCATCGGCTCGGCCAATGCCTGAGGGGTCTGGTAAGGCATCAGGTGGCCCGCACCGGGCAGGGTAAGCAAGGTGCCGTTGGGGAAGTGCGACAAGGTGGTGCGCCGCTGCTCTTGGGCGTCGGGCACCTGCTGGTCATCGGCGCCGCAGATCAGCAGGGCCGGATAGGGCAGCAGGCCGATGCGATCGCTCCAGTCCTCGCGACTGCCGTGATCGACCCAGGCACGCCAGGCGTCAAGGTTGACGGCCTGGGCGTCGGCGATGGCGACTTCGCGCAGCGCATCGGGCAGCCTGTGGTAGCTCGAGTCGTCGACGAAGGCTTCGGCTTGCTCCCGGCTGGCGGTGTAGGCCCGTTGCTGGTCGCGGTCTTCATCGCTCATCGGCTGGGGGCCGGGAGGCGATGGGGCCACCAGGATCAGGCCCCGAAGGTAGTCCGGGCGACGAGCGGCCAGCACGACCGCGACTTTGCCGGTCATCGAGTGGCCAACGAGGATGCAGTGCTTGAGCCCAAGCTCACGGATGCTCGCATCGACCTGATCGGCCATTTCTTCAACGGTATAGCCGGTGACGGCATTGGCATCGCCGTACCCGGGTGTGTTCAGGGCGATGCAGGCATGCGCTCGGTCTAGGTAAGGGACCGTGGCGGACCATGTTCGGTGCGAACCACCCAGAAAATGCATCAACACGAAGGTAACGGGACCGCGGCCTTGCTGGCTGTGTGGGAGCATCGAGCACCTGAAATCGTTCGCTTTGTAGATGGAAAGCGAAGCGGCTGGGGAAGTTCATTCAGGCATTGAGGGCGCTGGACAGCCTTGTTTCTGCCGGGGGGCGGGCACCAGGGTTCGCCCCTCAACCACTCCCGGGACGGTACTGCAGGGCCTCAGCCAGGTGCGTCCGGTCAAGATGGTTAGATCAGCAGCTCGTAGTTCGAGAGGTGCTTGACGGTCTCTGGGAGCCGCTGCTTGAGGAGGATGTCCAGCAGCTCGCGGGGTGAGTAAACCGGATTGTTAAGGGCTGCGCGCTGCTTCTGGACGGCCTTGAGCACAGCTGCCTGATCAAGGTCCCAGATGTCGGAGAGGAATACATCGGGATGCAACGCCTCGATCTCAAAACGTTTCAGAATCTCGGCCGGAAAATCTTTGCGGTTGTACGTGACAATCACCGAGGCGCCACATTTGATCGCTGCTGCCAAGACGTGTCTATCGTCTTCGTCTGGAAGGTCAAGCCCCTGCACAAGTGGCTCGTAGTCATTTACCAGAGAGTCAGGAATCGCCCGATTCATGAGTCCGACTGTGCGATAAAGTTGTGTTTCTGACACGTCGGGACGGTTTCTTAACACGTTTCGTGTCCATTCATCGTGGATTTGCTCGGACCAGCGCGCGCGATACGCGCCAGTCAGAGCCAGATGCATCAATAGGTCACGCAATGGTGCTGGATAAAGCACGCAGGCGTCGTAGATAACTGTAAAAGGTGAGTGCCTCATTGATAGCCCATATTAAGTTCTTGGGCTTGTGCAGCCAGTTCATCCATGGCGGCCTGGCTTGCTTTATCACGATCGGCCTTGTAGGCCATTAGGTCAGTAAATTTTACACGGCGGTGGCTGCCGGTTTTGGTGTGTGGGATTAGCCCCTCATCCAGCAGCTTGACCAAGTGAGGACGCGAGACGTTGAGCATATCGGCGCCCTCCTGGGTGGTCAGTTCCGCATGGATAGGCACCACCTTTACGGTGTTGCCCAAGGCCAGCTCGTTGAGTATGTCGCCAAGCAATCTGAGCGCGAACGTTGGCAGTTCAACAGTCTGCCGTTGCTGGGCTTCATCTACCAACTCAATGCGCTGAGTATCCAACTTGGTTGAGACGAACGCGGCAATCTGGCGGCTTGACTCAATAGCCGCGGTGATCGCTTTTTCATCTGGAAGGATGGCTTGAGCGAGATCGGCGGTAGTCATGGGTTGTCTCCAGTCGTTAAAAAGAATTCCGGCGCCTAGTACGACAGATAGCCAATTTATATTCGAAACAAACGAAATGCACAATATTCGAAACAAACGAAACGGCGAGTAGTGCTTGGGGAGGAGCGTCTACCCACCTGGAGGTTGATGCGATGTACAGGAGGTGAGGTGCTCCGGCCTGGTCAAGTGCTTCCAGCTACCGCGTTCGCCTCTCAACCACTCCCGGGACGGTACTGCAGGGCCTCAGCCAGGTGCGCCCGGCCAATTGCCGTGCATCCCTCGAGGTCTGCCAGTGTTCTGGCGACCTTGAGCAATCGGTGTGCTGCTCGCAGCGACAGCGTCAATCGTTCACAGGCGCCTTCCAACCAAGCCTGATCAGGTGCTGCCAAGCTACAGTGCTGGCGCAGGCCATCGAGGTTGAGGAATGCATTGGCGCACCCTTGCCGACGTTGTTGCACCTCCCGGGCGTGCGCGACCTGAAGGGCGACGTCGGCGCTGCTTTGCCCGCAAGGCTGGTTGTTGAGCGTGGTGCTCTCGCGCGCCACGGTCAGGTGCAAGTCGATCCGGTCCAGTAGCGGGCCTGACAGTTTGTTGCGATAACGGGATATCTGCTCGGTGCTGCAGCGGCATCGCTCTGTAGGGTCGCCCAGGTAGCCGCAAGGGCAGGGGTTCATGGCAGCGACGAGCTGAAAGCGGGCGGGAAAGCGCACTTTATCCCGCGCCCTGGCGATTACGATCTCGCCAGATTCCAGGGGTTCACGCAGCACTTCCAGTACCCGGCGCTCGAATTCGGGCAACTCGTCCAGAAACAGCACCCCGTGGTGGGCCAAGGTGATTTCCCCGGGCTGCGGCCGGCTTCCGCCACCCACCAGCGCAGGTCCGGAGGCGGAATGATGAGGGTGGCGAAACGGCCGTTGTGGCCAGCTGTTCAGCGGGGTGTGCCCGCTGACCGACTGGATGGCGGCGACCTCCAGCGCTTCATGCTCATCCAGCGGTGGCAGCAGGCCCGGCAGGCGGCTGGCCAACAAGGTTTTGCCAGTACCTGGCGGCCCGGTGAAAAGCAGGTTGTGCGCCCCGGCAGCGGCCAGTAGCAGCGCGCGTTTGGCCGCCAGTTGCCCCTGCACCTCGCTCAGGTCGGGGTAGGGGCGAGGGTTCAGGAGCAAGCCATTGGCGGCATAGGCAGCTAGCGGTACCTGTCCGTTCAGGTGGGCCACCAGCTCCAATAGATGGCCTACGGCATACACCACCAGGCCACTGGCAAGGCTGGCTTCCTCGGCATTTTCACGGGGCACTACCAGTGCCCGCCCCGCCTGGCGTGCGGCAAGCGCTGCGGGCAAGACGCCCTGTACCGGCCGCAACGCGCCCGACAGTGCCAGCTCGCCCAGGCATTCGAGCTCGGCCAGGGTGGCCACGGGCACCTGGGCATCGGCGGCCAGGATGCCCAGGGCGATGGCCAGGTCGTAGCGGCCACCGTCCTTGGGCAGGTCGGCCGGAGCGAGGTTTTGCGTGATGCGCCGGGCTGGGTAGTTCAGGCCACTGTTGACGATGGCACTGCGCACGCGGTCCTTGCTTTCCTTGACCGTGGTTTCGGGCAAGCCGACCAGTGTGAGATGAGGCAAGCCATTGGCCAGGTGGGTTTCAACGCTGACGGCCGGGGCCTGCACGCCTACCTGGGCGCGGCTGTGAACAAGGGCTAAAGACATGGGCGCTCCATTCGCTGCCAAGACCGCTTCCTGCGGATGGACCCAGCATAGCGAGCCGAGACGGGGCAGGGGATGCCAGTGTGCTTCTGATCATTTCTACCTGTGCACCGCCTAGAAATGGATCCAATAGTTTTGCGCAGCGGCCTTCTTTGGCTTAGTGTTGTTCAAGCAAACCACCGATGCCATGGGATGGCACCGCTTCGACCTTGAAATGGACTTGAGGTATTGCGCTGTGCAAACGCTCACCCACACCCGTGAGGTTATTCGCGAACTGGTTCAGACCAACGCGTTCGTCGAGCTCAATCGCTATTTCGATTCCCTGGAGGCTCGCTGGTACCAAGCACCCCCGGGCGAGTTCCCGGCCTATCTCTCAGCCGTCGAGAGCCATCTGCTGGTCGACCCGGACCAGGGGGACAGGGCGCTGAGCCAAGTGCTTCGCGCCTGGATCGATGCCTGCCCCAGGGCCTATCACCCGCAGGTCGTCATGGGCTTCTACTGCCTTAGCCGTGCCTGCCAGGTGGACCACGGCGGCGCCCGCACACCGGCACGCTGGCTGGCGATCGAGCAAATGTGCGAAACCGCCACTGCCCATTTACTCAGAGCCTTGGCCCGTTCGCAGCGGCCGGTCGCGGCTGCCATAGGCTTGCAGTTGCTCAGTGCCAGGTTTCGCGAGCCGGGCTGGCTGGTCGAGCTGTTCAATGAGCAGCCAGCCCGCTTCAGGCCCAGTACACATGCGGACGTGGAGGTGCAGGAGGCTGCCGCGCCGTATTTGGTCAGGCATGGCGTGATGCCTTTGGCCGAGCTGCCTCGGATGTTGCCCGATGGACTTGAGCCGCGCACAGAGCGCCAGGAGCCGCAGGCCTATTGGCTGAGCCAGGCACTGACCGCACGGCCGGGCTGCTTCGAGGCCATCAAGGCCCACGCGTTGTATCTATTGCAGGACCGACGTGGGCAAGTCGAGTCCATAGAACGGTTGGTCAACATGCCGGCTTGCCGGGGCTGGAGCGAGCCGTTGCGCAACGCGCTGCGATGGATGGCCGTGGAAGCACGCTTGAAACGCCCAAGTGCCGAACGCCCAAGCGCAGTGGCCAAGTACCAGCAATTGTTCGAAGACTGGGCCGTGCGCCCACTGCGGCCTAGGGAGACTGCCGTATTGCTGGCATGGCGCGGTGCGTTGCAGGCGAGCGTTTGGGGCGACCATGACAAGGCACTGGCCGATTTTACCCAAAGCCTTGCATGCCCTGCCGACCTGGGCGGCATCCAGGCGCTGGGACCACCGCTTCGGCATTTGGTCATCACGGCTTTGACACGCAGCACTGCGCACGAGCAGGCACTGCTCAATACCGCGATTCTTCGCCTGAGCGATGGCCGCTCCCACGCCGCTGCCTGCGCGCTGCGGGCCGCGGGACATCACTTTGGCTTGTGGGGCCTGGCGCGCAGCGGCGATCAAGCCAAACGCTGGCTGACGATTGCGATCAAGCGCCAGCGGGCGGGTCAGGCTCCCGGCCTGAAAATCCTGGAACTGGCCCGCTTGCTCTGGTCCCATGATCGGCATGAGGTTGCCTACTATTTGCTTCAAGGCGGTGCCGAGCAAGCCCTGTCAGGTGCGGCGTTGAGCCTGTTCGAGCTTCACCAGGGTGAGTGGAGCGATACCCCTGGGCGATACATGGACTGTGAAGTGGCTGAGCAATGGTTGCTGCGCGCCGTCCAGACAGGGAGTCGCCAGGCCAAATACCGGTTGGCCTGCTTGCAGATGCAAGGGGGGACGAACCTGGGTGATCGAGAAAAAATGCTCGAGGTCAGGCGCCTGTTGATAGACGCCCTGGGCAATGCTCAGACCAATGCCTGCGCACGGTTGCACCTGGGCATATTGCTGCGCCAGTTTGGCCAGCCGCGTGAGCGAGCCGAGGCGGTCGCCTACTTGCTGAGCCTGGTGGAGCACCCGGACAGCGCTATTGCAGCACGTGCCAGTGCCGAGCTGGGGCTTGCCTGGATGCAGGGGCAAGGTACACGCAGGCAAAGCCGCTATGCAGCCATTGAGTGGGTGACCCATGCGGCGAGCCTGCGACCTGGCGACACAGCCATCGAAGACATTCACGCCGAAGTCCTCAATTCGCGCAACAGGGTACGGACGCTGTTCACGCAATACGGCGCCGCGTTGTTCCGGGGCACCCTACGCCCCAGCGAACTGCCGCCCAAACCTGGCCTGGATCGACCGGCCAGCAGGCTTGAAGCGCGCTGAAAGTCGATAGGAGGCTGGGTCACGCAGCTTTGGTGTCAGCGCTTGCCTTCCAGGCGCGCTTCGAGTTCTGCGACTTGTTGTTCCAGCGCCTCCAGGCGAGCCCGGGTGCGTGCCAGCACCACCATCTGACTGTCGAACTCCTCGCGGCTGACCACGTCGAGCTTGCTCAAAGCGCCTTGCATCAAGGCCTTGAACTGGCTTTCCAGCTCGGCCCGAGGCTGGGTGTTGTCGCTGCTGAACAGGCGCGAGGCCTGGTCGCTCAGGGCGTCGAGAAGGGCTTTGGGCGCGAGCATGAGGGTGTCCACCAGTGTCGAGAAATGGCGGCCAGTGTAGCACGCACCCTTGTGCCTCCCATGACGAGGCGGTGTTGCACGTTTTTCGCGCAAAGCCCGAACCAGCCTCGCACCGTATGGGTGCACAGGTTGAGTGCTGGCGATTAGCCAAAGCTGTAACGTCGGGCCAACCCCCTGATTTCGCTGGTGTTCACAGACCTGGCAAGGTTTCTGCAAAGTGCTAAGCGAGCCATGCACTGATGCAGTTCCTTGTGACCAGGCAGTGCGCATGCCGACGACGCGTTACAAAAGGCAACCGCTGCGCTTAGACTTGAGACGGGTTTGTTTTCCTGGGGCAAGTCCACCAAATCGGGAGAGAGTTTCATGAAGCTAGTCACAGCCATCATCAAGCCGTTCAAGCTGGACGACGTGCGCGAGTCACTGTCGGAAATCGGCGTGCAGGGCATCACCGTCACCGAAGTCAAAGGCTTCGGGCGTCAAAAGGGTCACACCGAACTGTATCGCGGTGCCGAATACGTGGTCGATTTCCTGCCCAAGGTGAAGATCGATGTTGCTATCGATGACAAAGACCTGGATCGGGTAATCGAGGCCATCACCAAGGCTGCCAACACCGGCAAGATCGGTGACGGCAAGATCTTCGTGGTGAATCTGGAGCAGGCGATCCGCATCCGTACCGGCGAGACCGATACCGACGCGATCTAAGCAGCAACACAAGCCTCACCAAACCCAACGCCCCAGGAGAAAACAACATGACTCTGCGTAAGATCGCAGGGCTAGGAGCCCTATTGTCCTTCGTCATGCCAGGGCTCGCCCTTGCAGAGGAGGCCGCGCCAGCACTCAACTCCGGCGACACCGCCTGGATGCTCACCGCCACGGCGCTCGTGCTGTTCATGACCATCCCAGGCCTGGCGCTGTTCTACGGCGGCATGGTGCGCTCCAAGAACGTGCTGTCGGTGATGATGCAGTGCTTCGCCATCACTGGCTTGATGAGCATTCTCTGGGTCGTCTACGGGTACAGCATGGCCTTCGATACCACCGGTATGGAGAAGGGCGTACTCAATTTCAACTCCTTCGTCGGCGGCTTCTCCAAGGCATTTCTCAGCGGCGTGACGCCTGACAGCCTGACCTCGGCCACGGCGCTGTTCCCTGAAGCAGTGTTCATCACCTTCCAGATGACGTTCGCCATCATCACCCCAGCCTTGATCGTGGGTGCCTTCGCCGAACGCATGAAGTTCTCGGCCATGCTGGTGTTCATGGGCATCTGGTTCACCCTCGTCTATGCTCCGATCGCCCACATGGTATGGAGCGGTGACGGTGCCCTGATGTGGGATTGGGGCGTGCTGGACTTCGCGGGCGGCACCGTCGTGCACATCAACGCTGGTATCGCAGGCCTGGTCTGCTGCCTGGTACTGGGCAAGCGTAAAGGCTATCCGACCACACCCATGGCACCGCACAACCTGGGCTATACGCTGATGGGTGCGGCCATGCTGTGGATCGGCTGGTTCGGTTTCAACGCCGGTTCGGCGGCTGCGGCCAACGGCACTGCGGGCATGGCCATGCTGGTCACCCAGATCGCCACGGCTGCCGCGGCATTGGGCTGGATGTTCGCCGAATGGATCGGTCACGGTAAGCCCAGTGCGCTGGGTATCGCCTCGGGCGTGGTCGCTGGCCTGGTTGCCATCACGCCAGCAGCGGGCACGGTGGGGCCGATGGGCGCGCTGGTCATCGGGCTGGCATCGGGCGTGATCTGCTACTTCTGCGCCACCAGCCTCAAGCGCAAGCTGGGCTACGACGACTCCCTGGATGCGTTTGGCGTACACGGCATCGGCGGTATCGTCGGCGCCATCCTGACCGGCGTGTTCGCAGCCCCGGCGCTGGGTGGCTTCGGCGCGGTCACCGATATCGGCATGCAGGTCTGGGTGCAGGCCAAAGGCGTGATCTTCACCGTGGCCTACACCGCCATCGTCACCTACATCATCCTCAAGGTCCTGGACCTGGTGATGGGGCTTCGGGTCAACGAAGAAGAAGAATCCGTTGGTCTGGATCTGGCGCAGCACAACGAACGCGGCTACAACCTCTAACAACGACGCTGCAGAAATGTGCCCGGCTCGCCGGGCATTTTTTCGTCTTGTGTTTAAGGTCGGCCTGATCAAGCGTGCGCGCAGGGGGCTGGCAAGGCGCTCACAAGCGGCACCTGCTGCCATTTTTTTTGATCACTTGCCCAGCATTTTCACGTGCGCAAACGGTTTATCCCGTCTATTTGTGACACGGGTACAAAACTTACAAAAGTTGGGGCATTCATGGCGCTTTGCTTTTTCTGCGAGCGCGCTAGAATGCGCGCCGAAGGGTGCTGGAACGTACATTCATCACCCCTGCCGGCCTTTGCCAGGCTGGCTAAAAAGCGCGTGGCCCAGCAGGGGTCACAGGTTTTGTGCGGCACTGCCACGTGCAGGCCCACCCGGGTACAGCCGTCCGTCAGATGCGTTGGCCCAAAGGCCGTGGTCGAACCCACGGCCAGTGGAATTTTCACCAGAAGCTGCCGGTCTACGGCAGCACTGGTCTCTAACTAACCTGCTTTTGCACGTCATGAGGTAGAACATGAGCGACGACGATCTGGAAAATGATGACCTCGAGGTCGGTGATGAAGACGAGGCTGATGACGGCCTTGAAGCGGCTGCCGATGATGTTGCAGAAGACGCTGGCGACGACGACAGCAGTCCTGCACCCGCTGCCAAGGGCAAATCCAAGGCGGCTGTCTCGGTAGACGAGATGCCCAGCCTGGAAGCTAAGCAAAAGGAGCGTGATGCCCTGGCCAAGGCCATGGAAGAGTTCCTGTCGCGTGGTGGCAAGGTTCAGGAAGTCGAGGCCAACGTGGTCGCCGACCCACCCAAGAAGCCGGACAATAAATACGGCAGTCGCCCTATCTAAGCGATGCCTTCGAAAAACCCGCCGTCGCTGCGGGTTTTTTTATGCCTGGCTTGCGCAGGGAGGTGCTGTCGGCAAGGTCATTGCCAGCGGGCGAGCACCTCGTGCAGGTGCGACAGGCGCTGAATTTCGGCGTCGGGTGCTTGCTCACCGGGCCACGCCTTGGCCTGGGGGTTGAACCAAACCGCGCGCAGCCCGGCGCGCTGAGCACCGGCAATGTCATCGCGAGGATGATCGCCGACGTGCACCGCTTCGCTGGCAGGCACGCCGCTGTGGCGCAGGGCCTCTACAAACGGGGCCGGGTCGGGTTTGCCGATGCCCAAGTCCTCCGCGCACAAGGCGAAGCGGAAATAATCGGCCAGCCCCAGCCGGCTGACATCGGCATTGCCATTGGTGATGACACCCAGGGCGTAATGCTGGCTCAGCAATTCCAGCATCGGTTGAACTTCCGGGAATATCTCGACCTTGTGCCTGGCCTGCAAGAACACCTCGAACCCCAGCTCGGCCAGTTGCTGTGCCTGCATCTGGCCGTAGCCGACGTCTTCGAGGGCGCGGGTCAGCACGCGGCGGCGTAAGGCGCTGATGCGGTGCTTGAGCTCGGGCTCTGCCAGGACGATCCGTTCCCGGATGGCGAACAGATGTTCGACAGGCACATCGCCCAGTAACGGGGCATTGGCTTGAAGCCAGTCGCGCAGCACGACTTCGGCACTGGCAATGACCGGCGCGGTGTCCCAAAGGGTATCGTCGAGGTCGAAGGTGATCAGCTTGATGTTCATCAGTCGTTGCCTTTGCTGCGTTTGGCCCTGGGATGGGCGCTGTCGTACACCGTTGCCAGGTGCTGGAAATCCAGGTGCGTATAGATTTGCGTCGTGCCGATGTCGGCGTGTCCGAGCATTTCCTGTACAGCGCGCAGGTCCTGGGACGATTCCAGCACGTGGCTGGCAAAGGAATGGCGAAGCATGTGTGGATGCAGGTGCTGGCCCAGCTCGCGTTCCCCGGCCACCTTGACCCGCTGTTGCACGGCGCGTGGGCTGATGCGATTGCCTTGCCGGGTGATGAAGACGGCGCGATCCCTGGGGTTGCCGGCGCCGCGCAGGCGGTACCACGCCTGCAGTGCCTCCCGCGCCTTGCGCCCTACCGGCAGCACGCGGGCCTTGCCGCCCTTACCCAGCACCTGTACCAGGCCACCGGCCAGGTCGACATGGTCGAGGTCAAGGTTGGTCAGCTCCGAAAGGCGAAGGCCCGAGGAATAGAACAATTCGAGAATGGCTTGATCGCGCAGGGCAATGAAATCATCGTCCACGCCGCCATCGAGCAGTTGCAAGGCACGGTCGGTGTCGAGCACCTTGGGCAATCGACGCTCCCCCTTGGGGGCGCTCAGGCCATTGGCAGGATCGTGCTGGCAAATCTTTTCGCGGTTGAGGTAACGGTACAGGCCCCGCACCGCCGATAGCAGCCTGGACAGGCTGCGCGAAGACTGGCCCTGGTGATGCTGGCGCGCGATCAGCTGGCGCAGGTGTTGAATCTGCAAGGCTTGCCAGCCACCAATAGCCTGCTCGCTGCAGTACGCCATGACCTTCTCCAGGTCCCGGCGGTAGCCCACAAGCGTGTGCTCGGAGACCTGGCGCTCATTGCGCAGGTGTGCGCAGTAAGCTTCCAGCTGGCGCTCCATCAGCGCACCGGGCGCAGGCTTTGGCTGACGCGGGGGACCACACGGCCCAGCACCTCGGCGATATAGCTCAGGAACAGCGTGCCGACACTGCTCTTGTAATGCTGCGGGTCGCGGCTACCAATGGCCAGCACCCCATGCAGCCCCTGGTGCTCCAAGGTCGCCACCGCGCTAGAGCCCACGTCGCGGCGTTGCTCCTCACCGAACAGAAACGCCAGCTCGTGCTCGCGCAGGCTGCCGCTGACGGTCTTGCCGCTACCGAGCAGCGGGCCGATCGCTTGCTGGGCTTCGGCGTTGCTGACCCAGCGCCCCACCGGCGCTACGTTGTCGCCAAACAGGATCAGGCTGACGAAAGGTACCTGGAACTCCTGACGCAGGCTGTCTTCGACGACCATCACCACGTCTTCCAGCGTGGTTGCATCGAGCAGGTCCAGGATCAGGCGTCTGGTCTTGTCGAACAACCGATCGTTGTCGCGGGCCACGTCCATCAACTGCGAAAGGCGGTGGCGCATCTCGATGTTGCGGTCGCGCAGCAACTTGAGCTGGCGCTCGACCAGCGAAACACTGTCACCGCGCTGGTGGGGAATGTGCTGCTCGACCAAGAGCTCATCATGCTCGGTGAAAAAGGTTGGATGAGCACGCAGGTAGGCGACCACCGCTTCGGCATCGAGCTCAGCGGCCTGCTGGGGTATATCCTTGGGGTGATCGGTCATGACGGTTACTCGCTTAGAATCGAACCTGTCCTTCGTAGACGCGTACGGCCGGGCCGGTCATCACCACCGGCTTGCCTGGCCCGGCCCACTCGATATGCAAGCGCCCGCCCGGCAGGTCAAGTGCGACGGGCGAGTCCATCCAGCCTTGGCTGATGGCCGCCACGGCAGCTGCACAGGCGCCAGTGCCACACGCCTGGGTTTCCCCAGCACCGCGCTCCCACACGCGCAAGTTGCCGCGATGGCGGTCAATGACCTGCAGAAAGCCGGCATTGACGCGCTGGGGGAAGCGCGGGTGGTGTTCGATCTTTGGCCCCAGCTGATGCACAGGGGCGCTGACCACGTCGTCCACGCGCAGTACGGCGTGAGGGTTGCCCATGGACACCGCGGCAATCGAATGCACCTGATCGTCTACCTCCAGCGGGTAGCTCACCGACTGCTCGTCGGCGACGAACGGGATGTCGGCAGGGACGAAGCGTGGCGGACCCATGTCGACACTGACCTGGCCGTCGTTCTGTACGTCCAGCACGATGATGCCGCTCTTGGTTTCCACGCGTATGCGCTTCTTGGCGGTCAGGCGCTTGTCGAGCACGAACCGCGCAAAGCAGCGTGCCCCGTTGCCGCACTGTTCCACTTCGGAGCCGTCGGCATTGAAGATACGGTAGCGGAAATCGACTTCCGGGTTATTCGGCGCCTCGACGATCAGCAACTGGTCGAAGCCGATGCCCGTGTGGCGATCGCCCCACTGCTTGGCGTGCTTGGGCTGGATGTGGGCGTGCTGGCTTACCAGGTCCAGGACCATGAAGTCGTTGCCCAGCCCATGCATCTTGGTAAAACGCAGCAGCATGGGCTTACTCCGGCAGCAGGCTTTCGCCAGCGTACAATTCGGCGATGGTTTCGCGGCGGCGTACTTCGAAAGCCTGGTCGCCGTCGACCAGTATTTCCGCACAACGGCCACGGGTGTTGTAGTTGGAGCTCATCACGAAACCATAGGCGCCCGCTGACTGAACGGCCAGCACGTCACCCTCGGCGAGGTTCAGAACCCGGTCCTTGCCCAGGAAGTCGCCGGTTTCGCAGATCGGGCCGACCAGGTCATACGGGCGACCTTCGCCTTCACGCGGCTTGACTGCACAGATGCCCATCCAGGCCTGGTACAGGGCTGGGCGGATCAAGTCGTTCATGGCCGCATCGATGATGGCGAAGTCCTTGTGTTCGGTATGCTTGAGGTACTCCACACGGGTCAGCAGTACGCCAGCGTTGGCCACGATGTAGCGCCCCGGCTCGAATACCAGCGCCAGGTCCCGATCGCCCAGGCGCGCGCGGATGGCCTGAATGTAATCGGCTACCAGCGGTGGTTCTTCGTCGCGGTAGCGCACGCCGACCCCGCCACCCAGGTCCAGGTGGCGCAGGTGGATGCCGCACTCTGCGAGGCGGTCGACCAGTACCAGCAAGCGGTCCAGCGCATCGAGGAAGGGCTCCACGGTGGTCAGCTGCGAACCGATATGACAATCGACCCCGACTACGTCCAGGTTGGGTAACTGAGCGGCCCGCACGTAGATGGCCTCGGCATCGGCGATGGCGATGCCGAACTTGTTTTCCTTGAGCCCGGTGGAAATGTACGGGTGGGTACCTGCATCCACGTCCGGGTTGACCCGCAGCGAGACGGGCGCAACCTTGCCCATCTCGGCGGCCACCTGCTGCAAACGCTCCAGCTCATCGGTGGACTCGACGTTGAAGCAATGCACGCCCACTTCAAGCGCGCGACGCATGTCTTCGCGGGTTTTGCCCACGCCGGAAAACACCACGCGGTCAGCGCGCCCGCCGGCAGCCAGTACGCGCTCAAGTTCGCCACCGGAAACGATGTCGAACCCTGCACCCATGCGCGCCAGTACATTGAGCACGCCCAGGTTCGAGTTGGCTTTCACCGCGAAGCAGACCAGGTGTTCGCAACCTTGCAAGGCATCGGTGTAGCTACGGTACTGGGCCTCGATGTGGGCACGCGAGTACACGTAGGTGGGGGTGCCGTGCCGCTCGGCGATTGCCGACAGGGACACCCCTTCCGCGAACAGTTCACCGTCGCGGTAATTGAAGACGTTCATCCGATTCCCTTACTGCTCAGGCGACTGCTCAGGCTCGGACTGCAGCGTGTCTTGCTGCTCCTGGGTCTGTGCTGACTTGGCTTTGGTCTGGTGCTGGTGCGCCGAGTGGGCGTCTTTGCGGTCCTTGCCGTCATCGGGCAGGTACAACGGGCCTTTCTGGCCGCATGCAGAAACGAGGCAGGCAACAGCGACCAGCGCCGCGAGGGAGGAAATCAGGCGCTTCATGGATGAAATCCTTAGAAAAATGCAGTATTGAGCCCGAGTATACCGAGCGACCGGCGGCTTGCCTATGCAAGTACCGGCCCGCCGGGCAGGCTATTCTGGGTGCCGACCCGCACCTGTTTGCCGTCAGGGCCGCGTTGCAAGCGAAGTGGCCTGCAAGGACCCTGGCTAAACCTTTGCATTCATCGGCAAGCGCCCGTATCGTGCCCGGCTTGCCTGTCACGCCGCCAATTTCGAGGTTCCTGCAATGAGTTTGAGTGAAGCGCGTTTCCATGATCTGGTCGACGCTACCCAGCAGGCGCTGGAAGACCTGTTCGACGAAAGCGGGCTGGATCTGGACATGGAGAACTCCGCTGGAGTGCTGACCGTGAAGTTCGAAGGTGGAGCCCAGCTGATCTTCAGCCGCCAGGAGCCTCTGCGCCAGCTGTGGCTGGCCGATCGGTCCGGCGGCTTCCACTTCGACTATGACGAAGAGAGCGGCAAATGGGTGTGCGAGAAGAGCGAAGAGCTGCTGGGTGAAATGCTTGAGCGCATCGTGTGGGAGCGAGCCGGCGAAAAGCTGGATTTCGACGACATCTGACATGAGCACTGCACCCGTTCGGCCCCCCAAGCCGCTTTACAGCAACGTCAGCCCAGCGGTGCCATCGCCGTGCATCAGCATCTGCCGCCTTGACGAACAGCGCGTGTGCACCGGCTGTCATCGGCATGTTGAACATATCCGCGAATGGCGGTCTGCCGATGATGAGCGCCGTCGGCAGATCTGCCGCGAGGCCACTGCGCTTCGCGACCTTAAGGCACACTGATAGCAAGGGCTTGAGTATTTGCCCCGCTGTGGTAGTGTCGGGGCTTGCGTCGATGACGCCAAAGCATTCGAAAACCCCGCCTTTGGGCGTAATGCTGGTCACTTAGGGCTGCTCTGCAGCCCAAACACTCTCAAGTGAACAGCACTACGCGCATAGGGCGGGGTTTTGCTTTATCTGTGCATCGAAAACTGCCTGTTCAAAGGAGTCTGACTGGATCATGAGCACCAAGCCTTCCCTTATCCTCACCCGTTTGGATGTACAACGTCTGGAGCGTCTGCTCGATAGTCTCGACGAAAGTACCCCTGGCGTGCTCGCGCTCAGCGGCGAGCTCGACCGCGCCGAGCAGGTGGTGGGGCATGATGAGGTGCCGGCAGGTGTGGTGACCATGAATTCGCGCGTGCATTGCCGCGAGCTAGCCAGTGGCAAGGACTACCATTTGACCTTGGTCTACCCCAAGGATGCCGGGCCAGACGGCAAGGTCTCGGTCCTGGCGCCCATCGGCTGTGCCTTGCTCGGGTTGTCGGTGGGTGAGCAGATCGACTGGCCGGCGCCAGGGGGCAAGACCCTCAGGCTAGAGTTGCTGGAAGTCGAGTATCAGCCGGAAGCGGCGGGCGATTTCGACCTGTAGTGCTTTCAACGCACCTGTGGCGTGGCCAGTGCCTAAGCCTGGCCAGCCAGCACCTGCTGTAGCCCCTCATTCAAGGCCTGCTCAAGTGTCCGCTTGTAGTTCAGGTAAACCTGCGTCGTGGCCTGGCGGCCATCGGGTAACCCGGAAACATCCAAGTCGGTGATGTAGCACCGATACAGGCCTGCACTTCGCCGCTGGGCGATGATTTCTCGTGCCACCACGCCATACAGGCTCGGCCCATGGTCGAGCTCGGAGAACTCCTGTTGTTCGCAGAACAAGGTCACGTGCGTGGCACCGTCGGTGTCGGCGTGAATCATGGCCTGGACGTCGTAGTAGGGCTGCACGTTCCCCGCATCCGGTGCCGCCCTCTGCTCCAGGCCCCGTGCCCTGGCTGATCCAGACCCAAGCAGCTGCGCGTACACGATGTCCAGGCGTGCTGCTTGCCTTGCACCATAAGGCAACTGCGCCTCGCGTCGGCGCAAGACCGAAGCCAGAAAGCGGTGCAGCGGCAGCAGAAGGTGAGGTTCGTCCTGCAACGGCACGCGCTGGTGCCACAAAGCGTTGCATTCATCCAGCACGTAGAGCTCGGCCCAGCTGTCGAACAGTCGATAGAAGACCTGGACGCAGTCGCGGCGGCCTTGCTCGAGCACAAGGCCCACATCGGTGTCCGGCAGGGCATTGGCATCCAGGCACACGGGGCTGTAGGTACTGCGCTCCTGGCCCATGAACGTGAGTAGCGCATCATGGTCGTCAAGGCTCGTGAGGACGACCTTGCCCTGGAGCCACTCCAGCACATGAACCTGGTGCGCCACCTGCACCAGGTAACGGCCAGGAACGTCCTGTGCGTGCAACTGCCGCGCAGTCTGGAAGAGCTCGGCCACACGCTGACTGATGGCCTGCGCCCGGTGCTGGGCAAAGCAGTGCGCCCGCACATTGGGCCAGCCGCTTGCCTGTTTCGGCAGGTTGATGAAATCGCGCAGGCATCGCATCAGCGCATGCTCGCCGTCGTAGCGATGTACCAGCACCTCGTTCCAGGAGTTGACCGTGACCTGGTCCACTGTCAATACCAGGTTTTCCCGCAGGCCACCGTAGCTGAGCGAGTCGGTACGCTCGGTGGTCAGCAGGATATCCAGCTCACGGTGGTGGGGCAGGGGGTCAATGCCCACGTTGATCAGCAGCAGCACATCGTCGGCGACGCTTGGCTGCAACAGGCTCACCTCGCTGACGGCGGGCAGCGGCAACACGATGAGCTGCTGCAGGCTCGCGAGCAGGCCCTGCAATTCAGGCTCTTTCAGATCGCTGATACCCGGATGAAGCGCCAGTCGTGTATGCCTGTCTATCACGCCATTGCAATGGGCCCAGACCAACAGCTCCACAAGGTGCCAGCAGCGCTTGATCGGGTTGGCGAGTTCCATTTCATGGCCATGCAGGTTGCCGCTGTAGAGTGCCCAGGGGTGGCCACCTGGCGCTCTGCGGCTGGGTGACTGGGCCAGCGTCACGGTTTGCTCGGCCAGGTCGCAGGCACGGTCGCTCTGGAGGATTTCCACCTTGTCCGCACGGCGCTCGAATGCTGCCTGCAATCGCCGTCCCAACAGGTTGAGCTCGCGCAAGTCGGCGCGGCTGGTCGCGTCATGCGTGCGCGCGAACTGCACCAGGAACCGGTAGCTGCGGCTGAGCTCGGCCACCCGTTCTCGGCGCTCCAGGGTAACCTGGTGCACGCCCCAGCCAGGGCGACCATCGAGCAGGGCCAACTGCGCGCCTCCCCATCCCCACTCGTCGGTCAGGCTGCGCAGCAGGCGGCGTTGCCAGCCTTCGGCGCGGCCCTGTTCGCTGAGCTTGCTGTTCACTTTCAGGTACAAGCTGCGCCGCACCAGTTCCAACCGAGCCTGCTCACGGCGTTGCATCAGGTAGCGCTCGATCCGTCGGTAGACCATGACGTAAGGATCGAGACGGTCAAGGTCGAGCTGATTGGCGAAGACCGCTTGCTTGTAGTCCAGGCTCAGGCAACGCACGGCGGGGTATTCGCTGGCATAGGCTTCGGTCAGCAGCAACTTGAGCAAGGACTTGTGAGGGGCATCGATGCCCTTGAACAGCTGCCAAAGCCCGGCGCCGACGAATTCGTGGCCTGGGATCTGCGCCAGGTGACCCAGGTCCAGGGCTTCCCCAGGGCGTACGAAACGCTTTGCCAGCAGGGCTTGGGCGTAGGCCGGATAGCCGCTCTCCTGGTCGGGCGGCACCAACCACCACAGCGGCGTCCGCCCTGCCAGCCAAAGGGTCGTGCGGTAGAACTCGTCCAACAGAAGATAATGCTGCGTAGTGCCGCAATCGTCGGTGCCGAGTTGGCCTGTGCGCTGGCCCTGAGCGAACCCCTGGGTGTCAATCAGAAAGATGTGCGTATCGGCGCCCTGGCTCGCGGCCCAGGTTTCCAGCAACTGGCATTTGCGCTGTAGTGCCTCCAGCGCTTCGCGCTCCAGGTCGCTGGTATGGCATACCCATACATCGATGTCGCTGTCCTCAGCCTGGGCAAGCGTGCCCAGGCTGCCGATTAGAAACAGCCCGTCGATGGGGCGTGGTGAGGTGTTGTCGCGGGCTTTGTAGCTGAAGGCGCGTGCCAGGCGCTGAGCTTCGAATACCTGATCGGCGCTTGGCTCGAAGTCGCAGATGCCTGCCGGCGTCGTCGACGAAACATAGCCGGGCAGTAGCGGATGATTTACATGGAACAGCACGGGCAGCACCGTCAGGACCTGCTGCTGGCGGGGGGACAAACCGGCCATTGCTCGCTGCAGGCGGCCTGCGTTGATCTGTAGGTAGCGCCCACGCAAGTTGGCCAGCAGCTTACGGTCGATCCCGTTGTCCAGGTCCAGTTGGATCTCGTCGGGACAATTCATTTTGCGCTCATCAGTCCGCTGAAGCTGGGGCGAGTGTAGCCTGAACGGTACGGCTCACACAGGCTCATTCAGTTCTGGAGCTATTTGCGCGAGTTCCTGCAACCTGTCGGGGTAGTGCATCATGACTGGCTAAATGACAACGTGAGGTCAATCATGCGTGTTTGGATCGATGCCGACGCTTGCCCCAAGGCTGCCAGGGACCTGATCGTCAAGTTCGCCCTCAAGCGCAAGTTCGAAGTGGTCATGGTCGCGGGCCAGGCAGTGGCAAAACCAGCATTCGGCATCGTACGACTGATCGTGGTACCCAGCGGCATGGATGCGGCCGACGATTATCTGGTCGAGCATGCCGTACCCGGCGAGTTGGTCGTCTGCAGCGACGTGCCTCTGGCCGACCGGCTTGTGAAAAAGGGCGTAGCGGCGCTGGACCCGCGCGGGCGCGAGTTCGACGAGCGCAACATGGGCGAGCGCCTGGCTACGCGCAATCTGTTCACCGAGCTGCGTGAACAAGGCCAGTCAGGTGGCGGGCAGGGGCCTTATGGGGATCGCGACAAACAGGCGTTTGCCAATGCGTTGGACCGGATCATCGCTCGGCTGTCGGCGCTTTGATAGCCAATGGAGCGCCAATCGCCTGGTCAGGCGCTCCAGCCGGGCAAGCGGCGCTTACTCGTGGGTCAGTTCCAGCACCCGATCAACCAGCTTGTAGATCCCGCCAGCGGCTTCGCTGATGGTCTTTGCCGACATGTAGGCAGGGGTGGTCACCAGTTTGCGCTGCGGGTCCTCGACGATGTCGTGCACGTCGCATTCTTCGTGGGTACCGCCCATCTTGACGACGGCCTCGGCGGTGTCGGCGTCGTTGCCGATGGTGCAGACCACGCCAGGGCCATAGATCTTGGCAGCCAATGCAGGCGAGATACAGATCAGGCCAACTGGCTTGCAGGCGGCGGCGAACGCCTCGGCCAACCCCAGGACATCCGGATTGACAGTGCAGTCTGCGCCTTTCACGGCAAAGTCCGAGAGGTTCTTGGCTGCGCCAAAGCCGCCCGGTACGATCAAGGCGTCGAAGTCCTCGACGCGCGCCTCACGAATGTCTTTCACATCGCCACGCGCGATACGGGCAGATTCCACCAGCACGTTGCGCGACTCGGGCATTTCTTGGCCTGTCAGGTGGTCGATGACATGCATCTGTGCGATGTTCGGTGCAAAGCACTGCACCTGCGCGCCGCGTTGGTCCAGGCGCAGCAAGGTGATCACGCTTTCGTGAATTTCTGCGCCGTCATAAACGCCACAGCCGGAAAGAATCACCGCCACTTTTTTTGTCATGCTCATTACTCCAGGTCGAAGCGCTTGATACCCGTCAGGCTGGCAGCGCGGCGCAGTGCGGGATGGTCCATGTCTGTTGGAGTGTGCACAGGTGCAGGTGTTCAGTCCTGGGACTCGCGCGCAGCCCGGCGCTCTGCCCGCAGCGTGCGAAAGCGCCGGTGCAGCCACAGGCCTACGCCAAGCACCAGCAAGGCGCCCAGTACCCACAATTCGTAGCGTTTGATATTGCCCAGCAGGCCTTCGAGGATTGCGCCGAAATGATAGGCCGCAGCACCCAGGGCGATGGCCCAGATCGCGGCCCCGATGCCATTGAGCAGCAGGTAGCGCCGCGGCGGATAGCCCGAGAGACCAATCGCGACCGGCATTACCGTGCGAAGCCCGTAAACGAAGCGGAAGCTGAGCACCCAGATATCGGGATGGCGACGGATGTGGCCCAGGGCGCGGTCGCCCATTGCCTGCCAGCGAGGCTTGCGCGCCAGGATCTTGCGCCCATGGCGACGACCCATGAAATACCACAACTGATCACCGGCATAGCTGCCCATGAATGCCACCAGGCATACCAGCTTGATGTCCATGTAATCGCGGAACGCAAGAAAGCCTGCAAGGACCAGAATGGTCTCGCCTTCGAAGAAGGTGCCTAGAAAAAGGGCAAAGTAGCCGAAATCCTGCAGGAATTGTTGGAGCATTTTCTGAGGTGCTGGCGAAATGAACGCGCAGCCTACCCCTTCGCGTGCGTTCGGGAAAGTGTCCAAATGTGTCTCGACGTGAACAGTGCCCGCTACCACAATGTCTGCAACCGTGTGCCATGGCTTGCCCTGGCGTGTAACACAGGCGTCATAATGGGCGCTTATCTTGCCGCTCAATTGATGATAGGGCGTTAACGTCCTCAGGACCGCCAGATGAATAACGAAGTGCTTCCCCCTGTCTTGATCAAGGATGCCAAGGAGCTTCCAGAGGAGTTGGTGCAGACCCCGCCTGATCTGCCACCCGCGTCTCAGGTCGCTGTGGAACCTGCAGCGGAGTCAGCGGCGCCCACGCCGGCCCCCGCCCCGGCCATCGTCGTGCCTGGCCTGGACGATACCAGCCTGTACATTCATCGCGAACTGTCCCAGCTGCAGTTCAACATCCGCGTACTGGAGCAGGCGCTGGATGAAAGTTACCCGTTGCTCGAACGCCTGAAGTTCCTGCTGATCTTCTCGAGCAACCTGGACGAGTTCTTCGAGATTCGTGTGGCCGGGCTGAAAAAGCAGATCAACTTCGCCCGCGAGCAGGCCGGTGCCGACGGCTTGCAGCCGCACCAGGCCCTCACGCGCATCAGCGAACTGGTGCATATCGAGGTCGATCGCCAGTACGCGATTCTCAACGATGTGCTGCTTCCGGAGCTGGAAAAACACCAGATTCGATTCATTCGCCGCCGTCACTGGACACCCAAGCTCAAGACATGGGTGCGTCGCTACTTCCGCGACGAGATTGCGCCCATCATCACCCCGATCGGCCTGGACCCTACCCATCCATTCCCATTGCTGGTGAACAAGAGCCTGAACTTCATCGTCGAGCTTGAAGGCGTCGATGCGTTCGGCCGCGATTCAGGCCTGGCCATCATTCCGGCACCGCGGCTGCTGCCACGGGTCATTCGCGTGCCTGAGGAGGTGGGTGGCACTGGTGCCAATTACGTCTTCCTTTCGTCGATGATCCACGCCCACGCCGACGACCTGTTCCAGGGCATGAAGGTGAAGGGGTGCTACCAATTCCGCCTGACCCGCAACGCCGACCTGGCGCTGGATTCCGAAGAGGTCGATGACTTGGCCCGGGCGCTTCGTGGCGAGCTGTTCTCGCGCCGCTACGGCGATGCCGTGCGCCTGGAAGTCGCCGATACGTGCCCCAAGCACCTGTCGGACTACCTGCTCAAGCAGTTCAGCCTGAGCGAAAGCGAGCTCTACCAGGTCAATGGGCCGGTCAACCTGACGCGGTTGTTCAGCATCACTGGGCTGGACAGCCACCCCGAACTTCAATACGTACCGTTCACCCCGGCCATCCCGAAGTTGCTGCAGAACGCCGACAACATCTTTAGCGTGATCAGCAAGCAGGACATCCTGCTCATGCACCCCTTCGAGTCGTTCACGCCGGTCATCGACCTGTTGCGCCAGGCGGCCAAGGACCCGCACGTTCTGGCCGTACGTCAGACGCTCTACCGCTCCGGCGCCAACTCGGAAATTGTCGATGCGTTAGTCGATGCAGCGCGCAACGGCAAGGAAGTCACCGCAGTGATCGAACTGCGCGCACGCTTCGACGAGGAGTCCAACCTGCAGATGGCAAGCCGCCTGCAAGCGGCAGGCGCGGTGGTGATCTATGGCGTGGTCGGTTTCAAGACGCACGCCAAGATGATGTTGATCCTGCGCCGCGAGCAGGGCGAGATCGTTCGCTATGCGCACCTGGGGACCGGCAACTACCACGCTGGCAATGCCCGCTTGTACACCGATTACAGCCTGCTCACCTCCGACGATGCGCTCACCGAGGACGTCGGCAAGCTGTTCAGCCAGCTGATCGGCATGGGCAAGACCCTGCGCATGAAGAAACTGATGCATGCGCCGTTCACCCTGAAAAAGGGCATGCTGGACATGATCGCCCGCGAAACCCAGTTCGCCCTGGACGGCAAGCCGGCGCACATCATCGCCAAATTCAACTCGCTGACCGATGCGAAGGTCATCAAGGCCTTGTACAAGGCCAGTCAATCGGGGGTGAAGATCGACCTGATCGTGCGTGGCATGTGCTGCCTGCGTCCAGGTATTCCAGGGGTTTCACACAACATCCAGGTACGCTCGATCATCGGCCGCTTCCTGGAACACACCCGTGTGTTCTACTTCCTCAATGGCGGTGAAGAGCAGATCTACCTCTCCAGTGCGGACTGGATGGAGCGCAACCTCGACAAGCGGGTCGAGACCTGCTTCCCGGTCGAGGGCAAGAAGCTCTTGCTGCGGGTGAAAAAGGAACTGGAGGCGTACCTGACCGACAACACTCACGCCTGGACCCTTCAGCCAGACGGGCGCTATGTGCGCAGCAGCCCGACGGGTAACCAGAACCCCCGCAGTGCCCAGGCGACCTTGCTGGAGCGCCTGAGCAACCCGGTCCTCAACGTACGCTGAGGACGAAGCCGACCCGGGCCAGCCACTCCGCTTCGTTGGCGAAGTCGGCCTGGGTCAGCTGGTTCTGCTCGAGCCAACCTTCCGGGAATACCACTTCCAGGCGGTTATCGGCCGCCTTGAGCTCTACTTTGGGCATCTGCTGCGTGCCCCGGATGTGATGAAACAGGATGGCAAAGCGCAGCAGCACGCACAGGCGCAGCAGCTTGACCCCATCATCCCCCAGCTCGGCATAACGGTCCTTGGGGATGTTGCGGCGGTGGCCGCGCACCAGCAAGGCCATCATCTGCTGATCCTCGCGCGAAAAGCCTGCCAGGTCGGAGTGCTCGATCAGGTACGCGCCGTGCTTGTGGTAATGATAGTGGGCGATGTCCAGGCCGATCTCATGGACCTTGGCTGCCCAACCCAGCAGGTCGCGCCAATTGCCGTCCTGCAGGTCCCAGGCTACGGCCACCTGGTCGAAGGCATGCAGTGCCTTGCGCTCGACCCGGGCGGCCTGGCCCTGATCGACGTGGTAACGCTCCATCAGCGAGTTGAGGGTACGCTCGCGTACGTCTTCATGATGATGCCGGCCAAGCAGATCGAACAGCACACCTTCACGCAGCGCACCGTCGCAGTGGTCCATGCGCTGCAGCTCCAGCGCATCGAAGATCGCTTCGAGGATGGCCATGCCCGCCGGGAAGATGGTGCGCCGATCCGGCTTGACCCCTTCGAAATCGATTCTGTCGACTTCGCCCAGCTTGAACAGCTTGCGCTTGACCCAGGCCAACCCTTCGGCGTTTACCTCGCCATTGCCCAGGCCTGCACCCCGAATGGCGGCGCCGATGGCGCGAATGGTACCCGACGAACCGATGGCTTCATCCCAGGTCAGGCGGTGCAGGGCATGCTCGATGCTCATCAACTCAAGCCGGGCGGCCGTATAGGCCTGGGCATAGCGCGCAGGGGTGATCTTGCCGTCACGGAAATAGCGCTGGGTGAAGCTGACGCAGCCCATCTGCAGGCTCTCGCGCAACAGCGGCTCGAAGCGCTGGCCAATGATGAATTCGGTGCTGCCGCCGCCGATGTCCGCCACCAGGCGCTTGCCCGCGGTGTCGGCCAGCGTATGGGAAACGCCCAGGTAGATCAGGCGGGCTTCTTCGCGGCCTGAGATGACTTCTACCGGGTGGCCAAGAATGGCTTCGGCACGCTGGATGAAGATGTTGCGGTTGCGCGCTTCACGCAAGGCGTTGGTGCCGACGATGCGCACCGAGCCTGCGGGCATGCCGTTGATCAGCTGAGCGAAGCGCTTGAGGCACTCCAGGCCGCGCTCCATGGCTTCTTCACTGAGCCTGCGCTCCTCGTCGATGCCGGCGGCCAGCTGTACCTTCTCGCCCTGCCGCTCGAGAATGCGGATTTCGGTGTGGTGGGCCTTGGCCACGACCATGTGGAAGCTGTTGGAGCCGAGGTCGATGGCGGCTATCAGGGACAGGTTCTTCGCGGTGGTATGCGGCATGATCTGGAAGTTCTCGGTCGTTAACCTGGCAATCGTGCCACGATAGCAGGCTGGTCGCCAACGCGTGGCACCTGGCCTGCGCGATGCGCTTGATATACGGCAATGTGCCATTCGATTCTATGAAGACGATGTGACAGTTTTGATTCGAGTGCTCTTGCACAACTATAGTTACACTCAATCGTCTGCGGCTTCCTGTCGACCGCGGGGGCGGCTATGATGGGCAACGTTTTCCGTGCTTACGACCTTGGAGATTTCCATGAGCGACAAAATCAAACACGTCACCGACGCCACCTTCGATGCTGAAGTGCTTCAGGCTCAAGGCCCGGTGTTGGTCGACTACTGGGCTGAATGGTGCGGCCCATGCAAGATGATCGCTCCGGTTCTGGACGACATCGCCTCCACGTATGAAGGCAAACTGGTCGTCGCCAAGCTGAACATCGACGAAAACCAGGAAACCCCAGCCAAGCACGGCGTGCGTGGTATCCCGACGCTGATGCTGTTCAAGAACGGCAACGTGGAAGCCACCAAGGTCGGTGCCTTGTCCAAATCGCAGCTGGCAGCGTTCCTCGACGCCCACCTGTGATAAAAAAGCCCCGCAAATGCGGGGCTTTTCTTTTTCAGAGCACTAGACGCACAAAAAAGCAAGTGTTACATTCGGCCTCGCACTGCTTCTTCAGTGCCCTCTACATGCCGTCGCCGAAGCATCCCCAATTCGAATCAGTACGCGATCCTTTCGCCATCTAGCGGCGCGGCTTCATTAAGCCAGAAGCTTAATTCTCCCTTCTTACATGATTACGTCATTCCCCTTATGAACCTGACTGAACTCAAGCAAAAGCCGATTACCGATCTTTTGGAAATGGCCGAACAAATGGGCATCGAGAACATGGCCCGTTCGCGCAAACAGGACGTGATTTTCTCCCTGCTGAAAAAGCATGCGAAAAGCGGCGAAGAGATCTCGGGTGACGGCGTGCTGGAGATTCTCCAGGATGGTTTCGGTTTCCTGCGTTCTGCTGATGCGTCCTACCTGGCCGGCCCTGACGATATCTACGTTTCGCCTAGCCAGATCCGCCGCTTCAACCTGCGTACCGGCGATACCATCGTTGGCAAGATCCGCCCGCCGAAGGAAGGGGAGCGTTACTTCGCCCTGTTGAAGGTCGATACCATCAACTTCGACCGGCCGGAAAACGCCAAGAACAAGATCCTGTTCGAGAACCTGACGCCGCTGTTCCCCAACAAGCGCCTGAAGATGGAAGCCGGCAACGGTTCCACCGAAGACCTGACCGGCCGGGTCATCGACCTGTGCGCTCCGATCGGCAAGGGCCAGCGTGGCCTGATCGTCGCCCCGCCCAAGGCGGGCAAGACCATCATGCTGCAGAACATCGCAGCCAACATCACGCGTAACAATCCCGAGTGCCACCTGATCGTTCTGCTGATCGACGAGCGCCCGGAAGAAGTGACCGAGATGCAGCGTACCGTACGCGGCGAAGTGGTTGCCTCCACCTTCGACGAGCCGCCAACCCGTCACGTGCAAGTGGCCGAAATGGTCATCGAGAAGGCCAAGCGCCTGGTCGAGCACAAGAAGGACGTGGTCATCCTGCTCGACTCCATCACCCGTCTGGCACGTGCCTACAACACGGTCATTCCAAGCTCGGGCAAAGTGCTGACCGGTGGTGTCGACGCCCACGCGCTGGAGAAGCCCAAGCGCTTCTTCGGTGCCGCCCGTAACATCGAGGAGGGCGGTTCGCTGACCATCATCGCCACCGCGCTGGTCGAAACCGGTTCGAAGATGGACGAGGTGATCTACGAGGAATTCAAGGGCACCGGCAACATGGAACTGCCCCTGGACCGTCGTATCGCTGAAAAGCGTGTGTTCCCTGCCATCAACATCAACCGTTCGGGTACTCGCCGCGAAGAGCTGCTGACCGCCGACGACGAACTGCAGCGCATGTGGATCCTGCGCAAGCTGTTGCACCCGATGGACGAAATCGCTGCCATCGAGTTCCTGGTCGACAAGCTCAAGCAGACCAAGACCAACGACGAGTTCTTCCTGTCGATGAAGCGCAAGTAAGCGTTTCAGGTCTAGATCGAATGGGGCCGCTTCGCAGCCCATCGCGGCTGGTCCGATGCCTTTGCAAGGCCGTTCCTACAGGGATAGCGTAATCCTGTAAGAACGGCTTTGCCGGGACGTCGGACCGGCTGCGATGGGACGCGACGCGGCCCTGATCAGTTTTGACCATTGCGCTCTGAACGGCGCTACACTCTGAACCCCCGACCGATACGGCCAACACGAGGCTCATGCATGCAGTATCGCGACTTGCGCGACTTCATTCGTGGCCTGGAACAGCGCGGCGAGCTCAAGCGCATCCAGGTCCCGATCTCCCCAGTGCTGGAAATGACCGAGGTCTGCGATCGCACGCTGCGTGCCAAAGGCCCTGCGCTGTTGTTCGAAAAGCCGACCGGCTTCGACATTCCCGTGCTGGGCAACCTGTTCGGCACGCCTGAGCGGGTGGCCATGGGCATGGGTGCCGAGTCGGTCGATGAGCTGCGCGAGATCGGTAAGCTTCTGGCGTTTCTCAAGGAGCCTGAACCCCCGAAAGGGCTCAAGGACGCCTGGTCCAAGCTGCCGATCTTCAAGAAAGTGGTATCGATGGCGCCGAAGGTGGTCAAGGACGCCGTTTGCCAGGAAGTGGTGCTCGAAGGAGAGGACGTGGACCTTGGCGCATTGCCGATCCAGCACTGCTGGCCGGGCGATGTGGCACCGCTGATCACCTGGGGCCTGACCGTCACGCGCGGCCCGAACAAGGATCGCCAGAACCTGGGCATCTACCGGCAGCAGGTAATTGGCCGCAACAAAGTGATCATGCGTTGGCTCAGCCACCGTGGCGGCGCCCTGGACTACCGTGAGTGGTGTGAAAAAAATCCCGGCCAGCCGTTCCCAGTGGCCGTGGCGTTGGGGGCAGACCCTGCCACTATCCTGGGTGCAGTGACCCCAGTGCCCGATACGCTTTCCGAATACGCCTTCGCGGGCCTGTTGCGGGGTAATCGCACTGAGCTGGTCAAGTGCCGCGGCAGCAATCTGCAGGTGCCGGCCACGGCCGAGATCATCCTCGAAGGGGTAATCCACCCAGGCGAGATGGCGCCTGAAGGCCCCTATGGGGACCATACCGGTTACTACAACGAAGTGGACAGCTTCCCGGTGTTCACCGTCGAACGCATCACCCACCGGCAAAACCCTATCTATCACAGCACCTACACCGGTCGGCCGCCGGATGAACCGGCGATTCTTGGCGTGGCGCTGAACGAAGTGTTCGTGCCGATCCTGCAGAAACAGTTCCCGGAAATCGTCGATTTCTACCTGCCACCGGAGGGGTGCTCCTACCGCATGGCGGTGGTGACCATGAAGAAGCAGTACCCGGGGCATGCCAAGCGCGTGATGCTGGGTGTGTGGTCGTTCCTGCGACAGTTCATGTACACCAAGTTCGTTATCGTGACCGACGACGACATTAACGCCCGCGACTGGAACGACGTGATCTGGGCCATCACCACACGCATGGACCCCAAGCGTGATACGGTGATGATCGACAACACGCCGATCGACTACCTGGACTTTGCCTCTCCAGTGTCGGGGCTGGGATCGAAAATGGGCCTGGATGCCACGCACAAGTGGCCGGGCGAGACTACACGCGAGTGGGGGCGGGTCATCGTCAAGGACGAAGCCGTCACCCGGCGTATCGATGAGCTGTGGGATCAGTTGGGAATAGATTGATGCAGGTAACGTTGCAGCCGTCCGGAGCAGTGCTGACGCTAGAGCCCGGGGAACGGATCCTGGAAGGTGCGCGTCGGCTGGGTTATGACTGCCCCAACAGCTGCCGTAATGGCAACTGTCATGTCTGCGCTGCGTTGCTGGTCGAAGGCAGTGTGCGCCAGAACGGAGAAGTCCGGGACCATGGCGAATTGTTCACCTGCATCGCCGAGCCGCTCGAAGATTGCATCCTGCTATGGGACGGCGTGCTGGCCTTGGGCGAGCTGCCGGTGCGCAAGCTGACCTGCACGGTCAGTGAATGCGGTGAAGTGGGTGGCGACGTTTGGCGCGTGCGCCTGTTGGCGCCTGCGGGCAAGCCGCCGCGCTACCATGCCGGGCAGTATTTGATGATCGAACGTGAAGCGGGCAAGCCGGCCGCCTTTTCGCTGGCCTCCGCTCCCCATGCAGGGCGCGAGCTTGAATTGCACGTGCTGGCGCGCGAGCCCAGCGCCGTGCAGTTGATCGAGCAATTGCAGCGCGAGCGCTTGGCTCGTATCGAAATGCCCTTCGGCGATACCCACTTGGCCGAACTGCCCGACGGCCCCTTGGTGCTGATCGCCGCCGGTACCGGCATGGGACAGATGCACAGCCTTGTGGAACACTGCCGCGCTCAGGGCTTCAAACACCCTGTTCACTTGTACTGGGGCGTACGACGCCCGGAAGACTTCTATCAGATCGAGCATTGGGATCAGTGGCTGAGTCTGCCCAACCTGTCCCTGCACCAGGTGGTCAGCGACCTGTGTGGCTGGGAGGGCCGTTGTGGGATGCTGCACGAAGCGGTTTGCGAGGACATTGCCGACCTCAACGGCGTACACGTGTACGCCAGTGGCTCGCCGAACATGATCTACGCCACGCTCGATGCGCTGGTGGACGCCGGCATGGATGCGCACCGCATGCGTGCGGACGTGTTCGCTTACGCGCCTCGCGGCTGAAGCATCCCCTCGCGGTGCGCGGCGCCCGTCAGGCTGCCCGCGCCACCCCGTACGCACTTGACGCGCTGCACGGCCGGTCGTCGGCGCCTGGCGTGAAAAGCTCTGCATGCACTTGTTCAGCCCCTTGCCCTGACTTAGCTTATACACCGCCTGGCGCGACTGCCGTAAATGACTTGCCTGAGGGCTCTGGTCAACGACCCAGTGGCTAACGCATCAGGCTCGGCCACGTTACATGCTTTGTTCACAGGGAATCATAGCGGCAGCTTATGTCGGCGCTCGAACGTTCATCCTGGCAAGTCCCATACCCCCCTTCGCTCGATTTTGGTCAGCAACTGACCCACGAGCAACTGCATCACTCCATGCAAGCCGCCATGTCCCGTCACCAGGGCGGGCCAGTGTGGCTGTTCGCCTATGGCTCCTTGATCTGGCGGCCCGAGTGCAGCGCGGTGGAGCGTCGACGTGCGCGGGTGCACGGTTACCACCGGGGCTTGTACCTGTGGTCGCACGAGCACCGTGGCACGCCTGAAACCCCAGGTTTGGTGTTCGGTCTGGATCGAGGCGGCTCGTGCAGCGGCTTTGCCTACAGGCTGGACGATGCCACCCTCGATGCGTCGCTTCGTGCCCTGTGGCAGCGCGAAATGCCTTACCCGGCCTACCGCCCGCATTGGCTCAACTGCCGGCTCGACGATGGCAGCAAGGTACAGGCCCTGGGCTTCGTGCTGGAGCGGCATCTGCCTTGCTATGCGGGCAATCTGCCGGATAACGTGCTCAGCCACATACTGGCCAGCGCTAAAGGGCGGTATGGCACCACGCGTGATTATGTCGAGCAGACCCTTCACGCCCTGCGCAGCCATCACATGCCTGATCGCAACCTGGAGGCGCGCTTCAGGCGCTGTCATGACCTGCGCGAACGGTGATCAGGTGCCGGGCGGCACCACCACCAGCTTGCCGACCGCCTGGCGCTGGCCCAGTGTTTCGATGGCCGTACCCGCGTCGGCCAGGGTGTAGGTTTGTGAGACGAGCGGCTTCAATTTGCCCTGCGCGTGCCAGGCAAACAGCTGCTTGAAGTTGGCTGCGTTATCCTCCGGTTGGCGCTGTGCAAACGCGCCCCAGAACACGCCCAGCACCGCCGCCCCCTTGAGCAGCACCAGGTTGGCTGCCAATTGGGGAATGCTGCCGCTGGCAAAACCTACCACCAACAGCCTACCGTTCCACGCCAGGCCCCTCACGGCGTGCTCGAACAGCTCGCCGCCGACCGGATCGTAAATCACATCCACACCCTTGCCATCGGTCAGGCGCTTGATGGCCTCGCGCAGGTTTTCCTGGCTGTAGTCGATCAGATCATCAGCACCGGCGGCACGGGCCACCGCGAGCTTTTGCGCGCTGCTGGCAGCCGCGATAACCCGCGCCCCCATGGCCTTGCCGATCTCAACCGCTGCCAGGCCCACCCCGCCGGACGCACCCAATACCAGCAAGGTTTCGCCGGCTTGCAATCGACCGCGCTGGCGCAAGGCGTGCATCGAGGTGCCGTAGGTCATACCGAATGCGGCGGCGGTAATGAAGTCCATGCCGGCTGGCACGGGCATTACGTTGTAGGCGGGCACTGCCACTTGCTCGGCGAAAGCACCCCAGCCGGTCAGCGCCATGACGCGGTCACCCACCTTGAAGGCGTCCACCTTGGCGCCAACGGCTGCGACCGTGCCCGCGGCCTCTCCACCCGGAGAAAAGGGCAGGGGCGGCTGAAACTGGTATTTGCCTTCTATGATCAGGGTATCGGGAAAGTTGACCCCTGCCGCCTGCACGTCCAGCAGCACTTCGTTGGGCTTGGGCGTTGGGCTGGGCACGTCTTCCAGGACCAGGTCGCGGGCCGGGCCCAGGTGCTTGCAGAGCAGCGCTTTCATCGTGGCCTATTCCTTTGCGGGTAATGGCCGATAAGTGTAGGAGGGCCGCCAGTCGGGTCAACGAGCATGGCTTGTCCTGATGAGCCGGCATAAGCCCAGGCTTGGGTTTGAATGATGTGCTGGTTAAGCTGGCGCCACCTGAATAGAGGAGCGATTTCGTGAAAGCGTGGATATTGATGGTGTTGGCACTGGTGTTACCCGCCGCAGCCGTGGCCGAGGAGGCCAAGGAGGGCGCGCCCAAGGTGGCCTATATCACGCTGACACCGCCGTTCGTAGGTAACTATGCGCTCGATGGTGGTCCGCGGTTGCGGGTGTTCAAGGCCGATGTCGCGTTGCGAGTGACCGGGGATGAGGCCGCCAAGGCGGTACAGCACCATGAACCGCTGATCCGCAACCAGCTCGTCGCACTGTTTACCCAGCAGACCGTGGACAGCATGAGTAATGTGGAGGCCAAGGAGCATTTGCGCCAGGAGGCGCTCAAGCAGGTTCAGCAGGTGATGGAGACCGAAGAGGGCAAGCCGATCGTCGAGGACCTGCTGTTCAACAACCTGATCGTCCAGTGAGCGGCTAACCCGGTCTTCGGTCAGCCACTGAAGGCTGGGTTTCATGGGAATGTCGGAGCGGGGCAGGTGCCTCAATCCATCGGCAGGATGGCCGTCCATTGCTCGGCCGTTACCGGCATGACCGACAGGCGACTGCCTTTTTGCACCAGCGCCAGTTCGGCGAGGGCTGGCTGTTGTTTCAACCAGCCCAGCTCAAGCACGCGTGGCAGTGTCCGCACGTGAGCCACGTCTACCGCGCTCCACGGGTTCTTGTCGGGCGTGGCCTTGGCATCGTGGTAAGGGCTCTGCGTGTCCAGCGCAGTGGGGTCCGGATAGGCTGCGCGGATGACCTTGGCAATGCCGGCGATGCCAGGTTGAGGGCAGCTGGAGTGGTAGAAGAAGAACATGTCCCCCGCGCTCATCGCACGCAGGAAATTGCGCGCCTGATAGTTACGCACACCGTCCCAGCGGGCTTCGCCAAGGTGAGCCAAACCTTCGATGGACAGTTCGTCGGGCTCGGACTTCATCAGCCAATAGGCCATGTTGTTTGCTCCAGAAATGCTTTGAAATAACTCGTTCAATCAAACCGACGACTGGTTGACGTCAACGTTTGCGTGGTGGCTCAGGTTGTCGGAGAATGCGCCCCGTTTGAGGTGCGATGCTCAGGTACGACCCAGAAGTCGCCGAGCACTGAACAGTTTGCCTGGGGGGCAATCGTCGATGAATCAACGTAAAAAGCCGGACCTGCTGTGGGTCCTGGTGTTCATCTTTGGCTTGGGTGTGGTTACCACCGGTTATGCGCAGGGGATCTGGGAGCGCAAGCTGGATAACGCCTACCAGATGCCGTACGAAGCCGGTCAGGCGCAACGCTGACCCTCCCGGCACCGCTCAGCGTGGTGCCACGTACCAGTGACGATCCGAGACCGTTCCCTGCAAAGGCACGTCCCAGCTGGCCTGTGCTAGCCGTTCGACCTTCTGGCACTCATGCGCCAAGCCCAGCAGCCGTGGTTTTTTCCAGGTCTGCCGGCGAGCCAGGTAAGCCAGGCTGCGATCATAGAAGCCACCTCCCATGCCCAGTCGCCCTCCCGCGTTGTCGAAGCCCACCAGGGGCAGCAGAATCAGGTCCAGTGCCCATACGGGGCGTTGACGCCTGCGGTCGGTGGTCGGCTCAGGGATTCGGAACCGGTTGGGCGTGAGTTTCTCGCCCTTCTCGAATCGCTGAAACACCATGCGGGTGCGTGGCCATGGATGCAGCACCGGCAAGTAGGTGCGCTTGCCGCGTCGCTGCGCCTCGCGCAGCAGCAATGCAGGGTCGATCTCGCCATCGTTGGGCAGGTACAAGGCGATATGCCTGGCCTTGCGAAAGAGCGGGTGCTGTGCCAGCAGACGGTACAGGCCCGCAGCGGCCTGACGCTGTTGCGCGGGCGTGAGCGCCCTGCGCGCATTGCGCAAGTGCCTGCGAAGTTGAGGGCGGGTGAGCGTCGCGGTGTCGGTCATGGCACGGGCGATCCGAGGGTGCTGGCCATTGCTGTTGGCCAAAACGATTTGCCCGCCGGGAGGCGGGCAAAGGAATTCGGGCTCCCCGATAAGACCGCTATCGGTGTAGCCCTTGAACCCGAAAGTTCAAGGTGGAGATTGCAGGGGACATTAAGGCTTTCCGTCGAGCGGACATGCACACCTGCCCCAGCGTGCAACCCCCGTGGTTGTGCGTATCGGCTCAGGGACATAACCGACTGGCGCATCCACCAGGGAGTGGCGCCAGTATAACAACCTCAGTTTTTTTTGGTACCCGTCTCGTCGGACAGCGCCTGGTCGACCCGGTCCAGCAAATCGCGCACCTGCTCGCGCGTGGCCCCGCCGGCCGGAGCAGCGCTGCGGTCTTCCTGGCGATGGAGCATCTCGTGGGTAATGTTCAACGCTGCCATGACCGCGATGCGGTCGGCACCGATCACCTTGCCGCTGCTGCGAATCTCGCGCATCTTGCTGTCCAGGTAGTGAGCTGCACTGACCAGGTTGTTGCGCTCTTCGGGCGGGCAGATGATCGAGTATTCCTTGTCGAGGATCTGCACGGTGACGCTATTGCTTGAACTCATGAGTCTTGCTCCAGGGCCTTGAGACGCAAGATCATCGACTCGACCTTGCGTCTGGCGATCTCGTTCTTTTCGATGAGGTGGGCGCGCTCTTCGCGCCAGGACTTTTCCTGAGCTACTAGGAGTGCATTTTGCCGTTTAAGTTGCTCGACACGCTCGATCAGCAGCTCGAATCGGCTCATCAGGGCCTGCAGGTCGTTCTCTTGCGTGGGTTGCACTCGATTCGCTCCGTCATTGACTCATCTTGCGATGATGCCTCTCCCTGGGCCGTGGCTGCCAGTGCCGATGGTCTTGGCGCGCCTGCCGGTGCTAGGATACAAGGCCTTCATTCTAGTCATTGCGCCCTCCGGCGCCTAGCAGCCCATGCCCAATACTCAATCGCCCTACGTTGCCTTCGCCATGCTGCTTTCCAGCAATGGCCACCCCGTCACACCCGCCGAACTGCACGGCCTGCTCATCGGCCGCAGCTGTGCGGGCGCCGGCTTCGATGCCGACGGCTGGCTGGCCGATGCGGCCCAGTTGCTGGAAACCGAACCGCAAGACGCTGTGCGTAATGCCCTGATTGGCCTGCAGGAAATGGTCAAGGGCGAGCTTACCAGCGACGATATGGCCATCGTGCTGCTGCTGCCGTCCGACGACGCTGCGCTGACCGATCGCGCCACCGCCCTGGGGCAGTGGTGCCAGGGCTTCATCACAGGCTTCGGCCTGAACGCCGGTGGCAAGGACCTGTCCATCGAGGCCAAGGAAGTGCTCCAGGACCTGGTGGCCATCTCCCAGGTCCAGGAAGCGCTGGAAGAATCCGAGGACGGCGAAAGCGACTACATGGAAGTGATGGAATACCTGCGCGTCGCGCCGTTGCTGCTGTTTTCCGAACTGGCCAAGCCTGCAGCGCCTGCGCCCAAGCCTTCTCTGCACTGAACCACGGGGTAGTCTGCCCATGAGCCGCATTCCCAAGGCCGAATATGCCCGCCGGCGCAAGGCGCTGATGGCGCAGATGGTCCCCAACAGCATTGCCATCTTGCCTGCCGCCGCCGTTGCCATCCGCAACCGTGATGTCGAGCACGTGTACCGCCAGGACAGCGACTTTCAATACCTCAGTGGTTTTCCCGAGCCCGAGGCGGTGATTGCGTTGATACCTGGCCGCGAGCATGGCGAATACGTGATGTTCTGCCGCGAGCGCAACCCTGAGCGCGAGCTGTGGGACGGCTTGCGGGCCGGCCAGGAGGGTGCGGTGCGCGATTTTGGCGCTGACGATGCGTTTCCCATCGCCGACATCGACGAGATCCTGCCGGGGCTGATCGAAGGCCGCGAACGCGTCTACAGCGCCATGGGCAGCAATCCCGAATTCGATCGCAGGTTGATGGACTGGATCAACGTGATTCGCTCCAAGGCCCGCCTCGGTGCACAGCCCCCGAACGAATTCGTTGCCCTGGATCACCTGCTGCACGACATGCGCCTGTATAAATCGGCGGCGGAAGTGAAAGTGATGCGCACGGCCGCCGAGATTTCTGCCAAGGCCCATGTGCGGGCGATGCAGGCTTGCCGCCCGGGCCTTCATGAGTACAGCCTTGAAGCCGAACTCGATTACGCCTTCCGCCAGGGCGGGGCAAAGATGCCGGCGTATGGGTCGATCGTCGCCGCAGGGCGCAATGGTTGCATCCTGCACTACCAGCAGAACGACGCGCCGCTCAAGGAGGGCGACCTGGTCCTGATCGACGCGGGCTGCGAAATCGATTGCTATGCCAGTGACATCACCCGTACGTTTCCCGTCAGCGGGCGGTTTTCATCCGAGCAGAAGGCTATCTATGAGCTTGTTCTGAGCGCCCAGGCAGCGGCGTTTGCCGAAATCGCCCCGGGCAAGCACTGGAACCATGCCCATGAAGCCACCGTGCGGGTGATCACCGAAGGGCTGGTTGAGCTGGGCCTGCTCAAGGGTGACGTGCAGTCGTTGATCGAGAGCGAGGCGTACCGGGCGTTCTACATGCACCGTGCCGGCCACTGGCTGGGCATGGATGTGCATGACGTGGGCGATTACAAGGTGGGCGGTGAGTGGCGGGTGCTCGAGCCAGGCATGGCCTTGACGGTCGAGCCCGGCATTTACATAGCAGCCGACAATGAAAGCGTGGCCAAGAAATGGCGCGGCATCGGCATTCGGATCGAGGATGATGTGGTGGTCACCAGGCAAGGCTGTGAAATCCTGACATCGGGCGTTCCCCGCACCGTCGCCGAGATCGAGGCGTTGATGCACGACGCGCGTCAGGCCAGCCTATGACCCAGGTGAATCTTGCCATCATCGGCGGCGGGCTGGTTGGGGCCAGCCTGGCGCTGACCCTGCAGGCAGGCGCCAAGGCGCGTGGTTGGAAAATCCTTCTCATCGAACCCTTTGCCCCCGGCGACAGCTTTCAGCCCAGCTACGATGCGCGGTCCTCGGCACTGTCGTTCGGGACCCGCCAGATCTACGATCGACTGGGCCTGTGGCCTGCCATCGAGCGGCGTGCTGAACCGATTGCACAGATTCACGTCTCGGACCGAGGACGCTTTGGTGCCACCCGCCTGGACGCGAGGGAGGAAGGTGTTCCGGCCCTGGGCTACGTGGTCGAGAATGCCTGGCTCGGGCAATGCCTCTGGCAGGGCCTGGACAGCGATGTGGTCAGCTGGCGCTGCCCGGCCGAAGTGACGTCGATGCAGGCTATAGAGGGCGGTTACCGCTTGCGCCTCAATGACGACACGCACATTGACTGCGACCTGGCGGTGCTGGCCGATGGTGGGCGCTCGGGGCTGCGTGAGCAACTGGGCATTCACGTCTGCCACACGCCTTATGAGCAGAGTGCATTGATCGCCAACATCACCCCCGGCGAGCCTCACCGCGGCCAGGCCTTCGAGCGCTTCACCGAAGCCGGTCCCATGGCCTTGCTGCCGTTACCGGAAAACCGCTGCGCGCTGGTCTGGACACGGCAGGGCATGGATGCGCAGCGCCTGGCCGACATGGATGAGCGCAATTTCCTGCGTGAATTGCAGGGCGTCTTCGGTTACCGCCTGGGGACCCTTCGCCAGGTAGGCGTGCGGCACCTGTACCCGCTGTCGCTGATCGAGGCGCAGGAGCAGATCCGCCCCCACCTGGTTGTGCTGGGCAACGCCGCACACAGCCTGCACCCCATCGCAGGCCAGGGGTTCAACCTGTCGCTGCGGGATGTGCAGTCCCTTGCCGAGGCGCTGCTTGCAGGGCCGCAGCGGCCAGGCGACCTTGCGACCTTGCGGGCTTACGGTAAGCGCCAGCGCCTGGATCAAACGCTCACCATCGGGTTTTCCGATCAGGTAACACGGTTGTTCGGCAGCGGCCAGCCTTTGCTCGCCGCGGGCCGTAACCTGGGTTTGCTGGGCCTGGACCTGCTTCCACCGGCCAAAAGCTGGTTCGCCCGCCAGGCCATGGGCCTGGGTACGCGTTCCGATGTACGGGGCAAGGCATGAGCAACCCGCGCAAACTGGCCCGGCGTGCGCGCGTTCTGCGCTGGATGCTGAACCTGTATCCGCCCTACTTGGGCGCCGGTATCCGTGTGCAGCACATCAGCCCTGACATGCGCAGCATCCGGGTGGCGATGAAACTCACCCGCTGGAACCGCAATTACGTGGGCACCCAGTTCGGTGGCAGCCTCTATGCCATGGTCGATCCGTTCTACATGCTCTTGCTCATCGAACGGCTGGGGCGCGACTACATCGTCTGGGACAAGGCCGCCAGCATCGATTTCATCACCCCTGGCAAGGGCCCGGTGTATGCCGAGTTCCATGTCGATGACGCGCTGCTGGACGACATCCGCCAGCAGACCGCCACCGGCAAGAAATGCCTGCCCCGTTTGCAGGTCGATATCCGCGACGGCGCAGGTGAACTGGTGGCGCGGGTCGATAAAACCCTATACGTGCGGCTCAAGCCGCAAGCGAGGCTGGCGTAAGGCATGGAAACACGCGCAGATGTTCTGATCGTAGGTGCCGGTATGGTCGGCAGCGCGCTGGCGCTCGCCTTGCGCCATAGCGGTTTGCAGGTGCTGCTGCTCGATGGCGGTCCCCTGGCCGTCAGGCCGTTCGACGCCCAGGGGCCGTTCGAGCCGAGGGTCAGCGCGTTGTCGGCCGCCAGCCAGCGTATTCTCGACCGCCTGGGGGCTTGGGAAGGCATCGCACGGCGGCGCGCGACGCCCTATTCGGATATGCAGGTATGGGATGGCAGCGGCACCGGGCAGATCCACTTTTCCGCCGCCAGCGTGCATGCGCAGGTGCTGGGCCATATCGTCGAGAACAAAGTGGTCCAGGATGCCTTGCTCGAGCGCCTGCACGACAGCGACATCGGCCTGTTGGCTAATGCGCGCATGGAACAGCTGCGCCATTCCGGCGACGACTGGCTGATGACGCTGCACGACGGCCGGCAGCTGCGTGCGCCGCTGGTCGTCGCAGCCGACGGTGCTCATTCCGCGGTTCGCCGCCTTGCAGGTTGTGAAACGCGCGAGTGGGACTACTTGCACCATGCCATCGTCACCAGCGTGCGTTGCGCTCAGGATCACCAGGCCACCGCCTGGCAACGTTTCACCGACGATGGTCCGCTCGCCTTCCTGCCATTGACCCGCGACGGCAAACAGGACTGGTGCTCGATCGTGTGGTCAACCACGCCGGCCGAGGCCGAGCGGCTGATGGCGCTGGATGAGCCAGCCTTCCTCAAGGCGCTGGAGCGTGCATTCGAAGGCCGCCTCGGGACGGTGCTGCAGGCTGACCCGCGGCTGTGCGTACCGCTGCGCCAGCGACATGCAAAACGCTACGTGGAACCCGGCCTTGCGCTGATCGGTGATGCGGCCCACACCATTCATCCGCTGGCAGGGCAGGGGGTGAACCTGGGGTTCCTTGACGCGGCGGTACTGGCCGAAGTCCTGGTGGATGCCTGCAAGCGCGGAGAAAGGCTGGCCGATGTCAAGGTGCTGAGCCGCTATGAGCGTCGTCGCATGCCGCACAACCTGGCGCTGATGGCAGCCATGGAAGGGTTCGAGCGGTTGTTCCAGGCCGACAAGTTGCCGCTGCGTTGGCTGCGCAACAGTGGCTTGAAGCTGGTTGAGCAGCTGCCAGAGGCCAAGGCTGTGTTCGTGCGACAGGCACTGGGCTTGAGTGGCGATTTGCCGGATTTGGCCAAGGTGTAAAGGCTGCTCTTGGCGCGTTGGCGAGAGCGGATGCGTGGCGGGCCCTGGCACATTGCAACATCCAGTAACGGCAATGGGGGTGAGCCTTCAAATGGGATTCACTACCATCTGCGCCTCTCTATTCGATCGAGGAGCGCCTTCCATGTTGCCACGCAAGTCCCTACTGGCCGCCCTGGCCCTGAGCGTTGTCGGTGGTACCGTGCAGGCCGCTGACGAGGTCGTGGTCTACTCCTCGCGTATCGATGAGCTGATCAAGCCGGTGTTCGACGCCTACACGGCCGAGACCGGCGTCAAGGTCAAGTTCATCACCGACAAGGAAGCTCCCCTGATGCAGCGCATCAAGGCCGAGGGCGAGCACGGTGTGGCGGATCTTCTGCTCACCGTCGATGCAGGCAATCTGTGGCAGGCAGAGCAGATGGGCATCCTGCAGCCGATCCGATCCGACATCATCGAGCGCAACATCCCGCCTCAGTACCGTGCCTCGTCCCACGACTGGACCGGCCTGAGCCTGAGGGCGCGTACCATCATCTACTCCACCGAACGGGTCAAGCCGTCGGAGCTCAGCACCTATGAAGCCCTGGCAGACAAGCAGTGGGAAGGTCGGCTGTGCCTGCGCACGGCGAAGAAGGTGTACAACCAGTCCCTGACCGCCACCCTGATCGAAAGCCACGGCGAAGCGAAGGCCGAGCAGATCGTCAAGGGTTGGGTCAACAACCTCTCCACCGACGTGTTCTCGGATGACAACGCAGTGATCCAGGCCGTCGAGGCGGGTCAGTGCGACGTGGGTGTTGTGAATACCTACTACTACGGCCGGCTGCACAAGCAGAATCCTAACCTGCCGGTGAAGATTTTCTGGCCCAACCAGCAAGACCGTGGCGTGCACGTGAACCTCTCCGGCATCGGCCTGACCAAGCACGCGCCTCATCCTGAGGCCGCAACGAAACTGGTGGAATGGATGACCGGTGAACAGGCGCAGAAGTTGTTCGCCGACCTCAATCAGGAGTTCCCGGCCAACCCTCAGGTCAAGCCTTCGGACGAAGTCGCCGCGTGGGGCGACTTCAAGGCCGACAGCATTGCGGTGGAAGTGGCCGGCAAGCGACAGGCCCAAGCCATCCGCCTGATGGACCGTGCCGGCTGGAACTGAGCGCCACATCCCGCTCGAGAGGCCTGCAAAGGCCTCTTCGTGGGTCGAGCTGCGGCCCGTCATAGAGATCTAAAGTGCCCTACACCCACCGTCGTCGTTGGTACCTCCCCGTCACCCTGATCGCTGGCCTCGTGCTGCTGCCCCTGAGCGTGCTGCTGTTGTCGTGGCAGTCGATCGACCTGCAGATCTGGTCCCACCTGCTCGACACGCAGATGGGGCGCTTGCTGGGTAACACCGCCACCTTGGTGGTGGGGGTCGGTCTGGGCGTCTCCTTGCTCGGTGTCAGCCTGGCCTGGCTCACCAGCCTGTGCGAGTTTCCGGGCCGCCGCTGGCTGGATTGGGCGCTGATGTTGCCGTTCGCCATTCCGGCGTACGTCCTGGCCTTCGTCTTCGTAGGTTTGCTGGACTTCGCCGGCCCAGTGCAGAGTGCCCTGCGTGAGGCTTTCGGGCCCATGCGCCTGCCACGGGTGCGCTCCACCGGCGGCGTGATCACCGTGCTGGTGCTGGTCTTCTATCCCTATGTTTACCTGCTGGCACGCACAGCGTTCCTTGCCCAGGGCAAAGGGTTGATGGAGGCCGCCCGGGTATTGGGGCTCTCCCCCTGGCAGGCATTCTGGCGTGTGGCCCTACCCATGGCGCGGCCTGCCATTGGGGCGGGTATCGCCTTGGCCCTGATGGAAACCCTCGCTGACTTCGGCGCCGTGGCGGTCTTCAATTTCGACACGTTCACGACCGCCATCTACAAGACCTGGTATGGCTTCTTCAGCCTTTCCAGCGCTGCGCAATTAGCCAGTTTGCTGCTGCTGGCCGTCATGCTGGTGCTGTACGGTGAGCGCCGTGCGCGGGGCGCCAACCACAGCGCCAGTGAACGCCCCAGAGGCCAGGCGCTGTACCGACTGCAGGGTGGCAAGGCGCTGCTGGCCAGCGGCTGGTGCCTGTTGGTCTTCGCCTGCGCATTTGTCATCCCATTGCTGCAACTGCTGGTGTGGTTCTGGCAGCGCGGGCGCCATGATCTGGATGATCGCTACATCGGCCTGGTGCTCCACACCCTGTACCTGGGCGGCGTTGCAGCGCTGGTGACGGTCTGCGTGGCGCTGCTGCTGGCCTTCGCCCGTCGCCAGGCACCTACACCGGGTATCCGCATCGGCGTAGGGCTTGCCAACCTGGGCTATGCCTTGCCCGGCTCGGTACTGGCGGTGTCGATCATGCTGGCCTTCAGTTACCTGGACAGTCAGGTCGTCGCGCCGCTGTCCAGCTGGTTGGGAGGCGCTGGCAGGCCATTGCTGCTGGGCAGCCTTGCGGCGTTGCTGCTGGCCTATGTCATTCGCTTCATCGCCGTGGCCTACGGCCCGCTGGAGAGCAGCCTGGATCGGATTCGTCCCTCGCTGCCGCAGGCATCACGCAGCCTGGGTGTGGGCGGGGTAGGGCTGTTCATCAAGGTGTACTTGCCGCTGCTGTTGCCAGGCGCACTGAGCGCGTCGTTGCTGGTGTTCGTCGATGTGCTGAAGGAAATGCCGGCAACCCTGCTGATGCGCCCATTTGGCTGGGATACGCTGGCGGTACGGGTGTTCGAGATGACCAGCGAGGGTGAATGGGCGCGGGCGTCGCTGCCAGCATTGACGCTGGTGGTGGTAGGGCTGCTGCCGGTCATTGGCCTGATCCGCCGCTCGGCGCGCAGGCCCGGCCATTCCTGCTAAGGGTGCCAGCGTGCGCCCTTGCCGCTACAATGCGCGGCACTCGCGCAGCAGGCAATCAAAACAACGCTGTTCACACAGCTGAAGGCCATGAGCCCTCCACTGCTGCCGCTTCGCCACGCCCGGAAGGAGAAACCCATGGGACAGCGCACGCTTTTGTACGACCTGCATCTGGCGCTTGGCGCCAAGACGGTCGATTTCGGTGGCTGGGACATGCCGCTGCATTATGGCTCGCAGGTCGATGAGCACCACCAGGTGCGCAGTGACTGTGGGGTCTTCGACGTTTCCCACATGACCGTCATTGATATTAAGGGCGATGCGGCCACGGCCTGGTTGCAGCGGTTGCTGGCTAACGATGTCGCCCGGCTCGATCAGGTTGGCAAGGCACTTTACAGCCCCATGTTGCATGAGCAGGGCGGGGTGATCGACGACTTGATCGCCTACCGCACGGCGACGGGTTACCGCCTGGTCACCAACGCAGCTACCCGAGCCCGGGTGCTCGCGTGGCTGGACCAGCAGCGTGACGGGCTTGCCGTCGACGTTCAGGTTCGTCCGGACCTCGCCATTCTTGCCGTTCAGGGCCCGAACGCGCGCGAGAAGGTAGCTGCTTTGGTCAGTGCCTCGCGGGCCGCTCTGATACGCACGCTACGCCCGTTCGAAGGCGTGATGGACGGGGAGTGGTTCATCGCGCGCACCGGCTACACCGGCGAAGATGGCTTGGAGATGATCTTTCCGGGTGACCAGGCCGTGACCTTTTTCAACGACCTGGTCGGCGCCGGTATTGCACCCAGCGGCTTGGGGGCTCGCGACACGTTACGGCTCGAAGCCGGCATGCACCTTTACGGGCAGGACATCGACGAGCAGCACACGCCGTTGTCGTGCAACCTGGGCTGGAGCATCGCCTGGGAGCCGGCGAGCCGAAACTTCATCGGGCGCGCGGCATTGTTGGCGGAAATCGAGCGGGGCGTACAGGAAAAGCTCGTGGGTTTGGTACTGGAAGAGCGTGGTGTACTGCGTGCCCACCAGGTGGTCCGTGTGGCGGGGATTGGCGAAGGGGAGATCACCAGTGGTAGTTTCTCACCTACGCTGAGCAAGTCCATTGCCCTGGCACGCGTCCCCATGGCCACGGGCGACCGGGCCGAAGTGGAAATTCGTGGCAAATGGTACCCGGTGCGCGTGGTCAGGCCGACTTTCGTGCGCCATGGCAAGATTCTGATCTGATCCATCATCAAACGGCGGGCGTACCGCTGAGCCAATCGAGGAATTCAAGACATGAGCAATATCCCCGCCGAACTTCGTTTTGCCGAAAGCCATGAATGGGCCCGCCTGGAAACCGACGGTACCGTCACGGTAGGCATCAGTGACCATGCGCAGCAAGCGCTGGGTGACGTGGTGTTCGTCGAGCTGGCCGAGGTGGGCAAGGTGTTCACCGCAGGCGACGCGGCCGGTGTCGTGGAGTCGGTCAAGGCCGCTTCCGACATCTATGCCCCGGTCAGTGGCGAAGTGATCGCCGTCAACGAGGAATTGGCTGACAGCCCTGAGCAACTGAACGAGCAGCCCTACGACGCATGGATCTTCAAGCTCAAGCCGAGCAGCCAGGCTGATCTGGATAAACTGCTGGATGCGGCTGGCTACAAGGCCGCGATCGGCGAGTAAGCCGTCCGGCCATCACTGGCATGAGCACTCGCAGCCAGGGGGTGAAGACCTCCCGGCGCGAGCTTGTCAGCGATGGGGCCGGCGCTGTATCGATCAGTCGACTACTGCATGCTCGGCCAGAATGGCATTGGCCAGTTCCATGTCGGACGCGTGAAGGCCTGGATGTTCCGCACGCACCTGCTTGATTGCCGACTCCAGGAATGGCCCACGGATGGCGCCTTCACTGGCTACGAAGCTGCCGGCATCATCCTGCGCCGCCATCACCAACTTGTGGTCGCGCGAGGTCAGGTAGGTCGAGCCGGTGGTTGCCCCGGAGGAGATCACATTACGCCAGAAGGAATCGGCCATGGCCGAACCCATGGGCAGCGCGAGCAGGGCTGCGGCAGCGATGGCAGTGTTGAGACGCATGATCAGACACCTCGAAGGTGAGCGTTGAAGATGTGCGGTTGGATGCTCGCGGGCCTGCCAAGTTCCGGGACTTGCCGCTTCTGATTAGCTGCATGTACGCAGGACTTCTTCTGCCAGGGTTCGCCCACACGCAACCTTGGCTTCGCCGCAGCGGAGCAGGTCCACAAGACCATCTGCCTGGGCTTGGCGTCGCAATTGCGCAAGGTCTGTATCAGGGCCGATCAGAGCCCGCAGGTTGTCGCTAGGCTCGAGTAATTCGAACAAACCTGTACGCCCGTGAAAGCCCGTGCCGCGGCACGTTCTGCAGCTGGCTGCCTCGCGCCCCTGGCACTGGCTGCACACCGTACGCACGAGCCGCTGAGCCATCACCGCGATCAACGTCGCTTTGATCAGGTAGTCAGCCACACCCAGTTCTTGCAGGCGGATGATTGCGGCACAGGCGTCGTTGGTGTGCAGGGTAGACAGCACCAGGTGCCCGGTAAGGGCGGCCTGCACGGCCACCCGTGCGGTATCGGGGTCTCGTATTTCGCCAATCATGATGATGTCCGGGTCCTGGCGCAGCATGGCGCGCACGCCGTTGGCAAAGCCCAGGTCCAGTGCCGGCTGCACCTGAAACTGGTTGAACGCGGGTTCGAGCCGTTCGATGGGGTCCTCGATGGTGCACAGGTTCACCTGCGGGGTGGCCAACAGCTTGAGACTGGCGTACAGCGTACTGGTCTTGCCTGAGCCTGTGGGCCCTGTGACCAGGATGATGCCCTGGCGCCGTTGCAGCAGGCCTTGCCAATGGCTCAATTGCTGCCCCTGAAGGCCGAGCCGATCAAAGCTCTCGTGCAACTGCTGCGGGTCGAACAGGCGCAAAACCAGCTTCTCACCAAAGGCAGTGGGCAGGGTCGACAACCGGAGCTCCACCTCGCTCCCGTTTGGCAGGCGGCTTTGCAGTCGGCCATCCTGAGGCCTGCGTTTTTCCGCGACGTCCATGCGCCCAAGGTGCTTCAGGCGGCTGATCAGGGCCACCATGACTGCGCCAGGGAACACGTAGACGGTGTGCAACAGGCCATCGATGCGATAGCGCAAGTGCCCTTGGTCGCGGCGTGGCTCCAGATGGATGTCGCTGGCGCGCTGGTCGATCGCGTAGTGCAGCAGCCAGTCGACGATATGCACGATGTGCGCGTCATCCGCACTGGCCTGCAGGTGGCGTTTGCCCAGCTCCAGCCACTGCTCGAGCTCGCCAAAGCGGTTCGATTGCTGATGATGCGCGCCCTTCACCGACTGGGCCAGGCGCTGGAAGGGTTCACCGGCCTGACGCAGTTGCACAGGGCTTGCGAGCACCCGCCGTACGGTTCGTCCAAGGCTCAGGGCAAGATCGGCCTGCCAGCGGCACTGATAGGGCTGTGCGCTGGCCACGGTGACGCTCGCGGCGTCAGCCGCCACGATGAGAATGCCGTGGTTTTGCGCAAAGGCCGGCGACACCAGCTCAGCCACCTGCTGCAGGTCGATTTGCAGCGGATCGATACGCAGATAGGGCAGACCCGCCTTGGCAGCCAGCCATTGGCAAAGCCGATCCAGGTCCAGTATCTGCCCTGGGTGGAGGCGGTCGACAAGGTTGCAGGCGGCCACCTGCTCAAGCGGATGATCAGCAGGGTGATCGACGGCCTGCTCAAGGACACGCACGCTATCGCTGGCATGCAGGCGCTGATCGATAAGCAGGGCTTCGAGCACCCGGTGCAGGTCGAGTGCCAGGGTATCTGGGTTATGCATGAGGCGTCCGTGCCTGATCAAGAAGACCTGATCAAGGCTAGCTCAGCCTTCGCTCAAGCCGGATCAGAAGGGTTTCAGGGTTTTGCCTGAGGGTGACGCTTGCTCCGCGCCTCAATGCGTTGGCAGGCGCCGTTAGGCGTGCACTACTGACAGCTCCACACGGTGTTGCGGGGCCATGTGCACATCGGCCACACACACCATGTTGCGCAATTTCTGAGCGATCACCTCGGCGCGATGCCAGCTCAATCCGCCAATGCCGATGTCGATGGTCAACCAGTCATCCTGTTGAGTGACCTGCATGCTGTGCGGTGTGAGCATTTGCAAGGCGAACTGATTGAGTATCCGGCACAAGCTGTCGGGCTCGGCTTCGGCCTGCAAGCGATACAGCACGGTGGTGTGGGCATTGTTGTTGGCCCATACATCGGCACGCGGCAGTGAGTTCATGCGTTATCCTCGTTGAATGCAGAAAGTTTTGCATGCCTAGGCCGGAATTTTTTCGCTAAGATTCGACCCAGTGAGTCTTTTTTTGCATAGCTATTATCGATGCGGGTCGATCTGGAGAATTGTTCATGCACAGCGCATTGGATGCTTACGACCGTCGTATCCTTGAGTTGCTACAAGAAGACGCTTCGCTGTCCAGCGCCCAGATCGCCGAACGCATTGGCTTGTCCCAATCGCCGTGCTGGCGACGGATTCAACGGCTCAAAGAGGAGGGGGTGATTCGCGGGCAGGTCACCTTGCTGGACCGCAAGAAGATCGGGCTGAACACCCAAATATTCGCCGAAGTAAAATTGAATGCCCACGGCCGTTCGAACTTCACCGAGTTCACGGAGGCGATTCGCGGGTTTTCGGAAGTACTGGAGTGCTACGTGTTGATGGGCTCGGTGGACTTCCTGCTGCGTATCGTCACCCCGGACATCGAGGCGTACGAGCGGTTCTTCTTCGAAAAGCTCTCGAACGTGCCCGGCATTCAGGAGGTGAACTCGATCGTGGCCCTCTCAGAGATCAAGTCCACCACCAGCCTGCCGCTATCGGGCTAAGGGCATCACGCTTTGAGCAGATGTTTCCAACCACGGCTCTGATCGACGGCACGTGCCTGCTCGATGCGGGCTTCGAGTACCTCATCGCTGATCGGTTGCTCAGCCAGTTCGTGCAACTTCTTCATGTCGCCGTACAGGCGGTCCATTTGTGGTGCGTCCAGCACATGGCGGGCATGGTGCAGCCAGGCCATCAATTGCTCGATGCGCGGCAGTTGCTCTGCCAGGTCCTCGGGGCGCTGGGTGTACAGCGACAACTTCAGGGCGCGGCCTTCCTCGGCAATCAGGTGTGCAAGCCAGCTTGCCAGAAGCGCCTTGCCCTGGCGCTCGCCACGGCCCTTGCGTTCGGCAGTCCAGGCACGCGACAACAGCCAACGTGAGGTTTCCAGGGAGAACTGGCCCCAGCGAGGATCATCCAGCTCTTCTGCGAACTGCTCGGGCGCGGCGCGGCGGATGTCTTCGTCATCGTTGCCGGCTTGCACCAGTGGACGCCAGTCTTCGAGCAGGGCATCCAGGCGCGCGCGCAGGTCACGGGTAGCCGCGCGGGGGGCGGCCTGGCCCAGGCTGGCGGTGATTGCGCGCAGCTCGATGATATTCTGCACCCAGTCCTGCAGCGACCGCCAGTGGCCGCTGTGGCGGTATTGCTCGGCCAGGCGCTGGCTGTTGCCCAGCAGTTGCCAGGCCAACGCAGCATAGGCGTCGTCCAAGGCCATGTCCGCTTCGAGGTCGGCGACGCTCAGATCCAGCTCGAAACGCTCTGGCTCCAGCAGACGATAGCCGCGCTCGGCCTTGCTGATATCGCAGGGCATCAGCGCAACGCTTGTGGTCAGCTCGGCAGCCAGTTCCAGCAGCGCCGCCGGCTCACCTTCACGCAGCTCCAGTTCCAACTCGCATATCGCTTCCTTGCGCTTGCCGGCAATTACGAAGCCTTGGTCCAGCGCAGCCTCGATCACCACCTTGGCCTTGCCACGGCCCCAAGCGATTTCGGCATATTCGCGGGTGAAATCGGTGGTGAACAACGGTTTGATGGTCTTCTTGTCCAGGTCGGCCAGTTGCGCCGGCCAGCAGCTGTCATCCAGCTTCTTGAGGTCCAGCTTGACCTTGTCCAGTTGCCATTCGTGCTCGTTGCGCTCGGACAGGCCAGCCACACTGGTTCCGCGGCACTTGAGGGTCTGGATGACGGTATCGCCGTCACGGCGCAGGCGCAGGGCAACGCGTGCCTCGGCCAGCGCGCGCTCAGGCGTGTCGAAATACTGGTTCAGCAGTTCGCGGGTCTGCCAGCCAGACTTGTTGCGCTTTTTCAGCAGCGGGTGCTCGCGCAAGGCGGCGAGGGTCTCGGGGCTGGCGCGCAGCTTGAGTTCGGTTTCTTTGGGCATCACAGGCTCGAAAGGGGGCGTGGTCGATGCAGAGTCTACAGCAGTAGGCCGTCAACGGTTTATTCCAGACGGCGGATGGTCCTATGATGGGCAATGCTTCCGAGGAGTAAACGCATGCCGTTGCCGACGCTGAAAGACCAATTTGCCGCCTTGATCGCCGCGCCTTCGGTCAGTTGCACCCAGGCCTCGCTCGACCAGTCCAACCGTCAGGTCATCGACCTGTTGGCTACTTGGCTGGGCGATCTGGGCTTCACCTGCGACATTCAGCAGGTGACCCCCGGCAAGTTCAACCTGCTGGCCAGCCGCGGCAGCGGCCCGGGCGGCCTGGTGCTGGCCGGCCACAGCGACACCGTGCCCTATGACGAGCAGCTCTGGAGCAGCGACCCTTTGAAGCTGACCGAAGTCGAGGGTCGCTGGGTGGGGCTTGGCAGTTGCGACATGAAGGGCTTTTTCGCATTGGTGATCGAAGCCGTCATTCCGTTGCTGCAGCACGACTTCAAGCAGCCGCTGCTGATTCTGGCCACCTGCGACGAGGAAAGCTCGATGTCTGGCGCCCGTGCCCTGGCCGATGCTGGCCAGCCCCTGGGTCGCGCGGCGATCATCGGCGAGCCGACCGGGCTGCGGCCGATCCGCATGCACAAGGGCATTCTCATGGATCGTATCGACATCCTGGGGCGCAGTGGTCATTCCTCGGACCCAAGCCTGGGCCGTAGCGCCATGGACGCCATGCATGCGGTCATGGGCGAACTGATGGGCCTGCGCCAGCAATGGCAGAAGGCCTATAACAACCCGCAGTTCACGGTGCCGGCACCCACCATGAACTTCGGTTGCATTCACGGTGGCGACAACCCCAACCGGATCTGCGGTCAGTGCGCCCTGGAGTTCGACCTGCGCCCATTGCCGGGCATGGACGTGGAGCAGTTGCGCGCTGCCATCCGTGCAAAACTGGTTCCGGTGGCCGAGCGCCATGACGTGCGTATCGACTACGCGCCGCTGTTCCCCGAAGTGCCGCCGTTCGAACAGGCGGCCGACAGTGAACTCGTCCAGGTGGCAGAACGGCTCACCGGCCACCGTGCCGAAGCGGTGGCATTCGGCACCGAAGCACCTTATCTTCAGCAGCTTGGCTGCCAGACCATCGTGCTCGGCCCTGGTGACATCGCCTGCGCACACCAGCCTGGCGAATACCTGGACATGTCACGTATCGAGCCGACCGTGCGTCTATTGCGTGACTTGATCGGGCACTATTGTCTGCATTAAACGTCCACCCCATTCATTCGTTTCTGCCTAGAGGAGACCGCGCGTGACCGCAAGCCTGTTCCGACGATGATCCTGAACGCCCCTGTAACGCCGTTCTCCGTCCACTTATCCACAGGCCCTGTCATGCACGATTACGTCAACTGGCTACGCCACGCTTCTCCTTACATCAACGCCCACCGCGACTGCACCTTCGTGGTGATGCTTCCCGGCGATGGGGTCGAACACCCTAACTTCGGCAACATCGTCCACGACCTGGTGCTGCTACACAGCCTTGGGGTACGCCTGGTCCTGGTGCACGGCTCTCGCCCGCAGATCGAGAGCCGCCTGGCTGAACGTGGCCTGGCAGCGCATTACCACCACGGCCTGCGTATCACCGATGCCGCTACCCTGGATTGCGTCATCGACGCGGTCGGCGCGTTGCGCCTGGCCATCGAAGCGCGGTTGTCGATGGACATCGCCGCCTCGCCCATGCAGGGCTCGCGCCTGCGGGTGGCCTCCGGCAACCTGGTCACCGCGCGGCCGATCGGCGTGCTCGAAGGCGTGGATTTTCATCACACCGGCGAAGTGCGTCGGGTAGACCGCAAGGGCATCAGCCGCCTGCTCGACGAACGCTCCATCGTGTTGCTCTCGCCGCTGGGCTATTCGCCAACCGGCGAGATCTTCAACCTCGCCTGCGAAGACGTGGCCACCCGTGCGGCCATCGAACTGGGTGCAGAGAAGTTGGTGTTGTTCGGTGCAGCACCTGGTCTGTTGGATGAGCATGGCCGCCTGGTGCGCGAACTGCGCCCACAACAGGTTGCGCCGCACTTGCAGCGCCTGGGCAGTGATTACCAGGCCGAGCTGCTCGATGCCGCTGCCGAGGCGTGCAAAGGCGGCGTGGCACGCAGTCACATCGTCAGCTATGCCGAGGACGGCGCGCTGCTGACCGAACTGTTCACCCGGGGCGGTGGCGGTACGCTGGTGTCCCAGGAGCAGTTCGAGATCGTGCGAGAGGCCACCATCGAAGACGTCGGCGGCCTGCTCGACCTGATCAGCCCGCTGGAAGAACAGGGCATCCTGGTGCGCCGTTCACGGGAAGTGCTGGAGCGGGAAATCGAGCAGTTCAGTGTGGTGGAGCGCGAAGGCATGATCATCGCGTGCGCAGCGCTGTATCCGATTGCAGAGTCCGATGCTGGCGAGCTGGCATGCCTGGCGGTGAATCCGGAATACCGCCATGGCGGGCGCGGGGACGAGCTGCTGGCGCGTATCGAAAGCCGGGCACGGGAGATGGGGTTGAGCACCCTGTTCGTGCTCACTACACGCACGGCGCACTGGTTCCGCGAACGCGGCTTCTCGCCCAGTGGTGTCGAGCGGCTGCCGGCGGCACGGGCTTCGCTGTACAACTTCCAGCGCAATTCGAAAATCTTCGAAAAGCCGTTGGGGTGAGGCGTTCTGCGCCTGTGCGCCTGAAATGAAAACGCCGCCTTCAAGGGCGGCGTTCTGGTTTACACGGTGTGCAGATACCAGTTGTACTCGAGGTCGGATATCGAATGTTCGAACTCCTCCAGCTCGCTTTCCTTGCACGCGACGAAGATGTCGATGTACTTCGGATCGATGTACTTGTTCAGGATTTCGCTGTCATCCAACTCGCGCAGCGCATCACGCAGGTTGTTCGGCAGGCTCTGTTCCAGCTGCTCGTACGAGTTGCCTTCGATAGGCTCGCCCGGCTCGACCTTGTTGGTCAGGCCATGGTGAACGCCTGCCAACACGGCCGCCATCATCAGGTACGGGTTGGCGTCAGCACCCGCCACGCGGTGCTCCAGGCGCACGGCATCCGGGGATCCGGTCGGTACGCGCAACGCCACGGTGCGGTTGTCCAGGCCCCAGCTTGGCGCATTGGGCACATAGAACTGCGCGCCAAAGCGGCGATAGGAGTTGACGTTCGGGCACAGGAACGCCATGGACGCGGGCAGGGTCTCGAGCACACCGCCGACAGCATGACGTAGCGCGGCGTTCTGCTCGGGATCCTCGCTGGTGAAGATGTTGTTGCCATCTTTGTCCAGCACGGAAATGTGTACATGCAGACCATTGCCTGCCTGCCCTGGGTAGGGCTTGGCCATGAAGGTGGTGTCCATTTCATGGTCGTAGGCGATGTTCTTGATCAGGCGCTTGAGCAGCACGGCGTAGTCGCACGCCTTGAGCGGGTCCGGCACATGGTGCAGGTTGACTTCGAACTGAGCCGGGGCGCTTTCCTTGACGATGGCGTCGGCAGGGATGCCCTGTTCCTTGGCCCCTTCGAGGATGTCCTGCAGGCAGTCGGCATACTCGTCCAGGTCATCGATCAGGTAGACCTGGGTCGATTGCGGACGCTTGCCGGAAATGGGCGAGCGCGGCGGCTGTGGGCGGCCGTTCACGTTCTCCTGGTCAATCAGGTAGAACTCCAGCTCGAAGGCGGCGCAGATGGTCAGGCCCATGTCGTCGAACTTGCTCACCACCTGGCGCAGTACTTCACGCGGGTCGGCGAAGAAAGGTTCGCCCTCGAGCTCGTGCATGGTCATCAGCAACTGGGCAGTCGGGCGCTTTTGCCACGGCTCGTTGGAGAGGGTGTCGGGGATCGGATAGCAGATGCGGTCTGCATCGCCGATGTCCAGGCCCAGCCCGGTGCTTTCGACGGTGGAGCCATTGATATCCAGTGCAAACAGGGAGGCCGGCAGGTTGATGCCTTTCTCGTAAACCTTGTGGAGGCTGGTGCGCTCTATGCGCTTGCCACGCACCACACCATTCATATCTGCAATCAGAAGGTCAACGTAGAGAACCTCAGGATGTTCCTTAAGGAACGCGTTCGCTTCGTTAAGCTGAACGGCACGCGGGGGTACCGACATGATGCAACACCTTTGTTGTTAAAAATATCAATCAAGGGGGGCTTGCAGGACCAGTCAATCGAAAAGCCATACTGATGTCAAGCCAACCCCATGATGCCCTGAAATGGCACGTCTACGGCAGATTTGCTGCATATCGGGGCACGGCATTATCCGCTATTTCTCTGGAAAAGCGCTATCGCGAGCACTGCGTCGTTTATTTTTTACGCAGGTGTTGTGTAAAAAAATGAACGGCGCTAAGCTCCGATTCAACCCAAAACAGAATAATACGAGGGTCTCATGGTCCGCCTGCCGCGACCTGGAAGCGCTGCCAATGCAGTGCAATCAGGCTGTTCAGTCACGTTAGCCTGGCCTGCCAATCCCATGGCGGCAGTGCTCGCAATAATTGACGTCTGGCATGCTCGGCCCCGCCTTCATGGCACCTCATCTCCACGCTTCGCTTCTTTCTGCCATTACGAATCGCTTAGGACACACGTCATTTCAGTGTATCCACCGTCCGCCTGCGCGGGGGTTTTGCTTTAGCCATCCACTGCATCCAGAATCAAGTCGCGGACCACCTTACCTCCTGAGGTATTTATGAGTAACAACCTCGACCAGCTCACCGATTGGTTGAAAGAGCACAAGATCACCGAAGTCGAATGCCTGATCAGCGACTTGACCGGCATCACGCGCGGCAAGATTTCGCCTACCAACAAGTTCATCGCCGAGAAAGGCATGCGCCTGCCCGAGAGCGTGTTGCTGCAGACCGTGACCGGCGACTATGTCGACGACGACATCTATTACGAGCTGCTGGACCCTGCAGACATCGACATGATCTGCCGGCCCGATGAGAATGCCGTGTTCCTGGTGCCATGGGCCATCGAGCCGACCGCGCAGGTCATCCACGATACCTATGACAAAAAGGGCAACCCCGTAGAGCTGTCGCCGCGCAACGTGCTCAAGAAGGTGCTCAAGCTTTACGCCGACAAGGGCTGGCAGCCCATCGTCGCGCCCGAGATGGAGTTCTACCTGACCAAACGCAGCGAAGACCCTGACTTCCCGCTGCAACCGCCAGTGGGCCGTTCGGGCCGGCCTGAAACCGGGCGCCAGTCCTTCTCCATCGAAGCTGCGAACGAATTCGACCCGCTGTTCGAGGATGTCTATGACTGGTGCGAATTGCAGCAGTTGGACCTCGACACGCTGATCCACGAAGACGGCACGGCGCAGATGGAAATCAACTTCCGTCACGGCGATGCCCTGCACCTGGCCGACCAGATCCTGGTGTTCAAGCGCACCATGCGTGAGGCGGCGCTCAAGCACAACGTGGCAGCCACCTTCATGGCCAAGCCCATGACCGGCGAGCCTGGCAGTGCGATGCACCTGCACCAGAGCGTGGTCGATGTGACCACCGGGAAGAACATCTTCAGCAATGAAGACGGCAGCATGAGCACGCTGTTCCTGAACCACATCGGCGGTTTGCAGAAATTCATTCCCGAAGCGTTGCCGCTGTTTGCGCCCAACGTGAACTCGTTCCGCCGCTTCCTGCCGGATACCTCGGCGCCAGTGAACGTCGAGTGGGGCGAGGAAAACCGTACGGTAGGCCTGCGCGTCCCGGACGCCGGCCCGCAAAGCCGCCGGGTGGAAAACCGCCTGCCGGGTGCGGATGCCAATCCGTATCTGGCCATCGCCGCGAGCCTGCTGTGTGGCTACATCGGCATGGTCGAAGGTATCGAGGCCAGCGCACCGGTCCAGGGCCGGGGTTACGAGCGTCGCAACCTGCGCCTGCCGCTGACCATCGAAGACGCCCTGGAACGCATGGAAATCAGCCGCGCCCTGGAGCAATACCTGGGCAAGAAATTCATCGCCGGTTACGTGGCCACCAAGCGTGCCGAGCACGAGAACTTCAAGCGCGTCATCAGTTCCTGGGAGCGTGAATTCCTGCTGTTCGCAGTTTGATCAACCTCGGCCCCGCAGACGCGCGGCCTTCCGTCAACGGAGAACCACATGAGCCTGAACAACCCACAAACCCGTGAATGGCAAGCCCTCAGTGGCGAGCATCACCTCGCGCCTTTCAGCGACTACAAGCAGCTGAAGGACAAGGGGCCGCGCATCATCACCAAGGCGCAAGGCGTGCATTTGTGGGACAGCGAGGGGCACAAGATTCTCGACGGCATGGCTGGCCTGTGGTGCGTGGCCGTGGGGTATGGACGGGAGGAGCTGGTTCAGGCGGCAGAGCGGCAGATGCGTGAGCTGCCCTACTACAACCTGTTCTTCCAGACCGCCCATCCTCCGGCGCTGGAGTTGGCCAAGGCGATCACCCAAGTGGCGCCCGAGGGCATGAGCCATGTGTTCTTCACCAGTTCAGGCTCCGAGGGCAACGACACCGTGCTGCGCATGGTTCGCCATTACTGGGCACTCAAGGGCAAGCCGAGCAAGCAGACCCTGATCGGTCGGGTCAACGGCTATCACGGCTCCACCGTGGCCGGTGCCAGCCTGGGCGGCATGAGTGGCATGCACGAGCAAGGCGGCTTGCCCATCCCGGGCGTGGTGCATATCCCTCAGCCGTACTGGTATGGCGAGGGCGGTGACATGACACCGGAGGCGTTCGGGGTCTGGGCTGCGGAGCAACTGGAAAAGAAAATTCTCGAAGTCGGCGAGGACAACGTCGCCGCGTTCATCGCCGAGCCTATCCAGGGCGCCGGTGGCGTGATCATCCCGCCAGACACCTACTGGCCGAAGATCAAGGAAATCCTGGCCCGGTACGACATCCTCTTTGTGGCTGACGAAGTCATTTGCGGTTTCGGGCGAACAGGGCAGTGGTTCGGCTCGGATTTCTATGACCTCAAGCCCGACCTGATGACCATCGCCAAGGGCCTTACCTCCGGTTACATCCCCATGGGCGGTGTGATCGTGCGTGACAAGGTTGCCAAGGTGCTTAGCGAAGGCGGGGATTTCAATCACGGCTTCACCTATTCCGGGCATCCGGTGGCTGCCGCGGTAGGCCTGGAAAACCTGCGCATCCTGCGCGACGAACAGATCGTCGAGAAAGCGCGCACCGAAGCGGCACCGTATTTGCAAAAGCGTTTGCGTGAGTTGCAGGACCACCCGCTGGTGGGCGAGGTGCGCGGTGTTGGCCTGCTCGGCGCGATCGAGCTGGTGAAGGACAAGGCGACACGCAGCCGTTTCGAGGGCAAAGGTGCTGGCATGATCTGCCGTAATTTCTGCTTCGACAATGGCCTGATCATGCGGGCCGTCGGCGACACGATGATCATCGCGCCACCTCTGGTCATCAGCCCGGCGCAGATCGACGAGCTGGTGGAAAAGGCACGCAAATGCCTGGACCTGACACTCGAGGCGATTCGCTGACAGCTAGCGATGTGACATTAAGTCGTTACAAGGGCCAGGTTTCCTTGAAACCGGGCCTTGTAACTTGCCAGACTAGCGGCTGCTTCAGTCGCCCACACGCGTGTACTGCGGGACCCGGCTTCTGAACGGATGGCTAATCGAACACTCTGGAGCATGACGCATGAAGAATATGGGCAAGACGTTGTTGGCCGCTGCGCTGATGGGCGCAGTGGTCGGGGCTGTACAGGCTGAAGACAAGGTACTGAACGTCTACAACTGGTCGGACTACATTGCTCCGGACACCATCGCCAAGTTCGAGAAAGAGTCGGGCATCAAGGTCAAGTACGACGTGTTCGACAGCAACGAAACCCTGGAGGCCAAGTTGCTGGCCGGTAAGTCGGGCTATGACATCGTGGTGCCTTCCAACAACTTCCTGGCCAAGCAGATCAAGGCGGGCGTCTACCAGGAACTCGATCGCACCCAGCTGCCCAACTGGAAGAACCTCGACGAGGATCTGCTCAAGGCCGTGGGCGATGCCAGCGACCCGGAAAACAAGCATGCCTTCCCCTACATGTGGGGCTCGATCGGCATCGGCTACAACCCCGAGAAGGTCAAGGCAGCGCTGGGCGTGGACAAGATCGATTCCTGGGACGTGGTCTTCAAGCCAGAGAACATCGCCAAGCTCAAGAGCTGTGGCGTGAGCTTCCTTGATGCCCCAACCGAAATGCTGCCAGCGGCCCTGCATTACCTGGGCCTGCCGACCAACAGCACCAAGAAGGAAGACCTCAAGGCTGCCGAAGACCTGTTCCTCAAGATCCGTCCGTCGATCACCTATTTCCACTCCTCCAAGTACATTGGCGACCTGGCCAACGGCAACATCTGCCTGGCTGTCGGCTACTCGGGTGACCTGGAGCAGTCCAAGACCCGCGCCCACGAAGCGGGGGACAAGGTCAAGCTGGACTACGTGATCCCGAAAGAAGGCGCCGGCACCTTCTATGACATGGTTGCCATGCCCAAGGATGCCGAGCACAAGGAAGCGGCCTACAAGTTCATGGACTTCCTGATGCAGCCGCAAGTCATGGCCGAAATCACCAATGCCGTGCGCTTCCCCAACGGCAACAAGGCCGCGACCGCCTTTGTGGACAAGGACATCACCAGCGACCCAAGCATCTATCCGTCCGCTGAAGTGAAAAAGAATCTGTACGCCATTGCCGCCCCTGAAGCAGCAGTGCAACGGGTAATTACCCGCAGCTGGACCAAGATCAAATCGGGCAAATAAGCCTGATGTAGCATTTTCGGACCGGGTATTCCCGGTCCGAAACCAGTGAAAGGCAATTGAGCATTGCGGCATCGAAGCTGCGAAGGTAAGTTGCGCGCCGGTTTTGCGTGTGCGGCAGCATTGTCGCTATCCAGACACTGATTGTGAGGACCACCCACTTGTCCAATTCTGTATTACGCAAGGCCGTGATGGCTGCAGCGAGCCTGACGCTGGCATGCAGCGTCCAAGCGGCGCCTACGGTGCATTTCTACAACTGGTCCGACTATATCGGCCCCGACACGCTCGCAGGCTTCGAGAAAGCCACGGGCATCAAGCCGGTGCAGGATGTCTTCGATTCCAACGAAACCCTGGAAGGCAAGCTGCTGGCCGGCAGGACCGGCTACGACGTGGTCGTGCCCTCCAACCATTTTCTGGGCAAGCAGATCAAGGCGGGCGCTTTCCAAAAGCTCGACAAGGCACTGCTGCCCAATTACGCGAACCTTGAACCTGCGTTGATGAAGCGCCTGGAGAAGAACGACCCGGGTAACCTGTATGCCGTGCCTTACCTGTGGGGCACCAATGGCATCGGGTACAACGTCGACAAGGTCAAAGAGGCGCTTGGCGTCGATACCATCGACTCCTGGGCAGTGCTGTTCGAACCCGAGAACATGAAGAAGCTGTCCAAGTGCGGCGTGGCCTTCCTCGACTCGGCGGACGAAATGCTTCCGGCCGTCCTCAACTACATGGGCCTGGATCCCAACAGCACCAACCCCAAGGATTACGCCAAGGCCGAGCAGAAGCTGCTGGCGGTACGCCCCTACGTGACGTATTTCCATTCGTCCAAGTACATCACCGATCTTGCCAACGGCAACATCTGTGTCGCGGCAGGTTTCTCGGGTGATGTGTTCCAGGCCAAGGCCCGCGCCGAAGAGGCGAAGAAGGGTGTGAACCTGGCTTATGCCATTCCCAAAGAAGGCGGCAACCTCTGGTTCGACGTGCTGGCGATTCCCAAGGACGCCAAAAACGTGGAGCAGGCGCATGCCTTGATCAACTATTTGCTGAAACCTGAGGTTATCGCCCAGGTCAGTGATTACGTCGGTTATGCCAACCCTAACTCGAAGGCTGGCGACCTGATGGACCAGGCCGTGAGGACTGACGCTGCGGTTTATCCACCGCAGGATGTGCTGGACAAGATGTTCGTGAACTCAGAGCTGCCGCCCAAAGTGCAGCGCCTGATGACCCGCAGCTGGACCAAGGTCAAGTCGGGCAAGTAATCCACCTCACCCGCGCGGCCTGCCTGGCAGGCCGCGCGGGCACAAAAAACTTGTTGGGAGTTTCACTCATGGCAGTTGCCTCCGGCGCCTATAAGAAAGCCCTCGAGGGTGGCCAGCAACCCAAGCAGGTGCTGGTCAAGATCGACCGGGTCACGAAAAAATTCGACGAAACGGTAGCGGTGGACGATGTGTCCCTGGAAATCCGCAAGGGCGAAATCTTCGCCTTGCTTGGGGGTTCCGGCTCCGGTAAGTCGACCTTGCTGCGCATGCTGGCAGGCTTCGAACGCCCCACCGAAGGACGCATCTTCCTGGACGGCGTGGACATTACCGACATGCCGCCCTACGAGCGGCCGATCAACATGATGTTCCAGTCCTACGCCCTGTTCCCGCACATGACCGTGGCGCAGAACATCGCCTTCGGCCTGCAGCAGGACCGCTTGCCCAAGGCCGAGGTCGACGCCCGCGTGGCCGAGATGCTCAAGCTGGTGCACATGACTCAGTACGCCAAACGCAAGCCGCACCAGCTCTCCGGTGGCCAGCGCCAGCGCGTGGCCTTGGCTCGTTCCCTGGCCAAGCGGCCTAAGCTGTTGCTGCTGGACGAGCCGATGGGTGCCCTGGACAAAAAGCTGCGTTCGCAGATGCAGCTGGAGCTGGTGGAAATCATCGAGCGCGTCGGCGTGACCTGCGTGATGGTGACCCACGACCAGGAAGAAGCCATGACCATGGCCCAGCGCATTGCCATCATGCACCTGGGCTGGATCGCTCAGATCGGCTCGCCGGTAGACATTTACGAAACCCCGACCAGCCGCCTGGTCTGCGAATTCATCGGCAACGTCAACCTGTTCGATGCCGAGGTGATCGACGATGCCGAAGGCCACGCCCTGATCGCCTCGCCTGAACTTGAGCGCAAGATCTACGTCGGGCACGGTGTCTCCACCTCCGTGGAGGACAAGCACATCACCTATGCACTGCGCCCGGAAAAGATGCTGGTCACCACTGTCCAGCCTGATTTCCAGTACAACTGGTCGCGCGGCAAGATCCATGACATCGCCTACCTGGGCGGGCATTCGGTATTCTACGTGAAGCTACCCAGTGGCAAGGTGGTGCAGTCGTTCGTCGCCAACGCCGAACGCCAAGGCGCGCGCCCTACGTGGGACGATGAAGTCTTCGTATGGTGGGAAGACGACAGCGGCGTGGTACTGCGGTCATGAAGCTGCGCAAGCTCAAGCGAGCGTTCCGGCGCATCACCCCTGAAGGGCGGCACCTGGTGATCGGTGTTCCTTTCGTGTGGCTGTTCCTGTTCTTCATGCTGCCGTTCTTCATCGTCCTGAAGATCAGCTTCGCCGAAGCCGACGTGGCGATCCCGCCGTACACCGAGATCTACAGCTACGTCGAGGACAAGATCCAGTTGGTGCTCAACCTGGCCAACTACGGTTTGCTGACCGAGGACGAACTGTATATCTCGGCCTACCTCGGTTCGCTGAAGATGGCGTTCATCAGCACGCTGCTCTGCCTGCTGATCGGCTACCCGATGGCCTATGCCATCGCCAACGCCAAGAAGGAAACCCAGACCGTCCTGCTGCTGCTGATCATGATGCCGACCTGGACCGCGATCCTGATCCGCGTGTATGCCTGGATGGGCATTCTGAGCAACAACGGTTTGCTCAATGGCTTTTTGATGTGGACCGGGCTGATCGACCAGCCGCTGCAGATACTCAACACCAACCTGGCGGTGTACATCGGCGTGGTCTATTCCTACCTGCCGTTCATGATCCTGCCCTTGTTCGCCAACCTGGTGAAGCATGACCCAAGCCTGCTCGAAGCGGCATCCGACCTGGGGTCGAGCACCTTCAACAGCTTCTGGAAAATCACCGTGCCGCTGTCAAAAAACGGCATCATCGCCGGTTGCATGCTGGTGTTCATCCCCGTGGTGGGCGAGTTCGTGATCCCCGAACTGCTCGGCGGACCGGAAACCCTGATGATCGGTAAAGTGTTGTGGCAGGAATTCTTCAACAACCGTGACTGGCCGGTGGCCTCGGCGCTTGCGGTGGTGATGCTGGCGATCCTGATCGTGCCCATTTTGCTGTTCAACCGCAGCCAGGCCAAGGAAATGGAGGGCAGGGCATGAAGCGCTTCGGTTTTTCCAAGCTGATGCTGGTGTTCGGCTTGCTGTTCATCTACTTGCCGATGGTGATTCTGGTCATCTACTCGTTCAACGCCTCCAAGTTGGTGACGGTGTGGGGCGGGTGGTCGGTCAAATGGTATGTCGGCTTGCTGGACAACACTCAGCTGATCGGTTCGGTGATGCGCTCGCTGGAAATCGCTTGCTACACGGCGGTAGCGGCTGTCGCGTTGGGCACCATGGCGGCTTTCGTACTCACCAGGGTCACCCGGTTCCGCGGGCGTACCTTGTTCGGTGGCTTGGTCACCGCACCGTTGGTCATGCCTGAAGTCATCACGGGTCTGTCGCTGCTGCTGCTGTTCGTGGCCATGGCGCAATTGATCGGTTGGCCGCAGGAGCGTGGCGTTGTCACCATCTGGATTGCCCACACCACCTTCTGCGCGGCCTATGTGGCCGTCGTCGTGTCGGCCCGGCTGCGTGAGCTGGACCTGTCGATCGAAGAGGCGGCCATGGACCTGGGGGCCAAGCCTTGGAAGGTGTTCTTCCTGATCACCATCCCCATGATTGCGCCTTCGCTGGCGGCAGGTGGCATGATGTCGTTCGCCTTGTCGCTCGATGACCTGGTATTGGCCAGCTTCGTGTCCGGGCCAGGCTCGACCACGTTGCCGATGGAAGTGTTCTCGGCGGTACGCCTGGGCGTGAAACCTGAGATCAACGCCGTGGCCAGCCTGATTCTGCTGTCCGTCTCGTTGGTGACATTCTTCGTCTGGTACTTCAGTCGCCGTGCCGAAGAGCGTCGCCGCAAGGCCATACAGCAGGCGATTGAAGAAGGTGCGGCGGCCAATGCGTCGCAGCCTCAGGTACGGCGCCCGGCGCCGGTAGCGCCGATCTGATCGAGGTATGGCTGCTCGTTACGCTTTTGGAGCGAGCAGCTGTTCCACACTTGCGCTTGCGCCGTGCGGAGAACTGAATGTGGCCGCATAAACGTATCGTTTGTGACGAATTGCTACGGCGAGGTCACTAGACACTTAAGCGCCGAACTCTATTCATAATTCGCTGTGGCTCGATATGTGGGGGGAGGCTGTTCCTGTGCGACAAGCTTCCTCCAGTTGAGTCCTGGTTGGGATAAAGATCCAAATAGCTGGGAAGCTCGTCCAGACCTGGCGCTTGAAGGTTTAAACTCGAATAGCTGGGAGGCGGGGCCGGAACTACCGGTTGCGTTGTTAAATGCGAGCCACCAAATCTTCTATTCGTATGGACACTTGGAGGTACCAAGGTCACATCCGCTGATGAAAAGCTCTGTACAGGGTCATGCACGTTTCGTCGGTCGCTGCCTCCCACTGTAGTCGAGAACCGTTCTCCATATGACGAGTCGGCTCTGAGCGTACTCATATATTTTTCCCGGACGAATAAAGCGGCGACAAGCGATGACCCACCAATATAAACGCCGATCGCCACTCCGATAAGGTTATCGTCATTTTTCGAAGCACCGACGACAGCAAGGGCTGTGCCTGCTGTTAAGGACGCAGCGGCTGTGATCCAGCTTGCATACTTGATCAGGCTTCTCACCGCGAAGTGGCCTGATGGATCACTTTGATTGACAGGGTCACCCAGGCAGTAGGCATACGCATTGAGCATCCCCTGTCCAAAAGGGCTCAGGTTGTCAGGGGCGCCAAACCGCATGAGTGCCGGTCTATACAGTCGATAGCCGTTGCCCAGTGGATACCCATCCAATAGTGCATCCATTCGCTCACCGTGATACGCCCATGGCGTGTCCGGTTCATTCAAACGTGCCCTTTGGCCGTAAGGCGTGTAGGAAAAGCGAGCCAGGCAGTTGGTGTGGGGCTCGGCCATTACGGTGTTGCCCCTGTCTACCGCGCTTACTGAATGCGTCCGCTTATCGCCTGCAAGATGGCCTAGAAAGCGTGCCTGACCTCGGAACACCGAGCGTTTGACGTCGTCACCCAGTTCCGTGACGAGTTGGCCGGCTTGATAGAACGCGTGGACCCTGCCAGATTTGTCCATACCAACATCCCCGGATGAATAAGACCGACCGTCTGCAAGCAGTGGTAGGTTGGAAGTTTCGCGTCAGGCGACAGTATCGTGATCTTGAAAGCGTGGGCTACTGACAGAATTGCCAGGGTTTGCCAACACCTGGCCTGACGAAGCCACCCACGAGGCTGGAGGGGGCAGGGCGTCTGGCGTCTACAGCAAGAATTATGGAACCCTGGCCTGCTTGGCGAATCGCATGCATGAATCTTTTGCGCGCAAGAAAGGAGCCTCCATGACGTTGTCGCGTGCGCTACTGGTCACGGGCTTGGGGCTGCTGGGCATGCTCACCGGCTGCAGCAAGGAAGAGCTGCCTGAAAGGCTGCCCCGTGTAGGGGTACAGAATGTCCAGTCCGCCGATTTCGCAGCCCGGGTGACGCTGACTGGCGACATCCAGGCGCGGGTGCAGACGGACCTCTCATTCCGCGTAGGCGGCAAGCTCATTTCGCGCAGTGTAGATGTAGGCGATCACGTAAAGGCCAAGCAGGTACTGGCCCGGCTCGACCCTAAAGACTTACAGAACAACGTGGCTTCGGCCAAGGCCGAAGTGTTCGCGGCACAGGCACGGGTGACCCAGACCCAAGCTGCCTTCGTTCGTCAGCAGAAGCTGTTGCCCAAGGGCTATACCAGTCAAAGCGAATATGATGCTGCCCAGGCCTCGTTGCGCAGCAATCAAAGCGCGCTGAAGGCTGCGCAAGCTCAACTGGCCAATGCAAACGAGCAATTGAGTTATACCGCACTGGTCTCCGAAGCCGACGGGGTGATCACCGAGCGTCAGGCCGAGGTAGGGCAAGTGGTGCAAGCGACCATGCCCATCTTCAGCCTGGCCCGTGACGGCGAGCGTGATGCGGTGTTCAACGTGTACGAGTCGCTTCTGGCGGGCACGCCCAGTGATGCCAGCGTCGTGGTCAGCCTGTTGGACGATCCGAAGGTCCAGGCCCGTGGAGCGGTGCGTGAAATTACCCCCACTGTCTCGGCTCAAAGCGGCACGGTGCAGGTCAAGGTCGGATTGCAGGACGTTCCGCCTGCGATGCAGTTGGGCGCGCCCGTCACCGTGACCACCCAAGGGCGCGGCAAGCCGAGTGTCGAGCTGCCCTGGTCGGCACTGACCAAAGGCTTGAAGAAACCCGCCGTGTGGATCGTGGGCGAGGGGGACAAGGTGCAGTTGCGGGAAGTCGAAGTAAGCCGCTACCTGACCGGCACTGTGGTCATCGACAAAGGTCTCGACGGTGGCGAAGTCGTCGTGGTAACCGGCGGGCAGCTGCTGCACCCCGGTATGAAAGTTGAAAAAGTACCCGCCAAAGCGCCGGAGAGCCCGCTATGAAGCCTTGGCTGACGTTGATGTGTGCCGGTGTTTTGCTTGTCGGGTGCGGCAAGGAAGAGCAGCCGCCGGAGCCGGTTCGTCCAGTGCTGTCGGTAGTGGTGCAACCTCAGTTGCAGGCCCGCTTGGGCCGCTTTGCAGGCGTGATCGAAGCGCGTTACGAAAGTACCCTGGGCTTTCGTGTGGGCGGGCGCATCGCTCGCCGCTGGCTGGACGTCGGGGCCCAGGTCAAAGCGGGCGATACGTTGGCCACGCTGGATCCGACCGACCAGCAAAATCAGCTGCGCGCTGCCGAAGGCGATCTGGCCAGGGTGCAGGCGCAGTGGATCAACGCGCAGTCCGACGCCCGCCGGCAACAACAATTGTACGACCGAGGCGTGGGTGCTCAGGCCCAGTTGGACATCGCCCAGACCAACCTGAAAACAGCTGGCGCCACGCTGGAGCAGGCTCGTTCCTCGGTCAGTCAGGCCCGTGACCAGCTGGGCTATACCACGCTGCGCAGCGATCATGCGGCGGTGATTACTGACTGGCAGGCCGAAGCCGGGCAAACCGTCACCGCTGGGCAGGCTGTGGTCACGCTCGCCAGGCCGGACGTGAAGGAAGCGGTGATTGACCTGCCCATCGGCATTGCCGAGCAGTTGACACCGGACCTGACCTTCACTGTCGCCTCGCAGCTCAACCCCGCCGTCAACACCACCGCCACCCTGCGCGAGCTCGAGCCCAAGGCCGATGCCACCACCCGCACGCGGCGTGCGCGGCTGACCTTGGCCAGCACCCCTGAAACGTTCCATCTGGGAACTGCCGTCAGCGTCACTCTCAGCTCGCAGGTTTCTCCTCGCAGCGAGCTGCCGGTCAGCGCGCTGCTGGAGCGCGATGGCAAGACACAGGTATGGGTCGTCGACCCCCAGCAGAAAACCGTCGCCTTGCGCGACGTGACCCTGATCGACCGAAACGAGGACCGCATCGTCGTCTCATCAGGCGTACAGCCTGGGGAGCGGGTGGTGATCGCCGGCGTCAATAGCCTCAAGCCTGGCCAGCAGGTCACCTTCGACGAGGATGCGCAATGAAAGGAAGCTTCAACCTGTCCGAATGGGCGCTCAAGCATCAGTCGTTCGTGTGGTACCTGATGTTCGTCGGTTTGCTCATGGGCATCTTTTCGTACTTCAACCTGGGTCGTGAGGAGGATCCGTCCTTCACCATCAAGACCATGGTGATCCAGACCCGCTGGCCTGGCGCTACCCAGGAAGAAACGCTGCTGCAGGTCACCGACCGGATCGAGAAGAAGCTCGAGGAGCTCGATTCGCTCGATTACACCAAGAGCTATACCCGGCCTGGTGAATCAACGGTGTTCGTCTACCTGCGCGACACTACCAAGGCAGACGACATACCGCAGATCTGGTATCAGGTCCGCAAGAAGATCCAGGACATTCGCGGCGATTTCCCCGAGGGCTTGCAGGGCCCCGGCTTCAACGATGAATTCGGCGATGTGTTCGGTTCCATCTACGCCTTCACCGCCGACGGGCTGAGCCTGCGCCAGCTGCGTGATTATGTGGAGCAGGCGCGGGCCGAGGTCCGCGAAGTACCCAATATCGGCAAGATCGAAATGGTCGGTATCCAGGACGAAGTGCTCTACCTGAACTTCTCCACCCGCAAGCTCGCCGCCTTGGGTATCGACCAGCGTCAGGTGATGCAGGCTCTGCAGGCGCAGAACAGCGTGACGCCAGCGGGCGTGATCGAGGCCGGGCCGGAGCGCATCTCCGTACGGACAAGTGGGCAGTTCGCCTCGGAAAAGGACCTTGAGAACGTCAACCTGCGCATCAACGATCGCTTCTTCCGCTTGGCAGACATCGCCGAGGTCGAACGCGGCTACACCAACCCGCCTGCGCCGATGTTCCGCTACAACGGCAAGACGGCCCTGGGCCTTGCCATCGGCATGCAGAAGGGCGGCAACATCCAGGAGTTTGGCAAGGCGCTCAAGCAAACCATGCAGCGCATCACCAACGAGCTTCCGGTAGGCGTCGATGTGCACACGGTGTCCAACCAGGCGACGGTGGTGGAGAAGGCCGTCGGTGGCTTCACCAGTGCATTGTTCGAAGCGGTGATCATTGTTCTGGCCGTGAGCTTCGTCAGCTTGGGTGTGCGTGCAGGCCTGGTGGTGGCGTGCTCGATCCCGCTGGTACTGGCCATGGTGTTCGTATTCATGGAATACAGCGGCATCACCATGCAGCGTATCTCGCTAGGTGCACTGATCATTGCGCTGGGGCTGCTGGTGGATGACGCCATGATCACCGTGGAGGTGATGGTCACGCGCCTGGAAATGGGCGAGAGCAAGGAAGACGCTGCTACTTTCGCTTACACCTCCACGGCATTCCCAATGCTCACCGGTACGCTGGTGACTGTCGCAGGTTTCGTACCGATTGGCCTCAACGCAAGTTCGGCAGGTGAATACACCTTCACCTTGTTCGCGGTCATTGCCGTTGCGCTGTTGGTGTCATGGGTGGTGGCCGTGTTCTTCGCCCCCGTGCTTGGCGTGCACATTCTCAACGCCCGCAAAGTGAAGTCCCATGATGACAAGCCGGGCAGGGTAGCCCGGGTCTTCGAGCATGGCCTGCTGTGGAGCATGCGCCACCGTTGGATGACCATCATCGGCACCGTGGTGCTGTTCGCCCTGGCCGTGTTCTGCATGCGCTTCGTGCAGAACCAGTTCTTTCCTGCTTCGGACCGTCCGGAAATCCTGGTCGATCTGAACCTGCCACAGAACGCGTCGATCCAGGAAACTCGCAAGGTGGTCGACCAGCTGGAGGCCACGCTCAAGGATGACGAAGACATCGATCACTGGAGCACCTATATCGGTCAAGGTGCGGTGCGCTTCTACCTGCCGCTGGACCAGCAACTGCAGAACCCGTACTACGCCCAATTGGTCATCGTCAGCAAAGGCCTGGAAGAGCGCGGTGAGCTCATCACTCGCCTGCAGAAACGTCTGCGAGAGGACTTCGTCGGTATCGGTTCGAACGTTCAGTCGCTGGAGATGGGGCCACCTGTGGGGCGACCGATCCAGTACCGCGTCAGCGGCAAGGACATCGAGCAGGTGCGCAAGCATGCCATCGAGCTGGCGACCCTGTTGGACAAGAACCCCAACATCGGCGAAATGATTTACGACTGGAACGAGCCGGGTAAAGTGCTGCGCATCGATATTGCCCAGGACAAGGCCCGCCAGTTGGGGCTTTCTTCGGAAGATGTGGCCAATGTAATGAACAGCATCGTCACCGGCGTGCCCGTTACCCAGGTCAACGATGATATCTACCTGATCGACGTGGTGGCCCGCGCCGTGGATAGCGAGCGGGGCTCGCCCGATACGCTGCAGAACCTGCAGATCCTTACACCCAACGGCACTTCGATACCCTTGCTGTCATTCGCCACGGTGCGCTACGAGCAGGAGCAGCCTCTTGTGTGGCGGCGCGATCGCAAGCCTACGATCACCCTCAAAGCGTCGGTCAACGGGGATATTCAGCCTACGGACCTGGTGGCTCAGCTCAAGCCAGACATCGAAAAGTTCGCCAGCGAGTTGCCCACCGGCTACGAAGTGGCCACCGGCGGCACCGTGGAGGAGAGCGGCAAGGCACAGGGGCCCATCGCTAAAGTGATCCCGCTGATGCTGTTCCTGATGGCCACGTTCCTGATGATCCAGTTGCACAGCGTGAAGAAGCTGTTCCTGGTGATCAGCGTCGCGCCGTTGGGCCTGATCGGTGTGGTGTTGGCGCTGGTGCCGACGGGTACGCCGATGGGCTTCGTGGCGATCCTGGGCATCCTGGCGCTGGCGGGCATCATCATTCGTAACTCGGTCATTCTGGTCACCCAGATCGATGAATTCGAAGCCCAGGGGTATTCACCATGGGATGCCGTGGTCGAGGCCACCAACCATCGTCGCCGGCCAATCCTGCTGACAGCTGCGGCTGCCAGCCTGGGCATGATTCCGATTGCTCGCGAAGTATTCTGGGGGCCAATGGCGTACGCCATGATTGGCGGCATCATTGTGGCAACCTTGCTCACCTTGCTGTTCTTGCCAGCGCTCTACGTAGCGTCCTACAAGATCCGCGAGCCGCATCAGGAAGGTTGAGGCGCCTATCGCGCCGCTTGCCATGCGGGGCCGTTCTGCGGCCCATCATGGCCGCTTTGGCGCCCCGCAGACGCCGCGCCTACGAGGCGAACCTGCACCCCTCAACTGCACACCTAAGCCACGACCTGGAAGCCAGCGACCCTGCGCGTAAAAGCCGACTTTTCGGCGATGGACTCTACGCGCAAACACGTCAACCAGCGCATGGCCTGCGCTAATACGTCCATTGAGGAAGCGCATCCAGACAATCTTGTAAATGGTTATATAAAAATGCCCAAACAGTATTTTTAAGAATAATCCGCCCCCACTACTATTGCCCTCACGCCAGGCGCAAACCCTCATTCAAACCTCTGCCCGGCAATCTCACTCCAAGGAGAACGAGCATGAGTGCATCGCTGCGCAGTATCGACGGTCAGGACGAAGCCACCATCTTGCGTGAGATCCAGAGCGCGCTGCGCGATCTGCGCTTTGGCGCTGTGGAAATCACCGTGCACAACGCCCAGGTGGTGCAGATCGAGCGCAAGGAGAAGTTCCGCCTGCAGCAGCCTGGCAACAAGCCCGGCTGAACACGCCCCACCTTCCAGAACTAGAAAAATGCCAATCGGGAGCTTCACCATGTCCATCCGTCGTTATGCGCTTGCCGCTCTGGCCAGTGCTATTTTTGCCGGTTCCGCCATCGCCAAGGATTACGAACTGCTGAACGTGTCCTACGACCCGACCCGTGAGCTGTACCAGCAGTACAACGCCGAGTTCATCAAGTACTGGCAGCAGGCCCATCCAGGCGATAAGGTGAAGATCCAGCAGTCCCATGGCGGCTCGGGCAAACAGGGCCGTGCGGTGATTGACGGTCTGCGCGCCGACGTGGTGACCCTGGCCTTGGCCGGCGACATCGACGAAATCGCCAAGCTCGGCAAGACCCTGCCGGAAAACTGGCAGACGCGTTTGCCGGACGCCAGCACCCCCTACACCTCGACCATCGTATTCCTGGTACGCAAGGGCAACCCCAAAGGCATCAAGGACTGGGGCGACCTGATCAAGAAGGATGTGTCGGTCATTACCCCGAACCCCAAGACTTCCGGGGGCGCGCGCTGGAACTTCCTCGCCGCCTGGGCCTATGGCCTGAAAACCGGCGGTAGCGAGGACAAGGCAAAAGCCTACGTGCAGGAACTGTTCAAGCACGTGCCAGTCCTGGACACCGGCGCCCGCGGATCGACCATCACCTTCGTCAACAACGGTCAGGGCGATGTGCTGCTGGCCTGGGAGAACGAAGCCTTCCTGGCGTTGAAGGAAGACGGTGGGGCTGACAAGTTCGACATCGTCGTGCCGTCGCTGTCGATTCTGGCCGAGCCGCCCGTGGCGGTGGTCGATAAGAACGCCGAGAAAAAGGGCAATACCGAAATCGCTACCGAGTACCTGAAACACCTCTACAGCCCGGCCGGACAGAAGATTGCCGCCGAGAACTTCTACCGCCCGCGTGACGAGAAGGTGGCGGCTGAATTTGGCAAGCAGTTCCCCAAGCTGGACCTGGTGACCATCGACAAGGACTTCGGCGGCTGGAAGATCGCCCAGCCAAAATTCTTCAATGATGGCGGTGTGTTCGACCAGATCTATCAGGCACAGTAAGGGCCAAGGAACAACACACAATTCGGACGCCTACCACGGCCCGGGATGGTTCCCGGGCCACGTGTATTCAACCAGGGATCTCTATGTCACGTCGCATTTCCCCCGTCATACCCGGCTTCGGGCTGACGCTGGGATACACCTTGGTGTACCTCAGCCTGATTGTGCTGATACCGCTGGCGGCCATGTTCATCCATGCCTCGCAGCTGACCTTCGAACAGTTCTGGACCATCATCAGCGCGCCGAGGGTCATCGCTGCGCTGAAGCTGAGCTTTGGCACCGCCCTGTTTGCCGCGATCATCAACGGTGTGATCGGGACGCTGCTGGCCTGGGTGCTGGTGCGCTATACCTTCCCCGGGCGCAAGATCATCGACGCGATGATCGATTTACCTTTCGCCCTTCCAACGGCAGTGGCCGGCATCGCGCTCACCGCGCTGTACGCGCCGGCGGGCTGGGTCGGCCAGTTCGCGACCGACCTGGGTTTCAAGATCGCCTATACCCCCTTGGGCATCACCCTGGCGCTGACGTTCGTCACCCTGCCGTTCGTGGTGCGCACGGTACAACCAGTGCTGGCAGACATCCCGCGCGAGGTCGAAGAAGCCGCTGCCTGCCTGGGCGCCAGACCGCTGCAGGTGTTTCGCCACATTCTGGCCCCGGCCTTGCTACCGGCCTGGCTCACCGGCTTTGCCCTGGCGTTCGCCCGTGGCGTGGGTGAGTACGGTTCGGTCATTTTCATCGCCGGCAACATGCCGATGAAAACCGAGATCCTGCCCCTGCTGATCATGGTCAAGCTCGACCAGTACGACTACACCGGCGCTACCGCCATTGGCGTGTTGATGCTGGTGGTTTCCTTCATTCTGCTGCTGCTGATCAACCTGTTGCAGCGCCGCATCGAAACCCCTTGAAGGAGGTCGGCATGTCCAGTTCTTCCCTGAATGCAACCGCCGCCGCCAACGCCGCCCGCCGCGGCAGCGCCACATCGCGGCGGTTACTCATCGGCCTTGGCTGGCTGGTGTTTGCACTGTTTCTGCTGTTGCCGCTGGTCATCGTGGTTTCCCAGGCACTGAAGAATGGGTTCGGCACTTTCTTCGAAGCCATCTTCGAACCCGACGCGTTGTCGGCCCTGAAACTCACCCTGCTCGCCGTTGCCATTTCGGTGCCGCTGAACCTGGTGTTCGGGGTCAGTGCGGCATGGTGCGTGAGCAAGTACAGCTTCCGCGGCAAAAGTATTCTGGTCACCCTGATTGACCTGCCGTTCTCGGTGTCGCCCGTGATCGCCGGCCTGGTCTACGTGCTCATGTTCGGTGCCCAGGGCCTGTTCGGGCCGTGGCTGCAGGATCACGACATCCAGATCGTCTTCGCCCTGCCGGGCATCGTCCTGGCCACCATCTTCGTCACGGTCCCGTTCGTAGCCCGCGAGCTGATTCCGCTGATGCAGGAACAAGGCACCCAGGAAGAAGAAGCTGCCCGGTTGCTCGGTGCCAATGGCTGGCAGATGTTCTGGCATGTGACGCTGCCGAACATCAAGTGGGGCCTTATCTATGGCGTGGTGTTGTGTACAGCGCGGGCGATGGGCGAATTCGGCGCGGTGTCGGTCGTTTCCGGCCATATTCGTGGCGTGACCAACACGCTGCCGCTACACGTGGAAATTCTCTACAACGAGTACAACCACGTGGCGGCCTTCAGCGTGGCCAGCCTGTTGCTGATCCTGGCGCTCTTCATCCTGCTGCTCAAGCAGTGGAGCGAGAACCGTATTAACCGTCTGCGCCATAGCGCTGCGGAGGAATGATTCATGTCGATCGAAGTTCGTAACGTCAGCAAGCGTTTCAACAGTTTCCAGGCGCTCGATGGTATCAACCTGGACATCAACAGCGGTGAGCTGGTAGCGCTGCTGGGCCCATCCGGCTGCGGCAAGACCACGCTGCTGCGCATCATCGCCGGCCTGGAAACACCTGATCAGGGCAATATCGTATTCCATGGCGAGGACGTATCTGGCCATGACGTTCGTGATCGCAACGTCGGATTCGTATTCCAGCACTACGCGCTGTTCAGGCACATGACCGTATTCGACAACGTCGCCTTCGGCCTGCGCATGAAGCCCAAGAGTGAGCGCCCGAGCGAAAGCAGCATTGCCCATAAAGTGCACGAGCTGCTGAACATGGTGCAGCTCGACTGGCTGTCCGATCGCTACCCGGAGCAATTGTCCGGTGGTCAGCGTCAGCGTATCGCCCTTGCCCGCGCGCTGGCCGTGGAGCCCAAGGTGCTGCTGCTGGACGAACCCTTCGGCGCACTGGACGCCAAGGTGCGAAAGGAGCTGCGCCGCTGGCTGGCCCGCTTGCACGAAGATATCAACCTGACCTCGGTATTCGTGACCCATGACCAGGAAGAGGCCATGGAAGTGGCTGACCGGATCGTGGTCATGAACAAGGGCGTGATCGAGCAGATCGGCTCGCCGGGCGAAGTGTACGAACAACCCGCCAATGATTTCGTCTACCACTTCCTGGGGGATTCCAACCGCCTGGCCTTGAGCGAGGGTCAGCATGTGCTGTTCCGGCCCCATGAAGTGTCGTTGTCGCGTCATGAAACCGAGGGCCACCATGCCGCCGAAGTTCGGGATATTCGCCCGTTGGGTGCCACCACGCGGGTGACCTTGAAAGTCGAGGGCCAAAGCGAGCTGATCGAAGCTGAGGTGGTCAAGGACCACGACAGTCTGACAGGGCTGGCAAGGGGCGAAACGTTGTTCTTCCGGCCGAAGGTCTGGCAGAAACTGCCAGCCATTTGAGGCAGTACGGTTGATGGGAATAACGCGGCGTCGCAAGGTCACGTCGGCTGGTTATTTGCTTAAAGGTTATAAACAAATTTCTTTTTATTCCTTTAAGTATATATAGGCCGCCTTATACTGGGTTTCCAAGCACGCAAGCTACTGGAGACCCACTTCATGCGTAACGAATCAGTTCGCTACCTGATCATCCCAGGCTGGCAGGGATCGCCGGACAATCATTGGCAAAGCCACTGGCAGCGTACGCTGCCCAACAGCGCACGCGTGGAGCAGCGCGATTGGCTGACACCGCTCTGCCAGGACTGGGTGAAGGCGCTGGATACCGCCATCGCCGCCGAGCCCGGCCCGGTGATCCTGATTGCCCATAGCCTGGGCTGCATCACGGTGGCGCATTGGGCCGAACAGGCCGCTGCCGCTCTGCTCGGTCGCGTGCGTGGCGCCTTGTTGGTGGCGCCGGCGGATGTCGAGCGACCAGGGTGCGCGCCGGCGCTGCGCAATTTTTCGCCCATCCCGCAGGCGCCGCTTCCCTTTCCGAGTCAGGTGGTCAGCTCGGACAACGATCCCGCTGTCAGCGTCCCGCGCGCCTTGCACATGGCCCAGCAGTGGGGTGCAGAAGCAGGGCTTCTGACCGGCGCCGGCCACATCAACGTGAAATCCGGCCATGAATGCTGGGAGCAGGGGTTCGCCTACCTGTATCGCCTGCAAGGCCGCATCGAACAACGCGCGCTGCGCCGCGCCTGAACGGCGTCCGTTTCCATCCGTCACACGCCCGGCCGCCGCAGGCCAGGGGCGGGAGCTCGTCATGACGTATCAGAACCCCTTCGGCCAGCCATTGCTGACATTCCCCGAACTCGACAAGAGCCCGCTGAGCATTCGCGCCAAGGCGCTGGTCTTCATCGACCCGCGTTCCCAGCGATTGCGCACGGAGCTGGAGCACCTGGCGCCGCTGCCGCTGCCGGTGCTGATCCGAGGCGAAACCGGCACCGGCAAGGAGTTGCTGGCCCGCCAGATTCACCGCGCCAGCGACCGCACCGGCCTGTTCGTGTCGGTCAACTGCGCCGCCATCAGCCCAACCTATGCCGATGCAGAGCTGTTCGGTTATAGCGCCGGTAGCCATGGCGGCACTGCCAGCAGCCGCGCTGGCTGGTTCGGATCGGCCAACGGCGGCACGCTTTACCTGGACGAGATCGCCGACTTGCCACAGGCCATTCAGGCCAAGCTGCTGGCAGCACTGGAAAACCGCGAAGTCACCCGCGTAGGCGCACACCAGGCGCAGCCGGTGGATGTACGACTGGTGGCGGCCACGAGCATTGACCTGGCGCGGGTGGTGAAGGCAGGGCGCTTCAGCGAGCGGTTGTATCAATATTTGCGCGAGGGCGCCCTTGAATTGCCGCCGCTGCGCGAGCGGCCGGGGGACATCCTTGCGTTGGCGGAATACTTCGTTGGCATCTACAGCGGGCGTTTGCAGCGGCCCGTGCCGTTGATAAGCGAGGCTGCACAGAGCCTGCTCGAGCAGCATCCTTGGACCGGCAATACCCGTGAGCTGGAAAACGTCATCCACTTCGCCCTGCTGGTCAGTGATGGGCCGGAAATCCTGCCCGAAGACCTGGACCTGCCCGACGTTCCACGCTAGAGGCAGCTCATAAGCAAACACGCTGGTGGCATTTTGGTTTTGGAATAAGCAACGAAATAAAAGATATTGTTCGGGAATAAAAATTATCGGTATTGTCCGCTTCACGCCCGTCATCGCATTGCGTTGGGCGCCCCATTTGCCATCTTCGATGGCTCAGATGCAGAACAAGGATCACCATGAAGAAGACCCTGCTGACCACTGCCCTGGCTGCCGCCCTGTCCTTTAGCGGCCTGGTCGCCGCCGCCGAAAAACTGGTGGTTGCCGCAACGCCGGTGCCCCATGCCGAGATCTTGGAGCTGATCAAGCCGACGTTGGCCAAAGAAGGTGTCGACTTGCAGATCAAGGTATTCACCGACTACGTGCAACCCAACGTGCAGGTTGATCAGAAGCGTCTGGATGCCAACTACTTCCAGACCCTCCCGTACCTGCAGAGCTTCAACGAGGGCAAGGGTACGCACCTTGAGACCGTGATCGGCGTGCATGTCGAGCCGTTTGGTGGCTACTCGAAGAAGGTCAAAAGCCTGGATGAGCTCAAGGAAGGCTCAACCGTTGCCATTCCTAACGAGGGCAGCAACAGCGGCCGCGCACTGCTGCTCTTGCAGAAGGCGGGGCTGATCACCCTCAAGGACCCGAAGAACGCCCTGGCCACCCCGAAAGACATCGCCGAGAACCCGAAAAACCTGAAGTTTCGCGAGCTGGAGTCGGCCATGTTGCCGCGCGTGCTGGATCAGGTCGACCTGGACATGATCAATACCAACTACGCGCTGGAAGCCGGCCTGAATCCTGCCAAGGATGCCTTGGTCATCGAAGGCAGCGACTCGCCTTACGTCAACTTCCTCGTGGCGCGTCCTGACAACAAGGACAGCGATGCCATTCAGAAGCTGGCCAAAGCCTTGACCAGCCCTGAAGTGAAGGCATTCATCGCCAAGAAATACCAAGGTGCCGTGCTGCCTGCATTCTGATGCACCGGCTGCCTTCGGGTCGTTTCCAATCGCGACCTGAGGGCGTCTCCACCTGAGCCCAACCCTATTGGGCTCAGGTTACCGCGTTGCAAGAATGGTCAGCTGCTTGAAACAGGCCAGCAGGCTTCAGCAGTGTCGCGGTAGCCAATTCAAGAGAAACTGGTTCACCACCTCAGGGTTTTCCAGGCACGAGATATGCCCCGCAACGGGGATCTGAGCGGCCAGGCAATTGATGATCTGCGCCATCTCGTTGGCTTCAGCCGGTGGCCTGGGGATGTCCTGGTCGCCACACACCACGATGGTTCGTTCGCTACAAAGGCCCCCTAATTGCGCCAGTGCGTCCGGTCGGCCGAATATGATGCGGCCCATTGGGTCATAGCTGTCGCGGATAGTGTTGGCGGACGTGGCCTTCAATGTTGCTCGAAACCGTTCACGCAGTGCTGGCACTGTATGGCCGCCGGGATGAAAGAAGATGGGTACGATGACGTCCAGCAGCTCATCGTCGAACGCACCTGCGGCAGACGCAGCATCCAACAAGGCGAAATACTTGCGTTTGGTGGCGTCCGGCTCTGCGCCCAGGTAGGTATCCATCAGCACCAGGCGGTCAACCCGCTCGGGATGCTCGGCGGCCAGCAGTGCCCCCCACATCCCCCCGACCGATAGCCCCACCAGGTGGCAGCGTTCAATCCCCAGCTTGTCGAGCAATTGAATGTGCTGACGCGCCAGATCAGAGGTGGTTCTGGTCGTAACCGGCGGAGCATCGGAGTCGCCGTGCCCCCAGAGCTCTGGAATGATGACTCGAAAATGCCGGGACAGCGCGTCGAGCTGCTCACTCCACATGTCAGCTGACCACAAATAGCTGTGGCCAAGGAGCACTGGAAAACCTTGGCCCTGGTCGATGTAGCTCAGCCGTGCGCCATCGATTTCCATGAATCTTTTATGCATAGGTCATTTCTCTTGAGAAAAAATGCATGCAGTAAGCGCGTAGGCCTGCTCGTTACATGCGCTTGTCTGATTAGTGGATGCACACCAGAACGTATCCTTTAGCAAACGCGTTGCCATCGGCGGGTTCTGATAGCGCGCTGCACAGCCGCTGCGGGGTTGAGCAGCACGCCGTTTTCATGCGACGCGTTGGGAAGTCTGGTTCATCGTGAGGTCTGACGATCAGTAGCATAACGAGCCGCCAGGAGTTTCCATGTCCAAAAGCGAAAAACAGAAAATGCTGACAGGCGAGCTGTATCACGCCACGTGCCCCGAGTTGCAAGCCGAACAGGCGGCCAACAAACACTGGATGCACCGCTACAACAACAGCGTGGAGCTGACGGCCCAGGCGCGGCATGCATTGCTGGCAGGGCACCTCGGCCATGCGGGTGAGGGTGTGGTGCTGCGTGCCCCTTTCTATTGCGACTATGGATACAACATCAGCGTGGGCCGCAATACGTTCATGAACTTCAATTGCGTGATCCTTGACGTGCTGCCTGTGCACATCGGCGAGGACTGCCAGATCGGCCCCAATGTGCAGATCTACACGGCCGACCACCCGCTCGACCCGCAGCTGCGGCGCACGGGCCTTGAGAGTGGGCGGCCGGTCAGCATTGGCAATAACGTGTGGATTGGTGGCGGTGCCATCATTCTTCCAGGGGTGTGCATCGGTGATGATGCAGTGGTCGGCGCAGGCAGTGTCGTTACCCGGGATGTTCCGGCAGGGGCGACGGTGGTGGGCAACCCTGCTCGCATACATCAGTCTGCCCAGGGGCAGTAACAGCCGATCGCCAGGGTGTTGGAGGCGCTGACAGGGCGGCCGTCGAGCAGCGCGGTGAGTATGGGCTCGATGAAGCTGTTGGCAGCGTTGCATACCGCGCCTTCGCTGTACGGGCCGAAGTAGGCCAGGTGCCCTTGGCGATCCCAGATGGCTACCGCGGGCGACGCTGGCATATGTTCACTGCCAGGCAGGTTGCTTAGTGGTTCCAGCGCAGCAAGGTCGTCCGGCAGATAGCCCCGTGTGCCGGGTTTGTGCAAGACGTGAAAGCTGACGCCCCGGTTCGTGAACTGCTTCATCAGGTCGGCCAGGTGCTGTTGGTTGCCAACGTTACACGGGCAGGCTGGGTCCCAGAAATGCACGACCCGCACGGGTCCGGGGCCGGCCAGTTCGGTAGGTAGCTGTAAGTGCGAGCCGTCGAACAACGTGGCCTGGTTGTCGAACGGGCGTAAATAGCGGACCTGGAAGGTCGTGTACGCCTGCCAGATGATGACCGTCCCGGCCACGATGCCGAGCATCATGCTCAGCCATTTGAGAGTTCGCAGGTTCATGAAAGGCCGATTGCTGCTCCCAAGGGCAGTGGGAGGTGGGTTGCTGGTACGGCCAGCTTGCCACGGCGCGTCGATGAGCTGAATATCTCAGGTCAATACTTGCTTCACGCCGGACCCACCAAAATGCCTGCAAGCTTCCATCCAGACCTCCTGCGCACAAGCCTGGCCCCGCTGAATGCGCGTAAGCCGCTGTGCACCCATGCGAAGGCCTACCAACGCTTTTATGGGCTCGATCTGCCTGTCCACAGCTGGCTTGGGCAGTTTGCAGTTGCCGGATTCGAGGTGGTTGCGCAGGTGTGGTGTCCACAGCAGCCCAAGGCTACCTTGCTGCTGTTGCACGGGTACTACGACCACATGGGCTTGTACAGGCATCTGGTGGCATGGGCATTGAAGCGCGGTTATGCCGTTGTCAGCTGCGATTTACCCGGCCACGGCCTGTCTAGCGGCGAACGCGCCAGCATCGATGATTTCGCGATCTACCAGCAGGTACTTGAGTGCCTGTTCGAACAGACGCGCAGCTTGCAGCTGCCTCATCCATGGCACCTGTGCGGGCAGAGCACAGGTGGGGCCATTGCCGTGGATCACCTGCTGCACAACCCACAGACAAGCCCCATCGATGGGCAGGTATTGCTGCTTGCCCCATTGGTACGCCCCTGTGCCTGGCGCTGGTCGAAGCTCAGCTATCACATGTTGCGCCACTTCGTGAACGGCATCGAGCGGCGTTTCACCGAAAACAGCACAGACCCTGCATTTCTACCGTTTCTTGAAGCTGATCCGCTTCAGCCCAGGCGGCTACCAACGGCCTGGGTTGGCGCACTGATCGATTGGATCACACGCATCGAGGCGGCGCCCGTCAGTACCCGGCAGCCCTTGATTGTGCAAGGAGAGGCCGATGGCACGGTCGACTGGCCTTACAACCTTCAGGTGCTGAGGGCTAAGTTCGCGCAGCCGCAGGTCATGATGCTACCCGGGGCCCGACATCATCTTGCCAACGAACTGCCTGCCATTCGACAGCGCTATTTCGACTTCATCGACCAGCACTTGGGTTGATCAATTCAGCTCGCCGGTACTTTGGCCAACCGCCAGGCCGGCGCGAATGGCTGCCAGCGCAGCTCGATAGTAGGCTTTGCCGTCGTTGGATTCGGCAAAGGTTGCAAACGCTTCGAGTTCTGCGTCCGTGAGGTCACGGTATACATACAGCAGGGTGTTGTTCAGGTCCTGGCCGATCTGCTTCATAAGGCGTTGGCGCTGGCCGTCGAGCAGACCTTGGGCCTGCCCACCGCCCAACAACCCCGGAATCATCGAGCTCAGGCTGTCGGCAGCCATGCCGGCAATGGCAAGGCTCACCTCGGCCCCTGCCTCACGGGCGGGTAGCGCCTGGGCCAGGTGCCCAATGATCAGCATGCGATCATCGCTGGCCTGAATCTTCGGGAGCCCATCGGCGTTCTTGGCCAACTCATCCTTGCGGGTAGCCCGCAATTCGGCCGCGACGATCTTGCGCCCTAGCGGCGTCTGGAAAAAGGCCAGCGCCGGTGATGGATTGGGCAGTGCCGAGCGCAGTTGCGCCAGTGCACGGCGGTCCACGGCCTGGGCCTGGAAGCGCTGGTTGCTGTTGCTCACCAGCGCCTGGTAAACGGCAGGTGGCAAGCTGTTGCGGTAGCGCTGCTGGGCGGCGTTCAAGGCGTCGGTGAAATGGGCGCGTTGCTCGGGCCAGCCAGCGGTCTTGTACAGCTGATCCAGGCTATCTGCCCAGACAGGCAACGTGCAGCTCATCAGCAGAATCAGGGAAAACAGACGGCGCATTCAGGACTCCTGTCGGCAGAGGGCTATTGTCTGTGGGGCAGCGCCGGTTTGTCGAGATATCCACGCGCTTCTCAGCCAAGTGGCGCTGTGCGCCGACGGGGCGAATGGATATGATGCGCCATGCACATTTCCCCCCAACACCCAATGCTTGCGGCCGTCGTCGACGATTTGGCCACCCATGGCTGGTCCCAGCAGGCACTGTTCCTGCCGGCGGACCTGGTCGGCGCGCTGGCAAACGAATGCCGACGCCGTTATGCCGAAGGGGAGCTCAACCCCGCAGGGATTGGACGGGGGCCTTCCCAAGAGGTGCGCGAGGCCATCCGTGGGGATCAGATCCAGTGGATCGATCCAGGCCAGGCGCACGCCTGCGACCAGTACCTGGCAGCCATGGACCAACTGCGCCTGGCAATCAACCAAGGGCTCTTCCTGGGCCTGGAAGACTTCGAATGCCACTTTGCGCTTTACCCACCCGGCGCGTTCTACAAACGGCATCTGGACCGTTTTCGAGATGACGACCGGCGCATGGTTTCGGCCGTGTTCTACCTGAACGAAGACTGGACGCCCGCAGACGGGGGACAGTTGCGCATGTTCCTGGCCGATGGGGTGGAGCACGATGTTCAGCCCGTCGCGGGGTGCCTGGTGGTCTTCCTGTCCGGCGAAGTCCCTCATGAGGTGCTGCCGGCCGGTCGCGAGCGCCTGTCATTGACTGGCTGGTTCAGGCGCCGTGGCAATGATCCCTTCTGAGCGGGCGAGCATGCTGATCAGCACCTGCCACGGTTGACTGCGGCACGCTACCGAGTCGCTGCGGCCTGCTGCTCGTCGGCAAGCCACTTGTGTTCCAGTTCGGCCGTACGCCCGCTGTCCTTCAGGCGTTGCAGCGCGTTGTTCACGGCGCTTTCGAAGGCTGGGTTGTCCTTCTGGAACGGCACCACCAGCTGTTGCTTGCCAAAAGGCTGGCTGGTGTCGAGCGGGCTATCGCCTTGCGGTATTGCCGTGACAGGCAGCAACGCGATGTCGTATTTACCACTTTCAACGCCGGGCAGGGTTTGCGCCTCGGGTGCTTCGACGAACTCCACGCGCAGGTCGAGCTCCGAGGCCAGGGCCTGGCCGAACTCCACATCGAACCCTGTCAGGTGGTCATCCTGCTTGAAGGCGTATGGTGCGTTGTCACTCTGCACAGCGATGCGCAGTTCACCGCGATCGGCGATTTCGTCCATCAGCTCTGCCTGAGCCAATGGGCTGATCAGTACTGCCAGCAGTACCCCTATGGTCGAACGCATGAATGCCCCTTTTCGTTTAGCGAATGAATAACCGTCGCCACGGCTTTATTCCTCGCCATGGTCGAGCGCAGCCTATGACCCTGAAGTCGCGGCATCGTTTGACGTGCCGCCTGGTTTTTTTGTGCTCCCCGTCCGCCGCTGTGGTGGCCCCATAACGAAAAGGGAGGCCACCTGGGCCTCCCTTGATTCACGCTGGCCGCGTGTTAGAACAGTACGCGCGAGCGGATGGTGCCCTTGACCTGTTGCAGCTTCTCCTGCGCAAGGTCCGAGTATTCGGCGTCGACGTCGATCACCACATAGCCCACTTTCTCGTTGGTCTGCAGGAACTGACCCGAGATGTTGATGCCGTTTTCGGCAAATACCTTGTTGATTTCGCTGAGAACACCCGGGATGTTTTCGTGGATGTGCAGCAGGCGGTGCTTGCCAGGGTGAGCAGGCAGGGCCACTTCCGGGAAGTTGACCGACGACACGGAGGTCCCGTTGTCGCTGTACTTGACCAGCTTTTCGGCCACTTCCAGGCCGATGTTGGCCTGAGCCTCGGCAGTGGAACCGCCGATGTGCGGCGTCAGGATCACGTTGTCCAGGCCGCGCAGCGGGCTTTCGAACTCTTCATCGTTGGAGCGTGGCTCGACCGGGAACACGTCGATGGCAGCGCCGATCAGGTGCTTGTCCTTGATGGCTGCGGCCAGGTGATCAAGTTCGACCACGGTACCGCGGGCAGCGTTGATCAGGATGGAGCCCTTCTTCATCGCTCGGATTTCCTTCTCGCCGATCATCCACTGGGTAGATGGCAGCTCAGGCACATGCAGCGAGACGATATCGGCCAAGCCGAGCAATTCGTGCAGGTTGGTCACCTGGACAGCATTGCCCAGCGGCAGCTTGGTCAGCGGATCGAAGAAGTACACCTGCATGCCCAGGCTTTCGGCCAGTACAGACAGTTGGGTACCGATGGAGCCGTAACCGACGATGCCCAGTTTCTTGCCGCGAATCTCGAAGGAGTTGGCTGCGCTCTTGATCCAGCCGCCACGATGGCACGAGGCATTTTTTTCCGGAATGCCGCGCAGCAGCAGAATGGCTTCGGCCAGTACCAGCTCGGCTACCGAACGGGTGTTGGAGTACGGCGCGTTGAACACCGCGATACCGCGCTGACGGGCCGCTTCCAGGTCAACCTGGTTGGTACCGATGCAGAAGCAACCGACGGCGACCAGTTTCTTGGCGCAGTCGAAGATTTCTTCGGTCAACTGGGTGCGTGAGCGGATGCCGATGAAATGGGCGTCGGCGATCTTTTCCTTCAACTCTGCTTCGGGCAACGAACCAGTGAGGTATTCGATGTTGGTGTAGCCGGCAGCCGTCAGGGTATCGACCGCGTTCTGGTGTACACCTTCAAGAAGAAGGAACCGGATCTTGCTCTTGTCGAGAGAAGTCTTGCTCATCTGCGTAAACCTGTATCCCGGAGAAAAGTGGCGAGGGTGATGCCAGGCGCCCGTGGGCAGCTCTAGCATGAACAGCGGGGGCGCTATGCTAGCATACGCGACACAATCTGAGCTTATCCCGACAGGTGAAGAGTGCTCAGGGTGACCATGAATAAAGCGAGAGTTCAGGCGATGACCCAGCCCGCTGCATTGGATGAGTTGATGACCCTGGTCGACCCCGGCAAGGTGTTGACCGACCCCGAGTCCCTGCAAGCCTATGGCAAGGACTGGACGCGCCATTACCCGCCTGCGCCCAGCGCCATCGTCCTGCCCCGGACGATCGAACAGGTGCAGGCCATCGTGCGCTGGGCCAATGCCCATCGTGTGGCGCTCGTGCCTTCCGGGGGGCGTACCGGATTGTCCGCGGGCGCCGTGGCCGCCAGCGGGGAGGTGGTCGTCGCCTTCGATTACATGAACCGCATCCTGGATTTCAACGCCTTCGACCGCACCGTGGTCTGCCAGCCAGGGGTCATTACCCAGCAGGTACAGGCGTTCGCCGAGGAGCAGGGCCTGTATTACCCAGTGGACTTTGCCTCCAGTGGCTCCAGCCAGATAGGCGGTAACATCGGTACCAATGCCGGTGGCATCAAGGTGATCCGCTACGGCATGACCCGCAACTGGGTCGCGGGCCTCAAGGTGGTCACCGGCAGCGGTGAGTTGCTGGAATTGAACAAGGGCCTGATCAAGAACGCCACCGGCTACGACCTGCGCCAGCTGTTCATTGGCGCCGAAGGTACGCTGGGGTTCGTGGTCGAGGCCACCCTGCGCCTGGACCGTGCACCGCGCAACCTCACCGCCATGGTGTTGGGCACACCTGATTTCGACTCGATCATGCCGGTACTTCACGCGTTTCAGGGCAAATTGGACCTGACGGCGTTCGAGTTTTTCTCCGACAAGGGCCTGGCCAAGATCCTGGCGCGCGGTGACGTGCCTGCGCCCTTCGAAACGCCATGCCCGTTCTATGCCTTGCTGGAGTTCGAGGCCGGCACCGAAGCGGTGGCCAACGAAGCCTTGGCCACCTTCGAACACTGTGTCGAGCAAGGTTGGGTGCTCGATGGCGTGATGAGCCAGAGCCAGACGCAGCTAAAGAATTTGTGGAAGCTACGCGAATACCTGTCCGAAACCATTTCGCACTGGACGCCGTATAAAAACGACATTTCCGTGACCGTCTCGAAAGTGCCGGCCTTCCTGCGCGACATCGACGCCGTCGTCCAGGCGCATTACCCGCACTACGAGGTGATCTGGTACGGGCATATCGGCGACGGCAACCTGCACCTGAACATCCTCAAACCCGAGCACATGAGCAAGGATGACTTCTTCGCATCCTGCACCGAGGTCAATAAGTGGGTGTTCGAGATCGTCCAGCGCTACGACGGTTCGATCTCCGCCGAGCACGGTGTGGGCATGACCAAGCGCGACTACCTGGGCTACAGCCGTTCCCCTGAAGAAATCGCCTGCATGAAGGCGATCAAGGCGGTGTTCGACCCTGCGGGCATCATGAATCCGGGTAAGATCTTCGCACCTGAATAAAAAGCGGTATCCAGAGGAGTGGCCATGAACTACCAGCACCAGTATGCAGACGGCACGCGCATTCATTTTCCACTGGGCAAGGTGGTATGCATCGGGCGTAACTACGCCGAACATGCCAAGGAGCTGGACAATCCCATTCCGACCGAACCCCTCCTGTTCATCAAACCGGGCAGTTGCGTGGTGCCGGCCGAGGGCGGGTTCAAGATTCCTGCCGACCGCGGGTCGGTGCATTACGAGGTGGAAATCGCGGTATTGCTGGGCAAGTCACTGTCCACGCGGCCGAGCCAGGAAGAGGTGCTCGATGCCATTTCCGGCTTCGCGCCGGCCTTGGACCTGACCCTGCGGGACGTGCAGGCCAAGCTCAAGGAAAAGGGCTTACCTTGGGAGTTGGCCAAGTGTTTCGACGGCGCCTGCGTGTTGCCGCCCTTCGTGTCTGCCGCCAGCTTCGAAGACATCACGGCCATCCCGGTGCGCCTGACGGTAAACGGCGAAGTCCGCCAGGACGGCTCCAGTGCAATGATGCTCAACCCGATCGTGCCGATGATCCAGCATATGGCTGCGCAGTTTTCGCTGCAGGCCGGCGACGTCATCCTGACCGGCACCCCAGCAGGCGTAGGCCCCTTCAACGTGGGCGATGACGTGGTTCTGGAGCTGCCAGGGATTAGCCGCTTCGAGAGCCGGGTGCTCTAAGCCGCTACCCACTCGGCTTTTCGCGGATGATCCGCCTTGGCCACGGCAGCGGTCAGGCGGCCCACCTCCGCGTCATCTGCGAATGCCCGGGCGGGTTGACTGTTTTTTCACACGTCTTCTGGATAATGCGCAGACCTTTGCTTCTTTCCCCAGGACGCCTCGATGCAATCAAACGCCCCTGCCTCCTTCAAGCGCCCGTTCTACCTGCGCTGGCCGTTCGGCTTGGCCGTGGGCGTGGTGATTACCTATGGCGTGGCCTTCGCCATGCATTGGGACGATCGGGCAGCATTGTGGATCAAGGAAGGTTTCGAAAGCACGGCCGAGCGCAGTGAAAGCGTGTGGCTGCCGGACTACACGGTGGATATCGATGCCAAGCCCTTGCCGGCAATGGCCGACTACGAGGCATCGGACCTCGCGTACAACCCCAGTACGCGTACGCTATTCGCCGTCATGGGCAAGCAACCCTTCCTCACCGAGCTGAACCTGGACGGCGACGTACTGCGCAACATTCCCCTTAATGGCTGGGCAAACCCGGAAGGCGTCACGGTCATGGACGGCGGCTACCTGGCAATCACGGACGAGCGGCTGCATGACCTGACGGTGGTGAAAGTCGATGCCACCACTACCGTGCTCAACCATGCGGACTTCCTCAGCCACGACCTAGGGGAGTCGCCAAACGGAAACAAGGGCTATGAGGCCGTGGTGTGGGATGCGTCGAAGCAGCGGCTGGTCATCGGCGAGGAGCGGCCGCCGCGCCTTTACGAATGGAAGTCCAATGGGCAAGGCCAACTGACGGGCGAGAAAACGCCGCTGCCCAGTGATTCGCTCGACCTGCGAAACCTGTCGGCGTTGGGCATTGACCCGCGAACGGGGCACCTGCTGGCGCTGTCTGCCGACTCCAACATGCTGCTGGAACTGGACGAGCAGGGTGAGCAGGTCAGCTTCATGACGTTGCTGGGGGGCTTCAATGGCCTGCAGCACACCATTCCTCGGGCCGAAGGTGTGGCAATGGATGACCAGGGCACCCTGTACATGGTCAGCGAACCGGCATTGTTCTACCGCTTTACCAAAGGCTAGGTTTTTCTGCTATTTACATGATGGCATTAAGCTTTATTTCAGTTGTTTGTGGTTAGATTCGCCATCCTTCGTCGAGTCTGCCTTCATGCACCGTTATCTGCGTCTGTCACTGGTTCCTGTCGTTCTAGGTCTGCTGTTGCTGGGCTGGGTCGGGCAGGAATTTCGTCTGTTCGAACGTGCCTGGTTCAACCTCACCACGTGGTGGCAGCCGGCGGAGCAAAGCATTGGCTTGAATCGCTATCAGGTGGTGGTCGAAGGGCGGCCGATCGAAGGGCTGGATGACGATGTCTCGGCGCTGACCTACGACCCTGACCGCAAGAGCCTGTTCACCGTGACCAACGCCCGCTCGGAGCTGATCGAGCTGTCGCTGGACGGGCGAATCCTGCGGCGCATCGCGTTGCACGGTTTCGGTGATCCCGAGGCGGTGGAGTACATCGGTCCCAACAGCTACGTGATTACCGACGAGCGCCAGCAGCGGCTGATCCGTGTGCGGCTCACCGACGACACCTTGTCCCTGGACGCTACTCAGGCCGAGCAATTGACCTTGGGCATCGGCCTCAACGGTAACAAGGGTTTCGAGGGGCTGGCCTTCGACTCGGTGGGCAAGCGGCTGTTCGTGGCCAAGGAGCGCGACCCGATGCTCATCTATGAAGTGCACGGGTTTCCTCATGACGATCCGCAACAACCCTATGCCGTGAACGTTGTCCAGGACCGAAAGCGCGATTCGCGCCTGTTCGTGCGCGACCTGTCGAGCCTGCAGTTCGACGAGCGCAGTGGGCACCTGCTGGCGCTGTCGGATGAATCACGCTTGGTCCTGGAGCTGGATGTGCAAGGGCGGCCACTGAGCACCTTGTCATTGCGCAAGGGGTTCCAGGGGCTCAAAGCGACAGTCCCGCAGGCGGAGGGCATTGCGATGGACGAGACCGGGACCATTTACATGGTCAGTGAGCCGAACCTGTTCTACGTATTCAAGCAGCCGGCGCCATGACCATGTCGGCGCTCGGCAAGCCCCGGACGGCGCAACCGTACCCGGGCATGCCGGCTTGTATGGTTACTCGGCCTTCAGGCTCTTCACGCCGTCGGCAGTGCCCAACAGCAGCAGGTCGGCAGGCCGTGCGGCGAACAGGCCATTGGTGACCACGCCCACGATGGCATTGATCTGGGCTTCCAGCTCCACCGGGTTGGTGATCTGCAGGTTATACACGTCGAGGATCACGTTGCCGTTGTCCGTGACCACGCCCTCACGGTAGACCGGGTCACCGCCCAGCTTGACCAACTGGCGAGCGACGTGGCTGCGCGCCATCGGGATCACCTCCACCGGCAACGGGAAGTTGCCCAGAACCGGTACCAGCTTGCTGCCATCGGCGATGCAGATGAACGTCTTGGCCACGGCGGCAACGATCTTTTCCCGAGTCAGGGCCGCGCCGCCCCCCTTGATCAGGTTCAGGTGCTCGTCGCTTTCATCGGCGCCGTCCACATAGAACTCCAGCTCGCTGACGCTGTTGAGCTCGTAGACCGGGATGCCATGCCCCTTGAGACGCTGGGCCGTGGCTTCGGAGCTGGCGACCGCGCCGTCGAAGGCTGTCTTGTGCTGCGCCAGGGCGTCGATGAAGAAATTGGCGGTCGAACCGGTGCCAACGCCAACGACGCTTTTGTCATCGAGCTTGGGCAGAATGAAGTCGACGGCAGCCTGGGCAACGGCCTGTTTGAGTTGGTCCTGGGTCATGCGGGCTCCGAGAGGGGGCAGGGCGGATGTAAAGGCGACCAGTATAACGGCAAGCGCGGCTTGGCTGTGGTCGTCCGACATAACGCTGGGGTAGACTCCGAGCCCTTGTCCCGCGGCCAGTGATGCTTTCCCGATGCTCGAACAGTACGTCAAGAAGATCCTCACCTCGCGCGTCTATGACGTTGCCGTCGAAACCCCCTTGCACAGCGCCGGGCAGTTGAGCAAACGCCTGGGCAACCAGATTCTGCTCAAGCGCGAGGACCTGCAGCCGGTGTTCTCGTTCAAGATCCGCGGGGCCTACAACAAGCTGGCGCAGTTGACCGCAGAAGAGCTGGCTCGCGGTGTGGTCACCGCGTCGGCAGGCAACCATGCCCAGGGGCTGGCCCTTGCTGCGCGGGAAATGGGCATCAAGGCCACCATCGTGATGCCCAAGACCACACCTGAAATCAAGATCGAAGGTGTGCGCTCGCGCGGCGGCAAAGTGGTCCTTCACGGTGACTCGTTCCCCGAGGCATTGGCGTATTCGCTGAAACTGGTCGATGAAAAAGGCTTCGTCTACATCCATCCCTACGATGATCCGCACACCATCGCGGGCCAGGGCACCGTGGCCATGGAAATCCTGCGCCAGCACCCTGGTCGGCTGGACGCCATTTTCGTGCCGGTCGGCGGCGGCGGTCTGATCGCCGGCATCGCCGCCTACGTGAAGTACCTGCGCCCGGAAATCAAGGTGATTGGCGTTGAACCGGACGACTCCAATTGCCTGCAGGCCGCCATGGCCGCTGGTGAGCGGGTGGTGCTGCCGCAGGTAGGGTTGTTTGCCGACGGCGTGGCGGTGGCCCAGATTGGCCAGCATACCTTCGACATCTGCCGCCAGTACGTGGACGAAGTCATCACCGTCAGCACCGACGAAATCTGCGCGGCGATCAAGGACATCTACGACGATACCCGTTCGATCACCGAGCCTGCGGGGGCACTGGGGGTGGCGGGTATCAAGCGTTACGTGGAGATGTACGGGGTCAGCGGCCAGACCCTCGTCGCCATCGATTCCGGGGCGAACGTCAATTTCGACCGCCTGCGCCATGTCGCGGAGCGGGCAGAGCTGGGTGAAAAGCGCGAAGCTATCATCGCGGTCACCATCCCGGAGCGCCCCGGTAGCTTCAAGGCCTTCTGCGAAGCGGTGGGCAAGCGCCAGATCACCGAATTCAACTACCGCAAACACACCTCCGATGAAGCGCACATCTTCGTAGGCGTGCAGACCCATCCGGAAAACGACCCCCGCGCGGCATTGGTGCAGCAGTTGATCGACCAGGGCTTCCCGGTCACGGACCTTACCGACAATGAGCTGGCCAAATTGCACATTCGCCACATGGTGGGCGGGCACTCGGCCGGGGCGAGCGATGAAATGGTGCTGCGTTTCGAATTCCCCGAGCGGCCAGGGGCACTGTTCAACTTCCTCGACAAGCTGGGCGGGCGCTGGAACATCTCGATGTTCCACTACCGTAACCATGGCGCGGCAGATGGCCGTGTGGTGGCGGGGCTGCAGGTCCCTGAGGACGAGCGCCACCTGGTGCCGGCCGCGCTGGCGCAGATTGGCTATCCCTACTGGGATGAAACCCAGAACCCAGCCTACACGTTGTTCCTTGGCTGAACGGCTAAGCTCTTACCCACGGGGCGCGCCGCTTCGCAGTGAACAGGCGGCGCAGCCTGGCGGCCTTGCTCGCTCGCAGCCCCCTGTAACGCAACCAGCCCAGGACGAGTGACATGGAACACCTCAACACCCTCAAAGCCTTGCACGTGATCGGCACCGCATTGTTGTTGCTGGGTGCTCTGGGCTTGGCGATCTGGACGATGCGCGCCCGCCGGCAGGGTGGCGGGACGGTGTATGGCAGGTTGATGCAGCGGCCTCTGGTCTTCGTCTGGTTGGTGATGGGTATCAGCCTGATCAGCATGCCGTTCACCGGTTGGTGGCTGGTGCACCTGGTGGGTTGGCCGCTGGGTCAGACCTGGCTACTGGCGTCGAGTGCGCTGTATACCGTGGGCGCGTTGGCCTGGGTATGGCTTGTGGTGCGCCTGAATCGGCTGCGCAGGACACCTGCACAGGGTGCTCGGCTAACACTGGCGTTGGCCGTGTTCAGTGCCGTGTGCCTGCTGTCCATCGCCGGATTGATGGGCGCCAAGCCCGTCTGATCCTCGCCAAGGTATCCACCGATTGCCTGTCGGCAAAGCCTGGTTCACAGACTTGCATAGCGCTGACGGTATATAAGCACCGCAGGCGCGTTGCTGCGCTCGCAGGCTTTGTGGAACAATGCGGTGACATGCGTTTGCGAGGTTGCTGCCGTGATCGACCCGGATGGTTTTCGCCCCAATGTCGGGATCATTCTCACGAATGATGCCGGGCAGGTGCTATGGGCTCGACGGATCAACCAGGATGCCTGGCAATTTCCACAGGGCGGTATCAACCCTGACGAGACGCCAGAAGACGCCCTGTACCGCGAGCTGAACGAAGAAGTTGGCCTTGAACGCGATGATGTGGAAATTCTTGCCTGCACCCGTGGTTGGTTGCGTTATCGTTTACCCCAGCGACTGGTGCGCACCCACAGCCAACCGTTGTGCATCGGCCAGAAACAGAAGTGGTTCCTGCTGCGTCTGATCAGCAATGAACAACGGGTGCGTATGGACCTGACCGGCAAGCCGGAGTTCGATGGCTGGCGCTGGGTGAGCTACTGGTACCCGCTGGGCCAGGTTGTGACATTCAAGCGCGAGGTCTATCGGCGCGCCCTGAAAGAGCTAGCACCGCGTCTTCTGACGCGCGACTGACGACGGAGTTCGACCCCGAGCCATGCTCAATACGCTGCGCAAGATCGTCCAGGAAGTAAACTCCGCCAAAGATCTCAAGTCGGCGTTGGGGATCATTGTCTTGCGTGTCAAAGAGGCCATGGCCAGCCAGGTCTGTTCGGTCTACCTGCTGGACCCGGAAACCAACCGGTTCGTATTGATGGCCACCGAGGGGCTGAACAAGCGTTCGATCGGCAAGGTCAGCATGGCCCCCAACGAAGGCCTGGTCGGGCTGGTGGGCACCCGCGAAGAACCCCTGAACCTCGAAGATGCCGCCGCACACCCGCGCTACAGGTACTTCGCCGAGACCGGCGAGGAACGCTTCGCTTCCTTCCTGGGCGCCCCGATCATCCACCACCGCCGCGTGGTGGGGGTCCTGGTCATTCAGCAGCGCGAGCGTCGCCAGTTCGACGAAGGCGAAGAGGCCTTCCTGGTGACCATGAGTGCGCAATTGGCGGGGGTGATCGCCCATGCCGAGGCCACTGGCTCGATTCGCGGCCTGGGTCGCCAGGGCAAGGGTATTCAGGAGGCGCGGTTCGTTGGTGTGCCTGGCTCGCCTGGTGCTGCCGTAGGGCGGGCGGTGGTGATGCTGCCACCGGCCGACCTGGAAGTGGTCCCGGACAAGACGGTCGAGGACATCGACGCCGAACTGCACCTGTTCCATGCGGCCCTCGAAGGTGTGCGCGCCGACATGCGCAAGCTGTCGGCCAAGCTGGCCACCCAACTGCGCCCCGAAGAGCGGGCGTTGTTCGATGTCTACCTGATGATGCTCGAGGACGCTGCCCTGGGCGGCGAGGTGCGGGAGGTCATCAAGACCGGCCAATGGGCGCAGGGCGCCCTGCGCCAGGTGGTGGGCGAGCACGTCAACCGCTTCGAACTGATGGACGACGATTACCTGCGCGAGCGGGCCTCCGACGTCAAGGACCTGGGCCGACGCTTGCTCGCCTACCTGCAACAGGCCCGCTCGCAGTCGCTGGTGTATGCCGACAACACCATTCTGGTCAGCGAAGAGCTGACCCCGGCCATGCTGGGCGAAGTGCCCGAAGGCAAGCTGGTGGGCCTGGTCTCGGTATTGGGCTCGGGCAACTCGCACGTGGCCATTCTGGCCCGCGCCATGGGTATTCCGACCGTGATGGGCCTGGTCGACCTGCCTTATTCGAAGGTCGATGGCATCGAGCTGATCGTCGATGGCTACAAAGGGGAGGTCTTTACCAACCCAAGCGATGTGCTGCGCAAACAGTACAGCGACGTGGTCGAGGAAGAGCGCCAGCTGGCACAGGGCCTGGACGCCTTGCGCGAGCTGCCCTGCGTGACCCCTGACGGCCACCGCATGCCGCTGTGGGTCAATACCGGCCTACTGGCCGATGTCGCTCGCGCCCAGCAGCGTGGCGCCGAAGGGGTAGGCCTGTACCGCACCGAAGTGCCGTTCATGATCAACCAGCGCTTCCCCAGCGAAAAAGAGCAGTTGGCGATTTACCGCGAACAGCTGGCGGCTTTCCATCCACTGCCCGTGACCATGCGCACACTGGACATCGGCGGCGACAAGGCGCTGTCCTACTTTCCGATCAAGGAAGAAAACCCCTTCCTGGGCTGGCGTGGCATTCGCGTCACGCTCGATCATCCCGAGATTTTCCTGGTGCAGACGCGGGCCATGCTCAAGGCCAGCGAAGGCTTGAACAACCTGCGGATTCTGCTGCCGATGATTTCCGGCGTTCAAGAACTCGAGGAAGCGCTGCACCTGATTCACCGTGCCTGGGGCGAGGTGCGCGACGAAGGCACCGATGTACCGATGCCGCCGGTGGGCGTGATGGTGGAAATCCCGGCCGCGGTGTACCAGACCCGTGAACTGGCGCGACAGGTGGACTTCCTGTCAGTGGGGTCCAATGACCTGACCCAGTACCTGCTGGCTGTGGACCGTAACAATCCTCGGGTAGCCGACCTCTACGATTACCTGCATCCAGCCGTGCTGCAGGCGGTCAACACCGTGGTCCGCGATGCTCATGCCGAAGGCAAACCGGTAAGTATCTGCGGCGAAATGGCGGGCGACCCGGCAGCTGCCATCCTGCTCATGGCCATGGGCTTCGACAGCCTGTCGATGAACGCCACCAACCTGCCGAAGGTGAAGTGGATGCTGCGCCAGGTGAACATGAGCAAGGCTAAAGAGCTGCTGCAAGAGGCGCTGAGCCATGACAACCCGCAGGTCATCCACAGCTCGCTGCAGCTGGCGCTGAAGAACCTGGGGCTTGCACGAATGATCGGGCCCGGGGCCAACAAGCCGCTCTGAGCGCCATGTGTACCGGCGCCTAGTGAGTTGACCTGCATACAAGGTCGGCCTGGGTGATCAAACCGAGAGTTTCACCTCCCCGAGAAGGGATCCGAACGGGCCGAAGCTGCGTTCGATGAACTGCCTTTGGCCTTGATTATCGACAATCAGCACGGTACTGGCGCGTGTGCCGTAGTGCTGACTGGCGATGAACGCGCTCGACAACAGTTTCTCGGTGGCCAGGCCCACGCCTGTTTCCGGCAACAGGGCGTCGACCACAGGCTCGTCATCTGCCAACAGTCCCAATAGTCGGTCAGGGGCTGGTTTTTCCAACAACTCCGCCAGGCGGCTGCGCGCCTTGACCAGCTTCGGCCACGGGGTATCAAGCTGCGCATTGGAAAGCCCGTACACGCCCGCCTCAAGCAGACGTGGCACTGCTTCCCTGGCATTGACGTACCCCAGAGCATGGTGATCGCCAATGAGCAGGTTGAAGCCTGAATACTGGTCGGCTCGGCTTGCCACCTGATTCAGATAAGTTTCTACGGTTTGCTCACCCTTCAGAAAAGCGGCCACCAACTCGCCACGCGAATGCGATCCCAGTGGCTGTCTGGGGTCCCGGATATTGGTCAACGCGGCGAACCTTCCCTGTGGGCCGACTCCCAGCCAAGTCCCGCCAGCCTCCAGGTCTCTGCCCGCGTACACCTGCGGTGCGTCTTCCCACGGTGCCAACGCCAGGGTAGGGCGGGCATAGAATTCATCACGGTTGGCTGCCACGATCAACGGCAGGGCATGCCCTGGCCGCCAGGCGAACACGATCAGGCACATTTTTCCGGTCCTGTGTTTTCTTCCACTGTACCCAGGCAGCGCGGCAGATCCAACCTGACACAGACTTCACTAGAGCCGCGAACCCAGCTTCCGTTACCATGCCGGATTGATTTTTCGGGGAAGCCGAATGGAATTCGTGCTCTATCTGGTCTTGGGTGCATGTGCAGGGGTGCTGGCTGGCCTGTTTGGCGTGGGCGGGGGCATCATCATCGTGCCTGTGCTCGTGGTCAGCTTCACGTTGCAGGGCTTTGACGCTTCGGTGTTGACGCACCTTGCGGTAGGCACCTCCCTGGCCTCCATCGTCTTCACCTCCATCAACGCCGTGCTCGAGCATCACCGCAAAGGCGCGGTGCAATGGCCGATCTTTGCCTGGATGACCCTGGGGATCCTGCTGGGTGCCGGTGTCGGGGCCAAGACGGCGTCGCTGATCCAGGGGCCCATGCTGCAGAAGATCATCGGCGTCTTTGCCTTGGTGATTGCCGCGCAGATGGCACTGGACCTCAAGCCCAAGGCCAGCCGCGGTGTGCCCGGCAAGGCTGCACGGGTGGCAGCGGGGGGCGTGATCGGCTGGGCCTCGGCCATTTTTGGCATCGGCGGCGGCTCGCTGACCGTGCCCTTCCTGACCTGGCGCAGCCTGCCCATGCAGCAGGCCGTGGCAACGTCGTCAGCGTGTGGCCTGCCCATTGCGATCGCCAGTGCAGTGGGGTTCATGGTGCTGGGCTGGCATGAACCTCAATTGCCGCCGCACAGCGTGGGTTACGTCTACCTGCCGGCGATGGTCGGCATCGCCGTGACCAGCATGTTTTTCGCACGTTACGGGGCGCGGTTGGCTCACAGACTGTCACCGCGCCTGTTGAAGCGCCTGTTTGCGGCCCTGTTGTTCTGTGTAGGCCTGAGCTTTCTGATTTGAATCGAGAGGATGTTAAATGCTGCCTTACCCGCAGATAGACCCCGTGGCACTGGCCATCGGACCGCTGAAAATCCATTGGTACGGCCTGATGTACCTGATCGGCATTGGCGGGGCCTGGTTGCTGGCCACCCGCCGCCTCAACCGGTTCGACCCTACCTGGAGCCGCGAAAAGCTCTCCGACCTGGTCTTCTGGCTGTCGATGGGGGTGATCGTGGGAGGGCGGCTGGGCTATGTGCTGTTCTACGACCTGCACGCGTACCTGGCCAACCCGACGCTGATCTTCGAGGTCTGGAAAGGCGGCATGTCGTTCCACGGCGGTTTCATTGGCGTGATGCTCGCTGCATTGTGGTTCGGCAAGCGCCACAACAAGTCGTTCTTCGAACTCATGGACTTCGTCGCCCCGCTGGTGCCGATCGGCCTGGGTGCCGGGCGTATCGGCAATTTCATCAATGCCGAGCTGTGGGGCAAGCCGACCGATGTGCCATGGGCGATGGTCTTCCCACCGTTCAGCGACCCGGCCCAGTTGCCGCGCCACCCTTCGCAGCTGTATCAGTTCGCCCTCGAAGGCGTGGCGCTGTTCGTGATTCTCTGGCTGTACTCGCGCAAACCTCGGCCCACCATGGCCGTTTCCGGAATGTTCGCGTTGTTCTACGGTATTTTCCGTTTCATCGTCGAGTTCGTGAGAGTTCCGGATGCCCAGCTCGGTTACCTGGCCTGGGGATGGCTGACCATGGGTCAGATTCTGTGCATCCCCATGATCGTGGCTGGCCTTGCGCTCATCTGGTGGGCTTATAATCGCAAGCCTACGGCGACACCCGCCTGATCACTCTCCCGGCAGGGGCGATCCCCCTGCCGTCTAGCTACAGGTAAGCCATGAAACAGTATCTGGACCTGGTCCGCGACGTTATCGAAAACGGCACGTTGCAGGAAAACCGTACCGGCATCCGCACCATCAGCCTGCCAGGGGCGATGCTGCGCTTCGACCTGCAGAAGGGGTTCCCCGCCATCACCACGCGCAAGCTGGCGTTCAAGTCGGCGATCGGCGAAATGGTAGGTTTCCTGCGCGGGGTTCGCAACGCCGGCCAATTCCGTGAGTTGGGTTGCAAGGTCTGGGACCAGAACGCCAACGAAAACGCCCAGTGGTTGGCCAACCCGTTCCGCCAGGGCCATGACGACCTGGGCGAGATCTACGGGGTCCAGTGGCGGCAGTGGCCGGGCTACAAGCGCATCCCCCTGAGCAATCGAGCCGCGATCGAGATGGCGGAGAAGGCCGGGTTCCGTCAGATTGCCCAGGATGAAGAGGATGGCGTGGCGTTTGTCATCCTGTACAAAGCCATCGATCAGGTCCGTCAGTGCCTGGACACCATCGCAAACGACCCTGGCAGCCGGCGCATCCTGTTCCATGGCTGGAACTGCGCCCAGCTCGATGAAATGGCCTTGCCGCCTTGCCATCTGCTGTACCAGTTCCACCCCAACGTGACAACGCGCGAGCTCTCGCTGACGCTTTATATCCGTTCCAACGATCTTGGCCTGGGTACGCCATTCAACCTCACCGAAGGGGCGGCATTGCTGGCGCTGTTCGGTCGGCTGACCGGCTATACCCCGCGCTGGTTCACCTATTTCATCGGCGATGCCCATGTGTACGAGAACCATCTTGACATGCTCAACGAGCAGCTCAAGCGCGAGCCGCTGGAAGCGCCGAAGCTGGTGATCAGCGATCGGGTGCCGGCGTTCGCCGAGACGGGCAAGTACGAGCCGCAGTGGCTTGAACAGATCGAGCCGAGTGATTTCTGGCTCGAAGGGTATGAACATCATGCCCCGATGACGGCTCCGATGGCGGTTTGAAGGTGGCGCCTTCATACCCCCGGTGAACGATCCCGGGAGCGGTCTTGCCGGCGCCCCGGCAAGGCCGCCCCGAAATTCGCTAGCCTTCAGATGCGGCGCAAGACAGTTGTTCTGGCAGGGTGACCGACAGGCTGGTCACGCCCACTAATGCCCATGGCTACGTCCAACATGTGAATGCTCGATATCCGGCACCGTCACCGCGCCGTTGGTTTCCAGCTGCTGCAAAATCGCGCATTGCGCGCCTTCTTCGCTACACCGTCTTCGCAAATCCATCAGTTGCGCCTGTAACGCCACCAATCCATCGAGCCGGGCCTGGACGTGCTCGATATGCTCGTCGATCAAGGCATTCACGCTGCCGCACGAGGCCTGGGGGCTGTCACGCAGCTGCAGCAGGCTGCGGATTTCATCCAGCGTCATGTCCAGCGTGCGGCAGTTGCGGATGAATGTCAGGCGCTCGACATGCGCTTGCGTATACATCCGGTAGTTGCCCTCGCTGCGCGCAGGCTCTGGCAGAAGCTTCTCGCGTTCGTAATAACGAATGGTCTCGACAGCGCAGTCCGTCGCCTTGGCAAGGTCGCCGATCTTCATGTTGGAAACTCCAGGCATTCGCTTGACCCTATAGTGGCTACAGGGTGTTCACTTGGCAACAGGCTCAATAAGGATGACCCATGAACAAGTCTGTCAACCCCGAACACTCGCATCATCATGAGCACAATCATGACCATGCCCATGACGGCGTGGGCCATGGCGATCAGGGTCATGCCTGTTGCAGCACGCAGGCGGCGCCTGCTCATGTGCAGTTGACGTCCCGGCCCAGCAAGCAGGCTCTGCTCAGCCGTTTTCGGATCGAAGCCATGGATTGCCCGACCGAGCAGACGCTGATCCAGGACAAGCTGGGTAAGATGGCCGGCATCGAGGCCCTGGAGTTCAACCTCATCAGCCGCGTTCTTGGGGTCAGGCACACGCTCGATGGCACGTCCGACATCGAACGGGCCATCGACAGCCTGGGGATGAAAGCCGAGCCGCTCGTGGGGGATGCCGATAGCGCTGCCGCGCCAGCGCCGCCGCCCAGACAGGCTTGGTGGCCGCTGGCGCTGTCCGGTCTGGCAGCCCTGGGCGCCGAAGTCGTGCACTTCGCCCTGCTCGCACCGCAGTGGGTGGTGGCCGCGCTGGCACTGGCGGCGATCCTGGGTTGTGGTCTGGGTACCTACAAGAAAGGCTGGATCGCGCTAAAAAACCGAAACCTCAACATCAATGCCCTGATGAGCATCGCGGTCACCGGTGCGCTGCTGATCGGCCAATGGCCGGAAGCAGCCATGGTGATGGTGCTCTTTACCGTGGCCGAACTGATCGAGGCCCGCTCGCTGGACCGTGCACGCAATGCCATTGGCGGGCTCATGCAGCTGGCGCCGGACATGGCAACCGTGCAACAGGCCGATGGCCAGTGGCGCGAAGTGGACGTGCGTGAAGTCGCTGTCGGCGCAACGATGCGAGTACGGCCAGGCGAGCGGATCGGGCTCGATGGCCAGGTGATCAGCGGGCAGTCCAGCGTCGATCAGTCACCGATCACGGGTGAAAGCCTGCCGGTGGAGAAGGTCCAGGGCGACAAGGTCTTCGCCGGTACCATCAACCAGGCAGGCGCACTGGAAATCCAAGCCACCGCAGTAGCTGGTCAGTCCACGCTGGCGCGCATCATCAAGGCCGTCGAGCAGGCGCAAGGGGCGCGGGCGCCAACCCAGCGCTTTGTCGACCGGTTTTCGCGGATCTATACGCCGGCAGTGCTGGCCCTGGCGTTGGCCGTGGCGATCATCCCGCCGCTCCTGCTGAACGGCACGTGGTTCGACTGGGTGTATCGCGCGCTTGTGCTGCTGGTAGTGGCATGCCCCTGTGCACTGGTGATCTCGACCCCCGTCACCATCGTCAGTGGCCTGGCGGCGGCAGCGCGCAAAGGCATCCTGATCAAGGGCGGGGTGTACCTCGAGGGCGGGCGCCACCTGGACTTCCTGGCCCTGGACAAGACCGGCACGATCACCCACGGCAAGCCGGTCCAGACAGACTTCAAAGCCCTGCAACCGGCGTTCGAGCATCGTGCGCAGGCCCTGGCATCGAGCCTGGGTGCACGCTCCGATCACCCCGTGTCCCGAGCGATAGCCCAGTTCGGCCAGGACAACGACCTGCCCCACCTTGAGGTCCGGGATTTCACCGCGCTGGCGGGCCGTGGCGTGCGTGGCAAACTCGAGGGTGAGGTGTTGCATCTGGGCAACCATCGTCTGGTCGAGGAGCTGGGATTGTGTTCACCAGAACTGGAGGCCCAGCTGGATGCCTTGGAACAGCAGGGCAAGACAGTGGTGTTGCTGCTCAACGCATCAGGCCCCCTGGCATTGTTTGCAGTGGCCGATACCGTCAAGGAAAGCAGCCGGCAAGCCATTGCCGAGCTTCATGCGCTGGGCATCCAGACGGCCATGCTGACCGGCGACAACCCGCACACCGCTGCGGCTATCGCGCGTACAGTAGGCATTGATCGGGCCGAAGGTAACCTTCTGCCAGCCGACAAGCTCAGTAGTATCCAGGCGCTGTACGACCAAGGTCATCGCGTTGGCATGGTCGGGGACGGCATCAACGACGCACCAGCGCTGGCCCGGGCCGAAATCGGCTTCGCCATGGCGGCGGCTGGCACCGATACCGCCATCGAAACGGCCGATGTGGCGCTGATGGACGACGACTTGCGCAAGATCCCTGCGTTCATCAGGCTGTCGCGGCATACCGCAGCGATCCTCAAGCAAAACATCGTGCTGGCCTTGGCGATCAAGGCGATCTTCCTGGGCATAACGTTCGCCGGGCTGGCCACCATGTGGATGGCCGTATTCGCCGACATGGGCGTTAGCCTGCTGGTGGTGTTCAACGGCCTGCGCTTGTTGCGCAAGTGACCGCCGACTCAAAGGCCAGGCCTAGAGCTGCTGCACCAGCGATTCGAGCTGCTCCTGGCGCTGGGCCTGGTTCGGTTTAGCACCGGGATTGAGCGTGGACCATTGTGGATGCGCGCGAGCCCGCACCAGCGGTTCGGGCAGCTTGCCCTGACGCCAGGTCTTTTCATCCAGCTGGCCCAGGCGAATACTGTCCTGAGCGGCGTGCCCACGGTGGTCCAGTGCCACCATCAGTTGTTGCTGACGCAGGGCCAGCAAGCGCAGGACGGTATCGTCGACGGTGAGCTCGCGTTTGCCCTTGAGCTTGCCCATCAGGCGCGCGCCATAGCCGCGAGCCGTCTGCAGGGCACCGCCGGCGATGGCCCCGGCCAATGCGGCGACCCCCAGGGTCAGCCCACCTGCCAGCAGGTCCACCCCGGCACCGGCCGCCGCGCCTGCCGCCACTCCGCCGCCTACCCGCACCCCAAGCTGCTTCAGGGTCTCAGGATTGAACAGATCGTCTCCCCAGCGCCCGTCCAGCAACGGCAGGTCACTGGCGTGCGCATCGTCGCGCCGGAACGCATAGAGCTTGAGCAGGGCCTCCACGCAGCGCTGTTCACGCTGGCGCACGGCCTGGTGAAGCGCCTCGATGGCCTGTGCCTGGGCAGACGGTTCACCTTCCACGCTGCGCCGACAAGCGGCGCAGTCCAGCAGCAATTCGGCGATCAGACGCTTGCCGCCTTGCTGACGAGCTACCCGTTGGGCCTGCTGATCGTCGATCAGGCGCTGCAAGCTGGGGCGCGCCTCCTCCAGCAGCAGGGCTAGGCTCTCGTACAGGCGGCGCTCGCCATCTTCTGGCGGGGCCACGCTGTCGAATTTCACCAATGCATGAAGCCCAAGCCGGGCAAGTGCTTCACGCCACTGCGGTTCGCGATGCGGATGGCTGGAAACGAAGTTGAGCACCGGTAGAAGTGGCTTGCCGCAGCTTGCCAGCACGTCGAGTTCGTCACGGTACTTGGCCAGCACCGGCTCGCGGGCGTCGATGACATAGAGCCCGGCGTCGCTGGCCAGCAGCTGGCGCAGCACCTTGGCCTCCTGCTCGAAGCGCTGGCGGGCCTCGCTGCCCTGAAGAAACCGCTCCAGCCGCGCCGGGCCATCCAGGCGCTCGCCAGGGCGCTCAAGGCGTTCGAGGTAGTCGAGCAGGGCAATTGCGTCTTCCAGTCCCGGTGTGTCGTAGAGCTCCAGCAGAGGCTGCCCGTCCACGGACAAGCGAGCGCCTTCCACATGGCGTGTGGTGCTGGGACGATGCGAGACCTCCCCGAAACCGACGTCGCGCGTGAGGGTGCGTAGCAGCGAGGTCTTGCCCACGTTGGTGTGGCCTACCACGGCCAGCTTCAAGGGCTCAGTCATGAGCGTGCTCCAACCAGGCCAGCGGTAGGGTGTCGGCATAGGGAAGCCCCAGGCGATCCAGGGCTTCACGCCAGTCATTCAGGCGCCGCTCATCGCGAGGCTGATCAGCGGCGGCAGGCAACAGCCAGATGCGCGTACTTCCGGCATTGCGCGCCAGCTCGGCGAGCAAGGCCAGGCTGCCGCGATCCGGCGAGCGCTCAGGGTCAAGGGCAATGGCCAGGCGTGCGGGTGGAAAACGCCCCAGTTGTTCGAGCAGACGATGCCGCGACTCCCGGCTGTCCAGTACGCCGGCATCGGCGACGTTGGCGGGCAATGACGGCGGCCAGGGACGCTGATCGTCCAGCTCGACGCCAACCAGCAGTGCGCCGGCATTTTCGATGAGTGACGGCTCGGCCTTGAACTGCGGCAGTGTGTCGGGTGCATCGTCTTGGACGCCCAGGCGCTCGCTGTTGGGCATCAGCCTGTCGCGCAGCGGCATGTAGCCTGGCAGGTTCGTGTCCAGCGCCAAATGTTCGCGCCCTTGCCGCCAGCGCCACAGGCACACGCCGGCCAAGAGCAGGCGCGGCAGCACGCCATAGACCAACACCACGCCCAGCAGCCAGCTGGCCCATGCCTGGCGCGTCATGGCCAGGGCCGGCGCGGTGTCGCCGCTGGCACGGATCATGGCCGGGTCAGGCACCGCAAAGCCCAGCAGCGCGGGCAGGGCGCCCAGGGCCTGGGTCATGGCGATGAAGGGTTCGGCCGCCAACAACGTGGTTTCCCAGACGAAGCCATAGCGCCGGGTGGCCAGCAATGTCAGCAGCACACCTACCGCGCTCAGCATGGCCACCAGCCACAGGCTGTGGACCAGCAAACCCAGCAACCAACGGCCCAGGCGTTGGCGTCCCAGCAGCACTAGCAAGGCCGGCGCCAGGTGGGCGGCACGGGCGTCGCGGGCCAAGCGTTCGCTCAACCACAGCCAAAGCCGCCCCAGCAGCGCGCCGTGCTCACCGCTCAGGAACAAGCCGATCAGCCAGCCCAGCAGCATGACCAGGTTCAGCCCCAGCAGGCTGCCCAGCGCCCAGAAGACATTCACCGGCCGCTGCCCGTCACCCAGGGCGGCCAACGCCAGGCCCCCGCCACTGAGCACCGCCATCACCAGCATCGCCAACAGCGCCAGGCGCGCCCCTTGCTTCCAGCGCCACAACGCGGCGGTCATGCCGTCGCGTTCGGCCAACAGCAGCGCACGGGTCTCGATGCGCAAGGCCAGGCTGCCGCCTTGCTGGCGAGCACGGCGGTTGGCTTCCTGATCCTCGAGGGGGCCGGCATGTTCCTCGCGCAGGCGTATCGCCTCGGTGAGCCAGCGCTTGTCCAGCAAAGAAGGTGCAGTCACAGGGTCTTCCATTGCACAGGTCGTGGCAGCAGCATAACTCACCCGTGCGGTGCTATTCTCGCTGGCATGAACACATTACTGCCCCTGAGCCTGATCGTGGCCTGCGCCAAAAACCGCGTGATAGGCATCGACAATTCCATGCCCTGGCATTTGCCGGGGGACTTCAAGTACTTCAAGGCCACCACCTTGGGCAAGCCCATCATCATGGGCCGCAAGACCTGGGACTCGCTGGGAAGGCCGCTGCCTGGGCGGTTGAACATCGTGGTCAGCAGGCAGCCCGGGCTGGAACTGGCCGGTGCCGAGGTTTTCGCTTCACTGGAAGAGGCGCTGGTGCGGGCCGATCAGTGGGCGCGCGAGCAAGGTGTCGACGAACTGATGCTGATCGGTGGTGCGCAGCTCTACGGGCAGGCGCTGGAGCAAGGGCTCGTCAGCCGCCTGTACGTGACGCGGGTCGAGCTGTCGCCGCTGGGCGATGCCTGGTTCCCGGATTTCGATCGCAAGCAGTGGACGCTCACGTCCAGCCAGGCGCAGGCTGAGGAAGGCAAGCCGCTGTATCACTTCGAGGTGTGGGACAAGGCCTGAACGCCTGTTGCGCCAGGAAGGGAGCCGCGCTGTGCGGCCCCATCTGCACTCAGGTATGGCTCAATTCTGCGTGTTCATCATCGGCCAGTACCTGCTTGTCGGTTTCCTTGAGCAGCTGGCTGGTTACCACGCCTGCCGTCATCGAACCGTTCACGTTCAACGCCGTACGGCCCATGTCGATCAACGGCTCTACCGAAATCAGCAGTGCCACCAGCTCCACCGGCAAGCCCATGGCCGGCAGCACGATCAGCGCGGCGAAGGTGGCGCCGCCGCCAACCCCGGCCACCCCGGCTGAACTGAGCGTGACGATGGCCACCAAGGTGGCGATCCACAGCGGGTCGAAGGTATCGATGCCAACCGCTGGCGCGACCATCACTGCCAGCATGGCAGGATAGAGCCCGGCACAGCCATTCTGGCCGATGGTGGTCCCGAACGAGGCGCTGAAGCTGGCGATCGACTGCGGCACGCCCAGCCGGCGCGTCTGGGCCTCGATGTTCAGCGGGATACTGGCAGCGCTCGAACGGCTGGTGAAGGCGAAGGTCAGCACCGGCCACACCTTGCGGAAGAAGCGCAGCGGGCTGACCCCGATTGCCGCCAGGATGATGGCGTGAACCACGAACATCAGCGCCAGGCCCAGGTAGGACACGACCACGAAGCTGCCCAGCTTGAGGATGTCTTCCATGTTCGAGCTGGCCACCACCTTGGTCATCAACGCCAGCACGCCGTAAGGGGTGAGTTTCATGACCACGCGCACCAGACGCATTACCCAGGCTTGCAGGGTATCGATGGCCGACAGTGCACGCTGACCCTTCTCGGCGTCGTCCCTGATCAACTGCAAGGCGGCCAGGCCGACGAAAACGGCAAAGATGACCACGCTGATGATCGATGTCGGCTTGGCCCGCGCCAGGTCGCCGACCGGGTTGCTGGGGATGAACGAGAGCAGCAGTTGCGGGATGTTGAGGTCGGCGACCTTGCCTGCATAGTCGCTGTGGATCACCTGCATGCGTGCGCTCTCCTGGGCGCCTGCCACCAAGCCTTCGGCACTGAGGCCAAAGAGGTTGGTCAGCAGGATGCCGATCAGGGCAGCGATCGCCGTGGTCAGCAGCAGCGTGCCGATGCTCAGGACGCTGATACGCCCCAGGGAAGAAGCATTGTGAAGACGCGCCACGGCACTGAGGATGGAGGCGAAAATCAGCGGCATGACGATCATCTGCAACAGGCCTACGTAGCCGTTGCCGACCAGGTCCAGCCAGGTGATGGTGGTCTTGAGCACGGGGTGCCCTGCGCCATAGATCGTGTGCAGTACCAGGCCGAAGCCCACGCCCAGTGCCAGGCCCAGCAGCACTTTCTTGGCCAGGCTCCAATCGGTATGACGGGTCTGCGCCAGCCCCAGCAACAAGGCCAGGAACGCCAGCAGGTTAAGCAGCAGTGGCAGGTTCATTAAAGCTCCGGAAACGAGAGGATGAGTCGCCGCCTCTATGTGCGATTGCGAGTGGAAATGCTAACAGCCTGAAAACAAAGGAATTTATACCCAAATGGAATTTGTATAGTCGTAAATGGAATATCGAGACGTCGCGGATTGCAATGAACACGGCGTTTACGGGGGCATAAAGGTCGCAATCGAGCGTGACCGACGGGTCTCACTCGACTAGCGTCTGTCAGTCGTCTCAGGAGATTCGTACATGAACGTTGCGCTCAAAACCGCTGCCATTGGCCTATCCCTGCTGTTGAGCCTGAAAACCTTCGCTACCGAGCTTGATCATTGGCCAGCTGAAGCCGCCAAACAGCTCGACCGCATGATCACCGCCAATGCCCACAAAGGTAACTACGCGGTGTTCGACATGGACAACACCAGCTATCGCTATGACCTGGAAGAGGCCTTGCTGCCCTTCATGGAGAACAAAGGGCTGCTGAGCCGCGACAAGCTGGACCCTTCGCTGAAACTCATCCCCTTCAAGGACAGCGCCGAGCACAAGGAGAGCCTGTTCAGCTACTACTACCGACTGTGCGAGATCGACGACATGGTCTGCTACCCCTGGGTGGCGCAAGTGTTTTCCGGCTTCACCCTCAAGGAACTGAAAGTACAGGTGGATGAACTCATGGCGTCTGGCAAGCCTGTGCCCAGCACCTATTACGAAGGGGGTCAGGTCAAGGCCATCGAAGTGCAGCCGCCCAAGGTCTTCAAGGGCCAGGCCGAGCTGTACAACAAGTTGATGGAGAACGGCATCGAGGTCTACGTGGTATCAGCCGCTTCCGAAGAGCTGGTGCGCATGGTCGCCTCCGACCCCAAGTACGGCTACAACGTGAAACCGCAGAACGTGATTGGAGTCAGCCTGTTGCTCAAGGATCGCGCCACGGGACAATTGACAACGGCACGCAAGCAGATCAGCGCTGGGCACTACGATGCCAAGGCTAACGAAGGGCTTGAACTGACCCCTTACCTGTGGACACCAGCCACGTGGATGGCGGGCAAGCAAGCGGCGATCCTGACCTACATTGATGAATGGAAAAAGCCCGTGCTGGTGGGCGGCGATACCCCGACCAGTGATGGCTACATGCAGTTTCATGGCGTGGATGTCGGCAAGGGCGGTATCCACCTGTGGATAAACCGCAAGCCCAAGTACATGGAGCAGCTCGAGGGGATGATCGCCAGCCAGGCAGCTGCCCAGGCCAAGGAAGGGTTGCCGGTGACGGCGGACAAGAACTGGGTGATCGTGACGCCTGAACAGATTCAATGATGCAGGCCGTGGTTCCATGCTGTATAAGCCCCATCGCCGTTTCGGCAAAAAAAACCGGCGCTCAAGGCGCCGGTTCTTGTACAGCTGGACGAGTATCACAGCCCTTCGAGCATCGCCTTGTTGCGCACGGCACCTTTGTCGGCACTGGTCGCCAGCAGGGCGTAGGCCTTCAAGGCTGTCGTCACCTTGCGCGGGCGTACTTCAGCCGGTTTCCAGCCCTTCTTGTCCTGCTCGGCGCGGCGCTCGGCCAGCTCGTCATCGCTGACCAGCAGGTTGATCGAGCGGTTGGGTATATCGATCAGGACCTTGTCGCCGTCGCGTACCAGGCCGATGGCGCCGCCTGCGGCGGCTTCCGGTGAGGCATGGCCAATGGACAGGCCCGAGGTGCCCCCCGAGAAGCGGCCGTCGGTGAGCAGGGCGCACGCTTTGCCCAGGCCCTTGGACTTGAGGTACGACGTGGGATAGAGCATTTCCTGCATGCCCGGGCCACCTTTCGGCCCTTCGTAGCGGATGATCACGATGTCGCCGGCTTTTACTTCGTCGGCGAGGATGCCACGCACGGCGCTATCCTGGCTTTCGAAGATCTTGGCCGTGCCTTCGAACACGTGGATCGATTCATCGACACCGGCGGTTTTCACCACGCAGCCGTCCAGGGCGATGTTGCCGTACAGCACGGCCAGGCCACCCTCTTGTGAATACGCGTGTTCGAAGCTGCGGATGCAGCCGTTCTCGCGGTCGTCATCCAGGGTTTCCCAACGCGTCGACTGGCTGAACGCGGTCTGGGTCGGGATGCCGGCCGGGCCCGCCTTGAAGAAGGTGTGGACTGCTTCGTCGTCGGTCTGGGTGATGTCCCACTTGGCGATGGCTTCTTCCATGCTACGGCTGTGCACGGTAGGCAGGTCGGTGTGCAGCAGGCCGCCACGGGCCAGCGAACCCAAGATGCTGAAGATACCGCCAGCGCGGTGCACGTCCTCCATGTGGTACTTCTGGATGTTGGGCGCCACCTTGCACAGTTGCGGCACCTTGCGCGACAGGCGATCGATGTCGCGCAGGTCGAACGCCACTTCGCCTTCCTGCGCCGCCGCCAGCAGGTGCAGGATGGTATTGGTCGAGCCACCCATGGCGATGTCCAGCATCATGGCGTTCTCGAACGCCTTGAAGTTGGCGATGCTGCGCGGCAGGACCGATGCGTCGTTCTCGCCGTAGTAACGCTTGCACAGCTCGACGATGGTGCGGCCGGCGGTCAGGAACAATTGCTCGCGGTCCGAATGGGTAGCCAGGGTGGAGCCGTTGCCCGGCAGGGCCAGGCCCAACGCCTCGGTCAGGCAGTTCATCGAGTTGGCGGTGAACATGCCCGAGCACGAGCCGCAGGTAGGGCAGGCGCTACGCTCGTATTCGGCGACCTTTTCGTCGGAGGCCGTGCTGTCGGCGGCGATGACCATGGCATCGACCAGGTCCAGGCCATGGCTGGCCAGCTTGGTCTTGCCAGCTTCCATCGGGCCGCCGGAGACGAAGATCACCGGAATGTTCAGGCGCAAGGCGGCCATCAGCATGCCGGGGGTGATCTTGTCGCAGTTGGAGATGCAGACGATGGCATCGGCACAGTGCGCGTTGACCATGTACTCCACCGCGTCGGCGATGATTTCACGGCTGGGCAGCGAGTACAGCATGCCGTCGTGGCCCATGGCGATGCCGTCATCGACCGCGATGGTGTTGAATTCCTTGGCCACGCCACCGGCGCGCTCGATCTCGCGAGCGACCAACTGGCCCAGGTCCTTGAGGTGCACATGGCCCGGCACGAACTGGGTGAAGGAGTTGGCGATGGCGATGATCGGCTTCTTGAAGTCTTCGTCCTTCATGCCGGTGGCACGCCACAGGGCGCGTGCACCTGCCATGTTGCGGCCGTGGGTGGAAGTCTTGGAACGATAATCAGGCATGAAACACTCCTGGCGGCTTAATCAGGTCACAGAAAGGGGAGTGAGCTTCTCTTGTCCTCTGTACCGCAGGCCGGTTGCCACTGGCACGGATGGGGCCGAAGACCGCGCGGGATCGCCGCGTGCTTGGCCAGAGCTCATAAACCCGCCGGGGGATGACTGGCGATGAATAGCCCGATTCTACACCGCTGGCGCCGGGAAGGCATGACGATGTGCCCAGGTGGCGTTTTTGGGCAAAACCCGAAGTTGTAGGAACCGTCTGAAACGATCCGTGTGAGGCTGACCTGCACCTGACTTGCCATTATCATTCGGCCGCCGCATGTGCGGCTTGACGAGATAACCCTCAATGGACCTTCCCAGTTACCGGTTCACCATGAACTGCAATCTGGCACTGAGCGCGCCGCCGCCAGGGCTGCCTAGGGCTTGAGTCTGCGAGGCTGAAGCCTGCAGGCGCCTGGTCGGCGCCTGGAGAACTTCATGCAAAACCCTATCGATAAAAACACCGCTGTTTGTGCCGTAGACGCTACGCTCGATACGCAACGGCGGCAAACCACCGAAAGCTTTCACAAAGGCGCCTCCCTCACCAACACCATCGGTGACCTGCGGCATGCGACCCTCGGGTTGCTGTACCGCAAGCGTGTGCTGTGGCTGGTGCTGCTGGTGTTCGGCAACCTGTTCTCAGGGGCCGGCATCGCGGCCTTCGAAGAAACGATTGCCGCGCACATCGCGCTGGTATTCTTTCTGCCACTGCTGGTGGACAGCGGCGGCAATGCCGGCTCGCAGTCGGCTACTCTCATGGTCAGAGGTCTGGCCACAGGCGAGGTCACGCTGAGCGATTGGGGAAGAATGCTGGGCCGTGAATTTGGTGTCGCGCTGCTGCTGGGCTGCACCATGGCGGTGGCCGTGGCATCGCTTGGGCTGCTGCGGGGCGGCCCGCAGATCGCCTTGATCGTGGCCAGCAGCATGGTGGTGATCGTGCTGGTCGGCAGCCTGATCGGCATGAGCCTGCCGTTTCTGCTGAGCCGGCTCAAGCTGGACCCTGCCACGGCCAGCGGGCCGCTGATCACCTCGATTGCCGACGCAGCAGGCGTATTGGTGTACTTCGGGATCGCGACCCAGGTGCTTGGGCTTTGAACAAGGCAACCGACTAGGTCGTGCTTGATGCCGCTCAGCTTACCGCCAACGCTGTTCAGCGTTGCGTTGAGCGGCACGCCATTTAAAGCGTAGCCGTGGGCCTTGAAGCAAAACACGCTTACTTGTCATTTGGAATAAAGTTTCCAGGCGCTACCTTTAAGCGTGCTCATGAAGAGGTCTGAGCCCCGCTTCCATCGCTTAATCTACGGATCATGCCTATCAGGCACAGAGAAGTGAGAGCGACAAGTAGAAAAACAGCACCCAGCCCGACAGGCAAGTTTTCGTGCAAGAGACTTACGAAGCCGCTGGCGATTGCGCCTACGGCGAAAACCAGCGCGCTCAGTAAGGCGGAGGATGCGCCCGCTTCGTTCGGTCGGCACTCCAAAGCGCAGGTAGTCGCGGCGCAGCGACACAGGCATGTGCCGGCTGTGCTGAGCACCATCGGAAGCAGCAGGGACAGGGCTGATGGTTGTTTAATCCAATGCCATACGAAGATGAAGGCGCCAGCTACAGCAATTAGGCCTACACCTAAAAAGAGCTGTGCTAACGAACTTGCACGACGGTTGATGAGCGTTGCGGCCACACCCCCTATAACATAAGCCATGCCATAAAATATGAATGCCACTGAGAACTGATAAGGCGTGAAATGCAGGATTTTTATAAACAATAACGGTGAGGCCACAATGAAGGAGAAGTGGCAGGCGAAGCCCAGTGCGGCGAGAATGGAGTAGCGAATAAACAGTTTATCCAGCATCAGTTTAGCGTAAGATTGCACGATAGAGGGGCTGTGTGACGATTCAGTACTGTCTTTTTCAAGTAGCGATTGGGCGGCAAATAACGTCATTCCCGTCAAGGCGATAAATACTACAAAGCTGCTTTGCCAGCTAAAATGACTTTGCAGCCAACTGCCAATCAACGGTGACACGGAGATAAACAATCCGCTTGCGGTAATTTGGACGATCCTGGCAGCGTTTCTCCGCGTATTATCAAAAAAATCTTGTACAAGCGGTTGTGTGAGAACAAAGCAGCCGCACCCTAAAGCCTGGATTACTCTGAAGGCGACGAACAGCGCGTATCGTTCGGTCAGTAGGCATCCTAAAGCACCGATCGATGCCACCCACAGTCCCCAAATTAGAAGTCGTTTCCTTCCAAGTTTATCTGACAGTGGGCCGATGACCAGTTGCGAGAAGGCCATGGCCAGTACAAAATAACCCACTGATAGCGCGATATTGTTAGGACCCGTATCTAGATGTTTAGCTATCGGTTGGAACGAAGGTAAGATGACATCAATCGGAAAGACCCCTAGCATAGTGATCAGTAACAAAAAACCTGTTAACGCTATGGGTGAATGTTGAATGGCGTTTTTTTCAGTTTCACCCATGTGTAAGGCCTGCTTTTTCTAATGCATCTCTGTATTTAGGGATGTCTAATATTCCCGCCTTCCTTATGGCGATGACTGTTTCTGATCCAGCCAGTATTAAGCGATTATTCGCCACTTTTAGCAATCTCGGATCATAGGCTGTGCCATGGTCTCTCGCATTATTTTGGCACTACAACGTGATTGAGATTTTCAGTTATTTAAATTCCAATTGAGGTTCATTCATTGTTGTTTTCTCCTGTTTGTCGCGGGGTTGCGACACTTTCGAGCCTAGCAGTTAGGTCAATATGTGCAATCTTGTTCATGCTGAGAAACTTCCGATGTGGCTGTGGGAAAAGTTACTTAGGATGATGCATTTGAAACAGTCCACCAAAAAAAACCGGCTTTCGCCGGTTTTTTTAGAGGTTCATAGTGTCAACTGTTAGGCAGCAACCGGCAGGTAATGCTCTTGATGTAGCGGGTTTCACCAATCGCCGGGTGCACCGGATGGTCAGGGCCCTGACCACCGCGCTCGAGCAACTGCATGTTGCGGTCCAGGTGACGGGCACTGGTCAGCAGGATGTTGTGCAGGTCGTCTTCGGGTAGGTGCATCGAGCAGGAAGCACTGACCAGAATGCCGTCCTTGTTCAGCATGCGCATGGCCTGCTCGTTGAGCCTGCGGTAGGCAGCCTCGCCGTTCTTCAGGTCTTTCTTGCGCTTGATGAAGGCGGGCGGGTCGGCAATGATCACGTCGAAGCGTTCCTCGGCTGCCTTGAGTTCGCGCAAGGCTTCGAAGACGTCGCCCTCGATGCAGGTCAGCTTGTCACCGATACCGTTGAGCTGGGCGTTGCGTTCAACGCCATCCAAGGCAAAGCCCGAGGCATCGACGCAGAACACTTCGCTGGCGCCGAAGGCACCTGCCTGCACGCCCCAACCGCCGATGTAGCTGAACAGGTCGAGTACGCGCTTGCCCTGAACATAGGGGGCCAGGCGTGCACGGTTCATGCGGTGGTCATAGAACCAGCCGGTTTTCTGGCCTTCACGGACCGGGGCTTCGAAACGGACACCGTTTTCTTCCAGCGGTACCCAATCCGGGACTTCACCGTAGACGGTTTCCACATAGCGCTGCAGGCCTTCGGCATCGCGGGCTGCCGAATCGTTCTTGAACAGGATGCCGCTTGGCTTGAGCACCTGGACCAGCGCCGCGATGACCTCATCCTTGTGCGCTTCCATGGTTGCCGATGCCAGTTGCACCACCAGAATGTCGAAGAAGCGATCGACGACCAGCCCCGGCAGCCAATCGGAATCGCCATAGACAAGTCGGTAGCACGGCTTGTCGAACAGGCGCTCGCGCAGGGACAAGGCCACGTTCAGGCGGTGCACCAGCAGCGATTTGTCCAGCGGCAGTTTAACGTCGCGTGACAGCAGACGGGCGCAGATCAGGTTGTTGGGGCTCAGGGCAACGATGCCCAGTGGTTTGCCGTTGGCGGCTTCGAGCACGGCCTGCTGACCGGCCTGCAAGCCTTGAAGCGGGGTGGCGGCAACGTCCACTTCGTTGCTGTAGACCCACAGGTGGCCTGCGCGCAGGCGGCGGTCGGCATTGGCTTTAAGGCGAAGACTGGGCAGGGACATGACGTCGCTCCGGAAAAAAGAGCGGGAGTATAACCCCTACCCAGCCTTATTGCTGAGCGCCAGCGGTCAGGACGACAGGGCCTGGATCAGTGCCTTGTTGAAGGCAGGGATGTCATCGGGCTGCCGGCTGCTGATCAGGTTCCCGTCAACCACCACTTCTTCGTCGACCCACTCGGCGCCAGCGTTGCGCAGGTCATCCTTCAGGGTCTTGAAGCTGGTCATGCGCTTGCCCTGGGTCAAGCCGCTCGAAATCAGCAGCCAGCCGCCGTGGCAGATCACGGCAATCGGTTTGCCGGCTGCGTCATGGCTTTTGACGATTTTCTGGGCGCCTTCAACCAGGCGAATGGTGTCCGAGTTCTGTACGCCGCCTGGCAGGACCACGGCATCATAAAGCTCGCTGGCGCTGTCGAAGGTGCCGTCGACCTTGAACTCGTCCGCGGGCTCGTCGTGGTTCCAGCCGCGCACCGTGCCTTGCTTCTCGCTCAGCACGTGCACCTGCGCACCTGCCTGCTGCAGGGCGTCACGCGGGCCTGTCAATTCCACCTGTTCGAAGCCATCAGTCACCAGGATGGCCACGCGCTTGCCGTTCAATTCAGTACCCATGGGCCTTGCTCCTTTACTCGATGAATATGATAAACAGGCCCGTCCGCGCTTGTGAAAGTTCAAGTTCACTGATCCAGCGGTTAGTTCTGTGGGGTGCATCGCGGTAGAATTGGCAGTCCCATACGAGTGTGCACGCATGTCCCAAGAACTCACCGCCGAACAGATCCAGCAAGCCTTGCAAGGCATCACCATCCCGCCGCAGCCGCAGATCATGGTCGATTTGCAGTTCGAGCAGTACATGCCTGATCCGGACCTGGAAACCATCGCCAAACTGATCGCACAGGACCCTGGGTTGTCGGGCGCCTTGCTCAAGCTGGTCAACTCGGCGCACTTTGGCCTGTCCAACAAGATAGGCTCGATCCAGCGTGCGGTGAACTTGCTGGGTAGTCGTTCGATCATCAACTTGATCAACGCGCAGTCGATCAAGGGCGAAATGAGCGATGAAACCATCGTAACGCTCAACCGGTTCTGGGATACCGCGCAGGATGTGGCGATGACCTGCCTGACGCTGGCCAAGCGCACGGGTATTCAGCCTGCCGACGAAGCCTATACCCTCGGCTTGTTCCACGACTGCGGCGTTCCGCTGATGCTAAAGCGCTTCCCCACGTACATGGATGTGCTCGAAGAAGCCTATGCAAAAACCGACGAGCAGACCCGCGTCGTGGACACGGAGAACCGCGCCTTCAACACCAATCATGCCGTCGTCGGCTATTTCACGGCCAAGTCCTGGCGCTTGCCCGAACACCTGACCGGGGCCATCGCCAACCACCACAACGCGCTGGCGGTGTTTCGCGATGACAGCGCCCGCAACAACCAGAGCCAGATGAAAAACCTGTTGGCGGTGCTCAAGATGGCCGAGCATATCTGTGCCTCCTACCGGGTATTGGGCAACCAGTCGGTGGATCAGGAATGGAACGTAGTGGGGCCGCTGGTGCTCGATTACATAGGCTTGTCGGAATACGACTTCGACAACCTCAAACAGAACATCCGAGAACTAGGTGGGCACTGATACATGCCTGAGTTACCCGAGGTAGAGACCACCCGGCGCGGTATTGCACCGCACGTCGAAGGTCAGCGCGTCAGCCGCGTGGTCGTGCGTGACCGCCGCTTGCGCTGGCCGATCCCGGAAGACCTGGACGTGCGGCTCTCCGGGCAGCGCATCGTCACGGTCGAACGCCGGGCCAAGTACCTGCTGATCAATGCCGAAGTGGGCACCCTGATCAGCCACTTGGGCATGTCGGGCAATCTACGGCTGGTGGAGGCGGGCTTGCCGGCTGGCAAGCATGAGCACGTGGACATCGAGCTCGAATCCGGTCTGATGCTGCGCTATACCGACCCGCGCCGCTTTGGCGCCATGCTCTGGAGCCAAGACCCGCTCAACCATCAATTGCTGCTGCGGCTCGGCCCCGAACCGCTGACCGAGCTGTTTGACGGTGAGCGATTGTTCCAGCTGTCCCGAGGCCGTTCGATGGCGGTCAAGCCCTTCATCATGGACAACGCCGTGGTCGTTGGGGTGGGCAACATCTATGCGACCGAAGCACTGTTCGCTGCCGGCATCGATCCGCGCCGAGCGGCCGGTGGCATCTCGCGGGCGCGATACCTGAAGCTGGCCATCGAGATCAAACGCGTGCTGGCGGCCGCCATCGAGCTGGGCGGCACCACGCTGCGCGATTTCATCGGCGGTGATGGCCAGCCAGGGTACTTCCAGCAGACACTGTTCGCCTACGGGCGCGGCGGCTTGCCCTGCAAGGTGTGTGGCACCGAGTTGCGGGATGTGAAGCTTGGGCAACGCGCCAGTGTGTTCTGCCCGCGCTGCCAACGCTGAGGCCGTGCGCGCTTCGGGATGATCGCCATGGAGAGGCCGATGCGCGAGGATGCCGACGGCCGGCAGCGTCAGGCCTTGCCAGTGATCTTGAGGTACTTGGCCATCAGTTGCTCTTCGCTTTCCGGGTGCGCCTCATCCAGTGGGATGCAGTCGACCGGGCAGACCTGCTGGCACTGCGGCTCGTCGTAATGACCCACGCACTGGGTGCACAGGTTGGGGTCGATCACGTAGATCTCTTCGCCTTGGGAGATGGCCTCGTTGGGGCACTCGGGTTCGCAGACGTCGCAGTTGATGCAATCGTCGGTGATGATCAGGGACATGGGGGCTCCGGCCGGGGCTCAGCGCCCGGGCATGTTCAACGCAATGGGCACAATTGTGCCGCATTCGCGCCTGCAGTGCACGCAGGCGCGACGATCTGGAACAGCGGCTTTACTTCTTGAAGCGTTCAGTCAGCGCATCGGCCACGGCCGGGTGCACGAATTTGCTGATATCGCCCCCCAGTGCGGCTATTTCGCGGACCAGGGTCGACGAGATGAACGAGTACCGCTCCGACGGCGTGAGAAACAGGCTCTCGACGTCGGGTGCCAGTTGACGGTTCATGTTCGCCAGCTGGAACTCGTATTCGAAGTCCGACACTGCACGCAAACCCCGAAGGAACACATTGGCACCTTGCTCCTTGGCAAAATGCGCCAGCAACGAGGAAAAGCCGATGACTTCGACATTGGGCAGGTGCCTGGTGACCTCACGGGCCAGCTCCACGCGTTGTTCCAGCGGGAACAAAGGGTTTTTCTTGGGGCTGGCGGCCACTGCAATGATCACGGTGTCGAACAGCCGCGAGGCGCGCTCGACCAGATCGCCATGGCCTTTGGTAATGGGGTCGAAAGTACCCGGGTACAACACTCGGTTCATCGCGTCATCCTGGCTGGAGTGCGTTGGGGAGTCGGATGGTAGCGCAGCGACTGCGCCCGGCCAAGTCATGCGGCCGGCCAAGGCACTATACTTTGGGCCAGCCAATGGTGCGAGGGCACGGCGCTTTGATACGGTGCAACGCCTTGGCAATACCTCGTACCATGGCGGTTTTCACTGCTCCGTAGACAGGATGCTGGACATGGCCCGGCCCATCAAGACCCGCGAGAGAATCGTTCAGAGCAGCCTTGAGCTGTTCAATCAGTCGGGCGAACGCAGCGTCAGCACCAACCATATCGCGGCGCACCTGGGCATCTCGCCAGGCAATCTCTATTACCACTTCCCCAACAAGCAGGCGATCATCGCGGTTTTGTTCAGCCAGTACGAAACGCACGTAGACAGTTTTCTGCGTCCGCCGCAGGGGCGCCCGCTGGCGGTGCAGGACAAGCGGTTCTACTTGCAGGCGCTGCTGGCTGCCATGTGGAACTACCGTTTCCTGCACCGGGACCTGGAGCATCTGCTGGGCAGCGATGCTGAGCTGGCAGCCCGTTATCGGCGCTTCTCCGCACGCTGCATGCGTCAGGGCAAGGCCATTTACCGCGGCTTCGTCGAGGCGGGTATTCTGGCGATGAACCCCGCGCAGCAGGAGTCGCTGACCATCAATGCCTGGATCGTGCTCACCTCGTGGGTGCGCTTTCTCAGCACGACCCGGGAGCATGCAACGCACCTGGGTGAAGAAGCGTTCAAGCGGGGCGTCTATCAGGTGCTGGCCCTTGAGCTGGGGTTCGTCACCGAGCCTGCGCGCAATGCCGTGCAGGCCTTGTGCAGCGAGTTTCACGTACCGTTCATTCAGGCGCTTGAGCACTAGCGCCCGGGCCCGGGATTACATCGATCAGGAGATTGTCATGTCACTTGCGCAGTTGATCACCCCGCAGCAGTTGGCCGAGCGGCTGGATTCACCCGGCCTTGTCATTCTCGACTGTCGTTTCGCCCTTGAGGATGTGGATTACGGTCAGCGCAGTTACGCCTTGGGTCACATCGAAGGGGCGCACTTTGCCGACCTTGAGCGAGACTTCAGCGGCCCGGTCAGCAAGGGTGTGACAGGGCGACACCCGCTGCCTGATCCAGAAAAGCTGGTAGCGCGCCTGCGCGAATGGGGCGTAGATAACGAGAGCGACGTGGTGCTGTACGACGACGGTACCGGTGCCTATGCGGCGCGAGGCTGGTGGCTGCTGGCCTGGCTGGGCAAACGCAGTGGCGTTGCAATCCTGGACGGCGGCCTGACCGCCTGGCACGCCGCGCACCTGCCATTGAGCCTGGATCCCCCGGCCCGGCGCGAAGGCAACTTCAGCGGCCAGCCCGATGAGGCCATGCTGATCGATGCCGAAAGCCTGGTTCAGCGCCTGGGCGGCTCAGACCTGACCCTGCTGGATGCGCGCGCATTGCCACGTTTTCGTGGCGACATGGAACCCATCGACCCAGTGGCAGGACACATCCCTGGCGCACGCTGCGCCGCCTTCACCGAGAACCTTGGCAGCGACGGCCGGTTTCTTCCGCCCGAGCAACTCCGGCAACGTTTCGAGCAGCAGCTGCAGGGACGCGCGCCTGAGCATCTGGTTGCGTACTGCGGTTCAGGGGTAACGGCGTGTCATAACCTGTTCGCGCTGGCATTGGCCGGTTACCCGCTCGGCAAACTGTATGCAGGCTCATGGAGTGAGTGGATCACCCGCCCTGAGCATGCAGTGGCAACGGGCGACCAGTAGGCCCTCCACTACAGGCCTTCGCGTAACCATTGCGGAATTCGGCGCTCCAGGTAATAGCCCGGTTTTCGCAGGCTGCCGTCGACGAACCCAACATGGCCACCCTGAGCGTGCAGCTCAAGCTCGGTCCCTGGGGCCAGCTCATCTGCCGTCGGCACGCTCAGAGGCGAGACGAAGGGGTCGTCGCTGGCCTGGATGATCAGGGTCCGGGTACGGTTATGGCTCAGGTAGAAGCCACTTGAAGCGCGGCGATAATAGTCGTGCACATCCTGAAAACCGTTCAGCGGTGCAGTGACCTTGGCATCGAAATCCCAGAACGTGCGCAAGCCATGCAGTGGACCGAGCTGCTCCAGGATTGCCAGCCGTTCTGGGTGACCATGGTCTTTGAACAGGCGCTGCTTGACCTGCACATAGGCCAGCATCTCGCGCATGAAATGCGCCTGGTACACCTTCGAAAACCCCAGGCCGATACGATCGGCACACTGATCCAGGCGAAAAGGCACGGAAACGGCGACTGCCGCCTGCAACCGGCTGTTGTCACCCTGTTCGCCCAGGTATTTGAGCAGGACATTGCCTCCCAGGGAGTAGCCCACCGCGTACAGGGGCGCCAGCGGCCTTTTGGCACACAGGTGACTGACGATCTCAGCCAGGTCCTCACTGGCGCCGGAATGGTAGCTGCGGGGCAGCAGGTTCGGTTCCCCAGAGCAGCCCCGCCAGTTCGCCGCGACGCTCGCCCAGCCCAGTGCGTGCAGCGCCTGTTGCAAGCCTTTGACATAGGGTGAGCCCGATGACCCCGTCAACCCGTGAAGCACCAGCACCAGCGGCGCATGGGGCTGGTGCGGGCCATGCCAGTCAAGGTCGATGAAGTCCCCGTCCGCCAGCCAGATGCGTTCGCGCTCGCGTTGCAGCGTCGGCGTCTTGCGCCACAGCGGTCCCCACAATGTTTGCAGGTGAGGGTTGGAAAGGCCTTTGGCAGGATGAAACAGGGCGCTGGAACTTGGCATGCTGGGCAACTCGTGATGTGCCCGGCTAGAGTGCCATGAAACAGCGCTTGTATCAGCCTTCACTGACTCGCCTTACCCCGTGCTCGCCTATCGCTGGGCTGGCTCCGGCGCAGGCAAGGGGGACTGCTCAGCGTCGGGGCCGAGGGTGACGAATACCTGAGGTGCCTTTCGCCACCACACCTGCGCCACTTCACGAAGGTATGCAGGGGTCAATGAAGCAAGCCTGTCCAGATGGGTGGTCAGGTAATCGGCGGGCAAGCCCTGATGGCTGTGCGTGGCCAATGTCGCTGCCAGATGTGCGCTGTCGGCCAGTTGGCGGTGCAGCCGGGCAGCGATCTGATTGACGGCCATGTCGCACTCGACCTGAGTTGGCCCACGTGTGTGCAGGCAGTCCAGCATCCCTGCGACCAGTGCATGTGAAGCTTCCCGGTATTGGGGGGCGACGTCCCAGTGTATGTGCAGCAGTGTTCCAGCATCCAAGTGCCTGAGTTTGGTGGTGACCGTGTAGGTCAGCCCTCGCAGATGGCGCAGTTCCTGAGGCAAGCGCGCTTCGTGGTTGCCGCCCAGAATCTCGGTCAGCAACTCCAGTGCAGCATAGACCGGGTCGCTGGGTAGCACAGGAACGGCCACTGTCAGCATTGCCTGAGTTGCACTGCCAGGGTGCGTGATATGGTGTGACAGCGGCGACTGCTCAGCCAGCATGGACGGCGGCTGCGCTGCCCACTGCTGCGGCAAATCACGTGTCAGGTCATTGACCAGTTGCTCTGCGTCGTCCCGGCTAAGGTCGCCGACCAGCCCTATGTCGAGGTTATTAGCCGAGTAGGCCTTTGCATGAAAAGCCCGCACTTGGTCAGTGGTCAAGGGGCCGATGATCCCAGCATCGGCGTGCGACGCGTACGGATGGCCGCTGAAGACATGACCGGTGGTTGTATTGATCAGGCGTGCCAGCGGATTGAGTTTTTGCCGGCCTTGGTAGAGCGCTATTCGATCACGTATCTTCGTAACGTCCTCTGGGCGAAACGCAGGGCGAGCCAGCATCTGCGCCAGCGTTTGCGAAACTGCTCGCAGCAAACCGGGTGTGCTCAGGCACCTTAGCGTGATCGTGGCTTTTTCTTCGCTCAACGAGCGTCCCACGATGGCGCCCCTTGCAGCCATTTGCTCGGCAAATTGCGCCGCGCTCAGGGTTGCCGTGCCCTGATCAAGGCTGTAGAGCGTCAGCGCGGCCAGCCCTGGGTGATCGCCATCAAGTGCGCTACCTGCCCGGAATCGCAGCACCAGATCAATCATGGGGCGATCATGCGTAGCCATGAAACTGACCTTCGTGCCTTGCGCCGTCTCCCACCGCTCAGCCGTGGCCAGGAGTGCAGGAGGCTGGTCGAGTTCGACACGCTGGGTCGAGCTCAGCCTTGCCATCGCTTGCCGCGCCGTATCGATGGCAGGCCCTTGGCACAGCACAGGTGCTGGTTGGCGTATCTGATCGTCGTTCATGCTTGCGCTCCTGGTAGAAGAGAGGTGGTGGTCAGCCGCTCACGCCCCAGATAAGTGCGCGCTACCTGCTGCACCTGAGCACTGTCGATGATCGATATCAGGCGCGCATGTCCGTCGATCAGGCTTGCTGGTTGCCCTGTCGCGGCCATGGCGCCGATTTGCGAAGCTTGGGCCGTTGCGCTGTCGAGAGAGAAAAGCTGGCGGGCGAGCAGTCGCAGCTTTATCTGCTGCAACTGTTCAGCCGACAAGGCTTCGGTTTGCAAGCGTGCTATCTGCTCATAAGTCGCTTCAGTAGCTTGTTCGAGGGTCGCATTCAGTGTGTTCACGTAGGCTGAGAAGGTGATTACGGTGTCGCCACGTACAAGGGGGTCATAGGTTGCGGCAACGCCTGTCAGCAGGCCCCGTCCCCTGACAAGTTCGGCATACAGCCAAGCGCTGGAGCCCTCGGCCAGCACTTCACAGATCAGCTCGAGGGTTTTGCTCGTGAGTGCATCGTTGGCTGTGGCACAACTGGGGACGTTGAAGGACATCAGCAGGCCATGGCTAAGGCCGGGCAAGCTAACGGCCTGGCTGCGTTCCGCCATTGGAGCGTCTGAGCGGGGAAAAGGCGAGTCTGGCAGCTGACCGCGCTCCAGGTGCGCGAAGTACGTTTCGACCTGCTGTTTCAACGTTTCCAGTTCCACGTTGCCCACCACGACGAGCGTGGCGTTGTTAGGCCGGTAGCGGGTGGTGTACCACTGCCGCAGCGTTGGCAGGTCGATGTTCTGTAGATCTATCGCCGAACCGAAGCTTGGGGTCGCATACGGGCTGCTGCCGTGAGCCAGGGCCAAGTGACGGTCGTAGGCTTGCTGGATGGGCTGGGCGTCTACTTTCAGGCGTCGTTCGTCAGCGATCGCCTTGGCGCCTCGTGCCAACTCGGGCAACCCGAATGTGGCCGTGTCCATGGCATCTGCCAACAGTTCGAGCGCAACGGGCAGGCGCGATGCAGGCAACAACATGTCGAAAGAGGTGGCATCGAGGAGAGTACTGGCATTGGCCTGTCCCGCAAGGCGGGCAACGACTTTCGCGTACTGCCCAGGCTCAAGCTTGCGGCTGCCTTCGAAGATGACGTGTTCAAGCAAGTGCGAGAGGTTAGTCTGCCCTGCTGGCTCGTGACGGGTACCGACGTTGTACCAGAGCTGGACGGCGGCGAGGGCATTTCGGCTCTGCTGTCTCAGGTAGACGGACAGGCCGTTTTCAAGCGTGAAATGCTGCACAGGGGAGGGGCTGGCGCCTGCAAGAGAGGCAAGCGCCGCCGAGACATCATCGGCCAGTGAAGGCGCGGAGAGCGATACGGTCATGCTGAGGTGCTCGGATGGCTAGAGACCCGAGCAGCATCAGTCAACGTGGGGCGCCAGCTGCGCTAAATAGTTAGCCCCGTTGCCACAGTGCGTAATGCACCTGTCCGGTTTTCTTCTCCCGGTGCAGTCGCCAGTTGGCAGGTAGCTGCAAGGTCGACGGAGCCGCTTCGCTCTCGGTATATACCCACGCTTGCTCGCTCAGCCACTGGTTCTGTTCGAGCAGGTTGCAGGTGTCTGCCAGCAACTGCTGATGAAAAGGTGGGTCCAGGAATACCAGGTCGAATTGCTTTTTGGCAGGGCCTTGCAGATAGCGCAAGGCATCGGTCTGAAGGATCTGCCCCCGTGGACAGCGCAGGATCTCGAGGTTGTGCTTGAGGTTGGCGATGGCGGCAGAATTGCTGTCCAGTGCTACGGCATCCTCGGCCCCGCGAGACAGGGCCTCCAGTACCAACGCCCCGCTGCCGGTGAAGGCGTCGAGCACGTGCGCGCCCTCGATATAGGGGGCCAGCCAGTTGAAAACCGTCTCGCGTACCCGGTCAGGTGTAGGGCGCAAGCCCTCACCATCGGGCACGGCCAGACGACGGCTGCGCCATTGGCCCGCGATGATGCGCAGGTGGCCCTGGCCCTTGCTCTGGCCCGGTTGCTGGCGGGCGGGAGGGTTGGATCTTGGCATTAGTGCTCCGGTACCCCGAGCGGTTGCCCGGAGGGTTTATCAGTAGGGGCTGGCAGTGGCTTCTGCGGCACCTTCGGACCGACTGTGACGATGACCAGCTTGTCGGCGGACAAATGCTTGTTCATGGCGTCCTTGACCTGTTCGACGGTCAGGGCCTGGGACTGCTGCATGAAGTCTTCCAGCCAGCTCAATGGCAGGTTGTAGAAGCCGATGGCGCCCAGTTGCCCGACGATGCTGGCATTGCTCGCATTGGAAAGCGGGAAGCTTCCAGCCAGCTCGCGCTTGGCATCGTCCAGTTCCTGCTGGGTAGGGCCGCTGCGCAGATAGTCGGCCAGAATACCCTGAACCAGCTTCAATGTCCCTTCGCTGAGTTCGGCGCGGGTTTGCAGGTTGATCATGAACGGGCCGCGCACTTGCATCGGGCTGAAGGCCGAATAGACACCGTAGGTCAGACCGCGCTTTTCACGCACCTCACTCATCAGCCGCGTGCCGAACGCGCCGCCACCGAGGATCTGATTGCCCAGTGACAAGGCTGGCCAATCCTTGTCCTGGCGATCGATACCCAGCTCTGCGAGCATCAGGTGTGTCTGTTGGGACGGAAACTCGATGTGGGTGAAGCCTGCCTTGGGCGCTGTCGGCTGGGCTGGGGCAGGCAAGGCCGGGCCTTTAGGCAGGCCGGCTGAAACCTGCGCGGCAATTGCCTCGGCTTCGCTGCGGTTCAGGTCGCCCACCAGTGCAATGACGGCATTGCCCGGTGTGTAAGCCTTGGCATGAAACGCACGCAACTGCTCAAGGGTAATGCCGGTGATGCTTTGCGGTGTCCCATCGCTGGGATGCGCATAAGGGTGTTCGCCGTACAGGTGGGTGAACAGCGTCTTGCCTGCAAGCTTGCCGGGGTTCTGCTTATCGTACTCGAAGCCGGCCAACATCTGGTTCTTGAGCCGTTTGAGCGCCTCGTCCGGGAAGGTGGGCTTGCCTGTGACCTCGGTAAACAGCTTCAAGGCCGGTTCGCGCTTGTCCTTGGCACTGAGGCTACGTAGCGAAGCGACGGCCATGTCGCGGTACGAGCCGTTGCCGAAATCCGCCCCAAGACTCTCGAAGCCTTGGGCGATGGCAGTCACATCCTTGCCCTTTACGCCTTCGTTGAGCATGGCGTTGGTCAGGGCCGCCAGGCCTGGTGTGTCACCGTCCTGGCTGCTGCCGGCGGCGAAGGTCACGCGCAGGTCGAACATCGGGAGCTCGCGGGCCTCGACGAACAGCACCCGCGCGCCTTCAGCCGTATTCCAGTGCTGGATGTTCAGCTGGCGGGTAGTGGGCGCCTTGCCGTCAAGCTCGGCCAGGGACTGTAAAGTGTTGGCCTGCCGGGCTTGTGCATTGCCAGCCTTGGCAGCGTCCTCGGCCAGTGCCGGTACGGCCAGTGCAGCCGTCAATGCCCAGGTACAGATACCCGTAGCCAGCCAGTGGGGACGATGCAAGCGACGGTCACTCATGAGCGGACTCCTCGGGCAGAACATGGGCAACGCTCAGGCGTTCGCGGGTGAAATAGGTACGGGCAGCTTGCTGGATGTCCTGAGGGGTAACGCGCTTGAGTTCGTCCAGCTCGCTGTCGATCAACTTCCAGGACAGGCCGACGGTTTCCAGCTGGCCGATGGTGGTTGCCTGGCTGCTGATCGAGTCGCGGTCATACACCAGCCCGGCGATGACCTGGGCGCGCACGCGCTCGAGCTCTTCTGCCGTCGGCGGTGTGGTCTTGAGTTCATCCAGCAGTTGCCAGATGCCCTTTTCCACGTCTGCCAGGGTTTTTTGTTTCTGCACGTTGGGCGTGGCTGAAATCAGGAACAGGCTGTCGCCGCGCGTGAAGGCGTTGTAGCTGGACGAGGCCCCGGCCACCAGCTCCTGCCCGCGCTCCAGTCGTGCGGGCATGCGTGCACTGTAGCCGCCATCGAGCAAGGCCGAGATCAGGCGCAAGGCATGCACCGTGCGAGGGTCCTGGGCCGTGGGCAGGCCAGGTACGTTGAAGCCGTAGATCAGGCTCGGCAGCTGGGTGCGCACGTGCAGGGTCAGCTGTCGCTGGCCGGGCTCTGCCAGCTCCAGCGGCAGCTTGGCCGCAGGTGTGTCCCGGCGAGGAATAGCGCCGAAGTACTTCTGGGCCAGGCCCTTGACTTCGTCGGCGGTAACATCGCCCACCACCACGAGCGTGGCGTTGTTGGGTGCGTACCACGAGGTGTACCAGTGGCGCAGCTCCTCGACTTTCATGCGCTCCAGGTCAGCCATCCAGCCGATGGTTGGGGTGTGGTAGCCGCTGGCCGGGTAGGCCATGGCACGAAACAGCTCGAACGCCTTGGCATTGGGCTGGTCGTCGGTGCGCAGGCGGCGCTCTTCCTTGATGACCTCGATTTCACGGCTGAACTCGTCGGCCGGCAGACGCAGGCTGGCCAGGCGATCGGCCTCCAGCTCGAAGGCGACCGGCAAGCGATCGCGCGCCAGCACCTGATAGTAGGCGGTGTAGTCGTCGCTGGTGAACGCGTTCTCTTCGGCGCCCAGATCCCGCAGGATGCGCGAGGCTTCGCCAGGGCCGACCTTGGCACTGCCCTTGAACATCATGTGCTCGAGCGCATGCGAAAGGCCGGTCTGGCCAGGCGTCTCGTAGCTGGAGCCGACCTTGTACCAGATCTGCGAGACCACCACCGGGGCGCGATGGTCTTCGCGCACGACCACTTTGAGGCCGTTATCCAGGATGAATTCGTGAGTGGGTTGCACATCGGCGGCGAAGGCCGCAAGCGGGAGGCACAGCGTGCCGAGCAACAGGCCAGCGGCGCGGCGGGCTAGAGCATTCATACGGTGTTTAACCTGTTCGGCGGCCCGCTGGGTTTAGCGTCGGCAGGCCAGGAGGTGCTAGGATACTGATCCGGTTGCCTGGCGACCATGCCTGTCGCCGTTCTGGCCTGCAGGACATCAAGACAAAACGTTGCGCATGAACCAGCCGGCTTCTAGATAGTCTGTTCTGCGTAGAAAGAATTCCTGATGCGCCCTAGCGGGCCATCGCTACCCTGAGATAGCCGTCTTCCATGTTTGGTTCCAACGACGACAAAAAAGCGCCGGCCGAGGCTGGCGAGAAGAAAGGCCTGTTCGGCTGGTTCCGCAAGAAGCCGCAGCCACCTGCGCAAGCGGACGTGCCGACGGAAAAATCCCCTGCTGTCCAAGCGCCCGCGCCAGCGACACCCGATCAAACGGATGGGCCTGCACCGCTGGCCGAGCAAGCTGCCCCGGCCGTAGCGCCGACTGCGGAGCCGACACCCCCAGTTCAGGTGACGCCTGCGCCCTTGCCCGAGGTCGCTGTGCCCGTGGCACCCGCGCCGGTCGCCGACCCTGCACCACACGTGCCTGCACCTGCACCTGCACCAACGCCTGCTGCTGTGCCTGAAGTGGAAGTTCCTGCCCCCGTGAGCAACCTGGTGCTGCCGGTTGCAGAAGAACCCGTGGCGCTGGTGCCCGATCTGCAAGCCAAGGCGCCACCAGTGATTCCGGATCGCCCGGCGCCTGCGCCGGCAGTCCAGCCCGTTGCAGAGCCGGCCAAGGTCGATTTGCACATCGAGGCCGAGGCTGCCCCGTCCGTCGAAGCCGCTCAGTCCGAGCCTGTGAAAGCAGGCTTTTTCGCCCGCCTCAAGCAGGGGTTGTCCAAGACCAGCGCCAGCATTGGCGAAGGCATGGCCAGCCTGTTCCTGGGCAAGAAAGTCATCGATGACGATTTGCTCGACGAGATCGAGACCCGCCTGCTGACCGCCGACGTCGGCGTGGAGGCCACGTCCACCATCGTTCAGAACCTGACGCAGAAGGTGGCCCGCAAGCAGCTGGCCGACGCCGACGCGCTGTACAAGTCCTTGCAGGAAGAGCTGGCCGCGTTGCTCAGGCCTGTCGAGCAGCCGATGGTCGTGGCGGCGCAGAACAAGCCTTATGTGATCCTGGTGGTAGGCGTCAATGGCGCCGGCAAGACCACCACCATCGGCAAGCTGGCCAAGAAGCTGCAGATGGAAGGCAAGAAAGTGATGCTGGCTGCAGGCGATACCTTCCGGGCCGCAGCGGTCGAGCAGTTGCAGGTGTGGGGTGAGCGTAACCGCATCCCGGTGATCGCGCAGCACACTGGCGCCGACTCCGCCTCGGTGATCTTCGACGCGGTGCAGGCAGCCAAGGCCAGGGGCGTGGATGTGCTGATCGCCGACACTGCCGGGCGCCTGCACACCAAGGACAACCTGATGGAGGAGCTGAAGAAGGTCCGCCGCGTCATCGGCAAGCTCGATCCCGATGCGCCGCACGAAGTGCTGCTGGTGCTCGACGCCGGTACCGGCCAGAACGCCATCAGCCAGGCCAAGTATTTCCACCAGAGCGTGGAGCTGACCGGTCTTGCGCTCACCAAGCTCGACGGTACCGCCAAGGGTGGTGTCATCTTCGCCCTGGCCAAGCAATTCAAGCTGCCTATCCGGTTCATCGGTGTCGGTGAGGGGATCGATGACCTGCGCACCTTTGAAGCCGAGCCGTTCGTCAAGGCCCTGTTCGCCGAGCGAGACTGACCATGATTCGATTCGAACAGGTTGCCAAGCGCTACCCCAACGGCCACGTGGGGCTGCACGAGCTGAGTTTCCGGGCGCGTCGGGGCGAATTCCTGTTCGTCACCGGGCATTCGGGTGCAGGTAAAAGTACGCTGCTGCGCCTGCTGCTGGCCATGGAGCGTCCCACCAGCGGCAAACTGATGCTGGCCGGGCAGGACCTGGGTCAGATCAGCAATTCGCAGATCCCGTTCCTGCGCCGCCAGATAGGCGTGGTGTTCCAGAACCACCAGTTGCTGTTCGACCGCACGGTCTTCAACAACATTGCCTTGCCCCTGCAGATACTGGGCTTGTCCAAGGTCGAGATCGCCAAGCGCGTGGACTCGGCGCTGGAGCGGGTGTCTCTGGTCGACAAAGGCGAGCTGTACCCTGCCGACTTGTCGACCGGCCAACAGCAGCGCGTGGGTATCGCCCGCGCCATCGTGCACCAGCCAGCCTTGCTGCTGGCCGACGAGCCAACCGGCAACCTCGACCCGCGCCTGGCCGCAGAGATCATGGGTGTTTTCGAAGACATCAACCGACTGGGCACAACCGTCTTGATTGCCAGCCATGACCTGGCACTGATCGCGCGCATGCGTCACCGCATGTTGACCTTGCAGCGCGGCCGTTTGATCGGCGACGGGGAGGCCGGACAATGAGCACTACACGTTCACCAAAAGTTTCCGAGCGCGTTGCGCCCAAGCCTGCCGACCCCCAGCCTGCCAAGAAGCGTGGTGCAGGCGCCGACGATGACGGCCCGGACCTGCGTACCCTTATGCACGCCTGGCTTGAAAGCCATCGCGCCAGCCTGGCGGACAGCTTGCGGCGACTGGGCAAGCAACCCATTGGCAGCTTCTTCACCTGCATGGTGATGGCCGTGGCGCTGAGCATGCCCATGGGGCTGTCATTGCTGCTCAAGAACGTCGAGCAGTTGGGCGGGTCCTGGCAGCGCGCCGCGCAAATCTCCCTATACCTCAAGCTCGATGCCAACAGCCGTGACGGCGAGGCGTTGCGCGATGAAATCAAGGGCATGCCGGGCGTAGCAGAGGCGCAGTATGTGAGTCGCGAGCAGGCACTGCAGGAGTTCCAGCAGCAATCGGGCCTCGGCGAGGCGCTGCGAGAGTTGCCCGACAACCCACTGCCCGGCGTGGTCGTGGTGACCCCTACCGAAGTCGACAAGCCGGCTCTGGAAGCGCTGCGTCAGCGCCTGTCCGAGTTGCCGCGCGTCGATGTGGCGCAGCTGGACCTGGTATGGGTCGAGCGACTGGCGGCCATCCTCAAACTTGGGGACCGGTTCGTATTCGGGCTGGCCGTCATGCTGATTTCCGCGCTGCTCTTAGTAATTGGTAACACAATTCGTCTACATATCGAGAACCGCCGTGTCGAGATCGAGGTGATCAAGCTGGTGGGGGGCACCGATGCCTACGTACGCCGGCCTTTCCTGTACATGGGGGCCTTGTACGGGCTGGGTGCGGGCCTGTTGGCCTGGGCTATCCTGGCGTTTGGCCTAGGGTGGCTGAACGAGGCCGTGGTGAGCCTTTCTGGTCTGTATGGCAGCGATTTTGCCTTGGGTGGCGTACCGGCCTCCGATGGTCTTTCGCTCTTGATCGGAGCGGTGCTGTTGGGGTATATCGGTGCATGGATTGCAGTCGCCCGCCACTTGAACGAGCTGGCGCCGCGATAGTTTTTATTTGCCAGCATTGGCCTGGGCGCGCCCGTTGGAACTTGTACCTGGGCCCCAGGTCTATGTAGGCAGCGCCTGAAAAGCGCGAGTTCAGTAAGTCGGAGGTTCTTTAATGACCACATCGTTGCAACCTGCGTATGCCCTGGTACCCGGTGCAAACCTGGAGTCCTACGTGCATACGGTCAACAGCATCCCGCTGCTGACTGTCGAGCAGGAGCGGGATCTGGCTGAGCGTCTCTATTACGAGCAGGACCTCGAAGCTGCTCGGCAAATGGTAATGGCCCACCTGCGGTTCGTCGTGCACATCGCCCGCAGCTATGCCGGTTATGGGCTGGCCCAGGCCGACCTGATCCAGGAAGGCAACGTCGGCCTGATGAAGGCCGTCAAGCGCTTCAACCCGGAAATGGGCGTGCGCCTGGTGTCATTCGCCGTGCACTGGATCAAGGCCGAAATCCACGAGTTCATCCTGCGCAACTGGCGCATCGTCAAGGTGGCGACCACCAAGGCCCAGCGCAAGCTGTTCTTCAACCTGCGCAGCCAGAAAAAGCGTCTGGCCTGGTTGAACAACGACGAAGTGCATCGGGTTGCCGAAAGCCTGGGGGTCGAGCCTCGTGAAGTACGCGAGATGGAAAGCCGTCTGAGCGGTCACGACATGGCGTTCGATCCGGCGGCCGAAGCCGACGACGACAGTGCCTTCCAGTCGCCAGCGCATTACCTGGAAGACCACCGTTACGACCCGGCGGTACAACTTGAAGACGCAGACTGGAGCGACAACTCCACCAGCAACCTTCATGAAGCCCTGCAGGGCCTGGATGACCGTAGCCGGGATATTCTGTACCAGCGCTGGTTGGCCGAAGAGAAAGCCACCCTGCATGAGCTGGCCGAGAAATACAGCGTGTCGGCCGAGCGTATTCGCCAGCTGGAGAAGAACGCGATGAACAAGGTCAAGGCCTTGATCGCTGCCTGATCGTTCTCTGTTCGACAAAAAGCCGCTGCCCTGCAAGGGGACAGCGGCTTTTTCATGCCCGCTCTGTATGCGGTGACAGGCTCAGGGCCTGCGTGATGTGTCCAGTTGCATCAGGTAGCTGGGCCCGCCCAGCTGGCTCATCTGGCGGCGAATCCAGCCCGCGCGGCTGGCCACGTAGGTGCTTGGCTTGCCAGCATTCCACTTGAGGGGGCTGGGCAGCACGGCGGCCAGTTGTGCGGCTTGCTGCCGGCTGAGTTGACTGGCTTCCACGCCAAAGTGATAGCGAGCGGCTGCCTGGGCACCGAATACCCCTTGGCCCCACTCGGCACTGTTGAGGTAGACCTCGAGAATGCGCTGCTTGGTCCAGAACAGTTCCATCAAGCCAGTGAACCATGCTTCCAGACCCTTGCGCAGCCAGCTACGCCCTGGCCACAGGAACAGGTTCTTGGCCACCTGTTGGGTCAGGGTGCTGGCGCCGCGCACGTTACCGCCACGCTCGTTGAAGGCCAGGGCTGCCTGGATGGCGGGTATGTCGAAGCCCCAGTGGCTGGCGAATTTCTGGTCTTCACCGGCAATGACAGCCACCTTGAGGTCATCGGAGATATGGTCCCAACTCACCCATTCGCGCTGCAGGTCAATCGGTTCGCCGCTTACCCACGATTGCACCTTACGCTCGAGCATCAACGCCGTGCCGGGCGGAGGTACCCAGCGAAACACCAGGACCAGCACGATACTCACGGCGGCAAACCAGAGCAGAGCGCGCAGAAGACGTCGGAGAAGGTTTCGCAGCATAGGGTGGCTTGGCCGGACGTTGGGGAAGGGCCATTATACAGACCCGATTCGAGGAGTCGTCCCATGCTTCGCAGCTTCCTGATGCTTGCCGCTTTTTTCGGTTTTACCGGCGTGGCCCTGGGCGCCTTTGCAGCCCACGGCCTGAAAAATCGACTCAGCGCTGACTACCTGGCTATTTTCCACACCGGAGTCACCTACCAACTGGTTCACGCGCTGGCGCTGTTTGGCGTGGCATTGCTGGCGGTCCATCTGCCTGGCCGGCTGGTGGGTTGGGCCGGTTATCTGTTCGTGCTGGGTATCGTGCTGTTCTCCGGCAGCCTGTACCTGCTGACACTGACGGGCATCAGCAAGCTGGGCATGATCACGCCCATCGGCGGCCTGTGCTTCCTGGCAGGGTGGGTCTGCCTAGGGCTCGCCGCATGGCGACTGGGCTGACCGCCCAGTCCACATTAACGACTAATGGCGTGCGGTGGCCTTGGGTTGCGCGGCCTTTCGGCGCTAGAATGCGGGCCCCAAAGAACAATGGTGGCCGTGAGCATGCGTATCCAACTGAACGGTGAACCCTACGAATTGCCTGCTGGCGAAAGCGTCGCTGGGCTACTGGCACGCCTTGAGCTGGCTGGCCGCCGCGTGGCGGTTGAGCTGAATCAGGACATCGTGCCGCGCAGTCAGCATGACACCACCGCGCTGAGCGATGGCGACCAGGTCGAAGTGGTGCACGCCATCGGTGGCGGCTGACCGCTGTCGGCAACCCAACCGCAGGCCCAGCAACCTTTTCCCGAGGAACAACGATGAGCAACGTTCGCAGCGACAAGCCCTTCACCCTGGCCGGGCGCACCTTCCAGTCGCGCCTGCTGGTAGGCACCGGCAAGTACCGTGACATGGAGCAAACCCGCCAGGCCATCGAGGCCTCGGGTGCCGAGATCGTGACTGTCGCGGTGCGCCGCACGAACATTGGTCAGAACCCGGGCGAGCCGAACCTGCTGGACGTACTGCCGCCGGACCGCTACACCATTCTGCCCAATACTGCCGGCTGCTATGACGCCGTCGAGGCGGTGCGCACCTGCCGTCTGGCCCGGGAGCTGCTCGATGGGCACAACCTGGTCAAGCTGGAAGTGCTGGCCGACCAGAAAACCCTGTTCCCCAACGTGATCGAAACCCTCAAGGCCGCCGAAGTGCTCGTCAAGGATGGCTTCGACGTGATGGTCTACACCAGCGACGACCCGATCATCGCCCGCCAGCTGGCCGAAGCCGGCTGTATCGCCGTCATGCCCCTGGCTGGCCTGATCGGTACGGGGCTTGGCATCTGCAATCCTTACAACCTGCAGATCATCCTCGAAGAATCCAAGGTACCGGTACTGGTGGATGCTGGCGTAGGCACTGCCTCCGACGCCACCATCGCCATGGAAATGGGCTGCGAGGCGGTACTGATGAACTCGGCCATCGCCCATGCCCAGCAACCGGTACTGATGGCCGAGGCCATGAAGCACGCCATCGTGGCGGGTCGCATGGCATACCAGGCCGGTCGCATGCCCAAGAAACTCTATGCCAGCGCCTCTTCGCCGCTGGATGGTCTGATCAAGTAAGAGCCCCTGATGACTGATTCACAAGATCTGCCGAACGCCGCCGACGGCGACGCCCGCCCGCACCGCCGCATCAAGAGCTTCGTGATGCGTGCCGGGCGCATGACCGAAGGCCAGCAGCGCGGCCTGGACCAGGGTGGGCCGCTGTACGTCCTGCCGCTGGCGGACAGCCCGGTCGACTATGACCAGGTCTTCGGCCGCTCGGCACCGCGCACGCTGGAAATCGGCTTCGGCATGGGTCACTCCCTGTTGGAAATGGCGGCCGCTGCACCTGAGCAGGACTTCATCGGTGTCGAGGTCCATCGCCCAGGCGTAGGAGCACTGCTCAACGGCGTGCTCACCCAAGGGCTGACCAACCTGCGGGTATATGACTGCGATGCCATCGAAGTGTTGAATCGTTGCGTGGCCGACGACAGCCTCGACCGCCTGATGCTGTTCTTCCCCGACCCTTGGCACAAGGCGCGTCACCACAAGCGTCGCATCGTCCAGCTGGAGTTCGCCGAGTTGGTCCGGCGCAAGCTCAAGCCAGGCGGCGTGTTCCACATGGCCACGGACTGGGAACCCTATGCCGAGTACATGCTGGAAGTGATGAATGCAGCCCCTGGCTATCGTAACCAGGCAGCGGACGGTACCTACGTGCCGCGCCCAAGCGAGCGGCCGATCACCAAGTTCGAACGCCGCGGCGAGCGCTTGGGCCATGGTGTGTGGGACCTGAAATTCGAAAAGACCGCGTGAGGCGATGAACCGTACGCTGTGCTGATAGACAAAAAACCGCCTCGAAAGGGCGGTTTTTTTGGTTGCTGAGCCGCTAGGCGGCGTTACGCTGAAGCGTTGCGCATAAAGGCGCCTGGACTGCTACAGCTTCAGCCGCGACGATCCGCTACCACACCGATCAGCGCCAAGACCACCAGCAGCACAGGCGCCAACGCATAGTTGTTGAACTGGCTCAGCCCCTTCAGGACCCAAGGTGTGGCGTAGATCAAGGCCGCGCCGCTGCCGATCATCACCAGCAATGCCATCAGCGGTACCCGCAGGGCCCCTGTCAGCCCTCCCAGGCGCTGTTCAGCCCAGGCCTTGATGTCCGTCCCGAACAGCACCAGCAGACAGCCTACCAACGCCAGAGAAATCTCCGACAAGTTGCTGCGGCTCCAGCGGGAAATCGTCGCGAGCAGGTCGAGTACCAAATCCATGGGTCATCCTTAGGTCAAGAAATACTGCAGCAAGTCATTGAGGAACAGTTGGCCCCTGGGCGTTGCCACCAGTCGATCCGGTTCGACCTGCAAAAGCCCTCTTTGTTCTGCAAGGCGACGGGCTTGGGCCAGCCGTGCGAGCGGCAATCCCGTGCGCTCGGTGAACAGCTGCGCTTCCACACCCTGGGTCAGGCGCAGCGCGTTCATCAGGAACTCGAAGGGCAATTCGTCATCGGGCAACTGTTTTTCGCCGGCCTTGAACGGCTTGGCCAGGTTCAGGTAGTCCTTGGGCAACCGGGTTTTCCAGGTGCGTACGATGCGCCCGTCGGCGTAGGTGAGCTTGCCATGGGCGCCGGCACCGATACCGATGAAGTCCCCGAAGCGCCAGTAGTTGAGGTTGTGGCGAGCAGCGCGCTCGGGCTGGGCGTAGGCAGACACCTCGTACTGGCCAAACCCGTTGGCCGCCATCAGGCCTTGGCCGGCCTCCTGAATGTCCCAGAGGATATCGTCCTCGGGCAGCTCGGGCGGCTGGTTCCAGAATACGGTGTTGGGTTCTACCGTCAGCTGATACCAGGACAGGTGCGTGGGCCCAAGCTCAATTGCCTGACGCAGATCGCCCAGGGCGTCGTCCATCGTTTGGTCGGGCAAGCCGTGCATCAGGTCCATGTTGAAGTTGTCGAAGCCTGCGGCCCTTGCCATGCCAGCGGCGCGGATCGCCTCCTCGCCGTTATGGATGCGGCCCAGCGCTTGCAGCTTGGCCGGTTGGAAACTCTGCACGCCAATGGACAGGCGGTTGATGCCGGTCTGGCGATAGGCCTTGAACTTGTCCTGTTCGAACGTTCCCGGGTTGGCTTCCAGGGTGATCTCGATGTCCGAAGCGAACGGGATGCGTTGCTCGACGCCGCGCAGCAACCGGCCCAGGGCATCGGCGCTGAACAGGCTGGGTGTGCCACCACCGAAGAAGATCGAGGTGATGACGCGGCCCTGGACTGCGGCCAGTTCCTGATCAAGGTCGGTCAGCAGCGCCGCCACGTAGGCCGTTTCGGGCAGTTCAGGCCCGGCGGCATGGGAATTGAAGTCGCAGTAGGGGCATTTGCGCACGCACCACGGGATATGGATGTACAACGCCAACGGCGGCAGCTGGCTGATGCCGGGTGCCTGGATGAGCGGCGACGTCAGGGTCATGCCAGGCCCAGACGTTGACGCAGCAGCGCCATGGCGCGGGCACGGTGGCTGATCTGGTTCTTGTCAGCCGGGGTCAGGTCGGCGCTTGAGCAATCACGTTCTGGCACCCAGAACAGCGGGTCGTAACCAAAACCATGTTCGCCGCTCGCCTTGAACAGGATGCTGCCCTGCCACAGGCCTTCGCACAGGATTGGCAGCGGATCATCGGCGTGACGCACCAGCGCCAAGACGCAGACGAACTGCGCAGTGCGCTCGGCCTGCGGCACGTTCTTCAGCGCGTCGAGCAACTTGGCGTTGTTGGCGGCATCGCCCTGGCCATCGGCATAACGCGCCGAGTAGATGCCCGGTGCACCGCCCAGGCAGTCCACGGCCAGACCAGAATCGTCCGCCAAGGCGGGGAGCCCGGAAATACGCGCGGCATTGCGGGCCTTCAAGATGGCGTTCTCGACGAACGACAGACCGGTTTCTTCCGGCTCGACCTGGCTGAATTCGCCGATCGATCGCAATTGCACGGATTGACCGAGCATCGCCTGCAGTTCCTTGAGTTTGCCGGCGTTATGGCTGGCCAATACGAGTTGCTGGAAATTCATCATTCGCCTGGGAAAACGTCCTGGTTGAAGCTGAAGGAGTGACTGACACCACCGGCTTGGACGCCTAGCTCGAAGACGACGGTCTCAGGTTGTTCGATCGTGAATTGGGCGACGTACGACGCGGTGCCGTGGTCGGTCACCTGCTTGAAGGCCAGGGGCTGCTTGCGCCCGGTCAGGTCCTTGACCGCGCCGCTGACCACGGCCGTAATCGGCTTGCCGTCTCTGAGTACGGTAAGGCTCAGCACGCCCTGGTGACGGCTGCGGACCAGCCCCGTGGCCGCTGCGACCTGCGGGGTGAGCATGCTCGAGGTGAACGCGCCGTAGTGCACCGTGATATCGCCAAATACTTCTTTGCGAGCAGCGCGTGCAGTATCGGCTGCCAGTACTGGCAACGCCAGACACAGGCCGATCAAAAGCAGGGCAAGGCGACGCATGGCGCAGATTCTCCTGGGTCAGACCGCGACTTGATGTGCCTGCAGGCCGGGGCTGCTGACGCGGTAGATACCGATTTCGCCAAGCAGGTTGGGCCACAGCCGGCCGCCCAGGCCGTTGCGGTGCATATGGTCCACCGCCAGCCGGTCCAGCACCTTGGCCTTGCGCTCGTGAACCAGCTCTTCGAAATCGGCGAAGGTGCAGAAGTGGATGTTGGGGGTGTTGTACCAGGTGTACGGCATGAAGTCCGAGACGGGCATGCGGCCTTTGGTCGCGAGGTACCACCGGCAGCGCCAGTGACCGAAGTTGGGGAAGGTGATGATGCACTGGCGACCGACGCGCAGCATTTCGTCCAGGATGCGGTCGGGGTACTCCACCGCCTGCAAGGCCTGGGTCATGATCACCACATCGAAACTGTCGCTGGCGAAATTGCCCAGGCCTTTGTCCAGGTCCTGCTCGATGACGTTCACGCCCTTGGCCACGCAGGCGGCGATGTTGTCCCCGTCGATCTCCAGGCCGTAGCCGGTGACCTGCTTGCGGTCGCGCAGCGAAGCCAGCAGCTCGCCGGTACCACAGCCCAGGTCCAGTACCCGGCTGCCGGCGGGAATCCAGTCGTGGATGATTTCCAGATCGGCTCTCATGCTGTCCTCAGATGGCAATGCGGTTCATGTAGTTCGAGAAACCCTGCATGTAGCGAGGCGTGGGAATCAGGAAGGCATCGTGGCCGTAGGGCGAGTCGATTTCCAGGTAGCAGACGTCCTTGCGCGCCGCCATCAGGGCATCGACGATTTCCCGCGAACGGGCCGGCGAGAAGCGCCAGTCGGTAGTGAACGACATGATGCAGTAGCTGGCCTTGACGTGGGCCAGGGTCGCGGCCAGATCGCCGTTGTGAGCCGCAGCCGGGTCGAAGTAGTCCAGGGCCTTGGTCATCAGCAGGTACGTGTTGGCATCGAAGCGCCCGGAGAATTCTTCGCCTTGATAGCGCAGGTAGCTTTCGACCTGGAATTCCACGCTGTGGAAGTCGTAGTTGAGCTTGTCACTCTTGAGCTCGCGGCCGAATTTCTCACCCATCGAGTCATCCGACAGGTAGGTGATATGCCCGACCATGCGTGCCAGCATCAGGCCCCGCTTGGGAATGACGCCCTGGTCCTGGAACGAGCCGCCATGGAACTCGGGGTCGGTGAGAATGGCCTGGCGCGCCACCTCGTTGAATGCGATGTTCTGCGCGGACAGCTTGGGCGCCGAGGCGATATCGACACAATGGCGCACGCGTTCGGGATAGCTGATGGTCCACTGCAGCGCCTGCATGCCGCCCAAGCTACCACCCACCACGGCTGCCCACTGCGCGATGCCCAGGCGCTCTGCCAGGCGGACCTGGCTGTGAACCCAGTCTTCGACGGTCAGGATCGGGAAGTCGGCGCCATAGGCCTTGCCAGTGGCCGGGTTGATGCTGCTCGGCCCGGTGCTGCCATTGCAGCCACCCAGGTTGTTCAGGCTGACCACGAAGAAGCGATTGGTGTCGATGGGCTTGCCTGGGCCGATGCAGCTGTCCCACCAACCCGGCTTGCGGTCAGTGGCAGCGTGGTAACCCGCGGCATGGTGATGCCCAGACAGGGCATGGCAAATCAGTACCGCATTGCTCGCGCTGGCGTTCAGCGTGCCATAGGTCTCGTAGACCAGCTCATAGCGGTTCAGTGAACGGCCGCAGGCCAGAGCCAGCGGCTCGTCGAACCGGGCGGTCTGGGGTATGACCAGACCGACGGAATCTTCGGGAAAGACAGTGGACATCGACCCTGCTCACGCTTGACGGAGGCGTAAGTCTAAAGAGCACCACCCCCAGCGGCAAGCGAAGGCTTGTCGCCGGGGTGCTGTCGGGTCAGATCATCCGCCACAGCTCTTGCGGCATGCCAGCGTAGGCGGCCAATGGCGGCATGACGAACGACTGGATGACCTGGATGGCCAGGAACGCGAAGATCGGCGAAATATCCAAACCCCCAAGGTTCGGCACGATACGGCGGAACGGCGCCAGCACCGGCTCGCTGATCTGATACGCAAGCTCGGCCGCCGGGTTGTGGCTGTTGGGCGCTATCCAGGAAACGATCACCATGACGATCATGGCCACCCAGAAGATTTTCAGGAACAGCGAGGTGATACCGATGATGGCCCACAACAGCAGGTGCAGCACATCACCGAAGGTACCGTAGGTCACCATCAGCACGAACCCCATCAGCAAGGCCTGTATGACCACGGCCAACAGCAGCGACGAGGTATCCAGCCCGGCGATGCTGGGTACGATTCGGCGGATCGGCTTGAGCAGCGGCTGGGTCGCGCGCACCGTGAACTGGCTGAGCGGGTTGTAGAAGTTGGCCTTGACCAGTTGCAGCACAAAGCGCAGCAGGACGATCACCAGGTACAGGCTGACCAGGGTTTGCACCACGAAGATCGCGGCGCCGGACAGTGCATTCATCTGAAACTCCTTATTTGCCCAGTTGCTCGGCCAGCTCTGCAGAGCGCGTGGCTGCAGCCCGCAGCGCCTGCTCCACGATGGCCTCGAAGCCACTGGCCTGGAACGATTTGATGGCGGCTTCGGTGGTGCCGGCAGGTGAGGTCACGCGGCGGCGCAATTCGGCGGCATCCACATCGCTGGCAACCGCCATGCGGGCGGCGCCCAGCGCCGTGTGCAAGGTCAACTCGGTGGCGGTCTCACGGGGCAGGCCGAGTTTTTCGCCAGCCGCCGTCATGGCCTCGATCAGCAGGAAGAAATACGCAGGGCCGCTACCGGAGACGGCGGTCACTGCATCCAGTTGTTGTTCCTGTTCGAGCCAGAGCGCCGTCCCTACCGCCGACAACAGTTGCTCGGCCTGCTGGCGCTGCTCGGCCGTGACTTCGGCTGTGGCGTACAGGCCACTGACACCCTGGCGCAGCAGCGACGGCGTGTTCGGCATGCAACGCACCACTGGGCGGCTGCCCACCCAGCTCTGCAGGCTGGCGCAGGTGATACCTGCAGCGATGGACACGATCAGCTGGCCGTCCTTCAGGTCGGCGCGCAAGGCCTGGCACACGGTCTTCATCACCTGCGGCTTGACCGCCAGCACGATTACATCGGCGCCTTCGATGGCCTGTGCGTTGTGCTCGAAGGTTTCGATGCCCTGTTCGGCCTGAAGGCGGGTACGGGTTTCGGCACCGGGGTCGCTGGCGCGGATGTGCGACGCCTCCACGCCCTGGGCACGCAGACCACCGATCAGGCTTGCGGCCATGTTGCCGGCGCCGATAAAGGCAATACGTGTCTTGCTCATGTCAGGTCCTTGTTAGGAAAAGTGAGTTAAGCATGTCATCAAGCGTTGCCGTAGTCGCGGGCACCAAACAGGGCGGTGCCGATACGGACCCAGGTCGCGCCTTGAGCAATTGCAGCTTCCAGGTCATGGCTCATGCCCATTGACAGGGTGTCCAGGCCCAGCCCTAGCGCGTCCTGTAGCTGACGCAACTGGGCGAAGGCGGCTTCCTGGTCGTTGCGATCATCGGTAGGTTCGGGGATTGCCATCAGCCCCCGCAAACGCAGGTTAGGCAGGGCAGCCACGGCCGTCACCAGGGCGGGCAGTTGCGCGGGTGCGCAACCGGCCTTGCTGGCTTCACCGCTAACGTTCACCTGCAGGCAGATGTTGAGCGGCGCCAGGCCAGCTGGGCGCTGTTCTGAAAGGCGTTGGGCGATTTTCAGGCGATCCACGGAGTGCACCCAGTCGAAATGCTCGGCAATGGCCTTGGTCTTGTTCGACTGAATCGGGCCAATGAAGTGCCAGGTTAGAGGCAGGTCGATGAGTTGCTGTTGTTTCGTCAGCGCCTCTTGTAGGTAGTTTTCCCCGAAATCATGCACGCCCGCGGCATGGAGTTCGCGTATGGCGGCGGCCGGCTTGGTTTTGCTGACAGCCAGCAGCCGGACGTCGGCGGGATCACGCCCGGCAGCCTGGGCGCCCCGCGTGATGCGGTCGCGAATCGAGGAAAGGTTGTCTGCTAGGGTGGACATAGATCGACGCCGGCAACTGAAGGTTCGCCGCATTTTACCTGGTTGAAGGCAGATGGGGAGTCTCATGGAGGTGACAGACCTGCTGGCGCTTGCCTTGAAGGCAGGTGCCAGTGACATGCACCTGGCTGCAGGTCAGGCACCGGCGATGCGCGTGCATGGCGTGCTGCAACGCCTGCCGGTACCGATGGCAACGCCGGATGACTTGATGCGAAGCATGGAATCGTTGCTCGATGCCGACCCGTATCGACAGTGGGCTGCCGGTCACGACCTGGACGTGGCACTGGAGCTGCCCGCGCTCGGGCGGTTTCGCGTGAACCTGTTCAGGCAGATGAACGGCCCCGCGCTCACTGTCCGCTTGATCCCCGCGCGCATCGCCTGCGCTGAGGCGCTTGGCCTGGGCGAGATCGTCCGAACCACTGGCCGATACCGTGACGGTCTGGTCCTCATAGGCGGGCCGACGGGCAGTGGCAAGACGAGCACATTGGCAGCCCTGCTCGATCAGATGGGCCGCGAGCGTGCGCTGCACATCGTCACCCTCGAGGATCCGATCGAGGTCGTCCATGCCAGCCATCAAGGTGTGGTCAACCAGCGCGAAATCGGCCGCGATTGCTGCAGCTTTGCTCAAGGCCTGCGCAGCGCATTGCGCCAGGATCCCGACGTGATCGTGCTGGGCGAGTTGAGGGACCTGGAGACCATTCGTCTTGCACTGCGTGCCGCCGAAACGGGTCATCTGGTACTGGCAACCGTTCATACACGGTCAGCGGTGAACACTGTCGACCGGGTGGTGGAGGTATTCCCAGCGCAGGAAAAGCCTTGGGTGCGCGCGATGCTGGCGGACTCGCTACGAGTGGTTGTGGCGCAAGTGCTGGTCGGCCGGCGGGGCGGGGGCAGGGTCGCGGCGCGAGAAGTGCTGGTGGTGAACGATGCGGCCCGCAACCTGATCCGCGAAGGGCGCATGGCCCAGCTTCATTCGGTGATGCAGACCGGCGCGGCAGAGGGCATGCAAACCCTGGCCGGGGCCATGAAGCAACTTCAAGCGGGCGGGCTGCTCGCCGAGTGATGCAACCCGTGCCGCCGCCCATTACCCAAGGTGGGCAAGTGAGCGGCGGCGCACGAGATTGGGATGAGGTTCGATTAGCGCTTGGCCAGGCTTAGCTGTTGCTTTTCCTTGGGCAGTACGCGTTTGGCGACCACGTAGTGTTTCTGCCAGTAGGGCTTGCTCAGGTTATCGATGCTCACCCGCTTGCCGCGACGCGGCGCATGAATGAAGCGGTCATTGCCCAGGTAGATGGCAACATGGTTGACGCGGCGGCTCTTGATGTTGAAGAAGATCAGGTCGCCTGGCTTGAGGTCGCCCTTGGCGACCTTGGTGCCGTGACCGCTGGCCATGGCGCTGGAGGTGCGAGGCAGGTTGACCTCGGCCACGTCGTTGAAGGCGTAGCGAACCAGGCCGCTGCAATCGAACCCTTTTTTCGGGCTGGTGCCGCCCCAAACATAAGGGGTGCCGAGCATGTTAACGGCACGGTCGAGCACAGCGCTGCTTTGCTTGCTCGACGCGGCTGCCACCGTCTTGCCACGCGTGGTGCTGGCAGCGTTGCCAGGACGGGCGTGCAGGGTGGTCTGCTTGATGGGCGTGCGCTTTACCGAAGCGTTGGTGGTGTAGCCGGTAAAGCCGTTGGGAAGACGTTGCTCACGGTTGGTGGCGTGGGCGGCCAGGGGCAATAGTAGGCAGAGGGTCAGCCATGTCTTGATCAAAGGCGGCATAGATGAAGCTCTTATGAATAGTTGTGTGTTGGGCGCGCAACTTTATAACAGCTTTTTGTTCAAATTTTGATCCGTTGGTCGATTCTCGCTTACCATCCGTCGGCCTTGGCGGAAAAAGTCACAACTTTTTTTAGAAAATTTAATCAGCAACCCACGAGGGCCATGCATGAACACTTATCAACAGGGCGCGCCCTTCCATGACACCCACAGCAAGGTGATCGGCTATTTGCTGTGGATCTTCGGCTTCACCGGCTCGCACCGTTTCTACTACGGCAAGCCCATCACCGGGACAATCTGGTTCTTCACCTTCGGGCTGCTGGGCATTGGCTGGCTCATCGACCTGTTCCTGATCCCGGCCATGGACCGCGAAGCCGACCTGCGTTTCCACTCTGGCCGCATCGACTACAACATCGCCTGGATACTGCTGACGTTCCTGGGCATCTTCGGCCTGCACCGCCTTTACCAAGGCAAGTGGATCACCGCCATCATCTACTTCTGCACGGGCGGGTTGTTCTTGGTGGGCGTCTTGTACGACTTCTGGACATTGAACGGGCAGGTGTCCGAGCGCAATGCCGGCCAGCGCTGACCGTCAGACCCTCTGGCGCGGCCTGGACAGGCCGCGCCAACCGCGCTGCACCAAGGCTATTGGCGGGTCTGACGCTGTTGCAGCAGCAGGTTACTGAAGCCTGCGCCTGCCAGTTGCTTCTGGGCCACGGTCAACTGCTCGCGGTTGCTGAACGGCCCGACCAGTACCCGATACCAGGTTTCGTCCTTCACCGTACCGGACTCAACTTTCACGCTCTGCCCCAGCAGGATGATCTGCGCGCGCACCTTGTCCGCATCGGCCTGCTTGCGGAATGAGCCTGCCTGCAGGAAGAACTGCGTGGTTGCCGCCGGCTTGATCACCGGAGGGGCAGGCGGTGGCGTCTGGCCCAGCAATGCAGCCTGGGCGCGTGCGGTGTCGATCTTGGCGGCCTCTGCCGGGGTCACTGGGGTGACGGGCTGGGCTGGCACAGGTGGCGTTTTCTCGGGCACGGCCTCAGGCGGCACGATGACTTCCGACTCCGGCAGCAAGGTGTAGAAATCGTACTTGGGCTTTACCGGCTGTTGCGGTGTGGCCTGGGTCGACTTCCCGGCTTCGACCGTCTTTTCGGTTTTCTGCTGCTCGGGCTTGGTGCGCTTGATATCGCCGCCACCGGGTTCGAGCTTCATCAGGAACACGATGAACGCACCGATGGTCAGGCCGACTGCAAGCCATACCCAGCCGGGCATGGGCTGCTTGGCGGGCGCCGTCTGGCGACTGGCGCCACGTTTGGGAGCAGGTTTCTTCTTGGCAGCCACCTTACATGCGCTCCAGGGTTTCCAGGCCGAGCAGTTGCAGACCTTGCTTGAGGGTGCGCCCGGTCAGGGCTGCCAGACGCAGGCGGCTTTGTTGCTGCTCGGGCGTCTCGGCAGCCAGGATCGGGCAATTTTCGTAGAAGCTGGAGAACAGGCCTGCCAGGTCGTACAGGTAGCTGCACAAGACGTGCGGTGTACCCTTGTCGGCTACGTTATTGAGAATTTCTCCAAACTGGGCCAGGCGCGCGGCCAGGTCCTGCTCATGAGGCGCTTGCAGCACGATAGTGCCTTCGACTTCGTCAAAGCCCTTGCCCAGCTTGCGGAACACACCGGCCACGCGGGTGTAGGCGTAAAGCAGGTAGGGGGCAGTGTTGCCTTCGAAGTTGAGCATCAGCTCGAAGTTGAAGCTGTAGTCGCTGGTACGGTGCTTGGACAGGTCGGCATATTTCACCGCACCAATGCCCACCACCTCGCCGATGCGACGCAGGTCCTCTTCGGGCAGGCCTGGGTTTTTTTCCTTCACCAGCGCATACGCACGGTCCTTGGCTTCGTTGAGCAGGTCGATCAACTTGACCGTGCCGCCGTCACGCGTCTTGAACGGGCGACCGTCGGCGCCGTTCATGGTGCCGAAGCCCATGTGCTCCATCTGCATGGGGTGGCCCAGGAAGCCGGCGCGGCGAGCGACCTCGAACACCTGGTTGAAGTGCAGCGCCTGGCGTTGGTCGACGAAATACAGGGCGCGATCTGCCTTGAGTACGTTGCTGCGGTAGCGCACCGCGGCAAGGTCCGTGGTTGCGTACAGGTAGCCACCATCGGCCTTCTGCACGATCACGGGGAGCGGTTCGCCCTCGCTGTTCTTGAATTCTTCCAGGAACACGCACTGAGCACCCTGGTCTTCGACCAGCAGGCCTTTGGCCTTGAGTTCGGCAACGACATTGGCCAGGTCATCGTTGTAGGCGCTTTCGCCCATCACGTCGGCCATGGTCAGCTTGACGTTGAGCAGTTCGTAGGTCTTCTGGCAGTGCGACAGCGAGATGTCCTTGAACCGTGTCCACAAGGCCAGGCAGTCCGGGTCGCCCGCCTGCAGCTTGACCACCAGCCCCCGCGCGCGCGTGGCGAAAGCTTCGGATTCGTCGAAGCGCTTCTTGGCCGCACGGTAGAAGTTTTCCAGGTCGGAGAGTTCGTCGCTGGTGATCGGGTTCTCTTCAAGGTAGGCCAGCAGCATGCCGAACTGGGTACCCCAGTCGCCTACATGGTTCTGGCGGATCACTTGATCCCCCAGGAACTCGAGCACCCGCGCCACGCTGTCGCCGATGATGGTCGAGCGCAGGTGGCCGACGTGCATTTCCTTGGCCAGGTTGGGCGCCGACAGGTCGACCACCACTGTCTGCGCTGGGCCAGCCTTGCGCGCGCCAAGCCGGGGATCGTCAAGCGCTGCGTCCAGGCGGGCCGCCAACGCGGCGGTGTTCTGGAAGAAGTTCAGAAAGCCCGGACCTGCGATCTCGACCTTGCTGATGTCGGCGCTGGCCGGCAGGGCCTGGATCAGTTTTTCGGCCAGGTCACGTGGCTTCATGCCGGCCGGCTTGGCCAGCATCATGGCAATGTTGCTGGCGAAATCGCCGTGGGTCTTGTCCCTGGCGTTTTCCACCTGGATCGCCGGCGACAGCCCGTCAGGCAACACACCGTCGTTGACGAGTTGGGTGAGGGCTTGCTGGATCAGCTGGCGAATGGTGTCTTTCATAGGAATCTCTTTTCGACCGCAAGCGCGGCGGGCGCCTGGATGCGCTGGTGGAAAAACTGAGCATTATCCGTGGCTGGGCGCGCGTTGCCAACCTTGGCAGGCATGTGCCCAGGCATGGAGCCGTCTGAAAACCGCCGTTGGGCCCGCCCGCAGCCTTGCCGTTCGCGGCTTGGCGCTTGAAACCGCCCTCAGTAAAGATCCACCGGGTCGACGTCTACCGACCAGCGCACCTGGCGCCCGCTCGGCAGTTGCTCCAGCACCAGCAGCCAGGCGCTGATGAGGCGGTGCAAGGGCGCGCGGGTGCTGGCCTGCAGTAGCAACTGAGCGCGAAAACGCCCGGCTCGGCGCTCCATGGGGGCGGGTACCGGGCCAAGCAGCTCGATGCCGGGCAGGTGCTGCTGCGCCATCAGGCGCTCGGCCGCCGTGCAGGCTTCATCCAGAAACGCCTCGGCCTGCCCCGGCTTGTGCGCTTCGGCGCGCAACAGGGCCAAGTGCGAAAAAGGCGGCAAACCGGCGGCGCGGCGTTCGTCGAGCGCCTGCTTGGCAAAGGCAAAATAGCCCTGCTCGGTCAGTTGAACCAGCAGAGGGTGGTCAGCCAGGTGCGTCTGGATGATGACCTTGCCGGGTTCTTCCGCCCGTCCTGCACGGCCTGCGACCTGCACGATCAGCTGGGCCATGCGTTCACTGGCGCGGAAGTCACCGGAAAACAGACCGCCATCGGCATCGAGAATGGCAACCAGCGTCACCCGGGGGAAGTGGTGCCCTTTGGCGAGCATCTGCGTGCCGACCAGCAGGCTTGGCTGGCCGCGCTGAATGGTTGTGAACAGTTGGTGCATCGCGTCCTTGCGCGAAGTGCTGTCGCGGTCCACGCGCAGCACGGGATAGTCCGGGAACAACACCTTCAGGCGCTCTTCGGCGCGCTCGGTGCCGGCCCCGACAGGGCGCAGGTCCACGTGCTTGCATTGAGGGCAGTGATGCGGCAGCCGCTCGTCGTAGCCGCAGTGGTGGCAACGCAGCACGCCGGAGCGCTGGTGAACCGTCATGCGCGCATCGCACCGCGGGCATTCGGACAGCCAGCCGCAATCGTGGCACAGCAGGGTTGGGGCGAAGCCACGGCGATTGAGGAACACTAGTACCTGTTGTCCCGCCTCCAGGGTCTGGCCAATGGCCTGCTGCAAGGGGCCGCTGATGCCGCTGTCCAGCGGCAGGCTTTTCACGTCCAGGCGCAACATGCGTGGTGCGCGTGCACCGCCTGCGCGTTGGGTCATGTGCAGCAGGCGGTAGCGGCCGCTCACTGCGTTGTGCAGGGTTTCCAGGGACGGGGTGGCCGAGCCAAGCACGATCGGCACGTTCTCCTGGTGCGCGCGCACCAGCGCCAGATCCCTGGCGTGGTAGCGCAAGCCCTCCTGCTGTTTATAGGAGCCGTCGTGTTCCTCGTCGATGATGATCAGGCCTGGGTTCTTCATTGGCGTGAACAACGCCGAGCGTGTGCCGATGATGATGTCTGCCTCGCCGTCACGCGCGGCCAACCAGGCATCGAGGCGCTCACGGTCGCTGACGTTCGAGTGCACAAGGGCAATGCGGGCGTTGAAGCGCTGCTCGAAACGCGCCAGTGTCTGCGGCCCCAGGTTGATCTCCGGGATCAGCACCAGGGCCTGCTTGCCTGCCTCGAGCGTTTCGCGGATCAGTTGCAGGTAAACCTCGGTCTTGCCGCTTCCTGTAACGCCCGCCAGCAGAAAAGCGCCAAAATGCCCGAAGCCGCCGAGCACGGCATCGAAAGCATCACGCTGTTCTTCGTTCAGTGGCAACTCCGACTGCGCCAGCCAGTGCTCACGCCGTTCAGCCGGGCGTTGGCGGCGTATTTCCACGCACACCAGTTCCTTGGCCAGCAGCAGATCAAGGCTGTCCTTGTTGAGGTTGAGCTTCGACAGCACGCTGTGGGCCACCCCATGCGGGTGCTGAGCCAGGGTCTTGAGCGCATCACGCTGGCGAGGGGCGCGTGCGATGCGTGGGTCTTCAAGGCGAGCGCCCGGCGCTGCATGCCAGAAACGTTCCTGGCGCATCTCGGCAGGTTCACCCTGACGCAGCAGGGTAGGAAGCGCCCAGCTCAAGGTGTCGCCCAGGCTGTGCTGATAGTACTGGGCGGTCCATAGGCACAGCTTGAACAGCGACGCCGGAATGGGCGATACCGGGTCGAGCAGGGCGCTGGCTGGCTTGAGTTTGTCAGCCGGCACCTCGCTTTCGGCACACACTTCTACCAGAACACCGATCATCTCGCGCCGCCCGAACGGTACGCGCAGGCGCATGCCTGGCACCCATGTCTGGTTCGCCATGCCGACCGGCGCCTTGTAGTCGAACAGGCGGCGCAGCGGGGAGGGCAGGGCAAGGCGCAGGATGACGTCGGGCACGCTAATGGTCTCGGGGGGCGTTTCAGAACTGGCGAGCCTAGCAGACGACGGTCGGTACAAGCGACAACTTGCGCTGGCGCCATGCTCTGGTATTATTTGCCGCCTAATTACGTGCGGTATTCAACAATTGGTGTTGGATGGCGGCACGCAGCTCGAGGAAGTGACCATGAAAGCTGATATCCATCCGAACTACGAAGCAGTTGCTGTCACCTGCAGCTGCGGCAACAAATTCGAAACCCGTTCGACCCTGGGCGATACCCTGTCGATCGACGTTTGCAACCTGTGCCACCCTTTCTACACCGGTAAGCAGAAAGTCCTGGACACCGGCGGCCGCGTACAGAAGTTCGCCGATCGCTTTGGCATGTTCGGTGCCAAGAAAGGCTGATGCGCATGGCGAACCCTTCGGGTTTCGCAGCGTTGCAGAAAAAAGCGCCCCTTGTGGGCGCTTTTTTTATGCTCGCTTGTTGGGTATCCCAGGCGCAGGCTTTCTGCCCGGCGCCGTCACGTGCTCAATGGGTGGCCGTACGGCATGTGGTCGATGGTGACACCGTGCGCTTGGTCGATGGCCGCAGTGTGCGTCTGATCGGGATCAATGCCCCCGAAATCGGCCGCAAGGGGCAAGCGGATGAGCCTCTTGCCCAGGCTGCCCGCAAACGCCTGCAAGCATTGATCAAAGCCAGTGACGGGCGCGTTGGCTTGGTACGCGGCAAGGAGGGCAAAGACCGGTACGGTCGCAGCCTGGCCCACTTGTACAGCCGTGAAGGGCATAATCTTGAGGCGCAGCTGCTCAGCGAAGGGCTTGCATACCGTATTGCCATTGCACCCAATACTGAGCTGAGCGGTTGCCAGCAGCGCGCCGAGTCAGTCGCGCGCCGGGCGGCTGTCGGTGTGTGGAAACGCTCACCGGTGATGCCTGCCCATGCCGTGCGTAAACCAGGTTTTGCGCTGGTGTCAGGCCGCGTCACCGCCATCGAACGCAGTCGTACGGGGGTTCGATTGACCCTCGACAGCGCCATGACGCTGCACATACCCGCTCGTCTGCGCCGTGCATTGCCCGCGGGTTTCTTCGATAACCTCAAAGGGCAAAAGGTCGAGGCCAGGGGTTGGATTCGCAGCCATTCACGTAAAGTGCCCTACGCGCCGGGTCAGCGACGCTGGCAGATGACCCTTACAGACGTCAGCATGCTCGACCGCCTGCAAAGATAAAAGATGTAGACATTTCTACACCAGATTGTACACACTGAAGCCTGCATGCCCCGTGGGTTGTAGCATAAAGTCTTAGGCTAGAGGCCTTGACACGAGTGACCGGCCAGTCTTGTGACGGCTGGACTCTTTGCGTATCCTCGGCGGTCCGTCAGAACAGCCAATAGCGGAATGCCCAACATGTCAGACCTGAAAACCGCCGCTCTCGAATATCACGCTCACCCTCGCCCAGGGAAACTGAGCGTCGAGCTCTCCAAGCCCACCGCCACCGCCCGTGACCTCGCCCTGGCCTACAGCCCAGGTGTGGCAGAGCCTGTGCGCGAGATCGGTCGTGATCCGGAGCTGGCCTACAAGTACACCGGCAAAGGCAACCTGGTTGCAGTGATTTCCGATGGTACTGCCATTCTCGGTCTTGGCGATCTGGGTCCGCTGGCGTCCAAGCCTGTCATGGAAGGCAAGGGTGTTCTGTTCAAGCGTTTCGCCGGTATCGACGTGTTCGACATCGAAGTCGAGTCCGAGAGCCCGCAGGCCTTCATCGATACCGTGCGCCGTATTTCGATCACCTTCGGTGGCATCAACCTCGAAGACATCAAGGCGCCAGAGTGCTTCGAGATCGAACGCACCCTGATCGAGCAGTGCGACATTCCGGTCTTCCACGATGACCAGCACGGCACCGCCATCGTAACGGCCGCCGGTATGATCAACGCCTTGGAAATCGCCGGCAAAACCCTCGAAGACGCCAAGATCGTCTGCCTGGGCGCAGGTGCAGCGGCCATTTCCTGCATGAAGCTGCTGGTCAGCATGGGTGCGAAGGTCGAGAACATCTTCATGATCGACCGCAGCGGCGTCATCCACGCTGGCCGTGACGACCTGAACCAGTACAAGGCACAGTTCGCGCACGCCACCGACAAGCGTACGCTGGCCGATGCCCTTGAAGGCGCTGACGTGTTCGTGGGCCTGTCCGGTCCAAACCTGTTGAGCGCTGAAGGCTTGAAGTCGATGGCCGCCAACCCGATCGTGTTTGCCTGCTCGAACCCCGATCCTGAGATCGCCCCTGAGTTGGCACACGCCACGCGCGACGACGTGATCATGGCGACGGGTCGTTCCGACTATCCGAACCAGGTCAACAACGTGCTGGGCTTCCCGTTCATCTTCCGCGGCGCGCTGGACGTTCGAGCCAAGCGTATCAACGAAGAAATGAAAATCGCCGCTGCCATCGCGCTGAAAGACCTGGCCAAGCAGCCGGTTCCCAAGGAAGTATGCGAAGCCTACGGCGTGGACGGCCTGGAATTCGGTCGTGAGTACATCATTCCCAAGCCGCTGGATGCACGCCTGATTACTGTCGTCTCCGACGCCGTGGCCAAGGCTGCTATCGAGTCGGGCGTCGCTACGCTGCCGTACCCGAAGCATTACCCGCTCAAGAACGTTGATGACGTGTTCAACGGCTGATCGTCGTTCTGCACCAACAAACCCGGCTGTCATGGCCTGATGCTGTTTACGTAGGGCCGCGAAGCGGCCCAACGATATCAAGACAGTATCAAGCCATGACAGCCGGGTTTTTTCATGGCTGTAGAACAAAGGGGCAGCGGGAATTCGCCGGCATCGAGCCGTAATGCCAGGGCCGCCTTGCAGCCCTGTCAGGGTACCGGTCAGGTCTCAGAAGAGATCCATTGGCGTTGCTTCATCGGCTGGAAGCGGGCTACCCGGTGCAGTCCCGTTACCCAGTTCGTCCACCGACGGTGGCGAGTCCTCTGCCTTGAACAGCTCGAAATAGGCATTGGGCGTGCTTGCCGAGGCAGCACGGCCACTGACGGGATCGACCCTCAGGCTCAGGATGCCTTCAGGCTGCGCGGGCGGGTGCTCAGGCCGGCCTTGGAGAGCCGGGCCCATGAAGCCCATCCAGATCGGCAGTGCGGCAGTGCCACCGTATTCCCGACGACCCAGGGTTTCGGGCTGATCGAAACCAACCCACACCGTGGTCACGTAATCGGCGTTGTAGCCCGAGAACCAGGCATCCTTCGATTCGTTGGTGGTACCGGTTTTGCCCGCAAGGTCGGTGCGTCCCAGTGCCAGCGCTCGGCGGCCCGTACCGCGTTTGATGACGTCCTGCAGCATGCTGGTGAGGATATAGGTGGTACGGCCGTCGATGATGCGCTCGGCCACTGCCGGGGCTTGTGGTGCGGGCGCCTGATCGAGCGAAGTGGAGGGCTCACCCGGCACTTGACCAGTGCTGATGGGCTGCTCGGGAGCGGCCAGCCCGGCATTGTCTTCCGAACCTTGAGGAACGCGTGGCGGATTGGCCGTGAACAGCGTCTCGCCATTGCGGCTCTCGATACGGTCGATCAGGTACGGCGAGATCTTGTAGCCGCCATTGGCGAACGTACTCCAGCCGGTGGCGATCTCCATCGGTGTCAGTGTGGCAGTACCCAGTGCCAGCGACAGGTTGCGTGGCAGGTCCTGCTTGTTGAAACCGAACTTGGCGATGTAGTCGATGGTGCGGTCGATGCCCATGGCCTGCAGCAGTCGGATCGAAACCAGGTTGCGCGACTTGTACAGGGCTTCGCGCATGCGAATCGGGCCGAGGAACGTATTGGTATCGTTCTTGGGGCGCCAGACCTTGTCCACCGATTCGTCGACGAACACGATGGGTGCGTCGTTGACCAGGCTGGAGGCGGTGTAGCCGCTGTCGAGCGCTGCGCTGTAGATGAAAGGCTTGAAACTCGAACCGGGCTGGCGCTTGGCCTGCATGGCACGGTTATAGTTGCTCTGCTCGAACGAGAAACCGCCGACCAGTGCGCGGATGGCGCCGCTGGTAGGGTCCAGGGTGACGAGCGCGCTCTGGGCGCTGGGCACCTGGCTGAATTTGAACGACCCGTCATCCAGCCGCTGCAGGCGCACCAGGTCGCCGACTTGGGCAACGTCTGCCGGCGACTGGGGCGCACGGCCTTGGGCATTGGTGTTGATGAACGGACGCGCCCACTTCATCGTGTCCCAGGCTACGGTTTGTTCCTTGCCATTGCGGGTCAACACCTGAAGGCCGGTCTTCTCGACGCGGGTAACGATTGCCGGTTCCAGCCCCCCCAGTGTGCGCTGCCTGGCCAGTTCGTGAGTCCAGGCTGCCACGGTGCGGCCTGGGAAGCGTGCCTCGGGGCCGCGGTAGCCATGGCGTTGGTCGTAGTCGGTCAACCCTTTGAGGACCGCCTTGTTGGCGATTTCCTGGGTGTCGCTAGGCACGGTGGTGGTCACGCGCAAGCCTTCGGTGTAGGCGTCGCTGCCGTAGCGGCCGACCATTTCGGCACGGGCCATTTCGGCGACGAAGGGCGCATTCACCTCAGGGGTGGGCACGTGATAGCGGGCGTTCAGCGGCTCGGCCAGGGCGGCCTGGTAGCTTGCCTCGTCGATCTTGCCGAGCTTGTACATGCGGCCCAGGATCCAGTCACGGCGCTCCTTGGCGCGGACCGGGTTGGCCAGCGGGTTGAAGCGTGACGGCGCCTTGGGCAGGCCCGCGATCATCGCCATCTGCGCCAGGCTCACGTCACGGATCGACTTGCCATAGTAAACCTGGGCGGCGGCATCGATGCCGTACGCACGGTTGCCCAGGTAGATCTTGTTCACGTACAGCTCGAGAATTTCGTCCTTGGTCAGCTCGCGCTCGATCTGCAGTGCCAGCAGGATCTCGTTGGTCTTGCGCGAGAAACTGCGTTCGCTGGTCAGGAAGAAGTTCTTCGCCACCTGCATGGTGATGGTGCTGCCGCCGGTCTGGATGTGTCCGGTCTTGACCAACTGTGTGGCCGCGCGCATCAGGCTGCTTGGGTCGACGCCATAGTGGTTGAGGAAATTGTCGTCCTCGGCCGACAGAAGTGCCTGAATGAACTGTGGCGGAATCTCCGAGAAGCGGATCGGGGAGCGGCGCATTTCGCCAAATTCCGCGATCAGCTTGCCGTCGCTGCTGAACACCTTGAGGGGGATCTGCAACTGGATGCTTCTGAGCGAATCGACCGAAGGCAGGTTGGGGCTAAGATACAGAAACGCGCCGCTCACACCGAGTACGAGCGCGCAGATGGCTGCGACGGAAGACCACCAGAAGAACTTAAGCAGACGTATCAAGGCTTTTCGGTGTCCAGGTTGTGAATGGGTTGCACGCAGGCCCGGCGGGCCGGAAAACGCCGGGCATTATAAGCATTTTTCGCCACGCCGGGGTTACCGCCCGGGCTGCTCGTCGTCTGGCGGCGGCCAGGTCCAGGGGGTGCCCCAGGCAGCATCGAGCGCAAGGGAGGCCGCGATGCTTGGACGCTTCAGCAAGGATGCCGGTTCATTTACAGGGATTGAAATCGTCGAGAATGCGGTGCGGGTGGTTCAGTTGCGCAAGCGCAAGCGGCGCTTTGAGGTGCTGTGCCAGGCACAGGAACCCTATCAGCAGCCAGCCGACACCACCTGGATGGTTCAGCCAGCACATGCTGCAGCGGCGCTGCGCCGTGCCTTCGAGCGTCACGGTGTATGCCCGCATCGAGTGGCCATGGCGTTGGCAGCCGACCAGGTGATTTGCAAGCCGTGCCGCGTGCCGCGTCAGGCGTGCGAGGAGCAGATCGAAGCGCAGTTGCTCGCCGAAGCCGAGCGGCTACTGCCTTTTGCGCTGGATGACCTGGCCATGGATTTCCATGTGCTGGGTCCCTGCTCTGATGAGCCGAACAGTGTCGACGTGATGGTGGCGGCTTGCCGGCAGAGCACGCTGGCACTGGTGCAATCGGTGGCGAGGCACGCGGGGCTGCAACTGGAAGCCGTCGAGGTCGATACGATTGCCCTTACCCGGCTGTTACCACCTGCCTGTTCGGATCAATCCGCCGTGTTGCGGATCGATCTGCAAAACATCGCCCTGCATCGTTGGCAGTGCCAAGGCGTCTGCCAACGATGGGCGTGGACGTCGACTGAACCCATGTTGTCGGGTGAGCTGCCAGAGCAGGTCGTCTTGGCGCTCGTGTCGCAGGGCCTGCCGGCGGACCTGTGGGTGTCCAGCGGCGCCTGCATGACCCCTCGGCACCTGCACGCGATGAGCGAACGGCTCAACGTGCGTTGCCGGCCGTTACCCGCACCCGGCGGGCTCGAGTGTCTCGGTGGCCCCATGCTGCTTGCCAGCACGCTGGCGGCAGGTGGGTTACGGGCATGATCAGGTTCAACCTGCTTCCTTGGCGCGAGCGGCAGCGGCAAGCGGCCATTCGGCGCTTTCGCAACCAGCTGTTGGCAAACGCCTTGGCGGCCCTGTGCGCCGTGACGATGGTCGATCAGCTGGCGCGTCAACGGGCCCAGTTGCAGACGACCGATAACAGGCAGCGTGCGGCGGCATTGGCGGCCCTGAATGAGCCGACAGCGTCGAGGGCGCAGCTACAGGACCAGTACGCCACGTCGTCGAGTCAGCTTGCCCGGTTTGAGACGCTGCGCGCTGAACAGCGCATCCTGGAGGGGCTGTTCACGGACCTTGAGCGCGCCCTGCCGACCACTGTGCAGTTGTTGGGCCTGCAACTCGAAGCCAGCCACCTGCAGATTACGGGCCTCGCTCCCTCTGGCGCCGTGATCGCCCAGTTCATGCGGGACCTGGGTCGCTCTGGCATGTTGATCGACCTGCAACTCAAGCACATCAAAAGCCTGCCCCGTGCCGATCAGTTCCTGCTGACGGCACGCGTCGCTGCGTCCTGGTCATGAAACTGCAGGCGCACTTGGATCGAGCGGCGCTGCTCGGGCAGTCCGTGCGGGCCAAGCGCATGGCGCCAGTGCTGCTGGCCGTTTGCCTGTTCGCCTTGGGCTGCGCGATACGCCTGCCCGCAGCGCTGCAGCAAATGGACCAGGAGCAGGCCAAGTCCCAGGCACTGGATGAGCAGCAATCGGCTTTGAATGGAGAACGCGCAACGCTCGACAGCCTGCGCGCCTCGGTGGCAGGGGCTGAGCAACGCCTGCAGGTGGCCCTGTGGAACATGGCCGCCGGCCAGGACATGAGCGACCTGGTGGACCACATCTCGGCGTTGGGCCGTGCCCACGGCTTGCTCATCGAGCTGCTGCGGGTGCAAGAGGCGCAACCCCATGGTGAGTACCAACAGGTGCCGCTGGAGCTGCGGGTCAAAGGCGAGTATGCCGGCGTGCGGCAATGGTTATTGGAGTGGCTTGGCCAAGCTCGGCTGCTGCGCACTGGCGACATGAGCCTGGAGCCTGTCGCCGGGCAGCCTGGCATGGTGCAGCTACGGCTGCAGGTCGATGCCTTTCAGGCAACTGTCCCGACGCTGCAACCACAGACATTGGCCCAGCTGCCGGCAAGCGTGCCCGCGGCGGCACCACAGGTCGATCCGTTCAGGCCGCAGCAGGACCGGCTGCCTGATCGCGGGCTGGCAAGCGTGCCGCTGTCCCAGGTGCGCATGGTTGGCAGCCTGTCACGGGCACAGGCTAACGAAGCGCTGTTAATGGCGGCCGGTAAGGTTCATCGGGTGCGGCTGGGCGACCGGGTCGGGCGCGATCAAGGGGTCGTTACGCATATCGATTCGGTTCAAGTGGAAATCCGCGAACACTGGTTCATGGACGGTGCATGGCACGAGCGCGTTGCGTTTATCTCTATGGCAACACCTGTGGGCAAGGAGGCCCTGGTCCTGGATGAGCAAGACATGGAAATGGCTATTGGCAACCCTGCTGCTGCCGTTGACGGCAATGGCGGCCCCTTACCAGGGTGAGCGGCTGTCACTGAATTTTCAGGATGTCGAGGTACGCGCCGTGCTGCAGGTGCTTGCCGATCATGCCGGCATCAACCTGGTCGCCAGCGACGACGTACAAGGGAGCGTCACCTTGCGACTGGAAGATGTGCCTTGGGATCAAGCGATCGACCTGGTATTGCGCAGCAAGGGCCTGGGTCGACGCCACGAAGGCAACGTGCTGCTGATCGCACCGCTTTCTACCCTGAGCGCGCAGTCGTTCGAGGGCACCTCGAACCCACTCGACACGCAATCACAACCCATGCGTCGGGAACTGATGCGTATCCACTACGCCAAGGCCGCCGATTTGTCCGAGCTGTTACTGGCGAGCCTGTCTGAGGACGGCATTCTTGCCGGCAGGGGCAGCCTGGGCGTGGATGAGCGCACCAACACGCTGGTGGTCCACCAGCCGGCGAATCGACTCGCCGAGATTCGGCAACTGATCGCCCAATTGGATGTGCCCGTGCGTCAGGTAGCGATCGAGGCCCGTATCGTGGAGGCCAACGTCGACTACCAGAAAGGCCTGGGGGTGAGATGGGGCGGCGACCTGTACAGCGCCGCACCGAGAGCGGGCAAGGACCTGTTCGTTGACCTGGGCGTCGAGCGGGGCGGCAGCAGCCTTGGCGTTGGTCTGTTGCGCGGCGACGTGCTCCTTGACCTTGAGCTCAGTGCCATGGAAAAGAGCGGTGAGGGCGAGATCATCTCCCAGCCCAAGGTAGTGACCGCCGACAAGGAGACGGCGCGGATACTCAAAGGTACCGAGGTGCCTTACCAGCAGTCCAACAAGAATGGCGCGACAACCGTGTCGTTTCGCGAAGCCTCGCTTTCACTGGAGGTGACGCCGCAGATCACGCCGGATGACAGTGTCGTCATGACCGTGAGAGTGACCAAGGACGAACCTGACTACGTCAATGCCCTCAATGACGTCCCGCCCATTCGCAAGAACGAGGTCAATGCCAAGGTCAGGGTCGAGAACGGGCAGACTATCGTGATCGGTGGCGTCTACTCCACCACGCAAAACAATGTAGTGGACAAGGTGCCATTTTTTGGCGATCTGCCGTATGTTGGACGGCTGTTTCGACGCGATGTACTACAAGAGAAAAAATCCGAGCTGCTGGTCTTCCTGACTCCGCGTATCATGAGTGACCAGACGATTGCCGTGAGTCGTTGATTCTGTGCGAAATTTGATACTTGTGGGGCCCATGGGTGCTGGTAAAAGCACCATCGGGCGCCTATTGGCCAAAGAGCTGCGCCTGCCATTCAGGGATTCCGACAAGGAAATCGAACTGAGGTGCGGTGCCAACATTCCGTGGATCTTCGACAAGGAAGGCGAACCGGGTTTCCGTGACCGCGAGCAGGCCATGATTGCCGAATTGTGCAGCCTTGATGGCGTGGTCGTTGCCACCGGTGGCGGGGCGGTCATGCGCGAGGCCAATCGCCGCGCGCTGCACCAGGGCGGGCGGGTGATCTACCTGCATGCCTCGGTCGAGCAGCAGGTCGGCCGCACCGCTCGGGATCGCAACCGGCCATTGCTGCGTACCGCCAACCCGGAGGCGACCCTGCGCGCCTTGCTCGAAACCCGAGACCCGCTCTACCGTGAAATTGCCGACCTGGTGGTGCAAACCGACGAGCGGCCACCGCGAATGGTGGTGATCGACATTCTCGAGCGCCTGCAGCAGTTGCCGCCCCGTTAACCCGGGACTATTCTCGGCCTCCTGCGCCGAGGCGAGGCTCAACGATACCGCGTGGCTTGCCTGCCAAAGGCGCCGTGCACCAGCTCATTGTGGGGATACATGCAGACACTGAAGGTCGACCTGGGCGAGCGCAGCTACCCGATCTACATTGGCGAAGGCCTGCTGGACCAGCCTGAGTGGCTGACGCCGCATATCGCTGGCCGTCAGGTTGCCATCGTTTCCAACGAGACCGTGGCGCCGCTCTATCTGGAGCGCCTGAGCAAGACTCTGGGGGCTTACAGCGTACTGCCGGTGGTCCTGCCCGACGGTGAGGCCCACAAGAACTGGGAAACGTTGCAGCTGATCTTCGATGGCCTGCTGACGGCCCGCCACGATCGGCGCACCACCGTTGTAGCGCTCGGTGGCGGCGTGATCGGCGACATGGCCGGTTTTGCTGCGGCGTGCTATCAGCGCGGTGTGGATTTCATCCAGGTACCCACCACCCTGCTGTCGCAGGTGGATTCGTCGGTCGGCGGCAAGACCGGCATCAATCACCCACTGGGCAAGAACATGGTCGGGGCGTTCTACCAGCCCAACGCCGTGGTGATCGACACCACGACCCTCGGGACCCTGCCAGCGCGTGAGCTGTCTGCCGGGTTGGCCGAAGTCATCAAGTACGGTTTGATCTGTGACAAGCCTTTCATGGCCTGGCTCGAAGAAAATATGCCGGCGCTGCGCAGCCTCGACGCCGTCGCGTTGACCGAAGCCATCCGCCGCTCGTGCGCGGCGAAGGCAGCCGTCGTAGGGGCTGACGAGCGCGAGTCGGGTGTTCGCGCCACGCTCAATCTTGGCCATACCTTCGGCCATGCCATCGAAACCCATATGGGCTATGGCGTCTGGCTACATGGCGAAGCCGTGGCAGCAGGTACGGCCATGGCGCTGGAAATGTCCATGCGTCTGGGCTGGATCACGCAGGCCGAACGCGACCGCGGCATTGGCTTGCTGCTGGAGGCAGGCTTGCCGGTGGTGCCCCCGCAGGAAATGACCCCAGCGCATTTCATGGAACACATGGCGGTCGACAAGAAGGTGCTGGACGGCCGTCTGCGCCTGGTGCTGTTGCGCCAGCTAGGCGAGGCCGTGGTCACCGACGACTATCCCAATGAGATTCTCCAGGCCACGCTGTCGGCGGATTACCGCGCGATCGTGGCCCAGCTTTGAGGTTGTGACAGCGCAATGACCAGTTTGCACGCCGATGAGGCCTTTCTCGACCATTACCAACTGAGCCATGACCCGTTCGCACCGCGCGTACCGGGCTTCAAGTTCTTTCCCGCCCAGCGCAAGCCGGTTCTGGCGCAGCTGCACCACCTGGCTCGCTACAGCCACCTGATGCTGGTGGTCACCGGGCCTCTGGGCAGCGGCAAGACCTTGCTGCGCCAGGCGCTGGCGGCCAGCACCAACAAGCAGTCGGTGCAGAGCGTCGTGGTTTCGGCCCGCAGTGCCGGCGATGCTGCCAGTATCCTCGGCCAGATTGCGCAGTACCTGGATGTGGCCGAGCCGCAGGTCCAGAGCATCCTGTCCAAGATGGTGCAACTGGCCCTGACTGGCCAGGAAGTGTATCTGCTGGTGGACGATGCGGAACAACTGGACGAGTCGGCACTCCAAGCGTTGCTGGAATTGGCGGCAGGCGTTCCCGAAGGGCGTCCGCATGTATTCCTGTTCGGTGAGCCATCGCTGATCGCAGGGCTCGATGAGTTGAATATCGAGGAAGAACGCTTCCACATCATCGAACTTGCGCCGTACAGCGAGGAGGAAACCCGCGAGTATCTCGAACAGCGCCTGGTGGGTGCCGGCCGGGGTATCGAGGTGTTCAGCCGGGAGCAGATCGCCGATATCCATGAAAATGCCGATGGGTGGCCTGGCACTATCAACCAGGTTGCCCGTGACACTCTGATCGAAGCCATGATCGCCAGCCGCTCGACGGCAAAGCGACCAGCCATGGGGTTCAAGATGCCTAAAAAACACGTACTCGCGCTATCCGCCGTGGTCGTCGTCGCCGTGGCCGCGGCGGTGTTGATGCCCCGCAAGGGCGACAAGGCCCCTGAAGATGCACCCGCAGCCCAGGCCCAGTTGCCCCTTGGCGACGGCAATTCCAGCGCGGCAATCGAGTTCTCCGGCTCGTCCCAGCCCAAGCCCCTGCCGCTGGGCGGGCAGTCGCAACCGGTCATGCGTGAACCGTTGGCCCAGGCAGCAGGCATGGGCGAGGGCGAAGAAGGCAGCCCGGCGGGTGATACCGCGTTGCAACCGGGCAACCCGCCACCCACGGTAACCACCATCGCACCGCCACAGGGCGTGTCTGCTGGCCCAGCGCCGGCGCCTGCCCAGCCGGTGACCTCCACGCCCAAGCCGGTCACGCAACAGCCCAAGCAAACCACGCCGGCCAAGCCTGAGCCTGCACCTACCCAGGTGGCGGTGGCCAAGCCCGCGCCCAAGGTCGCCGAGAAAGCTGCTGAAAAACCAGCGTCAGGTGGCAGCGGCAACAGCAGCTGGTACACCGGTCAGAAGCCGGGCAACTACGTGGTGCAGATTCTGGGGACCAGCTCCGAAGCATCCGCCCAGGCCTTCGTGAAAGCCCAAGGTGGCGACTATCGCTACTTCCGCAAGTCCCTGCAGGGCAAACCGCTTTACGTGGTCACTTACGGTAACTTCGCCAACCGCGATGCAGCTGTGGCTGCCATCAAGAACTTGCCAGCGAAGGTCCAGGCTGGTAAACCTTGGCCACGTACCGTCGCCAGCGTCCAACAAGAGCTGGCTTCGGCCCGCTGATACCTTCCGGGCAGCACCACCCCGCTGCCCTGTAGCCAAGCGAATTCTGGTTTTCGTCTAGCCTGCTGCGCCTGAGCGCGGCAGGCTTTTCTGTCCCGGGCTGCCGGCCACAAGCCGCCCATGCAGTCCTGGCTGAATCGCTTCAGAGTCCAGCGAAGTTGCCACATGGTTGGCGGCATCAATACATTCAAAAATGCGACATAAATTTTCAATGGTGAGACATGAAAATTTGTGAGTGTCGCTGTCGCTGTGCAACAATGGTTTTCCATGGCCACCGCAAAAAAGCTGGCGTTTGATCGGCGTGGATGGTAAGTGGTTGTTAAAAAAAGAGATTTGCCTCCGTTGAGGGGTGAACCTGGTGAGAATGTGTCTATGAAAACAGGTCTGTACCATCCCGAAGAATTCAAGGACAACTGTGGTTTCGGCCTGATCGCCCATATGACGGGCGAGCCCAGCCACCACCTTCTGCAAACCGCCATGCAGGCATTGACCTGCATGACGCACCGCGGCGGTATCAACGCCGACGGCAAGACCGGCGACGGTTGCGGGCTGTTGATGCAGAAGCCCGATCAGTTCCTGCGTGCCATGGCCCAGGAACATTTTGCCGTCGAACTGCCCAGGCAGTACGCCGTCGGCATGGTGTTCTTCAACCAGGATCCGATAAAGGCAGAAGCGGCCCGCGCCAACATGGACCGTGAAATCCGCGCGGCCGGCCTGCAACTGGTGGGCTGGCGCAAGGTGCCGATCGACACCAGCGTGCTGGGTCGCCTGGCCCTGGAACGCTTGCCGCAAATCGAGCAGGTGTTCATCGGCGGCGACGGCCTGAGCGACCAGGAATTGGCCATCAAGCTGTTCAGCGCCCGCCGCCGTTCGTCGGTAGCCAATGCCCATGACGCCGACCACTACATTTGCAGCTTCTCGCACAAGACCATCATCTACAAAGGCTTGATGATGCCGCGGGACCTGGCTGCGTTTTACCCGGACCTGAGCGACGAGCGCCTGCAAACCGCGATTTGCGTGTTCCACCAGCGCTTCTCCACCAACACCCTGCCGAAGTGGCCGCTGGCGCAGCCCTTCCGCTTCCTTGCCCATAACGGCGAAATCAATACCATCACAGGTAACCGCAACTGGGCCATGGCCCGGCGTACCAAGTTCGCCAATGACCAGATCCCCGATCTCGAGGAGCTAGGCCCGCTGGTCAACCGCGTCGGCTCAGACTCGTCGAGCATGGACAACATGCTCGAACTGATGGTGACCGGCGGTATCGATCTGTTCCGTGGCGTGCGCATGCTGGTGCCGCCAGCCTGGCAGAACGTCGAGACCATGGATGCCGACCTGCGCGCCTTCTATGAATACAACTCCATGCACATGGAACCCTGGGACGGCCCGGCCGGCATCGTGATGACCGAAGGTCGCCACGCAGTGTGCCTGCTCGATCGCAATGGGCTGCGTCCGGCGCGTTGGGTCACCACCACCAACGGCTACATCACCATTGCCTCGGAAATCGGGGTGTGGGGCTATCAGCCCGATGAAGTACTGGCCAAAGGCCGCGTCGGACCCGGGCAGATCCTGGCGGTGGACACCGAAACCGGACAGATCCTCGACACCGATGCCATCGATGACCGTCTCAAGTCCCGCCACCCGTACAAGCGCTGGCTGCGTCAGCACGCCACGCGGATTCAGGCGACCCTGACCGACGACCAGGGTGTGGCCAGCTACGACGCTGACCAGCTCAAGCAGTACATGAAGATGTTCCAGGTCACTTTCGAGGAGCGTGACCAAGTGCTGCGCCCCTTGGGTGAGCAGGGCCAGGAAGCGGTCGGTTCGATGGGGGACGACACGCCGATGGCCGTGCTGTCGCAGCGCGTGCGCTCGCCATACGATTTCTTCCGCCAGCAGTTCGCCCAGGTCACCAACCCGCCGATCGACCCGCTGCGCGAAGCGATCGTGATGTCGCTTGAGATCTGCCTGGGCGCCGAGCGCAACATTTTCCAGGAGTCGCCGGAGCATGCCTCGCGCGTCATCCTGAGCTCGCCCGTCATCTCGCCGGCCAAGTGGCGCTCGCTGATGAACCTGGAGCGTGACGGCTTCGAGCGCCAGCTGATCGACCTGAACTACGAAGAGGCCGTTGGGCTGGAAGCGGCTATCCGCAACATCGCCGACCAGGCAGAAGAAGCCGTGCGCGCGGGCAAGACGCAACTGGTACTCAGCGACCGCCACATCGCCCCTGGCAAGCTGCCGGTACATGCTTCGCTGGCCGTAGGTGCAGTGCATCACCGCTTGACCGAGCAAGGCCTGCGTTGCGACAGCAACATCCTGGTGGAAACCGCCACCGCCCGTGACCCGCACCACTTCGCCGTGCTGCTGGGCTTCGGGGCTTCGGCGGTGTACCCGTACCTGGCCTATGAAGTGCTGGCCGACCTGATCCGCACTGGCGAAGTGCTGGGCGATCTGGACGAGGTGTTCAAGTACTACCGCAAGGGCATCTCCAAAGGCCTGCTCAAGATCCTGTCGAAGATGGGCATCTCCACGGTCGCCTCCTACCGGGGCGCTCAGTTGTTCGAAGCCATCGGTCTTGCCGAGGAAGTGGTCGGGCTGAGCTTCAAGGGTGTGTCGAGCCGTATCAAGGGTGCGCGCTTCGTCGATCTGGAAAGTGACCAGAAGCTGTTGGCTGCCGAGGCCTGGAGCGTACGCAAGCCGATTCAGCAAGGTGGCTTGCTGAAGTTCGTCCATGGTGGCGAATACCACGCCTACAACCCCGACGTGGTCAACACCCTGCAGGCCGCCGTGCAGCAGGGCGACTTCGCCAAGTTCAAGGAATACACCACACTGGTCGACCAGCGCCCGGTGTCGATGATCCGCGACCTGTTGAAGGTCAAAGTGGCTGACCAGCCGTTGCCGCTGGAGCAGATCGAACCGCTCGACGCCATCCTCAAGCGCTTCGACTCTGCCGGTATCTCGCTGGGTGCGCTGTCTCCAGAAGCTCACGAAGCCTTGGCCGAGGCGATGAACCGCCTGGGCGCGCGCTCCAACTCCGGCGAAGGCGGAGAAGACCCGGCGCGCTATGGCACCCTCAAGAGTTCCAAGATCAAGCAGGTGGCAACCGGCCGCTTTGGCGTGACCCCTGAATACCTGGTCAATGCCGAAGTCTTGCAGATCAAGGTGGCCCAGGGCGCCAAGCCCGGCGAGGGCGGTCAGCTGCCCGGCGGCAAGGTCAACGGCCTGATCGCCAAGCTGCGCTACGCCGTACCGGGCGTGACGCTGATCTCGCCTCCACCGCACCACGACATCTACTCGATTGAAGACTTGGCGCAGCTGATCTATGACCTCAAGCAGGTCAATCCGCAGGCGCTGGTTTCGGTCAAGCTGGTGGCCGAGGCGGGTGTCGGTACCATCGCCGCTGGCGTGGCCAAGGCCTATGCCGACCTCATCACCATCTCGGGCTACGACGGCGGCACGGGTGCGTCGCCACTGACCTCGATCAAGTATGCGGGCGCGCCATGGGAACTGGGCCTGGCCGAGACTCATCAGACCCTGCGTGGCAACGATTTACGCGGCAAGGTGCGGGTGCAGACCGACGGCGGCCTGAAAACCGGCCTGGACGTCATCAAGGCGGCCATCCTGGGGGCCGAGAGCTTCGGCTTCGGCACTGCGCCAATGATCGCGCTGGGTTGCAAGTACCTGCGTATCTGTCACCTGAACAACTGCGCAACCGGCGTGGCTACCCAGAACGACAAGCTGCGCAAGGATCACTACATCGGCACGGTCGACATGGTCGTCAACTTCTTTACCTTCGTTGCCGAGGAAACCCGTGAGTGGCTGGCAAGGCTAGGCGTACGCAGCCTTGGGGAGCTGATCGGGCGCACCGACCTGCTCGAAGTGCTGCCGGGCGACACCGAGCGTCAGCACCACCTGGACCTGACCCCGCTGTTGGGCAGCTCGCACATTGCGGCCGACAAGCCGCAGTTCTGTGAGGTGGACAGGAACCCGCCTTTCGACAAGGGCGAGCTTGCCGAGAAGATGGTCGAAATGGCCATGCCGGCGGTGCGTGACCAGGCCGGTGGCGAGTTCGCGCTCGACATCTGCAACTGCGACCGTTCCATCGGTGCGCGTGTGTCCGGTGAGATCGCGCGGTTGTACGGCAACCAGGGCATGGCCGGTACGCCGATCACGTTCCGTTTCAAAGGCACCGCAGGCCAGAGCTTCGGCGTCTGGAACGCCGGTGGCCTGAACCTGTACCTCGAGGGTGATGCCAACGACTACGTCGGTAAAGGCATGACCGGTGGCAAGGTCACCATCGTGCCGCCGGCCGGCAGCCCGTTCGAAACCCAGCACAGCGCAATCGTCGGCAACACCTGCCTGTACGGCGCCACCGGTGGCAGGCTGTTCGCTGCCGGTACGGCGGGCGAGCGCTTCGCTGTTCGCAACTCTGGTGCCCACGCCGTGGTAGAGGGCACTGGTGATCACTGCTGTGAGTACATGACCGGCGGCTTCGTCTGCGTCCTGGGCAAGACCGGTTACAACTTCGGCTCTGGCATGACGGGCGGCTTCGCCTACGTGCTCGACATGGACAACAGCTTCGTCGACAAGCTCAACCACGAACTGGTGGAAATCCAGCGCATCAGTGGTGAAGCGATGGAGGCTTACCGCAGCCACCTGGCGCGGGTTCTTGCCGAGTATGTGGATGAAACCGGCAGCGAGTGGGGGCGCGAGCTCTCCGAAAACCTGGACGACTACGTACGACGTTTCTGGTTGGTCAAGCCCAAGGCCGCCAACCTCAAGCAACTGCTGTCCAGCACCCGCGCCAACCCGCAGTAAACAGCTGCACGTGACCAACCCTGGGCGCTCGACCGGAGCAGCCCAGGGTTTGCCCGGCTCAAGTGATCGTCTTGCGGCTTGCAGCGTGTAGCGTGCGGCTGCTGTTAAGAGGTTTTGAAAAATGGCTGAACGTCTGAACAACGACTTCCAGTTCATCGAAGTGGGCCGCAAGGACCCGAAGAAAAAATTGCTGCGCCAGCGCAAGAAAGAGTTCGTGGAAATCTACGAACCCTTCAAGCCGCAGCAGTCCGTTGAACAGGCGCACCGTTGCCTGGGCTGCGGTAACCCGTATTGCGAGTGGAAGTGCCCTGTGCACAACTTCATCCCCAACTGGTTGAAGCTGGTGTCCGAGGGCAACATCCTGGCGGCCGCCGAGCTGTCGCACCAGACCAACACCTTGCCCGAAGTCTGTGGGCGCGTATGCCCACAGGACCGTCTGTGTGAAGGCGCCTGCACCCTGAACGACGGTTTCGGCGCCGTGACCATCGGCTCGGTGGAGAAGTACATCACCGACACGGCCTTCGCCATGGGCTGGCGCCCGGACATGTCCAGGGTCAAGCCTACCGGCAAGCGCGTGGCCATCATCGGTGCCGGCCCGGCTGGTCTGGGCTGCGCAGACGTGCTGGTGCGCGCTGGCGTGACGCCCGTGGTGTTCGACAAGAATCCTGAAATCGGCGGCTTGCTGACCTTCGGTATCCCTGAGTTCAAGCTCGAAAAGAGCGTGCTCAGCAATCGCCGCGAAGTCTTCACCGGCATGGGTATCGAGTTCCGCCTCAACACTGACGTGGGCACGGACGTGACCATGGAACAGTTGCTGGCCGAGTACGACGCGGTCTTCATGGGTATGGGTACCTATACCTACATGAAAGGCGGCTTCCCTGGCGAAGACCTGCCAGGGGTGCACGATGCCCTCGATTTCCTGATCGCCAACGTCAACCGCAACCTGGGCTTCGAGAAGTCGCCTGAAGATTTCGTCGACATGAAGGGCAAGAAAGTCGTGGTCCTGGGCGGTGGCGACACGGCCATGGACTGCAACCGTACCTCGATTCGCCAGGGTGCCCAGACGGTGACCTGTGCCTACCGCCGCGACGAAGCCAACATGCCGGGTTCGCGCAAGGAAGTGAAGAACGCCAAGGAAGAAGGGGTGAAGTTCCTCTACAACCGCCAGCCCATCGCCATCGTTGGCGAGGACAAGGTGGAGGGCGTGAAGGTGGTCGAGACCCGTCTGGGCGAGCCTGATGCGCGCGGGCGCCGCAGCCCGGAGCCAATCCCGGGTTCTGAAGAGATCCTGCCGGCCGATGCGGTGGTGATCGCGTTCGGCTTCCGCCCCAGCCCCGCCTCCTGGTTCGAGCAGCACGATATCCAGCTCGACAGCCAGGGCCGTGTCGTGGCGCCGGAGAAGAGCAGGTTCAAGCATCAGACCAGCAACCCAAAAGTGTTCGCCGGTGGCGACATGGTGCGCGGGTCGGACCTGGTCGTGACCGCGATTTTCGAAGGGCGTACCGCTGCAGAAGGCATTCTGGACTACCTGGAAGTCTAAGCGCCCTGGCAGGTAAGGTGGGGTCGCTGGGCGGCCTCATTTGCCTGGGGCAGACGCCCGGGCTTGCCCAGGAATGCTTGACCTGAAGCACGCAAAAAACAAAACGCATGGCCCCGACCGTGCCTTTTGTGTCGGTGTCTGAGAAAATGCCCCCACTATTTTTCCGGATGCCGACATGACTGCCCTGAAGAACGACCGTTTCCTGCGTGCTCTGCTCAAGCAACCCGTTGACGTCACCCCGGTATGGATGATGCGCCAGGCCGGCCGCTATCTTCCGGAGTACCGCGCCAGCCGCGCCAAGGCCGGCGACTTCATGAGCCTGTGCAAGAACCCGCAGTTCGCCTGCGAAGTGACCCTGCAGCCGCTGGACCGTTACCCGCTGGATGCGGCGATCCTGTTCTCGGACATCCTCACCATCCCGGACGCCATGGGCCTGGGCCTGTATTTCGAAACCGGTGAAGGTCCGCGTTTTCGGAAGGTGGTCAGCACCCCGGCCGACATCGAGGCGCTGCCTGTTCCCGACGCGCAGAAAGACCTGGGCTATGTGATGGACGCGGTCAGTACCATCCGCCGCGAACTCAATGGCCGCGTGCCTCTGATCGGCTTCTCCGGCAGCCCCTGGACCCTGGCCACCTACATGGTCGAAGGCGGCTCCTCCAAGGATTTCCGCAAGACCAAGGCCATGGCCTACGACAACCCACAGGCACTGCACCTGTTGCTGGACAAACTGGCGCAGTCGGTAACCACGTACCTCAATGGGCAGATCCTGGCCGGAGCCCAGGCCGTGCAGATCTTCGATACCTGGGGCGGCAACCTGTCGTCGGCGGCCTATCAGGAATTCTCCCTGGCCTATATGCGCAGAATCGTCAGCGGCCTGATTCGCGAACATGACGGGCGCAAAGTCCCCGTCATCCTGTTCACCAAGAACGGTGGCCTGTGGCTGGAAAGCATTGCCGATGCCGGGGCCGATGCCCTGGGGCTGGACTGGACCTGCGACATCGGCGATGCCCGTCGCCGGGTAGGTGACAAGGTCGCCTTGCAGGGCAATATGGACCCGACCGTCCTGTATGCCCGGCCGCAGGCCATTCGTGCGGAAGTGGCGCGCATCCTGGCCAGCTACGGCCATGGCAGCGGCCATGTGTTCAACCTGGGCCACGGCATCACGCCGGAGGTCGACCCTGAAAACGCGGGCGCCTTCATCAATGCCGTGCACGAGCTGTCGGCGCAGTATCACCAGTGAACCGGTTGTGACAGCGCATTACGCTGCATGGCCCGACTGGGGCTGAATGCAGCAAGGCTGTCGCATTAAGTTTCAATTCAGCGGTGCTCGCTAGGCTGGTCCTACTCCAACACAGGTAGGACCCGCCCCCATGAAAGCACGCTATCTTGCCCTGATCCTTGCCCCCCTGTTCAGCACCGCTGCATTGGCTTCAGGTGGCTACACCGGCCCTGGCGCGCAGTCGATTTCCACCGTGGCCGCTGCCAGCGAGGCCGCAGACGATACCCCGGTGGTCTTGCAGGGCTACGTAACCCGCAAGCTCGACAACGATGACAAATACGAATTCAAGGACAGCACCGGCACCATCACGGTCGAGATCGATGACGAGGACCTGCCAGCCACGCCATTCAATGACAAGACCAAGGTCAAGCTCACTGGTGAAGTCGAGAAACACTTGATGAGCCGCGAGGTGGACGTGGACCGTGTCGAGATCATCAACTGATCCAGCACTCCTGTCGCAGGCAGGCCGGTTCTTGGCGAGTCCGCCGCGCCGTGAACCGGCCTGCCCCCAGCCTTCAGGCGGCCTTTGGCGCCAAGGTGCTCAGGCGCAACGCCACCATCAGGGCCACCGCCAGCAAGCTCCCAATGAACAGGCCAATACCATTCCAGCCCCAATGATGCCAGAACACCCCGCCCGCCGTGCCCGCCACGCTTGAACCGGCGTAATAGCAGAACAGATACAGCGAAGAGGCCTGGCCCTTGGCTTTCAGCGCCCGGCGCCCGATCCAGCTGCTGGCCACCGAGTGAGCCCCGAAGAAGCCGAAGGTGAAGACGAGCATGCCCAGGATGATCAGTGACAGCGGCTGGGTCAGGGTCATGAGCAAGCCGCCGCCCATGACCACGATGCTGGCCCAGAACACCTTGCGCCGCCCCAGCCTGTCAGCCAGTGCGCCCACCTGGGCCGAACTGTAGATGCCGGACAGGTAGACGACCGACAGCAAACCCACCAGGGCTTGGTTCATGTGATAAGGCTCGGCCAGCAAGCGGTAGCCGATGTAGTTGAACAGAGTGACGAAGGCGCCCATGAGCAGGAAGGCTTCGAGGAACAGCCAGGGCAAGCCGGCGTCCTTGAAGTGCATGAGGAACCCGTTGACCAGCGTGCGTGGGTTCAGGGTCTGGGGCTGGAAGTTGCGCGACTCGGGCAATGCCTTCCAGAACACGATCGCCGCCAGCAACGCCAGGCTTCCCAAGGTGAGCAGTGCCGCGTGCCAGCTGACGAAATCGATCAGCACGCCAGTGATCAGGCGTCCGCACATGCCGCCGATGGCATTGCCGCCGATGTACAGGCCCATGGCCAGGCCGATGTGCTGTGGGTGGATTTCTTCACTGAGGTAGGTCATGGCCACCGCCGCCAGCCCGCTCAACGACAACCCGACCAGTGCCCGGGTTGCCAGGACCAGCTCCCAGGTCGGCATCACCGCGCTGGCTATCGTGGACAAGGCCGCGCAGCCCAGCGCCGCCACCATTACCGGCTTGCGGCCGATGCGGTCGGAAATCGGGCCTGTGACCAGCAGACCGAGCGCCAGCATGCCGGTCGAAACCGAAAGCACCAGGCTGCTCTGTGCAGCGTTGATGCCGAACTCCTTCGACAGCAAGGGCATCATCGGTTGGACGCAGTAAAGCAGGGCAAAGGTAGCGAAGCCGCCGCTGAACAGCGCCAGCACCGTTCTCATGAAGGCCGGCGTGCCTTTTTCGATCCAGGCGTCGTTCGAGGTCATGGGCTCGGGTTCGGGTTTGGTCGCTACAAGGGCTACAGCGGTTTTCACAGGCAAGTACCTCAGAGGCAGTGAAAAAATCATATAGCTGGCTAATAATTAGGTCCAATATATTGTTCGACCTAATTAAGACGTTTCACGACCTATGAGGGGTGGGTGATGGAGCTGCGCCATTTACGCTATTTCGTCGCGGTTGCCGAAGAATTGCACTTCGGCCGGGCGGCTCAGCACCTGGGCATTTCGCAGCCGCCGCTTAGCCAGCAGATTCTGGCGCTCGAGCAAGAACTCGGGGCGCGGCTGTTCGAGCGGACCAACCGCCGTGTCGAGCTCAGCGAGGCCGGGCGACTGTTTCTGGAAGAGGCTCGCCAGGTGTTGGCGCAGGTCGAAAAGGCCGCCGATGTCGCCCGGCGCGCACAGTTGGGGGAACTGGGTGAGATGAAGATCGGCTTCACCTCCTCGGCACCGTTCACCTCCAAAATTCCCAAGGCGATTCATGCATTCCGGCAGCGCTTTCCTGCCGTGCACCTGAACCTCATGGAAATGAGCAGCCGCGAAGTGGCGCAGGGCGTATTCGACGAGTCCATCGAAGTGGGGCTAATGCGGCCCATGCCGCTGGCAGACGGCCTGGTGGCGACCGAGCTGTTTCGTGAGCCCTTGGTGGCAGTGATCAACGCCTCTCATGCGCTGGCCAACGGCGCCGAACAGGGTGTGCACCTGGCAGCGTTGGCCCACGAGCCCTTCGTGTTCTTTCCGCGTAGCTACGGCAGTGGTTTGTACGCGCAGTTACTGGAGCTGGCGCGCCAGGCGGGTTTCAGTCCCCACTTTGCGCAGGAGGCAGGGGAGGCCATGACCATCATCGGCCTGGTGTCGGCGGGGCTTGGGGTGTCGGTGCTGCCGGCGTCCTATCAGCGCATGCGCATTGAGGGCGTGGTGTACCGCACCTTGCTGGACGAGCAGGCCACCTCGGCGGTCTGGCTGGTACAGCGCCAGTCCCGCAGGTCAGCGATGGCTCAGGCGTTTGCCGAGCTGCTCACCGGGCAGGTTCAGGGGTGAAACCTGACCGGTGAGCAGAGCGGATCATCAGTTGACGCGGGCCAGGTCACCCTTGAGTGCAACACCGGCAATCACTGCACCGGCGTGGCATTCGTAAGTGGAAGCGTCCTTGCGTTCGTTGCGCTTGTAGTAGCTGGCGATGTTCGTCACCGCATTGGCGTTGGCCTTGCGGGCAGCGTCCTGCAAGGTCAGCAACGCGGACTGCAGGGCCCACTCGCAGGCAGCCTCGTCACTCTTGTTGAAGGCGTTGGTTTTCTTGTTGGTGACCGAGTTAGGGCTGATCACGGTGACCTTGCCGCGCGGCTTTACGCCGGCCAGGTAGAATTTGACCGAGCCATCGAGCTTCTTCTCGGCAAGCATCTGCTGCACCACCTTTTCGAACGGCAGGTACAACGCCGTGTCGCGGGCCTGGCTCAGGCCGGGCAGGGCAGCCAGCAGCAGGGCGGTAGCGGCGGTCAGGGTTTTCAAGCGCATCGGGTTCTTCCTTGGTCAGTGGTTGGATGAGGCGTTGCTGCGTTGCAGAAGCTGATCGGCGGACAGTGCGTTGAGCTGGCGCACGATGCTGCGGTCCAGGTTGTAGACCCAGCGGTTGTAGTTACGGTGGATCTTGCCGCCGTCATACCCCAGTTCGCGGCTGTCGCGATAATCGATGCGGAACTGGCTGGCGCTGTAGTGGATGTCCACGGCGGCGTAGAAGGTATTGCGCACGGTGATGTCAGCCTGAATGACCGAAGCGCCGACCGACCGGGCCGTCCAGCCACGCTCGACGATGGCCTTGAGGATCGCCTGCTGGACCTGCTGCTGGGTGTAAGGGGTGGCAGCAGCCAATTGTTCCGAGGGGTTGAGCACCGGTTTGGAGGTACAGCCGGCAATGCCGGCCAGTACCAGCCCTAGTGCAGCGGCGCGTAGCAGTGAGGACATTCCTTGCGCTCCTATCGAGGGTCAGGGCCAGCGGCGGAAGATCAGCGATGTGTTGACCCCGCCAAAGGCAAAATTGTTGTTCATCACAAACCCGTGGTTCATATGGCGAAACTCACCCCGCAGGTAATCCAGTTCGCCGCAGCGAGGGTCTACCGCGTCCAGGTTCAGCGTGTGCACATAGCGGTCGCTGTTCATCATCTCGATGCTGAACCAGGACTCCAGTGCACCGCACGCCCCCAGCGTATGGCCCAGGAAGCTCTTCTGCGAACTGATGGGCATGCGTGGGCCGAACAGGCCGCTGGTGGCCAGGGTTTCGGCGATGTCGCCTTGCTCGGTGGCGGTGCCATGGCCGTTCACATAGCCAATCGCCTCCGGGGCCAGGCCTGCGTCTTCGAGCGCCAGCTCCATGGCCCTGCGCATGGTCGACTGTTCAGGCCGGGTCGTGTGCTGACCGTCGGCATTGCTGCCGAAACCGATGATCTCGGCATGAATCTTCGCGCCCCGCGCCTGTGCATGCTCAAGCGCTTCGAGCACCAGCATGCCGGCACCTTCGCCGATCACCAGGCCATCCCTGCCGCAGTCGTAGGGGCGCGGGCTGAGGTGCGGTGTGTCGTTCTTGAGGCTGGTGGCATAGAGCGCATCGAAGACCATGGCCTCGGTCGGGCACAGCTCTTCGGCACCGCCGGCCAGCATCATCGGCAAGCGGCCGTACTTGATGGCTTCGTAGGCATAACCGATGCCTTGGCTGCCGCTGGTGCAGGCACTGGACGTGGGGATCAGGCGCCCGGTCAGGCCGAAGAAAATGCTGATGTTGGCGGCGGTCGTGTGCGGCATCATGCGCACATAGGAGTTGGCATTGAGCCCGTCGGCCACCGAGTTGAGCAGCATGTTGCCGAACGCCTTGATCTCGTCGGTGCTGCCGGTGGACGAGCCGCAGGCCACGCCCATGCGGCCGTCGCGAATGCTCGGGTCGCCGAGCAGGCCTGCATCGGCAAGGGCCTGTTCGGCGGCGCCAACGGCCAGGCGGGACACCCGGCCCATGCTGCGAAGCTGCTTGCGCGTCCAGTGCGCCGGGACCTTGAAATCATCGATGGGCCCTGCCAGGCGCGTGTTCATTTCCTCGAAGCGGTCCCACTCGTCCATGCGGCGGATACCACTGCGTTGGCTGGCGAAATGACCGGCAATGGTTGCCCAGTCGTTGCCCAGCGAGGTGATGCCGGCCATGCCGGTGACGACCACGCGACGCATCAGCACAGCCCCCCGTTGACCGCCAGCACCTGGCGGGTAATGTAGCTGGCCTCCGGCGACATGAGGAAGTTGACGGCGCCCGCTACCTCTTCAGCGGTGCCCATGCGCCCGGCAGGGATCATCTTCATCAGTTCGTCTACCGGCACATGTTCGTCGAGCATGGCGGTGTCGATCAGCCCGGGCGCTACGCAGTTGACGGTGATGCGCCGCTTGCCCAATTCGATTGCCAGGGCCTTGGCCGCCCCGATCAGGCCCGCCTTCGACGCGCTGTAGTTGACCTGCCCGCGGTTGCCGATGAGCCCCGAAACCGAGGTGATGCAGACGATGCGACCCGGCGCACGGCGGCGGATCATGGGCATCGTCAGCGGCTGCAGCACATTGTAGAAACCGTCCAGGTTGGTCCGCAGCACCTGGTCCCAATCCTCGTCGGTCAGCGCCGGGAAAGCGCCGTCGCGGGTCAGGCCGGCATTGCACACCACGCCGTAATAGGCGCCGTGGGCCTCCACGTCGGCTTCGAGCGCTGTGCGGCAGGCGGCACGTTCGCCGATGTCGAACTGCAATACCCGCGCCTGCTGCCCCAACGCGCGCACTTGATCGGCCACCGCGTCGGCGTCGGCCCGGCCGCTGCGGCAATGCAGCACCAGGTCGTAGCCCGAGCGGGCCAAGCGCAGGGCGATGGCGCGGCCGATTCCACGGCTCGAACCGGTCACCAGAATGGTATCAGTCATGACAGGGGCTCCTCAGGGCCCGCTTCGGCCAGGTAGCTGGCCGCTTGCGGCGGGCGGTACACATTCAGGCGGGCGGTGGCGTGGATGCCGGGGCCGCGCAGGTGACACTCGAAAACGCCCATGCCGTTCTCGTCTTCGAGCGAACGCTGGGCGTGCACATGCAATTGGGCGCCGGCCGGAAAAGACTCGACATCGCACGAGTACTTGCGGGCACCGAGCAGGAAACCCAGCTCGACGGCTTGCCCATTGCGCCGTGCCCGACAGCCGGCATAGGCGGCCACGCTCTGGGCCATCAATTCGATGCCGAACCAGGCCGGCAGGCTGCCATCGGCGCGATTGAACAGTGCGCCGGGCCGTACGGTGGTGCGGGTGCTGATCTGCTCCTCGTCACAATGCTCGATGTGATCGATCAGGATCATGTCGCCAGCATGGGGCAGCAGCTCGGCCAGGGGCCAGGTGATCATGCGGTGTCTCCAAGAATCAGGCTGACGTTGTTGCCGCCGAAGGCGAACGAGTTGCTCATCAGTCGGCGTGGGCCATGGGTTGCCAGGCGCTGGCTGCCGTCGACCAGGGTCAGTTCAGGCAGGGCAGGGTCGGGCTGACCGTCCCACACGTGCGGCGGCAGCAAACCCAACGGGTTGTGCCTGCTCAGGCTCAGCCAGCAGAACGCTGCCTCGAGCGCACCGGCAGCGCCCAGGGTGTGGCCCGTCATCGGCTTGCTGGATGAGCAGGGCAGGCCGGCGCCGAACAGGGTATCGACGGCCAGGCTTTCCATGGCGTCATTATGGGGCGTGGCGGTGCCGTGCAGGTTCAGGTAATGGATGTGCGCGGGCTCAAGCCCCGCATTGTCCAGCGCTTTGCCCATGCACTGCAAGGCACCGGCGCCAGTTGGGTCGGGCGCGGAGATGTGGTGCGCGTCGGAACTGGCGCCCGCGCCGAGCAAGGCGATGCGCTCGCCTTGCGCTTCGGGTGTGCGGGTCATCACGAACAAGGCGGCGGCCTCGCCGATATTGATGCCGTCGCGGTTGGCCGAGAGCGGATTGCAGCGGTGCTCGCTGATCGCTTCCAGAGCGCTGAACCCATTGAGCGTGAGGTGACAGAGGCTATCCACGCCGCCGCACAGCACTGCATCGCACACGCCCAGGTCCAGCAGGCGCCGAGCGCTCAGCAGTGCTCGGCCGCTGGAGGTACACGCGGTTGAAATCACATAGGCCGGGCCGCCGAGTTGCAGCCAGTCGGCGAGAAAGTCGGCCGGCGCGCTCAACACTTGCTGGTCATAGTGATAATCGGCCGGGAAGTGGCCGCCCGCCAGGAAGTGGCCAATGGCGGCACTGCCTTCGGCGATGCCCGAAGTGCTGGTGCCCAGGACCACCCCAACACGGTGGGCGCCGTATTGTGCGATCGCCTGGCGCAGGGCGGGCTCTATCTGCAACGCGGCGGCGTACAGCAGCTGGTTGTTGCGACTGTGCTGCTCCGGCAAGGGGACGGCTGGCAGTGGCTGCATCACGGCTCCCACCGGAGGCTGGCGCTCGGGGATCCAGCCTGCGGCCGGCCGCATTCCTGAGCAGTCGCCGGCGAACAGGCGTGCGGCGACCTCGGCCTGGCCATGGCCAAGGGCGCAGATCAGGCCCAGGGCATTGAGGTAGGCGGTCATGGTGTGTGCTCACGGGGCAGGGGGGCGACTACATAGCGCAGGCCTTGGTCCAAGTGCAAGTCGAAGGCGTGGGCCGTGCGGTAGGTCACTCGCCAGCGCTTGCCCAGCCAACGCTGCCCCTGCTCCTGCCGGGCCTGGGGATACGACCGGGCCAACTGGTCCTGTGGCGTGAGGGCGAACAGCACGGCGGCGAACAACTCGCGGGCCGCCGGGTCGGGTGGCAGCAAGCCGTCGGCCTGCCACTGCTGGCCGTCCAGCACTTGTCGCGCCTGGGGAATACCCAGCAGGTCGAGCAGCGACCAGCGCAGGCGGCCACCCTCGTCCTGGATCACCAGCAGCCAGTCCTGGCGCTGACCGGCCTGGGTACGCTCCACATGCAGTTGCTGCGGCAGGGCAAGCGCCGGGGGGGATGCGGGCAGCGGGGCCCTGGCGGCGCAGGCACCGAGCATCAGGCAAAGGACTAGCGCCATCCAGGTTTTCATGCGTGCTCCAAGGGCTTGCGAGCCACGACATTGACCAGCGTTTCATCGCGTTCGCCAACGGGAGGTGGCTTGCGCAGGCCCAGACGCTCCAGCAGGCCGAAGTCCTTGGCCCTGCTCCACCACAGGTAGGGATAGGACACGTTGTCGGACCCGAACGCGAACCCCTGCATGCGCAGCATGTGCAGATAACCTTCGGCACTTTTCTGCACGTGCATGGGGTGACGGAAGAACCAGCGAATCACCCAGGTATCGATATAGGCTTGGGTGGATTCTGCGAACAGCAGGTAGCCGCCCGGTCTGAGTACGCGGTAGAACTCGGCCAGGGCCTTTTCCTGTTCGACCAGGTGATGAAAGGTCTGATGGCAGAACAGCACATCGATGCTGGCATCGGGGTAGGGCAGGCTGGCGCAGTCACCGCCAGACAATTCCACCTCGATGCCCAGCCGCTTGGCCTCGGCTGCGCTGAGGTCGAGGCTGTGCGGATCGGCGTCGGTGCCCAGCAGCCTGGAGGGGGCGAATACCCGTTGCAGGTGTTTGAACGACTTGCCCTGCCCGCAGCCGGCATCGAGCAGAACCGGCGCCTGGGGAAGGGCGCCTGCGAAGAGTCGGGCGAGGTCATCGATCGCCACCCGCAGCACGTGATGCTGCCAGGTGTGGCTGCTCAGGAAGCGAAACCCGATGCGGGTTTCTTCCACGTAAGTCTCGCTCAGGAACGGGCGCTGGGTCATGGGGTGTCCCTTGCGCACAGTTCAGCCAGGGTACGCAGCCGGCGCCGAGGCTCGGCGACGAACGGGTTACGTGTATCCCAGGCATACCCGGCCAGTATGGAGCTGATCATGGCGCGAATCTCCGGTGAGCTGCCGGGGTGATAGATCACATCCTGGAAGCTGCCGTCGTACCAGCCCTCCACGTAGACACGGAAGGTGTCGACGCCACGCTGCAGCGGCTCGGCAAATGCGCTCTGCCAGTCCACTGCCTCCCCTTGCAGTTGGCGATGCAGCAGGCCTGCAGCCATGCTGGCAGAGCGCATGGCGATGGTGACCCCGGAGGAGAACACCGGGTCGAGGAACTCTGCGGCATTGCCCAGCAGCGCATAACCCGGCCCATGCAGGGCTTTCACGTTGGCCGAGTAGCCGCCGATGGTGCGAGCCGGGGTGTCCCAGACTGCATTGGCCAGCACCTTGGCCAGGGCGGGCGCTTGCGCCACGAAGTGCTTCAGGCACGCATCGAGGTCGTCAGGGGCAGTGGCAAAGCGCTCAGCGGCAGCCACTACCCCCAACGAGGTGCGGCCATCACTGAAGGGGATGGTCCAGAACCAGATGTCACGGTGCTCGGGGTGGGTGGTGATGAGGATCTTGTCGCGGTCGAAGCCGGGGTGGTCGATGCGGTCTTCGATGTGCGTGAAGACCGCCTTGCGCACTGGGAAGGCGGACGGGGCTTCAAGGTCCAGCAGACGCGGCAGCACGCGGCCATAGCCACTGGCATCCAGGACGAACTGTGCCTGGAGCACGTACTCGCTGGCATCAGGCCGGCGCACACGCACCTGTGGCTGTAGCCCGCCCATGTCGGCGCTGACCACCTCATGCTCGTAGCGGATCTCCACGCCCTGCGCTTGGGCCTGGTCGGCCAGTATCTGGTCGAAGCGAGCACGCTGCACCTGGAAGGTGCTGGTCTTGCCTGGCGTGAAGGTCTGCCCGAAGTCGAAGGCGGTGTATTCGTCGCCCCATGCGAAGGCAGCACCATTCTTGTATTGGAAACCTGCCGCCTGCACGGCATCCAGCATGCCCGCCTCTTCGACGAAGTCCAGGCAGTGCGCCAGCAGGCTTTCGCCGATGGAAAAGCGCGGGAAGCGCTGACGCTCGATCACCAGCACGTCGTGCCCGCTGCGCTTGAGCAAGGCCGCCGCGATGGCACCGGAAGGCCCGGCGCCGATGACCAGGACCTGGCGTTGTTGGGTTTCAAGGGTTGGCATGCGGGCTCCTTGCCATGGGTTCTGTGTTGAGCGGAAGGCGATGAAGGCCGGCCAGCGCCGGCATCAGAGTGGCGACCAGGCTCATCAGCATGAGCGCGAAGTACACCGCTGGGGTAATCAACTGCTGGGACAGCAGCAGGTTGAGAAAAACGATTTCACTGAGGCCGCGAATGTTCAGCAGCAGGCTTTCGCGCCATTTGCCGGCAGCGCCGGGCGACGCAGCAGCCCAGCACAGGCCCAGCCAGTTGCCCAGCAACTTGCTGGCGATCGGAAGCACCAGCAAGGCGACCAGCTGCCACGCGTCCAACTGCCCCAGGGCCTGGTGGGCATCGATCTGCACCACGCCGTAGGTCAGGATCATGGGGACCGCCAGGCCCTGTTGCACGCGGCGGTTGTACCCCTCTGGCAGTGGCAATGCCGCCGCGACCTTGAGCCAGGCCAGGCACGCCAGATAGCCAACCCCCAGGATCAGTGCGTTGAGCTTGTAGTGTTCGGCAATGAACAGCAGCACCAGGAACAACGCGCCATACAGCGAAGGCGCGCGCAGACCCAGCGCGTGCAACGGCCATGGCAGCAGCGCCGCCAACAGCGGCACGGCCAGTGTGCCGGGATCGAGGCTGCCTTGGCCCACACCTAGCAATAGCCAGCACGCCAGGTCGATCAAGATGGCAGCCTGCAACAACCGCCGGCTGGCCGCCGGGGGATAGTCGATTGCCTGGAGATAGAGGTAGAGCACCGGTATGGCGGTGATTGCGAACAGCAGGCCCAGTGCCAGTGCACCGACCCCGCTCAGGCCTATCACCCAGATCGCGCAGGCGATACCGCAGAGGAACGGCAGCAGGAAGCTGGGCACGGCAAGTTTCACCGCCTGTCGGTCCGGGCGCAGCGCCAGCACGTCGATCAGGATATGACCGAGCAACAAGGCGAAACTGCCGCCGTAGAGGGCTTTTACCCATGCTGGTGCAATTAACGCAGTGCCCTCCAATTGCCAGTGCGGCGTTACCCACAGACCCATCAAGGCAGGGAGTACCAGTGTTGCCAGCAACAGATGGCTGACGATCGGGATCAGCCCGAGGCGCTTGCCCAGCCTGCTGGCCAGGGTGAAGAGCGCCAGCGCCAGCGCCCAGAAGACGGCGATCATCATGAGCGGTCGTGCGCTCCCTCGCGAGGCGCTGCCCAAGGCGCCAGCAGGAAGCTGAACACCAGCCCCAGGCTTACCGCCATGCCGAAGTTGCTAACTGCCGGCGTACTGGACAGGGCCAGCAGGCCGAACGACAGCCATGTGGTCAACGCAGCCAGCAAGGTTCCGAGCAGGCTCACCGCGGCGCCGCCGATGCGCTCATGCATGAGGATGGCATAGTCGACGCTGATGGCCGTCACCAGCAGCAATCCGAACAGGCTGAACAGTGTCAACGGCTCGCCCAGCCAGCCGAGGCTCGCCAGGCTGCACAGAGCAGCCAACAGCGGCAGGGCAACGATGCGCAAAGAACCCCGCAACCCGAAAGGCACTGCCAGCAGCATCAGAATCAACGCACACGAAAGCAGTTTGAGTTCCGCTGCGCTGACCTGGGTGGCGGCGAACAACTGGTTCAGCTCGCCAAGACGATCAACCAGCTGTACACCGGGCAGGCCCTGCGCCTGCAACTGCAACAGGGCGGCGTCAGACAAGCCTTGCAGGCTGACGATGGCAGCCACGCCGTCACCTGTGCTGCCCAGCCACAAGGGCCGCCATGCCTCGCCCAACGGGCCTGCCAGCACGTCGTCGATACGCTGCAGTGGCAGTGCGCGCAGTTGCGCGACTTCAGCGGCCAAGGCCGCCTGGGGAACGCCGAGCGCCACCAGCGGCTGCCAATGCGCCGTTAGCGTGGCCAGGGCCTCGCGCACCTGTGCTTGCTCGGCAGGGGTTGCGACCAGCTGTCCGAGGCTCAGGTAGCCCTTGAGTTTGCCCAGCGCGACCAACTCATCGAGCTTGGCCCCAAGCTGTTGGGTGCGTTCGAGCAATTGCTGCTGGTCGGCAGCCCGCACCAGGTAGAACTGGCTGGTGGGCTGGTAACCGGTGATGCGTGCCACTGCCTGGGCTTGCTGCAACAGTTGCGGCGGCGTGCCCACCCATTGGCGGATGTCGTTGTGGGTCTGCAGGTGCCAGAGGCCGCTGGCGCAGAACAACAGCAGCAGGGCCAACAGCGCTGCGCTCGGCACTTTGCGCAGCAATGCCTCACGCCAGCGGGTGAGCGCCTGCGCGATACGCATTGGCCAATCGGCAGGTTGCAGCTGCGCCTTGCTCAGCAGGGCCGGGACCAGGCACACCGCACTGAGGTAGGCGCCCAACAGGCCAGCGGCGGAGAAAACGGCAATCTGGGTCAGCGCCGGGAACGGGGTGAAGGCCAATGCCAGGTAGCCGATGCAACTGGTGGCCAGGCTCAGGCTCATGCCTGGCAGGGTCAGGCGCACGGCCGTCCAGCTTTGCCAGGGCTTGAGGCTCCAGCTCTTGGTCAGGTAGTGCAGTGGGTAGTCGATCGCGACGCCGATCAGGCTGGAGCCCAGCACCAGGGTCATGACGTGCATCTGGCCGAACACCGCCACGCACACCACTGAACCGAACAGCATGCCGACCAGCACGGGTAGGAACGCCAGCAGCGCACGCACGCTGCGCAGGGCCAGCAATAGCAACAGCAAGATGCCCAGCGTTGCCCCGCCGCCTACCCAGGTGATCTCCCGGCTGGCTTGCTGCTGGCCGGCGGCCGCGTGCAGCAGGCCGCTGGCGGCCAGCAACTGCGCATCGACAGCGCTTGCCTGCACACGCGCCTGGGCCAGCAAGTCCGCGACCTGCAGGGGCAGGTGCATGTCGAAGGCATTGCCCAGGGTGCGCGCGCGCACCAGCACCCAGTAATCCCCTTCGGCCTGGGCAATCAAGGCACCGCTGGCGGTGTCCAGTTCCACGTTCGCGGGCTTGGGCTGGGCATTCTGGATACGCCCGGTCAGGCCTAGCCAGTCATCCTGGCCTGGCACGAGGCTGAACCCTGCGAAGGGATCGACCAGGCTCTGGACGCGCTGCGCCACGAAGGCGTCCGGCTCCTGCTGCAATTGTTGCCGGTCAGATGACGGCAGCATGGCCAGGCGACCTTTGAGCAACTGATCACGCACTGCCTGCAGGTCGGTGTCCAGGCTCCACTGCACCTTTTCGAACAGGCCAGTGGCCTGCCACTGTTCCGCCAACCGTTGTGCCAGCGCCACTGCCTGTTGACGCTGAGCGTGGCCGACCAGAAGCAGCAACTCGCGGTTCAGCGGTTCCTGCATCCGCTGCTCGGCCTGTTGCACCAGCGGATCCTGGGTCGCTCCGGGTACCAGCGCCATCAAGTCGGCGGACAAGGGCGCGCCGCGGTGCCACTGCCAGCCGGCCACGGCCAGCATGATCAGCAGCAGGCAGACGAACAGGCGCGGCAACTGGCGTTCAGTCGGCAAAGTCACTGCGCTCCATGTCGCTCAGCTCGGCAGCGCCGGTGCTTTCAGGCAGGCGCAACACGGTGCTGTCGCCTTGGGTCTCGCTCAGCTCGATGCGCTGCACAAAACGCCCGCCGCTGATATCGATGCGGCTGAAGATTTGCTTGAGCAGCAACGAGCGTGGGGTCAGACGCAGTTGCCACTGGGTTGAATCGCCGCTCAAGGCCAGTTCGAAATCACGCTGCAGCCCAGTGCTGTCACCTTGCAGCACGGCAAAGAACAGCTGGTTTTGCTGCGCACCGGCGCTGCGGCTCGGCAGCACTTGCCAGCCGCTCGGGTCGCGCCGGGCAATGCCATGGGCGTCGATCCGGTAGTCCTGACGCAGTGGCGTATGCAGCATCCAGAGCAGGCCATGATCACGGGCAAGCACGAACTCACCTTCGCTCAGCAAGGGCTGGGGCAGGGCACGCAGGTGTTTTTCCTGAATGAAGGGGCCCTTGACCACCGCAGGTGCGCTGAGCTGGTGTTGCAGGGCGTCCAGGTCAAAGGCTGCGCTCAAGGGGCTGACGATCAGCACCGCCAACGTTGCCAGCACGCAGGCCAGCCGTCTTAGCGCAGCACTCATGACAACACCTGCTGCACGGCGTCGAGCATGACCTGCGGCGAGGCCAGCTGCATTTCGCCGCTGTCGATGTGCACGGCCACCTGAACCGTACTGGCACGGGTCATGCGCTCACCGGTCACGGCGTCGCTGATCAGGTAATGCAGCTTCAGGCGGTTTTCCCATTCCACCAGGCTGGCCCGCACCACCAGGCGCTGACCGAACGTGGCGCCGCGCATGTAGCGCAGCTGCAGGTCGATCACCGGCCATGCATAGCCGCTGGCCTGCATCTGCACATAGTTGTGCGCCAGGCGGTCGAGCAGGGCGCACCGCGCCACTTCCAGGTACTTCACATAATGGCCATGCCAGACCACATGCATGCTGTCGACATCGAAAAACGGCACGATGACTTCGGTGTCGACGTGGAAAACGCCAGGGTTACGCATGCAGCCTCCAGTGACGTTGGCCGATGCGCACCAGGCAGTGGCGCAGCTCGCCTTCCAGCGCCCGGTCTTCGATGACCGGCGCGAACTCCTGCAACAACGCCTCGTGCATCTGCGCCAGCGCAGGGGGCAGCGCGTGTGCCTGGGGCTGCTGGCTGCGCAGCCAGACGCCCTGGTTGGCGGCCAGCAACGCAGCGGCGGCGACTTGCTCGGTCAGCTCCAGGACCCGCAGGGCATCGCGGGCGGCAATGGTGCCCATGCTCACCTTGTCCTGGTTGTGGCATTCGGTGGAGCGCGAAAACACGCTGGCGGGCATGGTCTGCTTGAGCGCTTCGGCAGTCCAGGCGCTGGCCCCGATCTGCACAGCCTTGAAACCGTGGTTGATCATGGCGCGCTCGGCCGGTGCGCCCGACAGGTTGCTCGGCAGGCCGTGGTTGTAACGCACATCCACCGCCAGCGCGAGTTGTCGGTCGAGCAGGTCGGCCACGTTGGCGACGAGGGTTTTCAGGCTGTCCATGGCAAAGGCGATGTGCCCGCCATAGAAATGCCCACCGTGCAGCACGCGCTCGGCATCACCGTCGATGATCGGGTTGTCGTTGGCACTGTTGAGCTCGGTCTCGATGAAACCACGCAACCAGCCCAGGCTGTCGGCCAGTACCCCCAGGACGTGCGGCGCGCAGCGCAGCGAATAGCGGTCCTGCAGGCGGTGCAAGGGCGGCAGGGGTGCGTCGATCGCCAGGTCCTGGCGCAGCCAGGCGGCGACCTGCGCCTGGCCAGGGTGTGGCTTGGCGGCGAACAGGCGTTCGTCGAAATGCTCGGGGTTGCCTTGCAGGGCAACCACGTTCAGTGCGGTGATGCGGGTTGCCAAGTGCAGAAGATAATCGGCGCGGGCAAACGCCAGGCACGCAAGGCCGGTCATCACTGCCGTGCCGTTCATCAGGGCCAGGGCTTCCTTGGGCCTGAGCACCAGGGGCTGCCAGCCCAGTTCGCGGTGCACGTCGGCGCTGAGGCGGCGCTGGCCCTGGAACATCACCTCGCGCTCGCCCGAGAGCGTCGCGGCCACGTAGGACAGCGGGGTGAGGTCGCCACTGGCGCCTACCGAACCCTCTTCGGGGATCAGCGGCAGGACGTCGTGGGCAATGAAGTCGCGCAGGCGCTCGAGCAGTTCCAGGCGAACACCGGATACCCCGTGGCTGAGCGACCGCAGGCGTGCAGCCAGCACTGCGCGTGTGGCCGAGGCGTCCAGCAGCTTGCCGAGGCCGCAACCGTGGAAGGTGTAGAGGTGGCGTGGCAGCGCCTCGACGTGTTCCAGCGGCACGGCCACGACACAGGAGTCGCCGTAGCCGGTGGTCACGCCGTAGATCACCCCTTCCTTGTCGAGCAGGGTGTCGAGAAAGCGCGCCCCGCGGGCAATGCGCTCGCGGTAGGCGGCATCGCCCTGCAGGTGTGCCGTGGCACGGCCTTCGGCCAGCGCCACGACGTCTTCGATAGCCAGCGGCGATTCGCCGAACGTGACAGGTTCATGCGCTTGCATCGTCATCGGTCTTCCAGAAAGGGTAGAAATTGAACCACTGCAGGGGCGCGCGCGTGCAGTAGTGGCCCAGGCGATCGGCGTAGCGGGCGGCCCACTGGGCGATGACTTCATCGCGCTGGCCGCGTCGCCATTGCAGGCGTTCGGCAAAGGGCTCGAGGGTGACGTGGTAGCGGCCGTCGTGCTTGAGGCAGAACAGCAGGTTGAGCGGGCATTCGAGCATGCCCGCCAGCAACCAGGGGCCCTGCGGGAAGGCGGCGCGGTGGCCCAGGAAGTCCACCTCGACGGTACGCCCGCCATGCAGCGGCACGCGATCACCCGCGATGGCCAGCCATTCACCGCGCTCCAGGCGCTCGGACAGTTGCAGCATCACCGCAGGGTCCAGCTCGCTGACCTGGATGAGCCGCAGGTTGGTGGCGCCCGCCTCGCCCAGCAAGCGGTTGAAGCGCTCGGCATGGCGGGTGTGCACCAGCACGTTCATGGTCACCTGCTCGCCGATTTCGGCCAGGGCCCGGCAGACTTCCAGGTTGCCCAGGTGGGCGCCCACCAGCATCTGCCCGCGTGCGCCGCGCAGTTGCTGACGCAGGCCGGCAGGGTCGTGGATTTCGATATCCTCGATGCGCAGCTTGCCGTTCCACACGTCAAGCTTGTCCAGCAGGGCCTCGGCAAAGGCCATGAACTGACGAAAGACCTGCCATGAGCCAGGGGCAGGCGTCTGCCCGGCGTTCCACTGGCGCAAGCGTTGCTGGTACTGCCACGCGCTGCGGCGGGCACGGCGGCCGAACAGGAAGAAGTAGGCGACGATCAAGTGGATCAATGGGCTGAGCACGCGGCGGCCTAGCAACCGTACCAGGGCGGCGGTCAGCTTCATCAGCCAGAAGCTGCCCCGCTCCTGGTGGTCGGCCCAGTGCTGCGACGGTTCGCTCATGACCGCCACCGACGCCAGAGGATCGCCGGTGCGCGCACCAGCATGCCGAAGAACAGCTTGGCGTGCATCTTGGAAATCAGTGCGTTGTCGTGGACCAGGCGAAAATGCGACAGGCCATCCTGTGGATAATGTACCCGCGTCGGCAGCCAGCGCATTGGTTGGTTGCGCCAGGCCAGGCGCACGAGAATTTCCGGGTCGAAGTCCATGCGCTTGCCAAGTCGCACGGTGTCGATCAGGGCCAGCGTGGCTGGCAGCGGATAGACCCGAAACCCGCACATGGAGTCGGGAATCTGCAGCGACAGGCTGTTGATCCACACCCAGACGTGGGTTAGGTAGCGCGCGTACAGCCGCCCTTTGGGCACACTGGCGTCGTACTGTGGATAACCGCACACCAGTGCCTGGGGGGCATGACGGGAGTGTTCCAGAAACGTCTGCACATCGCCCAGGTCGTGCTGGCCGTCGGCATCGACCTGCAACGCATGACTGAAGCCCAGTCTCGCTGCCTCACGCAGGCCGGCCATGACTGCACCGCCCTTGCCCTGGTTGACAGGCAGGGTGACCAGAAACACGTTCGTCTGTTGGGCCAGCCGGGCGAGCACCTGCGCGCAGCCTGCGTCGCTGGCATCGTCGACCAGCACGCAGGGCAGGCCCGCGCGCAGCAAGTCGTCCACGACCGCCGGAACGGCCTGTTCATGGTTGTAAACCGGGATCACCGCGCAGGGCTTATGCACAGGCGTTCTCCAACAGAACCCGGCCGCTCGAGCACGGTTGACCGGCACAGGCGAAGGCGAAGTAAAGCTTACCGCGGGCCTTGTCCAGGCGAAGGCTCAGCGCCAGCTCATCGCCGGGCCGCACCAACTGCTGGAACTTGAGCACCTCCATGCCTGCAAAGCGCAGCGGCGACTCGGTCAGCTCAGCGGCCAGCGCGACGGCCCAGTCGATCTGGACCACACCGGGCAACACGGGCGTGCGGGGAAAATGCCCCGGGAAACAGGCAAGGTCCAGGGGCACGCCGAGCTTGAGCTGGAGTTCGTCACCTTCGCGATGCTGCTCCAGCACATGCGGTGCCATGCTGCGAGGCGCCAGCAGCAATGCCTGCAGCGCAACCTGGGTCAGCTTGCCCTGGCTGTTGAGCGGCAAGTGCTGCACCAAGCGCCAGCGGCGGGGCAGTGCCAGCGCCTCGCAGTGGCCTGCCAGGTGGCTGCGCAGGGCCTCGACCAAGGCCCGCCGCCCCTGGTTGCGCAGGGCGTGCAAGCCTGCGGGGGTCGGCACCAGCAGGGCGCCGAGGCTGGCCCGGCCGTTTTCGATCATGCCAAGGCGTGCTTCAGACACCCATGGATGCGTGCACAAGGCCTGTTCGAGCATGGGCAGCGAAATGCGCTTTTCTTCGAGTTTGACGATCCGATCCAGTCGCCCCAGCAAGCGAAAGCGCCCATCTGATGAGAATTCGACAGCGTCGGCGCTGTGCTCCACATGCCCCGCAGGGAGGTAGGGCGAGGCGATGCACAGCGCGCCCTGTTCATTCTGGCTGACCTGTACACCGGCAAACGGCTGCCACAAGGGCTGCCCCTGGCGCCAGGCGATCCCGCCGGTCTCCGAGCTGCCGAGGATCTCTGCCGGCCATTGGCCGAGACGCTGGTGCAGGCGCTCGGCCGCATCGGCGGGCAACTCACCGCCCGACGAGAACACCTTGCGCACCGGTTGCAGGGCTGGCCAGTCGAGGTTTTCCCCCATGCGCTTGAGCAGCGCCGGGCTGGCGACCCAGGCAAAGGCCGGGTGGGCGCGGCTGGCCCGTTGCAGGTCTTCGGGGAACGGCAATTGACGGCGCTCGAAACCACGCCCGGCGCACAAGGGCCACAGCACGCGGAACAAAAGCCCGTAGATGTGCTGGGTGGCGACGCTGCCGATGATCCAGGCAGGGCCCAGAGCCTCGCCCCACAAGTGCTCCAGCGCGTTCACCTCACTGGCCAGTTGCGTGAGCTGCTTGTCGATGCGCTTGGGCTCGCCGCTGGACCCGGAGGTGCACAGGCTGATGCGGCACCGGGCCAAGTCCAGAACGGCAGGTGGCAAGGGCGCGTCGAACAGGTCGTCGGGCAGCGTATCCTCAGCCTGATCCGTGAGCCACAGGTCTACGTGGGCATTCCAGCGCTCGCGTGTGGCCGGTTGCAGGTCGGCCGGCAGCAAGACCTCAACCTCGGCCCGCCATGCACCGAGCAGGGCAGCGGCCAGTTGCGCGGCGTCCTCCAGGTGCACCGCCAATCGGCGAACACCCCGCGCACGCAGGCCACCGGCCAGGCGCAGTGCCTGCTGGCTCAGTTCGGCATGGTCCAGGACAGGGGCTTGGGTCACCTGGCGCGGCGCATCCAGCGGCAGCAGCAGGTGTTGGAGGTTGATCCAGTTCATGAGCGTCCTCGCACACGTTGTCTAATCAGCCATTCGAGGGCGAACAGCACGCCCATCGCGGCATAGGCGATCACGCCGTTGTAGAGCGTCCACCAGCCCAACGGCGCCCACAGCGTAAGCGCGGCCGCGATCAGGCCGTTGAGCAAAAAGAACAGGCACCAGGCCTGCGTGACCTGCCGGGTATAACGCACCGCGCGCGGTGGCAGCGCTGGGTCGCTCAAGCGTGCCAGGCGTTCGGCCACCGGCATGCCGTGCAGCAGGCTGCTACCGAACAGCCCCAGCATGAAGGTACTGATGAGCACCGGATACCAACGCAGCAGTGCCTGGCTGTCCGACAGCCCCAGCAGCCCACAGAACAGCAGGGCGGCAACTGCCATCCACAGGCTGCCGGGACGACGAGGGGCGCTGAGCGCACGTGCCAGCCAAAGGCCGCCGAGCAGCAGGCCAAATTGCCAGGGGGCGTAGTGCGCCATGCCGAAATGCACGGCGAACGGATACAGCAGCCCGGCAATCAGCAGGCCGGCGCCGATCAGTCGCTTCATGCCTCCGGGTTCACCAGGCGGAACACGGCCTCGACCACGTCGTTGACGGTACGCACCGACTTGAACTCGTCAGCGGCTATCTTCTTGCCTGTCTGGCGCTTGATGTGATCGATCAGGTCGACGGCGTCGATGCTGTCGATTTCCAGATCCTGGTAAAGGTTGGCGTCCAGGCTGATACGCTCAGGCTCGAGCTCGAACAATTCGACCAAGGCGTCGCGCAGGATGTTGAAGATGTCTTCACGGGTTTGCATGATGCGATCTCAGGCGGCCTGACGGGCAGTGACGAACGCCGCCAGGGCGGCGACACTGCTGAAATGGTTGCGGGTGTCCTTGGCATCGGCGTCGATCTTGATGCCATAACGCTTCTGGATGGCCAGGCCGAGCTCGAGCGCATCAACCGAATCCAGGCCCAGGCCTTCGCCGAACAGGGTCTGTTCGTCGTCGATGTCCTGGATGCTGATGTCCTCCAGGCCCAGGGCGTCGATGATCAGTTGCTTGAGATCACGGTTGAGGTCTTGCTGTGGCGCGCTCATCGGCGGCGAGCTCCTTGATGTAGTAGTTGTGCAGGTAGTCGTTGAGCAGGCGGGAAGCTTTGGGTGCAGGGCCCAGCGCTGCGTAGGCGTCGGGATGCACGTCCGGGCCCACCGAAAGGGTGAAGTGCACACGCCTGCCAGGGATGCGGTACCAGGGTTCGTTCTTGGTCAGCGTGGTTGGGCTGACCTTGATGGTGACTGGGGTGATGACGCTTGCACCGCGCAGGGCAATCGCAGCCGCGCCGCGGTGAAAGGCCGGCGGCTGGCCTGGCGAGGTGCGCGTGCCTTCCGGGAAAATCACCAAGGTCTGGCCCTGCTGCAGCGAGGCGACGGCGGCGTCGAGCATGTCCATGCTGCCATCGTTGCCGATGTATTGCGCCTCACTGACCGGCCCGCGTGTGAACGGGTTGTCGAACAGGCTCTGCTTCACGACGCAGTTGGCCTGGCGTACCAGGCCGATCAGGAACACCACGTCGATCAGGGAGGGGTGATTGGCAATGATCATCTGACCCGGCCGGCCCAGGCGCTCGGCCCCTTCGATTTCGTACGTCAGCACGCCCATGGCGCGCATGAACTGCACGAAGCGCCAGAACAACCAGCTGATGGTGCGCCGGGCCCGCTCGCGGTGGCGCACCCGGCCACCGGGCAGGCAGGCCAGAAGCGGAAACACGAACAGCCGCAGGGTCAGGCAGCCCATGCCAAACAGTATAAAGCTCGTCGCGGTGGCCAACAGGCGCCAGATGAAGGCATCGCCTGACCTGCTCACGGCTGTCGGTGCCAGTTCCATGTACGACGCTTCCCTGTGTGAGTGAAATCGGTGCGGCCGTTGAGCATGGCCTTGAGCCAGGCCAAGCCGTGAGGCAGCCCAGGCACTGCCGGTGATGCGGCGACCTGGCCGGGCGCTAGCTGCCATTGCTGGCCTGGGGTCAGCAACAGGCCGAGCGCATAGGCGAATGGGACGTCGTCTATCCAGGGGCCATAGGCCGGCGGCGGCTGTTCTTCGGTAACGATCAACAGCACGGCTGGGGCACCATCAGCCATGAGCGCTGCGGCTTCCACCACGCCCTGCTCGAAACCATCCCCCGCGGCGGCCAGTGCCGTCATCTCGCAGGTGGAACCGCGCAGGATCGACCACAGGCCGATGACCGCGTTGTGCACCGAGAGGCTGAACTGGGTAGGTGATAGCGGCTGCCCCGCAGCCAGTTCGCCCAGAATCGAAAACGTACGGGGTGTTTCACCGTGGCGTGACACGAAGACCAGCGGCAGCGGCGGCAGGCCCTCTGCCAATGGCCAGGCCACCGCGAACGCCATGCGCGCCATGTGGCTCAGCCGACGGCGTTGCATGGCCGGCAGAAAGGCCACGTCAGGCGCGCAGGCGTCAGCACCCGATGGCGAATTGCCACTGGCCCAGGCGTGCCAGTCGGCAGGCGCCGAAAGGCCCGGAGCCCATGCACGCCATTGGGTGATGTTGAAGGTGATCACGGTGGTTTTCTTCCCGCCCTGAGGGGCTTCCATGCCGAGCGAACGTGTCGGCGCCTGCCTGTCAGGGGTGGTGCGTTCATCGAGTGGCGCGCATTATCCCGGTGCGGCGGTGATGTAGCAATGGATTCGGATCCAAAGAGACAACGCCTTCAAGCGGATGTGGCGTGGTCCGATTGAATAGTTTCCTTTTTCCGACAGTCGGCACAGCGCCATGTCTGGTGCGCAGCCGCTGTAGCAGCGCTGGCCATGGGCACGGCGTCGCCACATACTCGGCAACTCGTCCCTATCCGGAGGTCAGTCATGCGACGCGTGGTGTTCAATCAGAAAGGCGGGGTGGGCAAATCCAGCATCGCCTGCAACCTGGCAGCGGTAAGCGCCCATGAAGGCTACCGAACCTTGCTGATCGACCTGGATGCACAGGCCAACTCGACCCAGTACCTCACCGGGCTGGTGGGCGAAGACATTCCCATGGGCATCGCCGATTTCTTCAAGCAGAGCCTGTCCAGTGGGCCCGGGGTGAAGAAGAATAAGGTCGATATCCACCTGACACCGTTCGAAAACCTGCATGTGGTCACCGCCACCTCGGAGTTGGCCGACCTGCAACCCAAGCTCGAAGCCAAGCACAAGATCAACAAGCTGCGTAAATTGCTCGACGTCTTGAGTGAAGATTACGAGCGGATTTACATCGACACCCCGCCGGCCCTCAACTTCTATGCCGTCTCGGCGCTCATCGCAGCGGACCGAGTGCTGATCCCGTTCGACTGCGACAGCTTCTCGCGTCAGGCCCTGTACGGGTTGCTGGCCGAGATCGAGGACATCAAGGAAGACCACAACGAACACCTGGTCGTCGAGGGCATCGTGGTGAACCAGTTCCAGCCCCGCGCCAGCCTGCCGCAGCAGATGCTGGACGCGCTACTGGCCGAAGGCTTGCCGGTGCTGCCGGTGTACCTGGGCAGTTCAGTGAAGATGCGGGAGTCGCATCACGCCAGCCTGCCCCTGATCCACCTCGACCCCCGTCACAAACTGACCCAGCAATTCGTGGCGCTGCATGATTTGCTGGGTGGGGATGAGTAGGTGCAGCTTGATCAGACGTCTGCACGAGGGGCTACGTATCCCCTATGAGTCGCTGCTTGCAGGTACCTGAGGTCAAACTCCCTGGCTGCGCAGCCACTCCAGCAGTGGCTGAAGGGGAAGTGCCCCTGCCTGGCGCGCGATCTCGCGGCCGTTGCGCATCAGTATGAGGCTCGGGATCGAGCGAATGCCCAGTTGCCCGGCCAGGGAGCGGTTGGCTTCGCTGTCGAGCTTGGCCAGGCGGCAGCGGCCAGTCAGTTGGCGGGCCGCTTGTTCGAAGACTGGCGCGAAGGCCTTGCAGGGGCCACACCAATCGGCCCAGACGTCGATCAGCAAGGGCAGGTCGCCTTTGACCTGGCTTGCATAGCTGCTCTCGGTCAGCACGAACGGCGCCTGGAGCACCACTTGCTGCTTGCAGCGGCCACACTTGGGCGCATCGCCCAGGCGGTCGGCGGGCAAGCGGTTCAGGCCGTTGCAGTGAGGGCAAGGGACAATTAGCGGATCGGTCATTGCATCTCCGTTGGCGTCTGTGGGCTTCAGGACGAGCAACTGATTTCCAAGTGCTTGCCCCAGGCAGGTGGCGGCGCTGCATAGGCCTGCATTCCGGCCTGTTCCTCGAACGGGCGGCTCAGCACCTCATGCAAACGCCTGACCTCAGTGTAGTCGCCTGCCTCGGCCGCTTCGATGGCGTTCTGCGCCAGATAGTTACGCAGCACATACAGCGGGTTCACGGCGTGCATGCGCTCACGCCGCCCGGCAGCATGGTTCGGTTCACGTTCGCAGCGCGCTTGATAGTCGACAGCCCAGGCATCGAAACCCGCCAGGTCGATGAAGGCGTCACGTACCGATTGCAGCGCGTCGGCCAGCGGTTGATCGCCCAGGCGGCGGAAGAACAGGTTGTAGTCCACACCACCGCTCTGCATGCGTTGCAGCAGACGCTCGACCAAGGCCATGTCTTCATCCTCGGCGGTAGTCAGGCCGAGCCGGCGACGCATCAGGTCCAGGTAATGGGCCTGGTAGAGGGGCAGGAACAGCGCCAGTGCCTGCTTGAGCGCTTCGACCTCGACCACCGTGGTCAAGGCCTGGGCCAGCGCGCTGAGGTTCCAATGGGCGATCGGTACCTGGTTGGCATAGCTGTAGCGGCCGCGGTCGTCGGAGTGGTTGCAGATGAAGTTGGCATCGAAGTCGTCAAGGAAAGCGAACGGGCCGAAGTCGAAGGTGATCCCCAGAATCGACATGTTGTCGGTGTTCATCACGCCGTGACAGAAACCGTACGCTTGCCAGCGTGCGATCAGCTCGGCATTGCGCTCGACGATGGTCTGGAACATGGCCAGGTAAGGCTGCTCGGCGTCTTTGCACTGCGGGTAGTGCTCCTCGAGTACATGGTCGATCAGCACGCGCTGCTGCTCGGGCTGCTGGGTGTAGTAGAAGTATTCGAAATGGCCAAAGCGGATATGGCTCTGGGCAAGGCGGGTGAGCATGGCGGCGCTTTCCTGGGTTTCCCGCCACACCGGGGTGCTGGAGCCGATCACACACAGGGCTCGGCTGCTGGGGATACCGAGGGCATGCAAGGCTTCGCTCGCCAGAAACTCACGAATCGAGGAGCGCAGCACGGCACGGCCATCGCCCATGCGCGAGTAGGGGGTCTGGCCGGCGCCCTTGAGGTGCAGGTCCCAATGTTCACCGGCATCGTTGACCACCTCGGTCAGTAACAGGCCGCGGCCGTCACCCAGGCGCGGGTTGTAGCCGCCGAACTGATGGCCGGAATACACCATCGCTCGTGGATCGGCGCCTTCCCAGAGCTTGTGGCCACTGAACAGTTCGGCGAACAACGGCAGCTCGGCCTGGGCCGGGTCGAGGTCGAGCAGCGCCATGGCCGATGCACTGGCGACCACCAGGCGAGGGTCTGCGATCGGCTCGGGCAGTACCTGGGTAGAGAATGCGTCCCCCAGGCGGGCGAAGCGGTTGTCGAAGGTGAGCTGGTCGAGGGCTTTCACGGGGCTGCTCCTGAGTCGAGGTGGCAAGCGGCCGCTGCGTGGCCCTGTGCGGGCGGACCGGCCGTGAGCGAGGGCCAGGCCCTCGCGGGTTGAACGGGCGTCTCTGCCCTATGGAGTCCAATCACACCGGTTGAGTGCCATCGGATTTGGGCGAGTCCATCGGTATCAACTGTTGTTTGCCGGCTTTGGGGTCCATCAGGAACACCTCGACCTGGCGTACGGAGATCTTGATATCGTGCGCCTTGAACTCCCGGTTGATGTAGCGATTGATCTCGTCCAGCGTCGGGTTGCGATCACCCAGGTCACGGACGTGCATGCGCAGTTCGTGGTCCAGTGAGCTTTCGCCGAATTGCAGGAAGTACACCAGAGGTTCCGGGTCCTTGAGCACCCGCGGGTTCTCATGCGCACCCTTGAGCAGCAGGTCGCGTACCAGGTCCAGGTCCGAGCCGTAGTCGATGCCCAGTTTCAGGGTGACGCGGGTAACGGTATCGGTGAGCGACCAGTTGATCAGTTGCCCGGTGATGAACGTCTTGTTGGGGACGATGATGTCCTTGCGGTCGAAGTCGGTGATGGTGGTGGCGCGGATGCGGATCTTGCTCACCGTGCCCGACAAGTTGCCGATGGTGATGGTGTCGCCGATACGCACCGGGCGTTCGAACAGGATCATGATGCCCGAAATGAAGTTGGCGAAGATTTCCTGCATGCCGAAACCCAGGCCTACCGACAGCGCGGCGACCAGCCACTGCAGCTTGTCCCAGCTGACCCCCAGGGTGGAGAGGGTACTGACGATGCCGACGCCGACGATGGTGTAGGACAGCAGCGTGGTGGTGGCGTAAGCACTGCCTTGGGCCAGATTAAGCCGCGACAGTACCAGCACCTCCAGCAGGCCGGGCAAGTTGCCGGCCAGGGCGAAGGTAATGCCCACGATCACCAGTGCGCCGAGCAGGTCACCGAGGCTGATGGGGACCATGCTCGCCGCAGCGCCCGTACCGCTGGTGTATTCGTACAACACGAAGTTGTTGAGGTAGGCGAATACCGAGAGCAGGTCCGACCATACCCAGTACAGGCCGGCGATGAAGCCACCGAGCAAGGCCAGGCGGATAAGGCGCAGGGACTGCTGATTGACCTGTTCGATGTCCAGCGTCGGTTCTTCGACGACGACTTCGCCATCGAGCCCTTCCTTGGCTGCAGCCCGCTTGCTGAGCGCGCGCTGGTAGGCCAGGCGTCGGGCGGCCACGGAAAGCCCGCGTACGAATGCCGCCTCGATCACCAGCCAGAACAGCAGCAGGTAGAGGGTGTAGATCAGGCGGTCGGTGAGTTTCAGCGCCGTGTAGTAGTAGCCGAAGCACACGGCGATGAACAGGGCGATGGGCAAGGCCGTGAAGGCCACGCCCACTGCTTTGCGAAACAGCGAGGTGTCGCGGTGGGCAGGGCTGCTCAGCAACAGGCGGCTGAGCAACCAGGCCATCAGTGCGTAGCAGGTCAGCACCACGCCAATCCCCAGCACGTCGTCGGCCAGCGCCGAGGGCTGGTGCTCGGCCACCGCCACCACCCCCACCAGTGCCAGCACCACAGTGCCCAGTCGCCGAATCCAGCCGCGCAAGAACTCCACTTGGGGCTTGTACCAGCGGAAGTGAATCTCGGCCACCCCGCCAGGCGAGAGGATACGGTAGGCCGTATAGAACACCAGCCAGGCCTGGGCCAGTTGCCACAGCGCCGCGCCAAGGTTGGCGTTCTGCCCGCGGGCGTCGATCTGCAGGGCGTAGCTGCACAGCGCCAGACCCAGGCTCACCGGCATCGCCAGCAGGATGTTGATCAGGATCGCCTGCGGGGTGTGCCACTGGCTGTCGCGACGGAAATGGCCGATGTCCTGGTGCACCTTGCCCAGGCGCTGGTACAGGTACTTGCGTCGCCACAGCAACGCGCCGATCACCAGCAACAGCGGCAGGAACAGCAATGGGCGCTGGCTCAACCCGTCAGCCAGCTCCTTGAGGCCCGAGCTCCACGGCAGGTCCGCCACCTGGTCGGCCAGGCGTTGCGGCACATAGGCCAGCCAGTCCCAGTCCAACGGCTTGTTGCTGGGTATCCAGAACATCTGCTCGTCCAGCGTGGTGCGCAGGCTTTGGGCAGTGCCCAGCAGCTGCTTCTGGTTCAGTTGCAGGGTAATGGATTCGTTGAGCAGCGCCGACAGCTCCCGGTTCAGGCGTTCGAGCAAGTCGCTGCGGGTGATGGCCACTTCCAGCAATGCCTTGCGCAATTGGGGGGTGACGGTTTCGGGGGGCTGTGCAGCCAGCAGTTTGTCCACGTAGCTGACCGGGCTGCTCATCTGCTCGCGCTGCTGATTGACTTCGAACTGATACAGGCGCGTGTCGGCGATCTGGTCAGCCAGGTCACGGTCGAGCTTGAGGTGCGGCAGAGTCTGTTTCTGTTTGTACAGGATCTTGGACAGCAGCAGGCTGCCCTTGAGTACGCTGATCTGCTCGTCCAGCGCCTGATCGGCCTGGGTCAGGGTGTCGAGCTGCTGCTTGGTCCGCAGGTTCTGCTGGGTCAGTTCGTTGAGCCGGTCGGTGCTTCTGAGCAGGTAGTCGGACAGCTTGAGGTTGGCCGCGCTTTCGGTGGCCAGCAGGCTGCTGCCGCCGGCTTTCTGGGCTTCGATCGACTGCTGCGTGACGGTTTCCTGGGACTGGGCCAGGCGTTTGTCGTTGATCAGGGTCTGCAGGTCCTGGATTTCCTGCTCCAGGCGTGCAGTGCGCTCGATCAGCAGGTCATGGCGGGCATTGCCCAGGTCTTGCAGCACGCTGTTGCCGGCCAGCTCCTGGCGGCGTAATTGGGTGAGGGCGTTGAGCGAGGCCAGTTCGGCGTTGAGCTGGTTGCGCAGGTCGGCACTGATGGGCTTGCCCGCATCCTTGCCGCTTTTGAGGATGCTGTTGATCTGCTGGGCCCGCGCCTGGCTGCTGCTGATCTCGGACTGAGCCCGTTCGGGACGGGTCTGCGAATTGATGATCAGGCTGTTGGCTTCGGACAGCGCCTTTTGCAGCTCGCCTTGCTGGGTGGTGCGTTCACTGAGCATCTGCTCGAGCTGCGGCACGCCAAGGCTGGCGTAGCGCTGGGCCACCGACTGCACCGAACTCTGCTTGAGCCTTGCCAGCTCTTTCTGGCTGTCGCTGGTTTCCTTGGGCGCGCTGGCCAGCTGCTGCTTGAGGGCGGTCAGCTTGCGTTCGTTGTCTTCCTTGCTGGCCAGCAGGCTGAGGGTTTGCTCGAGCACTTGCTGCAGGGCCTTCTGATCGGCTTCGGGCAGCTTGCGCTCGGCGATCTTGTCCAGGCTTTCCTGGACGCTGGCGGTGGTGGGGGCTTCAGCGGCGGCGACCGCCAGGGGAAGGCAAAGGCACAGCCCGAGCAGGGCTGTGCGAAGGTGCAGGCGAAAGGACATAGGCAGACTACTTGTGGATCAGGCAGAAACGAAGTTTAGAGGAACAATCCTGGTCCTGGTCGCGATCCTTCGGGGAATCTGACGCCCACTTTCTGAATCTTGTTCCCGTCCATGGTCGCCACGGTCCAGATCGTGCCATGCCATTCGACCTGGTCGCCTACCACTGGCGCGCCTCCGACCTTCTGTCGGATGAACTGCGCCAGCGGCATGTGGGCATCCTGGCTGTCGACGTTGAGGCCGTAGAGCGACGCCACGGCGCCGAGCTCGGCATCGCCTTCGAGCACGAAGTCGCCGAAGAAGCGCAGGTCCAGGCCGCGTTGGGGCGCCTGGCTGAAGAGTTTGCCCAGTGCAGGCAGGTTGTGCTCATGCCCGATCACGCACAGCATGTCGTCCACTTCCAGCACGGTACTGCCCGAAGGGTGCAGCAGCTGTTCGCCACGGAACAGCGCGGCGATGCGCGTGCCCTCTGGCATCTTCAGCTCCCTGAGCGCCGCTCCAATGCACCACTTTTCGGCGCCCAGGCGGTAGACGAACATCTCCCATTCGCTGGTGATGTGCACTTCCAGTGCCGAGCGAGAGATGGGCGCCGGGTCTGGTGGCACCGTCACCTTGAGCAGTTTTGCCATCCAGGGGAGGCTGGTGCCCTGCACCAGCAGCGAAACCAGGACGATGAAGAACGCCAGGTTGAAGAACAGCTGGGCGTCCGGCAGGCCGGCCATCAGCGGGAATACCGCCAGGATGATGGGCACGGCGCCGCGCAGGCCTACCCAGGAAATGAAGGCTTTCTCGCGGTCGTGGAACGCCTTGAAGGGGAGCAGTGCGGCAACGACCGACAACGGGCGTGCGATCAGAATCATCCACAGGGCAAGACCCAGTGCCGGCAGGGCGATAGGCAGCAGGTCGTGAGGCGTCACCAACAGCCCCAGCACCAGGAACATCCCGATCTGGGCCAGCCACGCCATGCCGTCGAGCATGTGCAAAATGCCGTGCCGGCTGCGGATCGGCTTGTTGCCCAGCACCAGCCCGCACAGGTAGACCGCAAGGAAACCACTGCCGTGCAAAGCGTTGGTCAGCGAGAAGACCACCAGCCCACCGGCCACGACCAGAATCGGGTAAAGGCCGCCTGCCAAGTTGATGCGGTTGACCAACTGCAGCATCACCCAGCCGCCGCCCAGCCCCAGCAACCCGCCGATGCCGAACTCGCGCAACAGGTGGCCCAGCAGGCTCCAGTGCAGCCCGGTCTGGCCACTGGCGATCATGTCGATGAGGGTCACGGTGAGGAACACCGCCATCGGGTCGTTGCTACCCGATTCGATTTCCAGTGTGGCGGTGACCCGTTCGTTCAGGCCTTTACCGCCCAGCAGTGAGAAGACCGCTGCGGCATCGGTGGAGCCCACGATGGCGCCAATCAGCAGGCCCTGGATCAGGCTCAGGTCGAACAACCAGGCCGCCACCATGCCGGTCAGCGCCGTGGTGATCATGACCCCGACCGTTGCCAGCGAAAGCGCCGGCCACAAGGCGACCCGGAAGCTTGCCACCCGCGTGCGCAAACCACCGTCGAGCAGGATCACGGCAAGCGCGAGGTTGCCCACCAGGTAGGCGGTTGGGTAGTTGTTGAAAATGATGCCACCCCCGTCCACGCCAGCGATCATGCCGACGGCCAGGATGATGACCAGAATCGGGATGCCAAGCCGCGACGACAGCGAACTGACCAGGATGCTTGCCCCCACCAGCAATGCGCCGATCAGGAACAGGCTATTGATGGTACTGGCATCCAAAGGCAGGTACTCCGGGACAACGAGGAGGGAAGACGTGATAGCGCGGATTCGGTGTTTGCTAGCAGGTCGCGTGCCAACCGATTCTAACCTGATGAATTGGCAGCCTGTAAAGCGTTTCTGAAGATGTAGGCAAGCCAGCCCGCAGCGCGCGCCGCCTTCAAAGAAGAGGGCCGCGAATGCGGCCCTCGTGCAATCAACCGTGGTTCTTGCCCAGCAAGGCGTGATAAAGCTCGGTGTCTCCCAGAATCCCCACGACTTTGTCGTTTTCCTGCAGCACCAGCTTGTTGCCGGTCTGGTAGCGAATCTGCAGTGCCTCACGCATGCCGATATCGGCATGCACCAGGGTTGGCCTGCGGCTCAGGCCTTCCACTGACTGCCCTGGCGCCCAGTTCTGCATCTCCAGCCCGTTCTGGCCTTGCCGTGCACGCTTGATCGAATTGCCTTCACCCAAGTCCAGCCACGAATCGCCACCGGGGTCCAGGCAGACCGAGCCGTTGACGCGCTTGCAGTTGTCGAGCGAGCGCATCAGGCTGCGTCCGCACAGTACGTTCAGCGGATTGGTATGGGCCACGAAGGTGCGCACGTATTCATCGGCCGGGTTGAGCACGATTTCCTCGGGCTTGCTGTACTGGATGATCCGGCCGTCCTTCATGATCGCGATCCGGCTGCCCAGCTTGAGCGCCTCGTCCAGGTCGTGGCTGACGAAGACGATGGTCTTGTTCAGCTGGCTCTGCAGGGTCAGCAATTCGTCCTGAAGGCCTTGGCGAATCAAGGGGTCCAGGGCCGAGAACGGTTCGTCCATCAGCAGGATGTCGGCATCCATGGCCAGCGCGCGTGCCAGGCCGACGCGCTGTTGCATGCCGCCGGACAATTCATCGGGCTTCTTGTTGCGCCACTGTGCCAGGCCTACCAGTTCGAGCTTTTCGTCGACCAGCTTGCGACGCTCCTTCTCGGGGCGGCCCTGCATTTCGAGGCCGAAGCTGATGTTCTCGCGCACCGTGAGCCAAGGCATCAGGGCGAACTTCTGGAACACCATGGCGATACGCTTGGTGCGCATCATCTTCAGTTCAGCCGGGGTGCAGTGGGCGATATCGATGTGCTTGCCTTCGTGCTCCACGAACAGCTTGCCGCGGCTCACGGTGTTCAGCCCGTTGATACAGCGCAGCAGGCTGGACTTGCCCGAACCGGAAAGGCCCATGAGCACGCAGATCTCGCCTTTCTGGATGTCCAGGTTGGCTTTCTCGACGCCGACCACAAGCCCGGTCTGCTTGAGAATCTCTTCGCGGGTCTTGCCCTGGTCCAGCAGCGACAGCGCTTCGCGTGGCTTGTTGGAGAAGATGACGTCGACGTCTTCGAATCGAATGATACTCATGCTTCACTCCTGGCCGGCAGCTCCGGTTGCTTGCAGATACGGTCGAGCATGATCGCCAGCAGCACGATTGCCAGGCCCGCTTCGAAGCCCAAGGAAATATCGGCGGTGTTCAGTGCGTTGACCACGGGTTTGCCCAGGCCGTCGGCGCCCACCAGGGCGGCGATCACCACCATCGACAGCGACAGCATGATGCATTGGGTGACGCCTGCGGCGATGCTCGGCATCGCATGGGGCAGTTCGATACGGGTGAGCAGTTGACGGCGCGAGCAGCCAAAAGCCTTGCCGGCGTCCATCAGTTCCTGGGGCACATCGCAGATACCCAGGTAGGTCAGGCGGATGGGGGCGGCGATGGCGAATACCACCGTCGAGATCAACCCAGGCACCACGCCCAGGCCGAACAGGGTAAGGGTAGGGATCAGGTAGACGAAGGTGGGGACCGTCTGCATCAGGTCGAGCACCGGCCGCATGGCGGTGTAGAACATCGGCTTGTGTGCGGCGACGATACCCAGCGGCACGCCGATGGCCACGCAGACCACGGTGGCGAAACTGACCTGGGCCAGGGTTTCCATGGTTTCCTGCCAGTAGCCCAGGTTGAGGATCAGCAGAAAGGACACTGCGACGAAGGCGGTCAATGCCCACTTGCGCTGGATCAGGTGCGCCAGGGCAGCGAATAGCGCGATGAGCACGAGCGGGTTGAACCAGGTCAGGGTACTGGTGACCCCATGGATCATGAACTCCAGGCCTTGGGCGATGGCGTCGAAATAATTCGCGCCGTGCTGGGTCAGCCACTCGACGAACGAGGACATGTACTGGCCCAGGGGTATTTTCTGATCGATAAGCATGATAGCGAGCTTCCACCTGCGTAGATTGAAATCAACCCGGGGCGGGCACGGTCCTGCCCCGAGGTAGCGCTACTGCGTAGTTCGGTTATTGCGTCAGCTTGGCCTTGGCCGCCTCGAGACCAGGTTTGCCATCCACGGTGGTCACGCCTGCCAGCCAGGTGTCCAGCTTGCCAGGATTGTCCTTGAGCCATTTGCGCGCGGCGGCGTCAGGTTTCATCTTGTCGTCCAGGACATAGCCCATCATGGTGCTTTCGTCCTTGAGCTCGAACGACAGGTTCTTCAACAGTTGGCCGACGTTGCTGCATTCCTGCGCATACCCCTTGCGGGTATTGGTGTACACCGTCGCCTTGCCGAAATCGGGGCCGAAGAACTCGTCCCCACCGGTCAGGTACTGCATCTTGAACCGAGTGTTCATCGGGTGCGGCTCCCACCCCAGGAACACGATGGCTTCGCCACGTTTCTGCGAGCGATCCACCTGGGACAGCATGCCGGCCTCGCTGGACTGGACGATCTTGAAGCCGGCGTCCTTCAGGCCGAAGGCGTTCTTGTCGATCATGCTCTGGATGGTGCGGTTGCCATCATTGCCCGGCTCGATCCCGTAGATCTTGCCGCCTAGCTCATCCTTGAACTTGGGAATGTCGCTGAAATCCTTCAAGCCCTTGTCGTACAGGGCTTGCGGTACTGCCAGCGTGTATTTGGCGTTTTCCAGGTTGGCGCGCAGGGTTTCGACCGTACCGGCGTCGCGGTACTGCTTGATGTCGTTCTCCATGGTCGGCATCCAGTTGCCGAGAAACACGTCCAGGTCCTTGCCGGCCGCCAGCGACTTGTAGGTCACCGGCACCGAGATCATGGTGGTGTGCGTCTTGTAGCCCAAGGCGTCGAGCACAGCGCTGGTGGTGGCCGTGGTTACCGTGATGTCGGTCCAGCCGACATCCGAAAACCGCACCGTCTGGCACTGCTCGGGTTCTGCAGCCTGGGCCAGTACCGGTGCGGACAGCAACGCGACCAGCAACAGCGAGGGTGAACCTTTCATGGGTGGACTCCTGTGATTTTGTCTTCGGGTTCGCGTGGTTCGTCGGACGTTCTGAGGGTCCGATCGATCAGGCCTGCAGAGGGCAGGTTGCGTGGCCGTGCTTTACGAGTCGCTTTCGATAATCCTCCAGCGCCGAGCAATCGCCTACTGGTGGAGTCGTATCCAGTACGCAACGGGTCGCATCCAGTATGGGCAATGTCGCTTATGGATTCTTCTGCCCATCCTGCCGCTTTTTTGCGTCACCAAGGCGCCGGAAAGCGGCGCGCTGGGCCTGCAAAACAGGCGGCGCGGCTGGACAAGACTACGTCGGTTGCAGACGGCGAGCAGGGTGGCAAAAGCCCGATGATGCGTGCATTGAAGGCGGCCTGCAGTTCAGCCTAGCAGCTGCCCCGCCCTGCGCATTGCGCGCACAGACAAGCCCAGCAAGAGGTGATTCGACAATGGCCATCAGCGTGTTCGACCTGTTCAAGATCGGTGTCGGGCCTTCCAGCTCGCACACCGTCGGCCCCATGCGTGCCGGTGCCCTGTTCGTCCAAGGGCTGCGTGAGCGCGGCGAGCTGGAACAGGTAAAGCGGATCGAGGTGCGCCTGTATGGTTCGCTGTCGGCTACCGGTATCGGCCATGGGACCGACAACGCCACCATCATGGGGCTGATGGGCGAATGGCCAGACGCCATCGACCCCACCCAGATCGTCCCGCGTATTGCCGACCTGCGTGAAACCCAGGTGCTCAAGCTCGATAACCGCCTGCCCATCGACTTCATCTGGGCCCGTGACATGCTGCTGCTCGAGGAGAACCTGCCTTACCACCCGAACGCCATGACCCTTGTGGCAGAAGGCGAGCATGGCGAAATTCACCGCGATACCTACTACTCGGTCGGCGGTGGCTTCGTGGTCGATGCCGCCCAGGCCGCCAGTGGCGTGCTGGACGCCGACCAGACCGTGCTGCCTTACGATTTCAACAGCGCGGCTGAACTGTTGCGCCTGTGCAAGCAAAACGACCTGAGCGTGTCGCAATTGATGATGGCCAATGAACGGGTCTGGCGCAGCGAGGCGGAGATTCGCGCCGGCCTGCACACGCTTTGGGATGCCATGCAGGAGTGCGTCAACAATGGGCTCAAGTACGAAGGCACGCTTCCGGGCGGGCTGAACGTGCGCCGCCGTGCTGCCAAGCTGCACCGCAGCCTGCAGGAGATCGGCAAGCCCAACGTGATCGGCTCGACCATGAGCGCCATGGAGTGGGTCAACTTGTTCGCCTTGGCCGTGAACGAAGAGAACGCCGCAGGCGGGCGCATGGTCACCGCGCCTACCAACGGCGCGGCCGGCATCATTCCGGCGGTGCTGCACTACTACATGCGGTTCAGCGACGAGGTGGACGAGTCCAGCGTGGTCGATTTCTTCCTCGCAGCCGCCGCCGTGGGCATCCTGTGCAAGAAGAACGCCTCGATCTCAGGTGCCGAAGTGGGCTGTCAGGGTGAGGTAGGCTCGGCATGTGCCATGGCCGCGGCAGGGCTTGCCCAAGTACTGGGTGCTACCCCGCCCCAGGTTGAAAACGCAGCCGAAATTGCCTTGGAACACAATTTGGGCCTGACCTGCGACCCGGTAGGTGGTTTGGTGCAGGTGCCCTGCATCGAGCGCAATGCGATTGCTGCGGTGAAGGCCATCAACGCCGTGCAGATGGCGTTGCGCGGTGATGGCGAGCATTTCATCTCCCTCGACCAGGTGATCCGCACCATGCGTGATACAGGTGCCGACATGCACGACAAGTACAAGGAAACCTCGCGCGGCGGCCTTGCCGTCAGCGCCATCGAGTGCTGAGGCACTTCTTCGATCTGCAGTGTCATCGTCGAGCGATCGGCGTTGGCACTGCGCTCATCATAACGGTGCAAAGCACCACCTCGTGACCTTAAAACGTGCAAGACGATGCCTACCGTCAGTCGGATGTCGTGATCGGTGCAGGCATTGTCGGTGACACTCAAGAGTGTCGTTTCTGGGCAACTTGGGGACTGTATGTCACCAAAGTGCTCAGGGGTTACACGCATACCGCCTAGAACGCCTGTTTGAGCGCTGTAACAGACTTGTAGGAAAGTCCTGATTTTGATCACTGAGTAGGTCGTTTTCAGGTTTTTTCGGATAGCTGTTCAATTTCAGGCACGGCGTTTGCGTAGTGATAGACAACCAAGCCCCGTGGACGACCCTGGGGCAATAACAAGAAATCAGTGCCCGCCTGAGGCACACCCTGCATTTGTGTGAGGAGAAATCGCGATGACGTCGTACACCTCCGGGAATCCAACCCAGAACCGCACAACCCCCCAGTCCATCGGGTTTCTTCTCCTGGACAATTTCACGCTCATTTCCCTGGCGTCGGCGGTCGAGCCCCTGCGCATGGCCAACCAGCTGTCCGGCCGTGAGCTGTACCGCTGGCATACCCTGACCGTCGATGGCGGCCAGGTCTGGGCCAGTGACGGCCTGCAGATCACCCCCGATGCCGCCATGCACAGCGCACCCCCCATGGACACGGTCATCGTCTGTGGCGGTGTGGGTATCCAGCGTACCGTGACACGTGAGCACGTGACCTGGCTGCAAGCCCAGGCTCGCCAATCGCGCCGCCTTGGAGCGGTGTGCACCGGCAGCTGGGCACTGGCCTGTGCCGGCCTGCTCGACGGCTTCGATTGCAGCGTGCACTGGGAGTGCCTGGCGGCCATGCAGGAGGCCTACCCACGGGTCAACATGAGCACCCGCCTGTTTACCCTCGACCGCAACCGCTTCACCAGCTCTGGCGGCACTGCGCCGTTGGACATGATGTTGCACTTGATCAGCCGCGATCATGGTCGGGAATTGTCGGCGGCCATTTCCGAGATGTTCGTCTACGAGCGCATCCGTAACGAGCAGGATCACCAGCGCGTACCGCTCAAGCACATGCTGGGCACCAACCAGCCGAAACTGCAGGAAATCGTCGCGCTGATGGAAGCCAACCTCGAGGAGCCGATCGACCTGGACGAGCTCGCCGTCTACGTATCGGTGTCGCGTCGGCAGCTTGAGCGTCTTTTCCAGAAGTACCTGCACTGTTCGCCTTCGCGCTACTACCTCAAGCTGCGTCTGATACGCGCACGTCAGCTGCTCAAGCAGACGCCGATGTCGATCATCGAGGTGGCGTCGGTCTGCGGCTTCGTGTCCACGCCACACTTCTCCAAGTGTTACCGCGAGTACTTCGGCATTCCACCGCGCGACGAGCGTGTTGGCTCCAATACGACCCAGCAGGTGGCGATGATGCCGATTCCACAAGCCATCACCCTGTCGCCCCACAGCGGTCCCATGGCGGCATTGAGTCAGGCGCGTAATGAGTCGACGTTTGCCAGTGTGAGGCTCTAAGGGTCCGGGGCGGCGTCTCAACCCACTCGCCGGCATGGCGCGGCCCCTGTAGGGGCCGGCTTGCCGACGATCACGCCTGCATCGCAGCGTTTGCTCAGGTGCGGTTATTGAATTGCGCCAAGGCTGGCAGCAGCTGTTTATCAATCGCCTGCCGCACGGCCGGTAACAAGGTGGCGCTGCCCGCGTACATCTGCTCGACCATCCCCTTGAGCGCCCGCGCGTTTGGTTCGGTGAGCCCGCGTACCACGGCCTCACATGCCTGCTCGGCACTGGCACCGGCCGGAATCTCGAACCCGCGTGCTCGCAGGTGGCCCGCCAGGTCGTCTTGATCAATCAAATCGGCATGCATCATGGCTGTTGTCCCTTTTATCGCATAGAGAGTGCTGCAGTGATCACGACCGATTCTGTGACGCCGCCGTCATGCTCGCAACCTCGAAAGGGCGGGGTGGCTGCTTTGGCTATGAACAGGTCGTTTCCGGCTAAATCCGCTGCCCAGGAACTGCGCACACTCTAGTCATCTACCGAAGCGGAGGGTTTGGTCACCCTCACTCGTGCACAGTGGATGTTGCTCGCTCTTGGCCCCGGACGCTCACGGCTTTCCGGGGTTATTTTTGCGCGTCCGGATAGTTTCAGTATTCGAGAGGCCTGATAATTTTGTCAGGTTACTAATTTTTTTGCGTTTGCTCTCATGAGTGCCTGGGACTCATGAAAGGGGCAAATGATGAAAAATTCAGAATGGCCACGCATTCTGTTGTGCCTAGGCATGATGCTGGTCACCGCAAGTTCAATGGCTGCCTCCCCTTCGGAGAACGAGAAGTCGGGTGGGCTGCCCTTATATAAACTTGAGCCAACGCCCGACCGCACTTCGCTCCAGCGAGACGGAAGTGATTATCTGAAGCGCCTCTTGAAAGACCCTGCCAATGAGCAGATCACGCTCATCGACATCAATACAGCGCTCATCAATGATAAAACTCAAGCGTTGACGGTCACATTGCCCAATGGTAAGAGTGCCGATTTTCGTCTACGGGATTACGACACGCTCGCTGAAGGTATGCAAGGCTGGGTCGGTTATAAAGCGTCTACCTGGAAAGCGAGCCATGCGCCATCCTCCCCTGAGGAAATCGATCATGACCCGCTGTACTACCTTTCGCTTGTTCGTGCGGGTGATGTATTGATTGGTAGTGCGATCGTCGACGGCGAGCGTTACCGGATCGATAACATTGGGTCAGGGCAGCATATGCTGATCAAGGTCGATGAGTCGAAGCTGCCGCCGGAAGGAGAACCCCTTGAGCCTGAACCGGCATCGGGTGAGGTTGCCCACGCCACGTCGGCAAACCATCCGCAGGCGAGCCACAGTATCATTCGCGTACTGTTCATAGCGACCAATCAGCGTAAAGCGGCCTCGCCCTTCTACATGCTCGAACTGGGTCACGCGCTGAATAATGCAAATCAGTACATGAAGAACAGCCAAGTTAACGTCACGTTTGAACTGGCTGGGTTCTATGAGGGGCCGTATAACGAAACCGGAAGGAGTTACAGGCAGCAGTTAGAGGACATTCGCTCGGCTCAGCCGTTTGCAGGAGCGGTACTGAAAGAGCGCGACCGCTTGAGAGCGCACCTCGTTTCCATGTACTCGACCGCCAGTGAGTTTTGTGGCATGGCGTGGATCAACCCCGGCGCAGCACAGGCCCACTCGGTTATCACCTGTGCTTCTTCCCTTGCACATGAGCTGGGGCATAATTTTGGGGCGGATCATAATTGGGACGCTGGGGATAAGGTCCGCAATCCCCCCTATCAATATGGCTATCGTTATACCGGAACGCCGCGTTTCCGTACGCAGATGTCCTATGACTGTTCGGGTGGAGTCTGCCCGAGAATCGCCTACTGGTCCAATCCCCGACTGACCTATCATGCTATGCGCTTGGGCACCGTTGAGCATCACGACGTCGCCCGTCGCTTCAATGAGCAAAGGGGCAAGATAGAGGGTTTTTATCCGCCGCGTCCACAAGTGCAGCTTTTTAACGGCAAGAACTTTTCTGGAGGGCAGTGCACCCTGGTTTTCTCCGACGCTAACGAGATTCCCCCTTGTAATAGAGTACATTCGTTTAAGTTTAAAAATTTCACCAGTGGAATGCGGTTGTGTTTCAAGGCCACTACCTTGAACTGGGCCTGCTACGGCGGTGCTTACTCAGGTGATTTTGAAGTGAGCGACCTCGATGCCTACCACCCATTGCCTTACGGACTGGTACGGGAAACCTCTGCTCATGCAGGGGCATTGATCGGGCAGGTCCGGAGTGTCGGATACAGTTTTGACTATTACGCGACCATTCAACTTTATTCTCGCGCGGATTATCGAGGTGACTCCTGTATGCTCCGCCTGAACCTCGGCACAGTGCGCAATATTTCAGAATGGCCAGGATGTGACGCCGTGGCCACTGGCAAGTCACGCTCGGCGAAGATACACGCTTTCTCCGGGGGTAATAACAAACTTTGTTTCCTCAACAGCGACCACCGTCGAAGCCTTTGCTTCACCGGGAGCTATCGGGGCAATTTTCAGATCAGAAATTGGGACATTGGCAGTGGCCTGCCGCAGGGGCTTGTTCGCACGCATGCAGGCGGTGGTCACATAAATGGCTCAGTGCACCGTATTTCCTTCGGCTACAATAGCCCAGGTTGGCCTCCCGCGCCATGAAGCTTCAACCGTGCAGACGACATCATTCAGTAGCCGCCTGCACCGGTTTGACCTTCTGCTGCCGTTCAACGTAATGAGATCTGGCGTCCTATAAAGCACGCTGCTGTCTGGTCGCGTTGCTCATTGAGCAGCGTTTGAAGTGCCTGGGTGGTGAATGGGCTGAACTTTGCCGCTTTCGGCCCTGTGAGGTCAACGTGCAGCAACATCTGCTCACTGGCCGCCAGTACCGGGTCGAACCGTGCCCGGTGCAGGCTGTGGTAGACGTGCAGGCGCTTGCAATCAAAGCCAATGATCTGTGTCTGCACCCATACCTCTGTGCCCAATTTCACCTCGTGTACGTAATTGATATGTGTCTCCAGGGTGAACAGAGAGTTGCCCCTGCTCCCACGGCTATCGGCATCCAGGCCAATGCGCTCCATCAGCGCATCGGTGGCGTAGCTGAATATCAGCAGGTAGAAGGCATCGCGCAGGTGACCGTTGTAATCGACCCAGTCTTCCAGCACCTGGGTCCGGTAGGTAATCAATGCAGGCATCGTGCTGTCCTCAGTCGCCGAACGACATGCCATGATTGGCCTTGCTGGTGGTGACCGCTTCCAGCACCGCCAGCAGTGAGTCATCCCGGTAGCGTTCCAGCGCGGCGATGCTGCGATCACCCAATTGCTGCGACGTACCTTCCACCACATCGTCGATCAGCTTGTCGGTCAGCTCAGGCGCCGGAAGGTAGGTCCACGGCAGCTTCAATGCCGGCCCGAATTGCGACATGAAGTGGCGCATGCCGGCATCGCCCCCCGCCAGGGTATAGGTCAGGAAGGTGCCCATGAACGACCAGCGCAGGCCCGCGCCAAAGCGGATGGCGTCGTCGATTTCACCGGTGGTGGCGACTCCGTCGTTGACCAGGTGCAGCGCCTCGCGCCACAGCGCTTCGAGCAAACGGTCGGCGATGAAACCGGGGACTTCCTTGCGCACGTGCAGCGGGCGCATGCCAAGGGCGGTATAGACGGTGCTGGCCGCCTCGACGGCCTGCGGCGCGGTCCGCATGCCGCCGACGATCTCGACCAACGGCAGCAGGTACACCGGGTTGAAAGGATGCCCCACCACACAGCGCTCAGGGTGAACGGCCGAGGCGTAGAACTCGCTGGGTAACAAGCCCGACGTGCTGCTGGCAATGATCGCATCGGGTTTGGCAGCGGCACTGATCCGTGCATGCAGGTCGAGCTTCAGGTCCAGCCGCTCAGGCGCGCTTTCCTGGACGAAATCAGCGTCGCACACGCACGCTTCAACGGTGTCGACAAAGGCCAGTCGGGCTTGTGACGCGCCCGGCGCAAGGCCCTGTTTCTCCAAGGCGGGCCAAGCGTTGGCGATACGTTTGCGCAGGGCCTGTTCGGCGCCTGGCGCCGGGTCCCAGGCGATCACGTCCAGCCCGTGGGCAAGGGCGCGTGCAACCCAGCCGCTGCCGATCACGCCGCTGCCTAATGCCGCGAATGTCTTGATGTCAGTGATGAAGTTCATGCGGGTCTCCAGAAGCGATCAGCGACGGTTCAGGTTCATCTTTGCCCGGCCTTCGGCGGGGCTCAGCACACGGGCGCCCAGGCGTGAAATGATCTCTACCGCGCGCTCGACCAACTGGCCGTTGCTGGCCAGTACGCCACGGTCCAGGTACAGGTTGTCTTCCAGGCCGACCCGCACGTTGCCGCCGAGCAACACGGCCTGTGCGGCCATGGGCATCTGCATGCGGCCGATGCCAAACCCGGCCCAGGTCGCATTGGCGGGCAGGTTGTCGACCATGGCTTTCATGGTGGTGGTATCAGCGGGTGCGCCCCACGGGATTCCCAGGCACAGCTGGAACAAGGGGTTGTCGAGCAGGCCCTCTTTGATCATTTGCTTGGCGAACCACAGGTGGCCGGTATCGAAGATTTCCAGCTCTGCCTTGACCCCCAGTTCCGTGATGCGCCGGGCACCGGCGCGTAGTTGCGCGGGCGTGGAAACGTAGATGGAATTGCCGTCACCGAAGTTGAGAGTGCCGCAGTCCAGGGTGCAGATTTCCGGTAACAACGCCTCGACGTGGGCCAGGCGTTCGAGCGGGCCGATCAGGTCAGTGCCCTGCCCGAATGCCATGGGGTTTTCATCGGGCCCGATTTCCAGGTCGCCGCCCATGCCGGCGGTGAGGTTGACGATGATGTCCACGTCGGCTTCGCGAATACGCTCCATGACTTCGCGGTACAGGGCCACATCACGGCTGAAGCGGCCCGTTTGCGGGTCGCGTACATGGCAGTGCACCACGGTGGCGCCGGCCTTGGCGGCTTCCACGGCCGCTGCGGCGATCTGCTTGGGTGTGACTGGGACCAGATGGCTCTTCGAGGCGGTGTCGCCGGCGCCGGTCAGGGCGCACGTGATGATGACGTCGTGGTTCATAAGGGATCCTGTGCGATCTGTTGTGGGCTTTTCGCCGGCAAGCCGGCCCCTGCAAGGTCCTGGACGAACCTCGGTGTGCAGGGAGCTGTAGGGGCCGGCTTGTTGGTGATGGGGCGGTATCAGTTGGCGGTAAGCTTGAGGTTGTCGGCGGCCGGCTTGCCATCGAAGGTGGTCACCCCCTCAAGCCAGCGGGCCTTGTCCTCGGGGTGATCCTTGAGCCATTGGCGCGCCGATTCCAGCGCGTCCTTGTGGTCGAGCAGTGGCTGCATCATGCGGCTCTCGTCTTCGGCACTGAAGCTCAGATTGGCCAGCAGGCGGTTGGCATTGGGGCAGCGCGCTGCGTAATCGGGCGCGGTTACGGTCCACACCGTCGCGCGACCTTCGTCAGGGCCGAGCGCATCCTGGCTATCGCCGAGGTAAACCATGTCGATGTTCACGTTCATGGGGTGTGGGGTCCAGCCGAAGAACACCACGGCTTCCTTGCGCCGTACTGCGCGGTCCACGGCGGCCAGCATGCCCGCTTCGCTGGACTCGACCAGCTGGAACTTGCCCAGGCCGAACTGGTTCTTGGCGATCATGGCCTTTATTTGGGTGTTGGCACCGGAACCCGGCTCGATGCCATAGAGCTTGCCGCCCAGTTCCTTCTCGAATTTGTGTATGTCGGCGAAGGTGCGCAGCCCCTTGTCCGCCAGGTACCTGGGCACTGCCAACGTGGCCCTGGCGTCTTCGAGGCTGGCTTTGTCCATGACTTTGACCTGCCCGGCCTCGATGAAGGGAGTGATGGTCTGGGTCATAATCGGGTTCCAGTACCCCAGGAACATGTCCAGGCGTTTGTCGCGAATGCCAGCGAAGATGATCTGCTGCGACGCGCTGGTTTGCTTGGTGGTGTAACCCAGGCCATCGAACAATGCCTGAGCGATGGCGCTTGTCGCGATCACATCGGTCCAGTTGACCACGCCCAGACGGACATTCTTGCAGGCAGCGGCATCGGCTGCGTAAAGCGAGGGGGTAACAAGGCTGGTCAGGGCCAAGGTCAACAGGCTGCGGCGGATCAAGCTGTGCATGGTGGCTCTCCATCGGCAGTACAGATTGTTATGGTGGCGGTCTCTGCGGACCGTGTGAACACGCTACGCTGGTGGCACTATTGAAAATCGCACGCCGGCGACCAACATTTGCACGCAGGCGACCTGTTCTCTGGAGCACGCCATGGCGCAGATCATCCACTTCCTGTTATTGCCCGGTTTCTCGGCCATGGGGTTCATCAGTGCCCTGGAGCCCCTGCGCGTGGCCAATAGGTTCAAAGCCCAGGCGTACCACTGGCAGGTGTTGAGCCTGGATGGGAGCGCCGTGAACGCCAGCAATGGCATGTCGGTCAATGCCGACGCAGCGCTGGGTGCGCAAACGCCCTGCGGTACGTTGCTGATCGTGGCAGGCTTCGAACCCCTGCGCTGCTACGCCCCCAAGCTCCAGCAAAGCCTGCGACGCCTGGCTCACGAGGGTGGCATGCTAGGCGGGATCGATACGGGTGCTGTGGTGCTGGCCGAGGCAGGCTTGCTCGATGGCCATCGTGCGACCGTACACTGGGAGGCGCTGGATGCGTTCAGGGAAAACTACCCCAGCCTGCAGGCCACCCAGGAGCTGTTCGAAATTGACCGGCAACGCATTACCTGTGCGGGCGGCACCGCTTCAATCGACTTGATGCTCGATCTGATTGCCCAGGCCCATGGCGCCGAGCTCGCCGTGCAGGTTTCCGAGCAGTTCGTGTTGAGCCGTATTCGACCGCGCCAAGATCATCAACGCATGCAGATCGCTGCACGCTATGGCATCAGCAACCGCAAGCTGGTGCAGGTGATCGGTGAGATGGAAAAGCACACCGAACATCCCCTTGGCACAACGGAACTGGCCGCGCGCGCGATGATCACCCGTCGCCAGATGGAGCGCCTGTTCAGGTTGCACCTCAACGACACCCCCAGCGGCTTTTACCTCGGCCTGCGCCTGGACAAGGCTTGCCAGTTGTTGCGCCAAACCCAGATGACGATCACCCAGGTCAGCGTGGCATGCGGTTTTGAACTGCCGTCGTACTTCACCCGACGTTACAAGCGCCGCTTCGGGCGCTGCCCGCGCGAGGAGCGAAGGGTCGTGAAGCCGTCACCGCCGAATTAGCCCTGCAAAATGTCGTTGCCCACACGTTGGAGCTTGAGGTTGGTGCGATGAATAAGCCGCAAACTTTTCCTGACCAGGCAGTCTCGCGCTACTGTTGCAGAATCGATTGCAGGTACTCGGACCGGTCATCGGTGCGTTGCGCCACGCAGGTGTCCCAGGCGGCCTGGTAAGCTTTGCCGTTGGTCGGCAGGGTGAGGGTTTCCACCTTGCAATCGGCATCGCGAAGCTGCGTCCACAGCCCCTGAGCCTGCTTCAAGCGCTCGATCATTGTTGCTGCAACGCTGCCTTTGTCGTCGAACGCGTCATGAACGCGCTGGAGAAGTTCGTCATAGGCCGATTTCAGCTCCCGTTCGGAGGCTTGCTTGTTAAACGCTGCGCAGGCGTGGGCTTGCGCCTCGGTCTCGACGTTGTCGCACGGGGTATTTTCTTCCTCACCGGCCTGGGCTGCCGCCACCACGGCCAGCAGTACCATCCCTGCCATCGCTTTCATTCGTTGTTTCCTCCACCGGCTGACGAATCCTGACGATTCTCGCGTACTCTCGGCGCGTACGGTATCACCTGGGCAGATTGTTCATCAAAGGGCCCTCGATGGTCGTTATCGAGACTGTGTCTCATCGCCGCAGGCCGCGCCAGAGGGCGGCTTGTCGCGCATTGACGCTTTCGGCAAACCCCCTGTCGTTTTTGCATCGGGGCGCCTCGGGGCACAGGCATATGCTGGCCCCAAAGCGCCGGCACAAGGTTTGGCGCCAGCCCATTCAATAAAAGGGGACGCCTGATGAGCCCAGCCGAATTACACGCCGACAGCATCGTCATCGATGGCCTGATCATCGCCAAGTGGAACCGCGAGCTGTTCGAAGATATGCGCAAAGGAGGCCTTACCGCCGCCAACTGCACCGTGTCGGTTTGGGAAGGTTTCAAGGCAACCGTCGACCAGATCGCTGCAAGCCAGAAACTGATCCGCGAGAACAGCGACCTGGTGATGCCCGTGCGCACCACGGCCGACATTCGCAAGGCCAAGGAACTGGGCAAGACCGGTATCCTCTTCGGCTTCCAGAACGCCCATGCCTTCGAAGACCAGATCGGTTATGTGGAGGTGTTCAAGCAGCTGGGCGTGGGCATCGTGCAGATGTGTTACAACACCCAGAACCTGGTAGGCACCGGCTGCTACGAGCGTGACGGCGGCCTGTCGGGCTTTGGTCGCGAAATCGTTGCCGAAATGAATCGCGTCGGCATCATGTGCGACTTGTCCCACGTCGGCTCCAAAACCTCCGAGGAAGTCATCCTCGAATCGAAAAAGCCGGTGTGCTACTCCCACTGCCTGCCATCGGGCCTTAAAGAGCACCCGCGCAACAAGTCCGATGAAGAACTGAAGTTCATCGCCGACCACGGTGGTTTCGTTGGCGTGACCATGTTTGCACCGTTCCTGGCCAAGGGTATCGACTCGACCATCGACGACTATGCCGAGGCCATCGAGTACACCATGAACATCGTAGGTGAAGATGCCATCGGCATCGGTACCGACTTCACCCAGGGTCACGGCAAGGAATTCTTCGAATACCTCACCCACGACAAGGGCTACGCCCGTCGCCTGACCAACTTCGGCAAGATCATCAACCCGCTGGGCATTCGCACCGTGGGCGAGTTCCCCAACCTCACCGAAACCTTGCTCAAGCGTGGCCACTCCGAGCGCGTGGTTCGCAAGATCATGGGCGAGAACTGGGTCAACGTATTGAAAGACGTCTGGGGCGAATAAGCCGCTCTCAAGCTTCGAGCCCCTGCCAGCAACGCCGGGGCTACCCAATAAAAATTTTTTCTGGAGTTGAGTTTCCATGGCCAAGATCGCCCCGCAATTGCCAATCGAAGTCGACAGCGAGACCGGTGTCTGGACCAGCGACGCCTTGCCGATGCTGTACGTGCCACGCCATTTCTTCGTCAACAACCACATGGGCATCGAAGAAGTCCTGGGCGCCGACAAGTACGCCGACATTCTCTACAAGGCGGGCTACAAGTCGGCGTGGCACTGGTGCGAGAAAGAAGCCGAGTGCCATGGCCTGGAAGGGGTCGCGGTCTTCGAGCACTACATGAAGCGCCTGAGCCAGCGTGGCTGGGGGCTGTTCGAGATCCAGGACATCGACCTGGACAAGGGCACGTGCAGCGTCAAGCTCAAGCACTCGGCCTTCGTCTACGTCTATGGCAAGTGCGGCCGCAAGGTCGACTACATGTTCACTGGCTGGTTCGCCGGTGCCATGGACCAGATTCTCGCTGCCCGCGGCAGCTCGATCCGCACCGTTGCCGAGCAGGTGTACGGTGGGTCGGAAGAAGGCCACGAAGATGGCCTGTTCGTAACGAAGCCGTTGTAAGCCGGAGATAGCGTCATGGCATTCGAAGCAATGTTCCAGCCGATCCAGATCGGCAAACTGACCGTCCGCAACCGCGTGCTCAGCACCGCGCACGCCGAGGTCTACGCCACTGACGGCGGCATGACGACCGACCGCTATGTGAAGTATTACGAAGAAAAGGCCAAGGGCGGCATCGGCCTGGCCATCTGCGGCGGCTCGTCCGTGGTGGCCATCGACAGCCCGCAGGAATGGTGGTCGTCGGTCAACCTGTCCACCGACCGTATCATTCCGCACTTCCAGAACCTGGCCGACGCCATGCACAAGCATGGCGCCAAGATCATGATTCAGATTACCCACATGGGGCGTCGCTCGCGCTGGGATGGTTTCAACTGGCCGACCCTGATGTCGCCCTCGGGCATCCGCGAACCGGTGCACCGTGCCACCTGCAAGACCATCGAGGTGGAAGAGATCTGGCGTGTGATCGGCAACTACGCGCAGGCAGCCCGCCGCGCCAAGGAAGGTGGCCTCGATGGCGTCGAGCTGTCGGCGGTGCACCAGCACATGATCGACCAGTTCTGGAGCCCGCGCGTCAACAAGCGTACCGACGAGTGGGGCGGCAGCTTCGAAGGCCGCATGAAGTTCGGCCTGGAAGTGCTCAAGGCCGTGCGTGCCGAAGTGGGCGACGACTTCTGCGTGGGCATGCGGATCTGCGGCGACGAGTTCCACCCCGATGGCCTCAGCCACGAAGACATGAAGCAGATCGCTGCCTATTACGATGGCACCGGCATGCTCGACTTCATCGGGGTAGTGGGCTCGGGTTGCGATACCCACAACACCCTGGCCAACGTCATCCCGAACATGAGCTACCCGCCAGAGCCGTTCCTGCACCTGGCAGCGGGCATCAAGGAAGTGGTCAAGGTCCCGGTCCTGCACGCGCAGAACATCAAGGACCCGAACCAGGCCACCCGGATTCTCGAAGGTGGTTATGTGGACATGGTCGGCATGACCCGTGCACACATGGCCGACCCCCACCTGATCGCCAAGATCAAGATGGGCCAGATCGACCAGATCAAGCAGTGCGTCGGCGCCAACTACTGCATCGACCGCCAGTACCAAGGCCTGGACGTGCTGTGCATCCAGAACGCCGCGACCTCGCGTGAGTACATGGGTGTGCCGCACATCATCGAGAAGACCACCGGCGCCAAGCGCAAGGTCGTCATCGTCGGTGCCGGCCCTGCAGGCATGGAGGCGGCGCGCGTGGCCGCCGAGCGTGGCCACGATGTGACCCTGTTCGAAAAACGCGACCAGATCGGCGGTCAGATCACCATCGCAGCCAAGGCGCCGCAACGTGACCAGATTGCTGGTATTACCCGCTGGTACCAATTGGAGTTGGCCCGCCTGAAGGTGGACCTGCGCCTGGGGACCGCGGCCGATGTAGACACCATTCAGGATCTGCGCCCGGACATCATCGTGCTGGCTGTGGGCGGACATTCGTTCCTGGAGCAGAACGAACACTGGGGTGCGGCCGAAGGGCTGGTGGTCAGCAGCTGGGACGTGCTCGATGGCAAGGTCGCGCCGGGCAAGAACGTGCTGGTGTACGACACCATCTGCGAGTTCACCGGCATGTCGGTGGCCGACTTCATCGCCGACAAGGGTAGCCAGGTCGAAATCGTCACCGACGACATCAAGCCGGGTGTCGCCATGGGCGGCACCACCTTCCCGACCTACTACCGCAGCATGTACCCCAAGGAAGTGATCATGACCGGGGACATGATGCTGGAGAAAGTCTACCGCGAGGGCGACAAGCTGGTCGCTGTGTTGGAGAACGAGTACACCGGCGCCAAGGAAGAGCGGGTGGTCGATCAGGTGGTGGTGGAGAACGGTGTGCGTCCGGACGAGCAGCTGTACTACGCCCTCAAGGACGGTTCGCGCAACAAGGGCCAGATCGACGTGGAGGCGCTGTTCGCCATCAAGCCACAGCCGATCTTGAGCCAGCCAGGCGAAGGCTACCTGCTGTACCGCATCGGCGACTGTGTGGCCCAGCGTAACGTGCATGCGGCGATCTACGATGCCTTGCGTCTGTGCAAGGACTTCTGATCGCACCGCCTTTCTGAAAGCGGGACTGGCCCCCCTGTAGGAGCGGCCTTGTGCCACGAAAGGGTCGCGAAGCGGCCCCAGCATTTGATCAGTACCACGGATGCTGGGGCCGCTTCATAGCCCTTTCGCAGCACCAGGCCGCTCCCGCAGGGGCCCGCGCTGGCCTTCGGGGTGGCGCAAGAATCTAGCTGTTGTGGGAGCTTCCCATGTTGAACACCCTTCTACCCATCCTGCTGTTCGCCGCGCTCGGGCTTGCCGTGCTCGGTGCGCTGCGCCGTGTGAACATGTGGCGCCGAGGCCGACCCTCCAAGGTGGACCTGATCGGCGGTCTGCTGGCCATGCCGCGCCGCTACCTGGTGGACCTGCACCACGTGGTCGAGCGCGACAAGTACATGTCCAATACCCACGTGGCCACCGCTGGCGGCTTCGTGCTGTCGGCGCTGCTGGCGATCCTGGTGCATGGTTTCGGCCTGCAGAGCAAGATCCTGGGCTACGCCTTGCTGCTGGCCACGGTGATCATGTTCACCGGCGCCATCTTCGTCTTCAAGCGCCGCCTGAACCCGCCTTCGCGCCTGTCCAAGGGCCCTTGGATGCGCCTGCCCAAGAGCCTGCTGGTATTTGCTGCCAGCTTCTTCATCGCCACCTTGCCCGTGGCCGGTATTCTGCCGGCCAACACGGGCGGCTGGGTGATGGTCGGGATTCTGGGCCTGGGCGTGCTGTGGGGCGTGTCGGAGCTTTTCTTCGGCATGACCTGGGGCGGGCCCATGAAGCACGCCTTCGCCGGTGCCCTGCACCTGGCCTGGCACCGGCGCGCCGAGCGTTTCGGTGGCGGGCGCTCCACTGGCCTCAAGCCGCTGGACCTGGAAGACCCCCGTGCGCCTCTTGGCGTTGAAAAGCCAGTGGACTTCACCTGGAACCAACTGCTGGGCTTTGACGCCTGCGTGCAGTGCGGCAAGTGCGAGGCCATGTGCCCGGCCTTTGCCGCCGGGCAGCCGTTGAACCCGAAAAAACTCATTCAGGACATGGTCATCGGCCTGGCGGGCGGCACCGATGCCAAGTTCGCTGGCAACCCCTATCCTGGCAAGCCGTTGGGTGAGCACGGCGGCCACCCCCACCAGCCTATCGTCAATGGGCTGGTCGATGCCGAGACACTGTGGTCCTGCACCACCTGCCGCGCGTGTGTGGAAGAGTGCCCGATGATGATCGAGCATGTCGATGCCATCGTCGACATGCGCCGTCACCTGACGCTTGAAAAAGGCGCCACCCCGAACAAGGGCGCCGAGGTGCTGGACAACCTGATCGCCACCGACAACCCGGGCGGTTTCGCCCCGGGCGGGCGCATGAACTGGGCGGCTGACCTCAACCTCAAACTGCTGGCGGACGTCAAACGTACCGACGTGCTGTTCTGGGTGGGTGATGGCGCCTTCGACATGCGCAACCAGCGCACCCTGCGCGCGTTCGTCAAGGTGCTCAAGGCCTCTGGCGTCGATTTCGCCGTGCTTGGCCTGGAGGAGCGCGACAGTGGTGACGTGGCGCGCCGTCTGGGTGATGAAGCCACGTTCCAGCAATTGGCCAAGCGCAACATTCAGACCCTGGCCAAATACACGTTCCAACGCATCGTTACCTGCGACCCGCACAGCTTCCATGTGCTCAAGAATGAATACGGTGCGCTGGGTGGCAACTACCAGGTGCAGCACCACAGCACCTACATTGCCGAGCTGATCGGTGCCAACAAGCTCAACCTGGGGCAGCACAAGGGCGGCAGCGTCACCTACCACGACCCGTGCTACCTGGGCCGCTACAACGGCGAGTACGAGGCGCCTCGCGAGGTGCTTCGCGCATTGGGCATCGAAGTTCGCGAAATGGAGCGCTCGGGCTTTCGCTCACGCTGCTGTGGCGGTGGCGGCGGTGCGCCGATCACCGACATCCCGGGCAAACAGCGTATTCCCGACATGCGCATGGACGACATCCGCACCACCGAAGCCGAAGTGGTCGCCGTGGGCTGCCCGCAGTGCACGGCCATGCTCGAAGGGGTGGTAGAGCCACGGCCGCTGATCAAGGATTTGGCCGAACTGGTGGCCGATGTGCTGATCGAGGAAGAGGCCCAGCCAGCGGCTGCCAAACCTGCGAAATCCAAACGTGAACCTGCGGAGGTGCATTGATGAGCGACATCATCCGCCGCGACCCTCGCGCCGAGTGGATCGCCCGTAACCGTCTGCATCCGCTGCATGCGGCCATGCAGACGCAACAAACCAGCTGGATGGGGCCCAACGGCCTCATGCGCAAGAACCCCCATGCCAGTGCGGCTGGCTTCATCGGCCCCAACGGCCTCAAGCGTATCGACCGCTCGGGGGCCCAGCAGGGCACCAGCGGTGGCGCACGGCGTAGCGCTGCGGCCGAAGTGCAGTTGCCGCTGCACCAGGTGGCAGAGCCTGCGTTCTACATTGCCGTGGTACCGGACATGATCGGCGGGCGCCTGGGTAGCCACGACCGCGACCTGCTGGGCCTGGCCCATGGGTTGGCGGGCAGCGACGGCGCGGTACTGGCCATCGTGTTCGGCGAGCACAAGGAAACCAACTTTGCCGCCGCAGGCGTGGACCGCTTGCTGGTCATCGAAGGCGAGGCGTACCAAGGGTATGCACCGGAGCAGTTGGTGCAGGGCCTGCGCGCTGTCGATAACCAGTTCGCCCCGCGTCACTGGCTGCTGCCAGACAGCCGTTCCGGCGGTGGCGAGCTCGGCCGACGCCTCGGTGCTGCGCTGGGCGAGCGCCCGGCAACGCGTGTCTGGCAGGTCAAGGACGGCCAGTGCATCGGCCGCGCCGGTGCGGGGCAGCAAGACATGCAACGCGTGCTGCCACGCCTGATCCTGGCTGCGGCCGAATGTGCAGAGCCTGTGAGCGAAACCCGTCACGAGGCCTTGCCGGTCGAGCTGTCCGGCAGTGTGGCGCGCAGTATCTCGCGCATCGAGGACCTGGGCTCGGTGGCCGTCGACCCGGCCAAGATCGCCATGGCCGAAGCCGAGTTCATTGTATCCGGTGGCAACGGTGTCAAGGACTGGGCCCTGTTTCACAAGGCGACCACCGCATTGGGCGCGACCCAAGGTGCATCGCGGGTGGCGGTGGACGATGGCCACATGCCGCGTGATCGCCAAGTCGGCGCTACGGGGACGTGGGTAACGGCTCGTGTGTACATGGCGGTAGGTATCTCTGGCGCTATCCAGCACCTGCAGGGCATCGGTGCCTGCGACAAGGTGGTGGCGATCAACATGGACCCCGGTTGCGACATGATCAAACGCGCCGACCTGTCGGTGATTGGCGACAGCGCGGCGATTCTTCAGGCACTGATCGACGCTGTGGAGCAGTTCCGCAACGGCGCCCAGCGTGACGCGGCATAAGGGCACGAGCATGAGTACGAAAGTCATCAGCCTGGTTTCGATCGGTGCGCACCCAAGCTCCGGTCGCGCGCGGCGCGCCGAGCAGGACTCACGGGCGGTCGAGTTGGGTCTGCAACTGGCCGGCGAGGACCTGCAAGTCGTGCATGCAGGGGATCCCCGTGAGGAGGCTTTGCGCGGTTACCTGGGCATGGGCCTGGAACACCTTGATGTGCTCGAGCAACCCGCCGGCGCCGATGTGCTGGGGGTGCTGGGCGATTACCTGCGCGGTGCCGGTGCGCAACTGGTGCTTACCGGCAGCCAGGCCGAGACGGGGGAGGGGTCGGGCATGCTGCCGTTCCTGCTCGCTGAAAAACTGGGCTGGCCGCTGGTGGTGGGGCTGGCCGAGGTGGAATCCATCGAGAACGGTACTGCCCAAGTGTTGCAGGCGTTACCGCGCGGTCAGCGCCGGCGTTTGAAGGTACGCCTGCCCATGGTGGCGACGGTGGATAACGCCGCGCCCAAGCCGCGTCAAAGTGCCTTCGGACCAGCGCGCCGTGGTGTGCTGGCGGCGCAGGACGTACAGGTGGTGGACGATGAACTGCTGGGCGAAGAGGCCCTGCAACCGGCCCGCCCACGGCCCAAACGGCTGAAGGTTATCAAGGCCAAAAGCGGCGCCGACCGCATGAAGGCCGCCACGGCCAAGGCCAGCGGGGGCGGGGGCAAAGTGTTGAAGGACGTCACGCCGCAGGAAGGTGCCGAGGCCATTGTGAAACTATTGGTGGAGGAAGGCGTACTGCGCTGATGGGCATGCCTGGCGACTGAACCCGCCAGGCATCCCGCGCAGCGGCTGGCATCGGCTGTGCCGGTGATCGCGGGCAAGCCCGCTTCCACCGGGGAGCACAGCGGGTGACGCGCGCCGTGCAAGACCTGTCATTTTTGCCAGTACCCCAGCGCTGCATGCCCGTCTATCCTGCACGCATGCCACGCGAGTTCGGGGAATCATGCCGACCTTTCTCTACAGCGCCAACCGACGACATCCCGTATCAGACACCGGGCGCCAAGGTCATCGGGCTTATTCGCCCTATGGCACTGGGAACGAACTCTCGGAGCCAAGCCTTGCCTTTTGTGGAGAGTTGCGCGATCCGCTGACGTTCAGCTACCCGCTGGGGAATGGACACCGGCACTACAAGCCATCGCTCATGCGCTTCCATTCACCCGACATATTGAGCCCATTCGGTAACGGCGGCTTGAATGCCTATGCCTACTGCGTGGGTGATCCAGTCAACCACAGCGACCCTACTGGGCAAAAGCCAGAGGAATATGTGCTGCCAGTCCTGAGCATCTTCACCAACCTCATGGGCGTCTTTATCAGCGGCCTACGTTTCAGGTCTTTCCATAAACGGATCAATTCGGCTTCCCAAACTGCCGTGGAAGCTCTTCAACCGCTGATACCCAAGCCAAAGCGGGCTGAGTGGGTGTTATCGAGTATCAGTGCCCTATCGGGTACGGCGGGGTTGACCATTGGGGTGACCAGAGCGGTCGACCCGGACAGCAAATGGCAAACCTGGGCGCTTGCAGCGCTGACGATAGTGTCGCTGGGCACCTCTACCTATGAAGCATGGAAGCTGGCTCAAGCGAAACCGTGGCGACTAAACGTGCCCGAACTCGTTAACCTGCCGTTGGCCGAGCGATCGGTGAGTGCCCCTGACAGGGCTTCAGGGAGACGCAGGCACTCTGCAGACCCTGGCTCCTCGGAAAGGATGCGGACTCAGGCTGCAACTATAAGATCTACTTAATGCCGGCTTGAAGAAAGGATAGCGACAGTTGCCGCTATCCCGGCTTCTAGCCAGTTACTGCGCCTGCACTTCCTTCAGATACGGCGCAGGCTCCGCCCCCAGGTTGTTCAGCAAGCGCCCGCTGTACCAGTCGATGAAGTTCACCACCCCAAACTCATACGTCTTGGAGTAAGGACCAGGCTGGTACGCCGTGGAGTTGATGCCACGTTGGTTCTCTTCGGCCAGGCGGCGGTCCTGGTCGTTGGTGGCGTCCCATACCTTGCGCATGTTTTCTGGGTTGTAGTCCACGCCTTCGACGGCATCCTTGTGCACCAGCCACTTGGTGGTGACCATGGTTTCCTGGGCACTGATCGGCCACACGGTGAACACGATCATGTGATCGCCCATGCAGTGGTTCCAGGAGTGCGGCAGGTGCAGGATGCGCATCGAGCCCAGGTCCGGGTTCTTGATGCGGCCCATCAACTTCTTGCAGGCCTGCTTGCCATCCATGGTCATCGAAACCGTGCCCTTGAGCAGCGGCATGCGTACGATACGGTTACGCAGGCCATGGCTCTTGTGCAGGTACGGGATCTTCTCGGCCTCCCAGGCGGCAGCAGAGGCGGCCACGTGGTCCTTGAATTCCTGGCTGGCGCGCGGGTCGTTGGTGTCGTCCCACTCCAGCAGGGTCTGCAACAGTTCCGGGTGCGAGCCATTGCAGTGGTAGCACTCGCGGTTGTTCTCCAGCACCAGCTTCCAGTTGGCCTTTTCCATCAAGGTGGTCTGCACCGCCACCTTGGCGTTTTCCATGTCGTACGGTTCCATGTAGTGGTCCAGGGTGGCCAGGAACTCGTCGATGGCTGGCGGGTTTTCCGCCAGGCTGATGAAGATGTAACCGCCAGCGACCTTCACGTTCACAGGCTTCAGGCCGTACTGGTTCATGTCGAAGTCAGCGCCCATCTCGGTGCCGGCGAACAGCAGGCGGCCGTCCAGCTCGTAGGTCCACTGGTGGTAAGGGCACACCAGCTTGGCCACCTTGCCTTTTTCGCTGACGCACAGGCGCGAGCCGCGGTGACGGCAGACGTTGTGAAACGCATGCACCTTGCCCTCGGTGCCGCGCACGACAATGATCGGGTTCTTGCCGATCTGCAGCGTGAGGTAATTGCCTTTCGCCGGGATCTCGCAGGTCATGCCAGCGATCAGCCACTCCTTGTGGAAAATCTCCTGCATGTCGATCTGGAACAGACGCTCGTCGGTGTAGAAAGGCTGGGGCAGCGAGTAGGTGCGCTCGCGGTTTTGCAGCATCTCGGCGGTCGCCTTGCGTGCAGGTTCAAGTGGATCGCCCAGGCTCAGGGTTGCGGTGACGTCCATCGTGTATTCCTCGGGGCCGTGCGCGGCCGGCAAAAAGGTGGCTAATCGTTGTTGTGGTGCCGCAAGGCTGTTAACCATGAACAGCGTGTTGTTTTGCGGTGGAGTGTGCGTGCGAAGGCGGCGTGAACCGTATCCATGGGCGACATGGCCGATTTGAATTACGACGCCGCAACCCTTGTCGTGCGGGGCTGGTCGCGATAAGTACGCCGATGTCGCTGGCAGGAATGTTCAAGGTCGCAAGCTTGAGCATCATCCGAGCCATAAAAAGGCCAACTGTCGGCTGCTGGAGATGAACATGTCCGAAACCTACCTCAATCCGGTCACTACCCAGACCTGGGCCAACGGCCGCCACATCGTGCGCTGCGTCAAGGTCATCCAGGAGACCTGGGACGTGCGCACCTTCTGCTTCATGGCAGACCAGCCGATCATGTTCTTCTTCAAGCCTGGGCAATTCGTGACCCTGGAGCTGGAAATCGAAGGCAAGCCGGTCATGCGTTCCTACACCATATCCAGCTCGCCTTCGGTGCCCTACAGCTTCTCCATCACAGTCAAGCGCGTACCCGGCGGGCTGGTGTCCAACTTCCTGCATGACACCATGCACGAAGGTGCCGAGCTGCCGGTGCACGGACCTGTGGGGCTGTTCAACGCCATCGACTTCCCCGGCGCCAAGGTGCTGTACCTGTCTGGCGGCGTGGGCATCACACCGGTCATGTCGATGGCCCGCTGGTTCTATGACACCAACGCCAATGTCGACATGGTGTTCGTACACAGCGCCCGTTCACCCAAGGACATCATCTACCATCGCGAACTGGAGCAGATGGCGTCCCGCGTGCCCAATTTCGGCCTGCACATCATCTGCGAGAAGCATGGCCTGGGCGAACCCTGGGCGGGCTACCGTGGCTACCTGAACCAGCGGCTGATGGAGCTGATTGCGCCGGACTACATGGAACGCGTGGTGTTCTGCTGCGGCCCGACCCCCTATATGACGGCGGTCAAGCGCATGCTCGAAGCGGTCGGCTTCGACATGAACAATTACCACGAGGAGTCGTTCGGGGCGACGCCAGCCGAAGCCAAGGCCGATGCAGTGGAACATGCCGAAGCGGCCGCCGATGCGCCGGAAGTGGACGCAGCCGACCTCAACCTGGTCGAGTTCATCGGCAGTGACAAAAGCATTCGCATCGCGCCGGGCGAAACCGTGCACGCAGCGGCGGCGAAAGTCGGGCTGATGATCCCTAAAGCCTGCGGCATGGGGATCTGCGGTACCTGCAAGGTGTTGAAGCTGGGCGGCGAAGTGGAGATGGAACACAACGGCGGCATCACCGAGGAAGACGAGGCCGAAGGCTACATCCTGTCATGTTGCAGCGTACCGAAAGGGGATGTGCGCATCGATTATTGAGTCCAGGGCACAGCTTGGATCTGTCGGGGGCTGCGGTGCAGCCCCACGTCTTTGACTGACCGATGGTTGACTCAGGTCGGAACAAGAGGGGGGTTACCCTGTCAATGTGCGGGGCACAACCCTTGTGAATCCGATATTTAATGGCGATGGGCAACGGTTTTCTTTATCGTGTGCGCCCCTCGCAACAACCTGAGATAGACCCATGCTTGAAGCTTCCCTGAATCAACTCGAGCAACTGGTCAGCGACCTGATGCAAAAGAACGCTCAACTCACCGAGCAAAACAACGTCCTCGGCCAGCAACTGGCCCAGGCAAACGAAGAGAACGAAACCCTGCAGCTGTCGTTGATGGAGCAGGAAGAAAAGAACGGCGCCACCGCCGCCCGTATCCAGGCGTTGGTCGATCGTGCCAGCGCGGGTGTCGTCAACGCATGAGCCTGCAAGCGCAGCCGGTCAATGTCGTGTCGATCCTGGGCAACGACTATTCGATCAAGGCGCCCGAAGGCCAGGAAGAGACCTTGGCCCACGCGGTGCGTATGTTGAACACTGCCCTGGCCGAGACCAAGCGTTCGTATCCGACCCTGATCGGCGACAAGCTGCTGGTACTGGCAGCCTTGAACCTGTGCTCAAAGCAGGTCGAACTGCAGAAGGAACATCAGCGGACCCTTGCCCGGACCCAGGCACAGATCGACGCCACGGTGGATGCGATCGTTCGGACCATCGCCGAGCAGTGACAGGCCGTTGGCCAAGCTACGTGGGAGCGGCTAACCCCGCCCCCACGCTTCACGTTTTCTCAAGTCATTGAATGACTGAAGGTGTAGGTGGTCCTGCTTGCAAAGCAATGGCTTCACTGGCAACCACACCAAGCGCCCTGCTTTCGCTCAGTCCGGAGCAGGAGGCGGCATCTGGATTATCAAGTCTTAAGACTCAGCACGTCGAACAGGTCGTAATGAACTTCCTGGACAGTCCAACCCGAATCAGACTTGGTGTACTGTGTTTCCACACGTTTTTTTTCGTACACCTCGCCTGAACTCACCAGGCCTTCACGCACGGTGAAAAGTATATCGGGATCGAGTACTTCCACCCGCTCTGCGATGTCACTGTTATAGATGACGTGAACGGTAAGGTTCCCCGGGGTGTCGCGGGTCCACACCTTCTCCGTGACGACCTGGCCATTGATCCGGTCGCCAACCTTGATGCACTTGGCAACATCAGCTTCGCTGAGCACTGCCTGATTTTTTTCGTTCATCGCGTTTCTCCATGTCACAAGAGTGGTTACCCGGCCAGGTGTAAGCAGCCTATCGTCCTGTCCGGCAGAGAGAAACTGGCAGAAGTATCAGGTGCCAGCGATGGCCTGGATGTCTGCCGCCAGCTCACGCACACGTTCTTGCTCGGTGTCCCAGGAACACATGAGCCGCGCATCGCCGCTGCCGATGAAGGTGTAGAAGCGCCAGCCTTTGCCGGATGACGCGTTCACTTCACCAGCGGCCCACGGCCGCTGGTGCAGCAGTCACCTAGCGCCGCGTGCTCAATCGGGGTTTACAACGCCCTGCACTTTGCCCGGGCCCAGGAGCATCAACGGTTTCGAGTCGTCTCTAATGAGTTCCCCCTCCGATAAGCGACCAACGATCAGGCTCACGTAACCACTGCCCTTTGCCCAGGCCCAGGAGCATCAACGGTTTCGAGTCGTCTCTAATGAGTTCCCTCTCCGATAAGCGACCAACGATCAGGCTCACGTAACCACTGCCCTCAAACGCCATGAAATCGCCGGGTACACCGAGCGGGCCAGCACTGGTATCGACTGGGTATTCCAGGTGCCGGTCACCGCCAAGGTTCACGATGAACTTACGCGTGCCGTCTGCCAGGTGATACAGCGTCCTGTGATGAACCGTCTCCCACGTGCTTGGCAGCATGATCACCGTACCTTTGGGTGCGTACAGGGCCGCCTGGTGTTTCTCGCCGAGCACGAGAGCATCCGTGGGGCATGGCAACGTTTTAAGAGCAGTGGCTTTAGGGTTGTTGGTTACGAGCTTTTGCTCGATATGGTGGTAACTACCATCGACAATGACTATATCGAGTGGGCCGCTCCAGTCTATGGCTTGCTGGCGGGTAACTTGCGCGGTATAGAACTGGGTCGAGCCATCGTCGACGTTTTGCGCTTGCACACTAAGAACCGCAGTGTCCGATGCTTCATCCAACTCGATGTAGCGTACCCAGACGCGGTGATTCAAGGCAGGTTCCGGAAAAATGCTGCCGAAGCTAGCTTGCAACAGTTTTTCCGGATCCACTGGTACAGAGCTGTATGGGCGATCAGGTGCGTTCAGAGATTTCATGGCGGATACTCTTAGGACTAGAGGGCCCAAGGTACTCAGGCGGTGCACCACGCCCAACTGGCAAATCTGCTAGTCGCAGTCGATCTTAGGCTGCCACGATTCGGCGTATGGCCGATGCCAGGGCCTCGACCCGTGCCGTTTCGGTATCCCAGGAGCACATGAAGCGAGCGCCGCCATTGCCGATGAACGTGTAGAAGCGCCATCCTTCATCCCTCAACGCAGTCAGTGCAGGCTCGGGAAGTTGCAGAAACACGCCATTGGCCTCTACTGGGAACATCGCCTCGACGCCAGGCAGATCCTGCACCAGCGAGGCCAGCAGCTGCGCACAATGGTTGGCGTGCTGCGCATGCCGCAACCACGCGCCGTCTTCCAGCAAACCGACCCAAGGTGCCGACAGGAAGCGCATCTTCGAAGCCAATTGCCCAGCCTGCTTGCAGCGGTAATCGAAGTCTTCGGCCAGCTCGCGGTTGAAGAACAGAATCGCCTCGCCCACGGCCATGCCGTTCTTGGTGCCGCCAAAACACAGCACATCCACTCCCGCTTTCCAGGTCAGCTCGGCAGGCGAGCAGCCCAGGAAGGCACAGGCATTGGAAAAGCGTGCGCCATCCATGTGCAGGTGCAGGTTCAGCTCCCGGCAGGTCTCGCTGATCGCCTTGAGTTCGTCGGGACGGTAAACAGTGCCGACTTCAGTGGCCTGCGTGAGCGTGACCACCCGCGGTTTCGGGTAGTGGATGTCCAGCCGCTTGAGCGCCACTTCACGGATGCTGTCGGGCGTGAGCTTGCCGCCGACGCTGCGTGCCGTCAGCAGCTTGGACCCGTTGGAAAAGAACTCCGGCGCGCCGCACTCGTCGGTTTCGACATGCGCGGTCTCGGAGCAGATCACGCTGTGGTAACTCTGGCACAGCGAGGCCAGGGCCAGGGAGTTGGCGGCGGTGCCGTTAAAGGCGAAGAACACTTCGCAGTCGGTTTCGAACAAGGCCCGAAAGTATTCCGAGGCGCGCGAAGTCCATTGATCGTCGCCGTAGGCGCGGTCGTGGCCGTGGTTGGCTTTTTCCATCGCAGACCAGGCCTCCGGGCAGATGCCGGAATAGTTGTCGCTGGCGAATTGTTGGCTCTTATCTGTCATGACACTGTCCTGTGAACGACGCAGAACAGCACTCTAAACCATCGATTCAGCGGTTGACTATACAACCCGGATACCCGTGCGTTTTCAGGTCGTGTGTTCAAGGAATCCTCGACATTCGAATGTGGCCAACCTCGCCGAAGCGCCACACGGGTGAGCGTTGCCCTTTGAGCAGACGGGGGCTTGGCTCGGCTGGTTTTCAGGCCTGTGCCTCCCACCGGGCGCCGTACGTGTGGCCAGTGTGATCCGGACGCTGACCAATGTCGTAAACGCGCCATTGCAAGGCGTGCGCAGGCATCTGGCACACCCCGGCCAGCCCTACCATCGCCACAAAGGGTCAGAGTGAACCCTCCGAACAAAAAATGATCGCTGCCGGGAGATACAAGATGTTCAGCAAGCAAGACCAGATCCAGGGTTATGACGATGCACTGCTGGCGGCGATGAGTGCCGAAGAGCAGCGTCAGGAAGACCACATCGAGCTGATCGCCTCGGAGAACTATACGTCCAAGCGCGTGATGCAGGCCCAAGGCAGCGGCCTGACCAACAAATACGCCGAAGGCTACCCAGGCAAGCGCTACTACGGTGGCTGCGAGCACGTCGACAAGGTCGAAGCGCTGGCCATCGAGCGCGCCAAGCAGCTGTTCGGTGCCGACTATGCCAACGTTCAGCCGCACTCCGGCTCCTCGGCCAACAGCGCGGTGTACCTGGCGCTGCTGCAGCCTGGCGACACCATCCTGGGCATGAGCCTGGCCCATGGCGGCCACCTGACCCACGGCGCCAAGGTGTCGTCCTCGGGCAAGCTGTACAACGCCGTGCAGTACGGCATCGACACCGATACCGGCCTGATCGATTACGACGAAGTCGAGCGACTGGCGGTCGAGCACAAGCCTAGAATGATCGTCGCGGGCTTCTCGGCCTACTCCAAGACCCTGGACTTCCCGCGTTTCCGCGCCATCGCCGACAAGGTCGGGGCGCTGTTGTTCGTGGACATGGCCCACGTGGCCGGCTTGGTCGCTGCGGGCCTTTACCCGAACCCAATCCCGTTCGCGGACGTGGTGACCACCACCACCCACAAGACCCTGCGCGGCCCGCGTGGCGGCCTGATCCTGGCCAAGTCGAACGAAGAGATCGAGAAGAAACTCAACGCTGCCGTCTTCCCGGGCGCCCAAGGCGGCCCGCTGATGCACGTGATCGCCGGCAAGGCGGTGTGCTTCAAGGAAGCGCTTGAGCCTGAGTTCAAGAGCTACCAGAAGCAGGTCATCGAAAACGCCCAGGCCATGGCCCAGGTGTTCATCGATCGCGGTTATGACGTGGTCTCCGGTGGCACCGACAACCACTTGTTCCTGGTCAGCCTGATTCGCCAGGGCCTGACGGGCAAAGATGCCGACGCTGCCCTGGGCCGTGCGCACATCACCGTCAACAAGAACGCCGTCCCCAACGACCCGCAATCGCCCTTCGTGACCTCGGGCCTGCGCATCGGCACCCCGGCGGTGACCACCCGCGGCTTCAAGGTCGCCCAATGCGTGGCCCTGGCCGGCTGGATCTGTGACGTACTCGACAACCTCGGTGACGCTGACGTCGAAGCCGATGTGGCCAGCAATGTCGCGGCGCTGTGCGCAGATTTCCCTGTTTACCGCTGAGTGGAGTCCCACACCATGCAACGTTACTCGGGCTTCGGCCTTCTCAAGCACTCCCTCAGCCACCACGAGAACTGGCAGCGCATGTGGCGTACGCCGACACCGAAGAAGGTGTACGACGTGGTCATCGTCGGCGGTGGTGGCCACGGCCTGGCCACGGCCTACTACCTGGCCAAGGAACACGGCATCACCAATGTCGCGGTGATCGAAAAAGGTTACCTGGGCGGCGGCAACACCGCCCGTAACACCACCATCGTGCGCTCCAACTACCTGTGGGACGAGTCGGCCCACCTGTATGAGCACGCCATGAAGCTGTGGGAGGGCCTGTCCCAGGACCTCAACTACAACGTCATGTTCTCCCAGCGCGGCGTGTACAACCTGTGCCACACCCTGCAGGACATGCGTGACTCCGAACGCCGGGTCAGCGCCAACCGCCTCAATGGGGTCGATGGCGAACTGCTCAATACCGCCCAGGTAGCGGCCGAGATTCCGTACCTGGACTGCTCCAAGAACACCCGTTACCCGATCCTGGGGGCCACCGTGCAGCGCCGTGGCGGCGTCGCCCGCCACGACGCCGTGGCCTGGGGCTACGCCCGTGCCGCCGACGCCCTGGGCGTGGACTTGATCCAGCAGACCGAAGTGACGGGTTTCCGCAAGGAAAACGGCGCGGTCATCGGCGTGGAAACCAACAAGGGTTTCATCGGCGCCAAGCGCGTGGGCGTGGTCACGGCAGGTAACTCCGGTCATATGGCCAAGCTGGCCGGCTTCCGCCTGCCGCTCGAATCGCACCCATTGCAGGCACTGGTTTCCGAACCGATCAAGCCCATCATCGACAGCGTCATCATGTCCAACGCCGTGCACGGCTACATCAGCCAGTCGGACAAGGGCGACCTGGTGATCGGTGCGGGTATCGACAGCTGGGTCGGCTACGGCCAGCGTGGTTCTTACCCAGTGATCGAGCACACCTTGCAGGCCATCGTCGAGATGTTCCCCAACCTCTCGCGTGTGCGCATGAACCGCCAATGGGGCGGCATCGTCGACACCTCGCCGGACGCCTGCCCGATCATCACCAAGACCCCGGTCAAGAACATGTTCTTCAACTGCGGTTGGGGTACTGGCGGCTTCAAGGCGACCCCAGGTTCGGGCAACGTCTTCGCCGCGAGCCTGGCCAAGGGCGAGATGCACCCCCTGGCCGCGCCGTTCTCCATGGACCGCTTCTACAACGGCGCCCTGATCGACGAACACGGCGCTGCCGCCGTCGCCCACTAACCGGAGACACCGTCATGTTGCATATTTTCTGTCCCCACTGCGGCGAGCTGCGCTCCGAAGAAGAGTTCCACGCCTCTGGCCAGGCGCACATCGCCCGTCCGCTGGACCCCAACGCCTGCTCCGACCAGGAGTGGGGCACGTACATGTTCTACCGTGACAACCCGCGCGGTATTCACCACGAACTGTGGGACCACGTTGCCGGCTGCCGTCAGTATTTCAACGTCACCCGTAACACCGAAACCTACGAGATCCTGGAAACCTACAAGATTGGCGAGAAGCCGCAAGTCAGCGCCCGTGAACACACACCGGCGCGCTCGGCTGCTGTAAACGAACGGGGAGTCAACGTATGAGCCAGACCTATCGCCTCGCCAGCGGCGGCCGTATCGACCGCAGCAAGGTGTTGAACTTCACCTTCAACGGCAAGACTTACCAGGGCTATGCCGGCGACAGCCTGGCGGCGGCTTTGCTGGCCAACGGCGTCGACATCGTCGGCCGCAGCTTCAAGTACTCGCGTCCGCGCGGCATCATCGCCGCAGGCACCGAGGAGCCGAACGCCATCTTGCAGATCGGCTCCAGCGAAGCCACCCAGATCCCCAACGTGCGCGCTACCCAGCAAGCCCTGTATTCGGGCCTGGTCGCCACCAGCACCAATGGCTGGCCGAACGTCAACAATGACGTCATGGGTATCCTGGGCAAGGTAGGCGGCAGCATGATGCCGCCGGGCTTCTACTACAAAACCTTCATGTACCCCAAGTCGTTCTGGATGACGTACGAGAAGTACATCCGCAAGGCAGCCGGCCTTGGCCGCGCGCCGCTGCAGAATGATCCGGACAGCTACGACTACATGAACCAGCACTGCGATGTGCTGATCGTCGGTGCAGGGCCTGCTGGCCTGGCGGCGGCCCTCGCGGCTGCGCGCAGCGGTGCTCGCGTGATCCTGGCCGACGAGCAGGAAGAGTTCGGTGGCAGCCTGCTGGACACCCGTGAAACCCTCGACGGCAAGCCGGCCGCTGAATGGGTCAGTGGCGTCATCAAGGAGCTCGAAGGCCTGCCGGAAGTGACCTTGCTGCCACGCGCCACGGTCAACGGCTACCACGACCATAACTTCCTGACCATCCATGAGCGCCTCACCGACCACCTGGGCGACCGTGCTCCGCTCGGCCAGGTGCGCCACCGCGTGCACCGTGTACGGGCCAAGCGTGTGGTGCTGGCCACCGGCGCCCACGAGCGCCCGCTGGTGTACGGCAACAACGACGTGCCAGGCAACATGCTGGCCGGCGCCGTTTCGACCTATGTTCGCCGCTACGGCGTAGCGCCTGGCCGCAAGCTGGTGCTGTCGACCAACAACGACCATGCCTACCGTACCGCGCTGGATTGGCACGATGCAGGTTTGCAGGTGGTGGCCATCGCCGATGCCCGCCACAACCCACGGGGCTCGCTGGTCGAAGAAGCGCGTGCCAAGGGTATTCGTATCCTCACCTCCAGTGCTGTCATCGAAGCCAAGGGCAGCAAGCACGTCACGGGTGCTCGGGTGGCCGCCATCGATGTGCAGGCCCACAAGGTCACCAGCCCTGGCGAAACCCTCGAGTGCGACCTGATCGCCACCTCCGGGGGCTATAGCCCTGTGGTTCACCTGGCTTCGCACCTGGGCGGCCGTCCGGTATGGCGTGAAGACATTCTGGGCTTCGTGCCGGGCAATGCCCCGCAAAAGCGTGAGTGCGTTGGCGGCATCAACGGTGTCTACCCGTTGGGCGATGCCATTGCCGACGGCTTCGAAGGCGGCGTGCGTGCAGCCACCGAAGCCGGCTTCAAGGCGACCGTAGGCACCTTGCCGAAAACCGTCTCGCGCAAGGAAGACGCCACCCTGGCGCTGTTCCAGGTGCCACACGACAAGGGCACCGCCCGTGCGCCGAAACAGTTCGTCGATCAGCAGAACGACGTGACGGCCGCTGCCATCGAGCTGGCTACCCGTGAAGGCTTCGAGTCGGTCGAGCACGTCAAACGCTACACCGCGCTGGGCTTCGGTACCGACCAGGGCAAACTGGGCAACATCAACGGCCTGGCCATTGCGGCGCGTTCGATGGGCATCACCATTCCGGAAATGGGCACCACCATGTTCCGCCCCAACTACACGCCGGTGACATTCGGCGCGGTGGCCGGTCGTCACTGTGGGCACCTGTTCGAGCCCGTGCGCTTCACGGCCCTGCATGCCTGGCACGTGAAGAATGGCGCCGAGTTCGAAGACGTTGGTCAGTGGAAGCGCCCGTGGTACTTCCCCAAAGGCGGTGAAGACATCCACGCCGCCGTTGCCCGCGAATGCAAGGCGGTGCGTGACAGCGTCGGCTTCCTGGACGCCTCCACCCTGGGCAAGATCGATATCCAGGGCCCGGATTCGCGTGAGTTCCTCAACCGCGTGTACACCAACGCCTGGACCAAGCTCGATGTGGGCAAGGCGCGCTATGGTCTGATGTGCAAGGAAGACGGCATGGTGTTCGACGACGGCGTAACCGCCTGCGTCGGCGACAACCACTTCATCATGACCACCACCACTGGCGGCGCGGCGCGCGTGTTGCAGTGGCTGGAGCTGTACCACCAGACCGAGTGGCCAGACCTGAAGGTGTATTTCACCTCGGTGACCGACCACTGGGCGACCATGACCTTGTCCGGGCCGAACAGCCGCAAGCTGCTCAGCGAGCTGACCGACATCGACATGGACAAGGAAGCCTTCCCGTTCATGACCTGGAAGGAAGGCAACGTCGGTGGTGTGCCAGCCCGTGTGTTCCGTATCTCGTTCACCGGTGAGCTGTCGTATGAAATCAACGTGCAAGCCAACTACGCCATGGGCGTGCTGGAGCAGATCGTCGAGGCAGGCAAGAAGTACAACCTGACCCCGTACGGCACCGAGACCATGCACGTGCTGCGTGCCGAGAAGGGCTTCATCATTGTCGGCCAGGACACGGACGGCTCGATGACGCCGGACGACCTGAACATGAGCTGGTGCGTGGGGCGCAACAAGCCGTATTCGTGGATTGGCCTGCGCGGCATGAACCGTGAAGACTGCGTGCGTGAAAACCGCAAGCAGCTGGTTGGCCTGAAACCGATCGACCCGAACCAGTGGCTGCCCGAAGGCGCTCAGCTGGTGTTCGATCCGAAGCAGCCCATCCCGATGGACATGGTTGGCCACGTCACCTCCAGCTACGCCGCCAACTCCCTGGGCTATTCGTTCGCCATGGGTGTGGTCAAGGGCGGCCTCAAGCGCATGGGCGAGCGTGTCTACTCGCCTCAGGCCGATGGCAGCGTGATCGAGGCGGAAATCGTGTCTTCGGTGTTCTTCGATCCGAAGGGTGAGCGGCAGAACGTTTGACTCCGGGCCCCTGGGGAGCAGGCCAGGCCGGGTCGCAGGCCGGCCGGCTCCTACAGGCGCGGTGCAGACACCGAGGTTCATGCACGCTCAGTAAGCGCCGGCTCGCCGGCGATGAGGCTGGCAGAGCTTGCTGGACCGGGTGTCTGCATCCCATCGACGAACAAGAATTCAAGGCAGGTATGAAATGAGCGCTATCAACGTCTTCGAGCAAAATCCCGGCGCCTCGGCCAAGGCCGAGTCGCCATTGCACCACGCCGACCTGGCAAGCCTGGTGGGCAAGGGCCGCAACAACGCCGGCGTGACCCTGCGCGAGCGCAAGTTCCTCGGCCACCTGACCCTGCGTGGCAACGGTCATGATCCCGCCTTTGCCGGTGGCGTACACAAGGCCCTGGGCCTGGAGTTGCCGGTGGCATTGACCGTCGTGGCCAACGGCGACCTGTCGCTGCAATGGGTCGGTCCTGACGAGTGGCTGCTGATCGTCCCGGGTGGGCAGGAAGTGGCGATTGAGCAAAAGCTGCGCGCTGCCCTTGAAGGGCAACACATCCAGGTGGTCAATGTCAGCGGTGGGCAGAGCCTGCTGGAGCTGCGCGGCCCGAACGTGCGCGATGTGCTGATGAAGTCCACCAGCTACGACGTGCATCCGAACAACTTCCCGGTCGGCAAGGCTGTCGGCACGGTGTTCGCCAAGTCGCAGCTGGTGATTCGGCGTACTGCCGAAGACACCTGGGAGCTGGTCATCCGCCGCAGCTTCTCCGATTACTGGTGGATGTGGCTGCAGGACGCATCGGCCGAGTACGGGCTGGCCATCGAAGCTTAAGGAGAACTGCCATGAGTCGGGCACCGGATACCTGGATTCTCACCGCCGACTGCCCGAGCATGCTCGGTACCGTCGACGTGGTGACGCGTTACCTCTTCGAGCAACGCTGCTACGTGACGGAGCACCATTCCTTCGATGATCGGCTGTCCGGGCGCTTCTTCATTCGCGTGGAGTTTCGCGTGCCTGACGGCTTCGACGAAGACGGGTTGCGTGCAGGCCTTGCCGAGCGCAGCGAGGCGTTTGGCATGGCGTTCGAGCTGACGGCCCCCAACCATCGCCCCAAGGTGGTGATCATGGTGTCCAAGGCCGACCATTGCCTGAACGACCTGCTGTATCGCCAGCGTATCGGTCAACTGGGCATGGACGTGGTGGCGGTGGTCTCCAACCACCCCGACCTCGAGCCGTTGGCACACTGGCACAAGATTCCCTACTACCACTTCGCGCTCGACCCGAAGGACAAGCCTGCACAAGAGCGCAAGGTGTTGCAGGTGATCGAACAGACGGGCGCAGAGCTGGTTATCCTCGCGCGCTACATGCAGGTGCTCTCGCCCGAGCTGTGCCGCCAGCTCGATGGCCGCGCGATCAACATCCACCACTCGCTGCTACCGGGTTTCAAGGGCGCCAAGCCTTACCACCAGGCGTACAACAAGGGTGTGAAGATGGTCGGAGCCACGGCGCACTACATCAACAATGATTTGGACGAAGGGCCGATCATCGCCCAAGGTGTCGAAGTGGTGGACCATACCTATTACCCCGAGGACCTGATCGCCAAGGGGCGAGACATCGAGTGCCTGACCCTGGCACGGGCGGTGGGATACCACATCGAGAAGCGGGTGTTCCTCAACGCCAACCGCACGGTCGTTCTTTAGCGTTTTTGCTGGCCTCCTCGCCGCTTGGGTCGCGGCGAGGCTCGCCTCTGCCTCTCCCTGCGTGTGCGCCTTATCTTCCCGCGACAAACCTGCCGCTAAAAGGCATCTCCCTGTCGCTCCCAGTCAGTGCATCGGGCCCCATCCGGCCCACAATTCCCCCATTCCAGAAACACATGCCGCCCATGGATGGCGGCGCGTTCAACCACCGCTGCATAAATACAAATCAAGCGAGGTAAGAGCATGTCTGGCAATCGTGGAGTGGTATATCTCGGCGCCGGCAAGGTCGAGGTGCAGAAGATCGACTACCCGAAAATGCAGGACCCGCGCGGCAAGAAGATCGAGCACGGCGTGATCCTGAAGGTGGTCTCCACCAACATCTGCGGCTCTGACCAGCACATGGTCCGCGGCCGCACCACTGCCCAGGTCGGCCTGGTTCTGGGCCACGAAATCACTGGTGAAATCGTCGAGAAGGGCAGTGACGTCGAGCGCATGCAAATCGGCGATCTGGTCTCGGTGCCATTCAACGTCGCCTGCGGCCGTTGCCGTTCCTGCAAGGAAATGCACACCGGTGTCTGCCTCACCGTCAACCCGGCCCGCGCCGGTGGTGCCTACGGTTATGTGGACATGGGCGACTGGACCGGTGGTCAGGCTGAATATGTACTGGTGCCATACGCCGACTTCAACCTCCTGAAGCTCCCTGAGCGCGACAAGGCCATGGAAAAGATCCGTGACCTGACTTGCCTGTCCGACATTCTGCCAACCGGCTACCACGGTGCGGTGACCGCTGGGGTTGGCCCCGGCAGCACCGTCTATGTTGCAGGTGCCGGCCCTGTGGGCCTGGCTGCCGCTGCTTCGGCTCGCCTGCTGGGCGCTGCCTGTGTGATCGTGGGCGACCTGAACCCTGCGCGCCTGGCTCACGCCAAGTCCCAGGGTTTCGAAGTGGTCGACCTGTCCAAAGACACGCCGCTTCACGAGCAGATCGTGGACATTCTCGGCGAGCCGGAAGTGGATTGCGCCGTCGATGCCGTCGGCTTCGAAGCGCGCGGCCACGGCCATGAAGGTGCCAAGCACGAGGCGCCGGCCACTGTTCTTAACTCGCTGATGCAGGTGACCCGAGTTGCCGGCCAGATCGGTATCCCTGGCCTGTACGTGACCGAAGACCCGGGCGCTGTAGACGCGGCTGCCAAGATCGGTGCACTGAGCATCCGTTTCGGACTGGGCTGGGCCAAGTCGCACAGCTTCCACACCGGGCAGACGCCAACCATGAAGTACAACCGCCAGCTGATGCAGGCGATCATGTGGGACCGCATCAACATTGCCGAAGTGGTGGGTGTGCAGGTGATCAACCTGGATCAGGCGCCGGAAGGGTATGGCGAGTTCGATGCAGGTGTGCCGAAGAAATTCGTGATCGACCCGCACAAGATGTGGGGCGCGGCGTGACGGGCTTCGCAACGGTATAAGAAAGCGCCACGCATGGGAGTGCGTGGCGTTTTGCGTTTGGCTGGATCATTCGCCCTGAGTCGTTCTGGGGTTACCACGGATATGAGTGGTAAGGTCCTGAGGATCCAATGCGCTCTTCAGCAGTCTTCCACCCTCGTTCAACATACCGCGCTGTCGTTCCACCAGTGTGTTGAGGTGCAGTCCACCCGCTTCCGTCGGAAGTAGATCTTGTAACGTTTGCAACGTCCGTAGATCTTTTTCATTGGCTTTATATCGGGCCAAATTTTCCTTCAATATGGCCCCTTTTCCACCGCCCAGATCCTGGTTTACCGGTACGCTGTTAAGCGTTCGAGTTTCATATCGATAGAGGGTATCCGGCTGCCAGGTTTTTGAGTAATACTTGCTGTTCCCTTGTTTCACGATCTTCGTCGAGGGCGGCACTTTGCTACCCGCTGTAAACCTGGTTACAGTCGTTGTGGGCTGTCGCTTGATTTGTTTGAAAATTTCAATAACGAGCGTGGCATGGCCTGAGGGATCGACCGCGTTCACCGGGTCGTTCGTACAGTAGGCGTAGCTATTCAGGCCGCCTTCGCCAAAGGGGCTGAGACTGTCTGCTGCGATAAATCTGCCAAGGCTAGGAGAGTAAGCGCGGTATCCTTGCCCCAGTAGATAGCATCTGGCAGTTGGTTCCAACGCCTCACCATTAAAGCCTGTCGCCACTCGCGTTGAAGGCAAGGTGGGATCATGTCCGTAAGCTGAATAGCTGTGGGGAGGCTCCTCATCGTCGCTCAGCACAGAGAGCACAGAACCCTTGTCGTCGGTTGTCAGCAGCCCGGCGGTTGTTGTGGCCCCCGTGAGTTGTTCTGCCAAAGGCGCTTCAGCGCCGCGCAGGATCGTACGAGTGACGGCGCCCTCCCGGACGGTACTCAGCTTGTTACCTTGGTAGAATAAAAGCGAACTGTTCGGTGCTTTGCTCATGGTTCAACTCCCTGCCGTGCGGGGTGAATGGAGGTTGCTCTAAGCCCATTCTGAACAGCCACAGGGATTTAGGTACTGGCAGAAATGACAGTTTCGGAAGCTCACACGGAACCTGTAGGAGCGGGCCCGCCCGCGAAGAGGCCAGCCCGCCCTAGCCATCACTCAGCGCATCATCCCCAACTCCGCATCGTCCAACAGCGCCTTGGCCAGCGCGCTTAGATAATGCGAAGCCCAAAGCAACTGCGGCTTGTTGTCCATCAGGCCGTCAATGGTCAAATCCCGTGCATATACGATTTTAAGCGTGAGGAATGACCTGTAGTGGGGCCACAACCAGCCTGCTGTCAAACAAGAAGGCGGCAGCTGTACATGGGTTGACAGACCGGTAGGTCAAACAAAACCCGGCGCACGTGAAGTGCCCCATGCACAGCTGCCATAGAGGTTAAGCCATGTGTTTGACGAAGGCGGCCTGTCAAAGCCGGTCGCTGATTTTGCAACGACCGGCCGAGACTAGAGCCCATCCCGGATCACCGCAACGGCTTAAACGGCTTGGAAGCATATTTCTGAAACGTCCTACAAGTAAGCGGAAAATCGGAAAACTGGCGGCGTTAGGCGCGCTGATCCGCTGGTCCGGTTGGGCATTACCTAATATAACAATCTGTCTTCACGGATCTTTGCGTTCGCTTCTGGTGGGTGACTACCGCTGTCGGCATTCGAAGAGCTCCAGGCTGGACGCGTGGACTCAATTTCACGTCTGAAGTGATCAATTGAATTTTGCTCGTCGCGCGTTAGTGCTCTTCCCGCTTTCGCTGCACCATCCTTAATTTTTTTGATGTTGATGTTAATATCACTTACGTAGTCATCAAGGACGCTACGCGCTCGGGAAGAACCATGTGAACTGCTAACCCCTGGTAAGCTCGAGAGCTGCTCAGGATTTGTACTGATAGACAGGGTTGGGACCTCTGAAGCTCGAGGTGGTTTGTGCTTTGGCTGAGGAGCAGTGCCTGCCGGCTTTATTGTTGGTTGTTTACCCGGTCGGGGTGTAGAAGTATTAAGCGATTTTTTGACGAGCGCCAGTTTGGCTGTCGGCCCGAGTCCCTTGTATCTCGGGAGTAGACCGACTTTAGTAATCGGCCTCGGCATATGTCCCGTAGGATCCTGAAAATTAACCGGGTCACCAGCGCAGTAGTTGTATGCATTAATCCCGCCTTCGCGAAAGGGGGACAGACTGTCAGGACTTAGAAAACGTAGAAGTGACGGTGCATAGCTACGATAACCGACGCCCAGCTGATAATACTTTGTGAACTGCTCTATGGCCTGGCCGTTGAATCCAAGTAAGATTTTTGCTGGCTGGAGTGTTGCGCAGAAGCCATAGGCAGAATAAACGTGCGGTCCGACGTCTTTCATACGGGTGTGCTCCTGTCAGAATGCGCATAGCTCTCGCTCTTTTAAAGCGGCTGCTCTGAGTATCCCGGTGATCTCCGTATGCCGCTACTGGCAGAAGTAACAGGTGATGGATACGGTACGGGTGAACATCTGCGTCGACAGTCGGATAGGAACAAATCCCCCGAACCCCAGTCGAATGCCTCGTTTCCCGGGCCATCCCGGCCTACGAGGTCCCTCCCGATGAAAGCATTCACCCTGGCGACCCTGATGACCCTGGCCGCAAGCCCGGTGTTCGCCTTCAACCTCAGCGATGCGGCCAACGCCGTCTCTGCCATGCAGAACCAGAAGCAACAAGGCCAGGTGCAGGCGCCTGCGGCCCAGGCCAATCTGCTCAATACCCTGGGCAGCCAATTGAACATCACCCCCGAACAGGCCATGGGCGGGGCGGGGGCGATGCTAGGGATGGCACGTAACAACCTCAGCACTGAGGAATATGGCCAGTTGACCAAAGCGGTGCCTGGGCTGGACCTGCTGGCCGGGGCCAATGCGCTGGGTGGGTTGAGCGGGCTGGGCGATTTGCTGGGCAAGCACAGCGAAAGCCAGTCGGCATTGAGCAACGCGCTGGGCAACAACGTGGAAAACCGCAGCGACTTGTACAGTGCATTCAAGGCGCTGGGGATGGATGCCGGGATGATCGGGCAGTTTGCGCCGTTGATTCTGCAATACCTCGGCCAACAGGGCATTGCAGGGTCGTTGTTGCAGAATCTGGGTAGCTTGTGGACCGCACCAGCGCCCTTGAACCAGCCTTCGGTCTAGGGCACGGTATGGACAATCCAGGTAGATGGTGAAGGCTGGCGCGGCCCTTTCGCGACACGCGTCCGCTCCACAACAGCCAGCGCAGGCCGCCAGATCATTGGATCAGGCAGCTTCGCTGAAATCCACCAGCCGCACCGGGCGGCGGAAGCCGGCGGTCAGGACGGCCAGGTAGGCAAGGCCCAGCGCGAACCAGCACAGCCCGATCACCAGCGTCAGCGCCGACAGGCTGGTCCACAGCCACAGCGTCAGCCCCAATCCCACCAGTGGCACCACGCCATAGCTCAGCAACCCCTTAGTATTGCGCTGGCTGGCATCGTCCATCAGGTGGGTCTTCACCACCGCCAGGTTCACCGCCGAGAACGCCACCAAGGCGCCGAAGCTGATCAGCGAGGCGAGGGTGGACAAGTCGATCACCAGCGCCAGCAGTGAGAACGCCGATACCACCGCGATGGCGAATACCGGTGTGCCGAGGCGTGGCGACAGGTGGCCGAAGGTGCGCGGGGGCAGCACCCGGTCCCGGCCCATGGTGTAGAGGATGCGCGACACTGCGGCCTGGGAGGCCAAGGCCGAGCCGAGGCTACCGGCGACATAAGCGGCCGTGAAGAAGTTGGCCAGGAACTGGCCGCCCGCCTTGAGCATGACCTCGTTTGCAGCAGCATCGGCATTGGCGAAGGTGCTGCCCGGCAGCACCAACTGGCTCACGTAGGCCAGCACGGTGAACAGCAGGCCGGCGAACAGCGTGGTGAGGATGATCGCCCGCGGCACATCACGCCGAGCATTGCGGCTTTCCTCTGCCAGGGTGGAAACGGCATCGAACCCCAGGAACGACAGGCACAGCACTGCCGCGCCGGCCATCATCGGACCAAAGCCGGGTGCGCTACCGTCACCTTGCAGCGGCGCCAGCCAGTCGATGGGGTGGCCGTCGCTGAGGGTCTGCCAGGACAGCGCGATGAACACACCAATGAAGACGATCTGCGCGCCCACGATCAGATTGCTGGTCTTGGCCACCGAGCTGATACCAACCACGTTGAGCACGGTCACCAAGGTGATGCAGGCGAGTACGAAAGCCCAGGCCGGCACCGCTGGAAAGGCGATATTCAGGAACAGGCCGATGAGCAGGTAGTTGATCATCGGCAGAAACAGATAGTCGAGCAGCAGCGACCAGCCCGCCAGAAAGCCTACGTTCTGGCCAAAAGCCATGTGGGTGTAGGAGTACGCCGAACCCGCGACCGGGAAGCGTTTGACCATAAAGCTGTAGGACGCGGCTGTGAACAGCATGGCCATCAGCGTGATCAGATAGGCGGTTGCCGTACGGCCACCGGTTAGCTCGGTGACGATGCCGTAGGTAGTGAAAATGGTCAGTGGGACCATGTACACCAGGCCAAAGAACACCAGGGCAGGGAGGCCCAGAACACGACGCAGTTGGGGCGGGGCGGAGCTTGATGGGTGGGTCATCGGTCGATCCAGACATTTTTGTAGTTGTGCTGTGATCGATCTTTATCCACAAAAGGGGTGTGTGACAAGAAGTATCAGGGGCCGAATAGACGCCGGACTCTCATTGGCAGGGTGTCCAAGCGTCCAATGCGCCTATCGCCTGGATGCCCCGCGCACCGTCATGACCCCGCAGGACCCAGCTTGCCGGCGCCATAGCCATTACAGGCAACAACGTCCCTCATTCCCAACGCAACTGCTCGATCCGTTCATCCTTTTCCAGCCACAGCTGGTTTACCCACGCCTGTACTGTCTGGCGGAAAACAGGATCGCTCTCGTAGCCGCCGGCCCACAACGCTGGGTCGAGCTCACGCACCTGAATGTCGATAATTACCCGGCTGACACTGCCATTGAGCAAGTCCCAGAAACCTGGCGCCTTGTCGCCGGGGTAGACGATGGTGACGTCCAGCAATGCATCGAGCTGCTCACCCAGCGCTGCGAGTACGAACGCCACGCCTCCGGCCTTGGGCTTTAACAGATGGCGGTAGGGTGATTGCTGCTCCTGGCGCTTGGCCTCGGTGAAGCGGGTGCCCTCCAGGTAATTGACCACGGTCACCGGTTGGCGCTTGAACAGCTCGCAGGCAGCCTTGGTGATTTCCAGATCCTTGCCCTTGAGCTCGGGGTGCTTCTCCAGAAAGGCTTTGCTGTAGCGTTTCATGAAGGGATAGTCCAGGCCCCACCATGCCAGGCCCAGCAGCGGCACCCAGATCAATTCCTTTTTCAGGAAGAACTTGAAGAAGGGTGTGCGCCGGTTGAGGCTCTCGATCAAGGCGGGAATGTCCACCCAGCTCTGATGATTGCTGATCGCAAGGTACGAGGTGTCACGGCGCAGGTTTTCGATGCCGCGAATGTCCCATTGTGTGGGGGTGCACAAGGCAAAGATGGCTTTGTCGATTTCCGACCAGGTTTCGGCCACCCACATTACAGCCCCTGATGCATGGTCTCGCCCACGACCAGGTAGCACCAGTTTGAACAAGGCGAACACCAGCAGGGGCCCGATCAACACCAAGGTATTGAGCAGCAGCAAGGTGGCTGTAAGTATGCCGGTCAGCACGCGACGCATAAGGAGACTCTTTCTGTCAGAACCATAACGATCGGCAATGATAAGCAGGGTTGCGAACTACGCCAAACCTCCAATGCCCGGCGGCACGGACAAATGTTTCACATTATGTTGGTTAGGCTTTGGACCGCGAACCTGGGCTGCCTGTGCGGTCTAACCCGTAAATCGATCAAGGAAGCTTGCTTGTGAAATCACTGTTTGCCGTGCTGACCCTGTTGACGCTACCGGTGATGGCCGCCGAGCCTACGCTGTACGGGCGTTACGAGAATATCGCGCTGCCGGAGATTGGCCAGACGCTCAAGGCCAAGATGGATACTGGCGCCTATACGGCGTCACTGTCTGCCAAGGACATCGAGCTGTTCACCCGCGATGGGCAGGAGTGGGTACGTTTCCGTTTGGCAACCAAGGATGCCGACGACAAGGTTTACGAGCACCAGGTCTCGCGCATCAGCAAGATCAAGGGCCGTGCCGATGATGAGGATGAGGGCGATGCACCCGAGAGCGCCAAGCGGCCAGTGGTGGACCTGGAACTGTGCCTGGGAGACGTGAAGCGAACCGTGGAGGTCAACCTGGTGGATCGCAGCAACTTCAATTACCCACTGTTGGTGGGTGCCAAGGCGTTGCGCGAGTTCAAAGGCGCGGTGAACCCTGCCAAACGATTTACCGCTGGCAAGCCTGACTGCTGATTATCGTTGCATGAACGGGCGCATCGCCGCTGACGCACGCCTGCAGGGGCGCCGGATCGCTTCTACACGAGCCGGCTTGACGGCAATAGCCTTCTGTTCAGGCATCGGGTGCGGTGGCGACCATTGACGGCCGTGTGCTCACCTCGGCGTACCAGGCCGCCAGCCCAGGCTGGCGCTCACGCCAGCCAAACGCTGGCTGACGCAAGTCCAGGTACCCCAATGCGCAAGCCACGCCGATTGCTGCCAAATCGAATCCTGACATCAGCTCCGCCAGGTGGGCCTGTTCGAGGTTGGCCAGGCTGCGGCGGATCTTGTCCCCCTGCGCCTCCAACCACCCATCCCAACGTTTCTCGACGGGTCGCACGAACGTTTCGTAGCGGCTCGAGACGGCTGCATCCAGAATGGCATCCGCCTGGGAGGCCAGCGTCATGCGCCGCCAGCGAGCCGAGCCTTCCCGGGGCAGCAGTGGCCACCCCACATGTTGCTGATCCAGGTACTCGCAGATCACCCGGCTGTCATGCAGCACGGTTCCGTCGGCCAGGCGCAGCGCCGGAATCTTGCCGATGGGATTGCCGGCGTTGAGCTGCTCGTCACCGTTGACTGGGCTGATGTTCACAGGCTGCAGTGCCACTCGGTCCAATTGGCCGGTTTCGTGCAATACCACCATGACCTTGCGCACGAATGGCGACAGGGGCGAGTGGAACAGGGTCATGGTGCTCATGCTCAATTCCCTTGCAAGCTGGCCGGCATGCACACGCCCGTCCCGCCGATACCGCAATAGCCGTCCGGGTTCTTGGCCAGGTATTGCTGGTGGTAGGCCTCGGCGAAGTACACAGTGGGTGCTTTGTCGATTTCGGTGGTGATCTGACCGAAGCCAGCCTTGTCCAGCTCGGCCTGGAAGGCCTCGCGGCTGGCCTGGGCCTGCTCGAGCTGCTCTGGGCTCGTGCAGTAGATGGCCGAGCGGTACTGCGTGCCGACATCGTTGCCCTGGCGCATGCCCTGGGTCGGGTTGTGCAGTTCCCAGAACATGGCCAGCAGTTCACCGTAGCTCACTTTGCTCTTGTCGAAGACCACCAGCACAACTTCGGTGTGCCCGGTCAGGCCTGAGCAGACCTCTTCGTAGGTAGGGTTCGGGGTAAAGCCGCCGGCATAACCCACGACGGTACTGACCACACCCTCACGCTGCCAGAATCGACGCTCTGCGCCCCAGAAACACCCCAGGCCGAAAATGGCGAAATCCACATCTTCGAAGAATGGCCCGAGCAGCGGCGTTTCCTCGAACACGTAGTGGAACTCGGGCAGGCTCATCGGCGTTTCGCGGCCAGGCAGGGCCTGCTCCGCAGTGGGCATGACGTTTTTGTTCACCAGTATTTCCGAACGCAGGACCATGGCCGTTCCTCTGTGTCTATTCAGTTGGATAGCTTCAGGGCCATCGCCGACAAGTCCGCTCCCGATCACATGACCTGCGTGATCCTGGTGGGGACGGGCCTGCTCGCGATGTAGCCCGAATGGTTTCTAGTGTGCCCGAGGTTTGCGCCGCTGTCAGGCGGCTGGACCTCGCGGATAGCGTTGCAGGCGCTCTGCCAGCTCTCGCCCCGGAATAGGTCGGTCAAACAGATAGCCCTGCCCGATGTCACACCGGTGTCGACGCAGGAAACCCAGCTGCGCAGGGGTTTCAATGCCTTCGGCTACCACCTTCAGCTTGAGGTTGTGGGCCATGGCGATCACCGCCGAGGTGATTTCCATGTCGTCCTGGTTGTCGGGGATGTCCTTGATGAAGCTGCGGTCGATCTTGAGGATGTCGATCGGGAATTTCTTCAGGTAGCTGAGCGAGGAATAACCGGTGCCGAAGTCATCCATGGCCAGGGTCAGGCCCAAGGCTTTGAGCTCGTCGAGTTGCCGATGGGTGTCCTCACTGGCTTCGAGCAGCAACCCTTCGGTCAGCTCCAGCTCCAGTTGGTGCGCAGGCAAGCCTTCTTCCCTGATGATGCTGCTGATCGAGGCGACCAGATCAGGGTCGGAAAACTGCTTGGGCGACAGGTTGATCGCGACGTGCAGATTGCCAAGCCCTGCTGCACGCAGTTCGTTGCTCATGCGGCACGATTGGCGCACCACCCATTTGCCAATGGGGATGATCAAACCGGTTTCTTCGGCCACGCTGATGAACTGGTCAGGCCGGATCATGCCCCGCTCGGGATGGTTCCAGCGCAACAGTGCCTCCAGGCCCAGCAGCCGGCCGCTGCGCAGGCACAGCTTGGGCTGATAGAACACGTCCAGCTCGTTCTGGGTCAATGCGCGGCGCAGGTTGTTTTCGACGAACAGTTTGTAGCTGGCCTCGGCATTGAGGACCTCGGTGAACACCTGCACCTGGTGTTTGCCGTTGGCCTTGGCCTTGTGCAGCGCCAACCCGGCATTCTTCATCAGGCTGGTGGGGTCGGCACCATGCTGGGGAGCGCTGGCTAGGCCCACCGATGCTGTGACATTGATCAGTTGGTTATCGACGAACATCGGCTTGTCGAGGGTGCGCAACAATTGCTGGGCAACCCCCTGGCCAGCCTCCAGGCTGGTGTCGTCGAGCAACACGGCGAATTCGTTGCTGGCAAAACGGGCCAGGATACCGCCGGCATGCAGGCTGTTGCGCAGGCGCCTGGCCAGGCTGATAAGCAATTTGTCGCCCGTGTGATGGCCGAGACTGTCGTTGATGCGCTTGAAATTGTCGATGTCCACCAGCAGCAGGCACATCGGATTCTGCACATCCCGGGCGAAGCATTCGTCCAGGCTGCGGATGAACGCCGGACGGTTGCCCAGGTTGGTCAGGTTGTCGGTGTAGGCCAGCCGCTCGATGCGCTGCTGGGCCAGCTTGCTCTGAGTGACGTCTTCGTAGATGCCGATGTAGTGGGTCAGCTCGCGGTTGTCACCATACACCTTGGAGATCGACAGCTGCCCCCAGTAGGGTTCCAGGTTCTTGCGCCGGCTCTTGAATTCACCCTGCCAGCTATTACCCATGGCCAGGCTCGAAGGCGAGTCGAACAGCAGCTCGTTGAGGTTCTCAAGGGCGGGCAGTTCACCCAGGTGACGTCCTTGCACTTCCTCGGTGCTGTATTGGGTGATGGCGGTGAAGCTCGGGTTCACATACTCGACCTGCCCATCCCGGTTCACCAGCAGGAAGGCGCTGGCGCTCTGCTCCACGGCGCGTTGGAACAGGTGCAGCGCACTGGCCGCCGCGCGGCGGTTGTGATTGGTAATGACCTGGGCGAACTGGTCGGCCAGCTCGCCGGCAAAGGCGATCTCATCGGACTGCCAGGCCCGTGGCTGGCCGGCCTGTTCCAGGCACAACACGCCCACCACCTGGCCATCGACGCGAATGCTGGCATCGAGCATGGCCTTGTTGCCAGGCCCCAGGCTCTGCATCAACGCACGTGTACGGGGATCGTGCCCAGCGTTGTGCGCATCGATCGCACGGCTGGCATGCAGGGCCTCGAGGTAATCCGGGAAATGGCTGGCGTCGATTGCCTGGGGTTGCCGGTGCGCTTGCACATCGCTGTACCAGGCGGTGATCGGCTCAAGCCGATGGCCTTCCAGGTGCCAGATACCGGCGCAGTCGATCTTGTAGATCTCACAGGCGCTACGGGTGATCAGTTCGGCGGCTTCGAGCAACGAGTTCTCGGCGCTGTAGCGTTGACGGGCCAGGCGCAGGATCAGGTCTTGCTGGCTGCGTACGCGCTCCAGGTGCTCGAGCTGCTCACGTTGGGCACGCTGGTTCAGTTGCAGGGCCAGTTGCAGGCGGTTGTTGCGTGACTCCAGGTCGCTGGCGGTCTCGCCCGTGTCTTCCGGGTGATCGTCCAGTACGCTCAGGTAGCCGCACAGCAACTGCCGGGCGTGCTGTTTGAAGGCTTCGCCGACCTCCAGCATGCGCACGGAAGCGCCTGGCGTGTGCAGGGTGTAGCGCACGCGGTAGTAGCCGCGTTGCGACAGTTGCAGCTGGATGTCGTCATGCAGCCGGTAGCGGGCCTCAGGTTCCATGAGGCTGGCGTAAGGGGCATCGACCAGCGCGCAGAGGTCACTGGCATGAACGCCGAACTGGCGCTCGCAGGCCGGGTCCAGGTAGAGCAACGACCAACTGGCTTCATTGAGCCTTTCGAAGCGCAGCATGCCCAACCGCGAGGGCACGGGTAACTGCGTGACGACCTCGCCCGTCACACGGTTGCCAGCATCGGGTTGGCTTTTCATCGAAAACTCGCTTGAAGAGGGAACGCGCGCGTTGGACCGCGTCGAATCTGGCAAGGTTGCATCATGTCCCTATAGCTGGCAAGCGGCCATGTACGAAGCTGTAACAAGGTTATCGGCCGAGGGTACGGAATCTGTAGGACGGCTGTTCAGAGCGGCTGTGCAACGATGCTCGGCAACGCCGACGCGCACCGGGGCCATCATGTCCCCGCTCAGCGCCCACTTTGCGCCAGGCAAAAAAAGCCCCGTCAATCGACGGGGTTGAGGTACGAGCGTGGCAGCTCGAAAAAGAGACTGCCCCTCACCGGGAGGGGCAGTGCGCTGCCTTACAGCAGCATGGTGCGGATATCGCCCAGCACATCGCCCAGACGCTTGGTGAAGCGCGCAGCGGCAGCGCCGTTGATCACACGGTGATCGTACGACAGCGACAGCGGCAGCATCAGCTTGGGCTGGAAGGCCTTGCCGTCCCAGACAGGCTGCATGGTCGCCTTGGAGACGCCCAGGATGGCCACCTCAGGGGCGTTGACGATCGGCGTGAAGCCGGTGCCGCCAATATGGCCGAGGCTGGAGATGGTGAAGCAGGCGCCCTGCATCTCGTCCGCCGAGAGCTTCTTGGTACGCGCCTTCTCGGCCAGTGCAGCCGCTTCGGCAGCCAGCTGCAGTAGGCTCTTCTGGTCGACGTTCTTGATCACCGGTACCAGCAGGCCGTCGGGCGTGTCCACGGCAAAGCCGATGTGCACGTATTTCTTGCGGATGACCGCTTTGCCGCTTGGTGCCAGCGAGCTGTTGAAGTCTGGCAGTTCCTTGAGCAGGAAGGCGCAGGCCTTGAGCAACAGCGGCAGGACGGTCAGCTTGACGCCGGCCTTTTCTGCGACGGCTTTCTGGGCCACGCGGAAGGCTTCGAGCTCGGTGATGTCAGCCGAATCGAACTGGGTGACGTGAGGCACGTTCAGCCAGCTGCGGTGCAGGTTGGCAGCACCGACCTGCATCAGGCGGGTCATGGCCACTTCTTCGACTTCACCGAACTTGCTGAAATCGACCACCGGAATCGGCGGAATGCCAGCGCCGCCGGTTGCACCGGCAGCTGCCGGCGCTTCCTTGGCCTTCTGCATCATGGCCTTGACGTAAACCTGCACGTCTTCTTTCAGGATGCGGCCATGTGGGCCGGTCGCTGCCACGGCGCCGAGCTCTACGCCAAATTCACGGGCCAGCTGACGCACGGCTGGGCCGGCGTGCACCTTGGCGTTGTTGCCGGCAGCCGGGGCGGTTGCGGCTGGCGCAGGGGTAGCGGCAGCCGGGGCAGCAGCAGGGGCAGCGGCGGCGGGTTCGGCCTCGGCCTCGGCCTTGGCCGGTGCAGCGGCGGCCGGAGCCTGCGCTGCGGCAGGCGCTGCACCTGCGATTTCAAGCTTGAGGATCAGGTCGCCTGTGCCCACTTCGTCGTCAAGCTTGGCAATGACTTCCTTGACCACGCCAGCAGCAGGCGACGGGATTTCCATGGAGGCCTTGTCGGACTCCAGGGTGATCAGCGATTGATCGGCTTCGACGGTATCGCCTGCCTTGACCAGCACTTCGATGATCTTGGCCTTGCCCGACGAGCCAATGTCCGGCACGTGGATGTCCTGCACGCTGGCAGCAGCCGGGGCGGCAGCAGGCGCTGGCGCTGCTTGGGCAGCAGGCGCCGGTGCGGCCGCTTCAGCCTGTGCGGGCTTCTGCTCGGCGGCAGGTGCCTCAGGGGCCGCATCAGCGGCTCCCTCGGCTTCCAGAACCAGGAGCTCGTCGCCTTCTTTCAGGCGATCGCCCAGCTTGACCTTCAGTTCCTTGACGATACCGGCCTTGGGCGCCGGAATCTCCATGGAGGCCTTGTCGGACTCCAGGGTCAGCAGGCTTTGATCAGCCTCGATACGATCACCGACCTTGACGAACAGCTCGATGATTTCACCTTCACCGCTGCCGATGTCAGGTACGCGAATGAGTTCGCTCACTTAAAAATACTCCTCAGCAGTCCAATGGGTTGCGCTTGTCCGGGTCGATGCCGAACTTGACGATGGCGTCAGCCACAACCTTGGGTTCGATCTCGCCACGGTCAGCCAGCGCTTCCAGGGCAGCCAGTACCACGAAGTGACGGTCTACTTCGAAGAAGTGACGCAGCTTCTTGCGGCTGTCGCTGCGACCGTAACCGTCGGTACCCAGGACCTTGAACTCTTTGCTCGGCACCCATTGGCGGATCTGCTCGGCGAACAGCTTCATGTAGTCGGTGGACGCGATGACCGGCCCCTTGCGGCCGCTCAGGCACTGCTCGACGTAGGTCTGCTGTGGCTTCTGGCCAGGCTTGAGACGGTTGGCACGTTCCACGGCCAGGCCGTCGCGACGCAGTTCATTGAAGCTGGTGACGCTCCACACGTCGGCCCCGACGTTGAACTCTTCACGCAGAATCTTCGCCGCTTCGCGCACTTCGCGCAGGATGGTGCCCGAACCCATCAGCTGCACGTGGTGTGCGGCTTCGCGGGTGTCTTCTTCAAGCAGGTACATGCCCTTGATGATGCCTTCCTCGGCACCGGCCGGAATGGCAGGCTGCTGGTAGGACTCGTTCATCACGGTGATGTAGTAGAAGATGTCCTGTTGCTCTTCGGTCATCTTCTTCATGCCGTCCTGGATGATCACCGCCAGCTCGTAGCCGTAGGTTGGATCATAGGTGCGGCAGTTCGGGATGGTACCGGCCATCATGTGGCTGTGACCGTCCTCGTGCTGCAGGCCTTCGCCGTTGAGTGTGGTACGGCCGGCGGTGCCGCCGATCAGGAAGCCACGGGTACGGCTGTCGCCAGCGGCCCAGGCCAGGTCGCCGATACGCTGGAAGCCGAACATCGAGTAGAAGATGTAGAACGGCAGCATCGGTTGGTTGTGGCAGCTGTACGAAGTACCGGCAGCGATGAACGACGACATGGCGCCGGCTTCGTTGATGCCTTCCTCGAGGATCTGGCCTTTCTTGTCCTCGCGGTAGAACATCACCTGGTCCTTGTCGACCGGCTCGTAGAGCTGACCCACCGACGAGTAGATGCCCAACTGGCGGAACATGCCTTCCATGCCGAAGGTGCGGGCTTCGTCAGGGATGATGGGCACGATGCGCTGACCGATTTCCTTGTCCTTGACCAACTGCGCCAGGATGCGCACGAAGGCCATGGTGGTGGAAATTTCACGGTCGCCCGAGCCGTCCAGGATCGCCTTGAGGGTTTCCAGAGGCGGGGTCGGCACGCTGAAGCTCTTGGCGCGGCGCTGAGGCACGAAGCCGCCCAGGGCCGCACGACGCTCGGCCAGGTAACGGGCCTCGGCAGAACCTTCTTCGGGCTTGTAGAACGGCAGGTTCTCCAAGTCCGCATCCTTGACAGGGATATCGAAGCGGTCACGGAAGTGACGCAGGCTGTCGACATCGACCTTCTTGGTGTTGTGCGCGGTGTTCTTGGCTTCGCCGGCACCGGTACCGTAACCCTTGATGGTCTTGGCCAGGATGACGGTAGGCTGGTCCTTGTGGTTGACCGCCTGGTGGTAGGCTGCATAGACCTTGTACGGGTCGTGGCCGCCGCGGTTGAGCTTCCAGATCTCGTCGTCGGACAGGTCTTCGACCATGGCCTTGAGCTCTGGGGTGTTGAAGAAGTGCTCACGCACGTAGGCGCCGTCTTTGGCCTTGTAGTTCTGGTACTCGCCGTCGATGACTTCGTCCATGCGGCGTTGCAGGGCACCGTTGGTGTCCTTGGCCAGCAGCGGATCCCAGAAGCGACCCCAGACCACTTTGTTGACGTTCCAGCCACCGCCGCGGAACACGCCTTCGAGTTCCTGGATGATCTTGCCGTTGCCGCGAACCGGGCCGTCGAGGCGCTGCAGGTTGCAGTTGATGACGAAGATCAGGTTGTCCAGCTTCTCGCGGCCGGCCAGGGCGATCGCGCCCAGGGATTCTGGCTCGTCGCACTCGCCGTCGCCCATGAAGCACCAGACTTTCTGCTTGCCTGCTGGAATGAACCCACGGGCTTCCAGGTACTTCATGAAGCGTGCCTGGTAGATGGCCTGGATCGGGCCCAGGCCCATCGAAACGGTCGGGAACTGCCAGAAGTCAGGCATCAGCCAAGGGTGTGGGTACGAGGACAGACCGTTGCCATCGACTTCCTGGCGGAAGTTGTTCATCTGCTCTTCGCTGATGCGGCCTTCCATGAAGGCGCGGGCGTAGACGCCCGGCGAGGCGTGGCCCTGGTAGAAGACCAGGTCGCCACCGTGTTCTTCGGTCGGTGCCTGGAAGAAGTAGTTGAAACCGATATCGTACAGGGTGGCGCTGGAGGCGAAGCTGGAGATGTGTCCGCCCAGGTCCGAGTCTTTCAGGTTGGTGCGCACGACCATGGCCAGGGCGTTCCAACGCACCATCGAGCGAATGCGGCGTTCCATGAACAGGTCGCCAGGCATGCGTGCTTCGTGGGTGACAGGGATGGTGTTGCGGTATGGCGTGGTGATCGCATACGGCAGCTGGGAGCCACTGCGGGTGGCCAGCTCGCCCATACGGGTCATCAGGTAATGAGCGCGGTCTTCGCCTTCTTTGTCGAGGACCGACTCCAGGGCATCCAGCCATTCCTGGGTTTCGATTGGATCGAGGTCTTGCATGGCTTGCTCCAGGGCGGAAAGGCAACCAGAATCGATTGCCTGAGATTGCGACTGGCCTTATGGGCAGACGTCGTGAATTCTTGGATTACCGGGATCTTCGTCCGGCGCCGTGTAGTTTTACTACATTTGCTTTCGCATTTCATGCTTTTGCACGACAGGCACAGTAGTAAAACTACATTTGTGCGACGTTTGGTCGCATCCTGGCTTGTGAGGAAAAACGTTCATGTTGGTTGGCAATGTTCCACGAACGGGTAACTGTTGATGTTCCATGCCACGAATTCGAAGTTTTCAGCTATTTCCAACTTTTGTATGACAGTCCAACCGTGGTCCGGCTTTCCCTTGGCCGCCTTTCCTCATCCATTTCACGCCGATCAAGGATAGCCCATGCGCCTGCCTTTGCCTTGCCAGCTGCCTGCCGTTCTTCAACCACTGACCCTGCGCAACCAACAGTTTCTGCACGAGGCGGTGGCCGCACACCCGGAACTGGACCTGGGCAGCTGGAGCGAGCAGCATGCTCGGCAGTTCGATCAGGTGGCGGCGGTCAGTGACTTCGTGCTCGCCCAGGTGCAACGTGACCCGGGGCTGCTGTTCGGCCTGATGGGCAGCGGCGAGCTGGAACGGGGCTACGGGCAGGGCGAGCTGCGCGGCCATGTGGCCAAGGTTGCCCAGGCGGCGCAAAGCGAGGACGAGCTTGCCCGTAACCTGCGTCGCGAACGCAACCGCCAGCAGGTACGCATCATCTGGCGTGACATCACCCGCCAGGCCGATCTCGGTGAGACCTGCCGCGACCTCTCCGACTTGGCCGACGCCGCCATCGATGAGGCCTACCAGTGGCTGTATCCACGCCACTGCCAGCAATTCGGCACGCCGATCGGCAACCGCAGCGGCCAGCCACAACACATGGTGGTGCTGGGCATGGGCAAGCTGGGTGCGGGGGAGCTGAACCTTTCCTCGGACATCGACTTGATCTTCGCATTCCCCGAAGGCGGCGAAACCGAAGGCGTGAAACGCTCGCTGGATAACCAGGAGTTCTTCACCCGCCTGGGGCAGCGCCTGATCAAGGCCCTGGACCCGGTCACGGTCGATGGCTTCGTGTTTCGCGTCGACATGCGCCTGCGCCCGTACGGGTCGTCCGGTGCGCTGGTGCTCAGCTTCAACGCGCTGGAGCAGTATTACCAGGACCAAGGCCGCGACTGGGAACGCTACGCCATGATCAAGGCCCGGGTAGTGGCAGGCGATCAGTCTGCCGGCGCCCAGCTGCAGGAAATGTTGCGCCCGTTCGTCTACCGACGGTACCTGGACTTCTCGGCCATCGAGGCCCTGCGCACCATGAAGCAGCTGATCCAGCAGGAAGTGCGGCGCAAGGGCATGGCGGACAACATCAAGCTGGGCGCAGGCGGCATTCGCGAAGTGGAGTTCATCGCCCAGGCCTTCCAGCTGATTCACGGCGGCCGCGACCTCAGCTTGCAGCAGCGGCCCTTGCTCAAGGTGCTGGCTACCCTGGAAGGCCAAGGCTACCTGCCCCCTGCCGTGGTCACCGAGCTGCGAGAGGGTTATGCATTCCTGCGCTACACCGAGCACGCCATCCAGGCTATCGCCGACCGCCAGACGCAAATGTTGCCGGAAAACGAAACCGATCAGGCCCGAGTCGCCTACATGCTGGGCTACGCCGACTGGCAAGCCTTCGAGGCTCAACTTGGTCAGTGGCGTGAGCGCATCGACTGGCACTTCCGGCAGGTCATCGCCGATCCCGATGAGGAGGAAAGCGAAGGCGAGTTGGTGGTCGGCGGTGAATGGTCGCCGTTGTGGGAGCAGGCCCAGGATGAAGAGGCTGCTGGCCGTCAGCTGGAGGAGGCCGGCTTCACGCTGCCAGGCGAGGCCTTGCGGCGCCTGGCGGCCCTGCGCGCCAGCCCGCAGTTGCGTTCGATGCAGCGCCTTGGGCGCGAGCGGCTGGATGCCTTCATCCCGCGATTGCTGGCCCAGGCGGTCGAGCACGAGAACCCCGACCTGGTGCTCGAGCGGGTACTGCCGCTGGTCGAAGCCGTGGCCCGGCGCTCTGCCTACCTGGTCCTGCTCACCGAGAACCCCGGTGCCCTGCGCCGTCTGCTGACCCTGTGCGCCGCCAGCCCATGGATTGCCGAGCAGATCGCACGCTACCCCTTGTTGCTCGATGAGTTGCTCAATGAAGGCCGCCTGTTCAGCCCGCCACTGGCACCGGAGTTGGCCAGCGAATTGCGCGAGCGCCTCACGCGCATTCCAGAGGATGATCTGGAGCAGCAAATGGAGGCGTTGCGTCACTTCAAGCTGGCGCACAGCTTGCGCGTGGCGGCCTCGGAAATCAGTGGCAACCTGCCGTTGATGAAAGTCAGCGACTACCTGACGTGGCTGGCCGAGGCCATCCTCGACCAAGTGCTTGCCTTGGCCTGGCGTCAGACCGTTGCCCGCCACGGTCAACCCATGGGCAGTGACGGCATCCCCTGCGACCCGGGATTCGTCATCATCGGCTATGGCAAGGTCGGTGGCCTTGAAACGGGCCATGGGTCGGACCTGGACCTGGTGTTCATCCACGATGGCGACCCTCAGGCCGAAACCGACGGTGCCAAGCCCATCGACAGTGCGCAGTTCTTCACGCGGCTGGGGCAACGCATCATTCACCTGCTGACCACCCAGACCAACTCGGGCCAGTTGTATGACGTGGACATGCGTCTGCGGCCCTCGGGTGCCGCGGGCTTGTTGGTCAGCTCGCTGGGCGCATTCGAGCGCTACCAGCAAAGCGAGGCCTGGACCTGGGAGCACCAGGCACTGGTCCGCGCGCGCGTGCTGGTGGGTTGCCCGCGGGTTGGCCAGGCGTTCGAGAAGGTGCGGGCGCACGTGCTGGGGCAACCGCGCGACCTTGAGAAGCTGCGTATCGAAGTGAGTGAAATGCGCGTCAAGATGCGCGCCAGCCTGGGCACGAAGGCCACTGTGGCCGGCACCGCACCCAACGCCTTCGACCCGGGTATGCCCTTTGACATCAAGCAGGATGCGGGCGGTATCGTCGATATCGAATTTATGGTGCAATACGCCGCTTTGGCCTGGTCCCATGACCATACGGCCCTGGTTCGATGGACCGATAACATCCGCATTCTGGAAGAGCTGGAGCAAGTGGGGTTGATGCCTGCTGCCGACGCGGTGCTGCTGCGCGAGGTATACAAGGCGTTTCGCGCTGCCTCTCACCGCCAGGCGCTGCAGAAGCAGGCCGGGGTGATCGATGCAGCGCAGTTTGTCGATGAGCGCCGCCAGGTGCGGCGTATCTGGAGCGAGCTCGGCCTGAGCTGAACCCTGTGGCGGCGGCTCGTCTGGGTGACGATCCGCCGCGATTGGGGCGTGAAGCAGCCCCGGTGTTACACTGTCGGCCACATAGCCTGAATATAAAGAGGGGAGGCCAGGCTGAATCGCAGCCTGTCGCCTCCCCGAGCGTTTCTGGACCTAGCATGAGAATACTGATCATTGGCCCCAGCTGGGTCGGCGACATGGTGATGGCGCAGACCTTGTTCCAGTGCCTGAAACAGCAGCACCCCGACTGCGTGATCGATGTGCTGGCCCCCGAATGGAGCCGGCCAATCCTCGAGCGCATGCCCGAGGTGCGCCAGGCCTTGAGCTTCCCGCTCGGCCACGGTGCGCTGGAGCTGGCCACGCGGCGGCGCCTCGGCAAGTCGCTCAGTGGTCAGTACGACCAGGCCATCTTGTTGCCCAATTCGCTGAAATCGGCGCTGGTGCCGTTCTTTGCCGGTATCCCCAAGCGCACCGGCTGGCGTGGCGAAATGCGTTTCGGTTTGCTCAACGATGTCCGCAAGCTGGACAAAGCGCGTTACCCGCTGATGATCGAGCGCTTCATGGCCCTGGCCTATGCCCCGGGCGCCGAGCTGCCAAAGCCCTACCCCCAGCCCAGCCTGCAGATCGAGCCACACAGCCGTGAGGCGGCCCTGGCCAAGTTCGGCCTGGAGCTGGACCGTCCGGTGCTGGCGCTGTGCCCAGGCGCTGAATTCGGCGAAGCCAAGCGCTGGCCGGCCGAGCACTACGCCGCCGTGGCCGATGCCATGATCCGCCAGGGGTGGCAGGTCTGGCTGTTCGGCTCGAAAAGTGATCACCCAGTGGGTGAGCAGATCCGCGAACGGCTGATCCCTGGCCTGCGCGAAGAGTCCGTGAACCTGGCCGGTGAAACCTCCCTGGCCGAGGCGATCGACCTGATGTCCTGCGCAGGCGCCGTGGTCTCCAACGATTCCGGGTTGATGCATGTGGCGGCGGCGCTCAATCGCCCGCTGGTCGCCGTATACGGCTCGACATCGCCTGGCTTCACGCCGCCGCTGGCCAGCCAGGTCGAGGTGGTGCGCCTGGGCATCGAATGCAGCCCTTGTTTCGATCGCACCTGCCGCTTCGGTCACTACAACTGCCTGCGTCTGCTCGAACCCGGTCAGGTCATCGCCGCGCTGACCCGTCTGGGCGGTGCGAACATCATCGACGTGCTGACCGAGGTCGACTAAGTGCGGGTACTGATCATCAAGACGTCCTCGCTGGGCGATGTGATCCACACGCTGCCAGCGCTCACCGATGCAGCCCATGCCATACCCGGCATCCGGTTCGACTGGGTCGTCGAGGAAGGCTTTGCCGAGATACCCAGCTGGCATCCGGCGGTCGATCAGGTCATTCCGGTGGCCATCCGTCGCTGGCGCAAACACCTCTGGCAGACCGTTCGCAGCGGCGAGTGGAAGGCCTTCAAGCAGCGCCTGCGCGAACGCCAGTACGACTTGGTGATCGATGCCCAGGGCCTGGTCAAGTCGGCGTGGCTGACCCGCTACGTGAAGGCGCCGGTCGCAGGCCTGGACCGGTATTCGGCCCGTGAGGGCTGGGCCAGCCGCTTCTACGACCGACGCCTGTCGGTTGCGGTCGGCCAGCATGCCGTCGAGCGCGTGCGCCAGCTGTTCGCCATGGCGCTGGCCTATGACCTGCCCGAGGGCATTGGCCGTTACGGCCTGGACCTTGAGCGCTTGCAGTTGCCGCCGGCAGCGCCCTATGTGGTTTTCCTGCACGGGACCACCTGGACCACCAAGCACTGGCCCGAGGCCTACTGGCGCGAGCTGGCCGAGCGCATGGGCCGGCGCAGGCTGGAAGTGCGCCTGCCCTGGGGCAACCCGGCCGAGAAGGCCCGGGCCGAGCGCATCGCCCAAGGCTTGAACCATTGCCAGGTACTGCCCAAGTTGAACCTGGCCGGCGTCGCACGTGTGCTGGCCGCTGCAAAGGCCTGCGTCGCCGTCGATACCGGCCTGGGCCATTTGGCAGCAGCCCTCGATGTACCGACGCTTTCGCTGTTCGGCCCTACCAATCCGGGCCTGACCGGCGCCTATGGACGGACCCAGATCCACCAGGCCAGTGACTGGCCGTGCGCACCCTGCTTGCAGAAGAAGTGCACCTACAAACCGAGCGCCGAAGACCTGCGCCGGTACGATCTGAACCGCGAGTGGCCATTGTGTTTCACTCGCCTGAATCCCGAGCATGTAGCGAGCCGCCTGAGCGCGCTGCTGCTGGCTGAGGATGTCCGTTGATGCAACTGGCTTTCGTACTTTACAAATACTTCCCCTTTGGCGGTCTGCAGCGCGACTTCATGCGCATAGCCCTGGAGTGCCAGCAGCGCGGCCACCAGATCCGGGTCTACACACTGATCTGGGAGGGCGACATTCCGCCGGGCTTCGAAGTGCTGGTGGCGCCGGTCAAGGCGATCTTCAATCACCGGCGCAACGAGAAACTCACCGCCTGGATGCAGGCCGACCTGGCCAAGCGCCCGGTAGACCGGCTCATCGGTTTCAACAAGATGCCAGGGCTGGATGTGTACTACGCCGCCGACGGCTGCTTTGAGGACAAGGCGCAGAACCTGCGCAGCGACCTGTACCGCCGCTGGGGCCGCTATCGGCATTTCGCCGAATACGAGCGGGCGGTGTTCGCCAAGGATGCCGGCACCCAGATCCTGATGATTTCCGAGGTGCAGCAGCCGCTGTTCATCAAGCACTACGGCACGCCGGTCGAGCGTTTTCACCTGCTGCCACCGGGCATTTCCCAGGATCGTCGGGCGCCGCCCAACGCTGCTGAAATTCGCGCCGACCTGCGCAAGGAGTTCGACCTGGCCGAGGATGCGTTGCTGATCGTGCAGATCGGTTCCGGTTTCAAGACCAAGGGCGTGGACCGCAGCCTCAAAGCGTTGGCGGCATTGCCCGCGCCCTTGCGCAAGCGCACCCGGTTGCTGGTGATCGGCCAGGACGACCCCAAGGTCTTCCAGTTGCAGAGCGCGACGCTGGGCCTGGGCGACCAGGTGCAGTTTCTCAAGGGGCGCAGCGATATCCCACGCTTCCTGCTGGGCGCCGACCTGCTGATCCACCCGGCTTACAACGAGAACACAGGCACCGTGCTGCTTGAAGCCCTGGTCGCCGGCCTGCCGGTGCTGGTTTCGCACGTGTGCGGCTATGCCCACTACATCGCCGAGGCCGACTGCGGTTTGGTGCTGGACGAGCCGTTCGAGCAGGAGCAGCTTAACCGCTACCTGCAGCGTATGCTCGATGACCCCGCGGCGCGGGCCGATTGGTCGCGCAACGGCCTGGCATTTGCCGACACGGCCGACCTTTACAGCATGCCGCAGCATGCCGCCGATGTAATCCTAGGGCAGGAGGGGGCATGAAATTGATCGTGGCAGAGCCCTTCAAGCGGCTTTGGGCTGGGCGCGATGCCTTCGAGGCGGTAGAAGCGCTGCAGGGCGAAGTCTATCGGGAGCTCGAGGGGCGCCGCACCCTGCGTACGGAGGTCGCCGGCGAAGGCTTTTTCGTGAAGATCCACCGCGGCATTGGCTGGGGCGAGATCTTCAAGAACCTGCTCACGGCCAAGTTGCCGGTGTTGGGCGCCGGCCAGGAGTGGCAGGCCATCGAGCGCCTGCACCAGGTTGGCGTGCCAACCATGACGGCCGTGGCTTTCGGTGAGCGGGGCGGCAACCCGGCCACTCAGCATTCGTTCATCATCACCGAGGAACTGGCGCCGACCGTCAGCCTGGAAGACTTCAGCATCGACTGGATCAGGCAGCCGCCTGCGCCACGCCTCAAACGTGCCCTGATCACGCGCGTGGCCGAGATGACCGGTGGCATGCACCGTGCCGGCGTCAACCACCGGGACTGCTACATCTGTCACTTCCTGCTGCACACCGACCGGCCCGTGACGGCCGATGATTTCAAGTTGTCGGTGATCGACCTGCACCGCGCCCAGACCCGCCCAGCCATCAGCCGCCGCTGGCGCAACAAGGACCTGGCTGCCCTGTATTTCTCAGCCCTGGACATTGGCCTGACCCAACGCGACAAACTGCGTTTTCTGCGCAGCTACTTCCAGCGCCCGCTGCGTCAGGTCATGAAGGACGAAGCTGCACTGCTCGCCTGGCTTGAGCGCAAGGCGCAGAAACTCTACGACCGTAAACAACGCTATGGGGATGCACTCTGATGGCCAGTTGGACACTGGCGCCAGGTTACGCGCACCTGGCGAATGATTTCGGCAGCCTCGAGGCGGTATTCGCCCTTCAGGGCGAACGCCTGACCCGGGATCCGCTCAGCGAAGTGGTGCGTGTCGAACGTGAAGGCGTCAACTATTACGTCAAGCGCTACACCGGTGCTGGCAAGCACATGCGCCGCTACCTGGGTCGCCCACGTATCAAGGCTGAATGGCAGAACCTCAAGCAGTTCGCCAAGTGGGGCATCCCCACGGCCGACGTGGTCGCCTGGGGGCTCGAACGCAATGGCCTGGCGTTCGGCCGTGGCGCAATGATCACCCGCGAGCTGCCCAACACCGAGGACCTCTCGGCACTGGCCGACCGCAACGATGCCCGCCTGGCCGATCGCGCCTGGGTGGACCACATCAGCCGCCAGCTGGCACGCCACACCCGGGTCATGCACGAGCATCGCTTCGCCCATAACGATTTGAAGTGGCGCAACCTGCTGGTCGATGACCAAGGGACGCTGTTCTTCATCGATTGCCCCACGGGTGACTTCTGGCGTGGGTTCATGTGGCGCCATCGCCTGATCAAGGACCTGGCCTGCCTGGACAAGGTCGCCAAGTACCACCTTTCGGCAACCCAGCGCCTGCGCTTTTACTTGCAGTACCGAGGCCGCGACCGGCTCAATGCCCGTGACAAGAAGCGCATTCGTCAGGTACTGGGCTTTTTCGAGGGAAGGGAATGACCGACTATATGGCCAGCGCAGACCGTGCGTTGCTCCAGCGCCATGGCCTGGACGACTTCGAGGCGCTGTGGGCGCTCGAACTCGACGCGGTGGACGAGCCCAATACCGGCCGCGGCGGATGGAGCAGCGTGTACCGCCTGGAACTCGAGGGCAAAGGGTATTACCTCAAGCGCCAGAGCGACTACCTTACCCGTAGCCTGCACAAGCCCTTTGGCGAGCCGACCTTCGCTCGCGAATTTCGCAATATCGTTCGCTATCAGAAGCTGCACATTCCTGCATTGGAGGCAGTGTTCTACGGTGAGCGCAAGCAAGGTGGCAAGCACCGGGCCCTGTTGATGACCCGCGCGCTGGACGACTGGCGCGACCTCGACAGCCAGTTGCTGCAATGGTCCGAACTCGATGCATCGGTACGCGATGGCATGCTCCAGGCCTGCGGCCAGTTGGCGCGCACGCTGCACGGTGCTGGGCAGGTGCATGGTTGCTTCTACCCCAAGCACATCTTCCTGCGTAAGCGCAAAGAAGGCTGGGAGGCGCAGTTGATCGACCTGGAGAAGACCCGGCCCTTGCTCTTCGGCATGCGCGACCGCCTCAAGGACCTCGAGCCCTTGCTGCGCCGGGCACCGGTATGGAGCGACGGCGAGATACGCACATTGCTGGCAGCCTACCTCGCACAACCCATCGACAGCACGCTGGTCCTGACCTGGGTCAACCGCCTGGTACAACGCCGTCATCACAAGGAGGCTCGCTGATGCAGCTTTCCGAGCTGAAGGACACAGGACGCAGCCCATCGCTGCCGCTTGCCATCAACCTCGCCGATGCCGCCGGTAGCGCCGAGCTGCAGTTGCTCAGTCTACTGCGCGTGCTGCCGGGCCAGCGTTATGTGGGGGCCGGGGTATGGCGTGGCAGGCCGGTACTGGCCAAATTGCTGGTGGGCAGCAATGCCGCGCGCCAGTTCCAGCGTGAGCTGCAAGGCGTGAAGCTGCTCGCCGCGCAGGGGCTGACTACGCCGGTGCTGCTCGCCGATGGCCTGGTGGAGGGTGAGGGCGGCTGGCTGTTGTTCGAGTACCTCGATGGCGCGCAAAGCCTGGCCGATGCCTGGGCGGCGGTCGAGCACCTGCCTGTGCTCGCCGACGAGCAGCAGCAGGTGCTGGGCGAGGCCCTGGCGGCTGTGGCGCAGATGCACAAGCAGGGGCTGTGGCAGGAGGACCTGCACTTGGACAACCTGCTGCGTCATGCAGGCAAGCTGTACCTGATCGATGGGGCCGGTATCAAGGCTGAAACGCCAGGCCAGCAGCTTTCTCGCCCTCGCGTGCTGGAAAACCTTGGTGTGTTCTTCGCGCAGCTACCCAAGCGCCTGGAACCGTACACCGAGGAGCTGCTGGTGCATTACCTGTTGGCCAATGCCGAGCATGCATTGCCGATGGAGGCGTTGCAGAAGCACATAGACAAGATCCGCGTCTGGCGCCAACGCGACTTCCTGAACAAGGCCGGCCGCGATTGCAGCCTGTTCAGTGTGGAGCGCAGCCTGACGAGCCTGCGGGCTGTGGTCCGTAGCGAGGCCCAGGCCCTGTTGCCGGTGCTTGAGCAGGCGGATGAGCTGATCGACCGTGGGCACCTGTACAAGACTGGCGGCGCAGCCAGCGTGGCACGGGTCGAGGTGGATGGCCGCAAGCGGGTCATCAAACGCTACAACATCAAGAACACCCTCCACTGGCTCAAGCGCTTCTGGCGACCGAGCAGGGCCTGGCACTCGTGGATCGAAGGGCATCGCCTGTCGTTTCTCGACATCGCTACCCCGCGCCCGCTGGCGGTGCTGGAGCAGCGAGTACTGGGTTTGCGCACGCGCGCCTACCTGGTGACCGACTACATCGACGGCCCCGACCTCATCGAATGCTTTGCCCCCTTCGTCGAGCAGGGCGATGCGCCGGCCGAACAGGTGGAGGCCTTGGTGCAGCTCATGCAACAGCTGATCGGCGAGCGCATCAGCCACGGTGACTTCAAGGGGCACAACCTGTTCTGGGAGCGGGGCCGGTGGTCGCTGATCGACCTGGACGCCATGTGCCAGCACGGTAGCCAGGGCAGCTTCGCGCCGGCTTTCGCTCGGGACCGGGCGAGGCTACTTCGCAACTGGCCGGCTGAGAGTGCCTTGTACCAACGGCTGGATCAGGTGCTGCCTACAGTGACGGCATAAGCGGCAGGCAGTGCCAGCCAGTCGCTGCTTCGCCCCGGTTGGCGCACGCGTATACGCCATTGACCGTCGTGCCAGCGCAGGATTGCCCATGCGGTGGTGGTCGCAGCGGGCTGTCCGGGTATCAGCAGATGGTAGTGATCCGCCAGCAGGTGGGCACGCACGGGCAAGGCATGGCCACCGGCAAGCAAGTAAGGTTGGCCGTCGCTTTCGTACAGTTCCTTCGCCCCTTCCAGTGGGATCCCGTCTGGGGGCGCGGGAAGCTGACAGAGCTCCAGCAATGCGTTGAGGTCTGGCAGGCCGTCGTGCCACAGCACGGGTGAGTCGACGATCCATTCACCTTCAGCGTTCCGTCTGACCGCCACCTTGCTGTAGGCATCGGTTTTCCTGGGGTCTATGGCACGCCAGCGATAACCGTCGAACGCCACCTGATAGTACCGGCCTTGCTTGTCCTGGATGTAGTAGAGGGCCAGTCCCGCACGTTCGGATGGCTTTTCATACACGCCTTCGCTATGGATGCCGTCGATTCGGTAACGCAACTTGGCGGTGTCCGGACGTACCTGGAAGGTAGGCGGTAGCATCAAGGGTGGGTTGGGAGGCATGGCGCGAATGGCGCGCCTGATCACTGTCGTGCCGCCGATGTTGTTGACCCCGTCGCTCATGTGGGTAAAAGCCTCCACCATATGCTTGAGCACGCCTACCCGATCTTTCTTTTCCAGCGCTTCAAGGCTGTCCAGCACGCTCAGCACCGCGCGGGCGAATGCCAACGGCGCCAGGCCACGTACCGGAATCACGAAGCTGAGCAAGTCGAGTATTATCCACAACGCATGCAGGCTGGCCTCGCCCAGCAGCTCCAGTTTGGTGTTAGTGCTGGCATCGACCGTCGACATGAGCGCGCGGACCTCTGCCAGATAACAGGCGTGCAAAAAATTGCCGGAGATGACCGGGCGACTCAGACGCTGAGCGAGCCCGCCCTTGGTCAGCAAGCGCTCGATGGTTTTGCGCCGGGCCAAGGGTATGCGGTCCATCACGTAGGTGCGTAGATCCGGGTTGGCGCGGAGCGATCGGATCAGCGCACGCGCATTGGCGTATTCGCGCCAAGGCCTGCGATCCGGTGCATCTGGCGCATACACCAGAAAGCGCTGCATTTGCGGTGTTTCAGGCGTGATCAGCAGTACCCCCTGTACGGTGTGCCCGGCAATCAGCAACTGCCGTACACTCAGGCGGTTCTCTTGCACCAGGGGGCGCCAGTCGCTGTCGGGGTAGTTGAGCACGGTCCTGCTCCAGCGATAGCCCTGCTCAAGCGGGTCGGGCATGAAGTGGCCGGCATAGCGGGCTTTGGCGGCTTCAGCCCGCATGCGAGCACAGTTGATTCGCGCATGTGCATCCCGTCGCCACTGGCCTTGCTCCAGATCGATCAGGTGGCTGCGTAGAAAGCGTGAATAGCTGTCGCCGACATTGAGCTCACGGACCATCTGCCGAGCCTGCGCAGGGGACAAGCCTTGAATGTTTGTCTCGTCCTTATGGTGGACTCGAGCGGTCAGCCAGTAGTCCAGGTCCAGCAAGCCCACATTCACCAACGCCAACTGATCCAGACTGTAGGTTTGCCTGACCAACTCCACGGTGTCCCCTGTCTGCGGCCGGCTAGCGATGGGTATATAGCTGCTGGGCTGAGCTGGAGGCATCACCGGGCCGGTCTGACGGGCAATGGTGACGCTGATGAAGATCTGTTCGGGTGCCAGATCGAGTTGGTGGTCCAGTCTCAATCGCTCGCTGAGGCGGGCGCGGGTCCACTGCAGCAGGCTGTTGCGTTCGGTGAACTGTTCAAGCGTAGGAATGCCCGACGCTGCGGCCTGATCGATGGCCACGATCAGCTCCTGCATCGTCTGCATGATATGCGTGAGCCCTTGGGTAGAGGTCTTCTTGAGCCAGGCAGGAGCGTGCTTTTCAAGCAGCAGGCCATAACGCGTCGGCAGCGCTGCCTTGCTGGTCACCCAAGGCAGCAGGTCTGCGGCCGTTGCCAGGCGTTCGGCGAACCCAGTTTGATCCACGGGTTGGCTGCCCCATACCGCGTTCAATCGCGCCCGCTGGGCATCGATCAAGGCCTGAATCTGGACTTCCACTAGATCGTCGGGCAGCCAGTCGTAACGCAGTCGTTGTGCGTTATGGGCGCGGTCGGCATCACCAGGCGCCAGTAGCTTGAGCATCGGCTGACTTTGCAGGGGATCATCCAGCCGCTCGCACAGCTCAAGGTGCAGGCTCTGGACATCGGCGAACGCTTCGATGCCGTGGGAGAGGCTGCATAACAAGGCTGGGCCGCCGGCCGCATCGCCCGTCATCATCTGTCCCTCGATACTGCCTTGTACAAGCAGTATGGCGCCGGGCAAGTAGGCCCGCCAGTTGGGTCTTGAGCAATCGAGCAGCAGCCGATAGAGCTGTGGGCGCTTGGACGCTTCGATGCCCTGGCGAGTCCAGGACATGGGTTGGTCAAGGCACATCTGTAATAGCGATGCTGCCAGAGGCTCCAGTGTTGCGTCAGCGATGCGCAGGTCCATTTCGGCCTGAAGCTGTTGTCGCCGAAGCGCAATGAGCCGAGCACGGCGGTTGCTGCCTGCTTCGTCCGGCAGGTTCCAGTAGTCTGCCAGCGCGCCGAAGAATTGTTGCCGGCCCGCCAGCGGTGAAAGCTGCAGGTCTGGTAAGGGCAGGGGAGCCAGTAGGGCAGTGATTTCAGCGTCGAATGACTCGAAATGTTGCAAGGGTGAGACGGATGACATGGTGCGAACTCCTTTAGAGAGATCGCGAGCCTGGGCGATATGGCAGGGGCATGCGTGCTAGCCCGCTACCGCCATCACGTAGTAAGGGCCGGCTGCCTGACCCGTTGCCTATAGGCCGTGGCGCTGGGCCATCCGACGTCGCCAGTTCTGCAGGCATTGCTCAAGTTGCGCCGGGCTCTGGATGTGCTGGCGGCGCGCCTGGCTCAAGAGAATCAACGCCAGCTCTGCGGTCACCTGTGCGTCGGCGCTGGCGTGATGACGCGCTTGTACCTGCAGCTCGAAACGCGCTACCCAGTCATCGAGACCGGCTTCTCGCAACACCGTGTCGGGATTGAGCATGGGTGCCAGCTCGGCCACATCGAGGAAAGGTATTTGCAGACGATGACCCAGGCTCTGTCGGAGGGCCCGTGCCAGCATGCGCTCATCGAACGGCGCATGGAAAGCCAGCACCGGGCTGGTGCCAATGAACTCGAGCAGGTCAAGCAGTGCGTGCCCTGGGTCGCAGCCCGCTGCCAGGGCGCTTGGGCCCAGGCCGTGTATCAGGACGCTGGGGTTGGTCTTCTGCTCAGGTCGGTACAGGGTCCGCTCGAACTGCTGCGAGAAGTCCACTGCCCCGTCCTCGATGGCCACTGCGCCTATGGACAGGACTTGATCGCGGTTGGTGTTCAGGCCACTGGTTTCCAGGTCAAGTACCACCCAGCGCTGCTCGCGCAGGGTGCAGGTGCCAAGCGCGGTGGGTAGGGGCAAGGCCGCCAGGCGTTCGCGCTGCGAAAGCGCCAGTTGCGGAGCTTGGGGGCGCAGCCATGCGAAGAAGCTCACAGCTGGTACCTCATGGCCAGGCTGCTTTGCAACCGCTGAGCCTGGCGCAACGACTCGCGCAGGATGCGCCGGTCCAAGTGGTTGAGGCTGTCTGGGTCCAGGCGGTTGGAGTAGGCCAGGTTGTCGCGTGCCTGGCGTTGATGTTGCTGCATGCGGGTCTGCTGGATGAAATGGTACGCCTCTTCGTAGGCGGCGCCGTCCAGGGGATCGATCACACCCTTGACCACCAGTTGGCGGATGCGCTCCAGGGTATTGCAAGCACCGATCCCATGGGCCAGCGCCAGCACACGTGCGCCATCGACGAAGGGCGTCAGGCCCTGAACCTTGAGGTCCAGGGTGCCAGCCTTGTCAGTGCCCTGGCGCGTCAGCACGAAGTCGCGCAGACGCCCCACAGGCGGGCGTTGGCGCAGGGCGTTGTCAGCCAGCATGCGTTGGAAGATACGGTTGTCGGCTATCTGCGTCAGCAATGTGCTGCGCAACGCCTCGCACGTGTGTTCGTCGCCCCAGACTACTCGCAGGTCGAAGTAGATGCTCGAGCCCAGGAGGTTCTCCGGGCTTGCGTCACGCACGAAGCCGGCAAAGCGCCGTGACCACTCACTGTGGGACAGGCATAGCGCAGGGTTGCCGGCCATGACATTGCCCTTGCACAGGGTAAAACCGCACTGCGCCAGGCATTGGTTGATGTACTGCGCCAACGGTAGCAGCCGCGCCCGGATGGCCTGCGCTTCGGTGTCATCGGCCGCGTCGAAGAGGATACCGTTGTCCTGGTCGGTGTGCAGGGTCTGCTCGCGCCGCCCTTCACTGCCAAAACAGAGCCAACTGAACGGCACCCCCGGATCGCCACGTTCTGCCAGCGCCAGTTCGATGACCCGGCATACCGTGTGGTCGTTGAGCAAGGTGATGATCTGGGTGATCTGCGTAGAGGAGGCACCGTGGGCGAGCATGCGCTCGACCAACTGACTGATTTCGCCTCGCAGGGAAACAAGCGTGTCCAGGCGCGGCGCATGACGAATGGTACGCGCCAGGTGCACAAGGTCCACCCGCTGCAGGGAAAACAGATCGCGCTCGGACACCACCCCACATAACCGCCCGCTCTCCACCAGGCACACGTGCGCGATATGCCGCTCGGTCATCGCCATGGCCGCATCGAAGGCACTCGCCTGGGGGCTCAGGTAGAACGGTGCGGCGGTCATGTGCCGTGCAATGGGTGCACCCAGATCGGCATCGGCTGCGGCAACCACCTGGCGCAGATCGCGCAAGGTGAAAATGCCCGTCGGCTGGCGCTGCCCATCGACGATCACGATCGAGCCAACCTGCTGCTCATGCATCAGCCGCACGGCTTCGCGCAGCGGTGTCTCGGGGGCGCAGGCCACGGGGTGACGCATGGCCAGTTCGCCTAGCGGTGTATTGAGGGAATACTGGGTGCCCAGGGTTTGCACCGCCTGTTGACGGACCTGTTGGTTGACCTGATCCAGAAGACTGCTGACCCCTCGCAAGGCGAAATCGCGGAACACCTCGGAAAGGGAAAAGACGCGGATGAATGCCGCCTTGTTCAGTTGCAGGCAGAAGGTGTCGTCACCGGCCAGGTGCTCCGTACGCGTGGCTCGCTCGCCGAGCAAGGCTGCCAGTGGAAAACACTCGCCGTGGGTAATCTCGAACGTGGTTTCGACGCCGGGTTTGACCAGGTGCTGCCGCTCACCAACCACGCGGCCCTGCTTGACGATGTAGAAGTGCTCGACCGGCCCGTCGCTTGGCTTGATGATGCTTTCGCCGCTGGCGTAGAAGCGCAGCTGGCACTGCTCGACCAAGTAGGCCAGATGGCTCTGCTCCATCTGGTTGAAGGGCGCAAAGCGCTGCAGGAATTGCAGGGTGCCCTGGATGTTTTGCAGCACTGCCGTTCTACCCGCTTGCTGGTAGGCGTCTTTTTTGCTCATCGACCTGACCGTATCGCTACGCCGAACTATATATATCTATCTATAGGGTCGGCTTTGTTGTTTTCGGCATTCATGGTCGGCCTGCAGAGGGCGTGGTGCCCATTGGACGTAAGTCTAGGGCACGAACACGTCAATAATCCGACGAAAGGTAAATTGGGTGTCGGAGAATCTGCGGTCTTACCAGTAGAGCGAATGGATACGAGACGACCATGTCCGAGCACACCGACATCTTGAGCGACGCAGAGCGTGCGGCACTCGCTGCTGTGAGTGCGCCGCCGCCTGCCCGGCCGGTAGTGCTCGTGGTCGACGATAATCCGGTCAACAGCGAAGCCTTGATGTTGTATCTCAAAAGCAAGGGTATCGACGGCATGACGGCCGATGGCGCCCAGGAGGCGCTGTTCAAGCTCCATTGGGAGCCTCGCATCGCGCTGATGATCACCGACCTGCGGATGCAGCCCGAGGATGGGCTGTACCTTATCCACAAGGTGCGCGAGATGCAGGAAGCGGACCGGGCTGCGCTTTCGATCATCGTGGTATCAGGCGATACCGATGTGAAGGAGGCCGTTGATGTCATGCACCTGGGGGTTGTGGACTTTCTGTTGAAGCCCGTCGACCTGGCGAAACTGCTCGAACTGGTGAAGCGCGAATTGAAGCTGGCCTGATGCGCAAGCGGGGCCCGAAGGCCCCGCCGATCAACGCTGCAAGCAGCTCACGCTATACGCCGGTCGTTCAGATCCCGTTGCGTGCCTTGAACTCACGGCGACGGCGATGCAGCACAGGCTCGGTGTAGCCGTTAGGCTGCTTGGTACCTTCGAGCACCAGCTCGACTGCCGCCTGGAAGGCAACGTTGTCGTCGAAGTTGCCCGCCATCGGGCGATACAGCGGGTCGTTGGCGTTCTGCTTGTCGACCACTGCCGCCATGCGCTTGAGGCTTTCGAGCACCTGCTCCTGGCTGACTACACCATGTCGCAGCCAGTTGGCCAGCAACTGGGCGGAAATGCGCAAGGTGGCGCGGTCTTCCATCAGCCCCACGTTGTTGATGTCGGGCACTTTGGAGCAACCCACACCCTGATCGATCCAGCGCACCACGTAGCCCAGGATGCCCTGGGCATTGTTGTCCAGCTCATTGCGGATTTCCTCGTCCGACCAGTTGGGGTTGGTCGCCAGCGGAATGGCCAGGATGTCATCGACCGAAGCCGGTGTGCGCGAAGCCAGCTCGCGCTGGCGCGCCTGCACATCCACCTTGTGGTAGTGCAGGGCGTGCAGGGTGGCTGCCGTCGGCGAAGGCACCCACGCGGTATTGGCACCGGCCAGCGGGTGAGCGATCTTCTGCTCCAGCATGGCGGCCATCAGGTCGGGCATGGCCCACATGCCCTTGCCGATCTGCGCACGCCCTTGCAGGCCGGTGGCAAGGCCTACATCGACGTTGTTGTTTTCATAGGCGCCGATCCACTTCTCGTTCTTCATGGCGCCTTTGCGCACGACCGGGCCTGCCTCCATGGAGGTATGGATTTCGTCGCCCGTGCGATCGAGGAAGCCCGTATTGATGAACACCACGCGCTCGGCAGCGGCCTTGATGCAGGACTTGAGGTTGACCGTTGTGCGGCGCTCTTCGTCCATGATGCCGACCTTGACGGTATTGCGCTGCATGCCCAGCAGGTCTTCGACCCGGCTGAATATCTCGGCGGCGAACGCCACTTCCTCCGGGCCATGCATCTTCGGCTTGACGATGTACACACTGCCGGTACGGGTATTGCGGCGGCTGGTGGTGCCCTTGAGGTTGTGCAGCGCCATGAGGTTGGTGAACAGACCGTCCTGGATACCTTCCGGGACTTCGTTACCCTGCGCGTCGAGGATGGCCGGGTTGGTCATCAGGTGACCCACGTTGCGTACGAACAGCAGCGAGCGACCATGCAGCGTAACGCTGCCCCCGTTGGGCGCTGCGTACTCGCGATCGGGGTTCATGGTGCGGGTGAACGTCTTGCCGCCCTTGCTGACGCTTTCGGCCAGGTCACCTTTCATCAGCCCCAGCCAATTGCGATACACGATCACTTTGTCGTCGGCGTCGACTGCCGCCACGGAGTCTTCGCAGTCCATGATGGTGGTCAGTGCCGATTCCATCAGGATGTCCTTGACGCCTGCGGCATCGGTGCTGCCCACCGGGGTACTGGCATCGATCTGGATTTCGAAGTGCAGGCCGTTGTGCTTGAGCAACACGGCAGTGGGGGCGTTGCTGTCGCCGTGGAACCCGACCAGTTGGGCGTCGTCACGCAGGCCCGTGTTGCTGCCGCCTTTGAGGGTGACGACCAACTGGCCGGCCTCGATGCGATAGGCCGTGGAGTCGACGTGCGAGCCAGCAGCCAGTGGTGCCGCTTCGTCGAGGAAGGCACGGGCGAAGGCGATCACTTTGTCGCCACGTACCTTGTTGTAGCCTTGCCCCTTTTCGGCGCCGCCTTCCTCGCTGATGGCGTCGGTGCCGTAGAGCGCATCGTACAGCGAGCCCCAGCGGGCATTCGCGGCGTTCAGGGCAAAGCGTGCATTCATGACCGGTACCACCAACTGCGGACCGGCCATGTGGGCGATTTCTTCGTCCACGTTTTGCGTAGTGGCCTGGAAATCGTCGGCTTGTGGCAGCAGGTAACCGATTTCCTGAAGGAAAGCCTTGTAGGCCGGGGCGTCGTGGGCCTGGCCTTTGCGGGCCTGGTGCCAGGCGTCGATCTGGGCTTGCAGCTCGTCGCGCTTGGCGAGGAGGGCTTTGTTCTTTGGAGCGAGGTCGTTGATGATCTTTTCAGCACCTGCCCAGAACTGCTCGGCGATGATGCCGGTTCCGGGGATGGCTTCGTTGTTCACGAAGTCGTACAGGACTTTGGCGACCTGAAGGCCACCGACTTGAACGTATCCAGTCATTGCTTGCCTCACTCTGCTCAGCTATTTCGCTCTTTTGTATTGAGCCTGTAGCGCTTCTCCTCGCACGGCACCAGTGCATGCCTCCGGTACAAGCCCGGACGCGGCTGGGTGCGGTTTGCCTGCCTGACAGCAAGCAACGTGCATTCTTCACAGGCGCCTCGACAGACCTTCAAACGACGTTGTGTAGTCCGCGCCCACGGATACTACATGAAGCAGCCGGCTGGGCACTATCAGACTAAAAGCGCCGTCAGGCGACCTGTTGGTCGCACAGGATCCTGCAAGGAAGCGCCATGTTCGCAAAAAACGGAGTGATTGTTCCAGATAAATCTAAAAACAGTACACGATTTATAAGGAGGATTGCCCTGCGGCAGGTTGACGCGCCTTGCCTATACTGTGGCGACACCTTGGCGCTGTATGGCCTGAACCCCACTCGAGGAACATTCCGTGGAACATCTTGTGCTTACCGTGATCGCCCCGGACAAGGCCGGCCAAGTCGAGCGGATCGCCCAGTGCATCGCCGACTTCGAGGGTAACTGGCTGGAAAGCAGCATGTCGCGCATGGCTGGGCAATTTGCCGGCATCCTGCGGGTGGCAGTGCCGGCGGATCGGTATGACGCGTTGGTGGACGCGCTCGGGGCATTGTCCGCACACGGCATTCGCGTGCAACTGGCCGAAAGTGGCAGCGAGCCTGCCCATGCATCCAAACCCTTTGGCATGGAGCTGGTAGGTAACGACCGACCAGGGATCGTGCGGGATATCACCCGTGTGCTGGCCGAGCTGAATGTGAACGTCGAACGGATTGCCACAGAGGTGCGCCCGGCACCGATGAGCAACGAACCCCTGTTTCATGCCGAGGCCCTTCTGGCATTACCCGCGTCCCTGCCGCTGGAGCAGCTGCAGCAACGTCTGGAAGCGCTGGCCGATGACTTGATGGTGGAGTTGCGGTTGCGCGCGGATGAGTAAATGCGGCTCGCCACTGCCGCAGACTCTGGCAGAGGTTATCCCGATTTAGAGAGGACGGCCTTGTGGATAAGCTGGGGCTATCGGGTCCCAGCGCCCGGCTTGCAAGGGCTGCAGAGATTTGATCGAAAATTGATCAATGTAGAGAGGTTGTGCACAAACGGCGGGGACGAGGGTGTGGATAAGCTCTGGAGATGTCTCTGCAGGCCATGTATATCAAGGCGTACAGAGACATGATCGTTTTTTGATCAGCGACTTTTACGCAAACTCCACCACGCATCGACGCTGTACAACGCCAGCCCTGCCCAGATGAACATGAATGCCGTGAGCGTGCTTGGGGATAGATGCTCGTCGAACAGCCAGATGGCCTGGAGCAAGACCAGCGTTGGCGCCAGGTATTGCAGAAAGCCCAGCGTGGTGTAGGGCAGATGCCGTGCGGCAGCGTTGAAACACACCAGCGGCACCAGTGTCACGGGGCCTGCAGCCATCAGCCACAAGGCCTCGCTTGTGGTGTAGAACTCACCTTGCGCGCTCATCGCGCCGGGGTGCAGCAGCAACCACCCAAGCGCCAGCGGTACCAGCATCCAGGTCTCGACAACCAGGCCGGGCAGGGCCGCCACGGGGGCTTGCTTGCGAATAAGCCCGTAGAACCCGAAGGTCAGCGCCAGTGCCAAGGATACCCAGGGCAGGCTGCCCACCTGCCAGACCTGTTGCATGACGCCGAGCGCGGCCAGGCCGACCGCCAGCCACTGCAAACGGCGCAAGCGCTCGCCGAGAATCAGCATGCCGAGCAGCACGTTGATCAGCGGGTTGATGTAGTAGCCAAGGCTGGCCTCGAGCATGCGTCCGTTGTTCACCGACCAGACATACGTCAGCCAATTGGCTGCGATCAATGTGCCGCTCAATGCCAGGATGGCCAAGCGCCGCGGGTTGTCGCGCAGGTCGCGCCACCAGCCGGGGTGTTTCCAGAAGGCGAGCAGTATCGAGCCGAACAGCGCTGACCACAGCACACGGTGGACGATGATCTCCACGGCGGGGACGCTTTGGATGGCTTTGAAGTACAGGGGGAACAGGCCCCAGATGATGTAGGCACTCAGGCCCAGTAGATACCCGCGACGCGGGTTTGCAGCGTGCATGCAGAGTCCTTGCTTAAGATGCTGATTAACGGCAGCTATTGTAGACAGCGCCGACGGTCGATCTAGAACAACTTGAGTGGGGCTTCATCGAGGGCGGCCATTTGCTCACGCAGCGCCAGAATCTGATCACCCCAGTACCTAGGCTGACCGAACCACGGGAAGCTGGGCGGAAATGCCGGATCGTCCCAGCGACGCGCCAGCCAGGCACTGTAATGGAGTTGACGCAGGGCACGCAGCGGCTCGATCAACGCCAGCTCACGCGGGTCGAAGTCGTGAAATTCGTTGTAGCCCTCGACCAGCTCGGCCAGCTGGCCCTGACGCTCATCCCGATTGCCTGCCAGCATCATCCACAGGTCCTGTACCGCAGGGCCCATGCGGCAGTCGTCCAGGTCAACCACATGGTAGATCTCGTCGCGGTGCATCAGGTTGCCCGGGTGCAAGTCACCGTGCAGGCGGATGACCTGGTGCGGGGTGCGGGCATAGATGGCTTCCACTCGGGCCAGTACATCGCGCGCGACCGATTCGAAGGCGGGCAACAGTTCCCGGGGCACGAACCCGCCTTTTAGCAGTGTGTCCAGTGAGGCGTGCCCGAAGTTATCCACAGCCAACGCTTCCCGGTGTTCGAACGGCCGGCTGGCAGCCACGGCATGCAGGCGTCCGATCAACTGGCCCAAGCGGTACAACTGATCGAGGTTGCCGGGTTCAGGGGCATGCCCACCACGGCGCGGGAACAGCGTAAAGCGAAAGCCACCGTGTTCGAACAGCGTGTTGCCTTGATGCAGCAGGGGCGCTACCACCGGCACTTCGCAGCCGGCCAATTCGGCCGTGAAGCGGTGTTCTTCGACGATGGCTGCATCGCTCCAGCGACCGGGTCGATAGAACTTGGCGATCAAGGGCTGCTCGCCCTCGATGCCCACTTGGTAGACGCGGTTTTCATAGCTGTTGAGTGCCAATACCCGCGCATCGCTGAGAAACCCCAATGATTCCACGGCGTCAAGCACCAAGTCGGGGGTGAGTGTGGCGAACGGGTGGGACATGATGACTCCGGCGGTAGGCAGCGTGGCCCCCATGTTACCGCGTTGGCCACCGAGGCGCCGCAGGGCACTCGGCCATGTGCCAACGCCGTTACAGGTCAGGCCGGGATACCAATCACCACATCGGCGGCCGAGAACTGCGCACGCAGGGCGCTGCCAACGGTCACCTGGTGCTCTGCCAGCCAGGCCGGTTCGGCGAAGGCGCACAGGGTCTGACCATTGCCAAGCGCAAGGCGCACCTCGTGGGGGCCATCGGTGCCCGTCAGAATCGAGTCCACGATCACCTGCAGGCAATTGTGCTGTTGATCCGCCTCGTCGCTGTGGCCCAGCAGGCGCACCCAACCTGCCTTGAGCAAGGCCACCACCGTCGTGCCCAAGGTCAGCCCAAGGCGCTCGGTGCTGTCATGAGTGATCAAGGCTTCGATCTGCAGCCCCCCACTCAGTGCAAGGCCGACCCGGTCATGCCACCCCACGCGATGAAGGGCGCTGACCTGGCCTTGCAGCTGATTCCGGGCGCTGGTGCGCAGCATCAGGCGACCGAGCAGGTCAAGGTCGCTCACATCATCGGTGGCTTCGAGCAACTGAGCTTGCAAGGCTTGCAGGCGCTGATACAGCCGCAGCACCCGTTCGCCTTCGGCAGACAGGCGTGCACCGCCGCCGCCGCGCCCGCCAGTGCTGCGCTCTACCAAGGGGCTGCTGGCCAGGTTGTTGAGTTCATCGATCGCATCCCAGGCAGCTTTGTAGCTCATGCCGGCAGCCTTGGCGGCGCGGGTGATGGAGCCCTGCTCGGCAATGTGCTGCAAGAGGGCCACGCGCTGTGGGCGGCGGGTAATGTGATGGGTCAGTGGGGCAGGTAAGGGCATGGGCATCCGACCGGTTCGGTGATGGGCCAGTGTACGGGGTGGGCGTAGCGTACCACTGCGTCGCCGCCACTGGCCTGCACGCTCATGCATAGCCGGGCTTGGGTGTGCGTGCCAGGCAGTAGACGTCTACACGTGCGGCACCTGCCTTGCGCAGGACCTGTGCAACAGCCTGCGCCGTCGCGCCGGTGGTCAGTACATCATCGACGAGCGCGACATGCTGGCCGTGCAGGCCACCGCATACGGCGAACGCCTGACGCAGGTTGCGCCATCGAGCCTTGGCGCTCAGATGCTGCTGGGCCGTGGTGTGGCGGGTGCGTACCAGCAGGTGTTCGACGAAAGGCACTGCCAGTTGCCTTGACCACCAACGCGCCAGCATCGCAGCCTGGTTGAACCCCCGTTCACGCAGCCGGCGCCGTGTCAGGGGTACAGCAAGCAGCACGTCGGGGCGGGGCAGGCCTTCGGCATAGTGATGGCTCAGCGCATGACCGGCAATCTCAGCCATCAGGCGTCCCAGCGGCCACTGACGGTTGTGCTTGAACCGACTGATCAGGGTGTCCACCGGAAATGTGAAATGCCAGGGTGCCAGAACCCGTTCGAATGCTGGCGGCCTGCGGTTGCACTGTCCGCATTCCATGCCTGCCATGGCCAGAGGCAGGGCGCACCGTGAGCATTGGTCATCAGCCAGCCAGGGCAGTTGTTGTTCACATGGCTCGCATAGCGCGTAGGGCTGGAGCGCAGTGGCACCGCATAGTGCGCATATTTGGTTAACTAGTGACCAGTTGTAGACCAGCCTCTTAAGCTTAAGTTGACAGTTCATGGGCCTTCCCTGACTATTTCGGCTATCCGTGAAGCGCGGGCGTTCTCCTTGCCCGGCGCCTGCTAGAGCCTAAACAAGGAAACGCCGATGAGCGCCAGTACAACTGCAACAACACGTCACGACTGGTCCCTGGCCGAGGTCAAGGCGCTGTTCCAACAGCCGTTCAACGACCTGATCTTCAACGCCCAGGCTGTACACCGTGCGCATTTCGACCCCAACCGGGTGCAAGTCTCCACCCTGCTGTCGATCAAGACCGGTGCCTGCCCCGAAGACTGTAAGTACTGCCCGCAGTCCGGGCACTACAACACCGGCCTGGAAAAGCAGAAGCTGATGGAGGTGCAGAAGGTGCTCGAGGAGGCCGCGCGCGCCAAGGCCATTGGTTCCACGCGCTTTTGCATGGGCGCTGCGTGGAAGCACCCTTCGGCCAAGGACATGCCCTATGTGCTGGAGATGGTCAAAGGGGTCAAGGCCATGGGCCTGGAAACCTGCATGACCCTCGGCAAGCTCGACCAGGAGCAGACCCAGGCGCTGGCCCAGGCGGGCCTGGACTATTACAACCACAACCTCGATACCTCCCCCGAGTTCTACGGCAGCATCATCACTACGCGCACCTACGCCGAGCGCTTGCAGACCCTGGCCTATGTGCGCGATGCCGGCATGAAGATCTGCTCTGGCGGCATCCTCGGCATGGGCGAGACGCTCGATGACCGCGCAGGCCTGCTGATTCAACTGGCCAACCTGCCTGAGCATCCGGAGTCCGTGCCGATCAACATGCTGGTCAAGGTGGCCGGTACGCCGCTGGCCGACGAGGCCGACGTCGATCCGTTCGACTTCATCCGCATGCTGGCAGTGGCCCGTATTCTCATGCCCAAGTCGCACGTGCGCCTTTCGGCAGGCCGTGAGCAGATGAACGAGCAAATGCAGGCCTTGGCATTCCTGGCCGGTGCCAACTCGATCTTCTACGGTGAAAAGTTGCTGACAACGGCCAACCCGCAGGCCGACAAGGACATGCAGCTGTTCGCACGCCTGGGAATCAAGCCTGAAGCTGGTGAAGAGCACGCCGATGAAGTCCACCAGGCTGCGATCGAGCAGGCGCTGGTCGAGCAGCGCAACGATGCGTTGTTCTACGATGCAGCTTCGGCCTGACATGGCCTTCGACTTGGCCGCGCGGCTGGCCGACCGGCGCGCGGCGGACCTCTACCGACAGCGCCCCTTGCTGGAAAGCCCACAAGGGCCGCTGGTAGTGGTCGATGGCCAGCCGCTGCTGGCTTTCTGCAGCAACGATTACCTGGGCCTGGCAAGTCATCCTGAAGTGCTCGCGGCCTGGCAGGCAGGTGCTGATCGTTGGGGTGTGGGTGGGGGGGCTTCGCATCTGGTCATAGGCCATACCACGGCACACCATCAACTTGAGCAAGCATTGGCCGAACTCACCGGGCGGCCGCGAGCGCTGCTGTTCTCCACCGGCTACATGGCCAACCTGGGGGTAATCACCGCATTGGTGGGCAAGGGCGATACGGTGTTGCAGGATCGCCTGAACCACGCCTCGCTGCTCGACGGTGGCCTGCTCAGCGGCGCGCGTTTCAGCCGTTACCTGCACAATGATGTCGGCAGCCTGAGCGACCGCCTGGCCAAGGCCACGGGCAATACATTGGTCGTGACTGATGGCGTGTTCAGCATGGACGGTGATGTGGCCGATTTGCCGGCGCTGGCCCAGGCGACGCGTGCGCGCGATGCCTGGCTGATGGTGGACGATGCCCATGGCCTGGGCACCCTGGGTGTGGGCGGCGGCGGAGTCGTCGAGCACTATGGCCTGGGCGTGGACGATGTCCCGGTACTGGTCGGTACGCTGGGCAAGGCCTGCGGTACGGCGGGTGCGTTCGTGGCTGGCAGTGAAGCGCTGATCGAAGCGCTGATCCAGTTCGCCCGGCCTTACATCTACACCACCAGCCAACCGCCCGCCTTGGCCTGCGCCACCCTCAAGAGCCTTGAGCTGGTGCGGACACAGCCTTGGCGACGCGAGCACCTGGCGGCACTGATACAGCAATTTCGCGAAGGCGCAGAACAACTGGGCTTGCGCCTGATGGAGAGCCAGACGCCGATCCAGCCGATTGTCATCGGTGACAGCGCGCAAGCGCTTCGCCTGTCGCAGCTACTGCGCGAGCGCGGTCTGTTGGTGACCGCTATCCGGCCACCTACGGTGGCGGTCGGTAGTGCGCGATTGCGCGTTACCTTGAGCGCTGCCCACACAGCAGCTCAGGTGCAGCTATTGTTGAATGCATTGGCAGAGTGTTATCCACAGCTGGAGCGCGCCGATGCGTAACCGACTCGTACTGCTACCAGGCTGGGGCCTGGGCACCGCTTCTCTTGAGCCGCTTGCAGCCAGCCTGCGCGCCCAGGACCCTGGGCTTCAGGTGACGCTGATGCCCATGCCGGAGCTGGATCACTGTGACGTCCAGGGTTGGGTCGAGCACCTGGATCGCAAGGTACCCAACGATGTGTGGCTGGGGGGGTGGTCGCTGGGCGGTATGCTGGCCAGTGCCCTGGCCGACAAGCGCGGCGACCACTGTTGCGGCTTGCTCACCCTGGCCAGTAACCCTAGTTTCGTGGCCCGTGCCGATTGGCCTCACGGGATGGCCGAAGACACCTTCGGGACGTTCCTGGATGGTTGCCGCAGCCATCCGTCGGTCACGCTCAAGCGCTTTCGCACGTTGTGCAGCGAAGGGGCCATGCAACCGCGCACCTTGCTTCGCCAGCTGGGCGTAGGCGTTCCAGACACCGATCCGCTGTACCTGGCTACGGCGCTACAGGTACTGGCCCAGCTCGATACCCGAGCAGCGCTGGAGGCATTCGCCGGCCCGCAGCTTCATCTTTTTGCCGGCGCAGATGCCCTGGTGCCAGCCGAAGCTGCGCAGGCGTTGAGCGAGCTGTTGCCCGACGTGGAAGTGGGCCTTGTCGAAGACAGTTCCCATGCGTTTGTGCTCGAGTACCCACAAGAACTGGCCAGCGGTATCAAAAGTTTCCTGCATGAGAGTGGCGATGACTGATCTTTCCCAGCCAGGCTTGCCTGGCGCCTTGCCCGACAAACGCCAGGTGGCCACGTCGTTTTCGCGTGCGGCAGCCAGCTATGACAGCGTGGCAGCCCTGCAGCGTTCGGTCGGTATGAACCTGCTGACGATGCTGCCATCTGACCTCGAACCGACTCGCTGGCTTGATCTGGGCAGTGGCACGGGCCATTTCAGCCGGGTGCTTGCCGAGCGTTACGGGCCTGCAAGCGGTGTTGCCGTGGACATCGCCGAAGGCATGCTGCGTCATGCTCGCGATCGAGCCGATGGCGCCCAAAGCTACATCGTCGGCGATGCCGAGCGCTTGCCGCTGGGGGAGGGGTGCGTCGATCTCGTCTTTTCCAGCCTGGCCGTCCAGTGGTGCAGCCATTTTGCCCAAGTGCTGGAAGAAGCTTCGCGTATTCTGCGACCAGGCGGCGTCCTGGCTTTCAGCAGCCTGTGCGTGGGTACGCTCGATGAATTGCGCGGTAGTTGGCAGGCCGTGGATGGCCAGGTACACGTCAACCGCTTCAGGCGCTTCGACGAATACCAGCGTTCATGTGCCGCCAGTGCCCTCGAGACGCAGGTACTGCAACAGTTGCCGCATGTATTGCATTATGCACACGTGCGCACATTGACCCATGAACTCAAGGCGCTGGGGGCGCACAACCTCAACCCGGGTCGTCCTGCCGGGCTCACCGGGCGCGCCCGCATACAGAGTATGCTCCAGGCGTACGAGGCCTACCGCCAGCCCCAAGGGCTGCCTGCCACTTATCAAGTGGTCTACGGCGTGCTGCGCAAGTCTGTGGCATAGGAGTACTTCATGAGTCAGGCGTATTTCATTGCCGGAACTGACACCGATGTCGGCAAGACCACCATTGCAGCCGGTCTTCTACACGCAGCGAAGTTGCAGGGGTTGAGCACCCTGGGGGCCAAGCCGGTGGCATCTGGCTGCAGCATGACGGCCAAGGGCTTGCGCAACAGCGACGCCCTGGCGCTGATCGACGAGAGCACCATCAAGCTCGCCTACGAGCAGGTCAACCCATTCGCCTTCGAGCCAGCCATCGCCCCCCATGTCGCCGCGCGGGAAGCCGGTGTGACGCTGGCGGTGTCGCAGCTGCTGGCGGATATGCGCACGGTGTTGCAGCACCAGGCCGATTTCACCTTGATCGAAGGCGCAGGCGGCTGGCGGGTGCCGCTTTCGGGCCTGGCGAACCTGTCGGACCTGGCCGTTGCATTGCAGCTGCCGGTCATCCTGGTGGTCGGGGTAAGGCTGGGCTGCATCAGCCACGCGCTGCTCAGTGCCGAAGCCATCGAACGTGACGGACTGCAGCTCGCCGGGTGGGTGGCGAACATCATCGAGCCAAAAACGTCGCGGCTCGAAGAGAATCTGGCCAGCCTGGCCGAACGGCTGCCGGCGCCTTGTCTGGGCCGAGTGCCCAAGCTCAAGCAAGCCACGGCGGACAAGGTGGCCGAGCATTTGCAGCTGGACTTGCTGGATTAACCAGCGCGTGTCTGCGGTAGCGGCGGGGCCAAGCGTGTGCAAGGTTAACTGACGCTGGTATGGTCAAGGCCTATCAAGTGGCACTGAGCCATTAGCGATTTAAACGGGCTTTTTGGTAGCTGGCCTGCTTTAATGAGGCCTCACCGTCATCCAGTGTCGATGGAGTCCTGACATGGAAATCACCGGTAGCTCCGCCTTCTACGCAGGCCTTGGTGCCATTCACAATGGTCAGAATCGCGTTGACCAGGCCGCCAGCCAGGTCGCCAACACCACCGCCGAACGTTCCGCCACCAGTCAGTCGAGTGATTTTCAGGCCGAGCGGCTGCGTGCCGTCGACAGAAGTCAGCAAATGGACCTGGCCACCAGCACCGTGCAAATGGCGCTGGGCAGAACCGAAGTCGAGCTTGGCGCCAAAGTCGTCAAGGCATCCGACGAAATGCTGGGTCGTATCATCGACACCTACGCCTAACGGTCGATAGCGCGTTCCCGCCTGCCACACACCGCCCAGAGGCTTGCACTGCCTCGTTTTCTTTTCTTCGCCAGAAGCGTCCCCGTCCTCACGGGCGAAGTGGCGTGGGCGTTGATGGCGGATTCGCCATTTTTCGTGGCGTAAATGGCACCTCTGGCCCTTCTTGACATCCGCCAGCGGTAAACGTAAGTTTCAAACAACTGTTTGATAGACCCTGCCGCGTGCGCCGGTCCCCCACAGAACTCACCTAGAGGTTCATCGCGATGCCTGACTACAAAGCCCCCCTGCGTGATATTCGCTTCGTGCGTGATGAGCTACTCGGCTACGAGGCGCACTATCAGAGCCTGCCAGGTTGCCAGGACGCCACGCCCGACATGGTGGACGCGATTCTCGAGGAAGGTGCGAAGTTCTGTGAGCAGGTACTGTCGCCGCTCAACCGCGTAGGCGATCAGGAAGGCTGCACCTGGAGCGAGGCGGGCGTGAAGACGCCGACCGGTTTCAAGGAAGCCTACCAGCAGTTCGTCGAAGGCGGCTGGCCGAGCCTGGCGCACGATGTGGAGCACGGTGGTCAGGGGTTGCCCGAGTCGCTGGGCCTGGCCCTGAGCGAAATGGTGGGCGGTGCCAACTGGTCGTGGGGCATGTACCCAGGCTTGTCCCACGGCGCAATGAACACCATCTCGGCCCACGGCACTGCCGAACAGCAGCACACCTACCTGACCAAGCTGGTTTCGGGTGAATGGACCGGCACCATGTGCCTGACCGAACCGCACTGCGGCACCGACCTGGGCATGCTGCGCACCAAGGCCGAACCCCAGGCCGATGGCAGCTACAAGGTCAGCGGTACCAAGATCTTCATTTCGGCCGGTGAGCACGACATGGCCGAGAACATCGTGCACATCGTGCTGGCACGCCTGCCCGATGCACCGGCTGGCACCAAGGGCATTTCCCTGTTCATCGTGCCGAAGTTCCTGCCCAACGCCGAAGGCGCAGCGGGTGAGCGCAATGGTGTGAGCTGCGGCTCCATCGAGCACAAGATGGGTATCCATGGCAATGCCACCTGCGTGATGAACTTCGACGCAGCCACCGGTTACCTGATCGGCCCGGCCAACAAAGGCCTGAACTGCATGTTCACCTTCATGAACACGGCACGCCTGGGGACTGCGCTGCAAGGCCTGGCCCATGCCGAAGTGGCCTTCCAGGGTGGCTTGAAGTATGCCCGCGAGCGCCTGCAGATGCGCTCGCTGACCGGGCCCAAGGCGCCTGAGAAGGCCGCCGACCCGATCATCGTCCACCCGGATGTACGTCGCATGCTCCTGACCATGAAGGCCTTCGCCGAGGGCACCCGTGCGATGGTCTACTTCACGGCCAAGCAGGTGGACATCGTCAAGTACAGTCAGGATGAGGAAGAGCGCAAGAAGGCCGATGCCCTGCTGGCGTTCCTGACCCCAATCGCCAAGGCCTTCATGACCGAGGTCGGCTTCGAGGCGGCCAACCATGGGGTTCAGGTCTACGGTGGGCATGGCTTCATCGCCGAGTGGGGCATGGAGCAGAACGTTCGTGACAGCCGTATTTCCATGCTGTACGAGGGCACCACGGGCATCCAGGCCCTGGACCTGCTGGGCCGCAAGGTGCTGATGACCCAAGGCGAGGCCCTCAAGGGCTTCACCAAGATCGTGCACAAGTTCTGCCAGTCGCAGGAAGGCAACGAGGCGGTCAACGAGTTCGTTCAGCCCCTGGCTGCGTTGAACAAGGAATGGGGCGAGCTGACCATGAAGGTGGGCATGGCTGCCATGAAGGACCGTGAGGAAGTGGGTGCGGCATCGGTGGACTACCTCATGTACTCCGGCTACGCCTGCCTGGCCTACTTCTGGGCCGACATTGCCCGCTTGGCTGCCGAAAAGCTGGCAGCAGGTGCCAGTGAAGCGGCGTTCTACACCGCCAAGCTGCAAACGGCACGCTTCTACTTCCAGCGCATCCTGCCGCGTACCCGCACGCATGTGGCTGCCATGCTGTCCGGTGCTGACAACCTGATGGCCATGGACGAAGAACACTTCGGCCTGGCTTACTGAGTCATCTCAGGTCGTATGCGAACCGTCTGCTTCGGCAGACGGTTTTTTTATGTCTGGCGCAAGCCAACAATAAAGGTACTCAAGTGTCCAGGTGAACGGCCGATCAACTAAGGGCACAATGCCACTATTGTTCTGCCAGGTTGGAATTGCCCTTGCTTCGCCTTAACGCTGTCCGCCCAAGCCATTTCGTACCCTCTCTCGTCTTGCTGGGGGCAGGCTTGGCTGCGGCTTACGTCAAGGACCTCAGCGTTTTCTTCACATCGCTTTTCAATGTGCTGCCAACCCTCGTGCTGTTGATGGGCGGCGCCTATTGCGCGGTGTACAGGCGCCAGCGGGAGCTGTTTCTGATGCTCACGGTCTACATCGCCTATTTCCTGCTCGATACCCAGACTGACTTCTATCGAGACAACGGCCGCGTTCGTGAAGATGCTGCCGTGATCTTCCACCTCGTGTGCCTGCTGTTACCGGCGTTGTATGGCCTTTATGGCATCTGGCAGGAGCGCACGCACCTGCTCCAGGACCTGGTCGCCAGGTGTGCGGTGCTGTTGGCCACGGCCGCAGTGGCGGCCGGCTTCGAGCAAAGCTTTCCCGAGGCACTGCTGGCCAGCCTGGCGGAAATCCGCTGGCCGATCTTGCACGGTCAGTGGATGAGCCTGATTCAGCTGGCCTACCCGGTGTTCATGGGCATGCTGGCGTTACTCGTCGTACAGTACCTGCGTGCGCCCAGGCCCCTGCATGGCGCCTTGATCGTGGGCCTGGTCGGTATTTTCTGGATGCTGCCCAAGACGTTCGTGTTGCCTTTCACGCTGAACATCATGTGCAGCCAGGTCATGCTGATGATTGCCACGGCAGTCGCTCACGAAGCGTACCAGATGGCGTTCCGTGACGAGCTCACCGGGTTGCCGGGCCGTCGCGCGCTCAATGAGCGCCTGCAGCGACTAGGGCGCTCCTATGTGATCGCCATGGCCGACGTGGACCATTTCAAGCGCTTCAACGACACCCATGGCCATGATGTGGGCGACCAGGTATTGCGGCTGGTGGCCAGCCGGCTTGGCAAGGTCAAGGGGGGAGGCCGCGCCTACCGCTATGGCGGCGAAGAATTCGCCGTGGTGTTCGCGGGCAAGACAGCTGACCAGTGCGTGCCGCATCTGGAAGCGGTTCGAGAAGCGATTGCCGGCTATGCCATGCACTTGCGTGACCAGAGTGCTCGTCCGCTGGATGACAACGCCGGCCGCCAGCGCCGCACAGGCAGCAGTGGCGACACGGTTACCGTGACCATCAGCGTAGGTGTGGCCGAACGGCAGGGCGATAACCGCAGCGTTGAAGAGGTGCTCAAGGCTGCCGATCAGGCGCTGTACGCTGCCAAGGCCGCGGGGCGTAATTGCTTGATGGTGCACGGCCTGAAAAATCGTCGGGGAGCAGTGCGGGAAGCGTGACCATAACTGACTACTTAGTCTCTTGATGACCCTATGTGTCGTAAAAGTTGTTCGGTTACACTGGTTCCACTACCCGTGCTGCGATGCTCATCGCCGCCCGTCCTGACCAGCGAGAGGTTGTCATGGCTGAATATAAAGCGCCCCTGCGCGACATGCGCTTCGTACTGAATGAAGTCTTCAACGTGGGCCAGCAGTGGGCGCAGTTGCCGGGCTTGGCTGAGTTGGTCGATGCCGAAACGGCCATGGCGGTGCTTGAGGAGGCAGGCAAGGTCACTGCACGCAGCATTGCACCGCTCAGCCGCGCTGCCGACGAGGAAGGCTGCCGCTGGGACAACGGCGCGGTGCATACGCCTGCCGGGTTCATCGAAGCCTACGACACCTATGCTCAAGGCGGCTGGGTAGGCGTGGGTGGCGACCCTGCCTTCGGCGGCATGGGCATGCCCAAGGCGGTATCGGCCCAGGTCGAGGAGATGGTCAACGCAGCCAGCCTGTCGTTTGGCTTGTACCCCATGCTCACCGCAGGTGCCTGCCTGTCGATCAACGCCCACGCCGACGAGGCGCTCAAGCACACGTACCTGCCGAACATGTATTCAGGTGTGTGGGCAGGCTCCATGTGCCTGACCGAACCTCATGCAGGTACTGACCTTGGCATGATCCGCACCAAGGCCGAGCCCCAGGCTGACGGCAGCTACCGTGTGACCGGCACCAAGATCTTCATCACCGGTGGCGAGCACGACCTGACCGAGAACATCATTCACCTGGTCCTGGCCAAGCTGCCGGACGCACCGGCAGGCCCCAAAGGGATCTCCCTGTTCCTGGTCCCCAAGTTCCTGGTCAACGAAGACGGCAGCCTGGGTGCTCGCAATCCGGCGACCTGCGGGTCCATCGAGCACAAGATGGGTATCCAGGCCTCGGCCACCTGCGTAATGAATTTCGACGAGGCGGTCGGTTACATTGTGGGGGAGCCCAACAAGGGGCTGGCCGCGATGTTCACCATGATGAACTACGAGCGGCTCGGGGTTGGCATCCAAGGGCTCGCTTCGGCCGAGCGCTCTTATCAGAACGCTGTCGAATACGCCCGGGATCGCCTGCAAAGCCGTGCACCGACCGGGCCCCAAGCCAAGGAAAAGCCTGCTGACCCGATCATCGTGCACCCGGATGTGCGGCGCATGTTGCTGACCATGAAGGCGCTGACCGAGGGCGGACGGGCGTTTTCCAGCTACGTGGCCATGCAACTGGACAGCGCCAAATACGCGCAAGACAGTGCCGTGCGCAAGCGCAGCGAGGAGCTGGTCGCGCTGTTGACCCCGGTGGCCAAGGCGTTTCTGACCGACCTGGGCCTTGAGTGCACCGTGCACGGTCAACAAGTGTTCGGTGGGCACGGGTATATCCGCGAATGGGGTCAGGAGCAGCTGGTGCGCGATGTGCGTATTACCCAGATCTACGAAGGCACCAACGGTATCCAGGCGCTGGACTTGATGGGCCGCAAGGTGGTGGCCAGTGGTGGCGCGTACTACCAGCTGTTCTCGAACGAAGTGCGTGAGTTCATTGCCGGTGCCGGTGCTGGCATGGCTGCGTTTACCAGCCCCTTGGAAGCGGCGCTCGACCAGCTCGATGGCGTGACCGACTGGGTGCTGCAACAAGCCAAGGGCAATCCGAACGAAATCGGGGCGGCGTCGGTTGAATACCTGCATGCCTTTGGCTATGTCGCCTATGGCTACATGTGGGCATTGATGGCCCAGGCTGCACTGGCAGGCGAGGGTGATGAAGCGTTCTACCAAGGCAAGCTTGGCACGGCACGCTTCTATTTCGCTCGCTTGCTGCCCCGCGTCGATTCGCTTATCGCCTCGGTCAAGGCGGGTAGCGAATCGCTGTACCTGCTGGATGCGGAACAGTTCTAGGACTGGCGCAGGCGATGAAGACGACTGTAGCGCAAGGGCTCGGCGCCAGGGTGGTCGCCATGACAAAGGGTGGTGATAGGAATGATTACCCTTTGTAAGCCTTTTCCTACAACACGTGGTGACTTTTCACCACTGTTCTCAGATTGGATCCAGGGTTATCTTTCTTCCATGGACGTTGCGCAGGAAGCGCATAGGACAGATCAAGGAAGACGACGAAGGATTTCCTGCCAGGATGGTGGGGCGATACGGATGTCACAGGGAAACAGTCTGAAGAACCCCGCCTCGGCGGGGTTTTTCTTGTGCGTCACGTTCAGCTCAGTGCATCCAGTGGCGAAGCCACCGGTCCGCGCAGGTTGGTTTCTTCTTCGAGCAGGCCACGCAGAAGCTCGATAGAGGCCTGTTGACGCTGAGCGTCACGAAACACAAGCCCTACCTTCAAGGGCACCCTGGGTTCACTCAATGGTTTCCACAGCAGCCCTTGCTGCGCCTGTTCGGCTTCCTTGGCACGGCCCGGCAGGATGGTCGCCAATGAGGTGTGTGACAGGCTGTCGAGAATGCCTGCCATGTTATTCATTTCTGCCTGAACCTGCGGGCGACGACCTTGGCTGGCCAGCTGGGCCTGCCAGATCTGGCGCATCTGGAACTCCTCGCCCAGCATCAGCATGGGCAATTCCGCCGCCTGGTGGATCGACACCTTCTTGAAGTCCTTGAGCGGGTGGGTCGCTGGGATGACCAACTGCAATTCGTCCTCGTACAACAACACGCCATGCAGCCCAGGTTGGCGCGCGGGCAAATAGCTGATGCCGATATCCAGCGTGCCACTGATCAGGCGCTTCTCGATTTCCAGACCCGACAACTCATAGATCTGCACCACCAGGTGCGGCTGGGCCTTGCGCAGTCGTTCCAGAAGCTGCGGTACCAGGCTTGGCCGAACCGTCTGCAAAACGCCGATCGCCAAGGTGCGCAGTGCCTGGCCTTTGAAGTTTCGCATCGCCTCGTGGGCCCTTTGCAGGCCGTCGAGCAGGGGCAGGGCATGATTGTACAAGGTGTGCGCCGCCAGTGTAGGCAGCAGGCGCTTGTTACTGCGCTCGAAGAGGCTCAGGTCCAGGCCATGCTCGAGTTGGCGAATCTGCTGGGACAGGGCCGGTTGAGATAATGACAGACGCTCGGCGGCGCGCCCGACATGGCCTTCTTCATAGACCGCGACGAAATAACGCAGTTGACGAAAATCCATAAGTTCTACTTATTGAAAATACTGCTAAATCGAAATGTCGGAATCGGCATCCGGCGCCTAGTCTATCGCTGTATAACAACGGGTTACAGGCTTTGTGCGGACCCCACCGTTACCGCAGCCTGACTTCCTATTCATAGGTACGGCATTCATTTGAATCAAGGCCGTTCCAGCCCTGCCCATCATCCTAGCGTGCAGAACTTCGATGAATCTGTTCAACCTTCGCCGTCCAGCGCGTGCTGTCGGGATTGAAACATTGCATGAGCCAGCACGTGCTCGGCCTCGTCTCGATACAGCGGCGATGGGCTCACCTGTTTTCGTCAGAGGGCAAGGCGCCTGGCTTTGGGACGACCAAGGCCGCGCGTGCCTGGACTTCAATCAAGGCGACGGGGTCAACACGCTGGGGCACAGCCCAGAGCCCGTGGTGAAGGCGGTGGCGAGCCAGGCTCAAGCCTTGATCAACCCGGGCGTGGGGCGCTCGCATGAGGGCGTTCTGGCGTTGCGCGACCAGCTCTGCCAAGCAACCGGGAGTGACCGTGCCCTGCTTTTCGACAGCACGGCTCAGGCACATGAAGGTGCTGTGCGCCTGGCTCGCCAGTGGGGTGAGCGCCATCGCCACGGTGCTGGCCATATCATCGTTGCCCGCCAGGGCGGCGAAGCCGCGTATGGTGCGCCTGTGGCCAGCCGTGCAAGCCATTGCACACCCGAACACGCCCCTCTCAGCCATGTGCCGTTCAATGACCTGGCCGCACTGCACGCGGCCGTGGAGTCGCGCACGGTAGCCGTCGTGCTGGAACCGTTGCAAAGCCAGGGTGCAATCGTTGCTGCAACCGAGGAATACCTCAAGGGCGCTGTGGCCCTTTGCCGCGAGCTGGGCATTCTGCTGATCCTTGATGAAGCGCACACCGGCGTGGGCCGCTGCGGTGCGTTGCTGGCCGAAACCCTGTACGGCGTGCAGGCCGACATGGTGGTGCTAGGTGGCGGCCTGGGTGGAGGCGTTCCACTGGCCGCCTTGCTGGTACGCAGCAGCGCTGGCTGCACGCCGATGGCAGGCCTGCCGGATGCCTGGTACAGCAATGCGTTGACGGCCGCAGCAGGCCTGGCAGTCCTGAAAACGGTGCTGAGTGCGGGCTTCATCGAGCACGTGCAGGACACTGGCCGCCATCTACGCGAGGGACTTAGCCGCTTGGCGGGCCGCTTTGGCCAGGGCCAGGTCTGCGGGAGCGGGCTGCTGTGGACATTGCAGCTCAACGAGCCCCTGGCACGGGCGCTTGAGCGTGCAGCGTTGCAAGAGTGCCTGCTGGTCGGTGCGCCCCAGGCCGATGTACTGCGGCTCTCGCCGTCGCTTACCGTGACCCGCGGCAACGTCGACGAAATGCTGTTGCGCCTATCGCGCGCGTTCGCGCGACTGCACGCGGCCCAGGTCTCGGGGCGCAAGATGCCAGCCTAGTCCACCCACGTACAACCGAACCGTCTGGCGTTTCTGCGCACCGCCCTGGGTCTGTCACATTCGATCCAGGGCGTTTTTTTTGCCTGTGGAACCTCTGCAAGCGGCGGCGAGTCTGTGATGTAACCCCTTACGGAGAGACTCGCATGGACATTATTCGGATCATCATCGCAATCATTCTGCCGCCCTTGGGCGTGTTTCTGCAGGTGGGGTTTGGCGGAGCCTTCTGGCTGAACATCCTGCTGACCTTGCTTGGCTATATCCCAGGCATCGTGCACGCGGTGTACATCATCGCCAAGCGTTGAATTCCCTGCGGCTCACGGGTAGCCGTGAGCCGCAGGTTCAATGCTGCTCAAGCACCTTGCAGTAGAATCGCCATTCCTGTTCGAGCGCATGCTCAAGGTTACGGGCCTTGCGAAACCCGTGCCGCTCCCCCGCGTAGAAATGTGCCTGGGCCTCGATGCCATTGGCGTTGAGCGCTGCGAGCATGGCGCGGGTCTGCTCCGGCACCACGACCGCATCCAGTTCCCCTTGAAAGAACACCACCGGCACCTTGATTCGCTCGGCATGCAGGAGCGGCGTGCGCTGCCGGTAGCGCTCGGCATCCTGTTCCGGATCACCGATCAGCCAGTCCAGGTAGTCACCCTCGAACTTGTGCGTGGCACGCGCCAATGCAACCGGGTCGCTGACGCCATACAGGCTCGCGCCTGCCCGGAATACCTCCCTGAACGCCAGTGCGCAGAGGGCGGTGTAGCCGCCGGCACTGCCGCCACGGATGAACACTTTGGTCTTGTCGATCAGGCCATCGGCCGCCAGGCGCTCGACGGCTGAGCAAGCATCTTCCACATCGCTTTGCCCCCAACGCAAGTGCAACGCATGGCGGTACGCGCGGCCATAGCCGCTACTGCCGCGGTAGTTGAGGTCCGCAACGGCAAAACCTCGTTGCGTCCAGAACTGGATCCTCGGGTCGAGCACCGGATAGCAGGCCGAGGTCGGGCCACCATGAATGAAGACGATCAGCGGCGATGGCGTAGTGCTGCCTGCCGCCGGATAGAAAAAGCCATGGGCCAGCGCACTCCCGGTTCCGCAATGAAATGATTGGGGCATGCTGACCCGATGCGCCGGCAGTACCTCGGCGCCCCCAGCCAGTATGCTCACTTCGTGAGTATCACGCGCAATCGCAATGACCGCCGCCGGGCTGATGGGCGAGGCGGCGATGGCATACACGCAGGTGGCGTCCATGGCCAGGTGCCGAAAGCGGGTGTAGGCGCTGGCGAACCGCTCAGTGCGACCATCGGGCGTGCGCAGACCCAGTTGTCCGAAACCTGCTTCGAACCAAGTGGCCAGGTAATGCTGTGGCCCGAGTGCCAGCCAGGTACTGGCGCCCAGTTGCCACGGCGCTGCGGCATGGTCGGCAGGCTCGCTTGCCAGCGCTTGCCAGCCGTCGTCACGCTCGCCCCACGGCTGCCAGAAACCATCGCGATCGGACAGGCAGTACAGGCGGTTGGCCTCATCGAATCGGGGCTGCTGCAGCGATTCATCGCCCGCTGCCACCGTTTGCGCTGGCCCCCATTGGCCGCTGGCCTCGCGACGGCAGGTCATGAGTCGCGTTACCGTCCACGGCTGCGCCGGGCGATCCCATTCGATCCAGGCCAGGCGCTCCCCGTCCGGGCTGACCGTGGGCGAAGCGTAGAAATCGGCGCCTTCGACCAGCACCTGACGTGTGCCCTCGGCCAAGGCCACCAGACGGTGCTCCACGGTTTCGCCATGGCGCTCCTCCACGGCCAGGGCCTGCCCGCCATGCCATTGCACATCGCCATAACGGCAGGCGGGGTCATGGGTAAGGGCGCGCGGCGGCGTGTTGTCCAAAGGTTGGGTGTAAACCTGCTGGTCCTTTTCGTTGACGAACACCAGTCCGTCCCCGCCCAGGCAGAAACTGCCCCCGCCATATTCGTAGACACGGCTGCGTACACTGAAGCCGTCGGGGGTCAGGCAGCGTGCCTGGTGATGATGCCAGTGCCAAATGCGGCAAGCGTCGTCGGCAGGCCGAAACTCGACCCAGAACAGGCCGGCGTCACCGACCTTGAGTTCGGCGAAATCGGTGCCGGCGGCGACAGCCTGGGCGGCGGTGAACTCAGCCTCGGGCGATGACACGGGAGTTTCGTTCATTTCGGAAAGTCATCTGTTCTATGGCGAGGTCGGCGCTTTGCGCCTGCTCGCGGGCCTTCAGGATCAAGTCATGGTCGGGCGACTTGGCGCATACCGGGTCGGCATTGCTGGCATCACCGGTGAGCATGAAGGCTTGGCAGCGGCAGCCGCCAAAGTCCTTCTCCTTCTCATCGCAGGAGCGGCAGGGTTCCGGCATCCATTGGTAGCCACGGAAGCGGTTGAAACCGAACGACTCATACCAGATGTGTCGCAGGTCATGGTCGCGCACGTTGGGGAACTGCACCGGCAACTGACGGGCGCCATGGCACGGCAGCGCGGTGCCGTCGGGAGTGATGGTCAGGAACAGATTGCCCCAACCGTTCATGCAGGCCTTGGGCCGCTCCTCGTAGTAGTCCGGCGTGACGAAGATCAGCTTGCACGGGTTGCCTTCGGCTTTGAGCTTGTCGCGGTATTCATTGGTGATCCGCTCGGCCCACTCCAGCTGATCACGGGTGGGCAGCAGCCCGACCCGGTTCAGGTGCGCCCATCCGTAGAACTGGCACGTGGCCAGTTCTACGAAATCCGCATCCAGTGCGATGCACAGCTCGATGATGCGGTCGATCTTGTCGATGTTGTGCCGATGGGTAACGAAGTTGAGCACCATGGGGTAACCGTGGGCCTTCACGGCGCGGGCCATTTCCAACTTTTGTGCGAACGCCTTTCGGGAGCCGGCCAGCAGGTTGTTCACTTGCTCGTCGCTGGCCTGAAAGCTGATCTGTATATGGTCCAGGCCGGCCTGCTTGAAGGCGGCGATGCGCGCCTCGGTCAAGCCGATACCGGAGGTGATCAGGTTGGTGTAGTACCCCAGCCGGCGGGCCTCGGCGATCAGCTCGGCGAGGTCCTGGCGAACCAGAGGTTCGCCCCCGGAGAACCCAATCTGCGCGGCGCCCATCTCGCGGGCCTGGGCCATGACCTTGAACCACTGCGCAGTGCTCAACTCCTGGCCCTGGGCTGCGAAATCCAGAGGGTTGGAGCAATAGGGGCATTGTAGCGGGCAACGATAGGTCAGCTCGGCCAGCAGCCACAGCGGCAGGCCGACTTCGGGCGTGGGCGGCAGATCAGGCAAGCTCGATCCAGTGTTCGGCACGGGCCACCTCCATGAACTGCTCGATATCGTCGGCCACTTCCGGCACATCGGGGAATTGCTGCTGGAGTGCGTCGATGATGGCTGCCACATCGCGCTGACCGTCGATCAGCCCTCCGATCAGGCTGGCGCTTTCGTTGAGCTTGATCATGCCTTCAGGGTAGAGCAGCACATGGCCTTTCTGGGCAGGCTCGTACTGGAAGCGGTAACCCTGGCGCCACCTGGGCACTTGCTGACGATCGAAATTCATAGGGTGATCCCTTTATGCCATACCCGTTCCTGGGTAACGGAGTGATAAGGCGGCCGGTTCAGCTCGTAGGCCATGCTCATGGCATCGAGCATGCTCCACAGGATGTCCAGCTTGAACTGGAGGATTTCCAGCATACGCTGCTGCCCAGCCCAGGTGGTGTAGTGCTGCAACGTAATGGCCAGGCCATGCTCAACGTCGCGGCGAGCCTGGCCAAGGCGCGTGCGGAAATACGCGTAGCCTGCCGGGTCGATCCAAGGGTAGTGCTGTGGCCAGCTGTCCAGGCGCGATTGGTGGATCTGCGGGGCGAAAAGCTCGGTCAGCGAGCTGCTGGCCGCTTCCTGCCAGCTGGCGCGACGGGCGAAATTGACGTAGGCGTCCACGGCAAAGCGCACCCCCGGCAATACCAGCTCCTGTGAGCGCAACTGCTCGGGGTCAAGACCAACCGCCTGGCCCAGTCGCAGCCAGGCTTCGATGCCGCCATCCTCACCAGGTGCGCCATCGTGGTCGAGCAAGCGCTGTATCCACTCCCGGCGCACCTCGCGATCCGGGCAGTTGGCCAGGATGGCGGCGTCCTTCATCGGGATGTTGACCTGGTAATAGAAGCGGTTGGCTACCCAACCCTGGATCTGTTCGCGGGTAGCACGGCCTTCATACATGGCCACATGGTAGGGGTGGTGAATGTGGTAGTAGGCGCCCTTGGCGCGCAGGGCCTGCTCGAACTCGGCAGGGGACATCGGCAGTGCATCGCTCATTCGGCTGGCTCCTGGAAGACTTGAGGTGGCGGGCAGGCCCGTTACAACTCGATGCTCATGCCGTCGAAGGCCACTTCCACACCGCGGCGCAGCACTTCGGCACGCTCGGGGGAGTCTTCGTCGAGAATCGGGTTGGTGTTGTTGATGTGGATGAGCACTTTGCGCTGGCGTGCAAAGCCGTCGAGCACCTCGAGCATGCCGCCGGCGCCGTTCTGGGCCAGGTGGCCCATTTCACGGCCGGTGCGCGTGCCCACACCGCGGCGCTGCATTTCGTCGTCTTCCCACAAGGTGCCATCGACCAGCAGACAGTCGGCGCCTTGCATCATCTCCAGCAGTTGCTCGTCCACCTGGCCAAGGCCGGGGGCATAGAACAGCTTGCCACCGGTGCGGGTGTCCTCGACCAGCAGGCCGAGGTTATCGCCTGGGTGCGGGTCGAAACGGTGTGGCGAATAAGGCGGCGCCGCACTGCGCAGCGGGAAAGGGGTGAACCGCAGGTTGGGGCAGGCCTGGATGACGAAACTGCCCTCAAGCTCGATACGGTTCCATTGCAGGCCGCCGTTCCAGTGGCTGAGCATGGTGAACAGCGGAAAGCCGGTGGTCAGGTCCTGATGGACCATGTCGGTGCACCACACCGGATGCGGGCAACCTTCGCGCAGGCTGAGCAGGCCAGTGGTGTGGTCGATCTGGCTGTCCAGCAGGATGATGGCGTCTATGCCGGTGTCGCGCAGACCCCGGGCAGGCTGCATGGGCGCGAAGGCCTGAAGCTGTGCGCGAATGTCTGGCGAAGCGTTGCACAATACCCAATGCACACCGTCGTCGGACAGGGCGATGGATGACTGGGTGCGGGCAGTGGCCCGCAGGGTACCGTCCCTGAAGCCCTTGCAATTGACGCAGTTGCAGTTCCACTGCGGAAATCCGCCACCGGCGGCCGAGCCGAGAACCTGGATATACATGGGTGCTCTCTATGCTGTGCGGAAAGTCATGCCTGAAAAACGAAAACGCCCCGGCAGGCCGAGGCGTCGTACCCTAAGCCGTGCTTAGCGGTTGGCGAAGTACATGGTGACTTCGAAGCCGATACGCAGGTCAGTGTATGCAGGTTTGGTCCACATGGGATTACTCCTTCCGAATGGGTTTGAGGAACGCTTGACTACTACTTGGGTACCGCCATGGGCAGGAGGTTCCCTGAATCAGGGTTGCGCTATCTTACAAGAAAACCGTTCATCCGAAGACTGTGTATCAGGAAAGTAGCGTTGCACCAGGTGCAATAATCTCGCGCTGCTTGGCCTGAAAGTCAGGTGGCGCGGCAGCGGTGGCCAGACAGATCCAGGGCGCCTGCCCATTGAGCAATGCGTCCTGCAGCCTGTCCAGATCATGCTGCCGCACATTGAGGATAGCCCTGCGTACGCCATCCAGCGTCCAGGGTTGTGTAGCCAGGTGTGTCTGCCAGGCCCACTCCACGACCTCGGCGTTGCTCATCACCGCTTCATCGAACTGATCGGCCAGCAGTTGCTGCGAGGAAAGATCGAGCGTGACGCGCTCGCGCAACAAGGTGACCACCTGTTCCAGGATCATGGCCGGGCTGGCGTGGGGCGATTGCACGCCGATCATCAGCCCGTGCACGCCCTCCACCTGGCGCATGGCGCTGAACACCGCATAGCCCAGTTGCAGTTCGACCCGCAAACGTTGATAGACAGGGCCTTGAAGCAGGTGAGCCAGCAGCCTGCCCGCTGCCTCCATGCCCGCTGGCAGAGGGCAGAACAACAGCAGGGCATGCTCGCTGCCGTACCCGTCCACCGTGTGCCAACGACGGGCGGGCGGTGGGACGGGAACAGGCGCGCGGCCATGGCCAGGCAGGCCTTGCAGGACGGCTGCCAGTGCCCGCTGTGTATCTGTATCGAAACCCACAGCCAACCCATGCCAGGTGGCCTGTTGCCAGAGCCTGTCGAGTTGGGCCTGGCTTTGCCGTGACACGGTCACCGCCTGCACCTCGAGGCCTGCCACGGCGTTTGGCAACTGCTCGAGCAGTGCCCTGATGGGCATGGGCTCACTGGGTGGCACTGTGCGGTCAGCCCAGCAGTCGGCCGGCGGAGCCTTCAACAATGGCAGGGCAATCCCCATGGCGGTGACCACGGCCGAAGCTACGCCTGCGCAGCGCAGCGCCCATCCCTGGCCGGCCCTGGCGAAACTCAGCTGTACCGAAGCGCGCTCGCAGCGCGCTTTGAGTGGGGCCAGGGCTTGATCCAGAACGGCATGCAGTGATTCCTTCAAAGCAAGGGGTACCTGCCAACGCACAAGCAGGGCTGCGTGCTGACGCGTGGCAGGCAAGGCGCCGCTGATGCTCAGTCCACCGGGTAAGGACCACTCACCGGTCTCAGGCAACGGTGTGTGCAGCAACGGCTCGCTCACAGGGAGCTGCCAGCGACCCTGGTCCGAATGGGGCAGGCTCGCCAGAAGCGCAGCAAAAGCGCGCTGGCCCTGTGTGTCGAGCGCGGTAAAGGGAAGCCCTGCGCTGTCCCTGCGTGCCAGCTCCATGGCGCTGGCGCTGTGCTCACGACGCCTTTGCAAACGCCCGAATTCTCGATTGAGCTGCGCCAAGTCCGCGTTCTGCATGTATCCGAACCAGCCGTGAAGCAGGGCCATGGCCTGCCCAACAGCCACACCGGTGCCTGGCGTCAGGTCGATGTGCCAGAGCAATTGCCCGGCGGAGGCGTAGAGCGTTTCAACCTTGATGGCCTGCAACCCGCAGTGCTGGCGCGCGGCAGCGAGCCACATACCGGGCCGGCTGTCGTTCAGGCAACTGATCAGCAGCGCTAGGGCATGCTCTGCGCCGGCCGGCATCTGGTCATGAGCGAACAGTTGCGGGTTGCAGCGTGTGCCCAATGGGGGTGGAGGGCGCTGCAGCTCGCGCGTGCCGCTGGCGAACAGTTGTGCGGGGGGCACGGCCAACTGTTCCAGTTCATCCAGGGACTGAGGGCCGCTCACCGCCAGCACCATTTGGCCACCCTGGTAATAGCGTCGGTGAAAGTCCCTCAGTGCTTGCTGGAAGGCGGGGTCTTGCAGCGGTAAGGTGTAACGGTTACCGGCCTGGAAGGCGCGCAACGGATGACCCGGCGCGACGGATTGCAGCAAGGCATGATGCGCCTGGGCCTGACGACTGCGCGACCAGGCGATGAATTCGGCGTGGATCACTTCGCGCTCGTCGCGTTGGCGGGCGATGGCCAGGTCCGGCTCGGCCAGCATCTGGCACAGCCGCATCAAACCGCCCGCCAAGGCTGTGGGCGGGGTTTCGAAGAAGAAGTCCGTCGTCCGCTCGCGGGTGCTTGCATTGACCTGGCCGCCGAGCGCCTGCACGTAGCGCATCAGGCCATTTTCGAGGGGATAACGCGTTGTACCCAGAAAGAACAGGTGCTCGAGAAAATGCGCCAGCCCAGGCCACTTGGCAGGGGCGTCGTGGCCGCCCGCGTGCACCCTGAGCGCCGCCGCGGCGCGCTTGAGACGAGGGGCGTGGCGCAGGGTGAGCTGCAGGCCGTTGGCAAGGGTGAGCTGGCGGATGGTGTCAGGCATGGAGGCTCCGTATGGTCCGACCATGCTAGCCTGCAAGCGCTGCGCTGTCAGTGATCCTGCCCAGGCGTTCGTCCGTGCAAGGCCTGACGCAGGTCGGTGAGGTAGGGGAATGCTCGACGGCCCTGCACCACGGCTTGCTGTTCCAGCTCGGTCAGCAGCAGGCATTCTTCATGGCCTGCCATGTCCAATATGCCGCCATCCGGGCCGACGATGCTGCTTTGTCCGCAATAGTCGATGGCGCCTTCCGTGCCGCAGTAGTTGGCATACACCAGGTAACACTGGTTTTCCTGGGCCCGGGCCCGCACCGTCACCTGGCAAACGAAGTCGTAAGGCTTCATGTTGGCCGTCGGGACCAGGATGAGCTCGGCGCCGGCCAAGGCCAGCCGACGGGCATTTTCCGGGAACTCGATGTCGTAGCAGATCAGCAGGCCGACTTTCCAGCCGTCCAGCTCGACGACCGGAAAATGATCCGGCCCCTGCGTGAACATCATGCGATCAAGCTCACCGAACAGATGCGTCTTGCGGTAGTTGCCCAGGGTGCGGCCATCGGCAGCGATCAGTTGCGCGCTGTTGAAAACGGCACCGTTTGGGTCGCGTTCCGGGTAACCGTAGGCGATGGCGATACCGTAGGTCTGCGCTGTCTGCATGATGTGCTGCGCTGACGGGCCATCGCAGGCTTCGGCCAGTTGCTGCACCTGGGCCGAGCCGATGTTGTAGCCGGTCAGAAACATTTCCGGGCAAACCAACAGTGACGCGCCCTGGCCGGCCGCCAACTGCGCCTGGTCGCGCAGCCGCTGCAGGTTGCCGGGCACATCCAGCGGGCCAGGCAGCGCTTGGAACAAGGCTATGCGCATGACAGCTCCTGGGTCAGTCGGCCAGCGCGATCGGGCCGATCTCGTCGAACACATCGCCTGGCCCCGGATTCTCGGGGTGGGTATGCCCGCCGAAGTGATTGATGATACCCCACACCGCATTGAGCGACGTCTGCACGGCGCCCTCCACCCAGGCAGGCGTCCAGGACACGTCGTCGCCGGCAATGAAGATGCCGCGCTGCTCGGCGGGCATGTCCTTTTGCATGAAGTGGGCATACATGCGTTGGTTGTAGCGGTAATGACCGGGCAGAGCGCCTTTGAAGGCGCCGAGGAAATATGGGTCCGCTTCCCACGACACCGTGATCGGATCGCCAATGATGTGGCCGGCGATGTCGGTCTTCGGATAGATCTTCTTCAGCGCGTCCAAGGCCAGCTGCACGCGTTTCTCGACCGGGTGTGGCAGCATTTTCAAGGCATCGCTCATCCAGGCATAGGACAGGCAGATGACCCCCGGCTTGTCGTCGCCGTTATCGAACAGGTACGTGCCGCGGGTCAGGCGGTCGGTCAGGGTCATGCTCAGCAGGTCGCGGCCGGTTTCCGGGTCCTTGTCCTTCCAGAACGGCCTGTCGACCATGACGAAGGTTTTCGACGACTGCATGTAGCGGGTGCGGTCCAGTGCCATCCACATTTTCTGGGAGAACAGCGATTCTTCGCAGTCGATCTGGGTGGTCAGCAACCACGTCTGGCAGGTGGCGAGCACGGCGCCGTACTGGCGGGTATCACCCCAGTTGTCGGTGACGGCCAGGCGGCCATCGGCAGCGCGCTGGATCCGCTTGACCCCGGTGCGGGGTGCGCCGCCGTGCAGGGACCGCAAGCTAGTGCCCTCGGGCCAATGGGCGCAGCGCTCGGGCCGATGACGCCAGATACCTTGCGGTACCTGCTCCACGCCGCCTACGATCAGATGCTGATGATCATCGCAGTTGGTCATGACCACCCGGAAGATTTCCAGCATCGAGTTGGGGAAGTCAGAGTCCCAACCGCCTGTGCCGAAGCCTACCTGGCCGAACACTTCGCGGTGCAGGAAGCTGAGCTTGGCGAACGAGCGCGAGGTGGCGACGAAGTCGTAGAACGTGCGGTCGTCCCACAGCGGTACGAGTTTGTTCCACAGCGCCTTGAGGCGTGGTACATCGCGATCACGGATCGCTTGCTGGATATCGGCGAATTGCGCACCGCTTTCCAGCGCGTCAGCCCAGGCGTCGGCCACTTCATGAAACAACTGGGGAAGATCGGCAGGGGTTTCGGCGTAGTAGGTCTGGCCTTCGAGGTCGATCACCGTGCTGCTGGAGGCCGAGCTCAACGGGTTAGGGAAGGGCTTGGTCTGCAACCCTAGCTTGTCCACGTAGTGATAGAACGCCGTGGACGAGACCGGAAAGCGCATGCCACCCAACTCGGCGACGATGCCATCGGTGCCATTGAAGGCTTGCGAGCGCAGCCGGCCACCCAGTTTCGAGGCTTCGTACACCACTGGCTTGAGCCCCAGTTTCATGAGCTCGTAGGCGGCCACCAAGCCGGCGATTCCGGCGCCGATGATCGCGACTTCCTCGCCGTGACGTTGCGCCGGAATCGTGCCCAGGCCTGCCGGATGCTCCAGCCAGTCATCGAAGGCGAATGGAAAATCCGGGCCGAAAATGGTGATGGGTTTCTTGCCGTCGTCAGGGTGCCGGTTGTTCTTGTTCATTGAAGGACCTTGCCAGAGCGGCTGCGCGATGTGCTGAGCCTGAGTATAGGAGACGTCTGGCGGTCATTTTAGAGAGGGGGCGTTTCGTTATTAAGAAGCAGAATGAGGTCGAAATGTCTCAGGGTTGGTCATAGTGACGTGTCAGGTGAGCACTTTGACGATTTCGGCTTCATGAGCCTGGGTTTCAAAGCGCCTGACCGCGATCCACCTTGCTGCTGAGGATGATCGACGTGGTGGTTTTTTCGACGCCCTCGACGTTGCCGATCCGGTCCAGCAACTGGTCCAGTTGTTCCGGTGACTCCGTGTGCAGCCAGGCCACGTAGTCGAACTCGCCGCTCACTGCGCACAACTGCCGCACAGCGGCCATCGCGCTTAGTCGTTTGACGACCTCTTTGCCCGAGCGTGGCTGCACCTTGATGCCCACATACGCTTGTAGCCCACCGCCCATCACCTGCTGCCCCAAGCGCACGCCATAACCGGAAATCACCTTGTTCTTCTCCAACCGCTCAAGCCGTGAGTTGACCGTGGTGCGAGCGATGCCCAACTGGCGCGCGAGCATGGCTACGCTTTCGCGGGCATTGATCTGCAACAGGGCGATCAGCTGGCGGTCGATTTCATCCAGGGCGAACGGGCGAGGGTCTGGCATGGCGTGGCTCGGCGAGCGAAAGGGGGGGAGGTAGCCTAGCTAGGCTGGGTGGGTGGGGGCAAGGAGGATTGCCCCGCTGCGCTCAGACGTTCATTGAGGCTCACTGGGCTATTTGGTAACGCGTACTGCGGCCGCCACCGGGCAGGCGTTCGATGCAGCCTTTTTCCAGAAGATCACTGAGGTGGCGAGTAGCAGTGGCTTTGGAAACTTTCGCTACGGCTTGGTACTGCGCTGCGCTGATACCTTGCTCGAAGCCGCGCTCGCCACCGTCGAGCAGACGGTTGAGTACTTTTACCTGCTCTGCGGATAACCCCTGGCCGCGGTGCGCCTGCCAGAATCGCGCCTTTGCCAGTACTCGATCAATACGTACGAGAGCCTTTTCCAGGCTGTTGAGCAAGGTGGTCAGAAACCAATACAGCCAACGGGTGATGTCCAGTCCACTTTTCTGACTGGCTTCCAGGATGCGGTAATAACCGGCGCGGTCGTCGAGAATGCTCGCGGACATCGCATAGAAACGGATGGCTTGTCGTTCACCTTGCGCCAACGCCAAGTCGGTGAGGGCGCGGGTAAGGCGGCCGTTACCGTCATCGAACGGGTGCAGGGTAACGAACCAAAGATGCGCGATACCCGCACGCAAGAAAGGGTTCAGGTTGGCATCGCGGCGACTGCGCTCGAACCAGACGAGAAAATCCGCCACTTGTGTTTCCAGGCCAGTTCGCGCAGGTGCTTCGAAGTGGACCGTCGGGCGGTGGAGCCGACCGGAAACCACCTGCATGGGCTCATCGCCGCGCAATGTGCCGATATGCAGAGGTCTTGACATCAGCGGGTCATCGCTTGGAAACAACCAGCGGTGCCAAATGAAGAGCCGTTCTGTGTCTAGCGTTTGTTCATACCCCTGAGTGGCATCGAGCAGCAATGCTGCCAGGCCTTCTGATCGCGGTGTGGCTGATTGGCTTTCCTCGTTCAACCCTAAGCGCTGCGCCAGCGATGAGCGCACGGAACCAACATTCAGTTGCTCGCCCTCGATGGCGGAAGAGGTGATTATGTTCTGCAGCATGGCATCCAGGCTGCTCTGCACTTCAGTGTCGTGCCCTGCGGCATCGAGCATCCCCAACAGACGGCCCTGCGCCTGGCTGCAGGCGTGCAGCAGTGGGGCGAGTGTTTCAGTTTGCCAAGTAAACCCTGGCCAACCGGGCTGCTGCCAGATCCATTGCGGGTCATTCATAGGTTACGTTCACGTGAGCCGATTAGCGAGCCTATTCGGCTCATTAAATGAGCCGATAATGCCGCCTATTCGGCTCACTGTCCAATGCATAGCGGGGAACATAGTGGCCTCAAGGGCGGTTTCAACACGGGCATCGGGCCCATGACGTGATATGAAATGCGAAAAGCCGCACAGTTGCGCGGCTTCGGAGAAGGTGGTTCGAACCTGCCCAGCAGAGCCATTACCTTGTTGGCTTTTCTATACGCCCTTAACATGGCAGACCCTCGCAAGGCAGGAAACACCATGTGGTTCACGAATAAAAAAACGCTCAGTGCCGAGCAGGCGACTGCGCTCAATGACCAGGGCTGGGCGGCGTTCCGAGCACAGGATCTGGACGCTGCGCAGCAGTGCTTCGAGAACCTTGCCAAGGCGTGTCCCGACGACCCGCGCTGGATGAATGGCGTTGGCGCGGTGAGCCTGGCACGTGATGATCGCGCCAATGCTCATCGACACTTCCAGAGGGCCGCCGACCGTGATTATCCCGGCAGCCACTACAACCTGGGCATCATGGCCTACCAAGACGGTGATCACGACGTTGCCCGCCGACACTTCCAGAGGGCTGCCGAGCACGACTATCCGGGCAGCCACTACAACCTTGGCAGCATGGCCTTCCAGGAGGGTGACCACGACACCGCCCGCCAATACTTCCAGAAAGCCACCGAGTACGACTGTGTCCGTAGCCACTTCTACCTGGGCAGCATGGCCTACCAGGATGGCGATCACGATGCTGCCGTCGAACACCTCAACAAGGCTGTGCGCCACGATCATCCGGAGGCGTTGAACTTGCTGGGTGACGTCCATCTGCATGCAGAGCGTTATCCGCAGGCTGAGCAGGCCTACCGGCGCGCGGCCGAGTTGGGCAATGTCGACGGCTACAACAATCTTGGCCTTCTTTACTTGCAGCTCGAAGACTATCAACAGGCCAAGCAGGCGTTGTTGCAGGCCTTGGAGTCCGACCACGTCTACGCCCAGCACAACCTGGCTGTGGCCTATCACCGACTGGGCGAGCTCGAGGCGGCCGAGCGCTGGTACCTGATTTCCTTCTCAGAGCACGGCAACCTGCAGTCGCTGGAGAACCTTGGGCATGTCTATGGTGACAGTGGGCGTGAGGTCGAGGGCCAGGCGCTGGTCGCGGCCTCCGACAAGCTCTACGAGGATCAACCGCTCAACGATTACGAGCAGGCGTTGATCGACCGGTTGCTGGCCTGAGCCACGGTGACCTTGCCGCCCGCGCCGCCGACCCAGAAAGCCGAAAGCCGCGCAGTGCGCGGCTTTGAGTATGGTGGGCCCACACGGACTCGAACCGTGGACCAAAGGATTATGAGTCCTCTGCTCTAACCAACTGAGCTATAGGCCCTCAGTAGGAGGCGCGATTATAACGAGGGTTTCGCACCTGTGCCATCCGAAAGATCCGTTAGTGCTATACGAAGAAATTGCGCAGCGAATTCCTCCGGCAGCAAGGGCAGGCTGACGATGTAGCCCTGGATCTGCTCGCAGCCTTCAGTAGCCAGAAATCGCTGCTGGGCCTGGTTCTCGACGCCTTCGGCAATGATGGTCAGCTGCATGCTGCGGCCCAGCGCGATGATGGCGCGGGCGATAGCGGCATCGTGGGGGTCGTCGGGCAGGCCGCGGATGAAGGATTTGTCGATCTTGAGGATGTCCAGCGGCAGCCGCTTGAGGTAGCTCAACGACGAATAACCGGTGCCAAAATCGTCGATCGCCAGTTGCACGCCCAATTTCTTCAACTGGTGCAGAACCGCGAGGGCTTCTTCGGCCTGGCTCATGATGAAGTTCTCGGTGATCTCCAGCTGTAGATCGCCGGCCTTGAGTTGGTGTTGCTTGAGCAGTGCCTCGATGCGCCGTGCCAGGTTGGGTTGGCGAAGCTGCGCGCCGGCCAGGTTGATCGACAGCGGGCCAAAGGGTTCGTAACGCTGTTTCCAGACTTGCATCTGGCGGCAGGCCTGTTCCAGTACCCAATCGCCCAGTTGCAGGATGGTGCCGTTTTCCTCTGCCAGGTGGATGAAATGCTCCGGTGGCACTTCGCCAAATGTCGGGTGGCTCCAGCGGATCAAGGCTTCGGCACCGACCAGGGTCTGGGTTTGCAGGCTGAGCTTGGGCTGGAAGCACAGGCTCATCTCGTTGCGTTCGATGGCCCGGCGCAGTTCGTGCTCCAGGGCAACACGCTCACTGGCCTGGGCGGTAAGGTCGCGGGTATAGACTTCCACTCGGTTGCGCCCCTTGGCCTTGGAGCGGTACATGGCGGCATCGGCGTTGCGGATGAGCGTGGCGACATCGCTGCCGTCGTGTGGGTAGAGGCTTATGCCGATGCTGGCGCTGGTGAAGAACTCATGCTCGCCGGCCTGGAAGGGGGCGTTGAAACACGCCAGCAGCTTGTTGGCGATGGTGCTCGCGTCACTGGGCTTGTGCAGGCCAGGCAGCAGGATGATGAATTCGTCGCCCCCCAGGCGCGCCACGGTGTCCACGTCGCGCACCTGCTCTTTGAGGCGCTGTGCGATGCCCTTGAGCAGCAGGTCGCCTACCGGATGGCCGAGGCTGTCGTTGATGTGCTTGAAACGGTCCAGGTCCAGGAACAGCACGGCGCCTTGGCGATTGGACAGTTGTCCACAGGTCAGCACGGCCTGGAGCCGATTTTCGAACAGGGTACGGTTGGGCAGGCCAGTAAGGGGGTCGTGATGTGCCTGGTAGTCCAGCTCGGCTTGTGCGTGCTTGATGCTGGAGATGTCGGCGAACACCGCCACGAAGTGCGTGATCTCGCGCTCGGCATTGCGCACGGCACTGATGGTCAGCCAGCTAGGGTACAGCTCGCCGTTCTTGCGTTTGTTGTAGATCTCGCCCTGCCAGTGCCCTTCATCGGTCAGTTGATGCCACAGGGCAGCGTAGAAGGCGCTGTCATGCTGGCCCGAGGCGAGCAGGCGGGGGGTCTGGCCCAGCGCTTCGATCTCGCTGTAGCCGGTGATCTCGCTGAAGGCACGGTTCACCGCACTGATGCGCTGGTCGATGTCGGTGATCAGCACGCCCTCGGCCGTGTTTTCGAACACTGTGGCGGCCAGTTGCAGTTTTTCCTGCATCAGGTGGCGCTCGGTAATGTCCCGGGCGATGGTCAACATACAGTCGGTGCCGGCGATTGGCAGCGGGCGCGCAGACAATTCGCACAGGCGAATCTGCCCGTCGCTACGGCGGATATGGCAGGTGAAGTCGCGTACGAAGCCTTCTCGGTTGAGTTGGTCGAGCAGACGCTTGCGTTCATTGAGGTCTACCCAGATGCCAAGGTCCAGCGACGTCTGGTCCAGGGTCGGGTGCAGGGCGTAGCCGGTCAGGCGGCAAAACCCGTCGTTGACCTCCAGCAGCAAGCCATCGTGCTGACGGGACAGCAACAGGCCGTCTGGTGAGGCATGAAATGCCTTGGCGAACTTTTCTTCGGAAATCTGCAGTTGTTGCTGGGTTTCCTTGAGCTGGCTGATGTCCCGTACGGCGACCACCAGCGCAGGTGTGCCGTCGAGTTCGAAGGTTTCAGCAGACGTAAGCCCTGTAAACACCTGGCCGTTGCTGCGCCTGAAGCTCATTTCCAGGTTGCGGATGCCGCCCAGGTGCAGGCGCTCCAGCAAGCGAGGGCCTGAACCCTCGACTGCCCATAGATTGAGCTCGGTCGCCGTCCGGCCGATGACCTGGCCAGGCGTCAGGCCTATCTGCTCCTCGAACGCTTCGTTGACCTCCAGCAAGCAGCCGTCGCTGTGGCGGGCGATCAGCAAGATGTCCGGGCACTGCTGGAACACCGAGGCAAACTTCTGCTCGGACAGACGCAGCGCATCTTCGGTGCGCTTGGTTTCACTGATGTCGATCATCAGGCCGCGCATGACGGGCTGGTGACCATGCTTGATCATGCTGACGATGTTGCGCACCCACAACGCTTGGCCATCGGCACGAATCACCCGGTAATCCAGGCTGTGGTCGCGCCCGGCGGCAGTTTCGCTTTCGCAGTAGGCCTGGGCCCATAACGCATCGTCAGGGTGCACGATGCTGCGCCAGAAACCGGGCTTTAGCCAATTGCTCAGGGGGTAACCGAGCAAAGCTTCGGCATGGGGCGACACATAGCTGTACGTGAAATCGTTCACGTCCGCTTCCCAGGCGATGGCTGAAAGGCTCTCGACCAGACCACGGTAATGGTACTCGCTGCTGCGCAGCTCCTGTTCCAGTGCGATGCGCCGGGAGATTTCGGAGCTCAGGCGCCGGTTGATACGCATGACCGTGGCCAGCACCAGTACCAGCAACAATACGGTGGGTACGCCGTACACCACCAGATCGGACCAGAACATGCGGGCAGTGCCGTGCTGTGCGGAGGCTTGCGGGGAGTCGGGTTGCGCCGTGGTTGGGCTGGGCATCGCCACGGCGACGTACTCGGCGACCGAACTTGGCTGTTGCACTTGCGCAACGCCCGTCGTGGTCCACAGGCTCAGGGTCACCAGCAGGATTGCCGGCATCAGGGGCATAGCGGCCTCTCGCATTCAAATGGTCTGAGTCGAGTGTAGACGGCCAATCACCTCTGGATGGGTGTCAGGGAGGTTTTTTCAGGCTTAACAGGGCCTTGGAGACGGATGGCCAGTGGTGTGCGAAGCCTAGAAAAAACCCCGGCCTGGGCCGGGGTTAGTCATCACTCGTCGAGGAAGGAGCGCAGGTGCTCGCTTCGAGTCGGGTGACGCAGCTTGCGCAGCGCCTTCGCCTCGATCTGACGGATCCGCTCGCGGGTCACGTCGAACTGCTTACCCACTTCTTCAAGGGTGTGATCGGTGTTCATGTCGATGCCGAAGCGCATGCGCAGGACCTTGGCTTCACGTGCCGTGAGGCCCGACAGGACATCGCGGGTCGCTTCCTTGAGGCTCTCGACCGTGGCCACGTCGATCGGGGACTGCATGGTCGAGTCCTCGATGAAGTCACCCAGGTGCGAATCTTCATCGTCACCGATCGGGGTTTCCATGGAGATCGGCTCTTTGGCGATCTTCAATACCTTGCGGATCTTGTCCTCAGGCATTTCCATGCGCTCGCCCAACTCTTCCGGGGTCGGCTCACGACCCATTTCCTGCAGCATCTGCCGGGAAATGCGGTTGAGCTTGTTGATCGTTTCGATCATGTGCACCGGAATACGAATGGTGCGTGCCTGGTCGGCGATGGAGCGAGTGATCGCCTGACGAATCCACCAGGTGGCATAGGTCGAGAACTTGTAACCGCGACGGTATTCGAACTTGTCCACAGCCTTCATCAAGCCGATGTTGCCTTCCTGGATCAGGTCCAGGAACTGCAAGCCACGGTTGGTGTACTTCTTGGCGATGGAGATCACCAGACGCAGGTTCGCCTCGACCATCTCTTTCTTGGCGCGGCGAGCCTTGGCTTCGCCAATCGACATGCGACGGTTGATTTCCTTGATTTCGGAAACGGTCAGGCCGGTTTCGGTCTCAAGGTCGATCAGTTTCTGCTGGCACGCAACGATAGCTGCGTCCTTTTCACCCAAGGCCGCAGCCCATTTGGTGTTGCGCTTGGCAAGGTCACCGCTCCAGGTCTGGTCGGTTTCGTTGCTCGGGAACATGCGCAGGAAGTCGGCACGCGGCATGCGGGCATCACGCACGCACAGCTGCATGATGGCGCGCTCTTGCTGACGCAGGCGGCTCAGTGCGCCGCGAACGCGCTCGACCAGCACTTCGAACTGCTTGGGTACCAGCTTGATCGGCATGAACAGATCGGCCAGTGCCTGCAGGGCAGCAATGCTTTCCTTGTGATCACGGCCGTTCTTCTTCAGGACCTTGTTGGTGGCCTGAAGCTGATCGGATACCGCGCCGAAGCGTTGGGCCGCAACGACAGGGTCCGGACCGCTTTCGGTCTCTTCTTCGTCGTCGCTGTCGGACTCTTCTTCCTCGTCCTCGGACTCTTCCTTCGCAGCGGCAGTCTTGGCGCCTGGAATCGGCACTTCTTCTGTCGGTGCTGCGATGTTGTCATCGGGATCGATGTAACCACTGAGGACGTCCGACAGACGGCCACCTTCGGTGGTGACGCGGTCGTACTCGCCGAGAATGTAATCGACAGTGCCCGGGAAGTGGGCGATGGCGCCCATGACTTCACGAATGCCTTCCTCGATCCGCTTGGCGATTTCGATCTCGCCTTCACGGGTCAGCAGCTCGACCGTACCCATTTCACGCATGTACATGCGTACCGGGTCGGTCGTGCGGCCGATATCGGTCTCAACTGCCGCCAACGCAGCAGCGGCTTCTTCGGCCGCGGCTTCGTCGGTGTCGGCTTCCGCCAACAGAAGGGCATCCGCATCCGGAGCACTCTCGAATACGTTGATCCCCATGTCGTTGATCATGCGGATGATGTCTTCCACCTGTTCAGGATCTGAAATATCCTCAGGCAGGTGGTCGTTGACCTCCGCGTAAGTCAGGTAGCCCTGCTCACGACCGCGGGTGATCAACTCTTTGATACGAGACTGCTGTTGCGCTTTTCCGGACATAACACCCTATCCACTGAAGGTCTTGGCGGGCAAAAAACAAGCCGAGGATTATACCCGAGCATGGACCTCACGCGCCAGATGAGGTCGGGTTTTGTGCGGGAACATTCCGGCTCAACAAGGCGAGAAGCTGGGTTTTTTCCTCGCTGGTCAATTCGCTTTGACGGGATTTCCTGAGCAGTTGTTCCAGGCTTCGCTCACGTTGGCGAGCGGACAAGCTAGTAATGGTGTCGAAAAACTGTTGTTCAAGGTTGTCGGCCACGATCAACCATTCCTTCTCCGCCAAAGCCCGCAGCAGGCGACCTTGTTCGGTGCCATGCCAGCGTGCGATCAGCTGCATTGAGCTTAGCCCAGGATTTTTCTGTGCAGCTTCGATCAATGCCACCAGCAGTTGGCTGTAGAGCTGTTCTTCGTCGGCAAAATGGCTGGCGTCCTCCACCTTGCCGGCCAACAGCGGGTGGTGCAGCAGCGTACGCAGCGCCGCCAGCGTAGGCGGTTCGACCGGTGCCGGCACGCGGGGCGGGGGCTCGTCACGCTGCCACGGCTTGCCGCCCTTGCGATGCTTGTCCCAGGGTTTGTCGCTCCAGGGTTTCTTGCCGCCGGCCTTTTTTGGCGTCCAGGCTTGTTCCTGATGGGCGCCAGCATAATCGGGCTGCGGCATGTCGCCGTAATCAGGCGTGTAGCTGACCATGGCGTCGTAGTCATAGCCTGGATCGTAGTCTGCGCTGGGCGCCGCGGGGGCCTGCTGGGCCAGTTGCTCGACCTGCTGCGGATCGAGCCCGGTGATGTCCCGCAGGCGGTTGCGCATCAGCTGACGCAGGTTGGCGCCCGGAATTTTTTCGATCAACGGTGCAGCCAGGGTCGCCATGTGCGCCTTGCCCTCGAGCGAGCGAGGGTCTGCCTCGATGCTCAACTGCTCGAAGAAGTAATCGGCCAGCGGTTGGGCGTGCTGATTGATGCGGGCCATGAAGGCGTCGGTGCCTTCGGCGCGGACCAGGCTGTCCGGGTCTTCGCCTTCGGGCAGGAACAGAAAGCGCGCGCGACGGCCGTCCTGCAAGTTCGACAGGGCGGACTCCAGCGCCCGCCAGGCCGCCTTGCGCCCGGCCTGGTCGCCGTCGAAGCAGAACAGTACGCTCGGGACCACGCGAAACAGGCGCTTGAGGTGCTCTTCGCTGGTGGCAGTGCCCAGGGTGGCCACGGCGTTGCGCAAGCCCTGCTGGGCCAGGGCAATCACGTCCATGTAGCCCTCGACCACGATGATTTCGTCGAGGTTGCGGTTGTGCTTGCGGGCCTCGTACAGCCCGTACAGCTCCTGGCCCTTGTGGAACACGGGCGTTTCAGGGGAGTTCAGGTACTTGGGCTTGTCGTCGCCTAGCACCCTGCCGCCGAAGGCGATGATACGGCCACGGCTGTCACGAATCGGGAACATCACCCGATCGCGGAAGCGGTCATAGCGTTTACCGGTTTCGGCATTCTCGATCAGCAGGCCGGCATCGATCATGACCTTCTGCTGCAGCGTGTCGGCACCCAGGTGCTTGAGCAGGTTGTCCCAGCCCGGCGGCGCGAAACCCAGGCCAAAATCCCGCGCCACTTCGCCGGATAAGCCGCGGCCCTTGAGGTATTCCACCGCCGCCTTGCGGGTCGGATGACTGCGCAGGGCCTGGCGGTAGAACTCCGAGGCGGCGTCCAGCAGCGGATACAACGGTGAATCGGTCGGCTGGCGCGGTTTCTGGTCGCGCCGGCCTTGCTCGCGCGGGACTTCCATGCCTGCCGCGCGTGCCAGTTCCTCGACGGCCTGGGGAAAATCCAGGTTGTCGTGGTCCATGACGAAGCCAAGGGCATTGCCACCGGCGCCGCAACCAAAGCAGTAATAGAACTGCTTGTCGGGGCTCACGGTGAAGGACGGGGTCTTTTCCTTGTGGAACGGGCAGCAGGCAGAATAATTCTTGCCGGTTTTTTTCAGTTGGACGCGAGAGCTGACCACGTCGACGATGTCGAGGCGGTTGATGAGGTCGTCAATGAAACTCTGGGGAATCAGCCCGGCCATGGCAGTCTCGTCAATCTGGCAACTGGCAAGTCTAATCGCTCACGCGCCGAATGCAGCGGGTGATGCTTGAAGCTATGCGGGGAATAAGTGCTCGTCGCCGGCCCATAAGGCCCGTCAGTCGGACGTGCACGCCTGGCCTACAGCACAATGACCAGTTCTGACGTTTCAGGCAGGTTGCCCGCATGCACGGTGCTTGAACAGGTGCATGGAGCCTTGAGCACGTTGCTCAAGTTTGAAACGACCACTGCCATCGCCCGGCGGTTAACCGGGCAGGGCAGAAGCTTTGCGATGAACGTCTGTATTAGTACAGACGAACGGCGCGGCGCTGTTCGCGCTGAACTTTCTTGGCGTGACGTTTGACAGCGGCAGCTGCCTTACGCTTACGCTCTGCGGTCGGCTTCTCGTAAAACTCGCGGCTACGAACTTCAGCCAGTACACCGGCTTTTTCGCAGGAGCGCTTGAAACGACGCAGAGCTACGTCGAAGGGTTCGTTCTCTTTAACTTTGACGGCTGGCATCCAGGGCTACCTTAATTCATTACCGGGGTAGACGCGCTCCTGGCAAAACAAAGGTGTGCTGGAGAACGTCGGTTTTCAAGGGTTGCGGATGTTAACCCTTAGCAAGCCGGAATGCAAAGCCTCTGATCGAAAACCGCTGGTCGGCACCTTGCACGGGGACTATCATGCGCGCCTTCGAATTCAGCCCCCACAAGGGACGAGCCCATGCTAGTACTGGGATTGGAAACATCCTGCGACGAAACCGGCGTCGCATTATACGACAGTGAGCGGGGCCTGCTGGCCGATGCGCTGTTCAGTCAGATCGACCTGCACCGCGTATTCGGCGGCGTGGTGCCCGAGCTCGCATCGCGCGATCACGTCAAGCGCATGCTGCCGCTGATTCGCCAGGTGCTGGACGAAGCGGGCTGCGTGGCCACCGAAATCGACGCCATCGCCTATACCGCAGGCCCCGGGCTGGTCGGCGCACTCCTGGTCGGTGCCTCCTGCGCCCAGGCCCTGGCCTTTGCCTGGGATATCCCGGCCATCGGTGTACACCACATGGAGGGCCACCTGCTGGCGCCCATGCTGGAAGAAAACCCGCCGGCGTTTCCGTTCGTCGCCTTGTTGGTTTCCGGCGGTCATACCCAACTGGTGCGCGTCGTTGGCATCGGTCAATACGAGTTGCTCGGCGAGAGCCTGGACGATGCGGCCGGCGAGGCGTTCGACAAGACCGCCAAGCTCATTGGGCTGAACTACCCCGGTGGGCCGGAAATTGCCCGGCTTGCCGAGCGCGGCACGCCGGGCCGGTTCGTGTTCCCACGACCGATGACCGATCGGCCAGGCCTGGCAATGAGTTTCAGTGGCTTGAAAACCTTTGCCCTCAATACCTGGCAGCAGTGCCGGGAGGCTGGCGACGACAACGAACAAACCCGTTGCGACGTGTCCCTGGCGTTCCAGCAGGCGGTGGTAGAGACTCTGACCATCAAGTGCAAGCGGGCGCTCAAGCAGACGGGCCTCAAGCGGTTGGTCATCGCCGGGGGGGTCAGCGCCAACAAGGCCCTGCGCGCTTCGTTGGAAGACATGCTCGGCAACCTCAAGGGCAATGTCTATTACGCCCGACCGCAGTTCTGCACCGACAACGGAGCCATGATCGCCTATGCCGGCTGCCAGCGACTGCTGGCGGGGCAGCAGCAGGACCTGGCGATCAGTGTGCAGGCACGCTGGCCGATGGAGCAGCTGCCGCCCCTGTAGGGCTCAGAAGTGCCGCTCGCGGCCTGCAAACAGGTCACGCAGGTTACTGCGATGGCGCCATACGATCAGGACGGTCAGTACCGTCATCGGCAGCAGGGCCTCGGGCTGGCGCCAGGCCAGCAATGGCAGGGTCAGCGGTGTTGCGATCAGCGCAGCCAGGGAACTGGTCCGGGTGAGGTACAGGGTCAGTAGCCAGGCAACGATGGCCAGCAATGCGGCAGGCAGGTACAGGCCGACCAGCATGCCGGCCGCGGTCGCGACGCCCTTGCCACCGCGAAAGCGAAAGTACACGGGGAACAGGTGGCCCAGCACTGCGCAGATACCGATCCAGGCCTGCGCGTGCAGGTCCAGCCCGGCAAGGCGGGCGAGCATTACCGGCAACAGCCCCTTGCACAGGTCGCCAAGCAGGGTCAGGATCGCCATCTTGCGCCCTGCCAGGCGCAGCATGTTGGTCGCGCCGGCATTGCCCGAACCACTGCAACGCGGGTCCGGGCTGCCTGCAAGGCGGCTCAGGACAATGGCGAAGGACAGCGAGCCGAGCAGGTAGGCGAGCAGCGCCAGTAACCAAAACATGCTAACTATTCCGGGCGAGGACGCCCTGATTCTAACGGCGCCAGTCGCCCTTGTCGTGCTGTGGAGAGAAGTGCTTGGACAGAGTGTTCATCGAAGGCCTGGAAGTCGATACCGTGATTGGTGCCTATGACTGGGAGCGGGATATTCGCCAGTGCCTGCGGCTTGACCTGAGCTTTGCCTGGGACAACAGGCCTGCGGCCGCGGGCGACGACCTCGCCCTTGCGCTCGATTACGCGAGCGTTTCGACGCGTATCCAGGGGTTCGCCGAGCAGGCACGCTTCGAGTTGGTCGAAACCTTCGCCGAGCGCCTCGTTGCCGTGTTGATGGACGAGTTCGGCATTCCTTGGGTACGCCTGAAGCTCACCAAGCCGGGCGCAGTGCCGGCAGCGCGTGGTGGTGTTGGCGTGGAGATCGAGCGCGGATGTCTCTGAGCACGGTATACCTAGGCCTTGGCAGCAACGTCGATCGGCACACCCACCTGTGTGCCGGCCTCGATGCGCTGGCCGCCATCCTGACCGACATGCGCTGCTCGCCAGCCTTCGAAAGCCAGGCGGTGGGCATCAAGAGCGGGCCGTTCATCAATTTCGTGGTGACCGGGCAGACGACGTTGCCGTTGATCGAACTGGACCGGCGGCTGAAATTCATCGAGGCCGACAATGGCCGGTATGCCCCTGATCGACTCGGCCTACCCCTGGATATCGACGTGCTGATGTATGACGACCTGCATGGCACTTTCGACGGGTTGGTGCTGCCCCGGGCCGAGATTCTGAAAAATGCCTTCGTGCTGTGGCCGTTGTCGCTGCTGGCGCCTGAACTGGTGCACCCGGGTGTAGGCAAGACCATGGCGCAGGTATGGCAAGAGGCGCAGATCGATCAGGTGCTGGCGCCAGTCGCCTTCGAGTGGCGTGGGTTGCAACTGACGCCTGGCTGATGGAGGCTCGTACTGTCGGATGCAAGTCCCGGTATGTCAGCCATCTGCTGCTGGGGTTGCCGCGCAGGTCGAGCGAGCTGCGCGGCATCGTCGCTAGCTGCCCTTGTAGGCATCGAGCGCCTGCAGGCGCTCATTTTTCAAGGCCTCACCCAATGCCTGGCCGGTGAGACCACCCTGAACCAGCGGCTTCACATCCACGGCCCGGGCAGCGGCCATAGCCCCTTGCAAGTAGTCTGCCTGCCGGTAGTCTGTCCGCCCGTTGCCCTGCGCGATCGCCCTGCACGCTGCTAGAAAGTCCTCGAAACGTTGCGGTCTGCGGTAAACGTCGAACGTTTGCAACAGATCCAGCAGCGCCTGGGCAGGCAGCTCAAAGGCCTGATTGGCCTGCTCCAGGCACTGGCTGGTCAGCATCGACAGCTCCTGGCATTCTCGCGGGGTTTTCAGGCGCTGATTGAGCGCTTTGATCGACGCGGTGGGCAAAGGATGCAGCAGACAGGCCCAGCGTATGGGCAAAGCAAGCTGAAGCTTGGCTGCCTGTTCCAGTGAGGCCAGGGTCTGGGGGTGAGGCTCCAGTTCCGGCAGCAGCACTTGCAGGGCATTGCACGCTCGCAGGACTTCGAAGAATACCTGGGGGTGCGCTTCCATCAACGCCCGCTCGATTTCCTTCCAGGTGCGTTCTGCCGTCAACGCCAGCAACTCACCCGACGCGCTGATGTGCTGCATCAACCCCAGCGTGTCGTTGGCCACCTTGAAACCCAAGGGCGCATAGCGCGCAGCAAAACGGGCCACGCGCAATACACGCAGAGGATCTTCGGCGAACGCCGGAGAAACGTGGCGAAGCAGGCGTCGATCGAGATCGGCCTTGCCCTGGTAAGGATCGTAGAGCGTACCGCACGCGTCCTCGGCCATCGCGTTGATGGTCAAGTCGCGGCGTATCAGGTCTTGCTCCAGTGTGACGTCCGGGCTTGCGTGAAAGGTAAACCCACCGTAGCCCCTGCCGCTCTTGCGCTCGGTGCGGGCCAGCGCATATTCCTCACCGGTCTTGGGGTGCAGGAACACCGGAAAGTCGGCGCCTACCGGGCGAAATCCTTCGGCAAGCATGTCTTCAACCGTGGCGCCTACCACAAGCCAGTCGATATCACTGACCGGGCGCCCGAGTAGACGGTCGCGTACAGCGCCCCCCACTTTGTAAATGTGCATAGGTAACTCCCCCTGATTGCCGACAGCATAACCTGCCGGCCGCCAGGGGGCGCATCACAGGTGGTGAATGACCGCCATGTCCAGGCGTCCGTAGTCGGAGCCTTCGCCGTGCTCGCCACGGGGCGGCATATGATGGGTTTTCATCACCTGGTCGCCTTGCACGGTCTCCAGGTGAATATCGAACCCCCACAACCGATGCAGGTGTTTGAGCACCTCTTCGGTCGAACTCCCCAAGGGCTTGCGGTTGTGTTGCTGGTGACGAAGCGTCAGTGAGCGATCTCCGCGACGATCAACACTCCATATCTGCACGTTCGGCTCGCGATTGCCGAGGTTGTATTGGGCAGCCAGTTGTTCGCGGATGGTGCGATAACCCGCATCATCGTGTATGGCAGGCACGTACAGCTCGTCCCGCTGGTCATCGTCCAGGATGCTGAACAGTTTCAGATCACGCATCACCTTGGGCGACAAGTACTGAAGGATGAAACTCTCGTCCTTGAAGCTGCTCATGGCGAACTTGAGGGTCGAAAGCCAGTCGCTGCCGGCAATGTCCGGGAACCAATGGCGATCTTCCTCCGTGGGTGCCTCGCATATGCGCCGAATGTCGGTGTACATGGCAAAGCCCAGTGCGTATGGATTGATACCGTTGTAATAGGGGCTATCGAAACCTGGCTGGAAGACCACGCTGGTATGGGACTGAAGGAACTCCATCATGAAGCCTTCGGTGATCAGCCCCTCGTCATACAGATCGTTCATCAGCGTGTAGTGCCAGAAGGTCGCCCAGCCCTCGTTCATCACCTGTGTCTGGCGCTGCGGATAGAAATACTGGGCGATCTTGCGCACGATACGCACCACCTCGCGCTGCCAGGGTTCGAGCAGTGGCGCGTTCTTCTCGATGAAGTAGAGGATGTTTTCCTGGGGTTCGGCGGGGAAACGCATGTCGTCCCGCTCACTGGCCTTGTCGGCACTCTTGGGAATGGTGCGCCACAGGTCGTTGATCTGCCGTTGGAGGTGCTCCTCCCGGTCCTTCTGGCGGCGACGTTCTTCCTCGGCGGAAATGGGGTAGGGACGCTTGTAGCGGTCCACCCCGTAGTTCATCAGAGCGTGGCAAGAGTCGATGAGGTCTTCCACCGCATCGATCCCGTGACGTTCCTCGCACTGGGCGATGTACTGCTTGGCAAACACCAGGTAATCGATGATGGAGCTGGCATCGGTCCAGGTGCGGAACAGGTAATTGCCCTTGAAGAAACTGTTGTGCCCGTAGCAGGCATGAGCGATCACCAGGGCCTGCATGCACATGGTGTTCTCTTCCATGAGGTAGGCGATGCAGGGGTCGGAGTTGATGACGATTTCGTAGGCAAGCCCCATTTGCCCGCGGCTGTAGGATTTCTCGGTACTGAGGAACTGTTTGCCGTAGGACCAGTGGTGATAACCCAGCGGCATGCCGACCGAGGCGTAGGCATCCATCATCTGCTCGGCGGTGATCACCTCGATCTGGTTGGGGTAGGTGTCCAGGGCGTAACGTTCGGCCAGGCGGCCGATTTCCCGGTCGTAGGTCCGGATCAGGTCGAACGTCCACTCTGAGCCGGTGGAGATGGGCTGGCGTCTCTGTGCTCTGGCGGTCATGTGGCTAACCTGCGCTGGAAGAGTTCACGGAAGACCGGGTAGATATCGCCGGCCGATACCAATTGCTGCTGCGCGAACGTGTCGGGGAAGGCATCGCCGATACGTTCGTACTCGTACCAGAGCGCCTGATGTTCACGTGGGGTGATTTCCACGTAAGTGTAGTACTGAACGTGCGGCATGATCTGCCGGGTGAGGATGTCGCGGCAGATGGGTGAGTCGTCGTTCCAGTTGTCGCCGTCCGAGGCCTGGGCCGCGTAGATGTTCCAGTCACTGGCCGGGTAGCGTTCGGCCATGATTTCCTGCATCAGCTTCAAGGCACTGGAAACGATGGTGCCGCCGGTTTCGCGACTGTAGAAGAACTCCTCCTCATCCACTTCGCGCGCGCTGGTATGGTGCCGTATGAACACGACTTCGATCCGGTCGTAGTTACGCTTGAGGAACAGATACAGCAGGATGAAGAAGCGCTTGGCAATGTCCTTGGTGGCCTGGGTCATCGAACCCGAGACGTCCATCAGGCAGAACATGACGGCCTTTGAACTGGGGTTCGGTTGTTTCACCAGCAAGTTGTACTTGAGGTCGAAGGTGTCGAGGAAGGGCAGACGGTTGATACGCGCCTTCAACCGCTCGATCTCCTGCTCGATTTCCTGGATGTCGGTGAAGTTGTCAGGCTCCTCGACGCGCAGGCGGGCAAGTTCTTTCTGGGCTTCGCGAAGCAGGGCACGGCTGCTGCCGGTCAATGCGATCCGCCGGGCATGGGCCGAGCGCAGTGTACGTACGATATTGATGCGTGACGGGTTACCCTCGCTTGCGATACCTGCGCGCACGTTCTTGAAGGTATCTGCACCCGTCAGGTGACGCTTGACCAGGTTGGGCAATTCCAGGTCCTCGAACATGAACTCGAGGAACTCCTCCTGGGTGATCTGGAAAACGAAGTCGTCCATGCCGTCACCGGCGTTGCCGGCCTTGCCACGGCCACTGCCGCCACCACCACCCTGCGGACGGGGAATATGCTCGCCGGCGGTGAATTCCTTGTTACCCGGGTGTACGACGGTCTGCTTGCCGCCACGGCCATGGTGCAGCACCGGCTCGTCGATATCACGGCCAGGGATGCTGATCTGTTCGCCGTGCTCCATATCCGTGATGGAACGGCGACTGACCGCTTCTTCAACGGCCTTCTTGATGTGATCACGGTACCTGCGCAAAAAGCGCTGGCGGTTGACCGTGCTCTTGTTCTTGCCATTCAGGCGTCGGTCGATAACGTAGCTCATGGTTCCTCCTGCGGGGAGCAGCTGCAAGCCATAAGCTTCAAGCTGCAAGAAAGAGCAGCCGCCGCAGCTGCGGGCACTGGCGCCGAACGGGTGCCCGGCGCCGGCCAGCGTGAAGCCTGCGGCTTGTCGCTTGCCGCTTTATTGCGATTTCCTGACCCGCAGGTACCATTCCGACAGCAGACGCACCTGCTTGTCGGTGTAGCCACGCTCCACCATGCGCGTGACGAAGTCGTTGTGTTTCTGTTGATCCTCTTTGCTGGCCTTTGCGTTGAAGCTGATGACGGGCAGCAAGTCTTCGGTGTTGGAGAACATTTTCTTCTCGATCACCACCCGCAGCTTCTCGTAGCTGAGCCAGCTTGGGTTCTTGCCATTGTTGTTGGCACGGGCGCGCAGCACGAAGTTGACGATCTCGTTGCGGAAATCTTTGGGGTTGCTGATACCCGCCGGTTTCTCGATCTTCTCCAGCTCTTCGTTCAGGGCGATGCGGTTGAGAATCTCGCCGGTTTCCGGGTCGCGGTATTCCTGGTCCTGGATCCAGAAGTCGGCATACAGCACATAACGGTCGAAGATGTTCTGGCCGTACTCGCTGTAGGACTCCAGATAAGCCGTCTGGATTTCCTTGCCGATGAACTCGATGTACCGGGGGGCGAGGTATTCTTTCAGGTAGCGCAGGTAGCGTTCGCGTACCTCGGCCGGGAATTGTTCCTGCTCGATCTGCTGTTCAAGCACGTACAGCAGGTGCACCGGGTTGGCCGCCACCTCATGGGGGTCGAAGTTGAACACCTTAGACAGGATCTTGAAGGCGAAGCGGGTCGACAGGCCGTTCATGCCTTCATCGACGCCGGCCGAGTCGCGGTATTCCTGGATGGACTTGGCTTTGGGATCGGTGTCCTTGAGGTTTTCACCGTCATACACCCGCATCTTCGAATAGATGTTGGAGTTGTCAGGCTCCTTGAGGCGCGAAAGGACGGTGAACTGAGCCAGCATTTTCAACGTGTCCGGGGCACAGTGGGCCTTGGACAGCGAACTGTTGACCAACAACTTGTCGTAAATACGGATCTCGTCGCTGACCCGCAGGCAGTACGGTACCTTCACGATGTAGATACGGTCGATGAAGGCTTCGTTGTTCTTGTTGTTACGGAAGGTGTGCCATTCGGATTCGTTGGAGTGCGCCAGCAGGATCCCGGAATAGGGGATGGCGCCCAAACCTTCCGTACTGTTGTAGTTGCCTTCCTGGGTGGCGGTCAGCAATGGGTGGAGTACCTTGATGGGCGCCTTGAACATCTCGACGAATTCCATCAGGCCCTGGTTGGCGCGGCAAAGCGCGCCTGAATAGCTGTAGGCGTCGGCGTCGTTCTGCGGGAATTCTTCGAGCTTGCGGATATCCACCTTGCCCACGAGCGCAGAGATGTCCTGGTTGTTCTCGTCGCCAGGCTCGGTCTTGGCGATGGCAATCTGGTTGAGGATGGACGGATAGAGCTTGACCACCTTGAACTTGCTGATATCGCCGCCGAATTCCTGCAAGCGCTTGGTGGCCCACGGCGACATGATGGTGTTCAGGTAGCGCCGCGAGATGCCGTACTCTTCCTCGAGGATGGCCCCGTCTTCAGTGGCGTTGAACAACCCTAGCGGTGATTCGAAGACCGGCGACCCCTTGATGGCGTAGAAAGGCACCCGTTCCATGAGTTGCTTGAGCTTTTCGGCCAGGGAGGATTTGCCGCCACCCACGGGGCCGAGCAGGTACAGAATCTGTTTCTTCTCTTCCAGGCCTTGGGCGGCATGGCGGAAGTACGACACGATCTGGTCGATGCACTCTTCCATGCCATGGAAGTCGGCAAAGGCCGGGTAGCGCCGGATGACCTTGTTGGAAAAGATGCGCGACAGCCTGGAGTTGGTAGAGGTGTCGATCAGCTCTGGCTCACCGATGGCCAGCAACAGGCGCTCGGATGCCGATGCGTAGGCGCTACGATCCTCCTTGCACAGTTCCAGGTACTCCTGCAGCGAGAGTTCTTCCTGGCGCGTGGACTCGAAGCGTTGTTGGAAGTGGCTAAAAATACTCATGACGTCACCTCGCTCGATACGTTGAGACGACGCCGGATCAGTCAGCTGATGCTGGCATGCAAGCGGCACTGCCGATTGCCATATACCCCCCAAACACCCTATAGCGCTACCGATGACCCGCACGCCGGTGTACCGGCTCTCCCCTTTTTCCGGATGGCCTGCGCTTAAGGATAGTTGGTAATCGGCAAGGTCAAGGGCGTGGGTGACGGAAGTTGCCAGCGACCGTTCGTCAGAACGGTCTCAAGCCCGCACATGGCGCGGGCTGCAGTGACGATGAAAAATTTATTCTTCAGTGCCTTGGGCGGTTTCGGCAGGGTAGGTGGAGCGCCACAGCTCAAAGCCACCATCGACGCTGTAGACGTCGGAAAAGCCTTGCCCTACCAGGTAGGCAGCCGCGCTTTGGCTCGAATTGCCGTGGTAGCAGACGACCAGCGTCGGTGCGTCCAGGTCGGCATTGCGAATGAAGTCGGCGACCGAATGGTTGTCCAGGTGGCGGGCACCGGTGATGTGACCTGCTGCGTAAGCCTGCGGGTCACGAATGTCGACCACGACGGCACCTTGCGCACGCAGGGCCAGGGCCTGTTCGGGGGGGATGCGCTTGAATTCGCTCATGGGGTTGGCTCTGTTCCGGGTTGATCGTTGAGGGTTGAAGTTGGCGCCGCAGGGCGCAGTGTGCCGTCATCGGCACAATCGCAATGGTGGTACTGGCCGTTATCGACGTTGTACAAGGTCATGGACCCGCCCCATACGCAGCCAGTGTCCAGCGCGATGACGCCGGGTTCCTTGACCTGGCCCTGCAAGGCGGCCCAATGCCCGAATATGATCTTCACGTGGCGAGAACGCCGGCCTTTGTGGGCGAACCAGGGCTTGTACCCTTTGGGTGCGCTGTCCAGCCCTTCCTTGCTCTTGAATTCGAGTTTGCCTTCTGCGGTGCAGAAGCGCATGCGCGTCAGGTAATTGGTAATGACCCGCAGGCGTTCGACACCCGCCAAGTTCTTGCTCCACTTGGCGGGCTCGTTGCCATACATGCCGTCCAGGTACAGCGGCAGACGGCTGTCATCGCGCAGTACTTCTTCGACTTCGCCAGCCAGCTCCAGGGCTTTGCCCAGTGTCCATTGCGGCGGAATGCCCGCGTGTACCAAGGCGATGCCGCGCGGTTCATCGTAATGCAGCAGCTTTTGCTGGCGCAGCCAGTCGAGCAGCTGGTCGGCGTCAGGTGCCTCGATGATTTCACGCAGCGTGTCGCTCTTCTTGAGGCGTTCGACGTTGCGCCAGGCCGCAAGCAAGTGCAGATCATGGTTGCCCAGCACGCAGGTCAGCGATTGGCGAATCGAATACAGGTAGCGCAGCGTCTCAAGCGACTCAGGCCCACGGTTCACCAGGTCGCCAACCAGCCACAGCTGATCCACCGCCGGGTCGAAGCGCACACGTTCAAGCAGGCATTTGAGCGGCTGCAGGCAACCTTGCAAGTCACCGACGGCGTACGTGGCCATCAGTGCAGCGCCCCAGGTACTGCCAGGCGGAACGGCGCGATCTGTGCGTCGAAGCGCTTGCCGTCTTCGGCGAACATCTCGTAGCTCCCCTGCATGGTTCCCACGCGGGTGGTGATGACGGCGCCACTGCTGTAGGTGTGGCTCTGGCCCGGCTCGATCGTAGGTTGTTGACCAACCACGCCAGAGCCTTGCACCTCTTCGACCTCACCATTACCGTTGGTGATCAGCCAGTGCCGGGACAGCAGCCTGGCTTTGAGCGAGCCATGGTTATGGATGGTGATGGTATAGGCGAAAGCGAAACGGCTGCTCTCGGGGTCGGATTGTTCTTTGAGGTAACGGGTCACGACGCTGACGTCGATCTGATAGCGAGGGTCGGTCATGCAAGGGCCTTGGGAACTGACGCAATGATGCAGTCTAGGCCATAGGGAGGGGAGAGGGCCAGCGGCGCGATGGGCACGTGCGCTGGCGGACTGACCCGCAAGCAGGCGCCGGGCATCGGGGCGGCGATCTGCTTGCAGGTGCTGACTGCGTTCAGCGGGGCAGGGGGACGGTCAGGCCGCCTGATCAGCCAACTGGTCGGCCAGGCGCACGAAAGCCGCCAGGTCCAGTTGCTCGGGGCGCAGGCTACCATCCACCCCAGCGGCCTCGATGGCGGCGCTGTCGAGCAAGCCTTTAAGGGTATTGCGCAGGGTCTTGCGACGTTGGTTGAACGCATCGCGCACCACCCGCTCAAGCAACTGCGGGTCCTTGGCCGGATGAGGCAGCACGTCATGCGGCACCAGCCGGACGATGGCCGAGTCCACTTTCGGCGGCGGGTTGAACGCGCCGGGGCCTACGTTGAACAAGTGTTCGACGCGGCAGTGGTACTGGACCATGATCGACAGCCGACCCCAATCACCGCCCCCAGGCCCTGCGGCCATGCGCTCGACCACTTCCTTCTGCAGCATGAAGTGCATGTCGCGGATCAGGCCGGCGTGGCTGAGCAGGTGGAAGATCAGCGGGGTGGAGATGTTGTAGGGCAGGTTGCCCACCACCTTGAGGCTACGTGCCGGTACCCCCAGCTGGTTGAAGTCGAACTTCAGGGCGTCGCCTTGGTGCAGGCGGAAATTGCCGCTGCCTGCAAACTTGTGCTGCAGGATCGGCACCAGGTCCTTGTCCAGCTCCACTACATCCAGTTGCGCGCCGCTGCCCAGCAGGCCTTCGGTCAATGCGCCCTGGCCCGGGCCGATTTCAAGCAAATGCTCGCCTGGCTTGGCATTGATGGCACGCAGGATGCGGTCGATGATGCCTGCATCGTGCAGGAAGTTCTGCCCGAAACGCTTGCGCGCCCGGTGTTGGTATTGCTCGTTCATGGTCGGTTCTCGGCCATCTGGTAGGCGGTGTCCAGGGCAACGCGCAGGCTGCCGGTATCGACCTTGCCGGTGCCGGCCAGGTCCAGGGCCGTGCCATGATCAACCGAGGTACGGATGATCGGCAGGCCCAGCGTGACATTGACCGCAGCGCCGAAGCCCTTGTACTTGAGGACGGGGAGCCCTTGGTCGTGGTACATCGCCAGCACCGCGTCGCAGTGCTCCAGATATTTGGGGGTAAACAGGGTATCGGCCGGCAGTGGCCCGCGCAGGTCCATGCCTTCGGCACGTAGACGGGTCAGGGTAGGCTCGATGATGTCGATTTCCTCGCGGCCCAGATGGCCACCTTCGCCCGCATGGGGGTTCAGGCCGCATACCAGGATGCGAGGGTTGGCGATGCCGAATTTGTCGCGCATGTCGGCATGCAGAATGCGTGTCACGCGCTCGATGCGCTCGGCAGTAATGGCCTCGGCGATGTCACGCAGCGGCAGGTGGGTGGTGACCAGGGCGACGCGCAGGCCGTGGGTGGCCAGCATCATTACCACTTGGGCGGTATGGGTCAGCTCAGCCAGAAATTCGGTATGCCCCGAAAAAGGAATACCGCTTTCATTGATGACGCCCTTGTGCACGGGCGCTGTGATCATGCCGTCGAAATGGCCGTCCAGGCAGCCTTGTCCGGCACGGGTCAAGGTCTGCAACACGAATGGCGCATTGGCCTGGTCCAGCTGACCAGCCACCACTGGGGCAGACAGCGGCGTGTCCCACACATACAGGCTGCCGGCGGGTGCCGGTTGGCTCGGCCATTGCCCTGGCATGACAGACAGCAAGCTAACGTCCAGCCCCAGCTGGGTGGCCCGCTCGGCGAGCAGGTCACGGCTGGAGATGGCAATCAGAGGGTGGGGCTGGGCGTCGGCAGCGAGCAGCAGGCATAGGTCAGGCCCTATCCCCGCCGGCTCGCCGGGTGTGACGACGAAGCGCAGGGGCTTCACTGAGCGGCCTGGTCAGCGCCAGGCAGCTTGATTTCAACGTAGGCTTCGTCGCGGATCTGGCGCAGCCAGGTCTGCAGCTCTTCGTCGTACTTGCGGTTGCGCAGCACACTCAGGGCTTGCTGTTCACGGGCTTGTTCGGTGCTGTCGGTAGCGCGGCGGCCCAGCACTTCCATCACGTGCCAGCCATATTGGGTCTTGAACGGCTTGGTCACCACGCCTTGCTGGGCGTTGGCCATCTGCTCGCGGAACTCCGGCACCAGGGTGTTCGGGTCTACCCAGTTGAGGTCACCGCCGTTGAGCGCCGAGCCCGGATCTTCCGAGAAGCTCTTTGCCAGGGTGGCAAAGTCTTCACCGTTTTCGATGCGCTCGTAGATCTTTTCAGCCAGTTGCTGAGTGGCGGCTTCGCTGCGCACTTCACTTGGCTTGATCAGGATGTGGCGCACGTGCACCTCGTCGCGCAGCACGTTCTCGCTGCCACCACGCTTTTCCTCAAGCTTGAGGATGATGAAGCCGTTGGGGATGCGAATGGGCTGGGTAATTTCACCCACCGGCATGCTGCTCAGCATCTTGGCAAAGTCCGGAGGCAGTTGACCAGCTTTGCGCCAGCCCATCTCGCCGCCTTCGAGCGCGTTCTCGCTGGCCGAGTTGGCGATTGCCATCTGACCGAAGTCCGCACCTTGCTTGAGCTGCTGGTAGACATCGCCCACTTTGCGCGCAGCCTTCTGGATGTCGCTGGAGTTGGCCGCTTCCGGGGTTGGGATCAGGATGTTGGCCAGGCGGTATTCTTCGGACATCTGCATCTTGCCCATGTCCGAATTCAGGAAGTTCTTCACTTCCTGCTCCGACACCTGGATGCGCTCGGCCACCCGGCGTTGACGCACGCGGCTGATGATCATCTCGCGCTTGACCTGCTCGCGAGCATCGTCGAACGACAGGCCGTCATGGGCCAGGGCCGCGCGGAACTGGTCGATGGACATGCCGTTGCGCTGGGCAATGGTGCCGATCGCCTGGTTCAGCTCCTCGTCGGTGATTCGGATGCCCGAGCGCTCGCCAATCTGCAGCTGCAGGTTTTCGACGATCAGGCGTTCCAGCACCTGCTGCTGCAGGGCGCCGCTGGGCGGCACGCTGCCGCCGCGCTTGGCGATGGTCTGCTGAACTTCCCGCACGCGCTGGTCCAGTTGGCTTTGCATGACCACGTCGTTGTCGACGATGGCCACCACCCGATCAAGCGGTTGCACCGCGGCATGCACCGCGCCACTCAGCAAAGCGACGCCCAGCAGCACTGGGCGCAGTCGATCAATAAGCTTGTTCTTCACGTTCACGGTAACCTTGAATGCCTTGGCCGAGGAAGGATTCGACCTTGTTGCCAACGACGCCGCCGAGGCCCTTGAGAACGACCTGCAGGAATACACCATGGTCGCCTTTTTCGTTCTGCGGCAGTGCCTGGCTGAAGTCGTCGAAGTCGAGCCAGTAACGGTTGATCAAGCGCAGCTTCCAGCAGCAGTTGTCGTACTCGAAACCGCCCATGGCTTCCAGGGTGCGGTTACGGTTGTAGTCATGCTGCCAGCGAGCGATGACGCTCCACTGCGGGACGATCGGCCAGATGACCGAGAAGTCGTGCTGCTGGATCTTGTAGTAGTCCTTGATGTAGTTCGGGCTACCCGGGGTGCCGTAGTCGCCGCCACCCACTTTCCACGTACCGGTGGCCGAGTCGTAGGCGATGGTGTCGTTACGGTAGCGATAACCGAGGTTGACGATCTTGTTCGGGTTGTCTTCAGGCTGGTAGTGGAACATTGCACTGCCCGAGCGGGTGCTGTGGCTGTCCGGGTCCCAGTTGAAGTCCGAATTGAAGCGCCAGTCGCGGTTGAAGTAGTAGTTGTACACCAGCGCGTACGGCGAGACGTCCGACTGCGAGTCCTGGCGGTCACGGTAGTCAAGGCCCGGCAGCTGGACCTTGCGGTCCTTGAAGTAGTAGGCCTGGCCGATGCTGAAGTTCTGGCGCTCGAAGCCGTTGTCTTCGATCCAGCGGGTGGTCACGCCCAGCGAGAGCTTGTTCTCGTCGCCGATGCGGTCGCTACCGCTGAAGCGGTTGTCACGGAACAGCGAGTCATAGCTGAACAGCGTCTCACCGGTGTCGAACAGCGGGATGTCCTTCTGGTCCTTGTAGGGAACGTTCAGGTAGTACAGGCGCGGCTCGAGGGTCTGCTTGTAGTTGTTGCCGAACAGCGAGGTGTTGCGGTCGAAGTACAGGCCGCTGTCCACGCTGAAGATCGGGACGCTGCGGTTGACCGAGCTGCTGTAGCTGCCATAGGCACCAGGGTTGGCGTTGGCAAGGCGAACAGCGTCAGCCTTGCCTTGGCTATCGAGGTCAAGATCGTACTGGGTGTAGGCATACTTCAGCTTCGGCGTCAGGTAGCCATAGCTGGCCTGCATGGGGTAGCTGATCGATGGCGCCACGTTGAGGCGCGTGCCGTTGGCCCGTTCGATACCCTGGATGTTCTGGTCCAGACGACGACCGTCGGCGCCAGCGGTGAGATCCAGATTACCGTCCTTGTCGAACACCGGGCCGTTCTTCAGGTCACGATCGAAGCGCGCCGCTTCGGTTTCGTAGGCCATGGTCAGGCCGCCCGGCTGGTACGGCAGCACACCGTTGAGGGTGATCTGCGGCAGGCGGTCGTAAGGCGTGATCTGCGAGATGGTCGCCGCCTCGTAGGCATGCACGTTCAGCCGCGCGGTGTAGCTGTCGCCGCGATAGGTCAGGGCGCCCTGCTGATCGAGGAAGTCCTTGTTCTCGACGCCGATCTGGTCCGACTCAAGGTCCTGGAAGTAGAACGGGTCGCTGATGTCGGTGTAGTTCACCTCGGTCATCAGGCGCTCGTTCAGGCCACCCTTGTGCTGCCAGTTGACCATGTAGCGCTGGTCTTTGTAGTCGGTCTGGTCCTTGCGCTCGTCGCTCTTGTCGTTGAGGTAGGCGCCGCCGAACTGGCCTTCGCTCGAAGGCGTCAGGTAGCGGAACTCGCCTTCCATCAACAGGCCGCGCTTGGTCATGTAGCGCGGGTACAACGTGGCGTCGTAGTTGGGCGCCAGGTTGAAGTAGTACGGGGTGACCAGCATGAAGCCAGTGTCGCTGCTGGTGCTGAACGACGGCGGCAGGAAGCCGGACTGGCGGCGGTCGTCGATCGGGAAGTAGATGTACGGTGTGTAGAACACCGGGAAATCCTTGACCCGCAGCGTGACGTTGGTGGCAGTGCCGAACCCGGTGGCCGGGTTGAGGGTGATGTTGTTGCCCTTGAGCTGCCAGGCGTTGCTGCCCGGTTCGCAGGTGGTGTACGTACCGTCCTTGAGGCGGATGATGGCGTTCTCACCGCGCTTGGCGTACAGGGCACTGCCGCGAATGTGCGACTTGTGCATCACGTATTCGGCGTTGTCGACCTGGGCTTCGCCGGTGTCGAGCTGGATCTGCGCCTGGTCACCGACGACCAGCGAGCCGTTGTCACGGATCTTGACGTTGCCCTTGAGCTCGCCACGGTTCTCGGCCTGATACAGGTTGGCCTCGTCGGCCTGGGCCTGCATGCTGCCCTGGCGCATGACCACGTCACCGGCCAGGGTCGCAATCTGCTGCTCCTGCTGGTACTTGGATACCTTGGCGTTGATGTAGGTCGGCGACTCGTCCTTGGGCGTGGTGTCCGCCATGCCGGGGCGCAGCGGCTCGACATAGGCACCGCCGCAGTACGGGCCGGTTTCGGCCAGCTGCGCGGCGGTCAGCTTGTCACGCGGGACCCAGTCCAGGTGGCTGTAGTCCTCGCTGCGCGACTTCAGCCCACGGCCCTTGGCCTCGGTGACCAGCATCGGCCGGTCGGCCTCGGCTTCGCCCGTCGCTTCGGTGCCGGTACCGCCAGCAGCGGCGGCACCCTCGTGCACCGGGCGCGGTGGCAGGTTAGTGACGGCGGTTTTGGGCTTGCAGTCCCAACCACCGGAGGCGGACACTTGGCAGTCGAATTGTTCGGCTGCCATGACGTGCGACATGGCCAGAGGTTGCAGGGCCAGCAGACTGCCGGTGACGAGCAACGGAAACTTTCTACGAAACGCGGGGGATTTCAATGCCATCTTATTAGTCCGGGCTTCCTGCGTGCCATCTGCCCGCGTGTGGGGCCGCACGCCTCTCGATGGTCTGAAAAAGATGCTGGATAATAAAGCATGACCCGCTTGACGGCTAGGGCCGTCGGAGACCCTTGTAATGCCTGAACACGATGTACGCCTGCAGCAACTGTCCGCGTGGCTCGACCAGCAACTCCAAGACCTTTTCCTGCGCCAGGCCTGGGGCCCGGTGCCGGCCGGCAGCCTGACGCCTGCCAGCAGCGATGCGAGCTTTCGCCGTTATTTTCGCTGGGAAGGCGCAGGGCACAGTTTCGTGATCATGGATGCACCGCCGCCACAGGAAGATTGCCGACCGTTCGTCGCCATCGATCACCTGCTTGCCGGTGGTGGTGTGCATGTGCCGCTGATCCATGGCCAGGACCTTGAACGCGGTTTCCTGTTGCTGGGCGACCTGGGCCGCCAGACCTACCTGGATGTCATCGACGCCGACAATGCCGATGCCCTGTTCGCCGATGCCATCGATGCCCTGCTGGCCTTGCAGGCGCTGCCCATGGATGCACCGTTGCCCCGCTATGACGAAGCACTGCTGCGCCGGGAGGTGGAACTGTTCCCCCAGTGGTACGTGAAGCATGCGCTTGGCCTGGCGTTCGACGAGGCGCAGGCAGCGGCGTGGCAGCGATGCAGCCAGTTGCTGATCGACAGCGCCCTGGCCCAGCCGCAGGTGCTGGTACACCGCGATTTCATGCCGCGCAACCTGATGCAGAGCGACCCTAACCCCGGCGTGCTGGATTTCCAGGATGCCGTTTACGGCCCGGTCACCTACGACATCACCTGCCTGTTCAAGGATGCGTTCCTCAGTTGGCCGCAAGCGAGGGTCGAAGGTTGGCTGCACGACTATTGGCACAAGGCCAAGGCCGCCGGTGTTCCAGTGCAGGCCACGTTCGAAGCCTTCCAGCGTGCCAGCGACTTGATGGGGGTACAGCGCCACCTGAAGGTGATCGGTATCTTCGCCCGTATCTGCCACCGTGATGGCAAACCGCGTTATCTGGCCGACGTACCGCGCTTCTTCGCCTATATAGAAGAAGTGATCGGCCGGCGGCCGGAGCTTGCCGAGCTGGGCGAGCTGATCGCTGGCCTGCAAGCAGGAGCGCGTGCATGAAGGCGATGATTCTGGCAGCAGGCAAAGGCGAGCGCATGCGCCCGCTGACCCTGCACACGCCCAAGCCGCTGATACCGCTGGCGGGGCGCCCGCTGATCGAATACCACCTGATGGCGCTTGCGGCGACAGGGGTCACCGACGTGGTGATCAACCACGCCTGGCTGGGTCAGCAGATCGAGGACCACCTGGGCGATGGCAGCCGTTACGGCCTGCGTATCGCCTATTCCCCGGAAGGTGAGCCGCTGGAGACCGGAGGCGGTATTTTCAAGGCCTTGCCCTTGCTGGGAGATGCGCCGTTCCTGCTGATCAACGGTGACATCTGGACCGAGTACGATTTCTCCCATCTACAGGCGCCGCTGCAAGGGTTGGCCCACCTGGTGCTGGTGGACAACCCCGGGCATCACGGCCAAGGCGATTTTCGCCTGGCCGGCACTCAGGTGGTCGATGGGGACGGTGCACCCGGCACGTTGACCTTCAGCGGTATCTCGGTATTGCATCCGGCGTTGTTCGAAGGCTGCACACCTGGCGCCTTCAAGTTGGCGCCCTTGCTGCGCCAGGCCATGGCCAGCGGCCAGGTGAGCGGTGAGCATTTTGCCGGGCACTGGGTCGATGTGGGTACCGTCGAGCGCCTGGCCGAGGCCGAGCGTCTGCTGGGCGAGCAGCGCTGAGATGTGGTGGCCAGGCACGTTGATCGGGACTGGGGCAGGGTTTGCCATCGCCAGCATTCCGGGTGCCCTGCTCGGTGCACTGCTGGGGCAGATGATGGACCGTCACCTGCGCCTGCAAGGCTGGGACGATGTGCGCGAGCGGTTGGGCGGGCGCCCGGCGCCAAGGGACGAAGAATTGCTGTTTGTGCTGCTGGGGCGCCTGGCCAAAAGCGATGGGCGTGTGGTCGAGCAACATATCCAGCAGGCTCGGCAGGAAATGGCCCGGCTGAACCTGGATGAAGCGGCCAGGTTGCGGGCGATCGATGCTTTCAATCGGGGCAAGGGTGGCAAGGAACGGTTGGGCAGCTATCTGCGCCGGATCCGCCAGCAGCCCCATGCGGCCGAAGGCACCTTGCGCGCCAGCTGGCGCATGGTCTGGGCCGACGGCAAGATGGGCAACAAGGAGCGTGAGCTGCTGCTGGACTGGGGACACAAACTGGGCATGAGCCGGCGCCAGGTGCAGGCCATGTCCCAGGAGTACGAACCTCGTCGAACGGCTGGCATGGCAGGGGTCGGCATGACCTATGCGGCAGCGATGCGCCTGCTTGGCGTGGACACCGACACCGACGGCGCACTTGTCAAACAGGCTTATCGCCGACTGGTCAGTCGTCATCACCCGGACAAGCTGGCCGGCACTGGCGCCAGCGAGGCGCAGCTGCGCGAAGCCACCGAGCGAACTCGCGAGCTGCACCAGGCCTACGCGCTGATCCGTAAGCGCCGGGATCTCTAGCCGGCACCGAGCGCCGGCAGTGATCCTGCCCTGCCTGCGAAATCAGGGCTGCATCCAGCCCCGCACGCGACGAAACAACTGTTCCTGGTCGGCGGCCTGATTGCCCGGCATGGCGATCAGGGACAACTGGCGGTATTGACTGTCTTTCTGCCGCTTGCTGGCCTGCAGGCGCTGCATCGCAGCGTTGCGGTCTGCGCTGCGGGTCACGTAGTAGATGTCGGCCGTGGGCACTTTCAGGGTAGGCGTCAGGCTTTCCAGGTCATGCTCGACGCGGGCAGGGGTCTGGGCGGCCACCATGACCAGCTTCTGCACCTCTGGCGGCTGCTTTTCGCTCAGGTAACGGGCTGCCCAGTAGGCGCCGCTGCCATGACCGATCAACACGATACTGCGAGCATTGTGTTGCTGGGCGAACGCGACGGCGGCGTCCAGGCGGGCGAAAATGCGCTCGGCATCGGCAGGGTCGGCCTGCTGGCTGGCAGCTTCGGCGTCGGTGCCTTGAGCCGCTTCGGGCTCGGCAGCGGTGGCTTGCGCCACGTTGGCGTTGGCGTCGGCAGGTTCGTCCTTGGCAGGCGCCGTTTGCCCATCGGCCTGAGCAGGCGCGGTGGCAGGCTTGGTTTCCACACGTGCCAATGGGCTGTCGAGCAGCAGGTCAGGCAGGCTCACGCTCAGGCTGTGCCAGCCCACATCCGGAAATTTCTGGCGCAGCGGGCCCACGGCGTTGGGCCAGTCTGCCGTTTCGCCAGCACCCGGCACGATGATCACCGCGCCCTGTGGGTCGCTGTCGTTGGCGGCCTTCCACAACGCAAGGAAACTGTCAGTACCGGCTTGCAGGGTTTGCTGCTCGGCCTTGGGCACGCGGCGTTCGAGTGCCTGGGCGTCCTCCTGGCTGCGCTCGATCAGGGGCGGGCGCGAGGGCGCAGCTTCGGTGGCTGCCGGCGCTTTCTCAGGCGGGGTCGCCGGTGCGTCGTCAGCCAGCGCAGCCACAGGAAGGAGCGAGACCAGGCAGCACATTGCCAGCGTCGTGCGATAGAGTGTGAACATGTCTCAACCCAAGGCAAGAATGATACCGGCAGCGTAATGGTATTTGCCCGTTACGGCCACGGTCGATGGCCGCCCCTGTGTGGACGAACGTGTAGATGAAGCGATTGCATCGCCTGTTGATGATCGGCTGCCTGTGGCTGCCGCTGATGGCCGTGGCAAGGCCTGAGGCGGTGCCAGAGGTCGCGCTGGAGCCGACGCAGCAACAGTGGCTCGACACCCACCGCAGCCTGCGCGTTGGGTTGGTACTGCAAGCCCCCTATGCCCAGTTCGACCGCCGCCTGCAGCAACTGTACGGCGCTAACGTGGAGCTGGTAAGCAGCCTGGCCAAAGTGCTGCATCTGGACCTCACGTGGCGCCATTATCCAGACCAGGCCAGTCTCGAACGGGCCTTGCAGGCAGGGGAGATCGACTTCGCACCAGGCTTGACTCAGACACCGGCCACGTTGCGCCTGTGGTTGTTCAGCGACCCCTACATGCGCGTGCCGCAGCTGATCGTTGGGCCACGCAACGCGGCGCTGGGCGTTGAGCTGGAGAAACTGGACGCAGCCCAGCGCGTGGCCGTGCGCATGCCAGGGGCACTGGCCAACTACCTGCGTGCCAACTACGGCAACCTGAACCTGCAGGGAGTGCCGAACGACCGTGAAGCCTTGCAACTGGTGGTCGCAGGGCAGGCCAGCTATGCCGTCCTGGACGAGGCCCAACTGAGTCGCCTGTCCCGTGAAAGCGAGTTCAGCGAACTGGCGGTCGTGGGGGATATCGGCCTGCCGCAACTGCTGCGCATGGGTTCTCGGCCAGACTGGCCACGGTTGGCCGAGGTGTTGGAGCGTGGCTTGCAGGCATTGCCGGCCAAGGAACTGGAACAGCTGCATCAGCGCTGGTTGCAGCCCAGGTACTCCAGGATCAGCGAGTCGCCAGGGTTCTGGCAAAACCTGGCCTTGTTGCTGGGGCTGTTGCTGATCTGCGCATTGATCACCTTGGTATGGCAGCGCCGCCAGCAGAGTCAGCTGGAGCGCAGCCTGTTGGCCACCCGTGAGCGACTGGTAGAGCGGCATGCGCGCGATGAAGCCTCGCGCCTGAGTCAGTTCGCCATCGATCAGAGCACCGTGGGTATTCTGTGGGTCAATTGGGACAGCCATGTGCGCTATGCCAACCCGGCCGCTGAGCGCATGCTGGGCTATGGCGAAGGCGCCTTGCTGGAAAGGCCTTTGGGAGACTTCGAACCCTCGCTGAGCATGGAACGCTGGCTGGACCTGTGGAAAGGCGCGCGTTCAGGCGACAGCGGTGCCGGGCAGTTCGAAACCCGATGCCTGCGTGCTGACGGTTGCCTGCTGCCGGTGGAGCTGTCATTGAGTTTCCTGCGATTTCGCGATGCGGAATACCTGGTGGTGTACATGGCTGATGTCACCGAGCGCCATCGCGCCACGGCTGCCTTGCGCGAAAGCGAGGCACGCCTCAAGGGAATCGCTGGCAACGTGCCAGGGTTGGTGTTTCGCCTGGAGCGGGACCCGGCTGAAAAGGGGCTTGAATTTCCCTATGTCAGCGAGGGGAGTGAGGCATTGGTGGGTTATACGCCTGGCGAGATCCAGCACCCACAGATGGGGCTGCGCAACCTGGTGCACCCCGACGACCGCGCCGATTATCACCGGGTGCAGGACCTGGCGCTGGCCAATGAGCAGGACTGGGCCTGGCAGGGGCGCATCCTGACGCGTCAGGGCGAGCAACGCTGGGCCGACATCAAGGCCAGCACCCGGCGCCTGGGTAATGGCCAACTGGTCTGGGATGGGGTGGTCTGGGACATCACCCAGGGCAAGCGCGCCGAGCAGGCCCTGGCCCGTTCCCAGGAGCAACTGCGCGAACTTTCGGCGCACCTGGAAAGCGTGCGCGAGGAGGAAAAAGCCCGAATCGCCCGCGAGGTGCACGATGAGTTGGGCCAGATGCTGACCGTGCTCAAACTCGAAGTGTCCATGTGCGAACTGGCCTTTGCCGAACTGGACCCCGGCCTCAATGAGCGGCTGACGACCATGAAGCGTCTGATCAGCCAGCTGTTTCAGCTGGTACGCGATGTCGCCACCGCGCTGCGCCCGCCCATTCTGGATGCGGGGATTGCCTCGGCCATCGAGTGGCAAGCCCGACGCTTCGAGGCGCGCACCCAGATTCCTTGCCTGGTGCAGGTTCCTGACCAGCTGCCGGCATTGAGCGACGCCCGGGCAACGGGCCTTTTCCGTATCCTTCAGGAAGCGCTCACCAATGTGATGCGCCACGCCCAGGCGCACAGCGTGGAAATCGAGCTGGTGCGCGAGGCCGGGCATTTGCGCATGACGGTCAGTGATGACGGGCAGGGTTTCTGCCCCGACCAGCCGCGCCCCAGCTCCTTTGGCCTGGTCGGGATGCGCGAGCGGGTATTGATGATGGGCGGCAGCATGGTGCTGCACAGTGAGCCCGGCGACGGCACGCGCTTGAGCGTAGCCATTGCCCTGGAGCAGGAGGAGCGAACGTGATTCGAGTGCTGGTGGCCGAGGACCACACCATTGTCCGGGAGGGGATCAAGCAGTTGATCGGGCTGGCGAAGGACATGCAGGTGGTAGGGGAAGCCGCAAACGGCGAGCAGTTGCTCGATAGCCTGCGGCACACCCGGTGTGACGTGGTGCTGCTGGATATTTCGATGCCGGGCGTGAGTGGCCTGGAAGCGATCCCGCGCATCCGTGCCCTGCACGATGCGCCTGCGATCCTGATGCTGTCGATGCACGATGAGGCGCAGATGGCGGCCCGCGCCCTGAAGGCCGGCGCGGCTGGGTACGCGACCAAGGACAGCGACCCGGCCTTGTTGCTGGCGGCGATACGTCGGGTAGCTGGGGGCGGGCGTTACATCGATCCGGCGCTGGCCGACCGCATGGTCTTCGAAGTGGGCCTGACCGAATCCAGGCCGTTGCACACCTTGCTGTCGGAACGAGAATTTTCGGTGTTCGAACGCCTGGCCCAAGGCGCCAACGTCAATGACATCGCCCAGCAACTGGCGTTATCGAGCAAGACCATCAGCACCCACAAGGCGCGCTTGATGCAGAAGCTGAAAGTGAATTCGCTGGCCGAGCTGGTCAAGTATGCGATGGAGCACAAGCTGATCTGATTGCGACATTCAGGGCCGTGCCATCGCTGTCGTGAGCCGGTGCGTAGACCAAGGCTGCCGGCACGCACGCAGCGCCGGCGCTTGCATGGGCGCGGTCGTGCGCTCAAGGACTGACGGTCGAACGCCTCAAACTGTGTGGGCTTGTGTTCTGAAAGCGCCATGCTTGTAGGGCGTTCCCTACAACAAATCTTCCATCCGGACGATGGCATTCTCTCTGGGCGCCCGATTTCCGGTGGGATGCGGCTCTTCTACGCTTTGCCTCACGCAGTCATCCAACAATAAGGTGCAGGCATGAGCGAGGCGAAGTCGAACGCTGCCACCGGCGAAACGCTGGTCAGCTTCCGTGGTGTGCAGAAGAGCTACGACGGCGAGTCGCTGATCGTCAAGAACCTCAACCTCGACATCCGCAAGGGCGAGTTCCTCACCCTGCTAGGGCCTTCCGGGTCCGGCAAGACCACCAGCCTGATGATGCTGGCCGGCTTCGAAACCCCCACAGCCGGGGAAATTCAGCTGGCCGGTCGCTCCATCAACAATGTGCCCCCGCACAAGCGCGATATCGGCATGGTGTTCCAGAACTACGCCTTGTTCCCGCACATGACCGTGGCCGAGAACCTCGCCTTTCCGCTGACCGTGCGCAACCTGAGCAAGACCGATATCACCGAGCGAGTCAAACGGGTATTGAACATGGTTCAGCTCGACAGCTTCGCCAAGCGCTATCCGGGCCAATTGTCCGGTGGGCAGCAACAGCGCGTGGCCCTGGCGCGGGCGCTGGTGTTCGAGCCGCAGCTGGTGTTGATGGACGAGCCACTGGGCGCGCTGGACAAGCAACTGCGCGAACACATGCAGATGGAGATCAAGCACATCCACCAGCGCCTGGGCGTGACCGTGGTGTACGTGACCCACGATCAGGGCGAAGCGCTGACCATGTCCGATCGGGTGGCGGTGTTCCACCAAGGGGAAATTCAGCAGATTGCCGATCCGCGCACCTTGTATGAGGCGCCCAGCAACACGTTCGTCGCCAACTTCATCGGTGAGAACAACCGCCTCAACGGCACCTTGCTGAGCCATGACGGTAACCGCTGCCAGGTGCAGCTGGCGCGCGGCGAGCGGGTCGAAGCCTTGGCGGTCAACGTGGGCCAGCCAGGCGAAGCGGTGACCCTGTCGATCCGCCCGGAGCGGGTACGGCTCAACGGCCACAGTGAGCACTGCGCCAACCGCTTTTCCGGCCGTGTGGCCGAATTCATCTACCTGGGCGACCACGTGCGCGTTCGCCTTGAAGTGTGTGGCAAGGCCGACTTCTTCGTGAAGCAGCCCATCGCCGAACTCGACCCGGCCTTGGCCGTGGGCGATGTGGTGCCACTGGGTTGGGAAGTGGAACACGCCCGTGCACTGGATCCGATCACCGAAGCCCATTGATGGTTTGCAGCACCAACCCTGAACTGTGGAGAGAATAATAATGCGCAAGCAGTTGAAACTGACCGCCCTGGCCCTGGGGCTGTTCGCCGCTGGCCAGAGCATGGCTGCGGACCTGACCGTGGTCTCGTTCGGCGGCGCCAACAAGGCCGCCCAGGTCAAGGCGTTCTACGAGCCGTGGGAAAAGGCCGGCAAGGGCAAGATCGTCGCCGGTGAGTACAACGGTGAAATGGCCAAGGTCAAGGCCATGGTCGACACCAAGAGCGTCTCCTGGAACCTGGTCGAGGTGGAATCACCCGAACTGGCCCGAGGCTGCGACGAGGGCATGTTCGAAGAGCTCGATCCTGCGCTGTTTGGCAATGAGGCCGACTACGTGCCAGGCGCGATCCAGCCTTGTGGTGTTGGCTTCTTCGTCTGGTCGACGGTGCTGGCCTACAACGCCGACAAGCTCAAGACCGCCCCGAGCAGCTGGGCTGATTTCTGGGACACCGAGAAATTCCCAGGCAAACGCGGCCTGCGCAAAGGTGCCAAGTACACCCTGGAATTCGCTTTGATGGCCGATGGTGTGGCGCCCAAGGACGTGTACAAGGTGCTGGGCACCAAAGAGGGCGTGGACCGCGCCTTCAAGAAGCTCGACCAGCTCAAGCCGAGCATCCAGTGGTGGGAAGCCGGCGCCCAGCCGCCGCAGTACCTTGCCTCGGGCGACGTGGTCATGAGTTCGGCCTACAACGGGCGCATCGCTGCGGTGCAGAAGGAGAGCAACCTGAAGGTGGTGTGGAACGGCGGCATCTATGACTTCGATGCCTGGGCCATTCCCAAGGGCGCCAAGAACAGCGACGAGGCGAAAAAATTCATCGCCTTCAGCGTGCAGCCTGAACAGCAGAAGATCTATTCCGAAAACATCGCCTATGGCCCGGCCAACAGCAAGGCGGTCGACCTGCTGTCCGAAGAGGTCAAGAAAGACATGCCGACCACGCCTGAGAACATCGCCAACCAGGTGCAGATCGACGTGGCGTTCTGGGCGGACAACAGCGAGCAGCTGGAGCAACGTTTCAACGCCTGGGCGGCGAAGAAGTAAACGTCCAGTGCAAGGGGCTGCGCTGCGGCCCCTCTTTCAGTGTGTATCGTGGAGTTCGCCATGGCCATTGCAGTGCCCCTCAACGAAGGCGCCGGTCCCAATCTCAAACAGCGCCTTAAACACGCCGAGCGGGTCAACCGCTGGAAGGCCCAGGCGCTGATCGCGCCCCTGGCGCTGTTTTTGCTGCTGGTGTTTCTGGTGCCGATCGCAGCCTTGTTGTACAAGAGCGTCGGTAACCCGGAAGTGGTCGCCGGCTTGCCGCGCACGGTCGATATCATCACTCAGTGGGATGGCAAGGGCTTGCCTGGCGAGGACGTCTACAGGGCGTTGAGCCAGGACTTGGCCGAATCGCGCAAGAACCAGACCCTGGGTGACCTGTCCAAGCGCTTGAACATGGAGCTGGCCGGCTACCGCAGCCTGTTGGCCAAGACCGCGCGGGCGCTGCCCTTCAAGACCGAGCCTGCCTCCTACAAGGACGGCTTGCAGGCGCTGGACGAGCGCTGGGGCGACCCCGCCTATTGGCAGGCGATTCGCCGCAATACCAGTACCCTGACACCCTTCTACCTGCTGGCGTCGCTGGACCACCGCATCGACGACCTGGGCGAGTTGGCCAAGGCCACGCCGGACCAGGCTATCTACCTGGACATTTTCACCCGCACCCTGTGGATGGGCGTGGTGATCACCGCCATCTGCCTGGTGCTGGCCTATCCGCTGGCTTACCTGCTGGCCAACCTGCCGACACGCCAGAGCAACCTGTTGATGATCCTGGTTTTGCTGCCGTTCTGGACCTCGATTCTGGTACGGGTGGCAGCCTGGATCGTGCTGCTGCAGTCAGGCGGGCTGATCAACAGCGCGCTGATGGCCATGGGCATCATCGATCAGCCGCTGGAGCTGGTCTTCAACCGTACCGGCGTGTACATTTCGATGGTGCACATCCTGCTGCCGTTCATGATCCTGCCGTTGTACAGCGTGATGAAAGGCATCTCCCCGAGCTACATGCGCGCGGCCATCTCGCTGGGCTGCCATCCCTTCGCGAGCTTCTGGCGGGTGTACTTCCCGCAGACCTATGCCGGGGTAGGGGCAGGGTGCTTGCTGGTGTTCATTCTGGCCATCGGCTACTACATCACCCCGGCGCTGCTTGGCAGCCCGAACGACCAGATGGTCAGTTATTTCGTGGCGTTCTACACCAACACCAGCATCAACTGGGGCATGGCCACCGCGCTGGGCGGTCTACTGCTGCTGGCCACCGTGCTGCTGTACCTGATCTATAGCTGGCTGGTCGGCGCCAGCCGCCTGCGTCTGAGCTGAGGAGCCTTGTCATGCTGAGCCCTTACATGTCGCCCATCGAGCGGGTCTGGTTCTACAGCCTGCGCATTCTCTGCGGCCTGATATTGCTGTTTCTGATCTTGCCGGTGCTGGTGATCGTGCCCTTGTCGTTCAACAGCGGCAGCTTCCTGGTCTACCCCCTGCAAGGCTTCTCGCTGCAGTGGTACCAGGACTTCTTCGGCTCGGCCGAGTGGATGCGGGCCTTGAAGAACAGCATCATCGTAGCTCCGGCGGCGACCGTGCTGGCCATGGTCTTCGGAACGCTGGCGGCCATCGGGCTGACCCGCGGTGACTTCCCCGGCAAGTCCCTGGTAATGGCCCTGGTGATATCACCGATGGTGGTGCCGGTGGTGATCATTGGCGTGGCCAGCTACCTGTTCTTCGCGCCTCTGGGCCTTGGCAACAGTTTCACCTCGTTGATTCTGGTGCACGCGGTGTTGGGTGTCCCGTTTGTCATTATCACCGTGTCGGCGACGCTGCAAGGCTTCAACTACAACCTGGTGCGCGCGGCTGCCAGCCTGGGTGCTTCGCCGCTGCTGGCGTTTCGCAGGGTGACCTTGCCGCTGATCGCACCAGGGGTGATTTCCGGGGCCTTGTTTGCCTTCGCCACATCCTTCGACGAGGTGGTGGTGACCTTGTTCCTGGCCGGGCCAGAGCAGGCGACCCTGCCACGGCAGATGTTCAGTGGCATTCGCGAAAACCTGAGCCCGACCATCGCGGCTGCGGCAACCCTGCTGATCGGTTTTTCGGTGGTGCTGCTGCTGACCCTGGAATGGCTGCGGGGGCGCAGCGAGAAGCTGCGGACCCAGCAACCGGCCTGACAGCGCTGTCTGCGCTGGCTTGTCAGCCCTTGTGGCGGCAGACAAGCCAGCGCCTGTTGCAACCGCTGCTCGCCACGCGTTGATACCAATCAGCCTTCACCCCGTTGCCTGAGTTACAATGCGCGCCACCGTGATTCTGCCCAACAGGTGCGCCATGCAGCCCTACGCTATTGCTCCCTCCATTCTTTCCGCCGACTTCGCCCGCCTGGGCGAGGAAGTCGATAATGTCCTGGCCGCAGGCGCCGATATCGTCCACTTCGACGTGATGGACAACCACTACGTACCCAACCTGACCATTGGTCCCATGGTCTGCTCCGCACTGCGCAAGTACGGCGTGACCGCACCGATCGACGTGCACCTGATGGTCAGCCCTGTTGACCGCATCATCGGCGACTTCATCGAGGCCGGCGCCACCTACATCACCTTCCATCCCGAAGCGACCCAGCACATCGACCGTTCGTTGCAACTGATCAAGGACGGCGGCTGCAAGGCCGGCCTGGTGTTCAACCCGGCCACCAGTCTGGACGTCCTGAAATACGTGATGGACAAGGTCGACATGGTGCTGCTGATGAGCGTCAACCCAGGCTTCGGTGGTCAGAAGTTCATTCCGGGCACGCTCGACAAGCTACGTGAAGCGCGCGCGCTGATCGACGCCAGCGGCCGCGACATTCGTCTGGAAATCGACGGTGGCGTCAACGTGAACAACATCCGCGAGATCGCCGCCGCCGGTGCCGATACGTTCGTGGCCGGGTCGGCGATCTTCAACGCCCCTGACTACCAGCAGGTCATTGCCCAGATGCGCAGCGAACTGGCACAGGCCCGCCCATGAGCGGCTTCGAGCAGCTGTTCCCAGGAGCGCTGCCCAGGCTGGTGATGTTCGACCTGGATGGCACCTTGGTCGACTCCGTCCCGGACCTGGCCGCAGCGGTGGACCGCATGCTGCTCGAACTCGGCCGACCCGCCGCGGGCCTCGATGCCGTGCGCCACTGGGTAGGCAATGGCGCGCAGGTGCTGGTACGTCGTGCGCTGGCGGGTGACATCGATCACGCTGGAGTGAACGATGCCCTGGCCGAGCAGGCCTTGGCGCTGTTCATGGACGCCTACGTCGAAAGCCACGACCTGACGGTCGTGTACCCAGGTGTGCAGGACACCTTGCGCTGGCTGCGCAAGCGGGGCGTGGAAATGGCCTTGATCACCAACAAGCCGGAGCGCTTCGTGGGGCCTTTGCTGGACCAGATGAAGCTGGGCAGCTATTTCCGCTGGATCATCGGCGGAGACACCCTGGCGCAGAAGAAACCGGACCCAGCAGCGTTGCTGTTCGTGATGCAGATGGCCGGCGTGACGCCGCAGCAAGCGTTGTTCGTCGGCGATTCGCGTAGCGATGTGCTGGCAGCCAAGGCAGCTGGCGTGCAATGCGTTGGGCTGACCTATGGCTACAATCATGGGCGGCCTATCGAAGAAGAGTCGCCCAGCCTCGTGATCGATGACCTGCGGGCTTTGTTGCCCGGTTGCGTAGACTCTGCCACTGGGATAACGTTGGCGGACCTTCAAGCCTCAGACCAAAAAGGGTCCAACGTGGCGGTTACTGGCAAATTCTGGATGAAAGTCATCAAGGCCCTGGCCCGGTGGCGTTGGCGCGCCTGACGCCTGCCTGCCGGCGCATGCCGGCCCATCCGTTTGCCCGAACCAACGCTGTTTGCCACGAGGCTACTCATGATCCGCGAAGAATTCCTGCGCCTGGCCGCTGCCGGCTATAACCGCATCCCCCTGGCCTGCGAGACCCTGGCCGACTTCGATACGCCCCTGTCGATTTACCTGAAACTGGCTGACCAGCCCAACTCCTACCTGCTCGAGTCGGTGCAGGGCGGCGAGAAATGGGGGCGGTATTCGATGATTGGTTTGCCGTCGCGGACCGTGCTGCGCGTCCATGGCTACCACGTGACCATCCTGCAGGATGGTGTCGAGGTCGAAAGCCATGACGTCGAGGACCCCCTGGCGTTCGTCGAAACCTTCAAGCAGCGCTACAACGTGGCCGACGTTCCCGGGCTGCCGCGCTTCAACGGTGGACTGGTCGGCTATTTCGGTTATGACTGCGTGCGCTACGTGGAGAAGCGTCTGGGCGCGAGCCCCAATCCGGACCCGCTAGGGGTGCCGGACATCCTCCTGATGGTCTCGGACGCCGTGGTGGTGTTCGACAACCTGGCTGGCAAGATGCACGCCATCGTGCTGGTGGACCCTGCTCAGGAACACGCTTACGAGCAGGGCCAGGCGCGCCTGCAAAGCCTGCTCGAAACGCTTCGCCAGCCCATTACGCCACGCCGCGGGCTGGACCTGAGCGGGCCTCAGGCCGCCGAGCCTGCATTCCGGTCAAGCTATACGCGCGATGACTATGAGCATGCCGTCGGCCGTATCAAGGAATACATCCTGGCCGGGGATTGCATGCAGGTGGTGCCGTCGCAGCGCATGTCCATCGACTTCAAGGCAGCACCCATCGACCTTTATCGCGCCTTGCGTTGCTTCAACCCGACGCCGTACATGTATTTCTTCAACTTTGGGGACTTTCATGTCGTCGGCAGCTCCCCTGAAGTGCTGGTGCGGGTCGAGGACAACCTGGTCACGGTGCGCCCCATTGCCGGTACTCGCCCACGCGGAGCAACGCAGGAGGCCGACCGCGCGCTGGAAGACGACTTGCTGTCGGATGACAAGGAAATTGCAGAGCACCTGATGCTCATCGACCTGGGGCGCAACGATGTCGGCCGCGTATCGTCGACAGGCAGCGTGCGCCTGACCGAGAAGATGGTGATCGAGCGTTATTCCAACGTCATGCACATCGTTTCCAACGTCACCGGCCAGTTGCGCGAAGGGTTGACGGCGATGGACGCACTGCGTGCCATTTTGCCTGCCGGTACGCTGTCCGGCGCGCCCAAGATCCGTGCGATGGAGATCATCGATGAGCTGGAGCCGGTCAAACGCGGGGTTTATGGCGGTGCAGTGGGGTATTTCGCCTGGAACGGCAACATGGACACGGCAATCGCCATCCGTACCGCTGTGATCAAGGATGGAGAGCTGCACGTACAGGCCGGCGGTGGCATTGTCGCCGACTCGGTGCCAGCGCTGGAGTGGGAAGAAACCATCAACAAGCGTCGGGCCATGTTCCGCGCGGTGGCATTGGCCGAACAGACCACTTCGCGGTAGGTGGCAGTCGCTTGAGATATCGCAGCCCATGCCCTTGTAGGCGCGGCCTTGTCGGGGCGCCGGACCGGCCCCGACAAGTTGTGCTGCGAAGCTGACATGCTGGGTCTGCTGCGCAGCCCGTCGCGGCCGGTCAGTCGCCCCGACAAGACCGCTTCTACAGAACGGTCCATGAGTGGCCTCGACAGGCGCCACAGCAGCCTCAGGATTTCGATAAGCGTCAAGTGTTGATCAGGGCTGGTCCTCTGCTAGAAGTCCACGCTAATGCCGAGGCTCACGCCTTGTTGCTTGAGCTCATCGCTCTTGCGCCAGTTGTACCCGGCACGCACATTCACGCCTGCCACCACTTCATGACTGACCCCAACGCTGGCTCGGGTCAGGTTGCTGTGGGGGGTATACCCGTCGAGCGTGAAATCATTGTCCGGCAGAGCGGTGAAGTTCAGGCGTACGTCCTGCTGGTCATGCTCGAACTCGTGCTCACGGGCCACCTCGCCAAATACACGGGTAGCAGGCAATACCTGCACGCTACCCAGCAGGCCCAGGCCCAGCCGCCGTGACGTGCGCTCCTGGTCATCGAACCCCAGCGCGGTCGCACGATCACTTCTTTCGTCATAGCCATCGACCTTGACCCTGGCATAGTCGGCGCTCAGGAATGGCGCCAGCTGCCAGCGGGCACTGTCCGGCGCCAGGTTATAGCCCAGTCGGCCAGACACGGCCCATGTCTCGCCCTGGGTATCGCCTTTTTCACTACGCTCGCTCACCCCCAGCGCGAAGGTGCGTTTCAGATCGTCATAATCCAGGTGCCCGACGGTCAATGCCGCATCTGCCCACCAGCGGTTCTGACGGTACTGCGCGAAGGCACTGGCCAGGTAGCTGTCGAGTGTGTAGTCCGAATCATGGCTGCCCACTTCCAGCTTCTGCCGGTACACGCCGCCAGCCAGCCCCAGCCGCCAGGCATCGTCAACCCGGTAGCTACCGCCGACGGTCAAGTTGTAACCGTGGCCGTCACCACTGGCGGCGCTGCGTTGCCCGCCGAAGTCCAGGTCTTGGGCACCAGCGGCGATGAAAGGCTGCCATTGACCAACAGCTTGCCACGGGGCTTGCCATTGGTTGCGCAGCTCATCCTGATGAGCTCTGACGCTGGCGTGGGCCATTTCGGGCAGCAGGGTGAGCTCCCAAGGGGCGGCCAGAACGGAGTAGGCGTAATCGGCGATCAGTTGCTGGCCAGCAATGGTCGGGTGCACGGCGTCGTTGAACAATAACTTCGTAGGGTCTGGCGTGCTGCCATTGGCGCCGTACACCGGGTTGCCGACGCAGCTTTCGCCGCTGTAGCACGTACCGATCAGGTTCTGGTCGCTGCCCAGCCCGAACTGAGCGGGATTGGTGAGGGCCTCGCTCAGCAACAGTGGGACATTCAAGGGGATGACCTGAGCGTCGATTTGCCTGAGCTGGCTGACCAGTGCCTGGTTGAAGGCACCGGACAGCAATGACAGAGGATTTTGCTGTGGCGTACCGCTGAAGTTGGGCGTCTGGCCAAGATCGGGCAACAGCCAGACCATGATGTAGCGGGCACCACCCTGTTGCAGGGCCTGAGCACTGGCGGCCAGGCGTGCGCCGGCAGCCACGGCGTCGGCTGGGCTGTTGACCAGGCCCTGCAGGAAGTCGTTGCCGCCGCCTGTCACGTAATACAGTGCATTGGGATCGGCGCGAAGGCCGGTGGCCAGATAGCCAGGCTTTTCCCGAAGCACCAGGCCTGCGCCCGGGCGCCCGGGTGGGATGACCGTGCTGGAGGTGGTGGTGATGGAGTCCAGGATCTGCCGAGTGGTATAGCCCCCAACCGCCCAGTTGTTACCATCGGGCAGGCCCAGCGCCGCATTGACTGGCGATGTGGAAGGCCCAAGCGCATTGGCGTCCAGGCCCAGGCGAGCGCCCAGGATCATCGGCGACACCGGTGCATAGCTGCCATCGGCGTTGCGGTTGGTGAAGCGAAGGCCTGCGAACTGGCCGGCGTCGCTCAGGCTGTCACCGAACACGATCAATGAAGCGTATGGGTCAGGGGATGCGAATGCCTGGCCGCAGGCCAATGCCAGGGAGGCGGCGGTGACGCGCAATAACGGTACGTTGAGCATCGATAAACATCCTTTTCTTTGTTTTTATCAGGACAACCTCATCGACCTTAGCAAAACGGCGTGCATCGCACCTGATGCCATTCGTTTCCCAGTGTTTACGGGCATATTGCGCCCGTCGCCCCGGTAGGCTACTGTGCCGAGACGTATGAGCGAGACCTACCCTGTGTTGATCGTCAGCAAACTCTTGATGCGCGTTATCAAGGCCCACGCCCGTTGGCGTTGGCGCGCCTGACTTTATCCTCTGCCGGTTCGTCCGGCCCGCCCTTGTTTGCCTTCCTGTCTCAACGTCATTAGCGGCTAAGTTGCGCCTGCGACAGGTGCAGGAAGGTTCGAATCATGAAGTCAGTAGGTTCAAGAGGTTTCATTCGATGTTACTGATGATCGACAATTACGACTCATTCACTTACAACGTCGTCCAGTACCTGGGCGAGTTAGGGGCTGATGTACGGGTCATTCGCAATGACGAAATGACCATCGCCCAGATCGAAGCCCTGGCGCCGGAGCGCATCGTCGTCTCGCCTGGGCCCTGTACGCCGAGCGAAGCCGGTGTGTCCATCGAAGCCATTCTTCATTTCGCCGGTAAATTGCCGATTCTGGGCGTGTGCCTTGGGCATCAGTCCATTGGCCAGGCGTTCGGTGGCGATGTCGTGCGGGCACGCCAGGTGATGCACGGTAAGACGAGCCCGGTCCACCATCGCGACCTTGGCGTATTCAGCGGCCTGAACAACCCCGTGACCGTGACCCGCTACCATTCGCTTGTGATCAAGCGTGAGACGCTGCCTGAGTGCCTGGAAGTGACGGCCTGGACCGCACACGAAGATGGCTCGGTCGACGAGATCATGGGGGTACGGCACAAGACGTTGAATATCGAGGGCGTGCAATTTCACCCCGAGTCGATACTCACCGAGCAGGGCCATGAACTGTTCGCCAATTTCCTCCAGCAGACCGGCGGCCACCGCTAAGGAACGAATATGGATATCAAGAGCGCGCTGGGTCGCATCGTCGGCCATCTGGACCTTTCCACCGAGGAAATGCGCGGTGTGATGCGCCAGATCATGACCGGCCAATGCAGTGATGCGCAGATTGGCGCATTTCTAATGGGCATGCGCATGAAAAGTGAAAGCATCGACGAAATCGTTGGCGCGGTGTCGGTCATGCGGGAGTTGGCTGACAAGGTCGAACTCAAAACCCTGGATGGGGTGGTCGACATTGTGGGTACCGGCGGCGATGGCGCCAATATCTTCAACGTGTCTACGGCATCGGCTTTCGTCCTGGCCGCTGCCGGCTGCACCGTCGCCAAGCATGGCAACCGGGCGGTGTCCGGCAAAAGTGGCAGCGCAGACCTGCTGGAAGCTGCTGGCATCTACCTGAACCTGACACCCGTTCAAGTGGCCCGCTGCATCGACAGCCTGGGTATCGGCTTCATGTTCGCCCAGAGTCACCACAGCGCCATGAAACATGCCGCTGGGCCACGTCGCGATCTGGGGCTCAGGACCTTGTTCAACATGCTTGGCCCGCTTACGAATCCGGCAGGTGTGAAGCATCAGGTGGTTGGCGTCTTCACCCAGGCGCTCTGCCGTCCTCTGGCCGAGGTGCTGCACCGCATGGGCAGCAAGCATGTGCTGGTGGTGCATTCCAAGGATGGGCTGGACGAGTTCAGCCTGGCTGCGCCCACCTTCGTGGCTGAATTGAAAAATGGCGAGATTTCCGAGTACTGGGTTGAACCGGAAAACTTGGGCATGAAGAGCCAGAGCCTTCATGGCCTGGCGGTCGAGGACTCGCAGGCGTCTCTGGCGCTGATTCGTGATGCGCTGGGTCGACGCAAGACCGAGAACGGCCAGAAGGCCGCCGAGATGATCGTGCTCAATGCCGGTACAGCCCTTTACGCCGCAGATCACGCCATGAGCCTGAAGGCCGGCGTTGAACTTGCCCACGACGTGCTGCACACCGGGTTGGCCTGGGAAAAACTGCAAGAGCTGGGTGCGTTTACAGCCGTATTCAAGGTGGAGAACGAAGCATGAGCGTGCCAACGGTGCTGGAAAAGATCATCGCCCGCAAGTTCGAAGAAGTGGCTGAACGCAGTGCCCGCGTAAGCCTTGGCGAACTTGAGCAGTTGGCCAAGGCGGCCGACGCGCCCCGTGGTTTTGCCAACGCCATGCTGCGTCAGGCTGAGCGCAAGCAACCAGCGGTGATCGCTGAAATCAAGAAGGCCTCTCCTAGCAAAGGTGTGATCCGGGAGCATTTCGTCCCTGCAGACATTGCCGTCAGCTACGAGAAAGGCGGCGCAACCTGCCTGTCGGTGTTAACGGACGTCGATTATTTTCAAGGGGCGGACGACTACCTCCAGCAGGCGCGAGCAGCCGTATCACTGCCGGTGATCCGCAAGGACTTCATGGTCGACCCTTATCAGATCGTCGAGGCCCGTGCCTTGGGTGCAGATTGCGTGCTGCTGATCGTGTCGGCGCTCGACGATGTGAAAATGGCCGAGCTGGCGGCCACGGCCAAGTCGGTCGGGCTCGATGTGCTGGTGGAAGTGCATGATGGTGATGAACTGGAGCGCGCGCTCAAGACGCTGGACACGCCGTTGGTGGGGGTCAACAACCGTAACCTTCACACTTTCGAAGTGAGCCTGGAGGCCACGCTGGACCTGCTGCCACGTATCCCCGCGGATCGGCTCGCCATTACCGAAAGCGGCATCCTCAATCAGGCCGATGTGCAGCTGATGAAAATCAACCGCGTCTATTCATTCCTGGTGGGTGAAGCGTTCATGCGGGCTGAGAACCCGGGGATTGAGCTCCAGCGCTTGTTCTTCCCTGATCAAGTGAAAAAGACCATCCAGCAACTGGACTGAATGAACCAAGCCGGCCATGTTGCCGGCTTTTTCATGGCTGCCATTTGGCTCATGGGCGCCCCAATGCCAGTCGTGCAGAGGCTGTGACGCTTACGATGATGGCCGCAGCCTGCGTAACTCAATTGAAGGTGAAGCAATGACTGACCAGCCTCTGGCCCTTACCGTCGAGCAAGGGCTGTCTACTGAACAGGACCTGCTGGCCGCCGTTTGCCGGGGCGAGCGCGATAACGGTGTGTTGTTCTGGCGCCCCATTGATCAGGCGCTGGTGATGCCTCGCAGGATGAGCCGGCTGGAGCACTTTGAAGCGGCGAGTTCGCAACTGGCTGGCACTGGATGGCCAGTGCTGCTGCGCGAGACCGGCGGCGAGCCTGTACCGCAGTCCCATTCGACGGTAAATATTGCCCTGGTCTATGCGGCCCCGCGCAGTGAGGGCGATCAGGGGCGTATCGAAAAAGCCTACCAGCGCTTGTGCCTGCCGCTGTGCGAGGTGCTGCAGGCGTGGGGGGGTGTCGCCTCGGTTGGCGAGATCGAGGGCGCATTCTGCGATGGCCGCTACAACGTCAACCTCAATGGCCGCAAGTTGGTGGGGACCGCCCAGCGCTGGCGCCAGAGCGCCGCAGGCAAAGGCCCGGTGGTGCTGGTACATGGGGCATTGCTGTTGGACAACGATCGCGAGGCGATGGTAGCCGCCGTCAACCACTTCAATACGTGCTGCAACCTCGAACAGCGATGCCGCCCCGATGCCCACATCGCCCTGCATGAGGTAGTACCGGCGGCGCCGTGGTTTGCACAGCTGTCGCAAGCGTACGCGCAGGTGCTGGCTGAGGTGCCCATCAGCTAGCGGGTGCCGTGTACCACCATGGTCTTGCCATTGACCTGGACCAGGCTGCGTTCTTCCAGGTCCTTCAGGACGCGGCCGACCATCTCCCGTGAACAACCGACGATTCGCCCGATTTCCTGGCGGGTGATCTTGATCTGCATGCCGTCTGGATGGGTCATGGCGTCGGGCTGCTTGCACAAGTCGAGCAAGCACCGGGCAACTCGGCCGGTTACATCGAAGAAAGCCAGGTCACCGACTTTGCGGGTAGTGTCGCGCAGGCGCTGGGCCATCTGGCTGCTGACGGCATAGAGCATGTCTGGCTCATGTCGTACCAGTTCGCGGAACTTGTCGTAGCTGATTTCGGCTACTTCGCATTCGGTCTTGGCCCGAACCCACGCGCTGCGATGCTGCTGCGACTCAACCGGTTCGAACAGCCCCAGCTCACCGAAGAAGTCACCGCTGTTGAGGTAGGCGATGATCATCTCATGGCCGTTTTCGTCTTCGATGAGGATGGTGACCGACCCCTTGATGATGAACGACAACGTCTGCGCGCGTTCACCTGCACTGATGATGTTGCTCTTGGCGCTGTAGCGCCGGCGTTGACAGTGCACCAGCAATTTGTCGATGTTCTTGATCTTTGGGGGTAGGGCAGAGGCTACCATCGCGAAATCCTGTTCTGTGCAGTCCATGGGCATCCATGGCAGCTGGCTGGAAAAACGCCATTCGATTGGCGCCAGCTTATCAGACACTACAAAATGTTTCGGCATTAAAGCGAGTCCTTACATGCTTTTCCCACAGCGGCACAACGACTAAGCTGACACCCTTTTTGCGAAATCAGGAGTTCGGGTGATGAAGGCACGTATCCAGTGGGCCGGTGAGGCAATGTTCCTTGGCGAATCCGGCAGCGGTCACGTCGTGGTGATGGATGGCCCACCCGAAGCCGGCGGCCGAAACCTGGGCGTCAGGCCGATGGAGATGCTGTTGCTGGGCCTGGGTGGATGCAGCAGTTTCGATGTGGTCAGCATCCTGAAGAAATCGCGCCAAGCGGTGGAGAGCTGCGAAGCGTTTCTTGAGGCCGAGCGCGCAGGTGAAGACCCGAAGGTATTCACCAAGATCCACATGAATTTCGTGGTAAAGGGCCGGGGATTGAAAGAGGCGCAGGTCAAGCGTGCCGTCGAGCTTTCGGCCGAAAAATACTGTTCAGCGTCGATCATGCTCGAGCGTGCCGGGGTCGAGATCACCCATGGCTACGAGATCGTGGAACTGGGTTGAGCAAAGGGCGCGAGCTGCGTGGCGTACCGGCGACCGTCAATGGCGCAGTGCTGGCAGCGTTGCGTATAGCCAGCCTGGCAGTGCGCTTCTGACCGACTGGCTCAACGGCTCCCGGTGTTTCTGGTAAAGCAGGCCCAGCCCTATGACGCCCAGGCCGATCAAGCTGACCAACACCGGGAACAGCAATGATTCGGCAAATACGTCATACGCCAGGTACCCCAGGTAGGCGGCAACGCCAAGTGCGCCGAACACCATGAAAACGGGCCTTCGCAGCAGCACTGCCACCCCCATGAGCACAAGGTTTATCAGGCAGTAGGTGGCTTTTCCCCATTCACTGCCGCTGTCGAGCATGGTCAGCCCACCCCAGAAGGCCGCCAGACCGGCAAGATAGCCCCAGTGGGCATAATCATGCCGTGTTCTGCCATCGACCAGCAGAAACACCAGCAAGGTCGCCAATCCGAACCACAGGGATACCTCCCGGCGTTGTTCCCAACTGAATGGCGCGCCGACTACCCACTCGGTAAGGTCCATCGACATGAACCACAGGGCAACGGCAATGGGCATGACGATAAACGGGTAGGGAACTAGGCGGAGCATCATCACACCTGCAAGAACGGTAGCGGCCTCCATGGCCAGCCAACCGCCTTGTACCTGGGTGTAGTACTGGTGGTAATCGGCTTGCACGTCATCGAGCGGCCACCAACCGAGCAATCGCTCCAGTGCGAAAACGGCCAGTGGCACGATACTGACCGCGGCTGCGGCCAGTACGCCGGCCGCAACGGGTTGTTTACGCTTCTGAAGGCTGAGTGCGACCAGGGTCAGCAACCCGATGTAGGCACTGGCCACGGCCAGCAACGCGGTGTCGCCGATGCGTAGCCATGCTTCATTGAGCAGCCAGCCCATGGCCCCCATGACCAGCAGTGCGCCGAAGTAGAACGCGCCATGGGCCAGCTGCAGGCTGCCCGTCGCACTATGCCGCTGGCTGAGAAAGGCTTGCAGGGCCTGTTCCTGGTCTGGCTGGAGAATCCCCGCCTCGACCGCTCGCGCCAGGTCCTTGGCGTCGAAACGTGTTGTCATGGCGAGCCTTCAGATGCGATAGGTGCTCTTTGTCATGACCTTGGCCAGCAGGCTCATGCCAAAACGCACAGGCGCAGGGAAGCGGTAGCCACCGGCTTGCAGTGCCGCATCGGCGTGCTGTTCTTCGTCGACGCGCATCTGCTCAAGGATGGCCCGGGATTTTTCATCTTCGGCAGGGATCTGCACCAGGTGCTCATCCAGGTGCTTGCAGACCTGGTGCTCGGTGGCTGCCACGAAGCCCAGGCTCACCTTGTCACTCACCAGCCCGGCAAAAGCGCCAATGCCGAATGACATGCCGTAGAACAGCGGGTTCAGGACGCTGGGGTGGCTGTTGAGTTGACGGATCCGTTGTTCGCACCAGGCCAGATGATCGATTTCCTCATCCGCAGCGCGCTCCATGGCCTTGCGCACTGACGGCAGCTTGGCCGTCAAGGCCTGGCCTTGATAAAGCGCCTGGGCGCAGACTTCGCCGGTGTGGTTGATGCGCATCAGCCCTGCCACGTGGCGTGCCTGCCGATCTTCGAGTTCGACGGCGGGTTTGACGATAGCCGGGGACGGGCGAGAGGGTTGGCCGCTGAACGGCAGCAAGGTGCGCATGGCGGTGTCGGCCTGCAGCAACAAGCGGTCGAGCGGGGAATAGTGACGTTCGGTAGCCATCGGGCACCTCCGCAAGAATGTGCCCGACAGTTTAACCCAATCGCGCTCGAGTCGCTTGCGGTGGATCAGCCCGGTGGCCAGTTCATCTGGCGCTGGCCGAGCACGTGCATGTGAATGTGGTAGACCGTCTGGCCACCTTGTTCATTGCAGTTCATGACCACGCGAAAGCCTTCCTCGCAGCCCAGCTCCTTGGCCAGGCGCTGGGCCGTGAACAGAATGTGCCCAGCCAGGCCCTTGTCTTCTTCGGTCAGGTCGTTGAGGGTGCGGATGTGCTTTTTCGGAATGACCAGAAAATGCACCGGGGCCTGGGGGGCGATGTCGTGAAATGCCAGAACCTGGTCATCTTCGTAGATGATCTTCGCCGGGATCTCTCGGTTGATGATCTTGAGGAATAAATCGTCCACAGCACTTGCTCCATGGTGAGGGTCCGGGCCGAGTGTACTCAGGCCGGAGCCGCTCGCCCAGCGACTATTCCATACCGGCTGGGCAATAACGCCGGTGAATCACACCTGCCAGCTTGCGCACCAGCCAGTTCGGCAGCAGCCGCGGGGCGATCGCCAGCCAGCGATTGCGTCGCCCCGGCAGGATCAGGGCGCGGTTGCGGGCGAGCGCGCGAACGGTGTACAGCGCCACTTCCTCGGGGCTGAGGCAGCGGCTTTTGCCTTCGAGCCGGGCTATGCGGCGCCGTGAGGAACGTACCGGTCCCGGGCACAGCACGGAGACCTTGATGCCTGTGGGTTTGAGTTCTTCGCGCAGGGCCTGGGAGAAATTCATCACGTAGGCCTTGCTGGCGGCATAGGTGGCCATCCAGGGCCCAGGGGCCACACCGGCCAGCCCGGCAACGTTGAGGATCTGGCCGCCGCCCTGTACCGCCATCAGATTGCCGATGGCATGACACAAGCGGCTCAGCGCCAGCACATTGACTTCGAGCAGGTCCTGTTCGTCGGCCCACTCATGGGCCAGGAATGGCCCGTAGGTGCGGTGACCGGCGCAGTTGACCAGCAAATCGATGCGTCGCTCGCCTTCTTCGAGCTCGAGAACGAACCCCGACAGCCTCAGCGGTTGGCTCAGATCGCACGCACGCAACAGCACCTCGACGCCGAAACGCTGGGCAAGCTCGATGGCGACCGGCTCCAGCGTTTCACGGTGGCGTGCGACCAGGATCAGGTTGCGCCCGCGCCGTGCCAGGGCCTCCGCCAGGGCCAGGCCCAGGCCGGTGGAAGCGCCGGTGATCATGGCGTAACGGGTCATGCAGGGCTCCTGGGGCCGAAGAGGGCATCTAGTGTACAGCTTGGCAGTGGTGGATGCTGCGTTTTGCTGGGCCGCCCAAGCCTGGGAATGAGCCGCTGCAGGGCCTGTCAGTGGCGCTTATGCCGATCGGCCGTTAGCGCTGCACCGCCCAGTGCTGGGCAACACCCTCAGAACGGTTTGACCACCACCAGGATGACGACCGCCAGCAGGATCAGCACAGGTACCTCGTTGAACCAGCGATAGTAGACATGGCTGCGGGTGTTGGTGCCGGCAGCGAAGCGTTTGCGCTGGGCGCCACACACGTGGTGGTAGCCGGTCAGCAGAAGCACCAGGGTGAGTTTGGCGTGCAGCCAACCCTGGCTCAGCCACCCAGGCGTGAGGTAGAGCATCCAGGCACCGAATACGTAGGTGGCGATCATCGCCGGGTTCATGATGCCTCGGTACAACTTGCGCTCCATGGTCACGAACCGGTCCTGGCTGATGCTGTCCTGGCTCTGGGCATGGTAGACGAACAGCCGTGGCAAGTAGAACAGGCCGGCAAACCAGCATACGACGCTGACAATGTGCAGCGCTTTGATCCATAGGTAGAGCATCGGGGCATTCCTTCAGGTATTCACGGTCGTCAGATAGTAGTGCCCAGGCGCCCTCAGGGACACCTGAAGTGTTGTGACAGACGCATCACGCCCCTATCATCGTGCGTTTTCCAGACGGCTCGTTGATAAGGGGCAAGCGTTATGATCAAGGTCGGTATCGTCGGCGGCACGGGTTACACCGGCGTCGAACTGTTGCGTCTGCTGGCTCAGCACCCACAGGCCGAGGTGGCGGTCATCACGTCGCGCTCGGAAGCGGGTGTAGCAGTGGCCGACATGTACCCGAACCTGCGCGGCCATTACGACGGCCTTGCATTCAGCGTGCCCGACAGCAAGGCGCTGGGCGCGTGTGACGTGGTGTTTTTCGCCACCCCGCATGGTGTCGCTCATGCCTTGGCGGGCGAGCTTCTGGCCGCGGGCACCAAGGTCATCGACCTGTCGGCCGACTTCCGCCTGCAGGACGCAGTTGAATGGGCCAAGTGGTACGGCCAGCCTCACGGCGCGCCTGATCTGCTCGACGGTGCCGTGTATGGTTTGCCCGAGGTCAACCGCGACAAGATCCGCCAGGCACGACTGATCGCGGTTCCGGGTTGCTACCCAACCGCCACTCAACTGGGTTTCCTGCCGTTGCTGGAAGCTGGCTTGGCCGATGCGTCGCGCTTGATCGCCGACTGCAAGTCCGGTGTCAGCGGTGCCGGACGTGGTGCGGCCGTGGGGTCGCTGTTCTGTGAAGCCGGTGAGAGCATGAAGGCCTACGCGGTCAAAGGGCATCGTCACCTTCCGGAAATCAGCCAGGGCCTGCGTCTGGCTGCGGGCAAGGACATTGGGCTGACCTTCGTCCCTCACCTGACGCCGATGATCCGCGGCATCCATGCCACCTTGTATGCGACCGTCGCCGACACATCGGTCGATCTTCAGGCGCTGTACGAGAAGCGCTACGCCAACGAGCCCTTCGTGGATGTGATGCCCGCGGGTAGCCACCCCGAGACCCGCAGCGTGCGCGGCGCCAACGTCTGCCGCATCGCTGTTCATCGTCCGCAAGGCGGTGACCTGGTCGTGGTGCTGTCGGTCATCGACAACCTGGTCAAAGGCGCTTCAGGGCAGGCCGTGCAGAACCTGAACATCGTGTTCGGGCTCGATGAGCGGATGGGGCTGAGCCATGCCGGCCTGTTGCCGTGAGCTGAAGAAGGCTTGCGGCAGGCTGCACTGATTCGCGACCTGCCCGTCGCCTATTGTTGACCGATTTTCTCGGGAAAGCGGATAATGGCCGTCATCGAGTTTTATGACGGCCACCGCGCCGGGAGAATCAACATGAGCGTCGAAACCTTCACCCCTACGGTTTTGGAATTTACCCACGGTGCTGCGCTGAAGGTGAAGAACCTGGTGTCCGAAGAGGGCAATGACCGGCTGAAACTGCGTGTATTCGTCACCGGTGGCGGTTGCTCGGGTTTCCAGTATGGCTTCACGTTCGATGAAGAAGTGGCCGATGACGACACCATCGTTGAGCGCGAGGGTGTTTCGCTGGTCGTGGACCCGATGAGCTTCCAGTACCTGGCCGGTGCCGAAGTGGATTACCAGGAAGGCCTGGAAGGCTCACGCTTCATCATCAAGAACCCTAACGCCGCCACTACCTGTGGCTGTGGCTCTTCGTTCTCGATCTGACGACATGCCCTCGTCAAGACGCCGCGCTCAAGCGCGGCGTTTTTCGTTGGGCAGATCAATGGCTCAAGCCGGATAGATGGCGCCCAGAACACGCAGGCCTTTGGCCGCTGTAACGCTGGGACGGTTGGCAGGTATGCCTTCGAGGCAGCAATGCGCCAGCCAGGCGAACGCCATGGCCTCGACCCAGTCAGGGTCTACTCCCTGTTCAACGGTGCTGGACACCTTCACGCCAGGCAGGCCTGTTGCAAGGCGAGCCATCAAGGCGCCATTGTGCGCGCCGCCCCCACACACCAAAAGCGTCCTGGTGCCCTGCTGTGCGGTGCTCAGCGAATCGATGATGCTTTGTGCACTGACCTCCAGCAGCGTTGCCTGGACGTCTTCGTCGCGATAAGCAGGCAGGGCAGCGAGGTGGCTGTCCAGCCAGCGCAGGTTGAAGACTTCACGGCCTGTACTCTTGGGCCCACTGCCGGCGAAGAATGGGTCGGCCATGAGAGAGGCCAGCAGGGCAGGTTGCACAGCCCCACAGGCCGCCCAGGCGCCGTCGGCATCGTATGCCTGGCCGCGCTTGCGCTCGATCCAGGCGTCCATCAGGACATTGCCCGGGCCGCAATCGAAACCTCGGACCGGTTTGTCCTTGGCAATCAGGCTGAGGTTGCTGAAACCGCCTACGTTCAGGATGGCCAACGGCTGTTCGAGATGGCCGAACAACGTTTCGTGGAACGCTGGGACGAGCGGCGCGCCCTGACCGCCGGCTGCTACGTCACGGCGACGAAAGTCAGCCACGACCGTGATGCCTGACAGCTCCGCCAGGAGCGCCGGATTGCCGATCTGCACGGTGAAACCTCGGGCAGGCTCATGGCGAATGGTCTGGCCATGGCTGCCGATGGCGCGAATGTCGGTGGGCTGCAAGGCGTGGTGGTCGAGCAAATCGAGTATGCCTTGCGCTGCCACCGCCGCCCACGCGTTTTCAGCGAGGGCGACCCGCGCCACTTCATCCGGCCCAGACGTGCACAGGTCAAGCAGCGCTTGCCGCAATTCCGTTGGCATGGGCAGGTAATGGGTGGCGAGCAGTTCGACGTGCTCGCCTTGCTCGATCAGGGCGATGTCCAGTCCATCCAGGCTGGTCCCTGACATGACGCCTAGGTAGAGGCCCATGGGCTCACCGTTTGTTCATGGCAAGTAGCGTGGCTTTTTCCTGATCCATGCGTGCGATCAGCGGCTGGCTTTGCTGCAGGAAGCGCTGGCGCTCGTTCTTGGCGATCGGGTCGGACATCGGCACTTTCTGGCTCAGCGGGTCGACGTGCACGCCGTTGACCTGGAACTCGTAGTGCAGGTGAGGCCCGGTAGAAAGCCCCGTGGTCCCGATATAACCGATGATCTGGCCCTGCTTGACCGAACCCCCGGTCTTGATGCCCTTGGCAAAGCCCTGCATATGACCGTACAAGGTCTTGTACCGATTGCCGTGCTGGATGATCACCGTATTGCCGTAGCCGCCGCGCCGGCCGGCCAGCTCGATGCGGCCATCACCCGCAGCCTTGATGGGCGTGCCTCGCGGGGCTGCATAATCCACCCCCTTGTGGGCGCGGATCTTGTTCAGAATCGGGTGCTTGCGCCCGGCAGAGAAGCGAGAGCTGATGCGCGCAAAATCCACGGGTGTGCGAATGAAGGCCTTGCGCAGGCTGTTGCCATCGGCCGTGTAGTAGCTGGTGTTGCCTTGCTTGTTGGTATAACGCACGGCCGTGTAGGTTTTGCCGCGGTTGGTGAAGCGCGCCGAGAGGATATTGCCGGTGCCGACCACTTTGCCGTCCATCACCTTCTGCTCATAGACCACGTCGAACTCGTCACCTTGGCGAATATCCTGGGCGAAATCGATGTCGTATCCCAGCACCTTGGCCATGTCCATGGTCAGGCTGTGGGACAACCCGGCGCGCTGTGCCGATGCGGAGAGCGAGCTCTTGATGACGCCATGGGCGTAGGCAGTGCGCACCACGGGTTTGCTGATTTCACGATTGAAGGTGTAGCCCTTGGCCGTCTTGGTCAGGCGGATGGTTTCCAGGTTGCCGACCTTGCTGTGCAAGCTGGCCAGCTGGCCTTGCTTGTCCAATTCGAACTGCAGGACCTGGCCGTGCTTGAGCTGGCTGAACTGCTTGGCCTGCTTGCTGCTGGCAAGAATGTCGTGGACGGCATTGGCCGGCAGTCCGACCTTGGCGAACAGCGTTGACAAGGTATCCCCGCTGGCGACGGTGACTTCCCGGTGGGCAGGGTCCTTGGCGGGCTGTGCGGCAGCTTCTGCCGGAGGGGTTTGCTGTTCGGCTTTCTGGGTGGATGCGGCCGCCTCATCGATCTGCGCAAACGGCGAGCCCTGCTCGCCGGATGCCTGCACCAGCGGCGCGGCGCGGGATTCGTCTTTCAGTTGCTCGGCTGGGGTTTCCAGCTCGAGGTTGAGGGTGGTTTTTTTGGCTTCCACGTCGCTGGATGGGAATACCAGCAATGCCAGGCTAAGCAGGGCGGCAATGCCGCTGGCGGCCAACAGGTGTGTTTTCGGATAAAGCGGAGGCGCTTTAGGCGGTTCGTTGGTCATGGGTAAGGAGACTTTGAAAAAGGTGAAATGGAATAGATGAATGACATGATGAAGATGAAATAACTGTATAAAATATAACCAAAACCATTTTCACGCAAGGGCGCGTAGACGCTGCGAGCACGTCCCCAGGTCACATTCCTTTGCAAAACTTGTATTTGACGGCCGATCTTGTATGGTTGGCTCCCCCTGAATCTGAGCCTTACGGGTTTGTCTATGAAGTCGGTTGAAGAGCAGCTGGCGCTTATCAAGCGCGGTGCGGAAGAAGTACTGGTGGAGTCCGAGCTGGTTGAAAAACTCAAGCGTGGTCAGCCCTTGCGCATCAAGGCCGGTTTCGACCCTACCGCACCTGACCTTCATCTCGGTCACACGGTACTGATTAACAAGCTGCGCCAGTTCCAGGAATTGGGGCATACCGTGGTGTTCCTGATTGGTGACTTCACCGGCATGATCGGCGACCCCAGTGGCAAGAGTGCCACGCGTCCGCCACTGACCCGTGAGCAGGTGCTGGACAATGCCGAGACCTATAAACAGCAGGTCTTCAAGATTCTCGATCCGGCCAAGACCGAGGTCGCGTTCAATTCCACCTGGATGGATGCACTGACGCCCGCCGACTTCATCCGTCTGGCGTCGCAGTACACGGTCGCCCGTATGCTGGAGCGTGACGATTTCGACAAGCGCTATACCACCAATCAACCCATCGCCATTCATGAGTTCCTCTATCCGTTGGTGCAGGGCTATGACTCGGTCGCGCTCAAGGCGGATGTCGAGCTGGGCGGTACCGACCAGAAGTTCAACCTGCTCATGGGGCGCGAATTGCAGCGTGCCTACGGTCAGGAAGCTCAGAGCGTCGTGACCATGCCCCTGCTTGAAGGGCTTGATGGCGTCAAGAAGATGTCCAAGTCCCTGGGTAATTATGTCGGCATCCAGGAAGCGCCGGGTGTGATGTACAGCAAGCTCGTGTCGATTCCGGACACCTTGATGTGGCGTTACTTCGAGCTGCTGAGCTTCCGCTCCATGGAGGAGATCGACCAGCTGCGTATGGATGTGGCCAATGGGGCGAACCCTCGGGACATCAAGATCCAGCTGGCGGAGGAGATCGTGGCGCGGTTCCATGGGGAAGAAGCCGCAGCCAACGCTCATCGTGGCGCCGGTAATCGTATGAAGGAAGGCGAGTTGCCGGAAGACCTGCCCGAAATCGAAGTGACTGCAACCGAGGCGCTGCCGATTGCTGCAGTGCTCAACCGTGCCGGGCTGGTCAAGAACTCGGCGCAGGCGCGGGACCTGCTGGGCAGTGGGGCTGTGAAGGTCGATGGCGTCGTGGTTGACCGTGAGTTTGTAGTGGCACTGGGTGCGACCCATGTCTGCCAGGCGGGTAAGAAGTCGTTTGCGCGCGTAACGCTCAAAGCAGAGTAAGACGTTCGTTGTGCGTCTCTATATAAGCGGGGGAGGCCGAAGGGCCTCCCCCGCTTTGCTTTTGATTTATATGAAATTAAAGGTTGACGCGGTTTCGAATCCCCTTATAATGCGCCCCACTTCCAGCGACATCGGAACGCGAAACTCCTTGAGATTCAATGAGTTAGCCAGTTCGGGTGGTGCTGAAAGGGCTACGATCGAATAGATCGGCGGCGGTTGAGAAGAAGGTTGACAGCGTGTTGAAACGCTGTAGAATTCGCCTCCCGCTACGAGAGA